>Ga0154006_1000006_pt1 | contig 200143 bp, 137 predicted proteins | sample TSFL090MetaG_FD_104747 | JGI IMG/M metagenome (GOLD analysis project Ga0154006, IMG submission 104747) | Attine ant fungus gardens microbial communities from Florida, USA - TSFL090 MetaG | ecosystem: Host-associated > Fungi > Mycelium > Unclassified | place: USA: Florida, Wakulla State Forest...
CGAAAAATTGATATTGCCATACTCCAGATAGAACTCGCCCGCGCCCAAATACGGCAACGTGTTCCAGCCCAATACATCGTCGTAGGTACACATGCGCGGGTACCATTGCGCAATTTCGTAAATCCAACCGTTTTGTGTCTGGAGGCGTCCCATGCGATCGGTGCCGTATTCTGGAATTTCGAACGAATAATTGATTTTGATAGTTGCTTTTCCACCATTTGCCTTCACGGCGTTTGGTAAGAACAGCTGCATGCGCGTATCCGTAATTTTATATTGGGGCGTGTAACTTTTACCGTCCACTACAACCGTAACGGACTGAATAACGTCACCTTCCGTAAAAGTCTTATTGGCAAAACGACCGCCAGTAACCGGACTTGTGGCTTCCGCTCGTGAATCTTGGCGAAAAATGTTCTGGTCGAGATGCAGCCACAGATAAGGCAGGTTATCCGGACTGTTATTGGTGTAGGCAATCGCAACGTCGCCGGCAAGTTTTTTGGCGGCAGTATCCAACGTCACATTGATAGCATAATCTGCTTTGTTCTGCCAATACTTAGCGCCGGGCGCGCCGCTTGCGCTGCGGTATTCGTTGCCGTTGGATGTGTAAAAAACAGGATTGAAAGCTTCGTGCTGATCATATTTTGACGCTTCCTGCTGCGCCATTGCGCCCGCGGAAACTGCCAGCAAAGAAGATAGAATAAGAACCTTTTTTTTCATTTTCAATATCTTTAAAGGTAAGTCGACGACATTTTTGTCGAAAAAACGAACGCGCAATGTACACAATAATTCCGTTAAGGCCAGTGGCTTGTTGACGGAGAATGCAACGCATTGCACAAAAAATTCAATCTTTTTCCAGAAAATGGTTTTGGCTACATTTGCGGCACAATACAGATTATGCAGTTCAGTTTCTCCTACAAAAAAAACAAAGTCATCCAAGGTCTCCGCTACCACTTCATCACCAGACCGGAAATCAAAATCCTGATATGGGTCATCAATATATTTGCCATCATATCGCTGGTACTTTTTCTGATGAAAAAAATACAGCCCTTGGCGTTCATATTGAGTTCATTTATATGGATGGTCATATTGGTGATATTTTGGTTCATACTGCCGTGGTATATCTACAAAAAATCCGCAACGTTCAAGGACCATTTCACGGTTCGCTTTCTCGCGTCGGGCATTGAACTTTCCAACGATAGGGGCGAGGTATTGTGGAGCTGGGAACAGTTTGCGTCCTACATGGAAAGCCCTGGATTTTATCACCTGTATTTCAATGCACGCGCATTTTTTCTGATTCCGAAAGAAAATCTTTCAACGGAGCAGGTCGCCGAAACCAGCAGGCTGATGCGGGAAAATATCAATAGGTGATTTGATGATGTGTTGATTTGATAATTTGGCAATGTTTTTTGGAGGGATATGAACCACAACGACAGAACGACGCAACGATTCACAACGTCAAATAACTATCAAATCAACTTCTTTTCCATTGTAAAATGCGGGATTCCGACTTCTTCGAAAGACTCACCTTCCACACGATAACCGATCTTTTCGTAAAAACCTTGTGCCTCCTGACGTGCGTGCAAGGTTATTTTTTTGCCGCCCTCTTTTTGGATATACGATTCTACGTAAGCGACGAGCTCTTTTCCGATATTATGTCCTTGCCTATTGGGCACTACTGCCATTTGCCTAAGTTGAAAAACACCGCTTTCCAAAGGAGTTAGCTGACAGCAACCGACCAATACACCGTCCATGTAACAGCCAAACAAAAAGTCATATTGGTCTTTTTCCAAATATTCGGGCGTGAACTCCAGTCCCAACGGCGCACGCAGAACCTCGTAGCGCAGCCGCACTTGCTCTTGGTATCCAGGCGTATTGTAATGTATCAGCTTAAAATTTTTCATGTTGATTTATGGAAGGTTTGCGCTTATTTTCCTTATATTTAAAGTTCAGGACAGCTTTTTTTGAAAGAAAAAAAGCTTACGCCAGCGTAAAAAAACAATAAAAAACAAGAAGATTATTGTGGATTGGCTAAAAATTATATTTTTGCGCCTGTAACTAAACTTATTTACAATGTCAGACATCGCAGCTAAAGTCAAAAAAATTATCGTTGACAAATTAGGAGTAGAAGAATCCGAAGTAGTAACGGAAGCTTCTTTTACGAACGATTTGGGCGCAGATTCTTTGGATACTGTTGAATTGATCATGGAATTCGAAAAAGAATTTAACATCTCCATCCCAGACGAACAGGCTGAAACAATCACTACTGTTGGTCAGGCGATCTCTTATTTGGAAGAACACGCCAAATAATTTTTTTCGAATACCGAAAACGATATATCCGTCTGCTGGTTAGAGTGATTTAGCCCTGTGGACGGATTTATATTACTAAGAACCTTTCAAAAATATATGCAGCTTAAAAGAGTGGTAGTTACGGGGATGGGTGCGCTCACCCCTATCGGCAACAGCATCGAGGAATATTGGAATGCATTGGTCAACGGCGTGTCCGGCGCTGCTGAGATCACGTTGTTTGATGCCTCCAATTTCAAAACCCGTTTTGCCTGCGAAGTGAAAAACTTCAACCCGACCGATTATATTGACCGTAAGGAAGCACGCAAAATGGACCGTTTTGCACAGTTGGCACTCGTTGCCAGCGACCAAGCGATGAAAGATGCGGGTCTCAATGCGGACAATATCGATCCAGACAGAATAGGCGTCATCCTCGGAAGCGGCATTGGCGGACTTCCTACGTTGCAGCAGGAAATCGTCGATTTTGCCAAAGGTGACGGCACACCACGCTTTAGTCCATTCTTCATTCCAAAAATGATATTGGACATCGCTCCTGGTTTGATTTCCATGCGTCATGGCTTGAGAGGTCCGAACTATTCTACGGTGAGTGCCTGCGCAAGTAGCACGCATTCCATCGCAGACGCTTTTGACCAATTGAGACTGGGAAAAGCTGACATCATATTGACCGGCGGTAGCGAAGCGGTCATCACAGAAGCAGCTATCGGAGGTTTCACATCCATGCACGCCATGAGCGAACGCAACGACGACCCCAAAACTGCATCCAGACCTTACGACAAAAACCGCGACGGTTTCGTCATGGGCGAAGCGGGAGCTATCATTGTATTGGAAGAACTCGAACACGCATTGGCTCGCGGCGCAAAAATATATTGCGAAATCGCAGGTAGCGCTGCATCTGCCGACGCTTACCACATCACCGCTCCACATCCAGAAGGTTTGGGAGCGCAGAATGTGATGAAAGCGGCGTTGAAAGACGCAGGTATGCAGGCATCCGATATTGATTATATCAATACACACGGCACATCTACGCCTTTGGGCGATATTGCAGAAGTAAAAGCTATTCAATCCACATTTGGAGAACTAGCTTACAATATCAATATCAGCTCTACCAAATCCATGACGGGACACTGTATTGGTGCGGCGGGTGTAGTAGAAGCCATCGCGTGCATATTGGCTGTACAAAACGATATCGTACCTCCGACTATCAACCACTTTACGGACGACGACGCATTGGATCCAAAATTGAACTTCACGTTCAATACCGCCCAAAAGAGAACGGTCAACGCAGCGTTGAGCAATACTTTTGGTTTCGGTGGACACAATGCAGCTATCATCGTAAAAAAATACAAAGCTTCTTAATCAGAAAAAATACACAGAAAAAGTCCATTGATGAATCCGTTCGTTAATGGACTCTTTCTTTTATATCAATCATTGTGTTACAGTTTGTACGGAATATTTGGAACAACGCCTTCAATCGGTCGGTAAGCGACCGGGAGATCGTCAATACGCTCGGTCTTAGACCCGGCAACTTTACGCTCTATAGGCGTGCACTCATTCACAAATCCGTCAGAGACACATTGGAAGACAACAACGAACGGCTCGAATATCTCGGCGACGCCATATTGGGCGGCATCATCGCAGACTACTTGTTCAAACGTTACCCTTTCAAAAACGAAGGTTTTCTCACGGAAATGCGCAGCAAAATGGTCAACCGCCAACAGCTCAACGAGATTGCAGTCAAAATGGGCCTGAAAAAACTTACGCAATACAACAAATACGACAACGCCCTACGCAACAGTCAGATTTTTGGCAATACGTTCGAAGCAGTTGTAGGTGCGATTTACTTGGACAAAGGCTACGACAAAACCCAAGCGTGGGTATTGCAGCACGTCATCAAACCGCATCTTTTTGTGGACGAGCTCGAACAAGCCGACTACAACCAGAAAAACAGACTAATAGGCTGGGCATCCAAACACAATAAATCCTTGCGTTTTGACGTATTGGACGAACAATACCACGGCGGAAGAAAGCAATTCAAAGTTGCCGTCGTATTGGACGAAGAAACGGTTGGAACCGGACTCGGCTTTTCCAAAAAAGAAGCCAGCGAAACCGCCGCACAAAATGCCATCGAGCAACTAGGCATCTGATATCCGTTTTTGTAAATTATTTTTGCGCTATTCAAAAAATTGATACAAACAAGTCATGATTAAACCTTTTCTAGGAAAAATAGGCGTTGCCTGTTTTAGTTTCCTAAGTCTAGCCTTCGTTATTTCCTGCACCGAACCCGGAAATAATGCCAAAACACAAAACGATTCTACTTCCGCGATTTCCAATACCGTTAACGAAAACGCCGACCAAGATTCCAATACGACCGTTGCTCCGCCAGCGATTCCGCCAAAAGATTCGGCACGCGCACCATTGGACTCCACGAAAAAATATGTGTTCCTGACTTTCGACGACGGGCCTCAGCCCGGAACCGAAAACGTCATGCAAGCAATCAAGGAAACGGGCATCAAAGCAACGTTTTTCATGATTGGGCTGCACGCTACGTTTTCACCGCTGATGCGCTCCTACGTGGACGAAATCCGAAACGGCTATCCGATGTACTGGCTTGCTAATCACAGTTATACGCACGCTTACAACGATCACTATATCCAATTTTACCACGATCCGAAAGGAGCGCTGCACGATTTCACGCGCACCGACACTAGCCTGCAAGTACCCCAACGTATCTACCGTTTCCCCGGCAACAACGCCTGGGTATTGGACAGCGGCAGAATGAGAGGTACAAAACTGGTGCGCCCAGTGATGAACCTGATGGATTCCATGGGCGGAAGAGTCATTGGTTGGGACGTGGAATGGCATTTCAAACGCAATCCGCACGGCTCTGGCTCCGTTCCCATTCAAAATGCGCACTTGATGGCAAGGCAGCTCATCAATACATTGGAAAACCACGAAACATATCGCAAAAACAGTGTGGTGCTGCTCGCGCACGACCGCATGTTCCATTTGCCGAACTACAAAGATTCGTTGGTTACCATGATCAACATCGTCAAGCAAGAGCATCCCGAATACGTATTTGAGACAATAGAGAAACTTTAAGAATATATTTGGCTTTATCTCTTTATTTTTAGGTTTAAAATCAACATTAAAAAAATGGCTTTATTCAATTCAGGTAACCCTACTTTATCCGAAAAAGTTTTTTCCAAATCATTGGGACAAGATACTGGTGCCATGTCCGTGCGCGGCACCATGTCCAAATTTATATTGCTTTTGTTCTTGACAATGGCCGGCGCAATCTACACATGGACTATGTACGCAGCCAACAAACCAGAAACACTAAACACCCTGACGATGGTCGGCATATTTGGCGGTTTGGTTTGCGTATTGATCATGAGTTTTCGTCCGCAATCTGCCAAATACCTTGCGCCATTGTATAGCGTATTGGAAGGTTTTTTCCTCGGCGGCGTTTCCGTCATCGTCAACGCCATGTTGGCAAAAAAATACCCCAACGTTATCTTTATGGCAATCGGCGTCACTTTCGCCGTAGCTATCGCGATGTATTTGCTGTATAGTTTCCGTGTCATCAAACCAACTGAAAAATTCAAATCCATCGTAATTTCGGCAACGGCAGGTATTGCGTTGTTTTATTTAGCGTGCTTGGTTTTGCGCATGTTCCACGTCAACCTTCCGTTCATGTACGACGGAAGTCCGTTGGGAATCGGCATTTCCGTATTTGTCATTGCCATCGCAGCGTTGAATCTGATCATTGATTTTGGTCAGATCGAAGACGGCGCACGCATGGGCGCGCCCAAATTCATGGAATGGTACAGCGCGTTTGGTCTGTTGGTGACGATCGTATGGTTGTACGTAGAAGTGTTGAAACTGTTCCTGCGTCTTGCCAACAACAAGAATTAGTTTTTTGGAAAAAACATATTGGACAAGGTTCGGAAAATATTTTCCGAACCTTTTTTATTTAAGAAACCGCTATACCGCTATTGGCCATTTTCAATGCACATTCATGAATTTGAGATTGCCAATCCCGAATAGCGTACATTGATTCCGAGCCTTTTTAAGCGGAAATAAGTTTTTTTCCAAATATTCGTTTCTTTTTTCCAAATAAATCCGAAACCCTGCCCTAAATTAGGCGCGCAAATTTGCATAGTGGTTCGAAACCATTATTTTTGCCATCTTATAAATTTATATTGTTCGTAATATGTCTATGATTCAAAAGATCCAGGAGAAAGGTGCCTGGATTATTGTCGTGCTGATTGCGCTGTCTTTGATCGCATTTATCCTGATGGATTCGTCATTCCAGAGAGGCAATCTTTTTTCCAATACCACTACTGTAGGTAAAATTAACGGTCAGAAAATTGAAAGAACCGACTTCGAAAAGCAGTTGGACATGGTCACCAAAATGCAGAGCCAGCAAGGTCAACAACCGCAACGCGAACAGCTGATCGGCCAGGTTTGGAACTATGAGCTTCAGTTGACAACATTGAAACAACAAGCAGAAAAACTCGGTTTGTCGTTCACGGAAGCTGAATTGGAAAGTGTTTTGTTTGGCAGCAATCCGCCACAGTTCATGCAGCAGCAGTTCAGCGATCCCAAAACTGGTGTTTACGATGCCAACGCGGCACGTCAACAGTTTGCAGCTATCAAAAAACAACTTAACAACCCACAGGTTGCAGAGTTTGAACAAGCATATATTGCTCCATTGATCGACCAATCCATTGCCCAGAAATATCAGTCGCTGATCGTAGGCGCGACTTACATTCCTAAATGGTTAGGCGAAAAAGAAGCGGCTGACCAAAGCGCTATGGCGAGTGTAGACTATGTGCAGGTTCCTTACAGCTCGATCGCCGACGATCAAGCCAAAGTTTCCGACGAAGAAATCACGGCATACATTAGCAAACATCCGAAACAATTTGAACAAAAATTCGAAACACGCAACATCTCTTACGTAGCGTTCAACGCGGCTCCTACGGGCACGGATTCTGCTGCCGTCAAAAATGAAGTGAATGCCCTGAAAGAAGGTCTTGCTGCGGCCACCGATCCAAAAGCGTTCTTGACTGCCAACGGCGGTGAAGTTCCTTACTACGGCGGTTACATGGCTGGCAAATCCATCCAGGATCCGTTTAAAGATTCGATTATCCGCAATCCAATAGGAACGGTTTACGGACCTTACAACGAACAGCAAAATTTCGTATTGGCGAAATTGGTTGCAGCAGCTCCGGTTGCTGACACGGTCAACGTCCGTCACATATTGGTGGCGACAACGTCCAGAGATCCACAAACAGGAAGTCCAATACAGGTTAGAAGCGATTCTGCTGCATTGAAAAGATTGGACAGCGCAGTTGCGGCTATCAACGCGGGCGCAAAATTTGACTCCATCTGTGCAAAATATTCCGACGATCCGGGAAGCAAAGACAACGGTGGTCTGTACGAAAACTTGACAACCGGCAAAATGGTTCCTGAATTCAACGACTTCGCATTCACTGGCGCAGTTGGCGAAAAGAAAACCGTCAAAACAGAATTTGGTTACCATTTCGTGGAAATCCTTTCCCGTAAAGGTTCGGATATGGGTTACAAAATCGCTTATATTGGCAAACCAATCGAAGCCAGCTCCACGACGATCAACGACGCGAGCAACCAAGCTTCTCAGTTTGCGGCGATGAGCCCTGACCACAAATCTTTCACAGACAATGCCAACAAATCCAAATTGGAAGTCACGCCGATGCCAAACATCATGCAAAATGATTTCAACGTTGGTCAGTTGGGAACAAACAGAACTTTTGTAAAATGGATTTTTGACAACAAATTGGGAAGCGTTTCTGCTCCTACGCAGGTTGGCGACAAATATCTCGTGGCTGTCATTACCAGCGTACACAAAGCTGGTTTGGCTGACGCAGCGTCCGTTCGCCAATATGTCGAGCCGATCCTTCGCAACGAAAAGAAAGCACAAACGATCATCAATACCAAATTCAAAGGCAACACGTTGGAAAGCTATGCACAGTCTGCAAGCGTACAGGTACAACATGCTGACAGCATTTATTTCGGTGCGCCGTTCATCAAAGGCCTAGGCAACGAACCTAAAGTCGTAGGTGCGGCCTTCAACAAAACATTGTTGAACAAAGCAAGCACGCCGATTGCAGGCAACACAGGCGTATTTGGCATCGTCAGCAAAGGCGTAAGCGCCGTTGCAGGTATGTCCGGAACACCAGAACAAATCCGCGCACAGCTTAGACAATCTTTGCAGCAGCAAGTTGGTCAAAGTTCATTTGGCGCGTTGGTTGAGTCCGCGCAGATCGACGATTATCGTTCTGTATTCTATTAGTAGACATAAAAGTTTCAATCAAAGAACGCCTCTAATTTTATATTGGAGGCGTTCTTTTTTATAATCATCCTTCATTGCCAATTGTCCCTTATCCACTGTCCGTTGCTATCCCGTATCTTTGCAGACAAAGAGGAGCACGCATGGCAGACGAAATCATCAACAAAATAGCACAGAGCGGAATTATCACGATCGACCTGGAAGATTTTTACCCAAAAGAAGAAATTGTGGTCATTGACTTGACGGATTTTCTTTTTATGGGACAAATATTGAAGGAAAAACATTTTCGGGAACAAGTAGCCGAAATCGACTGGAGCCAATACAAAGACAAAATTGTCGCGATCACTTTGACTACGGACACGTTGATCCCCAATTGGGCGTATATGCTGCTGGCAAGCGTATTGGAACCCTTCGCATCCGAAATCCATATTGGAACGAAAGAAAACTATATTGACAACGCGATACTGTCCAATATAAAACAGCAAATACAGCCGCAGGACTATATTGACAGCCGCGTCGTCGTCAAAGGTTGCGGCGACAAAACGATTCCCGCAGCGGCATATGCAAGCATCACGCAGCGTTTGCGTCCCGTAGCCAAAAGCATTATGTACGGCGAACCTTGCAGCACCGTTCCCGTTTACAAAAAAAAGGCATAAGCGATCATTTTTCAGACGAAGAAATCCTTTGTCAATGATTATCTTCGCACTCTCATATTATGGAAGCGTTATTACAACAAATCGAATCGTATAAAAAAGAAATCGCCGAAGCCGTCAGCAGCAATGCAGCGGAAACGGAAGAATTTCGCGTAAAATTTCTCGGGACAAAAGGTATCGTCAAAGCCATCATGGGCGAGATGAAAAACATTCCCGTAGAGGAAAAAAAGAAGTTCGGACAACTATTGAACGAGTTCAAAAACTTTGCGGAAGAGAAATACAACGCATTAAAAGAACAGACATCCACCGCGGAAGCGAAAGGTGGCGAAGAGGATCTTTTTCTGCCCGGCAAACAAATCGCGGTCGGAACCCGACATCCGATGAGCATTGTCCGCAACCGAATTATTTCTACGTTCAGGCGTTTGGGTTTTGCCGTTGCGGAAGGTCCGGAAATCGAGGACGACTGGCACAATTTCACGGCGATGAACCTGCCCGACGACCATCCGGCACGCGACATGCAGGATACTTTTTACATTAATCAAGATCCGACTTGGCTTTTGCGTACGCACACCAGCAGCGTGCAGGCACGCGTGATGGAAAACAGCAAACCTCCGATCCGCATCATCTGTCCGGGCAAAGTTTACCGCAACGAAACAATCAGCGCGCGTGCGCATTGCTTTTTCCATCAGGTGGAAGGACTTTATATTGATGAAAATGTCAGTTTTGGCGACTTGAAACAAACCTTATATTTCTTCGTCAAGGAAATGTTTGGACAAGACGTGAAAATCCGTTTCAGACCAAGTTATTTTCCGTTTACGGAGCCTAGCGCGGAAATGGATATTAGTTGCCTGATCTGTGGCGGCGATGGCTGTACTGTCTGCAAACACACCGGTTGGGTCGAAATCCTCGGAAGCGGCATGGTACATCCAAACGTATTGGAAAACTTCGGCATCGACTCCAAAAAATATACAGGCTTTGCATTTGGAATGGGCATGGAACGTATCTGCCAACTTAAATATAGAGTCAACGACTTGAGACTATATTCTCAAAACGACGTACGATTCCTAAAGGAATTTACAGGCGGCGTTTAGACTATAAAAACGTATAAACAAAACAATAGGAGCCAATCTAAATTAGATTGGCTCCTATTGTTTTGTTTATAATCTGCGAATCTGTGGCTAGTAATTATTCAGCTGTAGTCTGCTCACTTTTTTTAATATTGTCCTGATCGGCGGTAACAATAGAAACGGTCTTGCTTTCATTCGCAAATGCGATATTGTTTCGCTTAAATAAGTTGATGATTTCCGCATTGACATACGTATAAACATCATAAACGCCCTGCATCGTAGGACCGACGACTATATAATATTCAATATAAATAACATGAGCATTTTTGCCCGTTTCTTTAAAATAAACAAATTGGCTATCCACTTTTTCATGTTTAGTCAATATGTCAAAAATACCGTCCTGTACGACTTTCATCTGTTCGCTCGTCGTACCCAACGCTACTTCCAAATTTCCAATATAGCGCCATTTCGTACGTAAAGAATAGTTGGTCACAGCAGAATCCACCATTTGTTTGTTAGGCACGACTACAACAACTTGGTCCGATGAACGCAAACGCGAACTGCGCAAACCAATCGTTTCGATTGTTCCTTGATTGGCGCCGACACTCACATAGTCGCCAATATAAAACGGTTTGTCCAAAAATATAATAAACGACGCGATCAGGTTTTCCAGACTTTCCTTTCCCGCCAAAGCTATCGCCGCAGAAAAAATTCCCAAACTAGTAATAAAGCCCTGAATATTCAAGCCGAATGCTATATTGGCAATCGTCATGATTGCAAATACTATTAATATCACATTGACAATGCCACCAACGACGCCTATCAATTGCATCGCGGATTTGTTTTTGGTATCCTCCGCTCTGTTGCGCCACAACGCAAACAGAAATTTAGAAAATCCTGCAAACAATCTAAAGGAACTATAAATAACGACAATCTGGGCAAACGTATCGATCGTGCTATCAATCGTTATAGCCTTATAAATATGAACATTGAAAAAATACGGCGGATTCAATTTATTCAACGCCGCAAATGCAATCAGGACAAACAGAAGATTGCCTAGTGGAATAGAAATGAATTTTTTAAAATCAATACTATAATCGCGTTTTTCATTTTTAGGAAAAAACTTGACTATAAAATTGGCTATAACCTGAGAAATCAAGCGCCTTATCAAAAACGCAAACAGCACAACCCCAACCGCAATCAATATTGCACGCACTGAGTTTCCTAAAATCTGATAGTTCCAAAATTCCTGCATAACTATACTATAATTTATAACTATAAATATCAATTCCGTCTTTGTTCAATACAAACATCTTTCTGTCCAATAAGAACATCGACCGAACCGTTGAAAAGTCTATAGGAACATTATACATCTTTAATGCAAAATTGTTCGGATTGAAAAGGTTAAGTTTTTGCTGCGACCAACCGTATAGGACATTTCCTTGCACGCCAACGTTTTTCCAACGAGCAGCTTGATATTCTTTTTTTACCGCACCATAATAGTCCATCACGCTCCATCCCTGCGCCTCGTCATACAAATACAAACTACCGTCATCGTCAATTATAGTCGAAGGATTCGGCGCGTTGTTAAACAATACCCTAAAATCATCCGAACTAAAAAGTACGGTTCCGTTTTCGCCTACTTTTTTCAGTTTATAGTCCTGTTGGTCAAATACCCAGACTTGATTGTCGTAGCTTTGGCTCACCGCGTTTGCTTGTATAATGCCCACCTGACGCAAATCGATTTTATTGATCTTATTTAAGAAACGATCCAATACTACAATCGTGGAAAAATCCCTATAATATAGCAATAGCTTTAACGGATTGGAAACATCGACCGAATAGATATTCCCGTATTGCTTGACATCATTGAACAACGCCAACGAATCTCCTTTCGGCGACATCTTTTCCAATTGGTTGCCGCTCTGGGAAATCGTGTAGATATTGCCCAGATTGTCCACGGAAAAAGAAGCATAATTGCCGGCGATCGAATTTGTCTTTTCCAATACAAGCGCCGTGTCATTTTGCGACCAGACAATACTAGGTATTGCGCAAAGCGATACTATAAAAAATCGGACTATAAAAAAATAGTGTCTCATACAATCGTTTTATCTGTTTCAATATTTCCGGTGAACTTTTTTAGTTGCACTTTCTCTCCATCAAAAACCGCATACGTAAACTGCGTAATCCAATCACCTAAATTAATATAGCGGCTTTTATTATTTTTCAAAACTATATTGGTCGGATAGTGCCTATGTCCAAACAAGAAATAATCAAAATACGTTTTGTCCAATATTTCATTACTATAAATCACCAACCATTCCTTGTCATTTCCTAGCCAAATAGCATCGTCACTTCCCGTTTTGGCGCGGCTTTTTCGGCTGAAATAATTGGCAACGCCAATACCGATCCACGGATGCAACGCTCCAAACAAAGTTCGGCAAAGTTTGTTCCGAAAAATCTTTTTCAAAAATTTATAGCCGTGGTCGCCCGGCCCCAATCCATCGCCGTGCCCAATATAAAACTGTTTGCCGTTCCATTCATAAGTCTGCGGATGATCATAAACGGGAATATTCAGTTCCTTTTCAAAATAGCCGCGCATCCACATATCGTGGTTCCCGATAAAAAAATGTATTGGAATGCCCGCGTCCGTAAGCTCCGCCAACTTGCCCAATATCCGAACAAAATTTTTGGATACGACATCTTTGTACTCAAACCAGAAATCAAACATATCGCCCACCACGAAAATCATCGCGGCGTCTTTTTTCGCCTGATCGAGAAATGCAACAATCTTCTTTTCACGTTCCAGACTTTTTTCATAGTTGGGCGCACCAAGATGAAAATCCGACAAAAAATATATTTTCTTTCCTTCCGGAAACAACATGGGGAAAAATTATGAATTATGAATTATGAGTTATGAATGTATGCACCTGTTCCATTTTTAATGCTAATGAATATCCGTAACAAAGGATCCAACGGAATACTTTTGAGCAACCGTTTCTTATTGACAACGGATATACAATAGACTATCAAAATGCTACAAAATACACTCACTACTATACAAAAAACAGGTACTGAAACGGATTCCAATACCTGCTTTATATGAATTCAGTTCCGAAAACTACGCTTCGGCTTCTACCGTAGGCAACGGATCAATACCTGGGTCGAAAGGCGGAACGCCTGGGCTCAAAGCGCCGTCCTGCTGCGGATGCGGCTCCTCGACCACTTCGATTTCAGACGATTTCTTTTCTTCAAAAGGGCGTTTTCCGATCAAAGCTTCCACATCGGATTTGAACAAAACTTCCTTGACCAAAAGCTCTTTTGCCAATTTTTCGACCGCATCTTTATGCTCGGTCAACAAATCTAACGTGCGTCTGTAAGCCTCTGCAATGATGTTTCTAACTTCCTCGTCAATCAATTTGCCTGTTTCCTCGCTGTAAGGTTTGGTAAACTGGCCGTCGCTTTGCGGATCGTAGAAATTGACGTTTCCGACTTTTTCGTTCATGCCGTAAACCGTTACCATCGAATACGCTTTCTTGGTGATTCTTTCCAAGTCGTTGGATGCACCAGTCGAAATTTTTCCGAAGAAAATCTGTTCTGCCGCACGGCCGCCCAAAGTCATACACATTTGATCCAAAAGCTGATCCGTATTGTACAGATATTGTTCTTTCGGCGTGTATTGCGCGTATCCCAATGCTGCACTTCCGCGTGGAACGATCGTCACTTTCAACAAAGGATACGCATTTTCCAAAAACCAACCACAGATCGCGTGTCCCGCTTCGTGGTAAGCGATGATTTTTTTCTCGTCTTGGGAAATGATTTTGTTTTTCTTTTCCAGACCTCCAATCACGCGGTCGATCGCATCTTGAAAATCCTGCATATCGACGCCAGTTTTGTTCCCACGCGCCGCAATCAAAGCCGCTTCGTTACACACGTTGGCAATATCCGCGCCGGCAAATCCCGGTGTTTGTTCCGCCAGTTTGTAAATATCTAAAGACTGTGAGGTTTTGATCGGTTTCAAATGCACTTTGAAAATATCTTCCCTTCCTTTCAAATCCGGAATGTCGATTTCGATCTGACGGTCAAAACGTCCGGGGCGCAACAACGCCGCGTCCAATACATCGGGACGGTTGGTCGCTGCCAATATGATAATACCGCTGTCGCCGCCGAAACCATCCATTTCGACCAACAATTGGTTCAATGTATTTTCACGTTCGTCGTTGCTCATCATCGCATTGCGACCACGTGCACGGCCAATCGCGTCAATTTCGTCAATAAAAATCACGCAAGGTGCTTTTTCGCGTGCTTGTTTGAACAAATCGCGTACGCGGCTCGCGCCGACACCGACGAACATTTCGACGAAATCGGAACCGCTCATGCTGAAGAAAGGCACTTGCGCTTCTCCTGCCATCGCTTTTGCCAATAAGGTTTTACCTGTTCCCGGAGACCCGACAAGCAACGCACCCTTTGGAATCTTACCACCAAGCGCGGTGTATTTTTTCGGATTTTTAAGGAAGTCGACGATTTCCATAACTTCCACTTTCGCTTCGTCCAAGCCAGCCACGTCTTTAAACGTAATATTGACTTTTGTTCCTTTTTCGAACAATTGTGCTTTGGATTTTCCAATACTGAAAATACCGCCGCCCGGACCACCAGAAGCGCCACCGCCGATTTTGCGCATCATGACAAACCAAACTGCGCCAAACAGCAATACCATGACGATCGTGCTGACATACGGATTGGTCAGCCAAGAAGAATCCGTATCGACGATTTCCGGTACTTCGGGAATGTTTTTTTCTTTGTACAAATCTTTCAGATCGTTGCGAAAACTCGTCCAGTCCGTCACCTGAAATGCAAACAAAGGCGCACCATTTGTCGTCTTGATTCCTTGCAGGCGCGCCTTGCTCTGGAACGTAGATTTCTGAAGGCTGTCGTCCTTGATATAAACCTGTACTTCTTTTCGGTCGCTGATCTCTCTGATTTTCAATACGTCGCCGCCGATCAAGTAACTTTTGAAATCCTGAACGGATATCGCGGACATGTCCGGCTGCTTGTTGGCGAACAAACTATAGGCTATGATCACGACACCAATCAATACATATATCCAATATATATTTAGCTTAGGACCCCTGTTGTTGTTGTTTAGGTTGTTGCCGGGTCCGTTGTTTCCGCGGAAATTAGGGATCAGCTTTTTGTCATCTTGTGCCATACAATGATTTATGTATCCTCTTAATACTTCTTTAAATAGTTAAGCGAATGCAGTTTGCCTACATTCTTACTTCTTTGTTTTTGATAGCGCTGGAGCGTATTACAAAGTTTCGGCAACGCCGTCGCTCCACATTTCTTCCAGACGGTAAAATTTTCGGACACCGGGCTGCATGATGTGCACCACAATATCGACGTAATCGATGATTACCCATTCCAGGTTTTCCAAACCTTCATGTCTGTACGGATGCTCGTCGCATTCCTTTTTGACTTCGGTTTCGACATTTTCGCAAATAGCCCTTACCTGCGGAGCACTTGTAGCTTCACAGACAATGAAAAAGTCGGCGGACGCCGCTTCTATTTTACGAAGATCGAGGGAAATTACGTTTTCACCTTTTTTGTCGTCGATGGCTTTCAATATTGTTTTGTACAACTTTGAGCTCTTGGACAGCTTTTTGCTAGCTGCCGGCTTTTTTACAGCTTCTTTTTCCTGTTTTAATAATGTAGTTGCCAATAAATATGTCTATTTATGATGGTTAAAATTTCTGTTTACTTAATGTTCCGTGAAAAGGAAAATCCGCAATGTTGGTATATTCGCATCAAAAATAGTGATTCTTTTGCCTACATCCCATACAATCGGACAATCTTTTATAGAACTCAAAGAAGCTGACAGCACCAACAACTATGCCATGGCGGCCGCCAAACAAGGCGATGCCATGCACGGTACGGCCTGGTTTACAGACAACCAAACGGCAGGGCGCGGGCAGCGTGGACATTCCTGGGTATCCAAACCGGGCGAAAACCTCGCATTATCAGTACTTCTGGATACATCACCACTTCCATTAGCCCAGCAATTTTCGGTGATAATGCTAGCGGCATTGGGCGCTTATGACCTATTGGAACCATTTGGTAAGGAAAATCTAAAAATTAAATGGCCCAACGATATTTATATTGGTGACAAAAAGGCAGTCGGCATATTGACCGAAAGTGTCATCAAAGGACAAATCTGGCAGTGGACGGTCATCGGTATTGGTATCAATGTCAACCAAATGTCGTTTGCAAATGAAGCATTGAACCACAAAGTCACCTCCTTGTTCCAATACACCGGCCAAAAAACGGAAACAAAAACGCTGGCAAAGGCATTGTGCAACAAACTGGAAAAACGCTGGCAGCAACTGCTCCAATATGGCATGGAAGCCCTGTGGGAGGACTACAACCTTTTTCTTTTCAAAAAAGGGGAAAATGTGCGCTACAAAAGACAAAACGGAGAAATCTTCACCTGCCGAATCGAAGGCGTTGACAAAGACGGAAAATTGCACGTCGCACACAACGGGACAGAAGAAATATTTTCTTTTGGTGAAATAGAATTTCAAATAGGGCAAAATTAGAAAGGTAAAAACAGGTTTCATATTGGAACAATAGTACCTTTCTTATGATTTTTTAATTTTTACTTTTAACTTAAAAAAATGCTCAGACTATATTCATTTACATTCGGACCATTTCAGGAAAATACGTACCTGTTGGCAAATGAAAACAACGACGCCATCATTATCGACCCGGGAATGTATTTCGAACAGGAAAGATCCCAACTCAAAGCTTTCATAGCAAAGGAACAGCTGCAACCGAAACAGTTGATATTGACACATGCACATATCGACCATATTTTCGGATTGAAATGGGTCAATGACCAATACGGGCTGGAGCCTTACATGCATGCCAACGAACAAGCCATATTGGACAACGCAAAAAACACGGGCTTGAAATATGGTTTGGCTATTGACACATACGAAGGCAAAGTTCATTTTCTGACGGAAGAAGATACGGTCAAACTGGGTGAGGACCGATTGGAGATTTTGTTGGTACCGGGCCACAGTCCCGGCAGTATTACGTTTTACAATCCGGCGCAGGATTTTCTCATTGCAGGCGATACGCTTTTCCATGAAAGTATTGGACGGACGGACTTACCTTTTGGCAATCATGAGCAGCTCGTCTCGCATATCAAAACCAAACTCTTCGCACTTCCCGACCAAACGAAAGTCTATCCCGGTCACGGACCGCACACAACAGTAGTGCATGAAAAAAGCACAAATCCTTTTTTACGATAACAGAATACCTACCAACGATCTCTTGTACAGAGCTGCCCAGCAATTCGCAATAGGACATTAACATGGCAACGGAAATCACTTGTTCTCCATTTTCAATTTTGGATAGAGAGGCGCGACTGATACCCAACTTTCTGGCTATTGACTCTTGTTTCATTTTTTTATCTCTTCGAAGAGCCTGCAATCTGGCTCCTATTTGCTTATTGATGTCCATAGGTTAGTATTATCGATTTTTGAACAACTCAATTTACGTTATAAATATAAATATTTTCGAAACATAAAATAATGTTCCAAAATCGAACATTATTTTCCCCTTACGATTTGGAAGATTTTGTATTGAGCTCTATCTTCATACTTCATTGTTGAACAAACACCGTGGCTTGCCACCACAAACGTTTCAAAACAGTACGTCCGTCGGCTAAGCGGAAAACAGCCAAATATAATATTGAAGTAGCTACCAATATTGTATGGATCTGATATTATTTCAAAAATGAAAAACAAAAAGAATTATGAAAAATGTACAAATGGAACAAGTTGATAATACAGCTATCAGTGAGCCCATAACAACATCTGAATCCACAGAAAAATTCGACTCATCAGCAATGACGCTAAAAGAATTGGAAGAAAGAAAAGAAATGCTCGTCATCTGGAGAAGAGGGGAAGGCTTCTTTCCTGACGACTAAGTATAGTCCACAACAATAATCAGACTATCTTGATTTGTCCAATGTACTAGTCTATTTAATACATTGGACAAATCCTTATACATTTTACACCTCACAAAACTTCGTTTAACCTATGATCAAATATATTTTATCTTTCTTATTATTAGAAATGGTAAGATTAACCTTTGTAACATCAAGCAAGGGTCAGTCCATTGTAAATATCAAAATAGTAGATGAAGAAAAGAAGCCTATATATGGAGTGTATGCCAACATAAACAATGACTTTTACTACACTAATGATTCCGGCATTATATCAATAGCCTCAAAAAACTACAGTTACAACGATAGTATACAGATCTCCCATATCAGCTATGAATCTCAATGTTTTAAAATAAATACATTATTGAATGATAAATCCCCTATAATATACCTACATCCTAACATAGGAACATTAGATGCTGTGACAATCAGGAGTAGTGATAAACTAGACGAAACAGAATTTGTAAAAAGCGCAATCAACTCGCTCAATATTAATTATGAGCCAGTATTATATCATAAAAATTTGAACCTCAATACAGACATTGACATATTCTGTAATTCTGAGCAGAAAGAACTAATAAAGTTTAAGGGGCTATTAACGCTGCGGAAAAACGGCACACACAAAACCCTTGTCAGTAAAAAAGTTGACGCTGAATATGTAGATAACAAGGCTAAAGACTACTTTTTTTCATACAACCCCATCACTTTACGTCAATAATTGACATACGCTCGCAACCCTGCATTCGCAACTACAAAAATTTTATTTTCAATAGGCACGAATATATTACATATGATGGTTCAAACTGTGTAAAAATTTACTATACCTATTCAACTAAAATAGGCTCACAAAGCGGTTATCTAATTGCCGATCTCCAAAACAAAGCGATACTCTCACTTAGCTATTCAACAAACGCAGTAAAGGACTGGATAGGAGGAATAAAGAAAGGACAGTTGGTCAAAACATCCCTAATAAAATACGACATTTCGGTTGACTACAAATTAAGTCCAACGAAGAAATATGTATTCTGTTCTGGAATCGAGAGAATACAGCTATCTAATAAATATAGAGAGCATGAGACCTGCACCACTGCCAATACCTATATAAAGCAAGTAGAAAATCAAGATTCTGCATCATCAAATCAAAACTATATTAATATAGATGAAATTTTTTATAAACAATAGCAATATAGACGTATCCTCTGCAAAGATAATTGCTACATTATATAAATTTTTCGACATCACATCTATACGTGAGGCGAAATCCATTTGCAAAAAATACTACCAATACAAATTAGATGCCGATGAATATGAAACCTTTAACGTATATACAGTGGACAAAAATATCTATAAAAAAATACAATCTGCACTGACATAATGAATAATAACATTCCTAAACTACATATTAATACAAAGTGGGAGTTAATAGACGGAAAAACTGCTTATATATATAATAAAGAACGAAATCTAAATGCAATACTATCTGAATCCGCAACTAGTATTATAGTATTGATAAATGGTACGAGAAGCGTCAAACAAATAGTCGATATTCTCACCAAGAATAGACCATCATACAATGACTACAATAATGTGTCTTCATTTATAAGTGTAGAATTATATCAAAAAGGTTTTTTAGATGATGGAATAATAAGAAAAAATAAGTCCTTAATAAGGTTTAAAAAAATAATAAAAAAATGCAGTCAACGGAATCTCTGACGACACTGTCCTCATATTAAAATAATTCTATCCTATACGTTGTAAATGGTATTCCGTCGCGAAATGCTTAGATTCATTAGGTTTCAGCGTTAATAATCCAATATGATTATTAAAAGAATCCGGTAAACCAGTAAGATTCTCAACCGCAATACTGTTGCGAGCGGGCGGAATGTAAACCTGCAATATAGGATAGCCTTTTTTAGGCGTTACGGTCAGATATAGTTTTTGCGTTTCACTTTTCAATTCCAATGCAGGAGTGTCCAAATCGTCAATCGTAAAACTATTATCAAATTCCGTTGCTCCTATTGTTTTAAATTCCGAAAATTCTTTATAGTCCCTGAACTCGCCAGTGGGCAATAATGTTTCGTCAAAAATGGCCATTTGCTTGCTTCTGAATTTCAAAAGCGTATTGTCAACTTTTTCGTCTAGTTTGAAATACGGATGCCAACCATCGTTGATCGGCATGACGCTATTACTATCATTTGTCACAATAGTCTCAACATCAACCGCACCGTTTTCATTCAGCGTATAGACAATTTTTATAGTATAGTGAAAAGGAAAACCATAGTTTTCGGCATTGACTTTTCGAGTCAGTTCAATACTAGCACGATCAGCAAGAAGGCTTTCATTTGTCAGTTCAAACAGTTCGTCGTAGACCAAACCGTGAATCGCCGATTTTCCGTCAAAATGTTTTCCGACAGTATATTGGACATTTTCAAATGCGAACGTTCCATTGGCAAGCCGACAGACAAAAGGACTGAGTTTAGAACCCTGAAACCTTTGTGTCATCAAGGTTTTGACGTCTTCCGGTTTTTGATAAGCGTCGATGCAATTAAAATCTTCGCCATTGTGACGAATCGCATATTGGTTCAATACGGCGCCCAAGGCGTACACGTCAATATAAGTTCCGGTATTTTCGTTTTCGATGCGGACTGTCAGGTTTTCGCCCGCGCCCGCAGTTTGGATTTTGAACGGCATAATGTATAGTTGAACTGTAAATATAAGTATTCCGTCAAAACAACGATGCCTGCTGCATTTCATTCTTTACGCCCAATAGTGGGAACGACGCGACGTTATCAAAACGCGAACGAGATTCCTCTTTGCGGAGCAACAAGATTTCCGAAACATTAAACCGCGCCGAAAACGGAACGTGCTGCCATTCGTTCCAACCTTTTTCGTATTGCCAATGTTGCAACGATTTCGCAAGCGTGATGTGAGGTTCGGTAATGCAGTGCACGCTCGTTTCGGATTTTCCTTTTAGTTTTTGCCGTTCTTCCCCAATACTTTTTACGATATTGACAATCGTCGTTTTGGTTGCAACTTTTGCGTAAATCGTGTGCGTAGGAAATACGTCGAACCCACGTACATCTACAAGAAAAGGACTAAACGCGCTAATTTTCCGGTTCAGATAATTGCGGATAAGCGGTTCGTTTTCTTTTGTATTGAAGAAATGTACCAAACTAATATGCGGTTTGGACGAAAGGATTTTGGGACAATTGTATTGTTCTGCAAAACGCTTTTTTTCATCCATCAGCTTTTCGGCCGTATTGTCGTCGGGGCTTATAATCAGGAAATACTCCGCTTCCATATGGGAATTTTTAATGCTAAATTACTAAAATATTTAGTTTTTTAGCTAAAATTTCGCTCTTGTGCTAACCTGATTTTTTTCTTGCTTCCGGCTATTTTTCCAATATAACAATTAATCCAAATCTTTCAAAAGGGTCGCCTTGCTTCTCAAAAGACGCACTTGCGACTGCAAATATTCTATTTTGGACAACAGTTCTTCCACGACCTCAATACCTGCCGCATTGATTTCGAAATCACAATGCAGCCGCGTAAAATGATCCAATTGCGGTAATTGTTCTTCCACTACATAAAATTCTTCTTGCTGCTTTTCCAACTGTATCAAGCCACGCTCGTGTAGTTCGCGGATAAAAGACGCGTCAATATTATATTGGACAGCGTAAGCCGTGATCGCATATTGGATAGGTTCGTTTGGCATGGTGATTAGCTTTTTTTGTTTGCAATTTCGCGGAAAAGTTTTTTCTGTTCTTCGGTAAGGTTGGTGGGGATTTTCAGATCCCAGATAACATACAAATCGCCCGCTTTACCGTCCTGTTTGTAAATAGGAAAACCTTTTCCCGGCACACGGACTTTCGTTCCGTTTTGCGTTTCAGGTTTTATTTTCAATTTCAGTTTTCCGTCGAGCGTGTCGATTATCTGTTCGCCGCCCAATACAGCTGTGAACAAATCCAGATCCTTGTGTACGTAAAGATCGTCACCGATACGTTTGAATATTGGATCTTCGGCAATAGCAAACGTGATGTACAGATCGCCGGCAGGCCCGCCGTTCGCACCTGCACCACCGTAGCCTTTAAGTTTGATTTGCAGTCCATCGTAAACCCCGGCAGGAATAGTGATTCTGACTTTTTTTCCGTTGACCGTCATTTCTTGTTTGTGCGTGACGGCGGCATCCTTTAAGTTGAGCTGCATTTCTGCATGTAGATCCTGGCCTCGAAAAGCCGACCGCTGCCTGCTTTGTCCAGAAAAACCTTCCGCACCACCGAACATAGACTGAAAAAAGTCCGAAAAATCAGCGCTTTCGCCCGTAGAATAAGACCAGCCGCCGTCATCTCCATAAGATGATTGAAAGGGATTGGCGCTGCCTTGATTTTGTCGGGCATTTTGCTGGGCCTGTTCATACTGCTCCGCATGTTCCCAATGCTCACCGTATTTGTCGTACTTCTTTCGTTTTTCGGGATCGCTGAGCACTTCGTTGGCTTCATTGATCTGCTGAAAAAGTTTTTGTGCGTTTGGATCATTGGGATTCAAATCAGGATGAAGTTTTCTTGCGAGCTTCCGATAGGCCTTTTTGATGTCGTCAGCCGTAGCATTTTTGTCGATCCCCAATGTTTTGTAGTAATCTATATATGCCATTCCCGATATAGGTTTTAAAAAGTTGAGTTTATACGCATATAACAACACAGATAGTCTATTGCAGTTTAATGGACAGATAGATTTTATTCTGCAAAACTTTTATAAATCCACCAACTATAAGATGTTATTCATTGCGTTGGGTAAATGTAAATTTTATCTTTCAATATTGGCATTACAAAAAGAATAAAACCCATGTGAGTACATGGGCTTTATTCTTTTATTTCGATCGTTGGAAATATAGTTTTAATCGGTCGTTGATATAGTATTTCAAGGCTTCGGGATCCGTATTGTCGCGTAACCACGCATAAGTTGGGCGATACCTGGTCATAAATTCCTGTAGTTTGGCGCCTTTCAAGCCACTATAATTATGCACTAATATTTTATTGAAGCGAAAATCAACGTAGCGCTGCTGTTCGTCGTCCTGAAAGATTTCGTAGGCTCTTTTTTTCTGCTTGTTTTTCTTTCCAAAAATGGCATCGAGCCCAATACCCACACCTGCACCCGAACTGGATTTGGAAAAAGTCGGCGTTTTCAATCCCACCTCATCCACAAATTCTTTCATGCGTTGTATGCTATCGTTCTGGTAATCTTTGTAAGTATAGGTCGATACGAATACGCCAGGCAAATCTTCTTTTACTTTGGGTTTCAGCCAGATTTCGACGGTGTCCATCTGCAGTTTCCGGTCTCCCACGACATAAAAGCCGTCCATAAAACTTGGCGCATAATAGTAGATCGTATCTCCAGCATTAGCCAATACCTGAAACACGCCGTTTTCATTGGAGTATGTAGACCGATTGCCCGATTGGTTATGAATGGAAGTATTTGCAATTGGAACGAGCGTTATACTGTCCCTTACGATACCGATCAATTTATCTTCCTTTTTCTGAGCTTTTCCCACCATCACCATTCCGACCAAGCCCACGATACTTAAAACAAGCGATTTAAACATACAATGTAATATTGAATCCAAAAATAAGGTCTAAACTCCTAACAAAAACAAAAAGCCTCTCCAAAATTGGAGAGGCTCTATATTTTACCTAAATAATTGCTTATTTAGATTTTTGCAAGTTTGGATGTGGAGCCGGAACTGTGTTAGGACCTTCTTCAGTAGTACCTTGAAGATCTACAGTGTTAGCATCACCATCTTGACCATAGAAGAACAACAAACGGCTTTCAGAGATACCTTGTTTTTCTACCAAGTATTTGATTACGCTGTTAACGCGATCCCAACTTAACTGTTGAGCTTTTTTGTTAGAAGCACCGTAACCGATAACTTTTGCTTTACAGCTTGGGTTAGCATTCAACTGAGCAGCTACGCTAGCCAAAGAAGCTTGAGCAGCTTTGCTTAATCTTACGCTACCTTTTGCGAACTGAACGCTTGGCAAGCTTGTGATTGCGCAATCATTTTTAGGAGCAACCTGCAAGTTAGCAAGTTTGTCGCGCAATTCTTTGCAGCATGCTGGTTCTGGTTCAGTACCTACACCGTCAGCATCAACTGGGAACCAGTTTGGAGGCGTGACTTTTTGTTTGTCTCTGTAGTCAGGAACACCGTCGCCATCTGTATCCAAAGCGCGTCCGTGTGTATCAACTGCAGCTCCAGCTGGAGTATTTGGTTCTTGGTCCAAAGCGTCAGTTACACCGTCGCCGTCAGCATCAGGAAGAGAAATCTTCATGTGTTTAGGAACGTTCAACTCGTTGTAGATGTAGTTGTTTGGATTGATCCACCACAATGGTTCAACACGTTTAGCAGAAGAACCCAAGTTGAAGTTCAAACGCAGTTGTGTGTTGCTCAACAAAGTGTTTCTTTGAGATGGTCCGATAACGACACCAGAGAAATCACCGTTGTCAAATACATAAGTGAATTTTTGTTCCAAACCGATGTTGAAGTGAGGACTTACTTTGAAAGCAATACCACCACCGAAGTCAGCACCGTGTCTTTTGATAGAGTTACCACCACCAACTACGTTGTCATGTTCTCCATTTCTGTTAGTCAATGAAGTTTCGTATTGACCATCGCTAGCAGCCTTGTTGGAAAGGAAGCTATTGCTCTGTCCGTTCTTCATTTCGCTCTTAACCTCGCCTTTGCTAAGACCTACAGCTTTCAACTGTGTGTCATCACCTAAGTTTGCCCATTTAGAGTAAACATTACCACTTTTGTCATACAAGTTGATGTTGCTGCTTCCCCACAAGAAACTATAACCAGCCAACAGATAAACATCCATTTTAGGATTGCCTCTGTAAGAAGAGATAGAGTTCAAGCTGATCAAGGCGTCGATGGAAGCCTGTTGGATAACTGCTTTAAAGTTTGCTACATAAGATTTTCCGCCTTTAGCTGTGTATTGCTGCGCAATAGCAGAAGGCAAATAACTTGCAGATCTAGTTCTGAAGTCCAAACCTTTGTAGATACCATAGTTATACTGCGCCCTCAAAGAAAATACGTGGCTGATTGCCTTTCTCAAGGAAGCGGATGCCGCATAACCAATTTGAGGATCGATAGGAGTGAATGGAAGCGTAGCTCCAACACCGATACCGAGTTCCCACATGTTTTTAGGCTTAGCAGGATATGGATCTTGGTTTGCTACCCAAGCATTGTGCTGTGCCATTTTAGAAGACGAGACTTTGGATGAATCCCACAACCAGTCATCGCTAGACGCTGGATTTGTGTTCTGAGCCATCGCTGTAGTAGTAGCCAGACCTCCTAAAAGACCTAGCATCATACCGTACTTTTTACGTGCCATAAGGTTAATTTAAATGAATTATAATTTTGCAAACGATTAATTACGACGCAAAGGTATTGATTACAATCAATTCAACAAACTTTTAGAACAAATGTTTAATTTTTTGCTATCAAAAACCTAATCCCACATTAACAATTACTATACCAATTCTTGCAAAAAGGTTGAATTTATTGATTTTTAAATACTCACTTTAGGCTCTCCTACCATTTTAGAAGGCACTACCCACTCATCAAACTGTTCAGCGGTCAAATAGCCTAATTCAATAGCGGTTGCTTTCAGCGTACTATTGTTTTTATGAGCGGTCTGCGCAATTTTTGCCGCTTTTTCATAGCCAATATGCGTGTTCAATGCAGTGACGAGCATTAGACTATTTTCTACATGTTTATTGATATTGGCTTCGATCGGCTCAATACCAACAGCGCAATGATCGTTGAAACTTACACAAACATCACCGATCAGGCGTGCACTATGCAAAAAGTTATAAATCATTACAGGTTTGAAAACATTTAGTTCAAAATGCCCGGAAGCCCCGCCAATATTGATTGCAACATCATTTCCCAATACCTGCGCCGCAACCATTGTCATCGCTTCGCATTGTGTTGGGTTCACTTTTCCTGGCATGATGGAAGAACCTGGTTCGTTTTCCGGAATAAAGATTTCTCCAATACCGGCGCGAGGTCCGCTTGCCAATAGCCTTACGTCGTTGGCTATTTTCATCAATGCACAAGCAACGGTTTTTAATGCGCCGTGGGCTTCCACAATAGCGTCGTGCGCTGCGAGAGATTCAAATTTATTGATAGCCGTAACGAATGGAAGCCCTGTCAATTCAGCGATTTTCTTCGCAACGACAACATCGTAGTTTTTAGGTGTGTTGATTCCCGTTCCGACCGCAGTACCGCCAAGTGCCAATTCGGACAAGTGCTCAAAACTATTTTTAATGGCTTTCAAACCGTGGTTTAGTTGAGAAGCGTAACCGCTCAATTCCTGTCCCAAAGTCAATGGCGTTGCGTCCATCAGGTGCGTACGACCAATTTTTACGACATTAATATATTGTTCTGCTTTTGCTTTTAAAGTATCACGCAGTTTTTCGATACCGGGAATTGTAACGTCTACCAATATTTTATAGGCTGCAATATGCATTGCCGTAGGAAACGTATCGTTGGAAGACTGCGATTTGTTGACGTCATCGTTAGGATGCAAAACCCTTTTGGATTTGTCGTCCGTGAAAGAACCGCCGTTGATGATATTGGCACGGTTGGCAATCACTTCGTTGACGTTCATGTTGCTCTGCGTACCACTACCCGTCTGCCAGATGACCAATGGAAACTGGCTGTCCAGTTTTCCGTCCAAAATTTCCTGTGCGACCTGTCCGATCAATTTCGTTTTTTCTTCGGACAGTACACCCAATTCATTGTTGGCAAGCGCCGCGGCATTTTTCAGATAGGCAAACGCCTTGATAATTTCCTTTGGCATCTTGTCGGTATCCTGTGCGATCTTGAAATTTTCCAGGCTACGCTCCGTTTGGGCACCCCAATAGGCATTGGCTGGGACTTTCACTTCGCCCATGGTGTCACGTTCAATACGATAATCCATAATATTTTGATTATAATTAAAAGGTTGCGCAAAAGTAATCGAATGATTAGTATTTGTCCAACAGGATTAAAAATTTACCCTATAAACTTACTGTTAAAAAAAATCGTCAAGTCTTTGTGCTTATTAGTTTCTTTGCAATCGTAAAAAAGGAATTGAATGGAAAAAGTCCCTGCCCTGATCGCGGACGATATACGCCGATTTAACGAATACCTCAACCAGCAACTCAAAAACCGCATTCCTTTGCTGGACAAGATCTTGAAATACATCATCAAGCAAAAAGGAAAACAAATGCGCCCTATGTTTGTGCTGTTGAGCGCGCGGTTGGGCGGCGAAGTTGGTGAAACGACTTTTCGTGCGGCGACGCTGGTAGAACTGTTGCACACCGCGACTTTGGTGCACGACGATGTCGTGGACGAAGCCGATCAACGCCGCGGTTTTTTTTCCGTCAATGCTGTATGGAAAAACAAAGTCGCTGTATTGGCGGGCGATTTTCTTTTATCCAAAGGTTTGTTGATTTCCTTGGACAACAACGAATTCGAAACCTTGAAAATATTGGCTGAGGCCGTGCGCCAAATGAGCGAGGGCGAACTTTTGCAAATAGAAAAATCGCGCAAACTTAACCTCGACGAATCTATCTACTACGAAATAATCAAGGGAAAAACGGCGTCGCTCATCGCATCGGCCTGTAGCGCCGGCGCTTTCAGCACTTTTCGCAATATGGAAGAGGCCGAAAATATGCGACTTTTTGGGGAAAAAGTGGGCATGGCTTTTCAGATAAAGGACGATCTTTTCGACTATGGAAAAGCCGACGTAGGCAAACCGACCGGCAACGACATTAAGGAAAAAAAATTGACTTTGCCGCTGATTCACACGCTCAACCATTGCGACAAATCCTTGAAAAGAAAAATCATTTACAACATAAAAAACAAAAACACGGACGCCGAAGCCGTGCGATTTGTATTGGACGCGGTGAAAGCGGAAGGCGGCATTCAATACGCCACCGAAAAAATGTTTGCGTTCCGTGACGAAGCGCTGGACATTTTGCACCAATATCCGCAAAGTCCGGCAAGAGACGCGTTGGATCAGTTGGTCCGCTATACTACAGACAGGACGAAATAAAACGGAAAAGGTTGGAAATTCTATTCAAATTCGTATCCATGGTTCGAGTCCCCACGAACCTCTTTTTTATAAAAAACGCAGCAACGCTTACCTTATTACATTGCGGTTCGTGTGCAGACACGAACCATGGGAACCGAAAATATCCGAAAACGATCGATACACACATCATACATTTTAAATAATATTAAATTTCACTATTCTAAAAAGCCTGTTTACATTTGCTACTCACTAATTTTCATATTACCGATGGTAGACGTTATATTGGGTTTGCAATGGGGCGACGAAGGAAAAGGTAAGATCGTCGATTTCTTTGCTTCCAACTACGATATTGTTGCCCGTTTTCAGGGCGGTCCCAATGCTGGACACACACTTTATGTCGATGGCAAAAAAGTAGTTTTGCACCAGATCCCATCCGGGATTTTCCACCAAAACACGGTCAACCTTATCGGCGGCGGCGTGGTATTGGATCCGGTCATTTTGAAAAAAGAATGCGACACGGTTGCGTCTTTCGGCGTTGACGTCCGCAAAAATCTTTTCATTTCAGAAAGAACCAACTTGATTTTACCGACGCACAGAGCGCTCGACAAAGCATCCGAACTCGCAAAAGGAGAAGGAAAAATCGGTTCTACTTTGAAAGGTATCGGACCATGCTATATGGACAAAACAGGCCGTAATGCATTGAGGGTTGGCGACATCCTCAACAAAAATTTCATCAGCCAATATATCAAACTTCGCCTCAAGCATCAGAAACTCCTCGACAACTACCATTTCACGGAAGATATTTCTGCATGGGAAGACGAGTTTTTCGAAGCGATCGAATTCTTGCGCACTTTGAATATCGTCAACGGCGAATATTTTGTCAACAACGCCATCGACGAAGGCAAAAAAGTATTGGCAGAAGGCGCTCAGGCTGCCATGCTCGATATTGATTTTGGTACCTATCCTTACGTAACATCCTCCAGCACGATTTCTGCGGGCGTTTGCTCCGGTTTGGGCGTTGCGCCACAAAAAATCAAAGATATCATCGGCATTACCAAATCCTATTGCACTAGAGTCGGCAGCGGTCCGTTCCCTACGGAACTGCACGACGCAACAGGCGAGGAACTGCGCCGCATCGGTAGCGAATTTGGCGCGACGACTGGCCGTCCGAGAAGATGCGGCTGGATCGATTTGGTTGCGTTGAAGTTTGCATGCATGATCAACGGCGTTACCAAAGTCGTGATGACAAAAGCGGACGTATTGGATTCTTTCGAAACGCTGAACGTGTGCACGGCTTACGACATCGACGGCAAACAAACACAGGAAGTGCCTTACCAAATGGAAGGTTTGAACATCCAACCCGTCTACGAACAACGCAAAGGCTGGCATTCCGATTCTTCCGTATTGGCGGCGAACGACGCTTTGCCAAAAGACATGGCGGAATACATCGATTTTATCAACAAGTTCATCAAAGCCCCGGTCAAATATGTATCCAACGGACCTGGCCGCGACCAATTGATTCTTTTATAATTTTTGACATAAAAAAATTCGTAAAAATATTTGTTAGATTAAATTTCTCGTTGAAATTTTACAGCGACAATTTTAAGAACTATGGCAACGAAATCTGATAAAGAAAAGAAGGGTACCACCCCTAAATCAACCCCTGAAAAAGCAGCGGCGGGCAAGAAAAACGTGACTACTTCCAACGAAAACGAGATGGAAGACGATGAGTTGTTTTTTGATGAGGAAGATGGAAAGAAAAAGAAAGCCAAAACGTCTTCTCCAAAAGCATCCAAAAAGAAAGACGACGATGAGGAAGACGAAGACGACGATGATCTTTTGGATGAAGAAGAGGACGACGATTGGAACAAAGTAGACGACGACGATAGTTGGGATCCTGATTTTGACGAATTTGACATTCCGAAATCTAAATCCAAATCTTCGTCCAGCAGCAGCAAATCCACCAAAAGTGGCGGCAGCAAAAAAGCAGCAAAAGACGAAGACGACGATTTCAAGTTTGACGACTCCTTCAACGAGTTTGATTCATTTGACCGATTCGACGACGAAGACGACGATTTCTAGTAAATTGTTTTCTTTGAAATAAAATAGAATCCTAAAAAAGTTAAAGAGGTATTTCGATAAGAGATACCTCTTTAATTTTGACGTATAGTTTCCATCCAATCAAGCAACACCATGTCCTATAATATTTCCCAGATTAGTACCCTCCTCAATGCTCACGGGCATATTGTCAATTCCAATACAACGATTGCGCATCTATTGACTGATAGCCGCCGATTGTCTTTTCCGGAAACTTCCTTGTTTTTTGCGTTGGATACACCACTCAGAAGCGGGCACGATTTCATTCCCGAACTATTCGAAAAGGGCGTACGCAACTTTGTCGTGCACGTATCCAAACCGATTGCACCGGCAATCGCGTCCGTATCCAATATCCTAAAAGTTCCCGATACGCTGGAAGCCTTGCAAACATTGGCACAGAAGCATCGCGAACAGTTTCATTTTCCTATAATCGGCATCACGGGAAGCAACGGAAAAACAATCGTCAAAGAATGGCTCAACCAATTGTTGTCGGCGGACTGGAACATTGTGCGTACGCCTAGAAGTTTCAACTCGCAGATCGGCGTACCGCTGAGTATTTGGGAAATGAAAGAAAGCGACAACCTGGGAATATTCGAGGCTGGGATTTCGCTTCCGGGAGAAATGGAAAAACTAGAAAAAATCATTCGGCCAACGCTTGGAATCCTTACCAATATTGGCACTGCGCACGATGAAGGTTTTCAGGAAAGGCAAGAAAAGCTAGTAGAAAAACTACAACTTTTCAAAAATTGCAAAAATGTTATAGTCCCTTCCCAATACATACAGACGATAACAAATCTACACGAAACGATAAGTACACCTATATTTACCTGGGGAACGGAACCCGACAATACTTTGCAAATAAAAAATATAGTCGCCGACCAATACACGACGACTATAACCGCAAACTATCAATTAAAAGAACGAACTATAACAATTCCGTTTACGGACGACGCATCGACCGAAAACGCCGTGAGCTGTTGGTGTATATTGCTTTTGTTTCAGATGGACGATGCGGTGATTGCCGAACGAATGGCGCAGCTACGCGCCGTCGATATGCGTTTGCAAATAGTTCCGGCACTCAACAATTGCACGCTCATTAATGACAGTTATAGTTTTGATATCAATTCGTTCAATATAGCGTTGTCTTTTTTGCGCCAGCAAAAAATCGACCAAACGGTTATCATTTCCGACCTCGCTTATTACGACGAAAACAACTATAAAGCGATCGCTGCTTTACTAGAAAAAAATCATATTGCGCGCGTCGTCGCTATTGGACAAACGTGGATGAAACTGAAAACGCTATTGGACGGAAAATTTAAACGACTCCACATTTTTCCGGATATTGATTCTTTTTTGGACAATATACAAATGCTCAATTTCAATAGGGAAGCGATATTGCTCAAGGGTGCGAGGAAGTTTTCGTTTGAACGTATCGCCCGCTATCTTGCACATTCCGTACATCAGACCAGACTAGAAATCCGTATTCCGGCATTGGCGCACAACCTGCAACTTTACCGCAAATACATTCAGCCCAATACAAAAATCGTTGCGATGGTAAAAGCTTTCGGATACGGGTGCGGCAGTATTGAAGTGTCTACGATGGCGCAATATTATCGCGTAGACTATTTGGCGGTTGCTTATGCCGACGAGGGAATCGCGTTGCGCAATTCGGGTATTACATTGCCGATCATGGTGATGAATTTTGACGAGGAAGCGTTTGATGCGATCGTCAACTATCATTTGGAACCCAATATATTTTCTTTTAAAATATACCATGCATTCAATCATTTCCTATTACATCAAGGACTGAAAAACTATCCCATACATTTTAAGATCGACACGGGAATGCATAGGCTAGGTTTTGAACTAAACGAAATCTCACCAATAGTCCAACTATTAAAGGACAACAATACAATGCACGTCCGCTCTGCGTTTTCTCATTTTGTAGCGAGCGAAGATCCGTCGGAAGACGATTTTACCAAAGCGCAGGCGACACAGTTTTTGCAAGGAGCGGATATTTTGGAAAAAGGACTAGGCTATACATTTATGCGTCACCTTTCCAATACATCCGGCATCGTTCGCTTTCCGCAATATCAGCTGGACATGGTACGCCTCGGTATTGGACTATACGGCGTGGACAGTGCCAAAATCTTACAGGACAAACTAGAAACCGTCGCTACGCTTGTGACGACGATCGCGCAGATACATACTATCAAAGCGGGCGACACCGTGGGCTACAACCGAAAAGGAAAAGTTTACCGCGACTCGACGATCGCGACGATCCGTATTGGCTATGCAGACGGACTTAACCGAAAACTCGGCAACGGAAACGGTTTCGTTTTTATCAAAGGAAAGCGCGCGCCTATATTGGGAACGGTTTGTATGGACATGGCCATGGTCGACATTACGGACATTTCCAATGTTTACGAAGGCGACGCGGTGGAAATATTCGGACCGAACATTTCCGTTTCGGAAATTGCAAACGCTATTGGAACCATTCCTTACGAAGTGCTTACCAGTATTGGGCAGCGCATCAAGCGCGTCTATATTGAGGAATAGCATTCCGTCAAAATTTGGTCTTCTACAAAATGTTGTCTTAATTTACCGACGATAATCAAGACCAGAAACCATGCAGCACACCCGTAGAGACTTTCTCAAAAATGCAGCGATCCTTTCCGGTGCGGCAGGCATCAGCAATATGCTGCCGCTGTCCATCCAAAAAGCCATGGCAATCAATGCCGACAATGGTTCTACGTTTTACGACGCAGAGCATATCGTTTTTCTGATGCAGGAAAACCGGTCGTTTGACCATATTTTTGGGAGCCTGCGTGGCGTGCGTGGTTTTAACGATCCACGCGCCAAGCTCCTGCCTTCCCGCAACAAAGTATGGTTGCAAAAAGACAAAAACGGCAACGTGCACGCCCCATTTCATATTGACATCAACAAAACAAAAGTTACGTGGCAAGGCGGACTTCCGCATACTTGGCCCGATCAGATAGGAGCCCGCAACAATGGCAAACATGATCGATGGATTCCGCACAAGTCGGCTATGACCATGGGCTATTTTGACCGGTCCGATGTTCCTTTTTACTATGCGCTGGCGGACGCGTTTACTATTTGCGACCATTATTTTTGCTCGTCGCTCACGGGAACGACGCCCAATAGGCTTTTCTTCTGGACCGGCAATATCAGACCCGAGCCAAACGAAAATTCCGAACCTGCCGTACAAAACGAAATAGCGGAATCCCGCAACAACAAGTACATCGACTGGAGTTCCTTTCCCGAACTGCTGGAAGACAACGGTATCAGTTGGAAAGTCTACCAAAACGAAATCTGGACGGCCAACCTTCCCCGCAATACCGACTATTGGCTCGGAAACTATGGCGACAACGCGCTCGAATACATCAAGAGAAACCACGTAAAATTGGCGCCTTATTTCCGCAAAAACGGCGACCGAACAGGTAATCTCACGGCCGAACAGGTAACGGAGCGCTACCTCCGCCTTTCGCCCCGGGAGAAAAACATCGTGGACAAAATGTTTTCGTCCAATATGGAAATGGACGACTATCTGCAATTGGAGCCGTTTAGTTACACTGACGATCTTGGACAGCCGAAAACGATCAATGTTCCGAAAAGTGACATTTTGCATCAATTCCGTAAGGACGTGCAAAACGGCAACCTACCCACCGTTTCCTGGCTCGTCGCACCCGAAGCTTTTTCGGATCACACAAGTACGCCGCTGTACGGCACTTGGTACGTTTCGGAAGTGCTTGACATTCTCACCCAAAATCCAGAAGTCTGGAAAAAGACAATTTTCATATTGAACTACGACGAGAATGACGGTTATTTTGACCATCTTCCGCCATTCGTCGCACCAGATCCCAACAATCCCAATACTGGAAAAACGTCCGCCAATATTGACACGGCAAGCGATTTTTACGACAAAGACCGCTCGCCGATAGGGTTGGGATACAGGGTTCCCATGATTATTGCGTCACCTTGGAGCAAAGGCGGGTTTGTCAATTCGCAAGTATTTGACCATACTTCGACGTTGATGTTTTTGGAAAAATTTCTGGAAAAGAAAACTGGCAAAAAACTGCACAGTCCCAATATCAGCAGTTGGCGCAGACATATTTGCGGCGACCTTGTTTCCGTCTTCCGCCCCTATCACGGCGAAAAATTTCCGCTACCGGATTTTGAAAAAAGAAACGACGTAATAGCCCATATACAAAACGCAAAAAACAAACCGCGTCAAGCAGTTCCGCAACCACTGGACGCCAAAGAAATCCAGAAAATAAACGACCATCCTTCCTTTTCGCAGAAAAGCTCGGATTGGATGCCGCAACAGGAAAAAGGAACGCGCAACGCCTGTGCTTTGCCGTACGAACTATATGCAGACTGCACATCCGACGCAAACCGGATCACCGTTCAGTTTGCTTCCAAAAACGTGGGCGCGCCGTTCAGCGTCTACACGCCGACGAGTTATTCGGGAAATTTCGGTAAATGTTGGGCTTATGCGGTAACGGCGGTCGATACCTTAAACGGCAGTTTTGACATAGACAAGTTTGCAAACAACCAATATAACCTGTGCATCGACGGGCCAAACGGTTTTTTCCGACATTTCATGGGCAATACGAAAACACCCCAACTCGACGTCTCCTGCAACTACGAACCATCAAAAATTTCGCGCAAACAATTGACCGGCAATATCTTGCTCACACTCAAAAACCATAAAGCGCATCCTGTCGTTATCGTGTTGACCGACAACGCCTACGGCAAAAGAACGCAGCATGTAAAAATCGCCGCGAACAACCACAAAACCATTGCCATCGACCTGTCTCAAAGCAATGCCTGGTACGACTTTTCCGTACAGATCGAGGGAAGTGCGACATTTCTCAGACGCTATGCAGGTCATGTGGAAACGGGAAAAACATCCACATCCGATCCGTTTATGGGCGGAACAATCCAATAAAAAATCCCCGACATTGATGAAAATGCCGGGGATTTTTTAATATCTGAAACCGTTAGCGACTATTCGCTTCGATCGTATTGAACAACTCTTCGTCCGTCAAGATACGTCCGCAGTTTTCGCAAACGATGATTTTTTTGCGCTGACGGATTTCGCTTTGTTTTTGAGGTGGGATCGCGTTGAAGCAACCGCCGCAGGCATCACGTTCGATAGGAACGACAGCCAAACCGTTGCGGTAATTGTTGCGGATACGGTCGTAAGAATAGATCAAACGTTGATCTACCACGCCGCGCGCTTCTTCTTCGTTCACCTTCAATACTTTTTCTTCTTTTTCGGTATCGGCGATGATTTTGTCCAGCTCGCTTTTCTTTTGTTCCAAAACGACCTCTTTATTGGAGATCTGTCTCTTCACGCCGTCCAACTGCTGTGCTTTTTCGTCCAATTGTTCTTTCGCGTCCTTGATGTGACGTTCCGCCAATTTACCTTCCAGCTGCTGGTCTTCGATTTCCTTATTGATGGCCTCGAATTCACGGTTGTTTTTAACCGCTTCACTCTGCTTTTCGTATTTTTTGACGAGTTCTTCCGCCGTCTTTATGGCATTGTTTTTTTCCTCAATATATTCGGAAATACCGTTGATTTCTTCTTCAATGCGCGTTTTACGATGCGTAAGACCTGCAACTTCGTCTTCCAGATCATTCACTTCCATCGGAAGTTCACCGCGAAGGGTGTGCAATTCGTCCAGCTTGATATCGATTTTTTGTAGTTTGATAAGGCCGGAAAGTTTTTCTTCTACCGAGAAATCCTTAGCTTTTGCTGTTGCCATATGATTTGAATCAAAATAATTTACACAAAATAATAAACCGGATTTGTCCGAATATCCGATTTTAAGACGGCAAAGGTAGGAAATTTTGTCCGCAAATAATCATGCAGTAAATCTACGGTAAATTGTTCGCTTTCAAAATGTCCAATATCCGCCAATACGATTTTGCCGTCCGCGTCAAAAAACTCATGGTATTTGACGTCGCCCGTCACGTAAATGTCTGCTCCTGAACCGATTGCGGCATTTGTAAGAAAACTTCCCGCGCCACCGCAAAGTGCCACTTTTCGTATGGGTTTGCCCAAAAGCTCGGTATGGCGAACGGCCTGCAACGCAAAACGTTCTTTCAGCAACTGCAAAAAATCTTTTTCCGATATTGGATTTTCCAATTCGCCCACCAAGCCGGAACCAATATTTTGGTATTGATTGTCCAACAAATAAATATCGTAGGCTACTTCTTCGTAAGGATGTGCGGCAATCAGTGCGCCGACGATCTTGTTTTTCAGATATTTCGGCAAAATAACTTCGATGCGCGTTTCGGGTTCCGAATGTCGTACGCCAATATCGCCGACAAACGGCTGCGCCCCTTCCGAAGCCTTAAACGTGCCGTCACCATTTATATTGAAACTGCATTCACTGTAATTGCCAATACTCCCCGCGCCTGCCTGAAACAAGGCTGCACGCACGTTTTCGGCATGTGCATGCGGCGCAAAGGTAACGAGTTTGCAAAGTTCGCCTGATTTCGGCGCCAATATCGCGCGGTTAACCAAACCGATTTTGTCGGCAATACGCGCGTTGACGCCGTCGAAGACGTTGTCCAGATTGGTATGTATCGCGTAGATGGCAATATCGTTTTTGATGGCGGCGATGATCGTCTGCTCGACGTAGTTTTTGCCGTTGATTTTTTTCAAACCTTTAAAAACGATCGGATGGTGCGCCACGATCAGGTTGACGTTTTTGGCCACGGCGTCCATGACGACAGCTTCGGTACAGTCCAAAGTCGTCAATACGCCCGTGCATTCCCAATCGAAACTGCCTGTAATCAGCCCTGCATTGTCGTAGCTTTCCTGATACGAAATCGGCGCGACGGTTTCGAGATATTGCGTGATTGCTTTTATTTTCATATTGGACAGTTGTAAAATGAAATGGTTGCCACAGATTCACTGATGGAAACGCGTTTTCCCATGGTTCGTGTCCGCACGAAACCATACCTGGGTTGTTGGTCAGCGACCAACAATGACGAAAGAAAATAGCAACAGAACGTCATTTCGACCAACGGGAGAAATCTCCTAAGAAAATTAAGATGCTGAGATATTGGGAGATTTCTCGCTCCGCTCGAAATGACGGGGGAGACGATTTGCATTAAGCGACCCAGCTTTTCGCTTTCAGCTTTAAGCTTTAAGCTAAATCTTCCGCGTAAATACTATTATGGTCAATATCCGCGTCCGGATGTAGTTTTTGGTAAACGTCCAATACTTGATCGATAGCTTTGTGGCCTTTTTCGCCCAAGTCAAGCGAAAAACCATTGACGTACAATCCAATATGCTGCCGCATTACCGCTTCTTCCATTTCCTGCGCGTGCGCTTTGACGAAATCCGCCAAATGATCTTCGTGATGTTCGTAAGCGTATTGGATACTTTTTCGGATGAGTTCGTTAACCTTCAGGATCGTCGCTTTTGGAATTGTTTTCTTGGCGATGATGCCGCCCAAAGGAATCGGCGCGCCCGTCGTTTTTTCCCAATAGTCGCCGAGGTCGATCAACTTATGCAAACCGCGCTTTTGGTACGTAAACCTGTTTTCGTGGATGATAACGCCCAGACCTTTTCCGTCCAATACAAAATCTTCCACTTCGTCAAAAACGACAAATTCTTTGTTCGCCGCATCTGGATATGCCAACGAAAACAGCATGTGCGCCGTTGTGTCTTTTCCGGGAATGGCGATTTTGCTGGCGTTGACTTTTTCGAGTTCCATCGGCTCTTTTGCCAACAACAACGGACCAACGCCCATGCCGAGCGCACCGCCGCTTTCCAATACGGCATATTGGCTCAACAGCAACGGCAACGCGCCGTAACTGATTTTGGAAAAATCCAGACGCCCTTCCTTCGCCCAGTTGTTCAACGTCTGCACGTCGTCCAATACAAGCTCAAACTCAATCCCTTCCGTATCTATCTTTCCGTTGACCAATGCGTCAAAAATGAACGTATCATTGGGACAAGGGCTAAATCCTAAAGTAAATTTCATGCTGCAAAGTAAAAAGGTAAAAGTAAAAATGAAAAATATTTGCGGATGGTCTCTACCAAAACTGCTCCACCAATCCTATAAGATTTTCATTCAGATGAGACAATGCGCTGCCAAAATTCCATTTCGACTTGTCGCGCTCGCCGACGTAGTTGGAAACGCTCCTGACCTGCAAAAACGGAACGCCGATTTGTAGGCATACAAAATGAAACGCCGCACCTTCCATGCTTTCCAATATGGAATTGTATTTTTCGGTATATATTTTTTGACGTTTTATATTGGTAGTGATTTCGTCGACGGAAATACTGTCCGCCAACGGCAGTCCAAAATCGTTGTATCGGTCCAGGTACGGATTGACCAAACGTGCGTTTTGGTAAGGCGTTTCGTCTTTTTTTACAAAACCCATATCGAAAACATCTTTCCAAACGCCGTTTTCCTCCACGCCGACGGTCGCCTGCATTTCGGAACGTACCAGAAACGTTTTGCCTAATGTAATTTCTTTGTCAAAACTTCCCGCAATACCGCCCAAAATCACCATATCGGGACGATGCTGCCCAATATAAAGCTGCGTGTAAAAAGCCGCCGAAATCGCCCCGACGCCAATCGTTCGAAACGTAACAACACTACTATTTTTTTCTTTTTGAAAATGGTTGCGGCATCTTTCCAGTTCCATTTCTGTCGCCGCCAAAACGAGCATACGCATACGACGAAGTTCGGATATTTTTCGATGCCTTACCTTTGCATAAATTTTAAGGTTTCAACATGGTATATCTAACGCGCCTGGAACATTTCAACGCAGCGCATAAACTATATAATCCCAAGTGGTCGGACGAACAGAACGAAGCGGTCTTCGGACCTTGCGCCAACGCCAATTTCCACGGGCACAACTACGAACTTTTCGTTACGGTAAAGGGCAAACCTAATCCGGATACGGGCTTTGTGATGGACGTCAAAAAACTGAGCCGCCTCATCCGCGAAAACGTGATTTCCAAAGTCGACCACCGCAACCTCAATATGGACGTTGATTTTCTCCAGGATCAATTTGCCAGCACCGAAAACGTGGTCATCGCTTTTTGGAACATATTGGCGCCGCTCATGCCCGAAGGTGTGCAGCTCCACTGCCTCAAACTATACGAAACGCCACGCATCTACGTGGAATATTACGGAGATTAAAACGCAAAAAAATGGCAGACGAAAAAGTAGCCGTGTTCCGCAAAGGACATTTCAACGCAGCGCATCGCCTTGCCGTTCCCGAATGGACGGACGAGCAGAATCTGGCGTATTTTGGTCCGTGCAGCTATCCGCATTTCCATGGCCACAACTACGAAGTCGTCGTGAAAGTCGTCGGTATTCCCGATCCGGCAACAGGCTACGTAATCGACCTCAAACTGATCAAAACTTATCTGGAAGAGGAAGTTTACGCGAGGTTTGACCACAAAAACCTCAACCTCGACACCGACGTTTTCAAGGATCAGTTGCCCACGGCGGAAAACATTTGCAAAGCGATTTACCGTCTTTTACGCAAAAGAGTTGCGCCGGAACTGGATTTGCAGATTCGTTTGTATGAAACACCGCGTAACTTTGTGGAATTTCCGGTCAATATTTAAACAAAGAAACATATTGGTTTTCAACCATTTTTCCTTTTCATTTTTTCCTTTTATTTTAATGATATGGCATATAGAAAAATAGAACAATACGATGATGCGACAACGCAAGCATTGGAAGGACATTACAAACAAGTATTGGAAACATTGGGCGAAGACCCGACTCGCGAGGGACTTATCAAAACGCCGCACCGCGTTGCCAAAGCAATGCAATATCTAACGCAAGGCTACGAACAGGACGCTGTTGCCATATTGAACTCGGCAAAATTTGCCGCGCCTAAAAGCGAAATCGTCATCGTCAAAGATATTGAGCTGTACAGTCTGTGCGAGCACCACATGTTGCCGTTCATCGGAAAGGCGCACGTGGCTTACATTCCAGACCAACATATTACGGGACTTAGCAAAATCGCACGCGTCGTCGACGTTTTTTCACGTCGTCTTCAGGTACAGGAAAGGTTGACCATGCAGATTATGAACGCGATCGACGAAGCGTTGAAACCGCTTGGCGTGGCAGTCGTCATCGAAGCTAAACACATGTGCATGATGATGCGCGGCGTCGAAAAACAAAATTCGCTCACAACTACGTCTACCTTCTGCGGTCAGTTTGAAAATGAAGTCACGCGCAGTGAGTTCATGCAGCTGATTCAGATGTAACGCAAAGTAAAAAGGCAAAAGTATAAAGTAAACAAGGTTCATGTATGCACGGACCTTGTTTGTGTTATGGAGTTGTTGTTTAGGATTAGTCCAATAAGTGCGCTTATAGTTAAATTCATATGAAATGTCATTATATTTTTATACAACTATTTGAAAATTAATATTTTATATAAATAAAACCATGACAAATAATTAAAATTTGACTGTATAAAAAATTACAACTGCTGGGAATTTGTAGACACATGTTAAACTAGGACAAAAAAGATTCCACCTTGAATAAATAGAACGTTTCTTTTAGCCCACGAATAAATTCGTGGGATTTGGACAAACTCAATACTCTAACCGTTTTCAACGGTTTCTATTGTAATAACCACAAAAAGCGGCTTTGGAATTTTTCCAAAACCGCTTTTTCCAATATCCAAACTACTCATTTCCTAACTCAAATTTTTCACCGCTTCAGTCAAGCGTGGCAAAATTTCAAATACGTCGCCGACGATACCGTAATCCGCTGCTTTGAAGAACGGCGCTTCCGGATCTTTGTTGATAACAACGATCACTTTGCTACGGTTTACACCACCGAGGTGCTGTATCGCACCGGAAATGCCGGCAGCGATATAAAGGTTCGGAGCGATTTGTTTACCTGTCTGACCGACGTGTTCGTGGTGCGGACGCCAACCACTGTCCGAAACGGGACGGCTACAAGCGACACCCGCATTCAATGCGTGCGCAAGATTTTCGATCAAGCCCCAGTTTTCAGGACCTTTTAGACCGCGACCACCGCTGACGACAACGGAAGCTTCACCTAAAGGAATTTCGCCTTTGAGGATATTTTTGCCTTTTACGGCAACTTTGGACGCAGGAACGGCGATGGAAAGTGCTTCGACAGCCGCACTTCCGCCATTTTCCTTCACGCCAAAACTATTGCTGCTGAGAGAAACCACTTTTTTTGTTGTTTTGATAGTGTTCCACGCAAAAGCTTTTCCGGAGAAAACGGCTTTTTTAACGACAAAACCGTCGCCTTGTGGAAGCGAACTCACACCGGAAACGAATCCTGCATGGAGTCTTACCGATACGCGCGGCGCAATGCCCAACGCCAAATCTCCGTCAGCAAATACCACAACGTCAGCACCGATATGGTTGGCAACGTCAGCAATTACTTTTGCCTGCGCCTGTCCGTCTGCATCGTTCAATGCAGCGTCAGCGACCTGATAGATTTTTTGGACACCATATTTGCCCAAGGTTTCCAAGTTGTCGGAAACCGTTCCCAATACCAGCGCATTTGCCTGTGTACCGAGCTGTGCAGCCAATGCCGCACTATAAGAAAGTAGCTCCGGTGTAGATTTTCTCACTGCACCTTCCGCATGATCTATGATTGCTAAAACCGACATGTTAATTTAATTTGAGAATTCGTGAAATGGAAAATTTGAAAATGGAAAAACATTGTCCATTATCAATTGTCCACTGTCCACTAAATAACTTTTTCTGTTTCGTGTAATACTTTGACCAGTTCCGCTTCCTGTCCTGGTTCGAACATTTTGACGCCGGATTTTGGTTGAGGCAGTTCAAATTTAGTCACTTCCACCGCCGTTTCCGTAGCTACGGGCTCCACGACCTTCAACGGTTTGGACCTTGCCGCCATGATGCCACGCATATTGGGAATTCTTTGTTCCGCCATTCCTTTGGTCGTACCGATAACGAAAGGCAAAGCCACTTCGTTTGTTTCTTCGCCGCCTTCGATTTCGCGCACGATTGTCGCGGTCGTTCCGTTCAGTTCTAGTTTGGTAGACAATGGAACAAACGGCAAATCCAACATTTCCGCCAATATAGCACCTACGCTAGCCGCGTTGTAGTCGATGGATTCTTTACCTGTAAATACCAAATCGTAAGCTCCATCTTTTGCCACCTGCGCCAATTGGGACGCAATGTCAAAAGGTTCGCTGGAAACTTTATTGACGCGGATCGCTTCGTCGCCGCCAATGGACAGCGCCTTGCGCAATATAGGATCGGAAGTAGCGTCGCCTACCGTAACGATGTGCAGCACCGTGGAAGGATCTTTTTCCTTCAGTTCCACGGCTTTTACGAGCGAATACCATTCGTCGTACGGGTTGATGATCCACTGTACACCGTTGGTATCATATTGCGTATCGTTGTCAGTAAACGCAACTTTGGATGTCGTATCAGGTGTTTTGCTGATTGTAACGAGAATTTTCATGCAATAAACTGATTGTTGTTTTAATAAGAAAGATGGTCAAATATACTAAGAATATTGACCGATTGGATTTCGATTTTAGAAAAAAGAAAAACTCCGGATATAGAAATACCGGAGGCCTAGATGTATGTAATGTAAAATGTAAACAAAATTAGCCGACTTACGGACGCCCACATTTCCCTTTACGAAATGGCTCTTCGTAGCGAAATATCCTTAGCAGACGCCGTCTGGTAGACCGAAGTCAACAGGTTGCGTACAAAAGGATTTTCGGAAAAAGAACTGCCAACGACGGTTTTCAGCGCATAGTCAATATGGTGAAAAACGATGCCGTGGTCTTTGCCGATAACGTAAAACGCAGGAAGCGCAATATCGTCATCCACGCCCGAAAGCCAATCCGATATTGAGTTTTGGGAATCGTACAGTCCCGCTTCGGAAGTCAGTTGCTGATGGCGGTCTTCCCAGATATTGAGCTGGTTGCTTTTTCTGATTTTGTGCGAAAACTGTTTGCTGCTGCCGTTGGTAACAATCAACAAACGTCCGCCCATGATTTCAATGTCGGACTGAAGGCTTTTCCACGCTTCAATATCGACGATTTTGTCCGTCACGCTGAGAAACGCCAATACCAGCGGCTGCGGAAAATCCAATATATCCTGCGAACTGGTAAAGCTTTCCGCGAAAAGATCCGCGTCCTTGACGCTGATAAAAGAAGATCGGTCCAATACAAAATGCGGAAACTTGTCGCCCGAAAGCAACGGAAAATAATTGTAGTTGGACTTGGAGGTTGCCTGGTTGCCCAATACGGGAAGCAACACTTTGCTGGATGAAACCGCGAATGAATTAGACATAAAAAATTTGTTTTAGAATGCAGGAGTTTCCTGACCTGTAATGAAAATTGTTAAGTACGTGAGATGAATCAAAACGGCTGTGTCAACAGTGGAAACCGCAACAACATCGGCGCATTCGCAACTGTGCCTGCCCTTTTAACGGTATGTGTTTTGTCGCTTTCACAGCACAAACATAAAACGGCTTTTTTATCCTACCAAATTTATAGACTAATATTTTTTGAAAAAATATTTTACAACGGCGAACAGCAATGGTTATGGAAATGTAGGAGCCTATGCAATACGCGCCTAGGGTTTTTCACGCCCGTTTTGCCCATATTTCACCTGCAAATACCCATTTTTTCGGCCGAAAAAAAGTTTTTTTAACATTTCTGGCAATCTTTCAAATGCTTGTTTACGCAGAAAGAGGTAATTTGCATACCGTAAAAAAGTTTTAAACATCCATCACGGAAGCCTTATAAGCAACAAAATCAATATATCTCATGGCTAATAATGCAATTAAAAAAACTGCACCGACCCTTATCTTTATTTTTGGCGGTACGGGAGACCTAAACCACCGCAAACTGACGCCGGCGCTGTACAACTTGTACGTTGACGGCTTTTTGAACGAAAAATTTACCATCGTCGGACTTGGACGTTCGGCTTACACCGATAAACAATTCAGGGAACATCTTTTGGAAGGCATCAAGGAATTTTCGCGTCGCAGCGACGATGGCAAGGGACCTTGGAAAGAATTCAGCGAACACGTCGCTTACATCAAGATGGACGCTGACAAAGAATCTGAATACACACTTTTGGACAAAAAAATACAGGCAACGGAAGAAGAATGGGGCGACAAACCCAATGTCCTTTTCTACATGTCCGTAGGACCGCAGTTGTTCCCGATCATTGCAAAAGGCATCGCGACGATTCCTTATTCGCATGACGAGAAACTGTCCAGGATCGTCGTCGAAAAACCATTTGGGCACGATCTTCAGAGTGCGATGGAACTCAATGCATTATTGGCGGGTTTGTTCAAAGAAGACCAGATTTACCGTATCGACCACTATTTGGGAAAAGAAACCGTTCAAAACATATTGGCGCTGCGTTTTGCCAATACGTTGTTCGAGCCCATCTGGAGCAACAAATATATTGACCACGTACAGATCACAGCGGCCGAAACCGTCGGCGTAGAAGACCGTGGCGGTTATTACGAAACTTCCGGTGCGATGCGCGACATGATCCAAAACCACATTTTGCAGGTTTTGTGCATGGTTGCGATGGAAGCACCCGTTTCGTTTGAAGCCAACGAAATCCGCAACAAGAAAACGGACGTATTGAAAGCGTTGCGCCGTTATACTAAAGAAGAAGTCAAAGAAAACGCCGTCCGTGGCCAATATGGCGCCGGCTGGATGAAAGGTCAACAAGTGCAGGCTTACCGCGAAGAGAAAAACGTTGCGCCTAATTCCAATATAGAAACCTACGCCGCCGTCAAATTTCATATTGACAACTGGCGTTGGCAGGGTGTTCCGTTCTACGTGCGTACCGGAAAATATTTGCAGGAAAAAACCACGATGATCACCATCCATTTCAAACAAGCGCCAAAATTCGCGTTTCCGCCGGAAGCTGCCGACGCTTGGAGAGCCAACCGCCTTACGTTGACCATCCAACCGGAAAACGACGTGCGTTTGTTGTTCCAGGCAAAACATCCAGGCCAAACGATGTCTTTGGATCCCGTGGAAATGGTGTTCAACTACTCCGACGCGTTCAACGAACCGCAACCGGAAGCATACGAAACATTATTGTTTGACTCCATGACGGGCAACTCCACGCAGTTCATGCGCGACGACCAAGTTGAAATTGCATGGAAAGTCATCATGCCAATACTGGAGACCTGGCAGACCCGCAAATCTGTCGACTTCCCGAACTACGTCCCCGGAAGTTGGGGACCGGAAGATGCCGACGCGTTGATCGCAAAAGACGGTCGCTCTTGGGTCAATCCGCAGATCAAACTGTCCAACGGCAAGAAGAAAATCTAGTTTTTGCTTGTAAATAAAATCCTAATCCCCTGTTCGACGGCACGTTTTGTTTGGCAGGGGATTTTTGAATTTGAATGGACTCTTTCCTATTGTACCACAACGACGAAACGGCACAACGAGTCACAACGTCGTGTATCGTCAGCATCGTTCCTCCGTTGTATTTTTCCTTCCTTTTTAAAATCATAAATCCCAAATCAAAAAAATCACATATCGCATGAGCAACATACACGTTTCAAAAGATATCAACGCACTCAGTTTGGATTTTGCCAATTGGCTGGTCGACTACGCCGACGAAGTATTGGCGAAAAAAGACACGTTTACGCTGGCTCTTTCTGGTGGCAGTACGCCCAAACTATTGCACGAACTATTGGTAAAAGAACCTTTTTTCAGTCGTATTCAATGGAAAAAATGGATTTTCTTCATGGGCGACGAACGTTTTGTTCCCGAAACGGACGAGCGCAGCAACGCCAAAATGGCTTACGACACGATGCTCAACCACGCGCCCGTGCCGAAAGAACATATCCATTTTTACCAAACGGAAGCCCTCACGCCGACCGATTCCGCAACCGACTACGAAAAGCTTTTGAAAAAGTATTTTGAAGGAAAAGAAACAGGGCTCGACCTCGTTATATTGGGCATGGGCGACGACGGCCACACATTGTCCCTTTTTCCCGGACAGCCGATCATCCACGAAACCGCCAAATGGGTAGACAGTTTCTGGTTGGAAGCGCAGGACATGTACCGCATCACGCTGACGCATCCCGTTGCCAACCACGCCGCGCAGGTGGCGTTTCTGGTTTCGGGCGAGAAAAAAGTGCACGCGCTGTACGAGGTTTTGAAAGGAGCTTACAATCCCGACCTCTATCCTTCCCAAATCATCAAACCCGTTCCCGGCGAGCTGCATTTCTTTATTGACGAAGCGGCTGCGGAAGGATTGAAATAGTCTGTCTTATTATATTGTATTGCGGTTCGTGCGCGGAGGTGTTTGCCCGTGGCCGCACGCGTCACTCACTAATGCAATCTTTGCGAAATATCGTTTTTATCAGGCTGTCCAAAACATATTGGGCAGCCTTTTTTTGTAGAGCCATTTTCCCTGTCAAAAAAATATTCGGAAAAATTAACGTTTGTCTTACAATTGTACTATTTACATTATATTTGAGTTTCACTTGCCAATATAAATATAAAAAGTAGCCATCCTAGATTGCGGATGATGAAAAATATTCGATTGATTGCATGCCCGATTGACCGGTTACTTCATTTTTAAGTAAATATGCTTGCTATGCGCGAACAGTAAAATTCATATGATCCAGGATCCATATTAAAGTCTTGCATTCAACCAATTTTCCACCTTATAATTTAAACACATCGAAACATGATGAAGAAAAAACAGCATCTCCACCTCAACCGAAAGCGCCGATTACTACCGGCATTTCCCGGCAACAGACACAACCACATTCATTGCTCCATCTAAAAATCGTAAGACGACATGACAATACACGTAAAACGAGCCGTCCACAAATCCAAAACAGCGCCAAGATTTTGGCGCGCAATACGGCTGACCAGTATTTTTCTTATTGCGGCATGCATGCAGCTGTATGCACGTACCGAGCCTCGGCAAGTTTCCTTTTCGGGAAAAAACACTTCCTTGGAAACTGTTTTTAACGCCATAAAAAAGCAGACCGGATATGCTTTTTCCTACCAGGACAAAGCATTGCAATATGCCAAAAAAATCAAAGAAATCAACCTGCACAACGTTTCGGTCACGACGCTGTTGGACGTCTGTTTTCAGGACCAGCCATTGACCTACGAAATCGTTGACAAAACTATTCAGGTAAAGCTACAGGCGGCGCAGCAGAACGAAGTACGCGGACAAGTAACCGATTCCGCCGGAAATCCGCTTGCTGGCGTAGCCGTCAAACTTGTCGGAACGTCCAAAGGAACCGTTACCGACGAAAAAGGAGCTTACGCCATCACTGCCAATACAGGCGACGAACTCGAATTCAGCTATATTGGTTTTGTTAACCAAAGAGCTACCGTCAACGGCGCTACGGTCAATATACACCTCGTGCAGCAATCGTCCTCCACGCTGAACGAAGTCATTGTTGTGGGTTACGGCACGGTCAAGAAAAAAGATCTCACGGGTGCGGTTTCGTCCCTAAAAGCCGAAGACATCACCCTCACACCAACGGCAAACGTGATGGATGCCGTACAAGGAAAAGCAGCCGGCGTCGACATATTGAAATCTTCCGGAAAGGCGGGTTCGGGTGTCAATGTCGTCGTGAGAGGCAACCGCTCCATTTACGGTGACAATACGCCACTGTACATTATCGACGGTATCGCGGGCGACTATTCCAAATTAAATCCTAACGATATTGAGTCCATCGACATCTTAAAAGACGCGTCTTCCACCGCAATATACGGTTCGGCTGGTTCCAATGGCGTTGTCATCATCACCACAAAAAAAGGAAAAAACGGCAAAGCCATCGTAGATTTTGATTCTTATTTTGGTTACAATGGTTTTCCAAAATATCCACACGGATTGACAGGAGACAGCTACATAAAACTGAAACGCGAAGCTTACAGAACGGAAAAAGGCGACTACCCTGAATTCAACAACGACATATTTACCAATCCGGACCAACTGGCGGCTTACAATGCCGGCGAATGGGTTGATTGGGTAGACCTCGCACTTAGGAATGCCCTTACCCAAAACTACAGTGCATCGGTAAGAGGCGGCAACGAAAAGTCCAACGCCTATCTGTCCATCAACTACAACGACGAACAAGGATTGATCAAAAACGACAAAAACAAGAAATATGCGTTAAGGTCCAATATCAATTATACGATTTCCAAAACCGTCAAAGTCGGCGCCAATATCCAATTTACCTATACCAACAATGACCAGGCTGCGCAGAATATTTTTGGCAATAGCCTTACGTTTATTCCTTTGGGTATTGCATTTGACTCTGCCGGCAACATCAACCACGTACCTGTCGACGGAGTTACCAATCCATTGTCCGACCAGATTCCCAACCAATATAGAAACAATACGTTGACGATGTATTTTGCGGGCAATGCATTCATCGACTACAATCCCTTCAAAGGATTCACGTATCGCTCTATTGTCGGCACGACCTTGTCTTCCGCTAGAAACGGTAAATACTTCGGTACACAGTCGATTGCCAATCCCGAAGCTGGATTTAGCGTACCGGCTGCCGTCATCGACAATACGAGAGACTACAACTACCGTTGGGAAAACATTCTGGGTTATGACTTTAGCGTACACAACGAGCACCATTTCAACTTGACTGCCGTATCAGCATGGACACGCAACCAGTCGGAAGACGCCTACGAAGCAGGTTCGGGTTTTGACATGGATTCCTATTCTTTTTACAATATGGGCGCAGCGACCAAAACAGCGGTACGATCCTCTTATATTCAAACGCAGTCTTTGTCTTTTGTCGGCCGTATCAACTACAATTATAAAGGCAAATATTTACTGTCTTTGTCCAATCGTTGGGACGGCGTTTCGCGCCTTTCCGAAGGGCACAAATGGGATGCATTTCCTGCCGGCGCCGCGGCGTGGCGTATCAGCGACGAAGGTTTTTTCAGAAACGTCAGGTCCATTTCCAGTCTTAAACTGCGCGTAGGCTACGGTGTTACCGGAAATGCCGGCGGTGTTGGCGCTTATGCAACGCAAGGCGGCGGCTACAACGCACCCAAACCTGTTGGATTTGGATTAGGTACGCTCGGTCCCGCCTATATCTTGAACCAGCAACTTGCCAATACGGATTTGGGTTGGGAAAAATCCTACAATACCAATATTGGTATGGATGTCGAGCTTTTCAACGGCGTAGTCAATTTCACGGCAGACTGGTACAATACCGATACAAAAAATCTGCTGTTTTTGCGCAGTATGCCAGCATCGTTGGGGGGCTCTTGGGGCGCACCTTTTTCCATGTGGCAAAATATTGGCGCGACCAACAACAAAGGGCTTGAATTGCTGATCACGACCCAAAACGTGAAGCATCCAAACTTTTCGTGGTCTACGACGTTGACTTTTGCTGCCAACAAAGAAAAAATCACTTCGCTACCCGGCAACAAAGATTTGATCGCGTCCAATTTGTTTATGGGACACCCGGTCAATACGTTTTATGATTACAAATACGAAGGAATCTGGCAGCAAAGCGAAGCTGACGAAGCCGCAAAATACAATTCCAAACCCGGCGACATCAAACTGGCAACGGACGGAACTTTTACCGCGGCAGGCACACACGCTTACGGTGCCAACGACAAACAGATATTGGGATCGGGCGTACCCAAATGGACGGGCGGTTTGCAAAATACTTTCCAATATAAAAACTTCGATTTAGTCGTATTGGTGACCGGACGTTGGGGACAAATGATGGCGAGCAACCTTATCACGCGCTACGACCCGACGACGGGCGTAGGCAACAGTCCAGACGACATCAACTATTGGCTACCTGAAAATCCAAACGGTTATTTGCCAAGACCAGGTTTGCACTCCGCGACCAGCGGTTATATTGGATTCAGCGCGTTGAAATATGTTGACGGCTCCTACCTCAAACTTAGAAATGTTACGCTCGGTTATACTTTGCCAAAATCGGCATTGGACCACTTGCATATACAGCGACTGAGATTATATGCAACGGCCAACAATCCGTATATCTACACAAAAAGTAAGCTCTTGAAATATCAAGATCCTGAAACAAACGGATCGGACAATTTCCCGCTGACCAAGCAATTCGTATTCGGCTTGAACGTAACTTTTTAAAATTTCAATAATAAATACAGGACAATGAAACTAAGATATATAAACATATTGACGATCGGATTAAGCCTGATGGCTGGTTCCTGTTCGCTCAAAGAGGTCAATCCGTCCGGCGTAACGACAGACAAAATCGCCGCGACCAAAGCTGGTTTTCTGAAAATCATCAACAGCTGTTATTTTGATTTGCCGCGTTATTTCTATGGCCGCAACTTGTTATTGGTGACGGAAGGCGGAACCGATATTTGGACCGCGGACCAAAATTCCAACAACAACCAGGATTATATGAAATATTCTTCTGGCGGCGCGATGTCCATCGATATGGCCAAAGACTATTGGAACGGTGCGTACGACGCCATCAACTATTGCAATATGGCTATTGGCCGTGCGGATCAAGTGCAGGATTTCAGTAGTGCCCAGGATAAAAATGCTACTGTCGCGCAGGCGCATTTTTTGAGGGCACTCTATTATTTTCATTTAGTAGAACAGTTTGGAGCCTGTCCGTTGACGCTCAAGGAAACCGATGCCGCCAATACCGAATCTTCGCGTACTGAGCCGCTGGACATTTATGGTCAGGCGATCATTCCCGACTTGCAGTTTGCGGCCGAAAATCTACCGTTAACTGTTGTAGATGCAGGTTTGCCAACCCAAAAAGCGGCACTTGGATGGTTGGCAAAAGCTTGCTTGCAGACAAAAGAATACGGTTCGGACAAATATATTCAAGCAGCATTTGACGCAGCCAAAAAACTTATTGACAACCAAGCTCAATACAATACGTCGCTTTACGGTAATTTTGCCAACAACTTCGATTCCGCCAACAACAAAAACAATCTGGAAGCATTGTACCAGATTCCGTATTCGCAAGCTTACGGTTCTACCAATGTGTACGACCACAACAATGATTTCAAACGTTTTTATTGTACGCCTACCGCTTTCGGTGCAATTGTTTCCACAGGTTTTCAGACGGTTGTAGGACGCTGGACCGGCGGCAACTTCATGCCGAGTAAATACCTATTGGACGTTTTCAAAAATCCGGACGGAACGCTGGACCCACGTTATGCGCTGTCTTTTCAGACAAACTGGACCGCCAATACAAACTATAGCTGGTCCGTGGATGCGATTACTCAATTTGACAGAACTTCTGCGGTCGCTACCGGCACCGCCGTCGCAAACGGAAATCTGGCCATCAAAATCGCCAGGCCGGAAGATGCAGACTATGCAGCAGAACAAAGTTCCAAACTTTCCCAAAAATACATTTGGGTCGACATGAACGATGTGTACGGCAGCGACATGAAAGTCAAAATGAAATACACGCGCGTCAACCAAACGCCTGGCAGCGTAGACAATCCGTTCCTGCGCTTTTATCCGTCTTTGACAAAATTCAACTCTGGTTTCTTGATCAGCCCCAAAGCCAACAACTACACCAGCGACGCCTACGCAACGGTGCTACGTTTGGGTGAAGTGTATTTGATCGCAGCGGAAGCCGAATTTTATCTGCACGGCGCGGACGATGTTGCAGCTTCGTATATCAATGCATTGAGAAACAGAGTGCACGGCGAAACGATCAATTCTGGTGACATTTCCGCTCAGTTTATATTGGACGAAAGAGCACGCGAACTATGCGGGGAATATACACGCTGGTACGACCTGAAACGTATGGGCAAGCTGAACAAGACTTACTTGATGCAGAAAAATCCGGATGTGGGACAGTATTTTGTAGACGGAGTCCACGGTTTGAGGCCAATTCCGCAGGCGCAGATCGATGCAATTTCCAACCCTACAGGATTCCAGAATCCGGGATATTAATCGATCACTTTGACCTATGAATCAATTGGTGATTGGTTCATAGGCGTTATCATTACAATGGTTTTAACCATTTCCCATTCTGAATATGATTCATTATTGGAAATGGTAAAACCATTGTCTTTTTTATTGTATGCCTTTCTGCACGAATAAATCCGCGAGCTAAAAATCTTATTATTTCGAACCGCCAAACACGGATTTCAAAATGCTGGAAGCTTGCGCTCCCGGATTGCTACGAATATCCTGTTCCTGTTTCGCAATCTGGTCAAACAAAGCATCTACTGCTTTTCCGGCAACATAATTGGATAGATTCGGATCTGCTTTTTTCACAAAAGGAACTTGATTGTATTTGCCGACTACTTGAGAATAAGCAGACAAAGCTTGATTTTTTCCCAGTTCCGTTTCTATTGTCGGCGTAAACGCGTGCACCAATGTATCGTGTGTTTTGTTTTTGAAAAATGTCGTAATCGAGTTGTTGCCGCCATTTACCAATTGAATCGCGTCCTGCAAAGTCATCTGCTTGATTGCATTTACAAAAATCGGTTTTGCAAAACCGACCGCCGTTTCCGCGGCACGGTTCATGCGCAGTTCCGCAGAATCCGCGACACCGCCCATGTTCAGTTTGCGTAATACGCCGTCCGCCGTATGCAAAGGTTCGGGCAAAAGAATTTTGTAAGCACTTGCCCAGAAAGCATCTTTTTGATTAAGCACCGCCACACTATTGACCAGGCCGGTAGACAACAATTCCTTGACACCAGAGTTCGCTTCCGATTCGGTCAGGTTATTATTGGTCGTCGTTTTTGTATTGGAAGAGGATGCTTTTTGTCCCACGGCTTTCAATATGGAACCAAGATTCTGCGCATGGGAAACCTGACTGCCGAGGCACAACAAACAAGAAGAAATTACAAATATTTTTCGCATCATGATGTATTTATAGGCTGCAAAATACAATAAACCTGCCGTTCTTGTAAAATGAGGAAAAAACAGTTGATTTCAATAGGGTAAAGACGTAAAAGCGTCCGAAGAGTTGCAGGCGATAACACTTGCAACGGCGTTCACCAATCTTAATGTTAGTACCAATATGCACCGCCATTTCGTTATTCTTGAAATGACGACAAAGCTTTTTTACAAAAAACTAGCCCATCTTTTCGGATGGGCTAGTTCATACAATTACATATCTTAACTGAAATACTATTTCTGTGCATATTCAGCCATGATGGCCTCGCTGGTAGTGGATTTTGGTCTTTCGAGCGGAAAACCAAGTGCGCGGCTCCAGATCAAACTTGCCAATACGCCCAATGCGCGGCTGACGCCAAACAATACAGTGTAGAATTCGTATTCCACCAAACCGTAATGTACCAACAAAGCGCCGCTGTGCGCGTCTACGTTTGGCCAAGGATTTTTGACTTTTCCGGTTGCTTCCAATATTGGCGGAACGACTTCGTAGATTTTCCAGATCGTATTGACCAATTTGTCGTCGGCCATGTGTCTTTCCGCAAATTTCTGCTGTGCGGTAAAGCGTGGATCGGTAATACGCAAAACAGCGTGGCCGTAACCTGGAACAACTTTTCCGTTTGCCAAAGTTTCCTTGACGTAAGCAGAAATCTGTTCTTTGGTAGGATCGTCGGTTCCGATGTTCTTTTGCATTTCGAAAACCCATTTGATCACTTCCTGGTTAGCCAGGCCGTGCAATGGACCAGCCAAACCGTTCATTCCCGCCGCAAAACTCAAATAAGGATCGCTCAACGCTGAACCAACCAAATGCGTCGTGTGCGCCGATACGTTACCACCTTCGTGGTCGGAGTGGATCGTCATGTAAAGACGCATCAAATCCTTGAAACTCGGATCGTTGAAGCCCAACATGTGCGCCAAATCACCCGCCCAGTCCAAAGTAGGATCGGAGTCTATCTGTTCGTTGTTTTTGTATTTTCTTCTGTAGATGTACGCCGCGATACGAGGAAGTTTGGCAATCAAGTCCAATGTATCTTCAAAGGTGTAGTTCCAATAGTCTTTTTTGTTGACGCCTTCACCGTACGCTTTTGCAAATTTGCTTTCGGTCTGCAATGCCATGATACCCACGACAAACTGTGTCATCGGATGCGTTGCAACCGGCAATGCGTCGATCGCTGCAAATACATGCGCAGGCACTTTTTTACGGTTTTTGATCAGTGCCGCAACCTCCTGCACATCTTCGTTGCTAGGCAATTCGCCGATCAACATCAAGTAAAATATACCTTCCGGCAATGGCTCCGTGCCGCCTTCCGCAGTCGGAAGTTTTTCCCTCAGCTGGGGGATATTGTAACCTCTAAAACGAATACCTTCATTGGGATCCAATAGGCTAGTTTCGTAAACTAATCCTGTCATGCCGCGCATTCCCTGAAACACTTGGCTCACAACCGTCTCTTCCAATTTCCGAGAACCGTCATTCTTCAAAAATGCCTTGATCTCCGCGGCCTTTGCCTCTGCCTTGGACTGAAATTTTTCTTTCATATTTCCCATTGGTGCAAATTTTCTATGCTTTTTTTCTAAAAAAGAATGGTACAAGATTGCCAAAACGCACAGAAGAATAAATGATGATCAACGGAAGATACAACTACTTCAGCCAATGGCAACCTCATTTATCATTAGGATTGGGTAAAGATAAGGCATGAGGATTTAATTTCGTATTGCTAAATAGTAAAATTTGCAATTTTAGCCACTATTTAGGAGAAGTTTTGTAAAGATACAGGGCAACTATTGAAAAAACCATATTGGGAAGCCACGCTGCAATAATGGGCGGAAAATGCCCTTTGGTCGAAAAAATCGTCGAAAAACGGTCCATCAATATGAAAATCGCCGCCGCCACGAAACCGATCGCCAAATGCGCGCCACTACCGCCACGTACTTTTTTACTACCGATAATCGCACCGATCATCGTCAATACGATCACTGAAACGGGCGTCGCCTGCCGACGGAACAATTCTATTTCAAATGTATTGACATCCTCGCCGCCGCGCTGCTTTTCGATGTCAACGCGATGTTGCAGTTGTGGCGTGGTCATTTTGTTTTGCGCATATTCGTCGACGCTGAGGTCTGCCGGCGCAAAGGAAAAATTCATGGTCTTTTCCGGCGTGAGTTTCACCGTTTCTTTCAGGCCGTGGACGGTACGTTCAAACACGCTTTCCAGTTTCCATTTATGTTTGGCGGTGTCCCATCGGATCGTCTGCGCGCGCATATTGTAATCCATGCTGTCCTTTTTGATGCGATACATATAAAAAGGGCCGCCGCTTTTGGACGACGTGTCAAAATTGCGGATACCGGCGTAGCTGAACGAGTCGATGCGGTAATAAAGATTCGGCTTTTTGGCGACCAATTTGTCGTAACTGGAATTGCCGTGTACGTACACGTCGACGAAATATGCGACTTTGATGTCCGCTTTCGGAATTACGTAGCTGTTCATATAATACAGTGCGCCCGCCAATACCAAACTCGTCACGAAAAACGGACGGAGAAAACGCGCAAAACTGGTTCCGCTCGCCAATATGGCGATGATTTCGACCCTTCCCGCCATTTTGGACGTGAAAAAAATCACCGCAATAAATACAAAAAGCGGAAACAGCAGTGCCACGATGTGCGGCACAAACGCGATGTAATAGTTCATCACGATCTGCTGAAAGGTCCATCCACTTTTTACGAAATCGTCCGTCTTTTCGCCCACGTCGATCACCACCGATATGATGGCAAAAAGGAAGATGGCGAAGAAAAACGTGGAAAGGTATTTTTTGACAATGTACCAGTCTAAAATCTTCATATTGGAATTTTCCGTTTGGGAAAAGTAAGCAAATATAAGCCGTTAGTCGATTTTGACTTTACAATTGACCCACTCCGCGTCCAATTCCGCGTTGTTTTTTTGGTAAAATTTAATGGCGGGTTCGTTCCATTCCAATACTTGCCATTGTACGAAAGGCAGGTTGCGGTCTTTCGCTTCCTGTTTCAGCGCATCCAATAGCTGCTGCCCAATACCGAAACGGCGATATCTTTCCGTCACCACTAGATCTTCGAGGTACATCGTCTGCCCTTTCCAAGTGGAATAACGGATATAATAAATGGCAATGGCGACGATTTTGTCTTCCGCTTCCGCGACAAATCCCCACCAAACCGGATTTTGTCCAAATCCGCTTTCCTCGAAATGTTTTAATGTCACGGTCACCTCTTCCGGCGCTTTTTCAAAAACGGCCAGTTCGTGGATCAGTTCCAACATCTGCGGACAATCGGCCTTGGTTGCTTTTCGAATAATGTATTGTGCTGCTTGTTTCATTTTTTGCCAAGTAAGGTACAAAATTAAAAAAGGAATCGGGAATAGCGTATCGAACCATACTTTTTTAGCCCGCGGATTTATCCGTGGGTAAACAATATACGTTTCAAAACAATGGTTTCAACCATTTAGAATAGAAACCGTTGAAACGGCTAGGTCGTCAACGTTTCCAAATCCCACGAATAAATTCGTGGGCTAAAAGAGCCTTCCATCCCGAACCGCATATGGCAGCTTCTTTATTCTTTAATTCTATTTTTCAAATCCATTCGTTCATGCAAAATTCTCATAATTTCCCCCTACGGTTGTCCCGCCAGCGAAACCCTTATCTGCAAACCGGCGGAAGTGGTCGTCATCGGCGACGTCGTCGAAATGTAAGGAATGACTCTTTGTTGATCAAAGTACAGTTTTAAGTTGATGCGGTTGTTCAATATGTAATCAATGGACGGCGAGATGGAAATCACTTTTTGTCCGCCCGTACTGTACGAACTCGACTGGTCCAATACGCTGTTGTATTGTTGGTCGTTTCTGAATGCGAGATCCAGCGTGATATTGAGGTCGTTGCCCTGACGCGCTTTTCGACTTCCCGGCAGGAACGTGAGGTTCGCGTTGCGTTTGCGCCAGCTACCGCCGATCGTGAACTGCGTGCTGTTGACCTCGCTCACCTGATAATCGGTCAGGCTCAAGCTCAGCGTACGGCTTTTGGCATATTGGAAACGGATATTGTTTTGCGAAGTCGTCGTCATGTCCAAACCGATCAACGGCTGGAACTGTTCCGTAATCGTGATATTGGGAATCATGTAAAACGGAATGAAATTGCCCGTCGTCGGATTGATAAATCCGGGTGTACTCAAGTGCAGTGGATCGTAATAATTCAATGCACTCGTAAAACTGTTCATGCCCAGATTGGCATTGTACGCATGTGAAAAAGTGATATTGGAAAAAACGGACGACAACGCTGGAATATCGGTCAGACCGGAATAGGTGATGCGCCAGTTCGGCAACGGGAACATGTCGCCCAAAGGATTGCTCGTCACGGATTTGAAATTTTCGCGTACCAGTGGAATCGTATTGGGATCCTTGCCCGAATACGCCGCGATAAACGCAGGGATCAATACGTCCTGCGCATACTGGCCGTAACCATTGGCATAATTGCCCGTCATCCCTTTCGAATAAGGATTTTGCGCGCCCATTCTTTGCGAAATGATCGTACGGAAATTGGAAAAATTCTGGAACAGTTCCGACGCTTCCGTGCTGCTATGTTTGGAAAACATCGTCTTCATAGAAATGTACGAAATATTGAAACCGCCCGCCGCGTAAGGACTCAGGTGCGCAAATGAACCGTTGCCGACCGTATCCTTAAACAATTCGTTGTATTGCTGCGAAAAAGATTTTTGCAAAGTCAGGTCGATGTTCAGGTTTTTGAGTGGTTGCAACTGCGCCGTGACGTTGATCGTCTGCGTGTAGCTTTGCGTAAATACGTCGTTGAACAAAGAATCCTGCGAAAGCAAACCTTTCGACGCCAGATTGTCGAGCCAGGCGCTATTGGGCTGTTTTCCGAACAAGGAATAACCCAAACCCGGACTGTTCGTTTTCCAGTTGTTCCCAAAATTGTCCGGCGTGCTCATCAATCCCGGCACGCGGCTGTTGTAGCCGCTGTTGTATTGGATATTGACGTGCTTGATCAAAGTCAATATTTGTGCGCCGGTTTTAACAAAACCGTTCATCTGATATTGTTTCAATATAGCGCGTTCCGCTCTTAGAGCGCGCTTGATCGCCCGACGCAACGTGCGCCATTTTTTCAGAGCCAGTCTTTTTTCCGCTCCATGCAAACCGTGAATGACCGAATCGCGCAACGGCAACTGCATGTGCGCCGTGTCGCTGATACCTTTCGGAACGGCACCTTTTGGCACGTTTCCGTTTTGCTGATTGCTGTTTGTATTATTGGATTCTTCATTTGCCTTACGCAAAAATCCAGACTTGTTGTACAAACGCGTAAAGTCAATATCCGCCTGCAAGGTTTGTTGGCGGCTGTTTTCCGCAATATTTCCGAGGTCGCGCGCCAATAGGTTGGCAGCAATCCAGTTGTAGCTCGTCGAGAAATTATATTGGGCGCGGATCCAGTCCGTCAATGGCAATTTGTCCAAAGGTATATTGTAGGACAAAACGGATTTTTGCTGGAACGTGAACGTGCGTCCACCTTTCCAGAAATTCCGCCAGACGGAATCTTTTTTGGCTTTTGTGTCCAACGCGCCGTAAGGTTCGTCCACCACCGAATTGTTGACCGCCGAATAGTCGAGATTGAGATTTTTCGACAATTGCCAACGCAGGTTGTAGTAGCGATCCATCAAGAAATATTTGTCGTAGGTCGTGTCGGTCGGCAACGACGTGTAGTTGTTGCCCACCAACGCGATGGAACGCGGCGCGTACACGCCCATTTGCCGGTCAACATTTACCCGAAAACTTATCAACGACGGAATCGGGTTGACGTTGAAATCGCGCAACAATCCCAACCACGGCGATTTGTTTTTGAACAGTTTTCGAAAAGGATAATAATAATGGTCCTGCCCGTTGAACGTGTAGCCAAATCCGCCCTGATGACGCGAAATATTGTTGCCCAATACCGTTGGGCTCGACTGTACGATACTACTATAAGAATAGCTAAAGTCAAAATTGCTCAAGCTCCACGGTTTGGGATGTGCGCTCATATTGCCAAAACGTACATTAGAAAAATTGAACATTTTAGTCGTGGACTGATCCAACGCCACTTTTCGGATGGAGTCTTTTGCCGCTTTGGAACCTGCCATCGCCATTTTGGTTTTGTACAATACGTCCTGATCGTAAGGATCGTATTTGGGTGTAAATACGGTTCTGTTGATGCTGGCGTACACAGGAATTGAAAATCCCATTCTTTGCGGAAACAATTTACCGACATTCAGACTTGTCGACGCATCCATCTGCACCATGCTCGACATAGCTCTTTCGTTCGTACTCTGGTCAATACTTCCCCAGCCGGCGCTGTACGTATTGCCCGAAACCGAAAGCGTACCCAAATCGGCCAACTGCATATCCACGCGGCCCAACGCAGCCCAACCGCCCGCATTGTCGATATTGGAAAGGCGTAGTTCGTCCACCCACATTTCGGCGCTCAGCGCTTCCGGCGTATTGGGGTTTTCGATACCGACCAAAAATCCGGAAACAGCTGCGAGATTCGGATTTCCTAAGACGGACATAATCTGACCCGAACTGGAAGTTTCGCGGTAGATTTTGGACGGTGATTGTCCGGTATTGTTGCGTCGCAGTTTCAACTGTATCAAATCCTGCAAAGCCAAGTTCAGTTCGTTGCTGACAGGCCATATTTGCTGGGGCGTCGCCGCTGCGGACGGAGCCGTAATATGGAGCGGGATTTTTATTTCATAATAATTGTTCAGATAATCCTGTCCAATACGAATGACCGCATTGAGTTCATTGTCGACAACCGCGCGTTGCCCGTTGACCGATTCGGCATGTATCCACATGTTCATCTGTCCGTAACGGCGCAGGTCCATATTCATGCCTTTGATGACGGCGCGCGCGTCGCCTTTTTGCAGATTGGACACCTGCAACGACATGGATTGTTCATTTTGCAAAACATTTACGCCGTTGTTTGCCAGCGCTTGGATTCTTTCCACACCGGGAGGCATTTTATATGGAATCGGCGCACGTCCGCTGTTGTCTTCCAAGTTGACGGACGATACGTTCATACTCGTGATCGACGTCGTCGGCAATGACGTATAGTTTCCGGTCGTATCCAGATAATAGGTAAAACTGCGCCATTGGTTGCGCACGAGATTCAAACGCGCAAAACGCATCGTTACGGAATCCTCAAATCCGGTCAGATACATTCGGACAAAACGGATCGACTTGAAATCCGAGATCGAACCCACTTTGCTATTGTAGTTGCGAACCGGAATGCGGAACAAATACCAGCTTTCCGTGGCCGAACTGTCATTGGCCAGTTTTGGAGTAATGGTTCTTTTGTCCACAATATAGCCGTCACCGATCTGCATATTGGGCTTGAGATTGAGATCGTATTGGAAATAATCCTCGCTTTCGTTGAGCGTATTGTCGCCGTTGAGATCCTCGTTGTCGGGATACATCGTCGCAGCAGGCGAAAAAGTCGACGTACTGGTCGCCACGGCGGAGTTTCCTTCCGGATTGTTGTAGTTTTTGTAGCGCGTGAGGATATTGCTGTTGCTATTGTCAAAATCCGCATCGCGATACCATTTATAGTTGTCATTGGACGGATCGGCCACCGCCATTTTGTAAAAAGGAGAATTGGCACCGAAAACACTCGCGACCGCCACAAGGTAATTGTTCCTTTTGGTGCGTTCCTGATCGTCGTTCAGACCGTCCAGACCAATATCCTGATACGTACGGTCGGATGCCGTATTGCTGAATGCGTTAGTTAGCTGAATCGGATTGAGCGGCACTTTTCCCCAAACGGAAGAACTGTCGACCAATGAAGGCGTCGACGGTGCAGACAAGCCATTTTCGTAAAAATGTTTTCCGTCTTTCAAAATGTCTTCGCTGACATTTCCCAAGTTGAAAACCAGTTTTCCGCCCGTGCTGTTGGGTTTGTATAAAAATGGATCCTGTACCCAAAACTCGATATATTCAATATTGTTGGTTTCAAAATCGGTCTGCGGAATGGCGCGCATCAAACCGCCCCATTTCGTTTTCGGCGCTTTGAAACGTCCGTAACTGTCCATATCCGTCGCCGACGTATTATAATTATATACCCCTTTTTCCTGCGGATAGTAAGACACGTCAAAAGTCGTCAGCTGCGTCGTTGCCGTTGTCGTACTTTGTTCGGGAAAAAGTTCCTGGTTGTACACCGCTCGGGAGCGCAAATCGCTCAACGCGGAAAGGTTGCGGCGCAGCGGATTGTTCGCATTGTTTTTGTCCTGCAAAACCGACTCGATATTGTACCAGGCGATTTTTGCACGGTTTTTATTGTACGCCAAAGAATCCATCAAACCTGCTTCCGGAAACAATCCATTGCCGGAAGGCGTCGACGCAAAAGCCCAAGCCGTCAACGGATAACGCAGATCGTAACCGCTGCTTGCACTTTCGAAATTGTCAATATAAACAGAAGCCTGCGTGCCCGCGCCGATCTGCGCAGGTTGTCCCGGTTTTAGCATCGCGGCTTCACCGTACGCGTTGATCGAACTCATCGCTTTGGACGAATAGTTCGGCAACTTGTTGAGCAAGCGTGTCATGCCCGGCCATTCGGATTTGTAGTTGAAATCCACGCCGTACATCGTATTGTTGATCGGGTCTTCTCCGTAAAAGGTTTGTGTTGTATAGGGACGCTCGGTCAATTTTTCCATGGTCGCGCCAAGCGACAATTTTTTGTTGGCAATATAATCCATGCGCAAGCCCATGAAACTGCGCTGCATGGTCGTCGTCGTATTGTTTTCAAACTGGACGTTGATCGGCTGCCCAGACGACGCAATACCTTGATTCAATATTTGCAAAGTTCCGCTCGAATAATCAATGACGTAATCCGTGTTTTCGATCAACGGCTGGCCGCCCGCCGTCACCACAACCGAACCTTGCGGAATATTGACCGCGCCCAGCGAAATCGTGGAAGAGGACGAACCTTTCACCGTTCCCATCAAGGTAAAACGATCGAGGTTGGTGTACGTCTGCGCAATAGATTTGATGCTGTCGTACAACGCGGAATACAGATATTTCTGCGAAATAGCAGGATCCACACCTTGAAACGCCAATGAATCCAGATCGTGGCCGAACGGTTCCAATACAGGAAAAATAATTCTGCCCTGTTGCGGCAATACCGTAAACCCGTTGATGTAGTCAAAATTTCCGTCCGGTTGCGGATTGCCCAACGCGTTGAGCCGGTCACCGTTGACGATGCTCAATATGGCTTGTCCGGAAGTTTCGGGAGAAGATTCGGGTAAGGCACGATTGGTGCCGCCAGCGACATCTTTGTAATAGACACTCAACCGAAAACTGCTGCTGTCGACCTGCGAAACGTCCAATGTGTAGACGTTTTTCATCATCAGTTTCCATATTGGCAGATCGATCCTTTGCGCAGTCGCTTTCAGCAATTTGAGGTATAATACTTTTTGGATACCGGAAGAGGAATCCAACGCCACGTCGGAAGAAAATTCCCCGACCTGGTACGTTCTCCCGTTGTACGTATATTGGTAAGCCACTCCCAATACGTCGTCGGACTGCAACTGCGAATTCAACGAAATAAAACCGATGGACGGGTTGAACGTGTAATCAACGCCCTGCACCAGCTGGCGCGCATATACTTTTTCAAAATCCTGTACGGTTTTCAGCCCTTGTGACTGCAAAAACGTCGTCGCCAATGCACCGTTGCGCGCCATTGGGCTATTGGACAATTTTCCGTAAATATCGTTGGCGCCGTTGTCGGGCAAGTCGTTAAATCCAACCGAATGTATATTGGCATTGTACGGATGCGTTTCGCCCAAATCCATCAAACCGACAACGTTGCGCGCGTTGGTCGTCGTCCCCGTCCGGTTGGTCACCCACACTTCCATGCGCGTGATATTGGCTTGGCTGCGCGTCACCGGCAGGTTCGCCATATTGTAGTTGAACTTGTTGTGGAAATATTGGGACAAAAGGAAATTGCGGTTTTCGTCGTAGTCGTCCAGCTTTTTGTTGATGGTCTGCGCTATGCCGCCCGACTGCAAGGTCAACGACTGCTTTTCCGAACGGCTCGTCGCGACCGCCGCCGTCAGGAACAGTTTGCCAAATTGTAGTTTGGCCTTGACGCCCATCAGGTTTTGGACGCTGCTCATCAGCGTTCCTTTTGTCTGAAAGGACATATTGCCCGCTTCTATCGACTTAAGGATTTCGTCGTCATAGCCGTTGTAGCGGAGCTTGATCTGGTTTTCGTAGTCAAAAGTCGCCTGCGAATTCCAACTGATCGGCAAGGTCATTTTGTTACCAATATCGGCCATCGCGTTGAAATTGATGTCGGCATTCATGTCAAAACCGCCCGTGCGACGTGCATTTTCGGACAAAGTCGGATTGTTGACATATTGACCTTGATAACCGAGCTTCAGGTCAATATTGCCTTGCGGACGAATATCGACGAGTTTCGGTTTCTTATTGGAGGAAGAATCTCCCGGCAAAGGATTTTTGGGCTTGACGACCCCAAAAGTGCGGTTGAAAAAGTGTTCGGAAATACGCGGTGCCGGTCTTTTTTGTTTGAGGTTGAGCAAATCCAGTGCCTTGGATTTGTCATGGAAATATTGGTTTTCGTCCGCGCGCCCCTGCAACTGGACAAGTTGGTTCAGCGTCAGTTCGGTCGGCATTCGGTAATACGCATCGCCGACTTTTTCGTAAACAATATACAAACCCGAAATCGAATCCAACTCGACTTTTCGCGTCAAAAGGCTCGTATCGCGAACGTCAAAAGGATTGTTGCTGGGATTCAGCAAAAGGTCGCTCCGCCGATCCTGGATCGGATAAGGCAGACTATCTTTGGTCTGGCTCCATCCAGAAAACGGAGCCAGCGCAGCAAAACATATTATGAGAAAAGAAAAATGCTTCTTGTTGATCGACACGTACTAGAATTGATAATACCCCAAAAGCACCGTCCATATTGAACATTTTGCCTTCAGGAAAGTAATTACATTTTCTATAACGAGCGATTAACGTTTTAATTATATAACGACTTGGGTTTCTTGAAGTCCGTTTACATGTTCTTCAAAGCAGCCTTGATCAGATTTTCGACATTCGATTTGACTTCTGGCATATTGGTGATGGCTTTTTGGACAGCTTTTTCCGCCATTGGACGTGCGATTCCCAACGCAACCAAGGCGTCCAGCGCATCTTGTTCCGACCTTCCGGCAGCGGCACCGCCGGCCATGGTTTCCAGTTTTTGACCGTCCATTTGTTTGGTCAATTTATCTTTCAGTTCGACGATCAACCTTTCCGCTGTTTTTTTGCCAATACCTTTGATGCCTTCCAGTTGGCGTACGTTGTTTTGTACGATAGCTTTCATCAGTTCGTCCGGCGCCATGCCCGAAAGCATCATGCGCGCCGTCGACGCGCCGACACCGGAAACCGAGATCAGGTTCAAAAACAGCTTTTTTTCCTCCAAAGTAGAAAAACCGTACAGCGTCTGCGCATTTTCGGTAATATGCAGATACGTGAACAGTTGCCCTTCCGCCTCTTGCTGAATGGCGGAATAGGTATTCAAACTGATCTGTACTTCATAGCCCACGCCGTTGACGTCAATAATCGCCTGCGCCGCAGACGGAAACGTAAATTTTCCCCTCAAAAATGCAATCATGGTATCAAAACTTTATGCGTGCAAACTTCCTCTTTTTTGATATTGGAACGCGACAATTTGCAAAAATAATTTAGCTTAGGGTCCTAAATCAGATACTCCATATGGAAACTTACAACGTGCAAACGCCTCCGCCACTACCATCATCGCCCACCAACGACGAACGCAACATCGCGATGTTGACCCATTTATTAGCATTATTTTCTTCGTTTTTGGGTCCGTTGATCATCTATCTCGTCAAAAAAGACGAATCACCATTCATTCGAGACAACGCCCGCAATGTGCTCAATTTTCAGATCAGCCTGTTTATTTATTATCTTGTTGGCGGCGTTTTGTGTATGATATTGATCGGCATTCCCATTGTCATTGCGACAAGCATTATGCATTTGGTATGCTGTATTATCGGCGCGGTCAAGGCAAATGGAGGTATTGTGTACAAATATCCATTGACGATTACGTTTATCAAATAACGCTGACTTTTTTACTTTTACATTTTTACTTAAAAAATGTCCTACTGCCAAGCCATCGAAAACATGCAGCCCACCGAACGAAAAGCGCTGCACAAAGCCTATCACGACAACTTGTACGGATTTCCGATTCATGACGACAACGAATTGTTCGGACGGTTGATATTGGAGATCAACCAAGCGGGGCTTAGTTGGGAGACCATATTGAAAAAGGAAGCCGCTTTCCGCAAAGCCTATGACAATTTCGACATCCAGAAAGTTGCCCAATATGCGGAAGAAGACCGTGAACGCTTGCTCAACGACGCGGGCATCATCCGCAACAGGCTGAAAATCAACGCTGCCATCGAAAACGCCCAAACGATATCGGCACTTCAAAAAGATTTCGGTTCGTTCGAAAAGTGGCTGGAACACCACCATCCCAAAACCAAAGATGAGTGGACCAAACTTTTCAAAAAGACATTCAAATTTACCGGCGGCGAGATCGTCAACGAGTTTTTGATGAGTATTGGTTATTTATCTGGTGCGCATTCGGAAGGCTGTTCCATACATAAAAAGATTATGCGCCAAAAACCGATGTGGATGCGGTAGCTCAATTGCCTCATTATTGTGATATTCTATCTTTCAGGCCAGTCTTTGCCAAGGTTCATTCATTTGCAACTGTCATTCAAATCCGTCGCGCAATCACGAAAAGTGTGTTTTTGCACCTCTTTTCACTTCATTGCAAAAAATGTAATATTTTTGCCGCCAATTTTTTTGATTTATAACAGACAATATGAGTAGACCTAGAGCGGCGATTACATCTGTTGGGGGATTTGTTCCCGAATATCGACTGACCAACCAAGAGCTGGAAAAAATGGTGAATACCACCGACGAATGGATTCGCACCCGCACTGGAATTGAAGAGCGCAGGATATTGAAAACGCCTGGTATGGGCAGCAGCGACTTGGCCGTGCCCGCTATCCAGGAAATATTGAGAAAAAAGAACCTCGACCCGATGGAAATAGACGCCGTCATCTGTGCCACGGTGACACCCGACATGGTATTTCCGGCGACTGCCAATATCATTTCGGACAAAATAGGCGCGAAAAATGCCTTCGGTTTCGACTTGGAAGCAGCGTGTAGCGGTTTTGTGTACGCGCTGACGGTCGGCGCTTCCTTTTTGGAATCGGGCCGCTGCAAAAAAGTCATCGTCGTCGGCGTGGACAAAATGAGTTCTATCATTGACTACACGGACAGAAGCACTTGTATCATTTTCGGAGACGGCGCTGGTGCGGTATTGCTGGAATTGGTGGACGGGGAAGAAAACGTCGGCGTCATGGACACCATACTACGGTCAGACGGAGCTGGCGCCAAGCACCTCCACATGGTTGCCGGCGGTTCCCAAAAACCGACTTCAATCGAAACTGTTACCAACAAGGAACATTTTATCTATCAGGAAGGCCAATATGTGTTCAAACATGCAGTTACCGACATGGCAGACGTAAGTGCTGAAATGATGGCACGTCACAACTTGACGGCGGACGACATCGACTGGCTCGCCCCACACCAAGCCAACCTTAGAATCATCGAAGCCACCCGCGAAAGAATGGGTATTCCTAAGGAAAAAGTAATGGTCAACATCCAACGCTACGGCAATACGACCGCAGCGACGATTCCGTTGTGCCTTTGGGAATGGGAAAAACAACTGAAAAAAGGAAACAACGTGATCCTTGCAGCATTCGGTGGCGGATTTACCTGGGCTTCCGGATGGATCAGATGGGCATACGATTCCGAATAATTATGTTGGATATATAATAAAAAACGAGCCGCAATACGATTGCGGCTCGTTGGCGTTTCAGGAAGCTGTTCTGAATGTTATCGGAGTGTAGCCTAACCGAAAATAACAACGGATTGTAAATCCGTTTTATCGACAGATCACAAATCTGTATAGGCTTGGCGTACGGGATGTCCTACGGAACATTCTATACAGCATAAGAATGCATCCTATACCTCATACAAAATACCATCTTTCAGGAATGTTCATTTTATGCAACAACGATCTTAATTCTAATAAATTCATTTATTTCTTTTTTCCTCGCAACATCCCGTTGCCCCCCAAAAAATCTACTTCTTCTCCAGTTTCTTTTCCGCCCTTTTTTCCGCGATCGTCTTGGAAACCTCGACTTCGGGCTGGTTAGGTTCGCGGATATAGTCGTTGTAGTACATTTTGTAAAAAATGAAGAAATACGAAATCAGCAGTGGCCCAAAAATCAACCCCGAAAGCCCAAAATAATTCAAGCCCATCACCACGCCCAATACCGTAATAATAGGATGTACGTCCGCCATTTTCTTGGCCAATACGAAACGGATCACGTTGTCCACCGAACCCAATATCAACAGACACATCAGCAATACCGTAATAGCCTGCCAATTGTGTCCGCCCGCAAACAAATAAACCGTAATCGGCACGTAGATCACCGCCGATCCCACCACCGGAATAATCGACGCAAACCCGGTCAATATTCCCCAAAAACCAGCTTCCGGAACACCGCCGACCAGGTACGCCACATAGCCGCACAAACCTTGCGCCACGGCGATCAGCGGGATTCCCAATGCGTTGCTGATCGTCTGCTGTTTCAGTTCCTGTCCCAAGATCCGGATTTGTTTGGCTTCAAAAGGTAGAAATTTTTCCAGCGAAGTTTCCAGGTTGTCGGTCGTCAATAGGAAGTACAGGAAAAAATACATCATCAATATCGACGTCACGGCATTGACGCCCGTATTGACCAACATGCCCAATACTTTGGTGGCAAATGCCGGAATGGACTTGATCGTGTCGGGCGACAGCAGTTCGATATTGGTTTTGCTCTTGATCGTCGCGTCGAGCGACTGTATCGCGTCCAATACCACTTGCGGATTGCTCAATATGGCGGACAGTTTGCCGTAAAGCAATGTCACAAATACCGAAATCGGCAGCAAAATGACAAAAAACGACAGCACAATGATAATTATGGCAGCCAACGACGGCCTCAATCCAAATTTTTTAGTAAGCTGATCCATCGGGCTGCGCGTCAGTACATAAAAGATAATACTACCCAAAAACGCGGAAAAGAAACCCACAAGGCTGTAAAACAGAAAAATCCCCAAGACGATGATGACAGTCAGCAGCGTGATCTGTTTGCTTTTTTTGTTCGAAGTAGTATTTTCCATGGTGAATGGTATAAAGATTGTGGTAAATTAAAAAAATTGCAGAAATATCAACAATTTTTGCCCTTATTTTGTTTGAAAATTAATAACTTACAATAATGAAAAAAGATAATCAAAAACTACTGACAGGATTAATTATCGGTGCTGCGGCAGGTTCGGCATTGACTGTTTTGTTGCAGGGCGAAAACGGCAAAAAGCTCTTGACGGCGATCAAGGACACCGCCAAAACGACCGGCGAAGAAGTCAAAGACGGCATTTCCACGGCGCAGTCAAGTTTGGAAAATTTGCTCAGTAAGGGGAAAAAATTCCTCGAAGACCTGCGCAACAGCAACAAGCGCTTGACGATCGACGAAGAAATGGACGAAATTTTTTCTTAGTCGGCATACCCATTACGTACCACCATATCTGCTAAACTAGAAGTCATTACACTATGGAACAGAGCGACCCACAATTTTTTACCCAGTACAAAGAGCGGTTATTTAGCTATGTCAATAACGTATTGCTGCTGGCCAAGCTGCAAGTTGCGTCCAAAACCTCCAAATTGATGTCCATGATGTTGATCTGGGCGGTAGTAGCGATTTTGTGCTGCTTGGTAGTCTTGTTTGGAAGTTTCTGTGCGGCATACTATTTCAGTGACTTGTTTGACAGCAACATGAAAGGTTTTGGACTCGTCGCGATCATCTACGTCGTAGTGACCCTCATCGTTTTGTTGACAGGCAAAAATCTCATCCGGAAATTTATCCTCAACCAGATAGTCAACATCATTTTTGAAAAAACAGCAAACGACGACAATGGAGACGAAGACGCAAAAAATTAAACTTACCGAAGACCTGTCGTACATCGACAACATCGATGATCTGGATGCCGCCATCCGAAGGGCAAAAGCCGCCATGCGTCGGGACGAACGTTTCCTGAAAAACAATTTCAAGGACATCCCCGCGCAAAGCGTCAAAGCAACGTTTGGCAATGCGGTTCCTTTTTTTGCCAAAACCGTCGCCGCGGAAAATACATGGAACGTCGTGAAAACGATCGTTTCGTTGCTGATCCACAATCCGGAAAAGAAAAATTTCAAAGGCCTTTTCGACAAAAACTATCTTCAGCAATCCCTCAAGCAGATCGGTATCTATCTCGGGCTCAACCTCGTAAAATCTTTTTTGGCAAAAAAGCAAACGAAGAAGAAAAACAGTTGACCTTTGTAACCTAAATTAATTTAAGAGACTTTTTGAGAGTAGTCAAAATAATATTTCGGGTCCTTGGTTGGACGATAATGAGCATACTGATATTGGTAGTGCTCATTATCGTTCTTATACAAGTCCCATCCATTCAGAACTGGGCAAAGGAAAAAGGCGTCGCTTATCTTGAAAACAAGATACACACCAAGGTTTCGCTCGGCAAAATCAACCTGCGCCTATTGGACGGTATCCAACTCCAAAAACTCTATCTCGAAGACCAGAAAAAAGATACGCTGCTCTACGTCGACGATTTTCGCGTGGACATTTCCGTATTGCAGCTGTTGCGCGGCAAAGCCATGATTTCCAATCTGGAACTCAACGGCGCGGTGGCCAACGTTTTGCGTCCGCAACCCGACACCGTTTACAATTTCCAATATATCATCGACGCATTTGCGACGGGCGACACTACGCAAACGCCCGTCGATACGACTTCTTCCTTTTTTGTCAATATCCAAAAAGTCGCGTTCAACAATCTACGATTGGCATTTCGTGACGACGTATTAGGCATGAACGCCAAAGTCAAAATCGGAACGCTGGAAACAAGCCTCCACAATTTCGACACAAAAACGCTCCATACCGACATTCCAAAATTCATATTGGCGCAGACCGATATTTCGTTCGAACAATATAAACCGCTCGTTGCTTTGGCAAAAACCGACAGCACGGTTGTCGTATCGACCGGGACGGACACGACGGCGATTTCCCTGCCGATCAAAATCGGACAAATTGCGCTGGATCAGATCAATCTGCACTACAAAGACAACGCCGGCAATCTGTTGGTGGATGGCACAGTGGGGAACCTGAACGTAGTGCCCAACGATATTGACATTGCCAAAATGCGTTTTGACATTGCCAAAATCCAGCTTTCCAAAACCCATTTTTTGGTCAATATGGGCAAAGGCGAAACAGCTTCCGTTGACACAACTACGGCCACGACCCAATGGCAGTTTGGCATTCAACAGTTCAATATAGACCAAACGGACGTCGCGTACAACGACCTCACATCCGCGCCGATTGCCAAAGGAATGGATTACGGCCATCTCGCTTTTAAAAATATCGAACTCGAAGGCAAGGATTTTGACCTTACACCTGCCCAATATCAAGGCATGATCACCAAAGGAAGCCTGACCGAAAAAGGTGGACTGAAGCTGAAAAAACTCCAAACTTCTTTTGTCTACACCGACCACGGCGCTTCGCTCGGCAAGTTGCTTTTGCAGACGGACAAAACCACCGTTCGCGATTCCCTGAAAGTCTCCTACCCATCGATCGACGCGGTGATCAAAGATCCCGGCGAAATGTTTTTGTATGCACGTTTGGTCAATACGTCCGTTTACATGGGCGATATTCTCAACGTTGCGCCGATGCTTTCCCAATACATGGACGGTTATCAAAACAGCACGTTCCAGATCAATACGACGCTCAAGGGAAAAGTAAAAGATCTATCCATTCCGAACCTTGAACTGCGCGGACTTAACAATACGTACGTCAAACTTTCGGGTACGATGCGCGGGCTTCCCGATCCGAACAAAGCATATTTTGACCTGAAAATCGACCGTTTGCAGTCTAGTCTGGAAGATATAAGGTCCTTGATTCCAAAAGAGATGCATCCCGACTCATTGATTCACGGCAAAGGCCCGATCGATCTGCGCGCGGCGATCAAAGGCGGCATGTCCAATTTTTCTATTCCTTATTTGCAGCTGCACGGTCTGAAAAATACGTACGCCGATCTTTCGGCGAGCGGTTCGGGTTTGCCCAATATGAAAAAAGCGTATTTCAACGTACACATCAACCGCTTCCAGACTTCCGCTGCCGATATTGAAACCCTGGCGCCGATCGGTTCCATTCCAAAAGATCAGATCCGCATTCCCGAAAACATCAGCGCTTCCGGTTATTTCAAAGGCGGTTTGGCCGCGATGAACACGGACTTGACCGTCAATACGACCAACGGCGGCGCGACCGTAAAAGGCACTTTGGACAAAGCCGGCGTGTACGATTTTGCATTGGGACTCAACGATTTGGATTTGGGTTATTTGGCAAAAATGGACACGGTCATGGGCAAAATGACGTTGCACGCCACCGCGAAAGGTTCGGGTTTGGACCTCAACAATTTTGACAAAAACAAACTCCTTTCGCAGTTTGACGCCAATATTGTTTCGGCCAATGTCTACGGTTACGACTATCAAAACCTCAATACAAACGGCACGATCGACAAAGGAACCGTCCACGCGACAACGGCGATATTGGATTCCAATATCCAGTTTTCGATGCAGACGGTTGCCAATATCTTACCGCAATATCCGTCGATACAGTTGACGGCGAGCCTCGACACGCTCAACCTGCACAAGCTGCACTTTGTTCAGGACAAAATGATTTTGAAGGGAAAATTCAGCGCCGATTTTGCCAATACCGATCCCGATAACCTGAACGGAACTTTCCACATGAAAGATTTTCTGTTCAAAAACGACTCGGCGACCTTGCATTTGGACAGTGTTTATTTTATGGCCAAAAACCACGATTCGGCGTTTAGCCAGATGGTATTTTTTGCGGACAGCATTATCAAAATCGACCTGCACGGCCAATACAAGCTCACCGAAATGGCGGGCGCCATTGAAAATTCGGTGATGAAATATTACACCATTCCCGGTTACAAAACCGTCAATATCACGCCGCAGGAATGGGCTGTCAACGGCTACATCGTACCGAAAAAAGTATTTACGGACTATCTTCCGGAGCTGAAAGGAAGCGATTCGCTGATTATCCGCGGTTATCTGCGTACGAAAGATTCGTCTTTCAATTTTGGGATGCGTTCCCGCAATATCAACTTTACGCCACAGCGGCTCAACACGTTCAATATGTGGGCGGCAACCAACGGCGACGAACTCCAGTTCGGAACGGGTGCGCAGGAAATTTTGTCCAAAACCTTCCATCTTTTCAATACGGGTATTGGTGCGACGATCCGCCACGACACGATCACGGCGACCGTCGGCACGACCGATTCCATCAACCAACCGTGGTATTCGCTTACCACGACGTTGATACAAGGCAAGGATAGTTCGTACACTTTGAAAATCAACCCGAAAGGTTTGATGCTCAACTACGTAAAATGGGACGCAACGCCCGACAACGAAATCATCTACAATCCCAAAACGGGCGTATTTGCGCACGATTTTGTATTGAGTACGGAAGGTCAATCCTTGAAAATGCAGTCTGTCGCGGACACGGCGAACAGTCCTTTGGACATCGCTTTTGACAAATTCAAAATCCAGACGCTCACTAATGCGGCGAACCAAAACAGTATTCCCATCGAGGGCAACCTCAACGGTACGGCGCAATTGCGCAATATATTGAAACATCCGATTTTTATTTCGGATATACACGCCGACAGTCTGGCGTACGACAAACAGCCGATCGGCGACCTCGCGTTGAAGGTTTCCAATACAGAAGGCGAAGACACTTATACCGCCGATATTGCGCTGACAGGCAACGACAACGACGTACACCTTACCGGAAACTATTTCGAAAGTAACCAAGGTCTCGACCTAAAATTGTTGATGAACAAGCTGAACCTTGCGATCATCAAACCTTTTGCGGTAGGCAATCTGGATTCGGTCGGCGGTTACATCAATTCCGACCTTTCCATCAAGGGCAATGTCGACACGCCAACTTTGAACGGTAACTTGAAATTCAACAATGCCTATTTTGTTCCGACGATGACGGGATCCAAACTGACATTGTCCAACGAAAATATCGCTATCGACAATCAAGGTTTGCATTTTAAAAACCTGACCGTGCGCGATCCCAAAAACAATCGTTTCAGAGTCAACGGCGACCTATTGACCAAAAACTTTTTGGAATATGGCTTCAATATGACGTTCAACGCCAAAGACTTCATGCTGATCAACGTTCCGCAGTCCGACGGCAGATTTTTTTACGGGAAACTGGCGTTCAATACCAACATGACGCTCAAAGGCGACATGGAATCCCCCGAAGTGGGCGGCTCCATCAATATCAATAAGGAAACGGATTTTTCAATGGTGATGCCTTCCGACAATCCGGAAGTGCAGGAAAGGCAAGGCGTCGTCGCTTTTGTCACGGCCGACCAGCAAAAAAAATTCAGGGTATCACGTCCCAAATTGCTGGCCGATTCGCTCAATGCGCAATCGCAACTAAAAGGCATGTCCGTCAACCTCAACATCACGACGGACTCTTCCGCCAATTTTGCGTTGGTCATGGACGAGCGTTCGGGCGACGCATTGAGATTTGGCGGCGTTGCGGATCTCGCTTTCGGTATTGACAAAAACGGGAAAATGAACCTAACCGGCAATTACAATGTTACAAAAGGTAGCTATGTATTGACACTGGAAGTGATCAAAAAAACATTTGACATACAAAGAGGAAGCACCATTACTTGGACGGGCGATCCGCTGAGTGCCAACGTAAACATCACGGCGCTTTACCGTGTCAAAACATCGCCCGTCGACCTCATGTCGAGCCAAATCAAGGATCAAAACGAGCTGAATACATTTAAACAAACAGCCGTATTCACCGTCGACCTCAATATGAAAAACAAGCTGATGCAACCTGACATCAGTTTTGACATAACCATTCCGCAGGAATCTTTGAACCTTTACGCAAACAGTAGCGCATTGGATTCCAAGCTGCAGGAAGTAAGGCAGGATCCTTCCGAAATGAACAAACAGGTTTTTGCCTTGCTGTTATTGGGCAGGTTCATGGGCGAAAACCCCTTGCAGAGCGCCGGCGACAGAACGACGGTCGGCGACATGGCTTTGCAGACCGCATCCAGTTTGTTGACCAGTCAGCTGAACAAGTTGGCGGGCAACCTCGTTCAAGGCGTTGACCTCAACTTTGACCTCAATTCCGGAACGGACTATTCGAGTGGTGCGGCGCAGCAAAGAACGGATTTGACGGTCGGTATGTCCAAACGACTATTCAACGACCGCGTGCAAGTCAACGTCGGAAGCAACTTTGCCCTGCAGGGAACTAGCCAAGGACAACAGGCGAGCAATATTGCGGGTGACGTTTCGGTCGATTATCGCCTTAGCAAAGACGGACGCTACATCATGCGCGCTTACCGCAAAAACCAATATGAAGGCGTGATCGAAGGCCAGGTCGTGCGCACGGGCGTCGGATTTGTGTTTACGTTTGATTACGACCAGTTTAAGGAAGCATTCAAAACCGCCAAACAAACCCGCGCCATCGACAAGAGATTAAAGCGTCAGAAAAAAGCGGAAGAGCAGAAAGAAGCGCAGGAAGAAAAAGATATTGAACAAAACAACAATTGATAGTATGCGATTGAACTGGAAATTTTTGCTGTACGGCTGCATGGCTATCTTTTTGATAAGTTGCTCTACCACCAAAGGTTTGGAAAAAGGGCAAAAACTCTACATGGGTGCCAGCATCGACCTACACAATATGGGCGACAGCAGCAAGATAAAAAATGCAGCGCTCGAAGAAGAACTCAATTCATTATTGCGCCCCGCACCGAACGGAACGCTATTGGGCATGCCCATCAAACTGTGGATCTACAACTGGGGCGGCCCCGCTTCCAAAAAAAGTTTTTTCCGAAATATTTTTCACAAAATAGGATCGCCGCCCGTCATTGCATCGTACGGTGCTTTGCAAAAAAACAGGGAAATTTTGCAAAACCGACTGGAAAACAAAGGCTATTTCTGGGATACGGTTACGCTAGACACTACCGTCAAAAAACTCAAAGTAACCGCATCCTACAACGCGTATCTCGACTCGCAATACACCGTCCGAAACGTGCGCTACGATTTTGACACTTTGTCTGCCATAGGAAAAACACTCGCCAGGATCACACGTAAATGGCCACAAAGAAAAATGGGGCAACCGTACAGTTTGGACGATATATTGGGCGACCGCACGCGAATAGACGCCTGGCTTAAGCGCCGCGGTTTTTACTATTTCGACCCCAACTACATCATCACGTTGGCAGATACGACCGTCGGGCACCATCAAGTAGACGAAACCGTCAAGCTGAAATACAATACGCCCGCCGACGCCAAAAAACAGTTTCGCATCAACGACATCGTCGTATTTTCCAACTATAATATAGGAACGGACACTACGCTCCGATACCTGAACCGTTCGCCCAAAGACAGCGGCTACCTCATCGTGGATTCTGCCAAAATCGTCAAACCCGTCGTATTTGCACGTTTGTTGGGTTTCCAAAAAGGAGAACTCTACAATACCAATACACACAGTCTGGCAATGAACCGTTTGTCGACATTGGGTATGTACAAATTTGTCAAACTGAGATTTGAAGAAACCGATACGGTGAACAAACCCGGCTATTGGCTGAATGCCTATTACTACCTGACGCCCGCCACCAAAAAATCCATTCGGTTCGAAACTTCCGGTTTTACCAAGTCCAACGCGTCGAACGGCGGTGAAATGGCTTTAAACTGGACAAACAGAAACTTGTTCAAGGGCGCAGAAGTTTTTAACGTGAAGCTGTATGGAAGTTTGGAAAGGCAGGTGCGCGGAGACAGCATTCCAAGTATCAATACGCGCAGAGTCGGTATCCAAACATCCTTGACGATGCCGAGGATCATCGCGCCTGTATTTTTCAAAACCAATCCGGACTTTTTGGCGCAGACCAAAGTGCAGATGAGTTATGAATTTTACACGCGATCGAACCAATATACCCTAAATTCCTTCAATACATCTTACGGCTACATCTGGCATCAGTCAGAGTTAAAAGAACATCAGCTCAATATATTGTCGTTTACGTATGTACGTCCCACGCACATTACGGACAGCTTCCAATTGGCGCTCGACACCAATGTAGTGTTGAGAAGAAGTATTGAAAAACAGTTCATTATCGGATCGACGTACAACTACAATTATTCCACGCTGAACAATGCGAGTAGTGCAAGAAGGAAACACAATTTTTACCTAAACGCGAATCTCGACGTTTCGGGCAACTTGATTGGCATTATTTCCGGCGCCAATATCAACAAGGGAAAAGAACGAACGCTGTTCGGAACACCGTTTTCCCAATACGTTCGTGGCGAAGTCAATTTTGCCCATTACATGAAAATCGGCAACAACGCGACGCTGGCAAGCCGCATTATTGGCGGATTGGGTTACGCTTGGGGCAACAGTACAACGATGCCTTTTGCCAAAAGTTTCTTTGTGGGCGGGCCAAACGATCTGCGTGCGTTCAATACGCGTTCGCTTGGGCCGGGCAGCTATTACGCCGGAAATCCACGGACGGCGACCAACTTTTTGGGTGACCAACCGGGCGACATGAAGCTGGAAATCAATACGGAAATACGCAAGCCTTTGGTTTCCATCGTGCAGGGCGCACTTTTTGTCGACGCGGGCAATACATGGTTGGTGCGCAACGATCCGACGCGTCCCGGCGGTACTTTTTCGGGAAATTTCTACAAACAAATGGCAATCGGTTCGGGTGCTGGTTTGCGTTTTGACGCCAGCGTATTGGTTTTGCGTCTGGATGTCGGCGTGCCGCTTCGTGGACCAGGGACGGACAACAGCAGTTTTCAATGGTATTTCAAAAACATGAACTGGAGCTGGGTGCAGAGCAACTGGATCTGGAACATTGCAATCGGGTACCCTTTTTAGCGATTGGTGAGTGGCGAGTCTTGTTGAGTGGTCTGTCGTCAATAATCAGTGTGTATATTGAATTATCCGGATCAATTGGATGAACCCGAATTCTCAAATCTTCAAATGATCAAAGTCCTTTGACTTTATCCGGATTTTGGGCGATGAAAGCTTCCCAGCCCCCTTTTCCTTTTTTGAGGGAAGCAAGCGGCGAATTGAGTTCGTAGTAATGGCACATTGCAACCGCGAGCGCGTCGGAAGCGTCGAGATATTTCGGATTTTCTTCTTCCAGCTTCAATACACTTTTCAACATTTGCCAAACCTGTTCTTTGGAGGCATTTCCGTTTCCGGTAATGGCCTGTTTGACTCTTTTGGGCGAATATTCGGTTACTTCCAGCGAAGCTTGCATCGCGGCGGCAATAGCAACGCCCTGCGCTCGCCCAAGTTTCAGCATACTTTGAACATTTTTTCCGAAAAAGGGCGCTTCGATGGCAAAAGAAGTTGGCTGAAACGACTGGATCAAACTGGCAACGCGCGTGTGGATTTTGGCGAGGCGCAGGTAAATATCGGCGTAAGCGGATAATTTAAGCACGCCCATTTCGAGCAGTTTCGCGTTCTGGCCTTTGACCGCGACCAACGCATAACCCATCACCGTCGAACCCGGATCGATCGCCAATATGACCTGTTCCTTTTTTTGCATACGTTGTAAAAGTAGAATAGAATACTATGGCAAAAAAATTGTATTGGTAAATAACGTAGGTTTGCCTTTCTAGTTTTGAGCACTTCATCCAAATACAAAGTCTTTGTCAATTATATCATTGGGCCGATATTGTTCGTCGTCCTGAGCTATTTCATTTACAAAAACCTAGCGGAAAAAAAGGACTTCGGCTCGTCGTGGGTGCACCTAAAAACCGTATTTCAACAACACGCTTGGCTATTGGCGGTTTTGGTTGTGCTGATGATCATCAATTGGACTTTGGAAGCCGTCAAATGGCGCTATCTCGTGCAGTCCGTCGAACGGATTTCTTTGTTCAAAGGCGTGCGCGCCGTCATGTCCGGTTTGTCTTTTTCGCTGTTCATACCCAACGGTTTGGGCGAATATTTAGGTAGGATGCTGTACCTCGACGACGGCAAAAGGCTGCGGTCGATTTCGGTCAGTATTGTCGGGAGCATCAGTCAGGTCATCGTCACTTTTATCATGGGACTTGTGGGCACTTCCATTTTGCTGCACCAAATTGCCGACAACGGCGCGCTGCCCGCGAGCCCGGTTTGGAAATGGTGGATGGAAGCGCTGTTCTATTTCATCATCGCCAGCACCATATTGCTGATATTGATGTATTTCCGGATTTCGTGGTTTGCCCGCTGGCTACAAAAAATCCCGTGGGTGTACCGAAACCGCGTTTTTATATTGAGCCTGGAATCCTACGATACGGCGTTGCTGGCACGCGTGTTATTTTTTGCGTTTTTGCGGTATTTAGTTTTTATACTCCAATATCTTTTGGTATTTTACACGCTAGACATCCAAATTCCCCTATTGGAATGTAGCGCAGCCACTGCGGCGATGTTTCTGATCATGGCGGTCGTACCCACGATTCCCGTGGCGGAAGTCGGCATCAGAGGACAGATCAGTTTGCAGTTGTTTGGACTATTCAGCAGCAACAATCTGGGTATTGTCAGTGCGGCTATATTGATATGGCTGGTCAACATTATCGTGCCTTCCATATTGGGAACTTTGTTTATTTTAGGCGTGAAAATATTCAAGAATAAATGATGCGGAAATATTTACTGACGATCGCAGTCGCATTACTGGTCAACTGCACCTTATTTGCCCAAACTGACTTAAAAATCTGCGGCGTAACCAATACGTCTTTTGCTCCCGGAGAATCGATCACCTACAACATTTACTATTCCGTCATCGGACTGTACGTCAATGCGGGAGCCGCTAACTTCAAAACCACGGAAGAAACTTTCAACAATATTCCGTCGTACCACACGGTGGGAACAGGCTGGACCAATTCGAAATACGACTGGATATTTAAGGTGCGCGACCGCTACGAAAGCTACTACGATAAGCAGACGATGCAGCCCATCAAATTTATCCGAAACGTCAACGAGGGCAAATACAAAAGAAGTCAAACGGCGGTTTTTGACCATACCAATGGCACCGTCACTACCGAAGAAAATAAGCAACTTTCCGTTCCGAAATGTTCGTTTGACATCATCAGCGCGCTGTTCAATATACGTAGTATCAACCTAGAAAACCTAGCGGTCAATTCCAAAATCATATTTGACATGTACCTCGACGGTGAAGTCTATCACATGCACCTCCGTTATCTTGGAAAAGAAGAAGTAGAAACCAAACTCGGAACATTCAAGGCATTCAAAGTCAAACCGTTGCTCGTCAAGGGCAATGCTTTCAAAGGCGGCGAACAAATGACGGCCTGGATCAGCGACGACGCCAACCATATCCCGGTTCGCATCGAAAGCGATCTTTCCGTCGGCAGCATCAAGGTTGACTTGATGCAATATGGCAATTTGAGAAGTGCGCTGAGTTCACGGGTAAAGTAGATTTTACGAGGTAATTTTATGGTTCGTGCGGACACGAACCATGGGATGAACTTATTCTTTATTTCACATTTTCGTAAAACTCGGCTTCGATGATGCTCAACGAACCTTTAGCATTGGCATCGTCCCGATCAACACCGTCGCCTAGTTTTTTTCCGCCGACTTCCACTTCGTCGTTGGATTTGTTGGTTGCGGAAGCCGTTAATTGAATTTTTACTTTTCGACCTTTAGTAGGTTTGCATTTTATAGTATAATAACCCAATGTGCGTTCCGTATTGCCGTTAAAAACTTCTTTGCCGTCCACCGTGATAATGAGCGGATATGTTTTTGTACGGAAATTGTTCAGCTTTAAAGTGACTTCATCCAGCGTAACATTTTTTCCTAAATCGTATTCGATCCATGCGTTGGACAACTGACCGTCGTTAACCCAATCGGTACGTTCGTTGTCGTCATAACTATTGGAAACCTGATTTTCATTGGCACCAGATCTCGCCGACAGGATAGGCAAGGAACGGCGAATGATACTATAAGAAGGTGTCGACGGCGTCGGTCCACGATCCAAACGAGCCGGAAGTCCTTGCGCCGGTAAGGTTTCGGCCAAACCGTTTTCGACTATAAACGGTTTTGTTTGCAGTTGAATGCTTGCCGTTTTCAGTCCGTCCGCCGTAGCTGTAACCGTAATCGCACCGGGCATTGTGGTAGAACGGACCATAAAACGGTTCACGCCACCTTCCACCGGAAAATCTTTTTTGAGAATATAATTGTCCGGTCCCATTGCCATACCGCCACGCCATTCTGCTGGTCCATCCAATTGATAGTGGATCATATTTAAAGCGGTAGGGCAGCGATTTCCGTTGGCGTCCACAACTTCGACTTCTACCAATGCCAAATCATGGCCGTCCGCAACGAATGCCGTCGGACGTTTGATCTGCGTAAGACGCAATGCAGCTGGAGCTCCCGCTGTTTTTATCGTATCGACGCAAACCTGTTTGTTTTGTTTGTCAAAACCTGTTGCGGTAAGCGTTCCCGGTTCCCATTTTACATTTTTAAAAGTGAAAATAAAACCGTCGCTTTTTTTGCCAAAACCTAAAGATTTGCCGTTCACTTTCAGTTCCACGTTGTCGGCGGAAGAAATGACGTACATGTCTTTTTGAACGCCGGATTTGTAGTTCCAATGACCAACAATATGCGCACGGAAGCTTTCAGGATTGACCCAACCGTCCCACATAACGTAATGCGCATAATAGTTTTGCTTGATAATGCGCAAAGCGTCGACCTCGCCGCTACGACGATAATTTTCCTCACCACGATGGTGCGTATTGGTTTCGGACCAAACGATATTGACGCCGCCGCTGCTCACTCTCGTACCTGTTCCCGGGCGTTCGCGCCAGAACTCGTACCAGCGTTTTACATTTTCCAAAGCGTGGGATTCCATATTGCGGTTGTAAGGTCGCGCGTCCACATTTTTCTGCGTCGTGTTGCTCGCCGCAGAACGGAACGAATCGGGACCGACACCATCTTTGTGATAAGGCTGTGTCCATTCATCCCAATATTTACGCGAACCTTCATCACGTGAATATTCCATCGCCCAGAAAGGAATGCCCGCGCTCTTATTGGTGTACAGCATCTCACCGCCGTATTCGGCAACTTTACTGTCGAGCATTTCGCGGCTGCCAATAGCGCGGCCGCCATGCGGATCGTATTGATCGCGAATCGCTTTCATTTCGCGCATGTGCTCCTCGCTGATGCCGTGGTTGCCACATTCGTAAAAGATAATACTCGGATTGTTTTTGTCATAAACGATCACATCGCGCATGACCGCTTTGCGTTGTTCCCAGCGCGTATCCTGCACATCGGACTCGGCATCGCCCGCTGGCGTAGACTGCATCAAACCTACACGATCGCAACTTTCAACGTCTTGTTTGGATGGGTGAATGTGCATCCAGCGCACTAAGTTTCCGCCACTTTCCACCATCAGACCATTACTATAATCGCTCATCCACGCCGGAACCGAAAGCCCAATAGCAGGCCATTCGTTGGAAGTTCGTTGTCCATAACCGTGTACCATGATGACTCGATCATTGAGATAAATCATGCCGTTTTTAAATTCCGTTTTTCTAAAGCCTGTTTTAGTTGTCACTACATCTACAGGTTTATTGTCAACCAATAGCGTCGTACGTACAGCATACAAATAACCATAACCCCAACTCCAAAAATTCAGACCATTTACTTTTTGGGATGCGGCAAGCACCTTGATTTCATTGGGTTTGACAGTCGTTTTATCACCAGAAAATGATTGTATATTTTTGCCGTCGAGGTCTATAATATCAACATTATAGCTTACGATTTGAGGTTTGTTAGTTTCGTTTTTGATTTCGGAAGAAGCGTGAATAACCGCGGATTTTCCTTTAATATTATAGTCGTCTGCAAATACATAAACGCCCGTCGTTTTGAAACTAGAATACAAAGGAAATGTTTGGTATAATTTCGGAACAATATGTAGGTACACATTTTTAATAATGCCGCCATAATTGGCATTGAAATTTCGGTCTTCCCACTGAAACTTTGTATTGGTGGACTTTTCGCGATAGTCCCAGGAATTGTCAATACGAGCGGCTATAATATTTTCCTGATCCAAATTAATATAGTCCGTAATGTCAAAACCAAACGCAGTAATACCGTTTTCGGACAATCCAATATGTTTTCCATTAATATAAAAATCGCCCGCTTGTCGGATTCCTTCAAATTCGATAAAAACTTTTTGTCCTTTAGCGGATGCCGGCACTTTAAAATGTTTACGGTACCAGACGATATTGGTAGGCAAATCTTTAATATCATCATGAAAAGCGCCGTCCTCATTCCACGCCGCAGGCAAGGTTACTTTTTTCCAATCGGCGTCTCTATAAACTATAGCTTCCGCACCAGACACATCGCCTAGTTTGTACAACCACTGACTATTAAAATTGAATTTCTGACGCGGCGACTGCGCCAACGCAATACTAGACATAGCAAGTAAAAAAAGTATTGCGAAAATCTTACCGAAATAATTATTTGACCTTAACATATACAAACAATTTTAATTGTTCTTATAATAAAAAACTATACTATTTCCACGCCAGTGAACATTTTCCCACCGCATAGAAATTTTTACCGTTTACTTTCATCATGGCTGTATAGACAACCGTATAAGTTCCTTCTTCTTCCTCAATAGCACAAAGCGGTGTGCGCGTATAATGGTCGCCCGGTTGCGCCCAAATTTTCCCGGACGACTGTACGGTAATGCGCGTTTCTTTTCCCCAATGAATACCGTCATCGGAAAGACTATAACCGATCTGCTGGTCTCCAAACGAGTCAAATATCATTAAATAACGACCGTCTTTCAAACGCGAAACAACTTCGTTTTCCATAAATACGCCAGCGACTTGTATTGGATTAAACGGTTCGGGCATACGTGTCCACGGACCGTTGACATTTTTTGCAAAAGCCATCCCTGTAGGCCAGCCTCCTTTCGGCGTATGATAATGACCGTCGTACATAGCGTACCAAGTATTGCCCACTTTATAGGGAAAAAAAGATGCCACAGCTTGTTGTCCTTCCCAAAGCTGCGAATTAGCATCGGGCTGTAACATAATATTCATATCGGCGTAAGACCCTGCAATACCGTTGCGCCCCGGCACTATGGATTTTGCCCGCCATATTCGCCCCGCATAGTCGTTGCCCGCGATTTCCCCTTTGGTACTATCACCCGCGCGATAGGCTACGTAAAAAATATTCCACGCATTTTCTTCTTCATTAAACAAAACCGCATTTACCCAAACTTCCGCTTTGGGATTAAAAGCCGTGCGTCCAGGAATACTAGAAACTATAGTCGATTGACGTTTCCAGTTGACCGCATCGACGCTCGTCCAATATGCAATACGCAAGTCGCGGTGCGGCGTACCAAACATTTCGTTGACAAACATGTGGTAAACGCCGTTCAGTTTGATGACTTGTCCAGTTTCAAATCCCGAGCGATTGGCACTCGCAACAACATCAGGATGATCCGCAGAAATAACAGGGCCAATATGTTCGGAGATCAATTGCAATGTTTTTTGGGCACTTGAAACTATACTATCAAAACAACAAAGAATACTCAGTACTATCGACCCTATATATTTCATGCGTTATCCTTTAATTTAAAAAATGAAAATGCACCCAATACTATAATATTAATCTACAGGCTTACCGTTGACTATAACATTGCTCAACGTAAAATTGTCAATATAGTCTTTGTGGATCTCGCCATCCTTTGCATTGACTTTGATATTGCTAAACGAAAAATCGGACATTTTATATTGATTAGATTTTTTTACGTTAAATGCAATATCGCAATCGAGCGAAATATTTTTAAGCGATACGTTATGCATAGTGGAAGTTTTGATTTCCTTCGCGCCTTTCATATCAAAAAACTGCGTCCACGGATTGACGTAAAGCATCGAACTTACATTTCCCGTAATGTCCTGAACCGTAATGTATTCGTATTGTTGCGGTGTATCAGGACGCATTTTGAGCCAAAGAAGACAACGCGCCTGATCCAATTTGATACGACGCAAAATGATGTTGCGGTTATGAATGGATTCACTGCCGCAAGTCAATGCACTATGACAAAAACCGTAAGTATTGTCTTCGATGATGATATTGAAATTGCCGCCGTTATTGGGGTCTTTGTCAGCGAATGGACCTTTTCCACCTTTCAATGCAATCGCATCGTCGTTGACCGACATGTAACAGTTTTTGACCAATACATTTTTGCAAGCATCCAGATCAATCGCATCCGAACTAGGCGCTTTCACTGGATCTTTCGGTGCGTAGATGTACAGATTTAATAGTTTCAAATTTTCGCAACGATAATAATGCGAGGTCCAGAACGGCGAATTAATTAAATGGACACCCGAAATCTGCACGTTTTTACTATTGGACACATACAAAAGGCGCGGGCGCATTTCGTCCATATTGGTACACTTAGGATTAAAATCGCGACGTAACCAAAAATGTTTCCAATAGTTCAATCCATTACCGTTCAGCGTCCCTTTTCCTGAAATTGTAAAACCGTCAACTCCGTCCGCATTGACCAAGGCCGCAAAATATTTCAAGGTCTGCCCTTCCATGCGCGTCGTCAACAAGGCAAAATTACTGACATCGTCACTGCCTTTAAGCGTCGCACCTTCTTCCAAATACAGATGCGTATGCGGTTTGAAAAACAAAGAACCACTTAAAAAGGTTCCCTTCGGGACTATAACAACGCCGCCGCCATTGGTAGCCGCCTGGTCAATAACAGCTTGTATAGTCGTGGTCTGGACTATATTACTATCAAGTCCCACGCCGTAATCGGTGATACGGTATTGTTTGCCTAGTTTATTAATATCCGTTGCGGTCGTTTGCCAAAACCATTCCGGAACGGGCGTTCCATCCGGAAAAACATCCTGTGCATGCGCACGTACGCTACCGAACCAACACAATAGACCGATTAATTTTATAGTTATTTTTTTCATATGGACAAGTTTAAGTGTATTGATTATTTAGTACGTTTCCAAGAATTGTTTTTCCAATTTTGAGGTTTTGCGGGAATGGTATTGACAAACTTTATATTTTTTGATAAAGGACCAGAAACCGCCGCATTCAAACTATTACTAGGACTTACAAACTGTACGTTGTCAAATGTCATATTTCTGACGTCCAGCAAATCGATGGAATCTGCTTGCACATTGATTTTCGTATCTTTAACCGTGAAACCGTCTACGTCCGTAGCGCCAATCAGTTTATTGGCGGACACTTCCGAATTTGCAATCAATACATTGTTTAAAGGGCTTTCCGGAATTCCCGACGCTTTGACAAATTGATCGGCATTGTTGACTATAATATTTTCCATTTTTATATTTTTGAAAACCGGGGTTAAGCGGTTCTTCTTTATTGTGTTGCTTCGCGATGCCATTTCGCCCACATAAGTAGCGCTGCCCAGCATGTCCCATTCAAACGCATATTTGCAACCGTTAATTCTTATCCGCTCATAAAAAAGTCCATCGCCGCCACCGCCGCGTGGCCTGCGGGTTTTAAAGCGGATAGCAGAACGTGCGTGTTCAAATACACAGTCCTGTACATACAAATTACGGATCATGGCAGCCGTTTCGCTACCGCAGGTAATGCCGCCGTGCCCCTGCAATACATGGCCGTATCTTACCACTACGTTTTCTGTAGGTTTACCTACTCTTAATCCGTCATCACCGCGACCGGCTTTTATAGTAAAAGCATCATCGCCCGTACTCAACGTGCAATATTCAATTAATACATTTTTTGAAGATTCGATATCGATGCCATCGCCTCTTGGGATGCCTACCGAATTTACTGTTATGCCGCGGATGATAACACTATCACAATATACAGGTACCACGTTCCAGAATGCAGTGTTTTCGAGGTGTACGCCTTCTATCAATACATTGCGGCAATTAATAGGGGAGATGAACATTACCGGGAATATAAAGTCGCTTTTAATACCGTCATAAACCCTTTCTGCTACAGGCGTTTTATAGTCCACTACATTTTCTATCACATCTTTGGTCATTATTTTTTTGCGAAGGGGACTGTCTTTGGGAGGGCCGATAAGTTTTCCATTTCCTGTTACTGCAATGTTTCGCTGGCCATTGGCGTAAATAAGGGCGCCCAGGGAAATCACTTCTATACCTTCGTTGCGCGTAAATACAGCCGGTTGGTAATCTTCTATCTCTCCGCTAAAATTGAGTTCTGCCCCTTCTGCAATTTCGAGGTTTACATTACTCAACAAATTAATACGTCCTGTTTGCCATTTACCTTTGGGGACAATTACCTTTCCTCCGCCTTGTTGATGGATCTGTTCTATTGTTTGCTGAATGGCTTTAGTAACTATTGTTCCTTCCTTAGCGCCATTCTCGATAATGCTCTTACTGCGCTTAGGGAATACAGTTCTTTGTAATTGCGGCATTGCGAATGGTGCTTTTATCGGCGCTATATAACCGGGCATTGCCGATGCGCCAACCTGAGACGCAAGAGGGATATTTTCTTTTGTTGACTGCGCATTAGCCGTATTGAAAAACGGTATTGCTACAAAAGCAATATTGGCTAATAACTTTGTACACTGTTTTATATTTATCATGGCCGAAACTTAATAATAATATTTTTAATGAACTACATAGATTCATCGTTTTTAATCTTTGATAAAAATACAATGTCTTGTCTGAATGATACTATTTTCTATATATCTATGTGTTTAGAAAGGACTATCGTTGCAATGTAAGGCTCATCAGGCCTATCACCACTTCGTTTGTAAGCGTTGTAAGCGTTAACGATTTTAATTCTTTATTCTTGTCCAAAGGTAAATCCAATACGGTTCCAGCGCCACCGTCAATCCCCATATTGGTCAACCCTTTGATACTACTATATTTATTGAAATCCCTTGTTAATTCACCTGTTTTAAAAACAAGACGATAAGGTTTTGGTCCGCTCTTGAAAGCAAATCCATCATTGATATAGTCCTGCTCAATCGGCCACCAGTTTTCCGGATTTATTAGCGGTAAAGAATCTTTTGTTCCATCTTTATATTCAATATATACGATGCCATTTGTCATTTGACTTTGTTGATGATTAGTAGTGCCTGCCATTAAAAGCCAGGCGTGGCCTGACTTTCCGCTTAACGGGATATTGATGGTATTTGGAAAATTATCCCATTGCGATGTATAGATAATGTTTTTGTCGCTACCCAATGCAAAAGAAATTTTATTTAAATGAATATTTTCTTTGCCCTTAATTCCGGCATCAGACATCTCCGCATCTGCTAAAGGGTAACACCAGTTGCCAATACCCTGCCAGGGAATTTGCAGGGTTGTTCCCTTCGGCCTTGGTGAAAGATATTGATGTTTAAATGTATTGACAACATTGTCGTTGAAATACGGAACTAAATTAACCGCTTCGTAAGGATTATTTGCTGTTGCGGCATTCCAATCAATTATTTTTTCTGTGGTTGATTGACCGTTGTTCCAATTGATCTTAACAATATTGGTGCCTTTTGTGATATTGTTTGCAGGTATATTGATGATTTGTTCAGACTTCCCCTGTACCTGAATTTTTGTACTATAGTTATTAATTAAAAGCGTACCTGGTTTTAATTCATTTGTATTGTTAATGACATTCAACGATACATTATCCGGATTGATTGTTTTTATTTTAATCTCAACAGTTGGTTTTGTATTGATGTAAATCGGTGCGATCCAATTGGCATCGCTTTGTCGCAAATTGACAAAAGCGGTGTACTTATTATCTTTAGGCGATTTTATTTGAATTGTATTTTCATTTAATATCGTTGCGTTGGCATCTTTTGCAGATTGTGCTTTAGCTTTTTGTAGGGATATTGTTTGTGCAATATTTTCTACTGCGGCAATGTTAGATGGAATATTTTCGATTGCATTTCCATCCCATTCTATGGTTATCGTATAGTTAGTTTCTGCTCCTGCACTAATTGCAATTGCAGGATAATTCATCTGATTGTTTACCCAATGAAAATCTACTTTTTTGCCATTAACCAATATTGTTTTCACATTATCCTTCAAGGCTTTCAACTGTAATATTAACGGCAGCGTTTTACTATAATGTTGCGCAATTGTATAAGTAGAAGTATTATTGTACTGTTTGAAAGCTATTGAAATATCAGGTGTTTTTAATTTTGCAAAATTCCATGATGCAGGAAAGCCCGGTTGTACTACTAACTTATTATTCAGCGCATCGGGATGCACACCAAACAATCCTTCCATCAATGTTCTTGCCGCCATACCAATAGGGTCGGCAAAATCCCTGTACAAATCGCCTCTTACCGCATCATAAAAAGATAGCTGTGCAAAATTGCCAGGGCCGGAACTCATGTACATACTTTCTATTAAAGCACTTTTCCATAGCTGAAAAGCGTTTTCGTTTTCGCCGCTTTGCCAATACGCCAAAGAGGTGTGCAGATTTTCTGCCAATGCCACATTGTTGACGCTCCACGTATAAGGCTGCCAATTGGTGGTGGACAAAACATAAAGGTTATCAATGTCCAAACCTTTCGCACGCACAGGAATATGCGGAATATCGTTGTCAACGTATCGCAACATCTGATATTTTTGCTCGGGTGTTGCGGTGCCTTCGTCAATAGCATGATAGATGGTCCATAATCCCGGTGAAGTATGAGCAAGCTGTAAGCCCATTATATCAACGTTTTCCGCGAACCTGCCTTTATCTTTTAACCATAATTTTTGGTTCATGGCGTTTAATATTTTATTGGCTTCTGCTTCGTAAGCGCTTCCGTCTTCACCTAAAATTTTGGCAATTTGTGCGGCCATTTTGTTTGCGCGATAATTATAAGCGCTGGAATGCGTAACGCCGCCGCCACTATATTGCAGCGCATCGCTCGCCCATATAACTGCGTAAGCATCATACAAGCCATCTCCATCTGCATCAAAATTTCTTTTTTCCCATTGCAAGTGGAGTCTCAGATTGGGCCAGACTTTTTTAATAAAATTTATATCGCCGGTATAATTAAAATGAGTAAGCAACTGGTCTATAAACACCAGGTTCATGTCATAATGGTGCGGCTGAATTTTTCCATCAGGATTGCGGCAGATATAACCATTACTAAACATTGCCGTACCCATTTTTTCCAATTGCCTTGCGAAGTGTAAAGCAGAATCCGGCACTACCGCACCCGGTGCAATATTGGTAACCTGAGATTTTAAATAACTGTCAAAATGCGTACGCGCCCTGTCGTGCCAGCCCAAAGCATCGGCAGCATAGGGGCCGCGCCATGCAGGAAGCCGCATACGCCAGGCCACCGCACCATGCATATAAGTAGGCGATTCCCAAATACCATCGGCGGCTATTGAAAGCGCACCTCCAATGGTATTGATATATTCATCGGGGGTTTCCACTATAATCCTGTCGGCAATTGCTTTTCTTGCCTGTTCTGCTTTTGTAAATATTGAAGTTATATTTTTATAGTCTGTCGTAACCTGGTCTTTTTGTAACAAAAAATAATTGCTGTTATTTCCCGAAACATCAATGCTGGCGGTTATTACAGGTGCTGATTGGGAAGCTGTTGATTTTAATAATTGTAAAGGTGTTGCCTGTTGATTGGCATCAGCAATTTTCAAAATACTGTTTGCAGGAAATAAACCCGATATTAATTTAGGTTTGTCTTTTTGTGTGGAGTCAGGGGCTTTACCATATTGAATTTCGTAACGATCGTCATCGCTCAATGGTTTGGTAAAACCATAATACAGACGAAAACTATTTTTTGAAATACGATATTGATTGTCCTTACAATAGCCCGGTTGTAAATAAAAAGACGATTCTGGGTCAGCGCCCACATCGCCATCACGACTGAATTTTTTGCCACTTGCGCCACCATAAGCTATTACCAATTTTAAATTAGCTGGTGTATTGTTATTTTCTATTTTAAGGATCATGCCTTCTTCATTGGCCATGGCAAGCGCCGTAATATGAAGCGACCCGTTCTGCAACAATTTATCTTTTATATCATATAACATGCTGCCGGGGCGATAAATGGTATTGATTACCTCAGCCTCCGTAATCCATTTACTTTGATTGCCTGTAACAATTCCTATTTTGCAGTTGCCACCCATACCCGGCATATACATCGCAAACTCAGGCAGGTCGCCGGTTTCAACACGAAATGCTGTATTGGTTCCGTATAAAGCTCTGTTAAATTTTCGTGTTCCCTGGTATAATACAAAATCTTTTCCTGAGGGTTTATAATGCAAGGTGCGTTCTTTATTATGCCATAGCACTGCATCCTGCGCTGCTACTCTAATTGTGAAAATCGAATTAGCCAATACGATAAAGAATAAGCAATAAGTAAATGGTTTGGCTCGAAATATCATGCTAAACAATTTTAAAAATAAAAGAAGAGGCTGTCATAAACCTGCCACCCTGGCTTGCCGTAAACAAATAAGTGGGTTGACCGTTTTCTAACAACAACTGTGGCCTTTCAAAACGACCATATCGTGAAAGCGAAGCTGCCGCAGGCGGCTGTTTAATATATTTATCCGCTTCGTAAAATGCAATTTCAGGCACACTCCATTTCTTACCATTTTTGGAATGCATAATGATGCCATACTCATGATTATAATAGCCCATGTCGCGCGCTATCATATGAAATTTATTTTTCTGATGCCATACAAAAGCGTCTTCCAGCTGCGCATTATTACCTCTACCCGAAAAATCAATTACCGGGTTCCCTTCGTATTTGGTAAAAGGCCCTTCGGGATGATCGCCAATTGCAAGGCCATATTTGCGGTTGCCTCGTATGGGTCCTTTTTCCGTTTCATAGTCTTTTGTATTCCATGATTTATAATATAAAAGATATTTTCCATTGTGATGGATGACAGAAGGATTGGTAGTACAATGATCGTCCCAACTACCTTCTGCACCTGGCAAAAGTATGGGTGCATCAGTTCTTTGCCAGGGGCCTTCCAGCGAATCTGCAATAGCTAGTCCTATACGCTTGGTATTGGTTTTGCCATTGCTGTTGCCCATATAGTATAAATAATATTTTCCGTTAAACGTGGTGACAAAAGGATTGTGACAGGTGGTGCTGTCCCAAAATCCTGGTCGCGGTGCGAGTATCGTTCCCGTAACTTTAAATTCAGATTCAGGACTATCGGCCACTGCATGTGCAATTTCGCTACCATTTATCCAGCCGCTCATTTTCTTTTTCGCATCCCACCGCGAAAAGAAAACGTGGATTTTTCCGTCCGAACCTTTGATGGGCGTATTGCACCAAACGTAATAGCCATCGAGTTCCAACGCACGGCCAATCGGTTTTAAATGTTTGGCAAAATCAGAAACTGGTTCTTTGTCCGTAAATGCAAGATTGGGAAAGGCTAAAGCTCCAATGCCAATCACGGATATATTTTGTATAAAAGATTTACGATCCATTAGGACAAGTAATTTATTTTATGAAAGACGACCACCGCGACCGAACGACGCAACGATTCGCAACGTTGTGTATCGCAGTGCCGTCATTTCGTTGTGGTTATAGTCTAAAAAATGAAGAATTATTATAGTTTCATATTCTTGGAATCCTTTACGGATAAAGGTTTTCCGTTGTTCCCGGTAATACTTACATTGTCAAATTTCCAGCCATCAGCATAAGAAATTTCACCGGCATTTGCGCCTGTGATATGTACATTATTGAAATTAAAATTTTGCAAGGACGATTCTTTCAAACCCTCACCCGAAATAATTGCATTGGAAACTCCTTTTGCCTGTATGTTGGAAACATACACATCCTTAAATATTGGAATGCCTTTTGATTCCGGCTCAACCTTTGTTAACATTACTTCCCAGTGTTTGGGAATAGACTCATAATTATAACCATCAGGCAATGTAGAATAACTATAAGTGGGGTTCCAGTTCATCGTAAAATGAAAGCCATTTTTCACACTATCCATTTTGATATTTTGAAAATGGATGTCTTCTACAACGCCGCCTCTTGTGGTTGCCGATTTTATATGCAAGCCGTTGCCTGTATTATGAGCTTCTAAATTTGTTGCTAATACGTGCCGGATGCCGCCCGATGTTTCGCTACCTAATGTTAGCAAGCCGCCGCCACGCCTGGCTTTGCTATTTTTGATGACTACATATTCGGTGGGTTTGTTTACACGCAATCCATCCCAATCGCGGCCGGATTTTAAACAAAAATCATCATCGTTGCAGTCAATATCACAGTTTTGAATCAATACCCAGGATGAGGAGTCTACGTCAATACCATCGGTGCTCGGACCTTTACCATCCTCATTATTTCTAACCGTAACACCATCAACGGTAAGACGCGTGGAATATAATAACTGCACTGTCCAGAATCCGGCATTTTTAAACGTAAGGTCTTTTAATGTAATGTCCGATGAGTTTTGTACGAGAAAAGTGCGCACCCGTTTTGCATCATAATCTACGATCCAACGTAGACCTTTCGCTTCGTACTGTTTGCGCATTGTCCAATATTTATCCCAACAAAATTTTCCCCGCGCATTCACAATGCCTTTGCCTGTTACAGCAGCATTTTTGGCATCGATAATATTTATCAACGCCGCAGGCCATTTCATCTCAATGCCCGCAACGCGCGTATCAATTTCTGGATAGTCCTCAAAGCTCTGCGAGCCCAAAATCAAAACGCCTTCATCTATTTTTAAATGAACATTCGATTTTAAAAAGATGGAGCCACTCACATAAGTACCACGCTTGAAAGCTACAATGCCTCCGCCGTTTTGGGCGCAGGCATCAATGGCTCTTTGTATCGCTTTTGTATTGATCGTTATAGTATCGCTTTTCGCACCAAAATCATTTACATAGTACACTTTTTTAGCAGACGGAAACGTCTTTGCACCGACGTCTTTCGCCCAATATAAATTAGGCTTTTGCGCGATAACCGCTGAAAACAAAAAGGAAAAAACAAAAAGGAAAAAAACTTTAAATCTCATTAGAACTTTTTTTAAATTAACCACATAGATACATAGTGATAATATGAATCCTTAAACAACCTTCTATTTTAAAGTATCACAACGGTTTTTATCTTCGATGAAAACCATTGTGATACTTCCTCGCCGCTATGTAAAAACGATGAAACTATGTGGTTTAAATAAGTTTCGAAAGTTGATAAAAACTTATTTTGATGAACGTTCTATTTCCACGGCATAAACATCTTCTTTCCCTTCAAAATTAGCCCTGAACAAAATCCATTTTTGATCGGGTGTAAAATGAACATTGGGTTCGAGATGATAATTATGTTCCTTCATATTGACGAGTTTTTCGGATTTGAAATGATCACCATCCGGCGTAAACAGATAAATCCATTGCCCATCGGGCGCTTTCGCAACAGAGCCCGGATGACCGCCATCGCCCGCAAATACTTTTCCGTCCCAGGAAGTAGTATAGTGCACTGACCATTCGTTACGTTGTAAGGCATATTTCTTTTCTTTATCAGTAGCAAGATCGTCGCCGCCAACAAAGAATGTTTCACCACGCGGTTGTTGCAGATCAAACCATATAGTCTTACCGTCGGCGGCAAACCATTCGTGGCCTGCAATTTCCATATTGACCGTGCGCTTATGTCTTAGTTTCACTTCTTTTGTATTGACGTCGATCGTCCATATCCTGTCTACTTTATGCCAAGGGCCTTCGTGGCAAAACATCAACAACGCCGGATCCGTAGGCGAAAACTGAATATGATTCAACCAGGCGCTGTCTGTAAATATTTTGTTGAGTTGTCCTGTATTGACATTTACCGTAAACAAAGTACGCGGCAATTTTGCGTCGTAAATTTTATTGAAATAGTCGCTTTTATTAGGATTGAGCCTATAAATTTCTTTTTCGGCGTCGGTCGATTTTGCGCCGGCTAATAAAGTACCATCCGCATTTATAGTCGTGATACTCGCTTTGAAATCTTCTGGAAAAACATATACCAATCTTTCTTTTTTAGTAGCAATATTGACGGCAAAGACACTATCCCCTACCTGATAGAAAGCTTCATTTCTTTTAGTGGATACGATTTCGCCCTGCATCGGGGTCGATCCTGCATGATTGGTCAACCGTTCGGACTTTAGCGTTTTCAGGTCAAGCAAATACAACTGTTTGTCGTTTCCGTTGCTATTGGATATTTCCTGTGCCTGTGTAGTCTGAGGCAATTTGTCAATACTATAATATACCATTTTATTTCTCACAAAAGGATTGTTGTGAAAATAAAAACTGAGATTGCTACGCCCATTATTGGTAAGCCTTACTACTTTGTGATGTGTGTCTTTGTCTATCCAAACCTTGGGCATATTGACGCCCGTTTTCAGGACAGGTTGTGCAAATGCATTTCCGCAAAATAGTATAAGAGAAGCTGTAAGAATTCTTTTCATTTAAATAGCTTTTGAATTATAATAATTGTTTGACGCAGACTCACGGATTGTAACGACCAATAGTAAGATGATTTTTTATAAGAAATCATCTTACTATTGGTCCTGTTGTGCATTTAGCCGTGAAAAAGCTATTTTCTTTTAGGAGATTTCTCCCGTTGGTCGAAATGACGTTCTATTTTATGTAACACTTTTGTAAATTATCGTCATTTAGCTTCGCTGAACTTACGTTTCGAGTGAAGCACGAGCGAGCAATCTCCTAAAAGGCTAAGTATTTATCCAAATGCACAATAGACTATAACTATTTATATATTAATTATAGCCCGGGTTCTGCGTGTACAAACCAGGCGCAGTAAGCCTTTCCGCAGCTGGTACAGGATAAATAATATAGTTAGGAACGACTTCTTGAATGGAGGTTGTCAATGTATCGCTGGTTCTCCATGCATTCATAGTAGTGACAGCCATACCTTCCCGCACCAAATCATTCCAACGCAAACCTTCTCCTAAAAATTCTCTTCTTCTTTCTTCCATTAATATAGGCAAAGTCACGTCCGTCGTAAGTGCAGGAACGCCAGCCCTTGCTCTCACTTGCGCGACTATGCTATTAACATCGGCCTGTGTACCACCTGATGCACCATGCAAAATACATTCGGCCTTCATCAACAATATATCCGTGTAGCGCAAGACTATAAAATTGATCGGCCAGTCCGCCCTATTGATACCTCTGCGACTTACGTCAATATATTTTTTAGTAAAAGGGCGCGTCGTGTCTAAAACATTAGGCGTAGCTGTCGTTGTAGCCCAAGCATGATTAATGCTAAAGGTATCACGAAGATCGACGCCCGTGCCGGCATTGCTACGATAGGAGCTCAACATATTTTTGGAAACATTATAGGTTGCCGTTCCATAGCCATTGCCATAGCCGGAAAGACCTAATCCGTCCCAATACGCACTGGGCACCAACTGCGTCGGGAAATCCGCGCCGTTATTGGTTGTCATGAACTGCACGTCAAACAAAACCTCTTTGTTATTTTCATTTGCATAGGAGAAAATAGAGGGAAAACTTGTAGCAAACTGAAATCCTCCGTTAGTGATAATATCATTGAACAATGCCAACGCTTTATCATATTCTTTACTGTCTAGTCCCGGACCTTCCACTCCATACGTAGGTCCCGATTTGGTTAGATAAAGCAGCCCCAACAATCCTTTTGCTGCCCATTTCGTCGCGCGCCCTATATCTGAACCGGTATAGGATGCAGGTAAATTGTCGGCTGCATATTCCAAGTCCGACACTATAAAATTGTACACATCTGCAACCGGACTTCTATTAATTCCTGTTACAGCGTAAGGATCGTAGACTTTGTCAATGATGGGCACTTTACCATATAGTCTCACGAGATTAAAATAGTAAAAACCACGCAAGAAACGCATTTCGGCCGTGAATCGTGCCTTTAAAACATCATTTCCTATATTGGCGCCTTTCGTTTCCAATGCATCCAATACATTGTTGGCATTATAGATGGAATTAAAACTATTGTTCCACGCACTGACTATAAAAGAAGTAGTCGTCAAGTTAGGCGAAAAATCGTTGATCCCCTGCCAATCCCTATTACCGTCAGAGGTTACAGCGACGTTATCAGAGCGCACTTCACTCATCCAAAGCGCTTGATCAGGATAGTTTTTCAATCCGCTGTACACGCCTGTTACCCCTTGTGTGAAATCATTGGCATTGTTATAAAAATTATTGGTCGTTACGCTAGACGGCGACACTTGATTTAATTGTTTGGTACAAGCACTAGACAAAACGAAGTATGTACCCATGGCTATATAAAAAAACTTTTTCATTTTAAATCTGCATTAAAAGGTTAAAAGGAAACATTGAGACCGAAAACAATCGCCTTGTTGATAGGCATGGAACCGTAGTCTCCAGGAAGCTGGTAGCTGGAACTACCACTGGCATTGGTATTCATTGCTTCAGGATTGGCACCTCCTTTATATTTGTCCTTGCTAAAAAAGTTTTGCAAACTAGTATATACACGTGCGCTGCTGACGAAACCTTTTTTGAAAAGATTTTTCAGATTATAGCCCAAAGTAATATCCTGTATTCTCCAGAAATCGGACGAATAAAGCCAATCGCTTGTAAACAAAGGAATCGTATAGTTATAGGCGATTTTTCCGCGTGGCGCATTATAGTTTTGATTCTGGGCAGTCCATCTGTCGCGCCATACACCCAATTCAGTTTGACGACCGTTTGCAGGGTTGTCCAGCGCTCTACCCAAGAAAGAATAGATCGATCCGCCTTGTTGTCCGTATGCCTGAATGCTCAGGTCAAAATCTTTGTACCTAAATGTATTAGTGATACCCCAAGTATATTTTGGCGTAGGGCGACCCGATACGACGCGATCGTCGGCATCTATTTGACCGTTGTGGTCTTTGTCATAGTATTTGATGTCGCCAACTGTTTGTCCTGCCAGTTTTGCCACATTAGGATTGGCAATATCATCCGCCGTCAATATACCGTCAGATTTGACTAAATAGTAAGAAAACATTGGCAAACCTTGCTGCAAAAGGAAAGGAGGATTACCACCGAAGGCAGAAGGAACATTGACGGAGCTTTCGCCATTCAGTTCTTTTACTTTGTTGCTGTTGAAAGCTATATTGGCATTGGTCGACCACTGAAATTCCGGTGTGCGGATATTGGCTGAATTGACCGAAAACTCTAGCCCGTTATTCGTGACCGCACCGAAATTGGTCAGCATGGACGTGAAACCAGATGTCGCCAATACGGGAAGATTCAAGAACTGATCTGTTGTTTTTTTCTGATAGGCGTCCACGATCAAGGTAACGCGGCTTTTCAAGATTGACAAGTCCAAACCAATATTATAAGTATTGGACGTTTCCCAATGCAGCATATTGTCCGCCAACGCGCTGATCACAACGCCAGGTAATGCAGTCGAGCTGCTGGATCCACCGAAACTATAATTGGAAGAAGAATAGGACTGTTGGTTTTGGTAGTCGCCAATATTGGAGCTTCCCGATTTACCCCAGCTTGCTCTCAGTTTCAGGTCGTTGATAAACGTGACATTTGCCATGAAAGGTTCCTGTGAAACACGCCAAGAAGCCGCAGCCGCAGGAAAAGTTCCCCAACGAGAATCCACGCCAAATCTGGAAGACGCATCTCGACGAATACTTGCCTGTACCGTGTATTTGTCTTTAAATGTGTAAATCGCTCTACCATAATAGGAAAACATCGCATTGTTGGACTCCGTCGTATTGCCCGTAACCGTTACGCCGGCCGCGCTAGGAATCGCTCCATTCAACGTCGTGACAATATCGTTGGCAAAACCGCCCGCCGTACTGATCGTAAAATTTTCCAAATGCACATAGTTGTACGTGAAACCAGCTACCGCGGAAAGCGTATGATCCTGATGGAAGGTTTTGTTATAGCTCAATGTGTTTTCGTTTACAAATGTTTGTTTTTTATTGCCGCTATAAGAACCGGAGGAGCTTTTTCCAGGAGAATTGATATAGTTGGTTTTGTTGCCCGCTACATAGTCGGACGTGTAGGTTTTTTTGTTTAAATTCTGGTCATCGTAGTTGATCGTCGTACGTGCATTCAAACCTGGAAGTATCTGCAGGTCGGCATAGATGGAAGTCAATATACGATTGGTTTTCGCAAGGTTGATCGTATTGTTCAGATAAGCGACAGGGCTTATCGAAGAAGAACTCCAACCATAAACATTGTTCAAACCTGCACCTGTTTCCAATCCGGCAGTATCTTCCACGATAGGTGCCATCGTGTACATTTTCATCAAAATATTGTCTTTACCTTCCGCACCCGGCGCTCTCGTTTCGGAATAGGATGGCGACAAATTAATACCGATTTTCAGTCTTTGGCTTGCATTTACTTCCAGATTGGCTCTTGCCGAATAGTTTTTATAACCGGAATTGAGCAATACACCGTCTTGGTTGATATAAGATCCGGAGAAATAATAGCGAACCGCGTCCGTACCGCCACTTGCAGAAAGCTGATAGTTTTGGAAAGGCGCTTTTCTGTACACTTCGTCTTGCCAATCGACATAAGTCAAGCCAGGATGCCCCGGCATTGTCCAACGGTCATCGGCCATATAGTTCGTATTGTAAGCACCGGGAGCAAGTCCCAATATAGCACGTCGCTGATCATTCGTTTGGTCGGCAGTTCTGCCAACGCCAGACGCGACCCATTTGGCATCGGCCAATTCAGTAGCCAAGTCAATCCATTCCTGAGAGCTCAGCAAATCAATTTTTCTGGAGATCTGACTATAACCACCGTTGGCGTTGATCCCAATTTTAGGTTTACCAATCTGTCCACGTTTGGTAGTCACCATGACGACGCCATTGGCAGCACGCGAACCATAAATGGCCGCCGCCGCTGCGTCTTTCAATACTTGAATGGACTCAATATCATCGGGACTGATATTGTTCAAAGGATTGGAAGTAAAACCACCCGCCGAGTTTTTGTTGACGACGTCCAACGGAAAACCGTCAATGACATACAATGGTTCCGTACCGCCCGTAATCGAACCAACACCGCGCACGACGATGCTCAATCCTGCTCCCGGCATACCGGATTGCTGTTTTACCTGCACACCCGCCATTTGTCCGATCATCGCCTGATCCACGCGGGTAATAGGTTTTTCCTCAATACCTTTTCCGCTCATAGACGCGACAGCGCCCGTCACGTCTTTTCGTCGGGCAGTACCATACCCAATGACGACGACCTCGTTCAGCGAACTCGATGAGGCTTTTAAAGTAATCTGCAAATTGGTTTGTGTTCCGACCGTCACTTCCTGATCGTCAAACCCTACGTGTGTAACCACCAAAACAGCCGCGGCGGAAGGGACATCCATCTTAAACGTACCATCAGCTCCAGATTGAATGAAACCTTTACCCTCTGGACCTTTGACACGGATGGTTGCGCCTTCCACCGCTTGGCCTGTATTGTCCGAAACTTTCCCGATGACCGAGATAATATGTTGCGCAAATAGCGTTCCTGATGAAACGCACAGCAATGTAAAAATTACAATGCTGTGCAGCACCTGCAATCTTATTTTCATATGACGTACGATTTTTTGTTAGAGCACTAAACTAGACTAACAAATGTTCATACGCATCCTGCACTGTCCTGCCTAAAGGCAAATGCAGCTTATGCCCGGTATAATTGTTTGATTTTTTTGTGCTACGGCATTTTAGCCAAACCTTCGACTTTGACTTTCCATTTTCCATCTTTGGGAATACCCGGAAGCGTGCCTGTTGCCTGATCGTAGCCTGCGCACATCATCGCGACCGCCGCCAACAAACCGCCATTTCCCGGCAGATAAATCGTAAGTCTTCCATCTTGATAATTGTGGCCATTAGGCAGGTAAGTATTGGTCTGTATATTCATCAACAGCGCTTCGATTGCTTTTTCGGGTTGTCCCAAACGCGTCGCCGTCATCGCCGTCATCGGAAAATCCCAGCCCCAAGTTGCTTTCCAGCTCCAGTTGTTCCAAATCCAGTCAAATGTATTGGCCATCCGTTTGGAGTCGAGCATATCTGTTTTGGGCATCATACCCAACGCGCCAAACACGGACGGATGGTCGGTTTTGTATTCCGGATTGGTATAGGAATCGGTCGCACTTTCAGTAAACAAATACTTGTTGCCCTGTATTGGCAGCGGCGACAATTTTGCCAAAATATCGTCCCATTTTTTGTTTCTCGGCAAGCCCAAACGTTCGCGCCATTTTTGCGCCATGTCCAAAGCCCAATGCCAATATACGAGTTCGTAAGTGGGATTGTAGGTTTCTTCCGCCTTGAAACGCTCCTGCGCCGGAATCACTCCTTTGCCCAATATGTATCGTTTTTTGGCCGCATCGTAATATGGAAACGACGCCATGAAATCGGCCGTACCAAATACCAAATCTTTGTATTTGTCCAATACTTCTTTGGACGCTTTGGCGCGGTACAGCAATTCGGCGTAATAGATAAAATGTGGTTCTTCCCATATCAGCATCGCGCCGATGGAAGAAGGACTTTCGCGGCCCTCGTTGTCGGTCATTTTGGGCCAACGCAATCCGTCGTAACCTTGTCGCTGTGCGATCTCGCGCGCACTTTGTGCATTTCTGACGTACCAAGACATTGTTTTTTCCAACAATTCAGGTCTTCCCCACAACGCAAAATGAATGCCGTGCCACCAGTGCATTTCCGTATGCGGTTTGCCGTACCAGCTATTGTAGGTCAAGCCCGTTTCCTGCGGCGGATTGCTGCCCGCACATTGGATTTTGGTCAAATATTCGGACAAAATAATGCGTCTTTCCAACTCGTCGGCACGGCTGTCGGTACTACCCGAAAAATCAATCGCCCCGCCCGTACTCCAGAAACGATTCCACCGCTGCTTACTGTTCATCGACGTTTCGTTGAAAGTCGGAAGCACCGTTTCCGGTTTCTTGGGAGAAAAACAGATCGTCGCGTCAAAACTGTTGCCGCTATTGGGTTTCAATACAAAATAGTGCGCCTGTTTTTGCGAAATCGTTGCATCGCCGCTCCACAAAGCGGAAACATAGTACGTCGTCGTATCCAATATATGATCGATAACCGCCGCGTTTTTTGTTTGGGAAATGATGGCCGACTGGTGTTTGTTTTCCGAAGCCCAATTGTTGCCCATATCGCCCCAGTTGCCCGTCGGATAAGGCAATCGAATGCGCAGGTTCAGCCGTTTTTGCTGTATCAACGGCGAAGTAACGCGTACCGCTATGGCGTCCTGCTCTTGATGTCCGTAGGTAACGACCATTACGGGAACACCTTCCACCGTAAAAGAAGACTTTATCTCGCCGGACCACATATTGAGCTGCTGGTTGATATTTTGAATATCGTTCAAAGTCGCCGGCGTTCCGTCTTTTTTCACGATTTCCAAACCGATATTGGCGAGTTGCAGGCGATGCACATTGATCCTGAAATAGTCCGCCGTTTTTTTGGCAAGTTCCGGTCCGCCGCCGTTTTGCACAGCATAAGGAACGTCCCTTCCGTTGAGATGATAGGTTTTCAGCGCATCTTCAAATTTGTAATGGTTGGTATTGGGAAATGCGTGCCATCCCCATTCGCTTTCCGTGCCCAAAGGGACGCCGTTCTGATATTGGTCGGGAAACGACTGCAATCCCGTGACGTCCACCGTAAACGCAAACGCCCCATTACCGACGGACAAAGACGCGAGCGTGTCTGCCTTGTGCAGTTTGACCGTGTGGCGCTCGACCAGCGCTTTTCGGTTGATCTTATCGTAGGTTTGGCTATGCGAAATCGTCGCGAAGAGCAAGCCGACTGTTACGGAAAGGAACCGGAAACTATTTATTTTTCTCGACATTATACATTCTTTTGCATTCAAATTTAAAGCACTCCGACAAAAATGCGCTTACCATTTGAAAGGTAAATACCAATTGTCTTTGTTCATCAATTTTGTTTTGATCGTCATTGCATTAGGATTATTTTGTTTGACCAACTTGTCATAAACCCTATTGGCCAAAAAGGACGGATCGTTTCTCCTTAAGGAAATACGTACCAAATCAGACCATCGTTCGCCTTCATAAGCCAATTCCAATGCACGTTCGTTCAGCGTGTTGTCCTCTATCGATACCGTACTGTCACCGACGACTGCCGCAGGATAAAGATTGGCCCTACCTCTGATACCCGCATTCAAATACCAATCTCCCGCAATGCTCGGATTGTCACTTTTTCGCGCATCGAAAACATAAGGGTCGCCTTCGTTGATCAATTTATTACCCAAAGCAGGCTGAATGCCCTGATTCAAAAGCGCATTGGCGATGGCATGATGACCATCCCTATTGGCGGCTTCGGCAAAATCAAGATTTAATCCCGCCGCACGATACAAAAACCATTTTTCGGTGGACGTGGAATATTGGTATTTCATGATTTCCGGCTGTCCATTGATGATATTGTAGGTAAATTTTGGCCCTCTGGCATCATACGGAAAATCATTTTTCTGTTTTTGATTGTTCCAGTTGTCCATCGCACTCTGCGAAGGTTTTAACATATAACGTCCCATGGAACTGGAAAATAGTTTCCGGAAAGGATTTTCAGGTTTGAAAAGTGTATTGTAAGGCAAATACCAAAGCCATTCGTACCCAAACAATCCGTCTTCAGCTCGGGCAAATATGGAACGCCAGCCCTGACTATTGTTATTGACCAGACTATATTCATTTTCTTCCTGATAACGCACATAGCCAACCGCCAAATCATTGTTGTCAGCTTTTGAAGATCCCGTCACTTTATACATAAAGAAGTTGCCCGGACCGCCTGTTTCCATCACGGTCTTAAACGCGACGGCTGCATTGTGATAGTCCTGCCCCTTGCCTCTCCATAAATACAATTGTCCCAATACGACTTGTTTGTTGATAAAAAACTTGGTCGTCGTATAGCCATCCACCGTCGTAACTAGACTAGAATTGGCCGGATAAGGCAACTGAAAAGCCAATCTTTCCTGAACAGCGATAAGCGAATCCAGCAATTTGTCAAAACCGATCGGCTGATATTGTGCTGAGTTCATCACTTGTTTCAACTCATCCAGATTAGCCAGATTACTCGTGATATAAGGCACTTTGCCAAACTGAATCCCCAGTTGCAAATACACCCAGGAACGAACAGACGCTACGTCTGAATAGCGAATATTATAGTCCGTCTCCTGTATCTTCTTATCCTGAAGCATAACATCAAGATTTCGCATCATGTCATTGCAGTTGAGGATGACGTCATAGTACGGCTTTGGATCAATATAGGGATTGTCCTGCTGCACATCGTGGTTCTCAATCTGCTTCAGGTTTTCGTCGGCGTTTTGCGTAACGGTCAACAGATCAGCCCGCAGTTCGTTCAACACGACCTGTTGCTCCGAAAGTTTTAAAAATTTTCCGTAAAGCCCTATTATAGCCGCGTCGACATCAAACACGGTACTGTACATATTTTGTTGTTCCAATACTTCTTCGGCATCTGCATCGATTAGTTTTTTGCAGGAGGCCAAAGAAACTATCGCCAACAAAGCCGCCATCAACCGAACCTTTATCCGTATCATACCCATTATTTTATCGTTTTCGGAATTGAAAAACATATTGCTTCCTATCCTATTTCATTATTGATATAGTTGTATTATTATAGTCCCACGCGTACCCCCAACTGTACATTTTTATATTGCGGTTCCAGATAAGTGTCAACACCCTGACCAAATACGCCGGACGTCGCACTAAACTCAGGATCGTATCCCATGTATTTTGTCAACGTCAGCAGATTGGTTCCCGTAAGGTAAACATTCACGTATTTGAGTGCCGTTGGTTTGATCGGAACATTGTACGTCAACGATATGGTTCGCAAGCGCAAATAAGAACCTTTCTCTATCCACCTATCGGAAAATCGACTGTTTCCCATAGGATCGCCCCAAGTTGCTTTGGGAATATTGGTCATCTGGCCATCTGCTCTCCATCTGTTTTGTATAGCCGCCGTCTGGTTATAATAATTGCTCTCCGATTCCAATTGACGGCGCGCATAGTTGTAAATATCATTTCCCAAACTGAAAGTAGCCAATACATCCAGAGTCCAATGACTATACGTCAATTGCGTACTGATACCACCAAACAATTTAGGATTAGGATTACCGATGACTTGTCTGTCTTTGCTATCGATCACGCCATCTTTGTTAAGGTCGTCGAATATGACATCACCGCCTTTAAACATTGTAGTCGTACCATCCGAATTTTGGTTTTTCAAACCAGCAGACTCGGCAGCCGCATCGGAAGCATACACACCAAAGGTTTTGTAGCCATAAAAAAGATTAGGCGCGTTGCCAACGCCTGTAACCATTGTACCATCCGCAAAATCGGTATAAATATTACCTGCCGGCAATTTTGTTATTTCAGATTTATATTTAGCCACATTGAAGCCTAGTTGCCACTTCAGTTTTCGTTTATTGATGATAACCGTATTGACATTGGCTTCAATTCCCGTCGTACGCATTCCGCCACTATTAGTAATGATATAGTCCTGACCGCTGATCGTAGGACCAGGTTCGTAAATAATCATTTTGCTCGTCGTGTTACGGTACGCATCCAAGGTGATATTGACACGTTCGTTAAAGAGTCCCAAATCTATACCCGCATTGAGTTTGGCAACCTGTTCCCATTGTAGCCTTTCGTCGCTGATATTACCTCTTACAAGTCCAGAAATACCTAACAGATTTTGGGAAGTATAATAACTTCTGGCCGTATAGTTGCCAATATCGTCATTACCCGAAAGTCCGTATGACAATCTGATTTTGGCAAGATTGATGGTTTTGTTTCCCGCAAGAAAATTTTCGGAGGAAGGTAGCCAGGAAAATCCTATTGCCGGAAAAAACGCCAATGTACGATCGGACAAGCGCAGTCCTGTCCCTGTAATTTTCCGACCGAAACGGGACGAGCCGTCCAAAGCCCCATTAAACGTCACGAAATATTTGTTTTCAAAACTATAATCTGCCGTGAGGTACGTATTGAGCCAAGTAGAAGCGCCAAGCGAACCGCCTATTTGTCGCAACGTATTTAAACCATAACCTACGCTGGTCAGCTGGTCCGTAGCGGAGTTAAAACCTAAACCAAAATCCTGTTCCGTATTGCTTTTGTTATAGCGTACGCCAATAGTCGCCGCCAAATCATGCAAACTTCCAAATGTTCTTTTATAGTTTAGACGCGTGTCATTAAATACGTTGAAAACTTTGACGACCTGCGCACCAGATCTATTTTTGGCCAATACGCCGTTCATTAAAGTATCGTTAGCGACACCGCGCTCCGGTATGAAAAAGTTTTCCCTTATTTTTTGGTTGGTAACGGCCAACGTCGTCGCCAGACTAAAATATTTACCTAGCAAATAGTTAAAGGAAATGGCACCGACATAACGATAGCTGTTGTTTTGCCCCTTAGCCGTCCCGATCAATGCAATAGGATTACTGATGCCCAATGTATCTCGGTCTGCCAGTTGCGGCGATACAATTCCGGCATCGGAAATATCTTGCGAAGCAAAGAACGGCGCTTTCACAAGCGATACAAACAAAGGATTGGTCGTTGGCGCAATACCCGTATTCCTGATGTTCTGCTCATTGCGGAAATAAGAAACGTTCGCCGATGCCGTCAAGCGTTTGCTGAGATTGAGGTCGGCATTGAAGCGCATGTTATAGCGTGTAAGCCCTGTATTTTGTAGCGACGACGGGCTATTGGCATAGCCGATAGATAAGCCATACTTGGCAATATTGTCACCACCCGTAATTTTGAGATATGCGTTTTTAGTATAGGCATTTCTAAACATCTGGTCCTGCCAATCATTGTCGTTGTGCGTTCTATAATAATCCGGTTGGCCAGGATTATCGTTCATATAAGGCAATGCGGCAATCGCCGCAGCCGAAAGTCCCTTTGACTGCAACTGCTCGGACAAATAAGAACGATAAGCCGACGCGTCCATCACAGGTATTTTCTGTGGCGCAAGCGTCACGCTTCCATACAGCGACGCATCAATTGCCGTAGCTTCTTCTTTGGCTTTTGCGGTAGTGATGATGATCGCACCGTTTGCGCCCTTTGCGCCATAGGCGTAAGATGCATCCTTCAAAAACGTAATATTATCAATATCCTTCAAGTCGATGAACGAAAGCGGATTGTTGTAATAGCCCGTCGTCAATGCAGCTCCATACGTGCCATTGTCATAGTACACGCCGTCGACAACTATAATAGGCTGATTCGACGCATACAGAGAACTATAACCACGCAAAAACAAATTGGCACCGGCATTTGGCGTACCGGAACGCCTGACGGCATTGAGCCCGGCGACTTTTCCCTGCAAATAAGCATCCGGCGTTTCGATATTGTTTGCCCAAGCACCGTTGGGACTAATCGATTCAATCGCACCTGTAGTTTGGCTTCTTTTTTTCACGGAAGAAGGAAGCTGCACTTCGTTGTAGAAACTAAAAACACCGACAGGTTGCAACTGAATAGCTATACTGCTCATTCCTTTCAGCGGCATTTCGCGATCGCTGAAGCCCGGCGCTTTTATTAGTATAGTCACATTGTTATTCGGTACGGCAAATTTAAAATTGCCCAAACTGTCCGATATGGCAGCACTATATTCTTTATACGCAATATTGGCACCGTTGATCGGTTCGCCCGTAACCGTATTTATAATATTCCCATTTATCCAGGCCGAATCGTTTCTTACGGTAGCAACGCGCTGCATAGTCGTTTCCTTTCGTTGCGCATGCAACGTATCCGCTATCAGGAAGAGGAACGCGACCTGCGAAACCGTTAGTATCTTTTGTATTTTTCCCATAATCTAAAACAGAAATTAATATTATAAAACCGGAACAAACTTTAAATAATCCAACATGATATTGTAAGGTTTCCCTGTCGTAACACTTGCCGGTGCCTGTAATTTGATATACTTAGTCGCCGGATTCAGAAGATAACTTTTACCGTCAGGCGTACTTGCTGGATAAGACAATAACCAATTATAGTCCGTATTGGTGTATTCGCCAATATACATTTCGGTATAAGTGTCAGGAAGGACATCTGCCGCTACAGCAAAAACAGTAGAATCGGGATATCCCGCAGGGTTGATCCTGACGATTTGGCTCAAGGTAGAATCTGAACCATAAGCATCGTCGCCCTGACCAGACACAACTCTATCATTCAAGGCAACCCAATAAACTTTGTATTTGGTCGCATAGAGTTCATTGGTCGCATAGCGGATATAGAAATTGGCTCCCGACGATCCCAGATTGGCATATATATCCGAAAAAGGTTGTCCGGTTTCTATGTTGGTTCGTTGCCTATAAAAAACCTTAGCCAAAGTTTTCGCGTCCGTCGTCGAAAAATCAAGCGGCATTTCACCCTGCACATACACGACCGGAATTTTTTCGGAAATGGTGGATGGTGCAGCTTTCACAATGTAGGCAATACCGTTGCTCAGCATTTTTGTTTCGACAATAGTAGACGCATTCACCGCTACGTGAACGCCAAACCTCGACAGCATGAGCGCGGGCAACTGTTTTGTCGTGTATAGTCCTTTTACCGTTAAGTCTTTCGTAACCGACCAAGCCGCATTCGCGTCCGTCGTATCGGCACTTCGAGCAGCGAAATAAGGTGCCATATTGTTTTTTTCCGCACGAAAAGTACTATTGTCCAATACTATATAAGTGTATAGTGAATCTTCATTGCCGACATCGTACACTTTTGTGCGATAGGTATTGATCGTTACGATACCCGTACCAGGTTTGTACACAGGCTCGCTCGTCATCGGATTGATACTATCCAATTCTGCCAAGGCCGGATCCTGCACTTTATAGTTGAGAGAAGCAACATAAGCGTTCTGCTCATAGTTGTCTTTTGACGTCTCAATGTATTCCCAGACACTAGGCAATGGCTCGACTGCTTTGTCAATAACGTGCAGCACACCATTTTTTACAAAAATGTCGCTCTGCGTCAATTCAGCATCCGCCAAATGGTTATTCGAAAAGAAAACACGTTTTCCGTTCAGCATAGGCACACGCAAAGAATCGGACTGCTCGCGGGTAAAATACGTTTTCTCTGAAATCAAATTCAACAGAAAACCTTTCAACTGCGCATTGTCCGCGACAATGGCGGGAGACAAACCTGCCAACGCTTGATTATCAGGCGCGAATACCGTAAAGCTTCTGGAAGCGTTCAAAAGAGAGTCAAGCCCTGTTTTGACAACGTAACCGGCAAAGGTGGAGAGTGCAGGCTCTTTATTGATATGCTCCATCAACGTCTCGTTTAACTGAGACGGAGTGACGACTGTATGGTCTTCCCATTTTTTACAGGAACTCATCCAGATCATGACGACTGAGCTTATTATTAGACCGTATTTTTTCATCCGTATATTTTGTATAAGATCAAAAGTTAAAAACGATAAGACGGATCAATAGTGACAAGATATTTCCCGAAACTATACAACTATCCCAATCCTATATTTTACTATTTCACGCGTTGAAGGCAACGCTGTTTAATATTCTATCGTGCCGTCTTTGAAAAACCTGGGGCTCGTTTGGCTCGGCCAGTCCACCGGTATAAAATGAACCATGTCGAAGTTGCAGTCCGAATTGGAACCCGAAACCAGCTGGAATCTTATTTTGTGGCGGCCTGTATTTTTGACATCAACGATGCCAAGCATACGGCCAGCGGTCGACCCAGATTTTTGCGTGGAAGCAGCCCACCATTTCCAACCCACAGCCGCTAAGCTTGCTTCATCCGTAGGATTGACCGACGCTATTTTTTTATGAAATTCTATGAGTGCGCTGGTAAGCGGCACGGAGTCAAACAAAGCCTGTACTGCACTAACGGTTGAGTTTTGCGTATAGTAGCAGAACCATACTTTGTATTTCCCTTTAACCAAAAGCGGCGTCGTAAACTCAATCCAGCTAACAGCAGAGCAGGTACCCAAATTATCGGTATTACTGGAAGAACGTCCCATTCCCAATTGCCAATAATCACCCAAATAACCGTTTCCGGTACGATATTTCAAACAGCTTTTTTCCCATTTCAAATCTTTAAAGGTATTGCCGTCACCATAGTCAAACAGGTACGTTTTTTTCCTATAAATGGACGACAAGCGCGTCAACTCAGGCTGACTAGCACACAGATCCCAATACACGGGGAATGGTTGCCTGACTTTAATATTAAAATTTGCCATAGCATTATGCACCACTCCATTGACAGCCGAGCGATCACTCGTTGCCACATCCAACGCAATGCCCGGCTCATACACAGTACCGCTAATCGTCGAATAGGAATCGTCGTTGACCAAAACCGTATTATTGGTGTACTTGGTCGTAACGACTTCCAATGGCACCAACGTCTCCTGCGTATTAGTCGTAACAATGTCCGCCAAGTATTTGATTTCCGGTAAAATATGATAGGCCATGTACAAATGCAGACTATCATCGGTACGTTTTGGATTGCCCGTATTGCTGTATTTAGCTTTCAGCTCATTATAGCTATGAATACTAGAATCTTCGTATGTTTTGTTTTTCTGCGCCAATACCGTCAGCCAAATCTGTGCCCCTTTACTGTCTTTACGGCTATTGAGCGTGTCGTACAATCCCGTTTCTTTCAGTGCCTGCGTGAATATGGAATAGTCGGGATCCTGATCCAGCAATTGCGCTACCGTAACTACGGAAGGCGTCAATACATGATCTATCGCGTGGATAATACCATTACCCACCAATATATTGGGCTGTAATACCTTGGCCTGTCTATTGATGACGTAAGAAGAAACCCCGTCTACATTCTCCACACTCGTCACTAAGTATTGTCCAAAATCGGTAATGGACGAAAGCTTTCCGTCATTGAATTCAGTAGAATAGATCGTTTCGGACAATAGGTGAAACTGAATCATCTTTTGCAACTCTTCGGACGATATATTGTCAATGGACGCGATATTGTTAGCTTTCAAATAAGCGTCTATGGCATCATTGGTCGGTGCAAAAAATGTATAGGTACCGTAAGAGTTCAACGCGGTTTGATATTCGGCTTTGTCGATAATGGATACCAGCTTAGTAAATCTCTGCAACGAATCGTTCTGGAGATAGTCCATAATATTCGGATCGTCAGTAGTCGTTTCTTTGATTTTTGTTTTTTGACACCCCATCATCAACAAAGTACCAAAAACCAAACTCGTGAGTATCGCGACTAAATTCTTCTTTTTCATATTGCGCGCTTTATTGGTTTTTATAAAAAGGATTTTGAACTAAGAGCTTATTGGTCTGAAGCTCGTACGTGTAAATAGGAAAATAGTGGCTGTTGTGATCCAACATTTTGGCCTGTACGGTACGTACGGAATTAGCCGGCACCAAGTTGGACACAAAATCCTGCAAGTAGGCGATGTTTTCGTAGTTGTTTTTTTTGCAATAGCGCAATACGTCGTACCACCTTTTGCCTTCAAATGCCAACTCGCGTGCACGCTCATCCAATACAAACAACGAAAGCTGGTTGACACTGTTCACATCCGGATTACTGTTGGTCGCCTCGGGCGCACCGGCTCTTTGCCTTACCGCCATCACCAGATCCAAAGCTTCCTGACCTCGTCCTTGCATTTGTGCCAAGGCTTCCGCTTTCATCAACAACACGTCGGAATAGCGATAAAAAAACCAGTGTGTATAAGAGCCGTCGGGCGTAATCATATCCGTCGCATTAGCGCCTATATATTTCCAAATAACATTGTCCGATGCCCGTACCGAAGCCCCGTCGGACCTAATATCCAACGTATTGGTAAGAAAATTGGGGGTGGTCGTGTATATCATATCCATCACTTTGTTGGACGCGATAAACCGACGAGACGCGAGGCCTAGCATCGTGTAAAAAGTATTCAATTTTTGTTGGTCAAATTCTATTTCAAATATGCTTTCCACACTATTGCCATTTCTGAAAAGATTGGTGAACCACGCGGCGCTACTGGCAAGCAAACCAAATCGTCGGGAATTGATGACTTTGTCACAGGCAGCAGCAGCGTCTGTATAGTTTTCCATCCATAGATCCACATCCGCCTGAATCGTATTGATCGTATATCTAGTGATACGCCCTTTGTCCGTAGCCTGATTGCCGTAACTCAATACCGCCAAGGGTTCGGCTTCGTTTAAGTCTTTGACAATAGCGTTCAACACTTCTTGTTGGCTACTTTTGGCAAGCTGCACGATCTCGTCGTCACTTGTCGTTGATTTTAATTTAAGCGGAACATCCCCAAAACTTCTGACCAGATAAAAATACATGAGCGCCCGTATCGCCTTGACTTCCGCCATATAGCCATTCAGCATTTCCTGGGTAAAAGTGGGATCCTTTTCCAAAACTTTCGGCGCATAGTCGATGACCGTATTGCAATAGTTGATGATTTTGTATAGAGGCCGCCAGTTCACGATCGCATTGGTCGACTGCGTATTGACGCCCATTATTTCCAAATCTTCGGCTTTAGCCCCTAACGACGCCGTAATCATATCCCCTCTTAGTTCACCCCAGGTAAACAATGTTTCCGCAAGGCTTTTGTCACTATTGTCCGGATCGCCCATTAAGGAGGCGTAACAGCCGATTACCGCTGCATGCACCTGCTCTTTGGTATTCCAAAAATTAGGGCCGATTATACCGTCGGCAGGTTGAAGGTCAAATTTTTTAGAGCACGCATTAAAAAGGCAAACGATTGCCAATGCGATGGCTACTATATGATATTTTCTGTTAAAACGCATAGTACTTTTTTATTCAGATTTAAAAGGATGCCGTAAGACCTAATGTAAACAAGCGCACCGGCGGCGTCATAGAGTTGTCCGTGGCAACCCTAAACGGATCGGAACCACGCACACTTACTTCTGGATCCTGCCCTTTGTATTTGGTAAACGTTAAGATGTTTTCGGCAGTAACGTAAGCGCTCAGATTTTTTACATTGATTTTTTCCAAAAACGATTTTTTGAAATTATAGCGCAACGTTACTGTCCTGAAACGTAGGAAAGAGCCGTCTTCTACATATCTGGAAGATCCCAACCAGTTATAACCATATTGGTACAATGCGCGCGGAATATCGGTCACATCACCTTCTTTTCTCCAACGACGCAGCACTGCTGTACTTTGGTTGTCATAACCATACATATTGGTACTCTTCATCTCGGTACCGTTGATGATCTGGTAACCGGTCCTAAAGTTGAAGAAAGTAGAAAGTTTCCACTGCGTTCCAAAACCGATATTGATACCAAAACCTCCCGTCAACGACGGATTGCTGTTACCCAGATACACAATGTCACGATAATCGATCGTACCGTCGTGGTTGATGTCGTCATACATCGCATCGCCCGGCTGGAATGTATAGTCCACCGCAGGATAGTTGAAACGCATATAGACAGGATCTCCATTAGGCCTCACGATGGCATTGCCGTTGGCATCTCTAGCCAACGTAGCATCCTTGTCTTTGTACACTCCTTTGGTCCTAAATCCGTAAAACGATCCAAACGGATTGTCCACCTGCATAAAGGTTTTGTAAGCGCCGTTTGTCGTAATGTTACCGTTGTCCATCGGATAGTATTCCGATATCTTACGGATCATGTTGATATTGCGTGCAAGGTTCAACGTAAACTCGACCAGCCATGGCCCTTTTCTGTAAGGTTGCGTCTGCAAAGTAACTTCCCAACCTTGGTTGTCCATCGTACCCACGTTCATATTGACGGAATTAAAACCGTTGATAGAAGCAATCTGCAAACCATTAAAGAACAAATCTTTGGTACGGTTACGATATATTTCCGCATCGATAAAAAGACGGTTTTTGAACATAGCCAAACTGAAACCTAGATTGGTACCGACGACGGTTTCCCATTTCAGGTTGTTAAGCGCCATTGAGGTTGGATATACACCCGATTCGCTCATAAAACTCCAGTCATAATTGTCGTACACATTGTAAAATGTATAGTCTTTACTAGGTGCATTGCCGCTACGACCATAACTCACCCTCATGCTCAGATCGTCGATCTGCTTCACTTTTTCCAAAAATTTTTCACCGGAAACTCTCCAACGACCGGAAATAGAAGGAAACAAACCATTTCTATGCCCGGGCGCCAAACGCGAAGTAATGTCCCCACGCAAGCCTACGTTAACAATATAACGATCCATAAAACTATATTGCGCATTGAGCAAGGCATTAGCATTGGCCGTTTGGTTGGTCGTTGCGCTAAGTGCAGACTGTGCACCATTAACCCTAGAAGGGATGGACGGATCCTGCAAATCGGAAGATGCCGTATTGGACGTACGCGCCTGATACGTAACCGTTTTGCCATCGTAGGTCATCATGTTGACCAATCCCACAAAACTGTGTTTCTCATTGAGAATGTGCGGCGTCCACACAAGCGACGATTTTGTCTGTACGTTAAAGTTGTCATTGTCACCATCATAAGCGGTATTGACATTGGCATTGGTCCAGTCAAGCCCCGTCGCGATCTGCGGCAAAAAGCTTTTGTTTTTGGTACTGCTGATATCAAACTGTACATCTTCCGTTAAAGTCAACGTACTAGGGATAATCTGATACTGCATATTGAACTTGGGCGTTACACGTTCTGTCACAACTTTATTGACCGCGGCTTTTGCCATGGCAACAGGATTGTATGTACTACTGTATTGTCCCTGAATATTGGATTCAGGAGAAAAATAAAGCGGCGTCAAACTTCCGTAGTCGTCGAACTGGTAGATTCCCATATTGGGCATTTTGATATAGGCAACGCTACGCACACCATCCGAATAGTTTTTGTTGTTTTCCGAATGTGCATACGAAAGGTCGGTACGGATACGGATCCTATCCGAAATATTATAGTCCAGGTTGATACGTGTCGTGATACGCTGCAGATCCGTTCCGACAGTTATTCCTTTTTGTGTAAGATAACCTACGGAAGCAAAATAAGTAGCCTTGGCGCCCCCGCCCATCATAGAAATGTTGTGATCCTGCGTATTGCCCGATCTTGAAATAGCATCTACCCAATTGGTATTGTTACTATAATTGTAATAGTAATAAGGATCATTAGGATCGTATTTGAATTCGTTCACTGTTTGCGTATTCAAAGGAATACCATTTCGGTTCATGTAAGCCTCCGGAACCAATGCCGAGTATTGCGCCCCGGTGAGCATCGGAATAGATTGTGCCCTAGGCGACAGCGACCCCTTAAATGTATAAGAGATAGATGGTTTTCCTCTCACACCACGCTTGGTCGTAATCACCAATACACCGTTTGCGGCACGCGATCCCCAAATAGCCGTGGAAGCTGCATCTTTCAAAATCGTAATTTCCTTGATATCGCTTGGCGCAATATTCAACAGGGAAGCGTAGCCTTGATCGTCCGCCGTACCAAAGTTAAAATCGGCAGGAATCGCGGTTTCGTAAGGCATACCGTCTACCACGATCAATGGATCGTTGGACGAATTGATGGAAGACGTACCCCTAATACGAATCTGAAGCCCTGCGCCCGGATCACCCGAATTAGCAGCAATATCAACGCCCGCAAGCCTTCCCTGCAAGGCTTGGTCAATAGATGTCGCCTGCATCTCTTCCATTTCTTTCGCATTGATATGCGAAACCGCCAATGTAGAGTTACGGTCTGAAATAGGCAACATGCCATTGTCCGTTTTATGGTAGGCGACAATCACCACCTCGTCCATATTTTTGGCAATAGTGTCCATCGTGATATTGAAGATGCGACGCGTATTGATTGCAAGATCTTCTTGGCTTTTGTAACCTATAGCAGAAAAGAAAAGCCTATGTTTTACGTTGCTAATCGTAATGGCAAAATTACCATCGATATCCGTATTGGTCCCTCGTACCGTTCTTTGCTCATTGTCGGATTCCGTAACGGACACATCGCTTATAGGCGCTCCATTCTTGTCTGTTACTTTACCTGTCAATACAATCTTATCCTGTGCATACATCCTATTCAACTGCGACAGAAACAATAGGCAGATGCTAAGTGCTAAAAATTTTTTCATCACTATTCTCATTGGCAAAAGTTAAATAGGTTTACTAGTCGTTGTATCTAAGATAATTGTCTATTAAATGTACCATGCAACGATTGGCAAGGTTGTTGCTTTGTTCCATAATCACGTGCGCCGTCCTGCCGTAGTCGTCCACAACATTCATCGCGTCTTTATAGTTTTCGACCCTCACCCTAAGTGTCGTACCTATACTATTTTTCAAGTAAGTGTCGTACATAGCAGGATCCGTTTTACCATCTGGAACTGCGGTATGTGTTGAGAGTATATGGTATTGCAAAAACTTAAGTACTTTGGAAACATCCGCCAGTGCAGAAGGACCGAACGTCGGAGCTCCCGTCGTTGCATTGCCAGGCAAATAGCCATCTATCACGGCCTGCCTGATCGCAGCATTCGTCGGAACGAACAATGTACTATAACCATTTAGTCCTAAAATTTCTTTGGTCGTCGTACTATAAAGATTAGCTGCCTTCTGAAGATACTGCCAAAAATAATTATAGTTGGAAGCCGTATCATCTCCTAGATTGCCTAAGTAATAACCAATACCATTTTCAGAGAACGCCAGTACCTTATCCACATAATAAACTTTGCCGTTGGTCGAGGTTTTGGAACTGTCTACATGTGCGACATATCCAGAATCCTGCAAGCCGGCAGTTACTATATTGTTGTTGTCAAACTTGATATATTCCCCTTCCCCATCTGCATCGCCCGACTTTACAATTCCCTGACCAGACAGATTGTCGACCTCTTCCTTATAGTTGCCAAAATACACACATGTACGTACTATACGATCCAGCCTATCTGCAACGCTTCCCGTACTTCCTTTGTAGGCAAACTGCGCCTGCGTCGCATTATAAGTATAGCCCGCAGCCAAGAACGCTTGGTCCGGTATCAAAAATATATTGACAGGAATATTAGCTCTAGCAATCAAAAGATTGAGCCCCGCCGTTTTGAAAAGCTTGGTCATAAACGTGTACTTAGGATTCAAATATGCTTCCCCATACACGGAGTTGAAAATATCAGGCTGTTCCACCTTGTTAGTACCATAGAACATCCCGTTACTCAGTATTTTCTTCTCAACAACATCTGCCCCTGGATCAAAACGCGCAGGTTCCGAAAATGTATTGACTGTAGAATTAAATTTTGTTGGCCATACTGCCGTAGGAAACATGTGCGCATTCAAAAAATCCGTGATAATGCTGAGCGGTACACTATCAAGCGATGAATAGTATTTCAACAACGTATTTTTTAAATAGGCATCTACCGCATTGTTGGTAGGAACAAACATTGTCCAGCAATCCTTTTGCCCATCATTGTCTCCCAGTTTTAAGAAGTTTTCATTATTAGGACTATAAGCCAACAAATTGGAATAGGCTTTTACATAAACCCTATCTCCACTACCCGTCAATATACGATATCTGTTCGTCGCTTCTTCGTTGTAGATAAATGATATAGTATTGTTCGTATTCAAGCGGTTAAGTATAGCATTAAAACTACTGTATTCCGGTTTGGTACGTAAATATTCGTCAATACTAGGCTGGGGCGTTATTACCTTGTCCAGCTCCTGTATTCTTCCGTTTTCTGCATCAATATCCGCATTGACAACTTTTGCCTGCCCTACGTTAAAACCTGTATATTCACTATTGGGATAAAAATAATTATAGTCTGCGGCAGAAAGATTCTGTGCATTCATATAATCGTCTATAAAATAGGTAAGATACTTGTTGTTATAATCCCCTTCCGCATAATTGCCGGTAAGAGATCCCGCTATATTGTTTCTATTATTGGCGATGGCCACAACGGGACCAGTCGCCGCCGTATCCTTGTAAAAGCCTGTATAGTAGGCTGTTCTTCGACGAAACGCCGCAGAAGGAGTCCATCCAATATTACTTTCGGTTGCCTGATAGTCGTCCAGCGTATTTTTGGAGAAAGAGTTATAGACAAGCATGTATTGTATCATCTTCCTTGCTGCAATGGAATCGATTGCATTTATATCGCCGATATGATTATTTTTGAAATAATCTTCAAATGCCGCATCGTTAGGCGCAAAAAAGGTCCAATACCCTGCACCGGTCTCCATGGTTTCTTTATAGCCGCTCTTATCAATAAGCGTGAGCAAATGTTTAAAATTTCCTTTTTGCATAAGGACTTGGTACATTGGGGGTGCTAATGAATCGGGCCTCCCATAAAAAGCGTCCCATTCCTTCTTTCTACAACTTATAGCTATAGAAACAAGCAGCAAAGAGAATACGAGTATTCGTTGTTTTTTTGACATAGCAATGCAATAAAAAATAGTCAATAAGATAGTACGGCACTAAGCATAACTTACGTACCTACCATTCCAACATCGTGTTGAAAAGTCCAGAAAAACTATTGTTATAAAATCTAAATTAGTTTCGTTAGAAACAGTTGTTTACTAGCTGCAATCGTTATTTAAATATAGAAGCAATTCATTCTTTTCGATGAGTCTAAAGTAGTATCGAATCACTAACAAACTGTCCTGCACTGTCCTGCACCGTCCTGCAATTTCCATGATATAGCCTATTTATTACCTAGTTACATCACGCAACACTATAATAGCTTAGCTTATCCTAGTTGGACAAAGCATTGATATATGTTTCAAGCCAAGTGTAGTTATTTTGGGGATTTATTTTCTGTGCGTCTTTTGGGTCATTGATATTAAGTCCCATCTTTCTTTCCCAAACATCGGGCATACCATCCGCGTCCGTATCGGCAAGCGGTTTTCCAGTGCTTATATTTTTTTGTCCACCAACTTCATTTTCTGTGTGTATGATAGCGCCGCTCGTGCCTAAACTTTTCAGATTCTCAACCAACCTAGTATCAATTGCATCTCTGTATTTAGCATTTCCTACATTTTTAACGATGGGCTTAAAAATATTGTCCGTGGTCAATACCGTTACAGGAATGGTGGGATGAAACTGCTTTTGTTGTTCAAGAGTTGCACCTTCTTTCTCGAAATCAGTTGCAGTAATAGCGATACCGTTGAGCTTTCCATCTTTAGCAATATCTACTTTATTTCCTGACTGAAAACTATGATCCGTTTTAGTAAACAATGAGAGATAGTTGGAATCTTTAGAGGAAGGGCCTGCAATAAAATAGTTATTAATAATATCTTGATGATGATCCGCAGCCGAATGCCCTCCTACGAAACCGCTGCTTCCCCAGTTATAGACTATATTATTAATATATTCAATATCGGCCTTTGCTTTAGGATTTCTGCTTTGGTTGCTGATCCACAAGGAATGCGCTATCGAGATATTTTTGGGACCTTCCAATAAGGCACCAAACCTTTGTGGGTCAATACTTTCACCAATAAGACAATGCTGCAACGTAAGTTCTGTACTACCTTTAATATGAACATTATCCCAACGTCCCCATTGTACAGACACATGATCAAAAATAATGTTCTGCGCACTATCTACATTCAATACACATTTACCTCGCGGCATGTTGATACTACCTCTCAATGTAAGGTATCGTACTATAATATTATGCGACCTTGAAAAGGACACACTATTTCCGTAAATGACAACACTATTTTCAGGTGCAGTCTGCCCCGCTATTGTTATATCCGACTCAACCTCTACAGCTTTATCAATACGAATTACACCCGCCACATCAAAAACCACCGTTCTTCCCGGTTTGCTGACAGCATCCCTAAAGGACCCTGCACCAGCGTCATTGAGGTTGGTAACTTTATAGACTTCCTTCCCTCGTCCTCCCGTGGCCAATGCGCCAAAACCTTCTGCACCCGGAAATGCAGGTAATTGAGCATCACAACAATACGTTGCACTAAGCAGTAACATAGTTAAAATAGATCTCATATGGCATTCGAAATTTTGAGATGCTAAAGATAATTTTTTAGCATCCTCAACAGTCCTGCACTGTACTGCCTCAGCAAATCTACTATTGCCATATTGAGAACAACGGGCAAGGATTATTCGCTCCTATTTAAAAATGATGCGAGCCGATGTAACAACACCATGACCATTGTCCTATTACTTATTTTCCCCATCGCTATTCTACTCTGAACCAATCAAAATCGGCATAACCTCCTGTGCGCACATCAAGCGTTGAAGTGCAGAAAAGACCGACGTTAGCCCCTATCCAGTTATCCGGTTGCGCCGTAAAAGATTTTCTTATTTTGTATCGTCCCTGTCAATTACCAACATCTTGTTTTTATATTGAATCGATGCCGGTTGATTATTCAACATTAATTTTTGAGGTTTTGGTACACCTAACAAAACATGCATGAGTGGTTGCCCCTGCAACTGTACCTTTAATTTATCCTTATCATTTTCAACGTATGTAAATACTTTGGACAAAGAACTCAATAAAGTCTTTCCATCTTTTCTCAAATAACTTCCGTTGCTCATAAAATAAGAACTGATATTATCGGGATTATTCCTGTCTGCTTTTTCCGGGAAAGTTACGGTGCTTATATACGCATCGGTTTCCCAACCGTTGATAACGTTATTGGCATTGCGGTGCATCAGTCTGCCATCAGCCAAAAGATTGACATATACTTCGGTTACTTTGCCTGCCTGCGTAATGCGCAAACCAATCCAATTAACGCCTTCTATTTTTTCTATAACAGGAATATTGATACGTGCAGCCGCGCCGCTTGCACCCGAAGAACCAATAAACGTTTTGATAGATTTATTGCTGCTATCCAATAGGATAATGGCGTTTATAAATTTCATCTGCTTTGAATCTTCCGCCGGAGAAATTGCATAGTAGTTGATTTTTTCATTAGCATTCCTATCTTTAATTCCTGTCCTTATACCCAGTTTCATTTTTTCAGGAAAATCGTGCGGATAGCCTAATGGCAGCGTTTCAGGAAATAATGGTCTGAACAAAATCGAAGCATTGTTATTGGTAATTTCAAGATCGGGTCCTTTTTGAACAGCCGAATCCTGATAATGCAACAAAAATTCAAACTTACCGGATTGATATGTTTTCACATCGTCAATGATCAATATCACATTACCAATCCATAAAAAATTACGATAGTTGCGTAGGAAATTTCTTGAGGTTGGCCCTGTAACATCTGCCAATATATATTTGAGAAAACCTCCGTCAATCATATCATACAAATGCCCCGGCGCTTTTACTGCATGGTATTCATCCTGCGGATCCTGTGCCACACCGTTAAACAGCATTACATTATGCGCTTGGCTTTGTACAAAATAATCGCTGTATTCGGGCTGACCGTAACTTACATCGCCGCCATCGATTAACAAATATTGTCCGTTGTGATACAATACAAATGAACCCGCATCGGCGTGCGCATGATTCCATGTAAAACCACTTTTAATGCCTAACAAAGTAGCATCGGGTTTCCACGAACTGCGCAACATCCCCCAACCCATCGAGGCATACAAAGCAGATACAGGCATCGTAGGAACCGCTTGCACGGGCTTGCTTTCCGGTTCGTACAAAATGCCCATTGGCGTTGCTTTATTAAAGTCTTCCCTGAACTGGTTTTTTGAAGTTTGCTTTACGTACCAATAATAATTTTCTTTTCCCAAACCCAATGCTATCAATAGTTTCGCAGGTTTGTCGCCATTGGCGAAATTACTGCCATCGCCAAAATTCAATGACATTGTTTGCTGCACACCGCTTCTCGGATAACAGGCGTTTATAAACCAGTCAACCGTTTTTTGCAGTAAAGTATCATAGGGCATGGAAATTTTATTCACGGCATTGGTATAGGCAAGGCGGAATAAAAGATATTCGGACACGCCATAATTTGCATAATTGATACTTTCATAAAATCCTCCGGCAGGGTCGAAAGAAGCCGGTTTGTTTTCCAATACACTTCCCGAAAAAGCGAACCACTCTTTACTCGCACGCATGATTTCTTCTGCCCAACTTTTAGCTTCGGGAATTTCGTTCATCACAGCCAGAGATGCAGTCCCCGCTTCAAATACAACGGCGCTCCACCAATTGTGTCCCATCGAATTAAGTGAGTGGATTCTTACATCATCCGAAATCCAATCGCCTATTGAGGGCTTAATACCTAAGTCAACAATTCTCTGTGCAAATCTTGCTCTCTCATCTTTAGTAAGGTAATCATAGATACCATCAAACGCAACAGACGCCGTCCATGAATAATGCGATGTACTCAATCCTGAATTCCATCTTGGCATGCGGTCATCCATACCATCCCATGCATCGCGTTGCAATAGCGCCGCCAATAAGGCTTTTACGCGCTCCGCATATTTTTTATCGCCCGTAACCCTATAAGCCAACGTGAGCATTTCTACATCCCCGCCTTTTCCGTTAGCCATCATTTGGTCTGCATTTCTATTGATATTGTTCCATGAATTGGCAATTGCGGTGTCCGTTTTTATTCTGTTTTTCAAAAATTGAACGCGTTCATTTGTATAGAACAAATAGGGATGCGCCTTTTGAGCAGATAACTTTGTATAGGATATTGACACGAGTACAATAATCAGGACTATGATTTTTTTTAATGAGTTATACATTTTGTATGCTTAATTTTTATCAATATAAAATCTCCGTTTGCACCTTTATTTCAGATGCCAATAAAAATGGCGCGCTTCTGAAATAGGGCCATTATCCTATCCGCTTACCGACAAAGCCGCATTCCCGTTTGAGTGGGCTGATATGCTTTTACCAATAACAAATGATACGAATAAGAATAAAATTCTGATCTGTTTAAAAAATATAGTTTTCATTTTGTCATTCAATGGAATTATTCAGTAATATAAAATGCCTTCGTTATCGGTAATGCTCTTTGATATAGTGGAGCATATATACTTCCCCACTGATATGCAGAGATCATAACCTTTACCGGATACTTACTTCTTTTAGGGATTTTTGTAAAATGCAATGTGTCTCCGACGACAACCGCCGGACCGGATACCACACAATACTGTACAGGCAGTCCCGAGCTTGCGGTTGCATTTAATACCAACGTTCTTATTCCTTTTTTCTGATCCGCTATGTCGGGGAAATTGATCGATTGCGGTTTCCCCTGTAAGAGGTTTTCCGGAATATCTATTTTAACCGGTTGCACTGCATGGCGATATTCTTTGTTGCCATCGACAGTTTCTTCTATCCAGATTGAACCATAACCACTCCTGTCAAATTGTACTTTAAAAGTGCTTGGGCCAGTCTGCACCGCCGGGCCTGTGATAATATAGAACTTTATGTTTCCACCTGCATTTCCGAGTGTATCTCCTGAACCAATTAACTCCGCAGGAACCGTTTTTAAAAATGCACCTTTCAAATGAAACGTAACGCCATCGCCGTCCGGCTGGAACCTGACGGGAGCGAAGCCATATTTTGTAACATTTAATAATCGGCCATTCTGAACAATCGTCAGCATCTGCTTTTTTCTTGCGTCCCGGTCTCCCTCAAACCGTGCCGCCGCTTCTGTCGTTTCTTTATCAAAGAACCAATAGGCCGAATCCGGATTACCTTTGTATTGGGAGTAAGGCGCAGGAGTGTATTTACCCTTGTTCATTCCTTCATTACCTGTCAGCCAGCCCGATTGCGGTAAAATCTTTTTTAATTTAACTGGAGTTTTGCCAACATATTCATCTGCCGGAATCCTGTACTCACAAGCCTTTTTAATATATAATGAAAGAAACTTTGCGAGACGGTCCGACCAATCGAAATGACCGCCGCCCGGATCCGTAAGGACACCTACGAGATTATTCTGATTTTGGCTTCTTAACGCAATAGCGCCTGCACGCACAACAGGCCAGTAAAAATCCCTGTCCCCGGGCTTGCTTCCGTCCCTGTATTGCGGCCATTCTGTCGTCTGCCCGACCATATACAGCACCGGAATATTTCTAAAGCGGAAACTGTCGGGAAGCGGGATAGTTTTAATAGCAATGACAGCGACAACCCTGTCCTGATTCCAATTGGCGACATTCCACGAAAAATGTCCGTGCGCGGAATGTCCGGTAGGAATAATTGGTGCACGGGCAATTTCCTGATAGCCGGAAACATTTGCAAAATCATGGAGCATTTTAATTAATGCTTCGCCGGAGTTTCCACTCATATTGGCGTTCAACAATTCTTCATTTTTATTTTTGGGCGGACCGACCCAAATGATCCCCAATCCTTCTTCCGACGCCGTTTTGCGAATCAACGGATCTTCCAGCCACATTCTTTCAGTCAGGTTGTTCAGCGCTATGATCACTGCCCTGACTCGCTTACAATCCGGCGGGATCCATAAATACGCTCGGCTCGAACCGACCATGACAGAATATTGATAGACCTGATGATAAGGAGATTGCTGCGCGTTTGAACTTAATACAATCAGGTTCGACATTACCATCAATAATAATGTAACATATTTTTTAATAGTCTTTTTCATTTTATATACGCTTATATGAATCTACTGTTTTCCTACCCTGAACCAGTGGCGTGTCATACACATTTTCGGGAGACAGTTTTTTTATCGCATGGTTGATAAGCTGCCAGTTCACGAGGTCTTTTGAATGAAGTATCGGAAGACCGGGCATGCAATTAAAGCTGGAAGCAACCATATAGTAATCATCACCAATTCTTATTACATCAGGATCCGAGTAATCGGCAAAGAGTACAGGATTTTTATAAGTTCCATCGTTGTTGTCGGCTTGCCAAATATGCGATACCTGTGCCTTTGCACAAACAGTCATCACATTTAAAAAGACAAGGAGGACAAAATATCTTTTATTAATCATACACTTCATTCTCTTCATGGCCGTATTTGTAAATTTATTTTTAATCAATTTCAGTTTAATGAAATAATCTTTTCTTGCGCAAATATTACACACACGGGCCCGAGCAACCCCGAAGCCAGTAACGGACTGTCTTTGTCATGGGTTTTCCACACACTGAATGTTTTTCTTAATCCCGACTTTGGTTTATTCCCGACATACCATTCAGGTAAGACGGTGATATTATTATCTTTTGTGTAATTGTTCTCTCCCGGCAATTGTTCATCACCGATAAGCCTGTTGGGCCATAATGTAGTTACTGCTATTTCCAAATGATTGGTTCCTGCAACAACAGCATTGGTGATATCTGCCATGAAAGGCTCTTTCCAAAGGTTCGCTATCTTTTTTCCATTCACACTGATCTCTGCAATCACTTCCACGCGGCCTAAGTGAATTAATACCTTGGCAGATGAAGATAGCTGTCCGGCATGTAATTGAAAAACTGTTGAATATATAGCAGTCCCGGAAAAATACTTTATTTCAGTTTGCTGATGTAAATGCAAAGACATAAGCTTAGGCAGCCTGAACATCTTTTCATCCAACGATAATTGCCATTCATTTCTTAATGCAATTGCGTCACAACCGGAAATCTTTCCTATTTGCTTTTCTCTTTCCTTGCCACTTAAAGTATAAATACCGTTTTGAAAGAAAAGCGCGTGTAGCTTATTATTATATAGTTTCAGCATTGAACCGTTAGGCAATGCCGGGGCAGGAATGCCTTTTTTTAATTCATTATAAATATCCTGTTGCGTTAATGCACGGCTAATAACCAGAGGTTCTGTACTGTTTCCTTCAAAATAAGAATCGAATTGATCATTGGATGCCGGCGTGTCCACAACAAGATTAACAGTGTATGCAGAAGTTTTTCCTTCGGCTATAAGTTCACCATTGATATACAAAAAAGGTTTTGCATTGCGGTACACCAATGCCAAATGGGTGTAGCCTTCTATTTTTTGACCGGCATATAAAACTTCTTTGGGGATACCTTCACTTCGTTCATAAATGCGCACGCCGTTTTGCCCAGCATTCATGGCAACGGCAGCTTGACCTTCTCCAAACTCCCGGGCTGCATCCGGCGCATGGAACAACATACTTTTACCACTATGAGCGTAAGTGTCCGGCTTTACCCAAATCATTACGGTAAAGTTGTTCTGAACTAAAGACTGTGTTGCTCTTTGAAGATGTTTTAGGTTGGTTGACTCTATGGCTTTACCATTCAATAATAAGTTTTGAAAAGATATTTTTCTATTCTTCCTGAAGACAACAAATAAAGACGAGGCAGGTGCAAGTTTCAAAGGTATGGTTGTAATACCATTTACTTCATCATATAAAAGAACGTCCTGTCGCTCTCCCGTTTCGGCATCCCATATTTCAGGCTGATAGTTCTGAACATTAAAAGACGCAAGGATCGCTTCTTCTTTGCGTTTATGATTGCTCACAAAATAGAAATGGGTATCGTCCGCTATTTTATGATAATAGTGAATGGCAGCATCATTATTGGCAGCGCCATAGGTAAAATCAGGCAGGATATTGTGCTGCTCAAAAACCTCTGTCAATTCTTTACCCCAATAGATTTTTCCTTTACCGTAATGATTCACAAGAACGGTCTTACCATCGCAATTACCATAAAGATTATCAACAATTTTTTTGAATTCCTGTTCATCATCCGAATGCCCAAGCGTAGTGAGAGGTTTACTGTTCACTATTAATACCATTCCGGCGGCAACCAATTGCTCGACCCTTTTTAATGAACTTAATCTAAGCGCCGATACGGGAGCCATAACGCAAACCTTATATTGCATACCGCCAGGCAAGACGATCTTATGATTACTTATAGTAAATCGCTGCAAGGCATCAGCATTTACCACATCACCTTTATACCCCGACGGCAGCCACGAATAAATATCAGGAACGCCACTGACGGCGTCATCTCCTCTGTAATAACAAACATCAACAACCGATATACCTTGCTGAAGAAGGTATTGCGTGCGCTGCAGATACGCCGTCCATCCGTAAGCTTGTTCCGTCCAGGTATTGTTGCGGTCAAAATGTGTACCGAAAGGCCCCATTGTCATTCCCGGCAACCCTGTTGTATAAGGCTGATGTACAAAAACATGCAAAACTAATCGGTTCACGCCCAAAGAAAAAAAGTAGTCCCCTTCGGCTTTTAAAGCGTAAGGATATTCTGTCCACTTTGAAGTGGCGGGCATCGCCGTAAAAGATTCCGCGGCAACAATTTTTCTGTTGTTGACATGAGCCACCGACGAAGCCTGTTTGGAAGTGACGTCACTACCGTAAATATAACGTGTCCAGTATTCTGACATCGTGACATCCAAATGCTCCCCGATTTGCAGGCTGTCCAGATTACCGTCACCATAGGGTTCTGCATACAAGGTCAATCCATCGCTATGGCATTTAGCGGCAAAATGTTCATAGAAATTTTCGGACAATAAATTCGCCTGCGTTCTTCTGATATCCCATAAAAAACGTTCTGTTGCGTCCATACTATCAATAATTCTGCCCGTAAAAGCAGCCATCCATTGCACAATGTCATACTTATTTTCCTGCCTGAACAATGCCGGAAAGGCTGTCGTCCAGTTCTGTTTGCCGGCCTCCCAACTGTCCACCGTAAAGCCTGTAAGGCTTTTATATTTTTTGCACCTGCCAATGACTTTATCCAGAAAATGCTCAAAATGAAAATCGACCGCTGCTGTGTTGAATTTATCAATTTCCAATCCTTTGCCCGCATCGGGATGGGCGGCATTTTCTTCGCCGGTCGTAGTGTGGCCGATACGCAAAATAGTCCACCTTCCTGACGGCGCTTTCCAGCGCAGGTATCCATTTGCATCCATCTTATCAGTGATATCCACCACAGAATGCGATTGAATGATATCTTCAGATCTAAGTGCAGGCGTCAGTCCTCCTGAATCGCCATGTGTATAATTGGTTTTCCCCGGCCAACCACCTAAGCGCGCACCGCCGTGCAACTCCACATTGGAGACCCACGAAGCCGTAGCCGCAATAAGACGATAATATTTTGCTTTAACAGGGCTAAAACTCAGGGCCGCAGGCGTATCCATCGCACGCAGCTCAGGGCAACGTACCGTTCCCAAATTCAGGAAATCATTGCCGTCATTGCTATATTGAAGTTTGAAGGCAGGAGGATAGTCACGCGGCCCATCGAAAAGATCTTTCGGGGTTTCAGGCTTTCGTAAGATGCTTATTGATGCTGCTTCAAAAGGCTCGTTGAATACAAACAACAAAACCGCTTTGCCTGCCGCAGTTTCCAGGCGTATCTTATGTTCGGGATTTCCGTCCGTTAAAACGGCTTTGTCAATTTCCTTTCCATTTGCATAAATGGCCGCGAGCGCATCTTTCATCAATCTTTTTTCTGAAGGAGGCGATGGATAGGCGATAACATAGGCATCCCGGTAATAGCCACATTTTGCGTAAGGCTTCGGTAATTGAATGCCGATTCCGTTTTCACTTTCAGCAAATATTTCTGTCCATACCAATTGCTGCATACTCATCTCAGGTGTAACCCACGGGCCGCCGCACCCCGAATAACCAGGAGAATTATGCATAGAATATTCAATCCCCAAGCGCGCAGCCTCGCTGACCGCGTGTTCCAACATATCCATCCATTGTTCACTTGCATAATCGACAGGCCCTCCCGGTATGCCGGCTGCAGCGTTAAAGTTGATAACCCCGCCTATCCCCATACGATGCATCGCTTCAAGATCAAGCGTAATCCCCTGCTTTGTAATATTTCCGTTCATCCACATCCAGAAACACTGGGGCTTAGCGCCGGGCGGCGGAGCCATAAAACAGCGCTCTATTTGCGAAAGCGTTTGCTCAATGCCCGACGCACGTAAAGCAGCGGGCAATATCAACAACCCGGTTGATGTAATAATTGTATTTTTTAAAAAATCTCTTCGCAGCATATCAACATATTTTTATAACGTCCATATTCAACAGTGCACCAAGCTTCGTAATTTTAGAACTTATGTGCCCAACCCCTACAGCACAATGATGCGCAGGGCCATGGCTATTCCAGTCATTTATAAATTTCCTCGCACCGATAGAAAACTTATACCGGCTATTGGTATTACCTATTTGAAGGATGGGGCCGGGAACAGACATTCCTTCCGCGACTAAAAACTGTAATCCGCCTCCTTTTTTTTCAAGCACCGAAAGCAGGGTTACGGGGCCATTTTTTACAGACATCTCCACAGAAACGCCACGACCTACCTTGCCATGATATACCCCTAATGGACGTACTTTTGTTTTACCTTCTGCAATAGCAATATGACCGGGACCATCGTGTCCCATTAATACCACATCTTCATTGAAATCAACTGCGTAATATTCCGTAAAAGAGCCGCCTGCGCCAAATGTGTCCATTATCTTCATGGCCTGTACATTCTTTATCTCATATTCTCCTGCGACGGGAATACCGTTAGCAGTAAGCAAAGAATTGCCGAGAATGATAGAGGCGATAGCTTCCTCGTTTTCCGGGCTGCCTGTTCCTTTATGATAATAAGCCAGCGATCCCAGATTATATTGCTGCACCAGTTTGTCAAGAGCTACGGATGTAATAGCAGCTTTTCTCATTTCTTCAACGGCGCAATTTTCCTCTACCTCAAAAACATCATAGAACAGCTCCAAACGTTTTTGGGCCTCTTTCGTTGTTACGTTCTTTCTCTGGCTTGCAAGTTCTTCTACTTCTATAAGTTCTATATGACCGCCAAAACACGCATATTGCTGCGTTAGGTCTGTATAAATATCTAACATGCCGCTGTAATAATGCCCCATACAGCCAAGCCTGTTGTAAAACATGGTATGCGCAACTTTTGCAGCCTCTACCCATTCGGTTATTTCATTCCAACATTCAACATCATTATGCAGCATACCGGTTATCTGATAAAAACGGATTCCTACACGGTTAAAGACATTGGCTATTTCAGGCACAGGACACGCAGAACAATAAGCCAACCAGTCACCCGTCATACTGCCAGTGTCAGTCATATTATTAAAGGACGTGTAATCTATTGCTGCATCGGGAGTAAGATTTAAAATAATGACCGGGACTTTAGCCCGCTGCACAACAGGCAGCACGGTCGAGGACAACGCGTAAGTGGATACATATAGGAAAATAATATCCACATCATGTGTCTTAAATAGCTTACCCGCCTCAAACGCTTTATCGACATTATCTACAAGACCTGCATTGACGATTGCCGGATGAATTGCCGAAAGTTTTTTCTCAATGATTTCAAGATAACGCTCCAACCGTTCTTTCAAACCCCCGAACTGCGGCCAATAGGTATCCAAACCAATACCAAACAATCCTATTTTGAATGAATACATTTCTATAATTTTAAAGATTTAAAAAGTTAAAAAGCACTTGTGGCATAAGCAATAAAATCATTAAAGGTCGATTTTAATTTTTCGCTGACTGTTTCAAATGCCAATAAACTATATATCGCTGACTGTTCAAATTGTATAAAGGCACTAAAGTAAATTCCTTTCCAGCGATTGTTTTTACGGTTTTAAACATCAGCGGCTGTGCCTGCACCGGTTTGAGCCATTCATCTACCGGTTTTTCCAGTACGTTTAATACATTGAAAATATCTTTTGGTACATGGTAATCATAAGTATAATAATCATTATGCAATCTTGGGTTTGAAAATGGAGCTGGTGGTATCATATTCCGAGTGCCCATCTCAGCCGCTAAGACAACAGGTCCGTATTCAATAGATACTATATCCGGGCTGTCAGGAGCCGGAGTTACTCGTAAGGTCATCGGGTACTCCATCTCTATTCTATCGCCATCTTTCCATGTGCGTGTAAGAGCTATATAGCTTCCCGCTGACTGACGCACCTTTATTTTTCTCCCGTTTATTTTAATAACAGCGCCGGAAACAGCCCAGGAAGGGTAGCGCAACTTCAAGGTTAATCGCTTAGATTTATTTGTGCTGATTATAAGTAAAGATTTATCGTCTTGGGGGAAAATAGTCTGCTGTTTTATTTTAACAGCTTTATCTTTCCAATCGAGTACAGAAGGAATAAAAAGGTTTACAAACAATGTGTCGTTGTTATGGTAATAAATAGACTCTCCATACTTGGCCTGGTTTTCAAAACCTGTACCTACGCAGCACCAGAATGAACTGTCCGGCGTGCTATAAACTTTATATGCACCGGATAACATTGGGAGAAAATAGGCCACCATTCCCGTCACGGTATCCTGCTGCCCGAGAATATGATTGTATAAAGCCTTCTCGTAATAATCGGCATACTTTATATCGCCACTATGAATGTATAAATGCCTTGTAAGTTTGAGCATATTATATACATTACAACTTTCGCCGGTATAGCCTGTAAGGTGCGTGGATATTGCATCGGGCTTAAAGAAATGTTCTTTATCGCTATTGCTGCCTGTTGCAAATGAATGATGATTGACTACTGTATTCCAGAAAAATTTTTCCGTAGCATCTCCGTCCGCATTGCCTTCTATTTCATAGGAACGTGTAACGCCAAGCAGTTTAGGAATAAATGTATTGGCATGGGTTCCCTGTAAATTATCAATACCAGTTTTTAAAGGCTCGAGCATCTTGTTATCATAAAAGAAATTGCCCAACCATTTCTCATTTATATTTCCTGTTATAGCATAGAGGTTATAAAAGGTTTCATTGATTCCGCCAAATTCATTGCGCAACATAAGTGTTCTTTGCTTAGCAGTCAAAGGCTTCAACTTTTTATACGCCCATGCCGAAAATTCTTTTGCAATATCCAATGTCTGTTGGTTATTGCAATACAAATATTGGTCTAAGATACCTGCCAGTAGTTTGTGCAACGTGTACCAGGGCGCCCACACTTTTTCGCCACGGATATTACGGTTGATAAACTCTTGTGGAAAAGCGCTCACGTAGCCATCCTGATTGAGTGTTTTTTGTACTGCGGCAAGCGTTGCAATAATCGTATCGCCTTTTAATTTATACACATCCTCTCCTGTGGAAGCGTACATCAGTGCAAGTCCCGACAATATATGTCCCGTGGAATGCCCGCGCAACTCGCAATCCGGCGATTCCCAGCCTGCGTATTTTTTCAGTTCATCATAGCCGCCCTCATTGGCATCATACATTCCTGCATTGATATAAAAACTATGCAGCAAACTTTTAAGGCTGATATTCAAAAGCCATTTCTGCTCACGCTGCATGTTTTCTTTGAAACGGCTATCAAGCAATTTTACATCACTAAGGTCAAAACTATACACCATAGGTTTTAGTTTATCCTGCAATGTAAATCTACTTGTGTGTTGCCCGGGATAATGCGATTGCGCATTCGCCATAAGAGAAAAAACACAGCAACTATATAACAGTAATTTCTTCATAAAATATCTTTCTTTAAAATTGTACAACTATCTATTTTATTACTCATCCACAGGTTTAACAACCATCTCTTGTCCGCCTTTCGCTTTAATATCAATGTTTATTTTATCGCCTTTCTTCAATTTCATTACACGTTTATCAATAGCACCGTTGTCAGTGTCTTCATAAATAGTGGCTGTATAAACTTTACCTGCCGTTAAAAAGTTTGCAGGAATATTCGCATTCCAATCTTCAAAACCTGCAATAGCGCCAAGATACCAGGTAGTTTTATTGCGTCTGGCTACACAAATATTTTTGCCAATATCGCCTGCCAAATAAATAGACTCATTCCACACCGTTGGTACCTTATCATAAAATTCAATTTCTGCGTCATTAGTATAATCCAGCGGCTTTCCGTACCACAGCATCGATTGTAAAGGACTATAAAATACAACAGGTAACGCCAATTGCTGTGCTTTACTCACTTTAATATTTTTGCTGAAACTATTGGCAGGATTGGGAAAGCAAAAAGTAAAATCTGCCGGACCGGCCAAAAAACGTGTAAAGGGCAATGTAGTGTTATGAAATGCATCGGGGCTATTTTCATCGCCCCTGATTCCTTCCTGCGTTAATAGTGAAGGATAGGTATGACTTAATCCTGTGGGCTTATAGTTATCATGAATATCCAAAATAAAACCATAGTCATTTACTTCCTTGATGGCCTGCTGCAACCAACTGATACCGCCTTGTGTAAGCCCGTCCACGAAACCAAATTTAAAACCCGCAACACCCCATTTTTTGTATAGTGGCAATAGTTCATCCAGCCTGGCTTTTAATCCTACATAGTTCACATAGAGGATAACACCAATACCTCTTTCTTTTCCGTAAGCGATTACCTTTGGCATATCAATAGCCGGTATTGCCTGTGTTGGATCTGATGAACTACGAAACTCAGCGCCATACCATCCTGCATCAAACATGATATATTGGTAATGATGTTTTACTGCGAAATCAATGCACTCCATTCCTGATTGTGTAGTTAACTGCGCCCTGATCAATTTCCCTGGTTTAACAGAAGGTTGCAAAGCAGCAGCAGGCGCAGGATTCAGCCTGTAATACAAATCACTGAATTGGTGCAAGCCGATAGCAGAAGTAGTGATACTTACGGTGCGCCAGGGTGTGAGATTTTTGCCTTTTATTGCAATAGCTTTATCTCCCGGGTAATCTATATAAAGCGTATTGGTTCCGGGTTTAGCTTTTAGTTCGCCTTTGGTAAAAAAATCGTTGACAGCTTCGCCTATACTTAAATACAAATTACCGCTTTTGATAGTTGCTGGAAAATCGCAGGATTTTTGCATGGTATCAATCTTCGTTGGCGTAAAAACAGATTCATGGTTGTACTGGTATATTGTAGATGGTTTTGACAAAGCAAACCCGGTCTGTTCTTTTGTGAAACTATTTAAAGTATTTGCACCTGGTTGTAGATACCTGAATGCCACGGAACCATTGAACACTCTTACTTCTATATTATAGTTCAAATTATTGCCTGATATAGTAAATAAGGTTTCGTTATAATTATTAATAATAGCATCCCGCTCTCCAAATATCCACGGAATGGTTTCATTCACCTGCCGGTTTTCTTTGGATTCAATTGAAATCTTGTCCTGTTGGGTAACTTTATCACTTATTATTCCCAAAGCTGACCAATCCATTACACTGTTACCTTTGAAAGATATGCGGTATTGCAGACCGCCTGTTTTACTGATTCCTGTTTCAAATACCGTTTGTTTATCGGGCGAGGTTTGCTTATATATCATTCCGGGTTGTGCTGATGCAAAAAGCATTAAGCAACTGCAAACAAGCAAAAAGCAAATGCGTTTTTTTAAATAATCCATTTGTTGCGTTTTTTACGTTTTATTTTTTAGTATTTATTTCCGAATCCAAAAAGTACGCGTTACCTGGTCTGCTGTTTGCAACTTTGGTTCGTTGCTATTACCGTATTGCCAGGCTACTACGACAACCTTTACCGGGTAATGTGTACGTGGCGGAATTTTAGTAAGATCAAGCTTGTTGCTATTCACCAATATAGCCGGACCTTCCTGCACATAGAATGAAACAGGCACATGCTTATCTGAACTTGCATTAAGTATAATTCCCTTTGTTCCGGCTTTTTGATCAGCAATAGAATCAAAAATGATAGTTTGTGTTAAGCCTTCTGTATTCTTAGGCGGAACAAGCATTTGGGCCTGCTGAACGGCCGGTTTATATTCTTCATCTCCCATATCTGTAGCGCTAAACCAAAATTCATAACTATGCTGTTGCCGCCAAAAACCAAGTCGCGGATTCACCCGGAATGTAGAATCATTGAGCTTAACAAAAGGGCCGGTAATCCTATCCACTTTTATAGAGGCTGAACTGTTTGAATGTCCGATAGACGCGCCCACTGGTAGTTCTGTCCATTTAGGAAGGCGTGGACTCCCATCGGGAACCTTATTATAAAATGCAGTCTTAATTTTAAAAGTTATACCATCCGCTTCCGGTTCAAATTTGAGGTTGAACTGCTGATGTGTATTGCGTTGGGCAACTATTGTGTCGCCTTGCATATAACCGATGAGCTGAGGTTTTTTATTGCGATGTTTTATTTGATACTTTTCTGTCGCAAGCGCAGTTTCTTCATCAAAGAACCAAAACGCATCATCCGGGTTTCCCTTATAAAATCCAACAGGCGCAGCTTTCGCTGTTGGCATTTCGTTAAATCTCCACCTATCAACCAACCAACCACTTCTTGTAGGATCAACAGAAATGAGTTGGGGAGCTATACCATCAGGTGTATTTTTAGGCAAACGATATTGCGCCGCCTTTTTAATATAAAAAGCGATATAGGCATTTTTTTCATCTGTAGTAGAAAAATGAAATTCTGCCGGGCACGACAACATACTCAATGGAATCAACGGATGCTCCTTGCGCTCTTTCAAACCTTCTTTTGAAACCGTGTTGGCAGCTTCGTATTCACCCATTGTTTCCAGGCACGGTATAAAATCAATATTCTGATCTTTACCCCAAATATCCGGTGCAAAATTGTTTCGTACGTAAGGCCACTGTCCGCTTACCGAGATACAAGCCAACGTCCGACCCGGATTCCACGCTGCAAAGTAATACGGTGCGCTCGCTGCTGCGGAATGCCCCATATATACAATGGGAGATAATTTCAATTCGTTATAACCTGAAACATCTGCCAGATCATTCATGATGCCTGTAAAAGTTTCGCCTGCATTTTGTGTAAATACAAATTGCAAATCGTAACCTGGGCTTACCCATACCTCTGCAAAATTCAATTTTGCCATTTCATCCCTGAACTGCCTGCTTTCCAGTATACTTTGCTCTTCCATATTGTTTTGAGCGAAAACAACACCACGGATTTTTTTGCAGTTTTCCGGAATCCATAAATAAGCCCTTGAAATACCATTATTATTTTTGGCATTCCTTACCAACTCAGACCATTGCCATACGGCGTTTTGCGCGAAAATACCCATCGACAAAAGCAGGGTACAAAATAATAGCAAGCTGTTTTTTTTCATATCAATTCAGTTGTAGAACCTATTTAAACTTTAATAATAAACCACATAGAGACCTAGTTTAGGTACATTACTATGTATTAAAAAATAAGTCTAAGCAAGATCATCGTCTACTAGGATTACTTCGTCTACGTTTACTAATTTTTTGTCTAGTTCCTCCAACGAAACGCCTTTAGTTTCGGGCACTTTGGTCAATACCCACACTAATTGCAACAACATCATGAACGCCAAAAAAGCAAAAATCGGCCACGGATTATCCTTGAAAATACCGTTTTTGGAATCGAGAAAAAACGGCGTGACTAACGTAACGACGGCCGCGCAAACCCAGTGTACGCTTGCGCCGAATGACTGTCCCAACGCACGTATGCGATTGGGGAATATTTCTGATATAAATACCCAGATAACAGCACCTTGCCCAACAGCGTGCGAAGCGATAAACAATAAAAGAAACGACAACAAAAACATAGGCGAAGCGTGTGTATGAAATGCATAGGCAACCATACCCAAACTAACGATATAGCCGATGGAACCCAATAACAACAAGGATCTTCGTCCAAATCTGTCGATCAGATACAAGCCTACAAATGTGAAAACAAGATTGGTTCCGCCTATAGCGATGGAGTTGAGCAAGGAATCTTTTGCCGCAAGTCCGACATGTTCCAATATTTCGGGGGCATAGTACAATATAAAATTGATCCCCGACCATTGATTGAAAAATGCGACAAAGAATGCCAGCCAAACGATACGGCGATATTTTTTCCCGAAAAAGCCCGTCCCACCTGCGTTTGCTTGGGAATCGGCATTTCTTTTTATATCTTCAATTTTTTCCTGAGGATGGTCGATACCTAATCGTTGCAATACTTTTTCGGCCTCAGCATCGTCTTTTTTGCGTGCGACCAACCAACGCGGACTTTCCGGAATTCCCATGACCAATATAGTATAAAGCAGCGACGGAACAGCCATCACGCCCAACATCCAACGCCAGTCGTTCGTTCCGCCCACGCCCTGCAAAAAATAATTGGAAAGGTAGGCCACCAATATTCCAAACACAATATTGAACTGATACATCGCACCTAGACGACCACGCGTCTGTGGCGTTGAAATCTCGGAAATATAAGTGGGTGCGGCGACGGAAGAAACTCCAATACCAACGCCTCCTATAAAACGGAAAAACGAGAAAACATAAGGGTTTGGCGCCAGCGCCGAACCGACAGATGCGGCACTGAACAATAGCCCAACCCACAATAAGACTTTCTTCCTACCGTATTTTTCAGTAGGACCGCCGCCAAAAATCGCACCTAGCACCGTTCCCCACAATGCCATGGACATAATGAAAAAACCATGAAACCAAGGCGAGGTATGCCACAGATCTTTGATCGGTTGATTGGCTCCGGAAATGACTACGGTATCAAATCCAAATATAAATCCGGCGAGCGCCGCGATAATCGAAACCCCCAATAGCTGGCGATCCGTATTGTTTTTTGATAGTTGAGACGACGAAATCTGTTGTTGCATTTGTTATATTTTAAAACATGTTTATAGTCTATTCGCAAGCGCGGGACTCAGGAAATGGCAAGCTCCGCCTATCATCGCCGCGTTTTCACCTAGTTCCGCTGGTTTTATATTGGGCATCTTGTCGAGGGATTGACTTAAATTTTCAATGACGCGCGGCATGAATAGTTCCCAAGCATTGGCAATGTTGCCACCGACAACAATAACTTCCGGATGTTGTTTGTTCACGAAAATATTCAGGAACCAAGATAAGTCATCGGCAAATTTTTGGAAAGTTTTTCGTGCGTTTTCATCCGTATCGAATCGGTCTGAAAGCTCCTTTGCATTTGATAATTTTGTTCCTGTCAGTTGAAAATAATTGCGCAAAAGTCCACGCGTCGAAACACATTCTTCTACCTTTTCCCCTTTATAGTCCAATATGCTCAGTTCCGCATCAAACGTATGCCCACAATGACTTGTAGCCGATCCCAAACCAGTTCCTAACGTAATACCAACGGCGTGACTATAACCGATAGCCGCCCCACAAAACAGCTCGCCATCCAAGAACGCTTCGGCATCGTTTCGGAAAAGAATATCGGCACCTGCAATACTCAATCGTTGCGACAATTCCGTCCTGATATTCCAATTATATAGTGCCTCATATTTATCAAAACCTTTAATTAAGCAAATGCCATTTTCATAGTCAAAAGGCCCTGGCATAGCAAAACCAATCCGTTCCAACGGTACGCCAGCGTTATGCGTCACCTCTATTATCGTTTTGCACCATAAGTTCAATATGATTTCGGCAGGCGCATGACTATCTACCCTATTTCTCACGATATTTTTTTGATGTATCTGCCTGCTTGACGGATCGACTAGACACGCGGTAACATGTGAACCGCCTACGTCTACGCCAACAATTCCTTTATTGCCCATGTTTCTTTGTATAATTCAGTTTTTTAATATGCGCCAATAGTTATTTGCGTTTTTCTGATACAGGTTGCAACCAGACAGCTTGTCCACCAGAAGCCTTCAACGAAACGGAAAGTTTTGTTTTGGACGTAATCGTCTTGATTTCCACGCCGACCTTTGTTGCCGTTGGAACATGGTCATTGTCACTATAAATTCTTGCTTCGTATTTTTTATCTTTTGGCAAAAAAGAAAAATCTAAGGTTAACTGCCTAGCACTATCATTGGTAATCGTCCCTATAAACCAATCGTTGCCACTTCGTCTAGCAGTCGTAATATAGTTACCGGGCGCACCTTGCAATACTTTTGTTTCGTCCCACGTAGTAGGAATATTTTTCCAAAATTCCAGTTCGGGTTCATTGTGGCTCATGGAAGGTTTGTCGTACCAAAACAATGTCTGTATAGGACTATAATAAATCGCTGCCAATGCCAATTGATGCGCGTGTGTGGTTTTTATTCTATTGTCATAATAGCAAATAGTATAGTCTGCGGCTCCCGCCATAAATCTTGTAAACGGCAATATCGTATTGTGCGTGGCATCGGGCATCTCCTCGTTACCACGAATACCTTCCGCGCTCATCAAGTTAGGCCAAGTTCTTTGTTCACCTGTTGGGCGCCAGTCGTCGTGTACATTGACCATGATGTTGTTTTCCGCCGCTTTTTTAAACATATCCTCGATCCATGTCGTCCAGCGATGCGAACCCACCTGTACAAATCCAAACTTGACACCTTTCACGCCCCAATCGTGATACACTTTAAACAAAGAATCTGACTGTGCCAAGAGCGCCTGTTGGTTAACATACAACCACACGCCAATATTGCGTTCTTTTCCGTATTGGATGATAGCCGGCAAATCAAAATCCGGAATGGCAACCTTTGTTGCATCGGACGAAAAACTAAATGCAGGACCGTACCATTTCCAGTCAAACAAAATATATTGAAGTCCGTGCGATGCAGCAAAATCAATGTTTTCAAAGGCATCTTTGGTGGTTTGCGTCATCACGCGCATAATTTTTCCGGGCTTTATCCAACCTGTATTTTTTATATGGGACGCATCATTCAGATTTAAAATGAGACTATTATTTTCTATCAACTGTCCTGCTGTTTCTCCTATCATAATTGCCCGCCAAGGCGTAGCAAAAGGAGAAACCAAATCCGCCGGCGTGTACATGGAAGTCACAATCGTATTGGGTATATCGTCGTTCCGTTTAAATTTTGTACGAGCATAGTCCGTCATCTGTGCTTCCAGCAGACAGGCATACCAACCATTTGGCAATTGCAACGTCAACGGCCTTTCACTTTCATCCGGCCAATCGTTTAAGGATAATAATTTATAGGGAGCCTGCGCCCATGAATGATGCCAAGCTTTCGTACCAACAGGCAACGCGAATTCCGTATTTTCACTCATAATACGATAGTAGGTTCCTTTTTCATTTTCGGGAAAAAAGAAACGAAAAGCTACGCCTGTATTATAGGCGCGCACCTGCAAATGGATCTTATAGATCGCGTTGCTTTCTTTTTCCATCCTTATTTCCAAAGAATGATATTGGTCGTCCATCAGACTACGCTCACCGTAAACGGGCTTCCATGTACGACTGACAACATTGGAATCTGATGCTTTTATAACAAGGTCATCGAACCAATGCGGCTTTTTGTCTACCGGAATCGCCATTGCCCGTTGAGACAAACTATTGTCCAGTTGCAAGTCCATCAACGATTCCTGCACGACCAATACATTTTTGTAGCGTAGCGTATAGTATAGTGCACGCGAGGAATCGGTGCTATTTTTTTGATAGCAAACAAATGTATAGTTTCCGTCGGGCGACGTCAATGTATAGTGCATTTTGTTTTGTGCAAATGCAACATGCACAACGGAAACTATACACAACAATAAGATTTTATAAAAACGATGCATCGTTATTTTTTTATAGTCTGCAAATCATGTAAACGCGTCAGCGCTTCGATATAATAATAGTCCGCATAAATAATGGATGCGTCGACCTCGCCGTCGTTCGGTTTGTGTCCGGTACTATGCAATAGGAAAGCATTGTTTTGGTTGCGGCTTTGGTAACGTTTGGACGAGAGTTCGCGCAACATCGCCACCGCTTTTTCCAAATACAATTTGGATTTCGCCTTGTCCGGAACATAACCGGAAAGCTCGATCAGCGCCGATGCTACTACTGCCGCAGCCGATGCATCGCGTGGCGTATTGGGAATCGCAGGATCATTGAAATCCCAATAAGGAATCAAGTCTTTAGGTAGTTTTTGTAAATAAACGTCCGTCACTTTTTGCGCAAAATCAAGGAACTGCGGATCTTTCGTTTCCCTATACACCATCGTAAAACCATAAATAGCCCAGCTTTGTCCGCGCGCCCACATACTATTGTCACTATAACCCTGATGCGTGATGCCTTTTACTTTTTTTCCTGTTGCGGTATCATATAGGACAACATGATAGGATGTATAATCCGGACGAAAATGATTGTGCATCGTCGTGCGTGCGTGGCTTACCGCCATATCATACAAACGTTGTCCGCCGCCGTTTTTGGAAGCCCAAAATAACAGTTCGAGATTGATCATATTGTCCATGATCGTATTGTGCCGCAACGGATAATCGGTGCGGGGAACTTTGTGCGGCCATGACAAAATCGTTCCTACTTTTGGATTGAACAAAGTCGCCAAAGAATCGGCAGCACGCAGTAAAACGGTTTTATAGTTTTCGTTGTCGGTAAGTCTGTAACCATTACCCAGACTGCAATTCAGCTGAAATCCCAAATCATGTCCCTCTGGCGAAGCATCCACAAGCGGGAACAACAGTCGGGAATATTGATCTGCAACGGTTTCCCATTTTTTGTCTTTGGAATAATCGTAGGCGTACCACAATATTCCCGGCCAAAATCCGCTGCACCAATCGCAATAACCAACGGAGTGCCACTGCGTTTGCCCATTTAGGATAGCCCGGGGAATTTTTCCGCTATCGGATAACCTCCCAATAGTTTTGGATGCCTGTTGCAGACAATAGTCCAGCTGTTTGTTGGTATCCAATACGGAACTGGTTTTGCAAGAAGACATTGCCCCCAAGAATAAAGGAAAAACCAGCAATCGTTTCCATGTTTTTAGATGGATCATTGTTATAGCATATTTTATAGTCTGTATTATTCTTTAATTTCCGGAATAGAATAAAAGCGTTCCCAATCCCGCATTGTCATTATAGGGTGCAGGGCCTTCTGGTCTTGCTTTTTCCAATACTTGTTTGGTGTAAGGCATTGGGATTTTTTTTCTGATTGCATAAGCGTTGTAGGCCAATTCAAATACAGGACGAAACGCCCCTCTTCCCATGGTTGATATTATAGTCCATTGGGAATATTTGCCCGTAATGTCTTTCCACTGCACGTAAGGAACCGTATTGCCGAGGTTATAGGAAGCCGTGTATTCAAACCCTTTCAGCAATTTATTGTCGAACGCACTATACATATCCAAACCTTGTTTGAATCCGACTTCACAGGCTTCCGCTAAGCAACCAATACCCAACATCGTGTGTTGTTGATCACGACCACTTTCCTGACATTGTCCCTCTTTGGTCACTATATAATTGTTGAGCGCACCGTTGTCCACGCCATTATAAAAGAATGTTACGGCATTGTCAAAAAGTGCGTGGTCATTCAAAAAAATACCTAGCGCCATCATCGATTTGATTGCAGCCGCGCCCCAGTTGCCATTTGTATAGGCAGGTTTGGTAAAGAAATGCATCAACTGTTTTACAAATACGTTCCTCAGCATTTGCTCACATTGCGCAATTTCTGCTGGCGTCCATTTTGTATAGGAATACCGCATGATCTCCGCAGCATTGGCCAACGGAAAAGCGCTCAATCCCGCCAAAAGATCATTGTCATTGGATCCCGTGATCGCTTTCAATTTGTTACTATAGGCATTGATAATAGCAATCGCTTTCTGGGCGTGCGCCTCCTCTCCGGTGATGGACCACATCAAAGCATTATAGTACGCCGCATTGAAATCCTGTTCAAAAGCACTTTTCGTACTACCGTCCACACCATCCCGCGCAATTTTTTCGAAAGGCCCTTTCATTGCATAGTTTGCGGATGCCGTCGGCAACGCTTTCAACAACAGATACGAGCCGATGCCCGGCTGTTTTTGGGTAGCCACGATCTGCTTGATCCGTTCCAGGTCGTCCGTATTGTGCAATATACCCGGATGGACGAAAGCCTTATGGCTCGTATCTTTTGTGTTCGTAAAAATAATATTGTCCGAAAAATCGCCGACAACAACGCCAGACGTCTCTTTGGTCAATGGTTTACCGTACAAATTGACATTATCAAAAACAATATTGGAAACATTCTGGAATTTGCTGATACCCTTTAAAAGCGTAGCAGCTTCGTCGAGTTCATGTGTTTTATTTTTGCCGTAGGTATATATGTTTTTGAAAGTGACATTATGGACATACGGACCGTCGCCCGCTATTGGAACAAATTCTCCATAACCCCGGCTACCCAATCCGCGACGACCTGACCCAATGGTAATATTGTTGGGTTTGGGCGTTTCAATCGGACGCGTACCGACCAACGGCTGCATCGGAGTGATTTTTGCCAGATTGAAAAAAGACGCGCCATTGATGCGGATATTTTCAAACGTCAAATTCTCCATCGGCATATTGCCCGTAGGATGCAGGTAAAAAATCTGCACATTGTTGCGGGTTGGAAAATGGATCACGTCAATATTGCGCGCCGTAAAATTCCTTATCGCAGGACAACTACTTTCGGTAGCGATACGAAACACGTTTGCAAAATCAACCCAAAAAGTACAGTTTTCTACCAAAATATTGTCCACTGCCCGCGATGTCACTTCTCCGCCAGCCCTTGTCGTTCCTTTAGGCGAAATGGCATCGTCATCCGTACGAAAGAAACAATTTTTGATCGTCACGTTGCTTGAATTGCAAGGATCGACGCCATCGTCATTTCCTACACGTGAACCCGCCAACCGAATATGATCGATCATGACCTGATCGCACCGCTGGGGCACGACCGTCCAATAGTACGAACCTTTAATAATGATATCTTTCATCAACAGATTGTTGCAGTCCGTAGCGTTGACCATAAAATCATTGGGACCTGCGTTATGCTCCCAATCAGAACCGTCCAATATACCCCGCCCCATAATCCGAATATTATCACCGGAAGCATCAATACCCGCATTTACGACGGCACCGCCCGCGATGTACAGCGTCTGGTTCGATTTTAGTTTAATGATTCCCCCTTTGGGATTATGTACACCGGGACCAAAATAAACGACGTTCTTATCCTTGGGGTTCGGGGCGTCTTTTTCCATATCATTTGAGAATAAAAGCAATGGACTATCCTGCCCCGTTGGTTCAAATGCAATATCAAATGGCTTATTCGCCGTAAAAGTTGCCTGATTGCCTTTTACCACAGGTTTGAAACCATATTTATACGGCAATATTTCCAATTTGTCCAATGGCTTATTGGACTTGATGGTAACGGTAACAGTGCCTGAAAAATCAAAATAGGCCAAGGAATATTTCTTGTCGTGGTGCTGCGTTTTTGCGGGATACACGGGAACTGGTTTTCCGTTTACTTCGACGGAGTAATCCGTTGAAAGATCCTGTCCCTTGGGAGCCGGATAATTATTTACCTGCCCGAACGCCCAAACGGAGCATACCACAAAGGCGATCAATATAGAAAGACGACGTAAAAGCATGTTGTTATTTTTTTGCTGAAGTCAACAGAAAAGATCCTTGTTATTGCAGACCTTTTCTGTTAACAGTTTATTGTTTACCAGCCTTCGTTCTGCGTTACATCCTGCTGGTTGGTCAAAGCGTTGATCCACGCCAATGGCAACGGACGCCAATTGAATTTTTTGTTTCCGACAGCCAGCTGCGTTTGCACGCCGCCTGTTATATGCGTCACGTCCCAGTTGTACTTCAATACTCGTTCCGCCAGTTTTCCTGTTCTCTGTAGATCATTCCAACGTGGTACTTCCCCGAACAATTCCAAGGCTCTTTCGTCGAGAATATCGTCCACGGTCACTGTTCCTGTTTTTTGTAAAGAACCGGGCACTTTTTCAGCTCTCGTTCTGATCTTGTTTAGGTAAAGGATGGCATTCGCGTTGTCCTTTTTGCCAACGGCTGCTTCTGCCGCAATAAGGTATGTTTCCGCCAAACGGAACAAGTAGATATTGCGCGTACCGGAAGCTGCACCGTTTTCGTTGTAGACAATACTGGCATCCTTAAATTTCCAAACCGGAAGCCATGCCCTAGTCGTGGAATTGGTAGACTGATAAGCATTTTTGTAATATTCGTCGTTGCTCCAGTCCGTCACGTCTCCCGAAGGATAATTGTAGACGACGTATTTCGCACTGTTTTTATCCGATTGCGACCATTGTTTGTAATTGTAATCCGTGGGAACAGGGAAATAAACGACAGAATCGCCCAACGCAAATTTTCCGGCAACCGGCGAGGTACACTGGAACCAGTTTTTGCCCCTGTTCGTCCCATCAATGGAACTAGCGGGCACAGCGTTCACCGGACTCATATAAGTTACTTCTGCCCTGCGGTCGTTTTGCCAATTGTACATCAGGTAAGCAAACTTGGTCGGCATTCCAAAAACATTGTCGTTGCCGTAAATAGAACTTTTGGACAAGCCTGCCCAACCTTCCCGATAAGGAAACAAATACCATCCGGGCCAGTTGTTGGTATTGTTATTGGCGGTATTGGAATAACCTACGGAAAACAAGATCTCGTCATTGGTTTCGTTGGCCTGACGATGCACTTGCATGAAATCATTGAGCAATGTGTAACCAGAATTATTAATCACGTCAACGGCATCGTTGTAGGCATTGGTAAAATCGTTGGCATCGGCATACGATTGATAAGCCCGGGTCAGATAAACCAGTGCCCGCAGATGTTTTGCAGCAGATGCAGACATTCTGCCATAGTCAGCCCCTGCCGGCTTTTTGGGCAATACAGCGATTGCGGCATCCAAATCCTTCAATATCTGCGTATAAAAATCAGCGCCCTGTGAAATCTGGGCTTCCGTTTCCGGTGCTTTGGGTTCCTCCAGCATCAACGGACCTTTTCCCCAGTTACGCACAATCTCGAACAAGTACAACGCACGCAAAGCTTTTGCCTCACCGACACGCTTGTCACGCACAGCAGGATCTATCCCGTCAGGATTTGCATCGTTGGTGACGACATTGGGCGCTCTCTCAATAGCAGCATTTACATTTTTCAATGCGGCGTATAAGTTGTTCCAATAAGTATAAAAATTTCCTTCATTGGATGTGAGCGTCACAGTATATTGGTTTAACGGACTTATCGCTCCTGGATAGTTTTGCGTTACCAGATCGGTACCTAGTTCCGTTACATTCTGATATTCCTTGCTGTTGTATATTGTCCTAAGGTTGGAATAACAGCCGATGACCAGACTTTCAAATCCTGCCTTGGTCGCAAAATATTGATCCGATGTCTGGCTGGAATAATTGACCTCATCCAAAAAATTCTTCTTGCAACTACTCACGGACATTGCAGTCAAGGCTGCAAACATTACTGGTATGATATATTTTTTAGTGTACATAACTGTCTATTGTTGCGTTATTAAAAAGATATGTCCAATCCAAACAATACGTTTCTCGTCATCATGTCAGACGCCGCCAACGTACCAGCTGGTTGTTCTGGGTCAAAACCGCTGAATCCTGTAATGATAAATGGATTCTGTACCGTCACATAAGCACGTACACGGCTCATTTTCAGTTTCTGCAATAGACTTTGTTTGAATGTGTACCCCATCGTGAAATAGGCAATCTTCAGATAGTCCGTACTTTGCATTACATGCGAGACACTTTTCCATGTACTGTTTTGATCTCTGTAAGGCCCCATATTGGAGGGCTGTGCACTAGCATTTGTCGGATTGTCGGGCGTCCAATAGTCTCTTCTTAGATTATTGAAATTGAGGTTGTTGGCTTCCAATGCATACGAAACATAAAATTGGTTTCTGTCTCTGATACCCGTTCTCCAGTTTGCCTGCACGGCCAGATCAAAATTTTTGTATTGGAATGTATTGGTCAAACCGCCGATCCAGTCAGGCGATCTTTTGCCATCCAAAAAGCGGTCTTTGTCATTGTCAATAACGCCATTGTTGTCCGCATCCAACACTTTGAACTGTCCTGGTTTTTGTCCATATTTGGCAGCTTCTGTTTCTTCTCCCAATTGCCATACGCCAATTGTCTTCAAGTCCCAGTTGGTTTTAATAGGTTGCCCGATGAACCAACCATTGCTATAATCTCCCGTCATACCTTGCAGCTGAGGAGAATATTTTCCCAGATCTTCTTTATAAGCAAGATCAACAATAGCATTTTTGTTGTAGGAAGACGTCAATGTCGTATTCCATTTAAAATTCTTAGAACTTACATTCACCGTATTGAGCGTAAACTCAACCCCTTTGTTCCTGACCGAACCGACATTGGCCGTTATGGACGAATATCCCAAATGAGTAGGAATCAACTTATTCATAATGAGGTTTTTCGTAAGCCTGTTGTACAACTCGACACTACCTGAAATCCTGTTGTTTAAAACACCGAAATCCAAACCGAGATTATATTCCGAGGTCGTTTCCCAACTCAAAGAAGGGTTACGGAGATTGGCAGGGACATTGCCAATGACATCCGTACCGAAAGAATAGTATTGCGGACCAGATATTCTGCCGTCCGTTTGATAAGGAGAAACCGCGTCGTTACCCGTTTCGCCGTAGCTTAACCGCAGTTTCAAGTCGTTGAGCCAGTTGACGTTTTGGAGAAAGTTTTCCTGAGAAACACGCCATGCGACAGCCGCCGACGGAAACAATGCCCATTTGTGACCTTCCGCCAATTTGGACGAGCCGTCATAGCGCGCACTTGCCGTAAACAAATAGCGGTTCATCAAAGTATAGTTGACGCGTCCCAGATAAGACGAAAGATTGGTTTGCGTATATCCAGAAGACAAAGCAGTCATCGTACCACCCTGCAGATTGTACCAAAGCGAATTAAACGTAAGGTCTTTGGATGCCGCTTGTAGATTTTCATATTGCGTTTGCTGCAAAGAATACACGCCCAATACATCTAGATTGTGCACGCCTTTTGACCATTTATAGGTGGCGATATTATCCCAGACCCAGTTGGTATTGGTATATTTCTGTAAGTTGTCGGTACCGCCGGCCGCCGTACCCTGCAATGCTTTTGTGTACACGCCACGATACTGTCCGATCTGAAAATTTTCTACATAAGGCGAAAAAGTAGAACGTAGTTCCAAACCATGCACAGGAGCGAGGTTTACGTAAAGGTTGCCCAACAATGTCTGCGCTTTTGTTCTGTTAAACTCATTGGTTTGCGTCACCAACGGATTGAACAAACCGTTGCTTGGATATTTCCATAACTGCTCGCCAGTAACAAGGTTATTGGGAAACTGTGTTGGTCGCATACGGAAAATATCCTGACCGACATCGCCGCTTCCTGTTTCGCGAACAAATTGGGTAAAATAAAGGCTACCGCCAAAACTTACGACATCATTGGCTTTCAGGTCCATGATCGCACGTAGATTGTAGCGCTTGAAATTTTGCAGTTTCAACATCCCGTCTTCGTCATAATAACCACCAGAAAGTGCATATTTGGCTGATTCGGAACCGCCTGTGGCCGAAATAGAATGATTGATCTGCAATGCCGTCTGAGAGGTTGCCTTAAACCAGTCAAAATATTGATGCTCCTGCACTGATTTAAGTTCGGATGGGTCACTGAAAATCTGATCATCCGGAACAGACACATTGTTATTGGTCGCACGTCTTGCTTCACGCGCCAGCTGCACATACTCGTCTCCCGACATCATATCCGGCCTATTGGTGTAATTTTTAACCCCTGCATATCCATTGTAGGTAATACGCGGCGTTCCATTTTTCCCCCTTTTGGTACTCACAATAACGACACCATTTGCACCACGCGAACCGTAAATAGCGGTTGCCGACGCATCTTTAAGGATGTCTATTTTTTCAATATCATCGGGGTTTATCATGTCCAGATTTGCTCCCGGCACACCGTCAATCACAATCAAAGGCGTGGTAGAACTAGAGATGGAACTCAAACCGCGCATATCGATAGAATAACCGCCACCGGGCTTGTTGTTGTTTCTAGCGATATTTACCCCCGAAACAGTACCCTGTAAGGCACCTACGGCATTGTTGTTGCCACCACGAACGAGCGTTTCATTGGATACACTAGAAATAGCTCCTGTCAGGTCAGATTTCTTTTTCGTACCATATCCGACCACGACCACTTCGTCCAAATCGTTGTTGATCGATGTGAGTTGAATATTGGTAAGATCTCCACTGGCACTAATCTCCAGTGTTTTGTAATTGAGCGCAGCAATAGTAAGCGTCGTATTAGTATTATCCGCTGCCTTGATAGAAAACACGCCATTTTCGTCTGTCGCTGTAACCTGCGAAGTTCCCTTGACGGAAACGGAAGCTCCGACAATAGGTTTGTTGGTCTGTGCATCTGCAACCGTTCCGGTAACAGATTTTACTTGGGCAAAGCCCCAAAACGGAAAGAACAGAAAAATAGGCAAAAGCCATAACAAGTCTGTTCCCCTAAGCAATCGTTTCTTTTGAGTCATGCGATTTTGTTTGTAATAGTTAGTAAAAATGGTTTCTATACAGCCGGATAAAGTGACTCTACTTTTTTTAACATTGTGGCAATCAATAGCGGATAGACTTGTCCGTAAAATTTTGGCTAGAAATTTTACGGACAATCCGTCTCTTCATCTTGTAAACTCTCCTCAGAATATTCGACCTAGTTTTTCGAGAACATCAAGGTACCCCAACCGAGTTGGTCAAAACCGTTGCTATCAGGACCATAATCACCGCCGCCGCCGTCACTATAACCGCGCGTTGCGTTTTTGCGCATGAGATCTACCCACATCTTGGAATAGATGTCTGACTGCCCATAATCACCTGCCAAGCGATGGATAAGCTCCCACGAAGGGCGGGCAGTACCTCTGGAATCATTACCACTTTTGTGCTCCTCCGCCGATAGACTTGGCCAACTTCCAGAACAGTTTGTATAAGTTGTATAGGGAATGCTTGATACCTGATATTTGAAATCACTAAGTTGCCAGCCTTTATTATTAGCATCTCTAGCCTCCGTATTGCCATAGTTGTACTTCGCTACATATTCGCACATTGCCAAAGCTTTATTGTTTTCATACGTAAACAAGTCCACGCCTATGTTTTTAGCCATCTGACAGAGTACGCCCATCAAACTTACACACAGCGTCGCGTGTCCCTGATCACGGCCAGATTCCTGACATTGCCCCAACATTTCCTGACTGTCAGGATCTTTAACGACGAAAGGAACGGCATGATCAATATTGCCCGAACCAACTCCGCTTTTAAAATACTGAACGACTTCATTGATTTTAGCATGATCTTCCGTCAAAATACCGATGGACAATACGCCTGTCAAAGCAGCCAAATCCCAGTTCAGCCAATAGTGCAACGGACACGCAGTCTGGTCTCCATGCAGGCTAAGAAATTTGCTAAGACGTGCATAAAATATATCCACCATCCAATTTTTGTATTTATCAAAATCCGCGGCAGCCCATTTATCCGAAGTGCGAAGAATTTCAGCTGCATTTGCCAACTGATAGATCTGGATTGCTATCAGATATTCGTTTGGATCAATGAAATCTCCACTACTATTCACAATATATCCAGTACATGTTGCTGCCCAAGCGTTCAATATATTGATACCAGTTACAGCATATTTGTCATCGCCCGATATTTTCCAACGAAGTGCCAATTGATAGGCTGCGGCGGCATCCCTCATTAAATTGGTATAGTTGGACCAATCATTGGGGTACGTTGACTGCCAATTGGTAGCATCCAGCCTCGCCAATAATTTGACGGGGCTGGGTGTATAGGAACTCTGAGCAAACGCACTATTGGCGAGATGATCGAATGCATTTTTCCATGGTTGCGCACCAGCGTTTACCTGTGTTTTTACATACGTGAAATCGGCGTTGGTATGCAACATGGCCGGATGGGCGATCGTGACGGATACGGTATCTTGCGCGTACACGTTGGGGTATATTTGCGTCTTGTCGCTACAGGACAGCAAGGAGATAGAAGCCAAGCATCCTATAACTATAGACAATGTTTTATTTTTCTGAAACATAATTGACCTATTTTTTAGTTAAAACCTTAGTTATTAATATTTGCCTGAAGTTCTTCTAGTGACTTAAACGATTTAACCCAAGTGACATGGTAAATATTCTTACCTGCGCTTACCTCATTGTCCGTAAGTACCAAATCGGCGACTTTAAGCTGGAACGTAGACAGAGTCGTAGCGGTAGTAGTAGACAGTTTCGTCGCATTAGCGCCGAATGTACCAGTGGCTATATTATAGTAATAAATAGTATTACCATTGTCATCGGTAAGCGTAGTGAATTTGTTGGCGGCATTGCCAAATGAACCAAGGTTTGTGTCAAATGTTACATTAGCGCCTCCAGCAGCACCGGTTGGCCGTTCCATTTTAAAGGCAATAATCGGATAGCTGCCTGCATGTAGAACAGCGCCGCCTTTACGCTGAAAGTCTCCTCTATACTTACCATTGAGCGCCATCTTCACAACAAATTGTCCATTTTGTATAACCCCTGTCGCACTAGCCGTAGGTGTTATCCATGGTGTAGTTGTACCGGTAAACACATCGTTTATTTTGCCAGCTACCACCATAATATCGATATAGGACGATACCGTTGCATCGTATTTAGACGTTACGCTTATCCTAGCTTGCCCAGCCCCGATTGCTGTAACCGTGCCGTCTTGTGCAACCGACAAAATAGTGGGATCACTACTAGACCATACCAACGTACTGATAGTCGCATTTGCAGGCAATACTGTATAGTTTAGTTTATAGACATTTCCTAGCGAGAGCCCCTCAGGCAGCATATTAGTCAAAGAAATTGACTGAACTGGTACGACCTCCAATATATTGATATTGACAGAAGCGGATACATTACCCCCATCAGTAGACGTTGCCGTAATTTTTGCAGTACCTGTAGTGAGCCCTTTTATGGTACCTGTTGCAGAGACTGTAGCCACGGAAGGATTGCTGCTAGACCATTGCAACGTTTTGTATGTCACATTGGTTGGCGTAATTATAGCTTTAAGCGACAGCGAATCACCTTCATAGATAGACGTGTCACCGCTCATATTTGTAAAACTAATCGATGTCACCTGCGTAATATGATCTATTACTGCCACGACGACTGACGCAGATTTCAAAGTACCATCCGTCGATTGAGCGGTAAGCGTTGTCATACCAAGCCCGGCGGTATGGATCGTCCCATCTTTTACAGTAGCAATACTGCTATCACTACTCTTCCATTGCAAAGCCTTGTTATAGGCACTATCGGGCGATACGGAAAAGGATAAAGTAGAATCTTTCCCCTGCAATAAATATAAAGTATCGGACACATTGATACGAACTCCGGATACAACCGTCAGTGGAGTTGCTATATTATTGCCAAAATCTTTTTTGCTGCACGATGTTATATACAATGCAACAAACGTGGCAAGCAACAACCCAACAAAGGCGGCAGGCTTTTTATTTATGAAAAGCTTTTTCATTTGTTTAAATTTATACGATGTTCAAATGTTATTACCATCCAGGATTTTGTCCTAGTTTTTTATTCAATTGCAACTGGTCGGAAGGGAGCGGATAGAGATAATTTTTGTCGGCCCAGTTTCTTCCAGACTCGATGATGAGGTCGCCTTCCGCATTCATTGGCTTGGACGATGCGGTGGCCCATTTAGTCTGGTAGACCGTACCTTTCCACATGATGCCCAATATATCCTGAGGCATTTCGGTACTTGCGGTATTCCATCTTTTTAAATCGTCAATCCTAAACCCTTCGTTATACAACTCAATCGTCCTTTCCCGTCTGATTTCAGTACGCATATCCAGCGAATTGGACGTTACCAATGCATTGCTCAGTTTAGGCATAGAAGTATTGACACGCTGGCGAACGAGATTTAGCGAAAGATCCAAATCGGCATCAGATATGCTACCGTCCCTTTCAAATACCGACTCGGCATAGTTCAACAACACTTCGGCATATCTTATCACCGGAAAATCATACCCTTCGTAGGTGTCTGCGATAAACCTTTCGGACGCCCATTTTTGGTTCTGATAACCAGACCCTGTCGTTGGGATCAAAGAAAGCGAAGCTGCATTGGCCAAGTCAGCCGCACCTCCATTCCAGTCTACCCGCGACTTGGCATTGCTCCAATAGGGCATATAGGGCTGAAGCAATGTATAGCGCATACGGTTGTCCCGGTTCTGGAACTCGGTATTCATGTCTGCATAGCCTTTGAACAAAGGAGATTTTGTAATAGGCACACCATCTGAGCAGAGATACATATTGGCAAATTTTCGGTTGACCCACATGACGTTCGCCAATGCCCCTTTCGTAATATTTGTTCCAATAGGCGCTAACGTTGCGTCATGTCGTTTAGACAAAATATATTCGTTGTTGGCGCTCTTTGTAATATTGGCCGGATTGGACTTGTCATTTTCGAGAATAAACAAATATTTAAGTGCAGAATCACCTAGTGCCGCAGGGGCAAAAAGTGTGTACTGTTTGCTAGAGATAACCGCTATTGCCGCATTGGCAGCAATATCCAAGTAAGCATTGGCTTTTTGCGTGTTCATGCTTCTAGATTTGTCCCATGTCCCTTCATATAATGCAACACGTGACAAGAACGCCTGCGCAGCACCTTTGCTTACTCGCCCTGCATCAGAGGTCGGTATTTGAAGCGGTAGTGCAGGTATCGCTTCCGTCAAATCCTGAATAATAAAATCAGTGACGGAGTCTCTGTCATTTCTTGCTTGTGTAAGCTCTGGAGCGTCTGTGCTCAATACATCTTTTACGATAATGGCATTGCCATATAACTGCAGCAAGTCGAAATAAGTGTATGCTCTAAAAAATTTTGCTTCTGCTATATATTGGGCAATAGAAGCAGAATCTTTATACGCAGCGGCATGTTGCAACAGCGTATTGACCGACCTTATACGTGTATAGGCTCCTGTATAGTTACCATCAGTCGCTGGTATGGTATTCGTACCATGACTATAATCATTAATCGCAGAGGATGACATAAGGTCTGATCTATAATCACTATGTGGCGCATCAGAAATGACAGCATTAAAATCTCTCAGCCATCCGTAAAACTGGTTGGAATACTCTTTATAATCTGACGGAGACCGCCAAAAATTGGCATCCGACAGCTGATCTTCTGGATTCAGGTCCAAAGCCTTATTGCAAGCCGAGGATAGCAGCAAAATCAATGCGGCACTAATATATTTTATATTGAAAATTTTCATAGCTATTATAGTATTTAAAAGTTTACATTAAGACCAAATGTTACTGTGCGTATAAATGGATAACGCTGATACGTAGTGACTGTACGGCTTGCTTCTGGATCCCAACCATCGTGGATATGCGCATATTCCCACAAATCGGCACCAGCGACATAAGCCCTTAAGCTGCTGATTGTCTTTATTTTTTGCAATAAACTTTGTGGTAACGTGTACCCCAATACCACATTTTTCAAACGGAGGTAGGCACCGTTTTCAGTGGACCACGTAGACGCTTGGTAGTTATAAGTATTGATTGTACTATTGGTCGAATATTTTGGGAAAAAGGCATCGGGATGCTGAGGCGTCCACTCATTTCCGACAGACTGGTTGGTCGTATTGAGATAGCTTGACCTAAATGGTATGCGCCAGTTGAGGTCATCACGGAAAATTGTCCGCTGTGCTGCCCCCTGAAAAATAACGGAGAAGTCAAATCCCTCATATCTTACTCCAGCATTAAATGCATAAGTCAATTGAGGATCGTCAGAACCTAGATACACCAAATCTTTTTGGTCCAGCTTACCGTCACCATTAACATCCTGAAACATATTGTCTCCAACACCGATTACATTGGAAAGTCCAATGGAATTGCCTACGTTAAACTTATTAAGATACTGCTGCAATTCCGCTTGGTTCTGGATACGTCCTGCATACCTAAGACCAAAAATGGAATTTAACGGATAGCCTTGTACTGCACTATTGTATCCTTGTGCCGTAACATTCTTACCTCCAAAATCCATCAATTTGTTTTTCGCAAAAGTGATGTCTCCACCGATATTGTACTCCACTTTTCCAATCCTGTCAGACCAGTTGAGGCTACCGTCCCATCCCCAGTTCCTCAATATGCCAATATTGGCCTGTGGCGCAGTGGCACCTAATGCACCAGGATAAGCGGCAGCTAATAACATATCGTTGTTATGCTTTTGAAACCATTCGACTGTACCGGACAATCTATTGTTCAATACTGTGAAATCCAGCGCAATGTTATAGTTGCCGATTCTTTCCCATGTCCTGTCGTAACTAACTAATGTACCCGTTGTTGTAACTGTACTTACTTTCCCTCCTCCGAGATAAGAGCCGGTTCCAGAACTTTCATTTAATAGTTGTACGCCGTCATACAAGGCAATACCACTCTGGTTTCCGACGAGACCATATGATGCCCTCAATTTTAATTCATCCAAAAATCTCAGAGCATTTGCATTTTTAAAGAAGTTTTCCTGCGATATACGCCAGCCACCGGAAACACCGTAAAAGAAGTTCCATCTGTTTTCAGGTGCAAATTTGGATGATCCGTCATAACGGCCATTTGCTTCTATGAAATATTTGGATTTGTAAGCATAATTCAACCTCCCAAAATAAGATCCCATCGCATAATGATTCTTCGTTTCGGAATTGGTCTGGGTACCATTTCCAGACAGGATGTACAAGGAACTATTAACATCCATAACTTTTCCCAACTGATAGTCGTATTCATTGCGCTCATATTGTGTACCAAGCGTCACCCCGATATGATGCCTAGTACCCAAATCTTTGTTATAGGCCAAATAAGCAGAAACTGAATAAAAATCAGTAGTGGCACTTGTTTTTTGGAAATAGCTATTGGGCTGCGTAGGAGAGATGTTACCAGCTTTTGTACCGGCATAGTTGTACCATTGGATAGCATTTTGCTGCATGTCCCTTCTCGCAAAAGTAGTATTGTAACCAAGGTTAACCACAGCCTGTAGATCTTTGGTAATATCGTATGTAAAGTTTTCGTTGATACTTGTCTGCGACACCAATAGTTTATTGTTTCCTCCAAGCTGTGCAAACCAGTTTGGCGTGTACTGCCCACCCCAAGCATATGGCAATCCATTCAGAGACTGATACGGAGTACCTGGCTGTAAATACCCCTGTCCCAATATATTACCTTCCATCGTAGGTGATACCTGATTTTGTCTGTTGTAGGAGATGATAGAGTTGATCTTAAACTTATCGGTCACCTGAAAATTATTGTTCAGGCGGATATTGTAACGTTTGTTGTTGTTGTCACCCCATTGTAGTGTACCTCCGTCATAATAGTACCCAAGTGACAAACGGTAATTGGACTTTCCGTTTCCTCCCGAAATACTCAGATTATTTTGCGTAGCACTTGCGTTTCCCCACAATATCTTGGTCCAGTCGTTGTCCAGAAACACATAATCTGCGACATCCTGAAATCCAGGAATAGGATTTGGCTGCTTTTGTAGATCAATATATCCCCCAACATTTGCCAAAGCCAACTTACCGTATTGCACCCAAGCGTCGTTGTCGTCAAAACCGTCGTTTTGTCTTGCCTCGATCAAGCCGCTTGCCCATTGTCTGATATTCATCAAATGTGGTTGCAAGCCAAGAATATTTAACGTAAAGGAGGGATCGAATTCCACTTTTGCCTTACCAGAAGCACCCTTTTTCGTCGTCACCAACATTACACCACCGGCGGCTCTCGAACCATAAATAGCAGCAGCAGCATCTTTCAAAAAGCTGATACTTTTGATATCCGAAGGGTTGATATTCCTCAAATCCCTATAACTATCCATCGCTACTCCATCCAATATAACCAACGGTTCCGTGGCATTGACCGAAACAGATCCGCGAATCTTCACACCCCACGCTTCATCGCCAGGAGCTGAAGATGTCCTTGAAATAATGACACCCGGCACCTGTCCTTGTAACGCCTGTAACGGACTGGCCAACGCTCCTTTATCTTCAAATGCTTTGGACGATACCGTCGCGATCGATCCGGTAAGCGTTTCTTTTTTTTGGGTACCGTAACCAATTACGACCACTTCGTCCAAAGTCGCGGACAATACATTCAATTCAACATGAAGCTCGCTTTGATCTGATACCGGCAAACTAGCAACCTCATATCCAACGGACCGAACAGTGATAGAATCCTTATCGCCTGACACCGACAACGAAAACTTTCCGTCGTCGCCCGTCACAGCCACATTACCCGAACTTTTGACCGTAATAGCCGCTCCGGAAATTTCTTTTCTAGTTCCAATATCGATTACGGTTCCCGTAATTCTTCGTCTTTGGGCATTAAGCACCAAAGGGCAAGTAATGATAAGAAAGAGCCAAACGCTCAGGGTCGTTGTCTTTCCCAGCAATCGTTTTCTTTTTTTCATACAGAGTTATTGTTGTTGTTGTTCGTAAAAAATATTTAATGTCTTTGGGTTGATTCCCCAAGAGAATCTTGTTGCCACTTACACACAGCGAAAAACAAGCGTTTGTTCGCTTTCTAATACATCATTGTTTCAATATCAAGTTTATGTTCATAAATCGGTTTAGCTAAACTGAATAATTAAGCGTTCGTTCCTTTTGTTAATCCGTCCAAATGTTTCTGGGAAGATTGTCTTTTCATCAGCAATACGGGCAGGATCACGTTTCCCGTTTTACACTGTTTTTCGTTTTCCAATGCCTCCAGCAAATTGGCAACAATATTTTTTGAAATATCAGGGACAGGTTGCGCAATTGCCGTAATCGAGGGCGAAAAGAAGGCAAAATGCTTGTCGTCGTCAAATCCGACAATGCCCATATCAAGTCCGACTTTTTTATCCAATTGTTTGAACGCCTGCAACCCTGCAATGACCAGATAATTGGTGGCAAACAACACCGCGTCAATTGTCTTATTCGCGTTCAGAAACGCTTCTATCAACACTGCCGTTTCCGCTACATCCAGATTATACGGCACTTCCAAAATCGAATCCGGTGCGCCCATTTTCTGCATCGCCCGGACATACCCTTTTTTCCTGTCCGTCATCTGCACCTGGTCGGAAGCAAGCGTCACGAACGCCGGTTTTTCAAAACCGTTTTCCAGCAGTTCCATCGTCCCAATATAGCCGCCGTTTTCATTGTCGACGACCACGTTGCAAGTATTCAGCGACGGAAAATAACGGTCAAACAATACAACCGGTTTGCCCAATACGAGCAGGTCGTTGATTTCCATTTCCAAGTCGGGGCTCGGCGCAATGATGAAGCCGTCGACGCTCTGTTGCTTCAATATACCGATGGCTGATTCCGCATTGGATTTTCTGTTTTTGGTACTCATCAGCAAGATTTTGTACGCCTTGTTTTCCAGACCGATCTCCACGCCGCGCGCGATTTCCGAAAAGAACGGATCCGAAATATCCTCGACCAGCATCCCGATCACATTCGACTTTCCCGTCCGAAGGCTCTGCGCAAAAACATTGGGGCTGTAGTTGATCTTTACCAAATGTTTTTCGATCATTTCGATCACTTCTTCGCTGATCCGGTTGCGGCGCGCTTTCCCGTTTATCACAAATGAAATAGTGGTAGCCGATATTCCCAGCTCCTTGGCAATGGTATGTATGGAATTCACTTTTTTCATTTACAATGCAATCTTTATGGCAAGCGCACATTCAAAATGGACAACCGAAATAAACCGATTTAGCAATGAAGCCTTTTGGAAATGTGTTTTTGGAAATGGACAAACATCTCGTCCTATTCACTGTGCAATATTAACACCGCAACAAGGAGGCAAACGGAGGATATTTGGCAAAAAATAGGGGGTAAAATGACATTTTTCCGATAATCAGAAAGTGGGTAAATGCAGGATTTAATGCAATAAGCAGTTGAATATCAATTCATTTAAAATAAAAACGACCGCCATTAAGATTGCGGTCGTAGAAAATGAAAAAGATTATTTTTTTGCCTTATACACCTTCGTCTTTTCCCAAAATATCCTTGTTGATGGTAAACTTGTTGGCAAATGGTTTTCGGTATTTTTTGACGAAAGCGGACGGGTTCATTCCGAACTGCTTGCTGAACTGTTCCCGAAAATAGCGCGGATCATAGATGCCCGCCATCGTCGCCACCTCGTTCACATTGTAGTTCGTATCGATAAACAGGCGGGCAGCCTTGCGCAGACGCAGAAAACGGATGAAACTATTCAGCGACTGCCCCGAAACGGTTTTTACCTTTTTGGTAATGGACGAATAACTCATGCCCAAAATCGTCGCCAATTGTTTGCCGTTGAATGCGTCGTCGTCCAGATGTTCCTCCACGATCTGGATGCACTGTTCCAGAAATTCCCGGTATTTTTCGGGGATTTTGGCATCCTGGTTCGCAAGCGTTATTTCATTGTAGAAATAGCGTTGAAGGTTGTTTTTGTTTTTGAGCAGGCTGCCCACGCGCGCCAACAGCAATTCCTTGTCAAATGGTTTGGTGATGTAATCGTCGGCCCCTTGTTGCACGCCTTGTAGTTTCAGCGTTTCGCTCGATGTCCCCGTCAGCAATATGACCGGAATATGGTTCCATGCAGGATTTTCCTTCACGGCAGTGCACAGTTCTATGCCGCTTTTACGCTCCATCACGATGTCGCTGATGATGATATCCGGCAATAGTTTTTCCACCTTGGCAAGTGCCGCCTCGGTACTGTCCGCTTCGTACACTTGGTACGCATTTTCCAATATCATACTCAGATATTCCCGAATAGACGCGTCGTCGTCCACCAGCAATACCGACTGTTTCTCGCTCGCCACGAGGTTTCCGGTATCTTCCACCACGTCGGCAAGCAAATCCTCTTCCGTCCCTTCCAATACATTATCGATCGCCATTTCCTTCCATACGGACTCGCCCTGTACAATATTATGCGACATCTGTTCGGAGGTGAAATGTTCCTTTCCTTTTTGTAATTCAACCTGAAACAACGCGCCTCCGCCTTCATTTTCGGAATAGGCAATCGAGCCGTGATGCGCCACGACAAACTGCCGCGCGAGGTACAATCCAATACCAAAACCCGGCTTTACTTCTTTGCCCGCACCTTTTGCCTGATAAAATTTTTCAAATATCCGATCCGCCATTTCTGGTGCGATGCCCGACCCGCTGTCCGATATGGCCAAACGGACCGTATCCTTTTCTTCCGTAATCAACATAGCAATAGTGCCGTTGCGCGGCGTATATTTCAACGCATTGGACAACAGATTGTAGCACACGATTTCCAATTTTTCCTTATCAGCACAAACCTCGATCGCATCTTGTTCACAATCAAAACGATAGTCGATATTTTTGGACTGTGCTTGTTGCACGAAACAGAGATAGACATCTTTGCACAACGCTACCAAATCCAATGGGACGGGATAAACAATATCCAACCCGCTTTCCTCCCGCCTAAACAGCAACAATTGGTTGGTCAGGCTGAGCATACGACGCGCATTGCGAAACACGATTTCCATTTCCCGTTCTTCTTTTTCGGGGAGCAGGTTTCTTTTTTCCAATAAGTCCTTGATCGGGTTCATGATCAGCGTGAGCGGCGTGCGGAATTCGTGCGAAATATTCGTAAAAAACGAAGCCCGGCGTTCGTTGGCCTCCCGTTCCTTGTCCGCCATTGCCCTTTCCGTTTCGCGTTCAGCAAGTTCCAACGCCCGCTGCGTACGCTCCGTTTCTAGTTCAGCGGCGTGTTTTTCGTTTTCGGCCTTTTCGCGTGCGAGTTCGGCAAGCCCTTTTTCCCTTTCTGCTTTTTCTTTTTGAAGGTTGACTTTTTGAAGGTTGACTTCAAAACGCAGTTGCGCCTGCCGCGCTTTGTATTGGAAATACAGATACACCAATACGGCAATCGCAGCCAGATACAGACAATACGCCCACCAGTTTCGGTACCAAGGCGGGAAAACCTGCACTGCAATGGAAATTTCGTCTTTCCACACGCCGTTGCTGTCCGTGCATTTTACTTTAAATATATAACGGCCTTCACTCAGATGTGTATAGCTGGCACTACGTCCGCTGCCTGAATAATTCCATCCTTTGTCCCAACCTTCCATCTTGTAGGCATAGGAAATTTTGTCTGGAACGGAAAATTCCAACGCTGCAAAATGGAACGAGAACACTGCATTGTCGTAGGGCACCGATATTGCCTCAATCGTACCGTTGTTGATTTTCGTAACATAGTGGGGCGTCATCTCGACCGATTTCCCGTCCACTTGTATTCCTGTAAAACGCAGCGGAGCATTGCCTTCCGCGACGCCAATACTGTCTGGAAAAAATAGATTGTACCCGCGAATGCCGCCAAATGCAAAAGCGCCCGAACGCAGCTGAACCGCCGCATTGAAATGGAACTGGTCGCTTTCGAGGCCGTCGCTGCGGTAATAGTTCCTAAACGTATGTTTTTTTGTATTGAAGCGCGACAATCCGCTGAAGGTTCCGAGCCAAAGATTGCCTTTTCCGTCCTGCAAAGTGGAAAAAATACTGTTGTTGCTCAGTCCTTCGGACGTCGTGTAACGCGCGGTTATTTTTTGCTGTTTTATATTGAACAAAACGAGGCCGCCGCCTTCCGTTCCCAACCAAAGATTTCCCGTACCATCGTCAGTAATCGTGCGGACAAATTGTCCAATATAAAAATACAGGTGTCGGTGGTTCACTTTGTCGATCTTTACAAGATCGGTCAATCCGCCGCCCCAGAAGTTACCCGCGTGGTCTTCTTTCAGGGAAAACAAATCGGAAAGCCGCTCGTCGAAAAGTTCAAAAACATCTTTTTCGCGGTTGTAGCGATAGAGTGCGCCAAAATCGTTGCCTCTGCGCAGTGCCGACGCCCACAAGTTTTTGTCCGCATCCTCGTAAAAAGTATTGAACACTTTGTTTTCAACGCCCGTTTTAGGGTTAAAGGTTTTGTATCTTTTAAAACTGTTGGTCTGCGGTTCAAAACGGCAAATACCGTCTGTGAAAGTCGCCAGCCACACATTGCCCAGATAGTCCAACGCAATACTGTTGACATTGTCGCTGGAAAGCGAGGATGGATTGTGCGGATCGTATCGGTAATGGACAAATTGGTTTGTTTTTTTGTCCAATAGATTCAATCCATTGTCTTCGGTCGCGACCAACAGATTGCCATTTTGCATTTCGCAGATGGACGTAATGAAATTGCCCGAAAGGCTATAAGGATCGCTAGGTTCATGGCTGACCGTCGTAAATTTTTCCCGTTCCTTGTCCAATATATTGATGCCGCCGCGCCGCGTCCCAATCCACAAACGGGCAGCGCGGTCTCGATACAGCGCATAAATGCCGTTGCTGGAAAGATCGCTGCGTCGGTCGCCGCTACCCGCAATACGGTTGACTGCGCCCGTAACTTTGTCGTACGCCGTCAGCCCGCCGCCCATCGTGCTGATATAAATGGTATTGCCATCGGCACTTAACGCCGTCGCAAAATCCGAATTGAGTTGGGCGTTTTCAACGGACAAACTCAGCACAATATGGTTATTATTGATCGAATATCGATACACGCCCATATTGGAAGCCATCCAGATATTGTCGCCGTCGACAAGCAGATTGTTAACATATTTGACCTCTCTATTGAGTAAAACAATGCTTTGCCGTCTGTAGTCCAACCAACAAATCCCTTTTCCCTGAACAAAAACCAACGTGCGACCTGTTTTGTCAAAACAGATAGACTGCACCCCGTAAGCGTAGTCTTTTTGCCCATTTATATTGATGAACGGAATCTGAACAGCATCCATAGACGCATTGGAGCAAAGCATCAGCCCCTTTAGTTCCGAGGCGATGAGGATATTGTTTTGGCTATCGCAAACAACAGTTTTGATGACATCGCGTTCCAGGCGAATCTTTTTCTTCGCGGCGTTGTCCGTATAGTAAACCGTGGAAAAATCATCCGTAAGTTCATTGAGACGACAAACGCCCGAACGTGTGCCCAACCAAAGATTTCCGCCTTTATCTTCCGCAATACCATAAATAACGTTGCTCAGCAGAGAAGTCGTATCGCCAAATTTGTTGTGATAGATTTTGAAACTGTAACCGTCAAACCGGTTGAGTCCGTCCAGCGTGCCGAACCACATAAAGCCTTTTCGGTCCTGATAAATCGAGCGCACCGTTTCATTGGACAATCCTTGTTCGACCCCCAACCTGTCAATCGGAGTCTGTGCAAGCCCGCCATACGAAAAACCCAATAAGCCTATAAAAATGTAAAATCTCCCCACGTCTAAAATTGTTGCCTACAGAAAGAATCGTTTGGACAAATATAATCTTCTTTGTAGAGCCTGTTTAAATGTTGTTTTAAACAATAAATAATGCCACGGCGAATCACAATATGCTGATGTTAAGTTGTTGGTGATAACACCCAACAACGGCGAAAACCTCATTCTTATAGTCCACACAGAATCTCCTAAAGGGAGGCTCTGCGGAAAACCGCCCCTATCCACATTTTATCCATTGTAAATAGGCCCTCCGTTATTCATTGATTGCCAATACGGAACAAAACCTAGTATTCGCTCAATAAAATATTTGAAGCGGCGCCGCAAACAACTGCGTTTCCGTTTTCACGTAATCGGCAAAACCTTTTTTTGTTTCAAACATCGGATCGCTTTTTTGCCAACCGGAAACAAAACGGAAAACAATCGGTTTGTGCGGTTTGGCAGGAATTTGTACAAAACTGGTATTCTGAACGTCGGTCAAATCGTTTCTCGTTCTTCCCATGACGACATTTCGTGCTTTTTGCGTGATAATTCCCAGACCAAGCCCGTCTTGATTTTCACTTTGAAGATCGTCTGTATACAATGCACTTCCGTCGGCAGAACCGTAAGTATGGTCACCCGCAGACAAGAAATTGGCGTAACCAGTGACCAACGCGCTGCCCGACGGACATTTGTCCAGCTGGACTTTGCTTTCGTAAAAATAATGTCCACCCCAGATGCTTATTTGTTCTTTCAAGTCGACTTTCGGTAGGTTTTCGGCTACTTTCCAACCTTTATATTGGAGTTCAAAAACGGCGCGCAACGGACCTGCAGAAATCTGGCGATAGGTCACCTGATCAATGTTTTTTTCGCCCAGGCGAACCCGTGAATCTTTTCCGTCGGGTAGTTTTATATGCAACGCGAGAGATCCCGCACCGAGCGAACTTCCGACTTTGAATATGTCCATTCCCCACCAATCCAGATGATGGTAGATAACTTTGGGATCAACACCGACAAAATCCAAAACCATTTTGTCCGTAGTCTTGCCCCAAATATCTTTTGTGTTTCGCGTGTCAAAATAGATCCTGAATCCGACTTTGTCGTTTTCCCATGCCGGTCCTTCCGTCAAATAAGGCGGCAAGGCCTGTACGGTAAAATCCGTCGGCGAATTTTGGTAAGGCATCGTATCGGTCGTTACGATTGCGCCAAAACTGTCGTCCGCATTTTTATGCTTTTGGCGGACATAAGCACGTTGTTTTTTCGCCAGATTCGGATGTTGCGTGATAGTTGGTTTCAATACCAATTGCTCATGGGGCGCAAATGAATACAGAAACACAACTTCGTCCCAACGCTGGTCGCCGTCCATATCGTCAAACTGAACCGCAACGGGATTCGCACCGTTGTACAACGTCACAAATTGTCCATCGGGAATCTGCCCGATTTCCTTTTCAATAGCTGTTCTTGTCAATACGACTTGCTCGTCCTTACGTTCAAGGCTGGTCGTATTGGTAACGGTAATGCGATGTTCCGCACTCCAAGCGTTGGAAGCGGCAAGCATAAATGACAAAAAAATTCCGGTTTTCTTTAGGACAGAATGTTTCATAAACTATTTCACTTTTTCAATGGCATTCAATAATTAATGTAATATATACACTTGTCGGCGACTGGACAAATCTTGGGGAAGTGGGAAGTCAATATAAACAGCTACTGCGGATTTTTTTGGCAACAATTAGGATTTTTTTTTTGAAAATTTTGGCAATGTCCTTAAACGCAAAAAAGTCTGCAATTCATTGAGAATTACAGACTTAATATACATTTTGAAAAGTTTGAACTTTTCTATTTTGCGGTGAGGATGGAACTTGTAATTTCCGCTTTTCACCGCGTTTTTTATATCGTTAAAGGGATTTTCAAAATTCGACTCACCGAACGCTCACCACTTTATATTTGACTGAATTTTAGTGCAAGTACTATGGTTCAAGGTTATAAAATTGAGGTTTAAGTTCCAAATATTTTCTTTGATCATACCGGAAATAAGTTAATACTGTAACTATTAGTCTTCTTCTACTACCTTAACGTCCCAGGGGCCAAGCAATATCCGGTTACCCTTTACCATATCCTTTTGAGCTGTCAGTTCTCGGCCCTTTGAGAAATTGTAAGGAATAGTAGCGGGTTGTGAAGAATAATTATAGTAAAAATGAACCGTTTTCCCAAAGTCGTTCACCCCTTGTTTTGTGATTAATGGGAAATGAATTGTTTGGTCGGTGGTTTTGATACCGGCACGCTCCATCGCATCCAGTAATATCTTTTCCTGTAATTTATCAGATGGCCTGCACCCTTCATAAACCAAACTCCCTTTACCATATTTGTTTAATGTTATCGCCGGATATTTTCCGTAGAACGGATGATCATAATAAGCCAGCGGCTTTGCGGTTTCAGGAATTATAAGTTCGGCCCATTCTGAAACTGTATTGTCCTTTTCGTTGACGTTGAAAGGATTATTTTTAAGTTTAAGATTAGTGATATTTGCGAACTCCTGGTAATAAAATCCGCAGGCCTTTCTCAGCGGTCCCGGCGCAATAACGGGACGAACCATTGAATTCTGATCAGTAAAGCCGCTTTTAAACATCATCACGACCTGACCGCCGTCCTTTACATAATCAGAAATAGCGTTAAGCAAAGAATCAGAAGCAACATACAAAGGCGGTATAATGACCAGTTTGTAATCTTTAAAATTACATTGATTGGCAAAAATGTAATCCACAGCCGCACTGTTGTTGTATAGCGCCCGGTTCAGTTGATCGGCTTGTGCCTGATACGCGTTGGTACCATCTTTATAAGGCATAATATTTAGCGCATGGTTGGAGTCGTAACTGTAAAGTATAGCCACTTTCGGCTTAATTTTTAGATTGACCAGATGCGGCCCGATGCGTTTTAATTCCTGTGCCGTTTTTTGTACTTCATAGTAAATGCGGTTTTTCTCCAGATCATGTGACAGCACGCCTTTCCAGTACGTTTCCTGTCCATAATGAATGGAATGCCAGTGCCAGTATTCAACCATATTGGCTCCCGAGCCGATATTAGAATAGACGTTTAATCTTATCTGGCCGTCATAAGGAGGAGCTTGCTCTTTTGAATCCCATCCGGTTGTTTGTCCTGTGGTCTCTGTAACCAGATAATTTTTGTTCTTTACCGAGCGGATGTAATCTCCGGCGATAGCATACTCGGCGCCGGTGCATTTATCTTGTGCCGGCGGGTATTTGTTGACCCCTAAAATATCCATGCTGCGGCTGGTCGCCGGCTTGTCAATTTCAGGTGTGGTCATAAAACAATGAGTGACAAACTGATCAGGCCGCTTATACTCATCGACGATTTTGGTTTGCCAGGTTAAAAAATCGGCGATCACCTTCATCTTATAGCGCTCCCATTCCAGTTTGTATCCGGTATTGGTAACAGATTTCCGGTCAGGGAATTCTTCCCAGTTATTTAATGTCATCCCCCAATAACTAAGTCCCCAAACTTTATTCAGATTTTGTACATTAACGAATTTACCTTTAATGTAGTCGAGAAATCCTTTTTGAAAGCTCGGATTGGCCGCACCTCTTGTCAGCGTTTCATTATCAACCTGAAAGCCGATAACCGCCGGATTTGATGCATAGTGTTCCACCACCTTACGAACTATCCTTTCCGCATATTTGAGATAGGTTGGATTGGTGAGGTCGACATTTTGACGAATACCATAACTAATGGTACTTCCATCCAAATGTTCGATCAACATGTCAGGGTGCGCATGCCAAAGCCAGGCCGGGATTGAATAAGTCGGCGTGCCTACGATGACCTTGATATTTGCCTTATGTAGCCGATCTATAATACGATCCATCCAGGCAAATTCAAATTTCCCCTCCTGCGGTTCAAAACCACTCCAGGAAGATTCTCCCAGCCTTACCACCGATATTCCGGCCTCCTGCATCATTTGCACATCCTTTTCTAAACGGTCACTTGGCATATATTCGCTATAGTAGGATACACCATAAAGAATGTTGTCAAATTTGATTTGAGCGTAGCTTTTAGTAGTCCGAATAGAAGTTAAAATAAGCAACAGGCAGGCTACGAGCCTTGAATAAAAAAATGCAGAACGTGAATACATAAGAGTCGATGTTATTTAATTAATTTTTAAACATGAATGAGGTGAAGTCATTTTTAATCACTTCTAAGAATAATCAGGGATGAGCGAACACATATATCTGATCGAGAACAACCCCTTCGTCAAGAGCAGTAAGTGTTAGTTTATGCCTTTTAAGACTTGGTACTTTAAAGAGGAACTTTTGAATCGACTGGTTTCTTAAAACATTGTCCTTCCATTCTTCGCTTAAGTCCGCCGTCTCATAGTTAATTACCTTTTTAGATCCGCCGTCCAGCGAAACGGCAATTCTTAATAAATGCTTAGCAATTGCATGAGTAGGTACCAGTCTTACTTCGACTTCGATAGAATCAGCATTCCAATTTTTAAATGAATAAATTAATGACTGATTTTTGAAAAGGCGCGCCGTTCTGCCATCGTAGCCCAGGCCTTCAACTGGCTTAAGGCTTGCAGATTTGTTATCGCTACCTTCCCAATGATAAAGCGGTAAACGGTCAGCTGGTAACGGCTTATCAACTATGTGCTCATCTAAAGGTTCAAAAACTGGTAGTCTACGTGGCTGAAAATCCATCATTCTGCTCCACTTTCCGTTTTGTAGCGAATTATAAATTTGCGTAAGAACTTTAATATTGTTGAATGCTTTTTCACTGGACGCCCAGTTGCTTTTTCCATGACGCGCAAGCTGGCCATACAACATTTTAAAGTTCATCTGAGCCGCGGCCTGGATAGGATATTTTATCAATTCATAAAATGCGTCTTTCTTTGTTGAAGGGATTTTATTGGCGATTTGCTCCGCACTATTTGACAGTAACTGATATTCCGCAAGCCTGGTTTTTATTGCACTTTCTGGCCACGGCAGGTCCGTGACCGCAGCGCGGGCATCGTCATAAACCCTTGAATTACCCAAGAGCTCAGGTTTACGAATGTAAGCCAGTTTATAATGTTGTTGCATCACGTTCATAAGTTTAGTGCTATTGTCTATGCCAAATTCTCGACTCATAAATTGCTTAAGGTGGTTATTCACTGACTTCACACCCGATATTCCAGGCCATATCCAAAAACAGCTCTGTCTGGTATTCAATTGGTTTAATATCGCCTACGTTGGTGATCCAAATCTTCCGGATTCCGGTTTCACAAGCCTGTCTCATTTGTTGATATTCCAAGTAAGGGCTTGCCGTGCCATAAATAATCGTGCGGTCTTCCCCAATATGATAAATGATAATAGACCCATTTCCAGCGCATGGAATTCATATCGGTGGGTGGTCTTTTTTAAGTTAGCCATCGCTTCTCCTTTACAAACTATTTTTTAACTGCCAATAACGTTACCGGCCCCCATAAACCTGATGGCTGTAAAGTACTATCGCCATTCCACGGATTAATTCTCGATTGAACGATACGTTGTTGGGCCGGTAAGTTATGATCACCGATTAACCGGTTTTTCCAAGTATTAATTACTTCGATTTCTACATTATTCTCACCATCTCTTACTGCGCCAGTTATATTTACCCGGTAAGGAAAAGTCCATGCACCTCCGACATATTTACCGTTGACTTTTACTTTTGCGGTTGCTGAGAGATTGCAGAGGTCGAGGTAATAGCTATTTTCTTTGCTGTAGTTAGTTAACGAAAACATTTTATTGTAAATGGCGGCTCCGGAATAATTCCGGATTCGCTCATCAGCAGATTTGCTCCAATCCATTAACATAGGCATAAGAACAGGTTCTTTAGGGCCACGTTTAACAGAATCATGTTCAAATGTTACCGTCCAAGGCCCATCAAGCGTTGACACTATTGTAGGATCAGGAAAGTTTGCGGCAAGCGTTTGCGCCGAGGCGGCACCTTTTTTGTCAAAGACGATGAAAGCACTACCATTAGCATCGAGCTTTAGCGGGATTTTGGTAGTGGCACCGGCTTGCTCAAAAGCTGGCAAAGTTCTGGTTACGCCTGTTAGCGCGTCCCACAACTCTGGTTGTAACCCGCTAACTCTGAATGTTGCGGTGAATTCGGTTTTCTTTCCGGAGGTGTTGGCGATAAAGTATATTTCTTTGCCGTTAAGGGTACGGTGGGTATAATCAATGGCAGAGGCATCAACCTCAAAATCTGCTGTAATGCCCAGCGAATTCAATACGTCTGTTAATTCAGTTTGCCTGAATACCATTCCTTTACCATAGCGGTGTTGCTTTTCATTTGCCGTCCCCCAGATCTGATTGGCCAATGTTTTTACAATACGGTCTGCAGTTGGATAGTTTTGCAAACTCGGCGACTGCGAGGGCGGGTTTCCCATAACTACACCGCCCGCAGCAACTAACTGTGCAATTTTTTCGATTACCTCGGGGCGCATTGTTGTTCTGGGCGGTAACATCAAAACCCTGTACGATGTCCCGTCAGGAAGCACAAACCGGCCATTCGTAACCTTCAGATACTTGATAATGACTTCTGAGTTGATATAATCATAATTAAACCCTTTGGGTATTTTCACTGTAAGAGGATCTTTGGTGATGGGATTATCTTCGCCGATATAGTAGGCTATATCGGCTACATTTTTACCCTGCTGCAGCATGTAATTACAGCGACGATGATAAAGGGTAAAAAGATCCATGTGTTTAAACCAGGTATTCTTACGGTTAAACTCTGTACCAAACCAGGCATCTATGCCCGGATAGATATTTTCGTATGCCTGTTGAATATAAAGGTGTAACACTGTACTATTTATGCCCTGGCAAAATGCCCAATCGCCCAGGCTTTTTAATTCCTGCGGATAGGTGCTGTATTCGTAGCTTTTGTTCCAGGAGCCGCTTGTAAACGACTCTGCCCACGCTTTATCCTTCCCATAGATATGCGCGGCTGATGAGGCCGCCCGGCATAAAAACTTGTAGTTCGGATTTCCCAATCTCCCCACCCAATATTCACCGGCAACGTTATCTGACTGGCCTCCATACTGCAGAAATTCAGCCGGAGAATTGCCATAGTTTTCGAGCCAGGTTTGCAAACCGTTTTCGTGGCTTGCTTCCCGTAAACCACCAACATAGTTCGCTGCAACTTTATCCGCTACCAGGCGGCGTACGTCCCATAAAAAACGATCGGTGTTTTCGCGGCTGCCAATGATGTGCCCAAAGTAGGCCGGTAAGTAGGGCGTTGGATCGTATCCATAACGTTTTTGAAAATCCTGAAGAAAATCGTCCGTGAAATTCGTGCCGCCCCGTTCATAGCTATCCATGATCACCATTTTCAAAGATTTGCGGTCTGCTGCTGGAATTCGTTTCAGGATCTGGCCTACAAAAGCATTAAAGTGAAATTTAACGTCAGCTTTGTTCATTTTATCGACCTCCAGGCCTTCTGCTTCAAATGATGCCGGGCCATTGCGAACATCAATGAACCTCATGCCTGTCCGTAGAATCAGCCAGTTATCTTTAGGTGCATTCCATTTTAGCCTTCCATCGGCTTTCAAATAGCGTGAAATGTCTAAAACGTCACCTGCTTGCGGTAAACCAGCTTGATCAGATAGTTCTTTGGATGTGTTTTCCCATGGAAGCGATGCATCGGTGATTTTTGCCAGTTTTTTTTCTGTCAGATTAGCCACAACAGGCGTCGCGCTTAATACTATATTTTTCAATTCTCCGGCTTTATTATTTTCATTTTGAAAAACCAATCGGAAATCTCTGCCCTTGTAAGGTGGTAACGACAGCAGAAAAGGTGCACCAGGTTCAAAACCCTCAGCCAGATTCTCAACATGCGCAGCGCGATGGAAGTCTGCTTTTTTAATGTCGAGGTAACCACTGTCCGCCTTTATTTGTACGGTAACATTGCCGTCTGCATGGTCTCCCGGATAAAGTATCAGGCTTCTTACAGTTTCATCCTTTGGCAGTACTATATCAAGTGCAGACTTTCCTTGCAAGAGCGTGTAACGGATTGCGCCGGAAGTTTTGTTGGTTGTCAAACGATCGGATTTTAGTTTAGTTCCGGGCAGGTCTAATAGATTCTGGTCATAATCAGCGGGAACACGTACAGCCAGCACTTTGACATCCTGAAAAAAAGTATCCGTTTTTGCCAATATCAGGTTTACACGCTGAGGGCCTTTAACTTTTATTTCCGTTGCGTCCAGGTAACGCATGGCCTGATTAGGTTTTATCCATGGGCCGCCTGACTGACTCCAGCCGGGACAGTTAAACAAGCCGACTTCAATATTGAGATCGGCTGCGGTTTTAAGCGCGGTGTGCAAAACATCCCACCACTCATCTGAAAATACTTTTACTTTTCCAAACCACAGGCCGGTAGTGTCCCTTGACCAGCTCGTCCGGTTACGGATGTTTGTTCCTATAAAAACGCGGGTGATACCGGCAGCCTTCATTGCTTGCAGGTCCTTCACTACGCCTTCTTTGGAGATATGGTTATTGATCCAGTAATAAAACGCGGAAACCCTTACACTATCCGGCGGATTAACAAATCCACGGCGTATTACCGCCAAATCATCCTGTTCGTTTAGTCTAAAACCGGCTAACAGACCAACAACGCCAATCAGGAGCCAGAGGAAATTCTTCTTCATTTAAATGGATTTAAAACTTGATAGGGACGGAATGCGTACTACTTAACCTCAAAAGCTTTGCCGTTAACAGTTACATTATTGGTTTTTATATTGGGATAATTGTTCGTTTTTAAAGTTGCTTCTGCTGCAATGGCGGTAATATTTTCAAAATTGATATCTGAGACCTTGTCATCCGGATTGCCTTTGATATCACCTACACGATTACATTTTACATTAATATTGGAAAAAGTAATGTTCCGAACAATGCCAAAAGGTTTATCCGTCCGGCCGCCAAGATCATAAAACTGTGTCCATGGAGCCAGTGCAATAAGCAGCCCGCAATTGCCCGTTATTCCTTCTATGCGGATATTTTCATAGATCTGATAGGTATCAGGGCGCATTTTTACGCGCAGAACTGAAGTTTTATTTTCCATCTTGCAGTTGCGCATGGTGATGTTGCGAGCGTGGATGGCTTCGCTGCCCATCGTTAGTGATCCGTGCGACTCTCCGAAAGTGCATTGCTCAATCAGCACATCCTCCACTATTCCGTTCTGTGGCAGTTTGTGCGCATCCGGCCCTTTACCTCCTTTAATGGCAATGGCATCATCGTTTACAGAGATGTAGCAATTGCGTATCGTCACTTGCTTGCAAACGTCCAGGTCAATCCCGTCGGTGCTCGGCGCGGGTACCGGAGAGAAAGGCGAGCGGATATCGCAGCCTTCAATGAGTACGTGATTACATTCGTATAAATGCGTTGTCCAATAGCCGGCGTTCCGCAATTTGGCATTGGTTATAGTTACATTATTGCAACCCCAGATGAAGATCAGGCGCGGGCGGTGTACTTCGAGATTAGTCCAGGGCTTTTTTGCTTTGTTCATCGTATCACGATGTACCCAAAATTGCTCCCAAAACTTCTGTCCATCGCCATTGATAGTGCCAGGCCCTGTAATACTAAAGCCGTCAACATAGTAAGCGTTAATCAAAGCGGCATAGTAAAGAATGTTCTGGCCTTCCATGCGGGAAGGGATCAGCGGGTAATCAGCAATATCGTTTGAACCTTTTAATGTGCCGCCATCCTTAACTTCCAGTTTGGTTTTGGGCCGGAAAAAAAGCGCCCCGGTACGATAAACACCTTTAGGAATTACAATAGTGCCGCCGCCGTCGGCAGCCGCTTTGTCTATCACCTTTTGGATGGCTGTTGTCTGTATTTTTACGCTGTCATTTGTAATACCATATTTGGTAATATCATATTCTTGTGACTTCGCTGCGGAGGTTAACGCAAGAAGACCAAAGACCAGCGATAGTTTTTTTATGATCATACCTTAGTTCATTAATGATGTATAAAAAGCCGTGCGGTACTAACACCGCACGGCTGTAGTAGAGCAGCAATTAATAGCCCGGGTTCTGCGGGAATTTCGGGCCAACCGTAACCAGATCTATCTCTGATTGCGGGATCGGCCTTAACGACATAAAATCTTGAATATTAGGAGCTGCTGCAGCGTTGTATAATTTTACGCGGCGAACAAGAGACTGAGTCCGCACTAAATCATACCAACGCACGGATTCCCCATAGAGCTCACGTGAACGTTCATCCAAGATGAAATCGATGCCACCAGCTTGCACCTGTGCGGCGGTAACCTGCATGGCTGCCACGGCACCTGCCGGTGCTGGGGGAACATTGGCCGGCCTTACAGCTGCACGTGATCTTAAAACGTTCAGCATATTCGCCTCGGTGGTAAAGTCGTTCAACTTAAATGCGGCCTCTGCTGCGATCAGGTATAATTCTGAAAAGCGGCAGATGACCAATGGACGCAATGACGGGTCATTGATACCCGGACGAAGCGGATCGTCAAACTTTTTAACCGATGGGAACATCGAAGCAGTATATGCGTTCGCATTGGTGCCAGTGGCAGCTGAAGCAAGAGAAGCGCGCATATAGATCACACCTTTAAAGGCGGCGCGTTTAGTTACTCCGGGGTCATAAGGCGGCGTCCAGATAGCTGTATCGGCTCCAGCTGTCAAAGTACCGCGTGGGGTTACTACATTATTATTATTTGCTATCCAGGCTGTCTGGAATGTTGTCCAATACCGGAAATCATTAGTCTTTTCAGCAAAAGCAACATTTTCTACATAGTCGGAATTAGGCCTGGCCTGAACAAAAGGGCGTCCGTTCGTTAAATCCCGTGTCATGAGCACGGCACCACTATTGGTCGGATAGTTTGCAACGATTGTTGGATAGTTGGGGCGGAAGAACCAGGCCCATCCATTGGCTTTTATTGCAGTAGGTGCGTTGAGTGTGTATTCACCGTATTTGGGATCGGTATTATGTTCCAGTGCAAAAAGAATTTCCGTATTATTCGCATCGTTGGCCTCATTGTATGAATCATCATATCTTGAGTAAAGGCCTTTTCCATATGTTGCTGCATTATTGATCAGACCTTGTGCGGTAGATAACGCGTTTTGGAAATCATTAGGCTGTGCTGCTGTAGACCAGGCGCGGGTGAGGTAAACCTTTGATAAAAGAAATAACGCTGTAGCCCGTGTTGCCGCGTAACCTGCAAATGGCGAAGTCACAGTAGAGCTGATTTTTTCGCCTGACTTGGTTTGAAGCTCTGTAGAGGCTTCTGTCAAATCTTTGATAATCTGATTATAGACATCTGCGATCGGCGCCCTTGTTTCTGAAAGTATCGGCGTGGTAATAAATGTAGTATGTAAAGGTACATCTCCAAAACTTCTTACTAATTCAAAATAGATCAGCGCGCGCAAGAATTTGGCATGAGCCAGGTACTGCTTAGCGACAACCGAATCAGTAAAGGCGGTTTGGCCATACTGTAATACACCATTTAAGGTATTAATATCCGGATAGCCGTAGTTAAACAAATCACCCATGGTATTATAAATCGTTGTGTTATTAACGAAATTTGAGTAATTGGCAAAGGACAATGCTGTTGAATTTGCATTACCGCCTATTAAAGACTCGTCAGTTCCCAACTGCTGGAAATACCAAGTATTGATTTGGCCCCACAGGTTTTTGATATCAGAGTAAACACCTGCAATGCCTCCCTGGACGCCAGATTGTGTTGCAAAAAATGCCGGGGTTATACTTGCCTTCGGTTCCTGTTCCAAAAGCTTTTTACAACTGAATGTACTGCATACGCAAATCGCTGTCAGTACCAAGGTCACTATATTTTTTGATTTCATTTCTTTAAGATTGTAGATTAAAAACCTGCGTTAATTCCGAAAGACCAAATCCTTGTCTGAGGAACAGTAATATTTATTGTTAAAGCCCTTCCAAGGGCATTGCCTGAAAAACCGGAAGCTCCGGCAGCTTGTCCGCCACGGGCGTTACTTTCCGGATCAATACCCAATCCGTTTGATACAAGCGGCGCATAAATATTGAAAGGGTTATTTACTGTTGCAGACAATCGCAATGATTTAAGTGCGGCTTTGCTCAGCCATTTCGCCGGCAGGCTATAGCCCAGGCTAATGCTGCGCATTTTGATGAAGGAGCCATCCTGATATTGTAAAGTAGATGTATACAGCGTAGATTGACTGGCATCAGGGCGTGGAAAATCGTTTGTCGGATTGGTCGGTGTCCAGTAGTTAACCGCATATTGATTTACCCGGCTGGAGTTAAAGAAACCTTCTGCATTTGCCAGATAATTCACTGATACTTTTTGTCCCATACGGGCAAAAGTCACCAGGATGAGGTCTAAACCTTTATAAAAAAAACGATTGGTCAGGCCGGCTGTATAATTGGGTTGGTAAGAACCTAATATCTGGCGGTCGTTGGCGTCTATCTTGCCGTCATTGTTTACATCCTCAATTTTGATCTGGCCCGGCTTTTCATTGTATTTAGCGGCTTGAGTTGCTTCATCAGTCTGCCATATGCCTATCTTCTTATAATCATAGATAACGTTGAATGGTTGACCAACAAACCAACCGTTACCAATATCCTGCTGCAGTCCATCATGCAGACTGGTTATTGAAGAGCGCTGAAAGGCAATATTAAAATCTGTTGACCATTTAAACACCTTGTCGATATTGCGTGAGCTTAGACTGATTTCCAGTCCCCTACCTTTTGAATTGCCTGCATTTATGGTGGTATTGAATGATCCGTTACTAATCGGCAGTGACTGCACTTGCAGAACGTTATAGGTTTTCTGCGTATAGACATCTATTGAACCAGTGATGCGGTTATTAAATAATCCGAAATCTAATCCGAGGTTGATGTTATTCGTGTGTTCAAATTGCAGCTGATTATTGGCCAGCGTGGTTACCAGGTAGCCGTTAAGCAGGCTGGTTCCTAAACTGGTCGCATTCGCACTCAGGTTACCGAGAATTTGATAAGGGGCAACGTTTTGATCAGCTGTGACGCCATAGCCTGCCCTGAACTTTAAAGTTGAGATCCAGGTAAGGGGTTTTATAAAATCTTCGCGATCAGCATTCCAGCCAAAAGCAAATGCCGGATAGGTCAAATATTGGTGCCCTGGGCCCAGCACAGACGAGCCATCACGACGTACAGTGGCGGTAAAAAGGTATTTGTCATTAAAGCCGTAGAAACCCCTGGCCATATAAGAGATCATACCTCTTTCTGCGTAGGAAAAACTGGAACTGGTTACGCTGGTACTGTTAGCCAGGAAAAGATTGTAGCTCTGGAGATAATCAGCAGGTACGCCGGCACCGGTGATGCCTGAGCCTTGCGAATGATCTTTTTCTGTACTGAATAGCCCTGTAAACGCAATATGGTGTTTACCGCCGAATGTCTTATCATAATTAATAATATGTTCGAGCAAGGCGACATAGTTCTCATTGTTAGATACACCTGCTGTAGACTGCGTAGCGAGTGTGTTCGTGTTCAACAGTGTGTTGGCCGGATAATAGTTATTTAGCTGTGTCTGGTTATACGATAAGCTGGCATTCACCCTGTATTTTAGGCCATCCAGTATATTGGCTTCGCCGTAAACAACATTATTGGTAACAATACGTCTTGAAAGATCCTGAATATACGTGTTCCGCAAGGTTAAAGGATTCATTCTTGATAGTTCATCAATATAACCTGTCCATGGACGCACATTAACCGAACCATCCGCGTTATAAGGTGACAGCAGCGGGCTAAGTATATAAGTAAAGGCGTATGGCGCGCTTACTGATGTACCGGTACCGCCGCTTCCAATGATTTGCGTACGGGATAAATTATTGTTTGAGGTGAGGCCTACTTTAAATACGTTGCTGATGGTATGATCCAGGCTAAATTGAAAACTTCCCCTGTTAAAGAACTGGGCATATTGGATACCTTTATCAGTACGATAGCCCCCGCTTAAGGAGAATTGCGTTTTGTCGTTACCACCGGAGATTTGCAACTGATTATCTGTGGTAAGACCGGTTCTTTGCAACAATTTCAACCAATTAGTATTAACACCGGCAGCCAAATTTGCTGTTTCTGTGACAGTTAAGCCATAAGCACTTGTACCGGGGCTAATGGTATTGCCGGCAGCCGCTTCGTTTTTAAAGGCCACATATTGTGCTGCGTCCATGACTTTGTAATCGCCAACCGGATTACTAACGCCAGTAGTAGAAATCAAATTTACATTTGTGCGGCCTGATTTTCCTCTTTTAGTCGAAACCAGTATAACACCCCCAGAGGCTCTGGAACCATATATAGCGGTAGCCGAGGCATCCTTTAATACCTCTATACTTAAGATGTCATTAGGGTTGATATCATTCAAGTTTCCGTTAATAAAAGGAACACCATCCAAAACAAATAAAGGCCCGTTTGTTGCGTCAGCGGATGTCGAGCTGGTCGCAAATGAACGTTCACCACGCAAGCGGATTTGTCCCACAGAACCTGGAGCTGTGTTTGATGTTGCAATATCAAGCCCAGCGACCCTGCCCTGAAGTTGATCAGCCACGTTTGCCTGCTGTGGAACCTCCTGAAGGGTCTTGGCAGAAACTGAAGTTACCGCACCGGTCACATCTCTTTTTCTTTGAGTTCCGTAGCCGATCACAACGACATCATTTAATGTTTTTGGTGCTGGTTTAAGAGATATGTTAAGTGGGGTTGAGCCGTTAGTGGTAATTTCCTGTGTTTCATATCCTATGAAAGAAACTACCAAAACGGCGTTATCCGGTGCATTAATAGAAAATAAGCCATTAATATCAGTCACAGTTCCCCCTTGGGTATTGTCCTTGATTTTTATAGTGGCGTCGATAACCGGTTGACCGGTTTCGTCAATTACCTTTCCGGTAACCGGTTGTCCAGTTTCGTCGATTACCTTTCCGGTAACCTTGATTAACTGAACTGGCTTCTGTTCTATTACCGGCTGATCCTTTGCATAGATAACGATGGTATGGTTGGTTATTGAATAAGCAAAAGGTTGTCCGGCGAGGCTTTCCTGAAGCGCTTTATCTAATGAGACCTTTTGTAAATGGATCGTTACGGGATCCGCCTGTTTCACCAGGTTGGCATCAGCTACTAAATTATAGCCGCTTTGTTTGCGTATTTCCTGTAGCGTTTCGTTTAAGGTGGCGTTGGTTTTATTAAGTGTGATCTGTTGCGCTGATGTGTTAGTGCTGACTTGCATAAAGCCAAACAGAATCAGCAAGAACTTTAGTTTCATAATTCGCCATAATTTAGGATAGGCGCACGACAGCAACGTGCACCGCAGTGCAGCAATTTTTACGTACATTTGAATAGTGGTTTTAAGAAAATTGGTTAATAGAAAACGATGATCTGACAACCCGTGCAGCTCCCATCAAGCTGCGTAAGACCAGAGGCGGCCAGGCTTCTGGTTTTTATTTTTCGGGGATACTTTGAGCTTATAATTATTTCATAATGGTGATCCTCCTTCCTTCAATTTTGTACTTAACCTTGCCGGCCAGGGCAATAACGTCAAGTAATTCGTTAACAGTTTTGTATTTAGATACCGTACCTAAAAGCTTTTTTTCACCAACATGATTTTCAAAGGTGACATCCACATCATACCAGCGGGCTGCTTTACGCATCACATCAGCGATACTTATATCATCGAAGATGAACAGGCCGTTCTTCCAGGCCATTACTTCATCGATGTCGGCTTTAACTGTGTATAAAGAAGATGAACTTTTATTAATACCCGTTTGTCCCGGTGTAAGTAATATGCTTTCCTTGTCTCTTAATAATCTTACAGAACCCTGTATAAGTGTCGTCTTGACAACAGTTTCATCGGGGTACGCTTCGATATTAAAATGGGTTCCGAGCACTTGAACGGTTTGGCCGTTGCTAATTACTTTGAATGGTTTTCCATTATGTACTACTTCAAAATACCCTTCTCCTGTTAGATTAACGGCGCGTTCTGATCCGGTGAATGCAACGGGAAAACTCAGCGTTGAGCCAGAATTAAGCCACACATGAGTACCATCTTCAAGTACAATGTCATAAGTGCCTCCACGCGGAGTAGTAATCTGGTTCCAGGCATTTAAATCCGCTTGAGGCTGACCTGAATTTACCACGTAAATAATCTTGCCGTTTTGAAGTTTTTGAACGCTTATATTACCTTGCTGGGCAATTTTGCCGTTAGGTGCATTAGTTAACTGCACCGTTTGTCCGTTGCTTAAAGTTAAAATCGCGCGGTTACCGTCTGGTTTAATTACCGGCACAGTAACTTTAGCTAACTCTTGTTGTTTATGAGGCTTTTCTAATGCCCGAAACAAAATTGTGAAACTGGCAACTAAGAATACTGCTGCGGAAGACCACCAATACCATTCTAATTTACTTGACTTTGAGCGAAAAGGGGGTTTCTTTGCATTGATTTTGTTCAATATAGCTTCCGATTCTTCTTCTGAAATTTCATCTGCGTTACCTGAAATAAACAGGTGCCGTTCAATGGACTGCTTAAGTTCTTCTTTAGCATCTTCAGCAGTAAAATAATCTAACAGTTCTGCAAGCTCTTGGGGACTGCATACATCATTCTTGTACTTTTCCAGAAGCTGATCGAAGCGGTTCATAATTGGATTGCTTTATTAATTTACGAACCGCAGCAGATTGATAACTACGTCTGATTGATTTTTTTTAAATGACAATCACCTTTAAAGCATGACGACAACATTAAAATATGGGATACTGGGATTCAAGATTATACCTAAAATTGAACGGAGGCTGCTGCGAGTATGGCTATAATCAAGGAAAGTGCTCCATTTTTCAGCAAAAATGATCTTATTTTCCGATTGGCTTTTACCATGTGATTGTTTACAGTAGCTAAGGATATATTCAGGCATTCACTGATCTCCTGATGGCTTTTACCCTCAAACTTACTAAGTGTATAAACCTTACGGCATTGTACCGGCAGGTGATCAACAACGTCTGAGAGTAGCGCGTCATTTTCCTTATTTATCAGTTGCTCTTCGACATGGATATAAATTTCTATTGCTCTCTGCATCAATTCATGACGTTTTTTGACGTCGAGCGCCGCCCTGCGGAGGTGATCGTAAACTAAGTTACGCGCAATAGTAAAAACAAAATTTTTAAATGATTTTTTAGGGTCGATTGATTCGCGATGTACCCAAACCTTCAAAAAAACGTCCTGTAATATTTCGGCAGCGACTTCTTTATCCTTGATAAGCATTTGGATGCTGGAAAGCAAATAGCGGCTATGCAGCCGATATAAGCGCTCGAATGCCAGCTCGTTTCCCTTGCGAAATTGGAGCAGCAGCAATTTAATCTCAGTCTCTGAACTTCCCTGCATAATTGGTTTAAACGCTTAAAAGGCAATAATAACAAGCAAAGTCAAAATTAATATGTGCAACTAAATGTGTTCAGGAACACATTTAGTTTTATTATTGACAGTTTAATAATTAGCTTAAAAGCAATGAAACTACTCGGTTTTTTGAAATATACCAACCTGCACTGTCCTGTCAGTGTATAAACACATTCCTTTTTTACGACTGCTTACTTATAAATGAGAGGTCGCTCGTTCAGGCTGACATTCGCGTCCTGTGGACACCTCTGAACGTTTTCCGTTTACGGTGATACGCATGTAAATAGGTGCTGATCCGACCTGATAGTTTTTTTGCTTTTTCATATAGAAAAGCAGGCTAAAATTAGTTTTCATGTCTTTAAACATTAAAAACTGAAAAAAAATTAGCTCTGCAATCAGACTCAGTCAAGATGTACTTTTTTTAACCGTTGAAAATCAATACGTTATAAAAAATTCGAAGAATTCTATCCTGAGTATAATTTACGCACCGAATTACTCACTTTTTAGGTGAGATTTGATGAATAAAATAGCGTTTTGGTTCAAATAAAAAAGCCTGCAATCATTTGATTTGCAGGCTTTTAATCATTTTGATATAAAACTTAAGCGGTGAGGAAGGGATTCGAACCCTTGGTACAGTTTAACCCGTACGGCAGTTTAGCAAACTACTGATTTCAGCCACTCATCCACCTCACCGTTCTCACTTATGTGAAGTAAGGGCTGCAAAAGTAGGGGTTATTTTCGGAACAACCAAAAAAATAAAAAGTCTTTATAACCCATTATTTCTTTTCTCGTCATCAACATACCTTTTCTATATTATCCCTCTTTTTCCGCATTACGTTTTGACAAGATATCTTTTATATTACTACCTGACATAAAAAAGCCACGGCGGTACAATGAATGTCGATCCTGCAACGCCACATTAATCTCCGTTTTGGTATAGTTAGACGTAATGCGCTCCAGCAAAGCTTCGCGGTTGTCCGCTTGGTCGCTACGCACGTTGACATCTTTTGCGTAACGCGCCTCTTCGACATCCAGCTTTAGCAGCATTTCCAAAAACGCTTCCTTATTGTGACGCATCAAGACATCGAAGTATTCCAGCAACAAAGAATAAGGTGTATAATGGTTGATTTCGTTCAAGATCTTATTGTAATTTTGCTCTTGGTCAAACAACTGAAACAGGAACGTAGTAGCACCAATATGACCGCCCCTCGACTTACTGCGAACCTTTGAAAGAAAAGCCGCACGGTACTTTTTCTTTTCTTCCTCCGACGACAACCCCTCTATTATTTTTTGAAAATCCACCAACTCAAAACTATAAGGCAGCAACAATTCCGAGATTTTATCAACGCCTTTCTGCAATCCTTTTATCCTGTATATTTCCCTCAACAGTTGCCAGTACGGAACATTGTATTCCTGATAATAGTTTTTGTTAACTTGTTCGATACAATACTTTTCGGCCAACGGATAGTTGTCAATAGACATGAGCAGCCTGATCAGTTTAATATTATAGTCGTTGTTGAACTCTATGGGTTTGCATAGTTGTGCATACGTTTTGAACAAATCTGTTTTTTCAAGCACGTGCAACACTAGGGTATTGAGATATTGACCATGATAAAAACTATTAAAATCCACACTGGAAAGTTGCTGTACCAATACCTCCGCCAACAGTTTTTGCCTAGGCAATTCCACGAGATCGAATGCATTTTCCAATATGGACAAAAAAGTCTTGCTCGCCGTTTTCCTCGATATAAAATAAGAAAGATAATGCATCGTAGCCTTGACAAAATCAGCATCAGGCAACAATACAAGATGGCTGGCGACCTGGTCTGTCACCGACTCAATATACTTGGTTAGTTTATTGCTGTTGGTTAAAATGTTGTCGTTGAAACTATTGCAGGCAGTAATCAGCTCCTGTATCAGCTGAAAATTTTCAGCCGATACAGGATTGGCGACGTATTGTGCCACAATCGGCTCATGCACTTTTTTCCAGAGATCCGCAATCTTTTTCAGTTCGGAAATCTCCACTTTTTTCTTGTTGCTGCTGATGATAGACTTGATGGCGTCCTGCGTTATTTTAGTAGCGTCGCCGTTTTTATATTGGGCATCTTCTCCTGAAAAATGATGGAAAAATGCCAACTGCAGATCTTTGTGCGAAAGCAATATTTCCTTGACCCAAACTTTCAACGGCTCTTCCTCTACTTGTTTCAACAATAGTATTGCAGGAGCTTCTTTGGCAAGCTTTTTTGTTTCTTTTTGCGTTGCTCTTTCCTGCAAACCTATCTTTAAAACGGCTGCAATGTTGTGCAGACAAGGCTTTGCGCCACTTTGACCACAATCACAACTATATTGGGTGACATTCCCTTTTTTGTCAATACCAATACTAACATCCCAACTATCAGACTTCTCGTCCACAAAACAAATAAACGTTCCCTTGGGATTTTCTTCCAATTCGCGAACGGTCAGTTTTTCTGCGCTTCTGATCGTCACTGCGTCAAACTGCTTTTTAAAATCCTTTAATGTTAGCTGCATATTATAATATTTTTATAGTCCTGTTATTTCTGTCCCATCACGGTATCGCGCATCTGTTTCAGGAATCGGTGCATCGCATCCATGTCGTTCATCGGCTGCGCGATCAAGAGAAAATTAGTACCGACTTGCTTCAATTTCGCTTTGTTGGTGCCGGTTTGGATAAAGGAAATGATATTTTGGAAAACAGAACTTTCGAAATAAGGCGAGTCATTTTTGTTGATGAAATAGCAACGCAGGATATTCGATTTCAAACTCATTTTTTCAAAACCAAGCTCAATACCGATTTTGCGGCAACGTATTGTGGTAAACAGATCTTCCACCTGTCGCGGCATCACACCGAAACGGTCGATCATTTCCTTGTGAAATTCTTCCAGTTTTTCCTCGCTGTCGTAGTTCTCAAAACGCGTGTACAGCACCATGCGCTCCGTGATGTTTTCGACATAAGAATCCGGGATCAATATTTCCAGATCCGTGTCGATCGTGCAATCCGAAACGAAATCATCCTGTTGGCTGATCTCCTCTTTGAACAAATCCTTGAAATCACTGCGTTTCAGCTCGCGTATCGCTTCGTTCAATATCTTTTGGTACATGTCAAAACCGATCTCTGCCATAAAACCGCTCTGCTCGCCACCCAGCATATTGCCCGCACCACGAATGTCCAGATCGCGCATCGCAATCTGAAAACCACTTCCCAAATCGCTGAATTGTTCCAATGTTTGCAGGCGTTTACGTGAGTCGGTAGGAAGCGTGCTCATCGGCGGAGCCAGCAGATAACAAAACGCACGTTTGTTGCTACGTCCAACACGACCACGCAACTGATGCAGATCACTCAATCCAAACTGATGCGCATTCAAGACTATAATTGTATTTACATTGGGAATATCAACACCACTTTCAACTATATTGGTACAAACGAGGACATCGTAACGATGCTGGATAAAATCCATAATGCGACCTTCCAGATCTTTTCCGTCCATCTGTCCGTGTGCATAGTGTACACTGAGATCGGGACAGAGTGATTGGATCAGCGCAGACATTTCTTTTACGCCTTGTATCTTATTGATCACAACGAAAACCTGCCCGCCTCTTTCAACTTCAAAATAGATAGCATCGCGAATAAAGTCTTCACTGAAAACCTGCACCTCCGTATGGATCGGCTGCCTATTGGGTGGTGGAGTCTGGATGATACTCAGGTCGCGTGCGCCCATCAGGCTGAACTGCAATGTTCGTGGTATTGGAGTGGCTGTAAGCGTTAAGCTGTCTACGTTTGCGCTTAGGGTTTTGAGTTTTTCTTTATGACCAACACCGAACTTTTGTTCTTCATCTACGATCATCAGGCCGAGGTTTTTGAACTTGACTTCTTTGCCCAATACGGCATGTGTGCCGATGATGATATCTATTTTGCCTTCGGCTAGTTTTTGTAAGGTTTCCTTTTTTTCTTTAGCTGATTTGAAACGGTTGACATAGTCCACCGAGATAGGAAAATCAGACAACCTATCTTTAAAAGTTTGGTAGTGTTGGAATGCCAATATAGTTGTCGGCACCAATACCGCCACTTGTTTTCCATCCAATGCAGCCTTGAATGCCGCACGTATGGCGACTTCGGTTTTTCCAAAGCCAACGTCGCCGCACACAAGGCGGTCCATCGGCGATTCGGATTCCATGTCTTTTTTCACGTCGGCGATCGCTTTCGCCTGGTCGGGCGTGTCTTCGTACATGAAACTCGCTTCGAGTTCCGTCTGCATATAGTTGTCCGGCGAAAACGCAAAACCCTTTTCTGCCTTGCGTTGCGCGTATAATTTGATCAAGTCAAAAGCAACTTCCTTGACCTTGGTTTTTGTTTTTTCCTTGAGCTTGCTCCAGTTATCCGAACCAAGTTTGTTGATTTTCGGAATGGAACCTTCCTTACCGGAATATTTGGAGATTTTATATAGTGAGTTTATATTGACGTACAATACGTCGTTGTCTTTGTAGATGATGCGCACCGCCTCTTGTGTCACGCCGTTGACATCCAGTTTTTGCAAACCACTGTAACGCCCAACACCGTAGTCAATATGCGTTACATAATCGCCGGGTTGCAGTTCTTTCAATGCGCGCAGGGTCATCGCTTTGTTTTTGTTGAAAGCCTGCTTGACGTAGTATTTCTGGTAACGTTGGAAAATCTGATGATCCGTATAACAAACGATTTTCAGGTCATCGTCGACAAACCCTTCGTGAATGCCCGTCACTATTGGATTGAGCTTGATCTCGGTTTGCAGATCCTCGAAAATACTATGCAATCGCTCCAACTGTTTTGCCTGTTCGGCAAAAATGCAGATTGTATAGTTTTTCTGTTCGTACTCTTTCAGGTTGGCGATCAGCAATTCAAATTTTCGGTTGAACGACGGTTGTCCTTTTGTCGAAAAATCTTCCACCGTATTGGACAAATGTGCCTGATAACCAAACTCGACAATCGCTTTTTTTGTGATGGCGTTTTCAATATCGGATGCAGACAAAAAGTCGCCCGCGTTCAGTTCCTTCAATACGCGCGTGTCGTCCGTATCGTCCTGCAAGTCCGTGCCGGCTTCGCCCGATTCTACTTTTTGGATAAAATCCGCGAGATCGAGATTTTGCTTTTCGATAGATTCCTTGATGACGTCCCAATCCTTGAGCCAATACACGGTATTTTCGGGCAAATATTCCATCAAGCTGACTTTGTCGCCGGAATCGAACTGCGTTTCTATATTGGGAATGATGGAAACGTGCAGCAACTTGCGCTCGCTCAACTGCGTTTCCGGATCAAAGATTCGGATGCTGTCGACCTCGTTTCCAAACAGTTCGACGCGGTAAGGTTTTTCGTTTCCGTAGGAATAAATGTCCAATATACCACCACGCAACGCAAACTGCCCAGGTTCGTACACAAAATCGGAACGCTCAAAGCCATACATCACAAAAAGTTCCATCAAACTGTCCAGATTGAGTTCGTCGCCGACTTTTATCTGGATGATGTTTTTGCTGAGTGTTTTAGGAAGGACCACTTTTTCAAACAAAGCATCAGCGTACGTCACCAACGCACCGCCGCGCGCCACGTCGGGAACAGACGCAAAATGTGTCAACGCTTCCGTCCGCAACATCACGTGCGAAGAGTTGAGCAACTGAAAATTCTTCTTCGTTTTGAAAGAGGACGGAAAATAATAGATATTCAGCGCGTCGGTCAGGTTGACCAGAGTGTTTTGAAAATAGGCCGCTTCCTCTGCATCCGTCAATACGAAAACATGGTTGAGTTTCCGTGCCTGGGGATGGTTGTATATCGTCGCTGCCACAAATTCGGGGCTGCTGCCGTTGAGATTTTTCAGGAAAATAGATTGCTTTTCTGGTTTGCCGGGCATAGCAAGCCCTTCCGCCAAATGTTCGAGGCGGGAATTTTTTTGGTAAAGCCCCAATAATTCGCTCAGGTTCATAACGCGTTGCAAAGGTAGCTGCATTTTGGGAATTGAAAACGGCGCCTTATAACGTGGAATTTGCGTAATTTGGAAAATAAAAAAAATTCGTTTTCCAATAAAGCCTTCAAAACTATACGCCATGAAAAAATTTGAATACAAAACCGTCAAAATCCGCGAAGACGCGAAGATTTTCCATTCCGAATACGACTTGAAAGAAATGGAACGTACCCTCAACGAACTCGGTGCTGCTGGCTGGGAACTCGTTTCCAATATCGTCCAGACCGATATTATGGGGAGCGCGACAGGCGCGGTGCTGGTGTTTAAACGAGCTGTGGAAGGGTGATGATGACACTTTTCGGATACGCTTTGTTAACTTTGCTTGGTGCGAGTGTTTTTTCACTCGTACCCTATACTTTGATAAAATTTCTGTAAATCAACAGCAAGCTTAACTGCAAACTTATTTTAGGACGAGAGACATGCCCATCTTCGCTTACCGGCACGAGTGAAAAACACTCGCCCCAAATGAGCAACTTTATTTTACAATGCACTACCGGTCAATACTTGTGCGTGTAAAAAGTCGCAGAATCTTTAAGCGTATATGTAAATCCTCCTCATTTACAATAAACGGAATCATATTTACGAAATCGGGAAATTTTGCGTTTCCCGATTTTTTCTGTTGTATTTCCTTCTAGTTTTGCGGTATTCTTTCATGAAAAATGCAAAAAAAGCACAACAAGCCATACATTTTTTAAAATGAGAATACTATTATAATTACATTCAGATGAAGAAAATATTTCTGTCGGCGATGCTGCTGGCTACGCTATGTACGCATGCCCAAAACCAAAACAAACTATTAGACCAAGATTTCTGGAAAGGAAAGCCAGCATTGGCTTTGGTGCAACAAGCGGTACAGGACGGTAATAATCCATCCCAAAAAAATCCGATGGCGTTTGACGCCGTTGTATTGGCGATCAACAACGATGCTCCTGTCGAAACGATCCAATACCTTTTGGCACAAAAAGGCAACGACGTCAACAAATTGACCCATGACAACCGCACCTATCTTTTCTGGGCGGCGGCCAACGGCAACGTTCCTGTCATGCAATATTTGATTGAAAAAGGTGCGAATGTCAATTTCGAAGACAGCCATGCCATGACACCACTTTCTTTTGCTGCGAGCGGTGGCCAGAAAGATATCGAAGTCTACGAAACACTGATCAAGGCCGGTGCTAACCTAAAAAAACAATACGCAAACGGATCGTCTCTCCTATTGGTGGCGGTTGGCAATGATAGTCCGGATTTGCCCTTGACCAACTATTTGCTTACGAAAGGTTTTTCCATGCAGGACAAGGACGAAAACGGCAGCACCTTGTTCGATTACGCGGCACGTGTCGGCAATATCGATTTGCTGAAACGTCTCCGCGAAAAAGGAATCAAACCGACCGCCAACGCAATGGTGATGGCAACTCAGGGATCGCGAAGAAGCGCCAATACGTTGGACGTTTACCAATATATTGCCGGCACGGGCATCCGTCCCAATACGGTCAACGCCAACGGGGAAAATGCTTTGCATAATTTGACAAAAAAAATGGACCAGGAAAAAATCATTGAGTGGTTTGTCACAAATGGAGCGGACGTGAACCAGCAAGACAAGGACGGAAATACACCGTTTTTCAATGCTGCCGGCGCACGCGATGCAAAAGTTTTAGCCCTATTATTTCCGAAAGTAAAAAACATCAACCAGATCAATAAGGAAGGCGTTACGCCGTTGGAAAATGCCGTACAAAACGGTAGCGTGGAAACGGTACAATTTCTATTGGAAAAAGGTGCAGACGTCGAAGCAAAAGATAAGGCAGGCAACAATGCCGCGTATTATTTGATACAATCCTATAAAGGCAAACAGACAAGAGGCCCACGCGGTGGAGACAACAATGATTTCGCGCAAAAAATGAAACTACTGCAGGACAAAGGTGTTGATTTCAAAGCGGCTCAGGCCAATGGCAATACACTGTACCATATTGCCGTTGCCAAAGCGGACGTCAATCTATTGAAAGAACTACATCCATTGCAATTGGATGTCAATGCTAAAAATAGCGAAGGCTTGACGCCATTACTGCGCGCAGCCATGATCTCAAAAGACGACACCGTTTTGAAATATCTTATAGCCGCTGGAGCACAAAAAAATATTCAGACGGATATGGACGAAACGGCCTACGACCTAGCCAAACAAAACGAATATCTTTCTCAAAACAATGTTTCCATAGATTTTCTAAAATAAGAATTGAAATGAAGTTATTTATAATCGCAGCATTTTCTGTGCTCGCAATGCTTGCACCGCATAGTTCTCAAGCGCAGACCAGCAAATATAAATGTCTAGTACAAATGTCCAACTATATGGGCGACGGCGCATACGTAGTCCTATCGTTGGTAGACAGTAAAGGCACATACGACAAGACTTTGTACGTATTAGGTTCGGATAAAAAATGGTACAATAGTCTAAAAGATTGGTACAAATATTATAGTAAACAAAAGCCCAATATCAGTGCTGTGACAGGCGCATCGGTTACAGGTGGCGACCGCAGTGTCAAGGTCATCCAGCTCGAAGATGCCAAAATCAACGCCGGTTACAAACTACGTTTTGAGTCCGCGGTGGAAGACCACAAATACTATGAAAAAGATATTGAGATACCGCTAACATCCGAAACGCTCGCCAACAAAACTGATGGTTCCGGCTATATTAAATACGTGCGTTTTAGCAAAGTACAATAAGACAAGGTTACTTTAATGACTATATCAATATGGAGATACAGCCACTTAGTGTTGGCTGTATCTTGTTTTATTTTTCTAGGTGCCGCTTCCGTTACAGGAATTATATTGGGCGTAAACGCGGCGCAGCATCCTCATCCACCTTACGCCACGCAAAGTTTGGATACGATAACATTAAACAACCTAGTACCAAAACTACAATCCCAATATTTGGAAATCAATAGTCTGGAGGTCGAAGACTATCAGTTTGTCACGGTCAAAGGTTTGGATAACGACGGCAAGGAAGTGTATGACTATATTGATCCCGGCAACGGAAAAGCTATTGGCGTACACAAAGAAAAATCCGCTTTTATACAATCCGTCACATCTTTTCATCGATCTCTTTTTTTGCATGAAACAGGGCGTTTTTTTATAGGGTTTACGTCTTTTTTACTTGTATTGATAGCGGTTTCAGGTATAGTGTTAGTCATCAAACAACAAAAAGGCTGGAAGCGTTTTTTTGCTTCTTTTTCCCGCACCTCTTTTGCCCAATACTATCATATATGGCTAGGCAGGTTGAGTTTGCTGCCTATTGTGATATTGGCGCTCTCGGGGACTTATTTATCCCTTGTAAAGTTCAATCTTTTACCAGAAAAGAAAATCGCTTTAGTCGCACCGAAAGCGTCGGAAGACAAAGAACAAAAAAACATTGCAGATTTTGCTAGTTTCCAGATTATAAAATTGTCAAACGTCCGCAGTATTGAGTTTCCGTTTGCCGACGATCCGGACGAATACTATAAAATCAAACTGAAAGATCGCGAAATTCTAGTCGATCAATTTGACGGAAAAATTGTTGCAGCGGAAAAATATGCGCTCGTAAATATTTGGAATACGATCAGCCTCAATATACATACGGGTAAAACCAATATAGTGTGGGCAATCGTGCTTACCATTGCATCTGCCAATATCCTATTCTTTATTTATTCAGGTTTTGTCATTACTTTCAAAAGAAGAAAAAACAAAATCAAGAACAAATACAAAGCGGTCGATGCGGAATATTTGTTGCTGGTCGGTTCAGAAAACGGTACGACGATACATTTTGCCAATCGTATATTGAAACAATTGCTTTCGCACGGAATCAAAGCGCATGTAGCAGAACTGAACGATCTGCAACTATATCCCAATACACAGCGAATTATAGTTTTCGCCGCGACATTTGGATTGGGCGATGCACCTCACAACGCCAGCAAATGCTTGTCCCTATTAGAAAAACTAGATAGTAAAAAAAAGGTGCAATATAGTATAGTCGGTTTCGGTTCTTCCCAATATCCCGACTTCTGCGGCTTTGCCAAAAATATTGTTTCTATCATGGAAACAAAAAATTGGGCGGTTCCTATATTGCCACTTTGTACAGTAGACGATAAATCGCTGCACGATTTTACGCAATGGGTGAAGGCATTTTCCGATACGATTCGCGTACCGTTGATTATGTCCGAAAACTATTACGCTATTACATCCAAGCCCAAACTATATTCTTTTTCCGTCGTGGAAAAAACGGACGTAAATCCAGACGACCAAAATTTTATATTGGTTCTGAAACCCAATACGGGAAAGCGTTTCAGTTCGGGTGATCTTTTGGCGATCTATCCGGAAAACAACGAAAAAGAAAGACTATATTCTATTGGAAAAATAAACGGAACGATTCAATTGATCGTCAAGTTGCATCCAAATAGTTTAGGTTCTTCTTTTTTGTATAGTCTGAAAAAAGGCGATACGTTACGCGCCGCCATCCAAACCAATAGTGGATTTCATTTTGACTATAAAAACAAAGGCACAATCTTCGTTTCCAACGGAACCGGAATCGCTCCTTTTTTGGGAATGTTGACAGAAAACGTTCAAAAGCAGCAAACCCTTTTGTATGCTGGGTTTCGCAAAAACGAACCGTTGCAAAATATTGTATCAAAACAGCTTTCGCAACTGGCAGCAGAACAAAAACTAAGTCGTTTTTCTGTTGCCTATTCTCGTGAAAATGCACCTGTACATTATGTTTACGAATGGATCGAGCAAGATGTAGCAATAATTCAGCGCATATTGGACAATGGCGGCATCCTAATGATTTGCGGTTCCATTGCCATGCAAAAAGAAGTCATCGGAACCTTACAACAATATTGCCCAAACTATAATAATTATAAAAACAACAATCAAATCAAGTCGGATTGTTATTGACTATGAATAAAACATTAAAAATATTTTATAGTGTATTGATGCTGTTTTTTCTAGTACAGACAAGCGTTTCAGCGCAATTGGCACAACTAACTAGAAGCACTGTATTGATGGGCGGAAAGTTTGAAATAACCATCGTCGTTAAAGATAGTAATACCGCCAATACGAATATTGATACTATAATATCAGAAATCGCACGCATCGACAATCTTATTTCGGACTGGAAATCTGAAACGCAGATTTCGCAAGTCAATAAAAACGCGGGCATCGCGCCGGTCAAAGTAGACAAAGAAGTATTGGACCTCACGCTTCGCGCTATCCATTTGTCCGAAATAACAGGCGGCGCATTCGATATTAGTTTTGCCGCTATGGAAAAGATTTGGCATTTTGACGGTTCCGATATGCAAATGCCTAGTCCCGAAACGGTGAGCAAAGCTGTTGCATTGGTTGGGTTTCGCCATATTATAGTCGACACGATACGATCCACGATTTTCCTCGAAAAGAAAGGAATGAAAATAGGTTTTGGTGCACTAGGCGAAGGGTACGCCGTCGATCGGTGCCGCGCTTTGATGCAGCAAAAAGGTACACCGGCCGGATTAGTCAACGCAACGGGCGATATTGGCGTTTGGGGCAGACAAGCCAACAACAAACGCTGGACGATCGGCGTGACGAATCCATTTGATCCGTCAGGAATCCTCCATATTGTTCGACTGGAAAATGGTTCGGTGACGACTTCGGGTAGTTATGAAAAATACGTCATGATCGACGGAAAACGTTACGCACACATCATCAACCCTGCAACGGGCTATCCGGCTACAGGGCTTTGCAGCGTTACCGTTTTCGGACCAGATACGGAGTTTTGCAACGGATTGAGCACCTCGATCATGGTCATGGGTTTGCAAAAAGGAAAAGCCTTGCTACGCCGATTTCCCATGTACAGTGCGTTGTTTATCGACGACAACGGAAAAATGTACCGCACAAAAAATAGTCCGAAGCTGAGAAAATACAGATAAAAATGTAACAACACACTTACGAATAGACCGTAGTATCCTGATCCGTGTTAGGATATGGTTCGGCAACCACGCTGACCGTGCAAAACGGAGTCGTAACCAAACGAGTTTTTAAGGAAACGACGATCAACAAAACGCAATTTCCGGACGGCATCGTCGACGCATAGAACAAAAACGGTGCAGCTGTCGGTACACACGACAACGGCATGATTTCGGCTTGCGGCTATTGGCCAAAAGGTTGTCAGAACGATTGTTTTGTCGGAGTCCATGTGTCTTCTATCCAGCCTTTGTAGCGCAGCTTGATACTTTTACAAAATTCTTGGCGAGGTTCGCTCGTTTAGTTCCTATTTTTGCGCGCACAATAGGTTACGATATGGCAGGAAAATACAGCCAATGGCGCGCGATGTTGGCGATCACGAAAGGTAGTTTGCAGGCAACGTTGAAAAGTCCATCTTCCATCATGTTCAGCATCGGGTTTCCGCTGGTGTTCATTTTGGTATTTGGGTTCATGGACGGAGGTAGCCACCTTGCGCTCAAGATTGCCATGGACCAAAAATCCGACACGCTCAACCCTATTTATTTACAGATTGCACACGCGCCCGGACTTGACCTTGTGGACGAAAGGGGCGAAAAACTACAGGAAGACCTCGAAAAAGGGCGCATCGTCGGCATCGTCAATATCCAAAAAACAAACGAGCAAAACCCACCTTACGAAATCAGCATTACGAGTTCGCACGCGGTGACACCGCAGAATATTTCGGTATTGAAAACAATGCTTGACGCGCAGGTCAACGGACTGAACAAAACGCTCTATCCAACGGCGACATCCATCGCGCGGCTCAATCAGGACGTACACATCATTCCGGGACGAGAATACCGAATGATCGATTTTATATTGCCGGGCATGATGGGATTTTCGCTGTTGGCGGCGGGGATTTTTGGCGTAGCATTTTTGTTTTTCAACCTGCGTCAACAGATCGTATTGAAACGCTTTTTTGCAACGCCGATTTCGCGTACGTATATCGTATTGGGCGAGGCGCTGAGCCGGGTACTTTTTCAGATGTTGACGGCGGTTATTATATTGGCGGTGGGTGTGATCTGCTTTAAATTCACGTTGGTCAACGGGATTTTTACGTTTTTCAATATCATGCTGCTGAGCTTTTTCTCGTTGGTGATTTTCATGGGTTGCGGTTTTATCGTGGGCAGCGTCGCCAAAACGGAAAGCACCGTGCCGCCGCTGGCCAATATATTTACGATGCCGCAGTTTTTGTTGGCGGGTACATTTTTTCCGGTAGATACTTTTCCGACTTGGTTGCAGCATATTTGTAACCTGTTGCCGCTGACGCATTTCAACAACGCGATGCGCAATATCTCGTTTGAAGGCGCAAGTTTGCTTTCTTGTTGGCCCGACTTGTTGAACCTGACAATATGGGGTATTATCGTGTATGCGATTGCCATCAAGACTTTCCGCTGGGAATAAGTAAAATAAGGATGAGTTATAAGTTATCGTTCATAACCCATCATTCATCATTCATAATTCATCATTCAAATGAGGGGCGCACGTTTTGCAATCATTAGTTTAGTCATATTGTTTTTGTTGGTAACCGGCGTCGGAATGCTGTTTTCCTCGCGCGTCACGGTGGTGCGCGAAGTCGATATACAAGCGCCCAAAGATTCTATTTTCCAATATGTTTCGGACATCAGACATTGGAACAAATGGATGGTGGACACGTCGCAGGCAATTGCTTATTTCACGGATTTTTCGGACAAAAAAGGCGCCAGCGCACAGATCGGGCACAGCCGCGTAACGATCACCAATTTGAGCGATTCGTTGATGGAAACGAAATGGCAAGGTACGCGCGGCAATCCGCAAAACAGCGATTTCCTTTGGCTGCCGAGCAAATCGGTTCCGAATGGCTGGACGGTTCGCTGGTCTTTCTCGCAGGAATTGAGTTGGTATCCGTGGCAACGTATCGGCGCAAGTTTGCAGGAAAAAGTATTGGGGCCATCGATGGAAAAAGCTTTGGAAAAATTGAAAGGAGATTTGGAAAAATAGACTAGTTATTTTTCTAGAAACGTATTCACCGCCTCACAAAATTCTTTGGGATGTTCTATCAGCGTCCCGTGGCCAGAATTGGGGACAACCCATAATTGCGCTTTTGGGATATTTTGAAAGATAGAGATTGTGTGTTCCAAACTAATCAGATCATGGTCTCCGCAGATAATCAAACTAGGTGCTATGATTGTGTGTAATTGTTCCAAACTTATATTGGGTTGCTGCCAGTCCAATAGAAAAAGCTTCCAGGCGTTTTTTTCACTAAGCGTTGTTCGCGGAATATATTTTACGGAATCGTAATAATGCTTGTCATTCATCCAAACACCTTTTGCGAATGCACCGGAATCGGGTATTATATTGGCGCCGGTTGCCACGATTTTTTTGACTTGTTGTGGATGTCGGATGGCCATTTCCAATGCGACAATACCGCCGTCACTCCAACCTATAAAATCTGCCTTCGCAATCTGCATTTTGTCCAATATAGCCGAAACGTCATCGGCGATCATTTCAAAACTTAGGGAATCCTGCGTGTCGATCGATTTGCCATGCGCACGACTGTCTATGGCAATAATGCGGTATCGTTCCGAAAAAAAAGGAATGATAGGCGCCATAGATGCGATGCTTCCCCCGTTGCCATGCAGTAAGACCAGCGGTTTTCCTTTTCCATAGGTTTCCATATAGTACCGAATACCGCGAACAGGGATGTATCTCCCTGCTGATGAGTTGTCGCCATATTGGATGTTTTGTGAAAATCCAATAGTAAAAGAACATAGCGTAAAAAATATCGCAAGAATTGTTTTCATTGGATCTCAAAATTACAATTATTCTTATCTCCTCAAAACGAACAATGCCCCAGCGCTTTGCTGAGGCATTCTATGCATTCACAGATGAACAATCATGCTTGCGAAAGCACGTTGGTCAATTCTTCTTCTGCTTTTTTGGCTGATTTGGAGCGTACGTTTTCTTTCGTATAGATGCTCAAACCGTTGTAAATACTAAAAGACAAAGTGTATTTGTTGCCTTTATAGTTGAATCGCCAGAGGATGCTGTCGCCGTTATCGTCTTTTTCCTTGAACTGCAAATTTTGCAGCTCGCCAAGTTTGTGTGCCAATGCGTAAAAATCGTTCAATACTGCCGGTACGTCAAAAATGTTCCGGTTCTGTCTCTTTCTTTTAAATAGTTTGGATAACATGACAACCTCCTCTTTTTCTTTCTGTGAATAATAAAATTATAAAATAGGCGCGTGGTTTGGAGTCTTTCAAATACTGTGCAAAAAATCCGTAGTCCAATATAAAATTTTCGTAAAACCCAGTCCTTACAAATCTAACCATTTAATTTGGAAATTCGTGGATTTGGAGATTTGAAAATTAAAACCATAACCACGGAACGGCACAACGATTCACAACGTACAAAACTCATAACTTATAATTCATAATTTTGCGCCATGCATTTACGACAGCAATACATGGCGCATATTGCGCAGACATCGCCCGCGCCCATCGGCATTCACATGGTGCGTGCGGAAGGCGTGTACCAATACGACGCGGAAGGCAAAAGTTATATTGACATGATTTCGGGTTTCAGTGTCAGCAATATCGGGCACGGCAATCCCAAAGTCGTACAGGCAGTAAAAGAACAGGCGGAAAAATACATGCACCTGATCGTCTACGGCGAATACATCGAAACCCCGCAGGTGGAATACGCCCAATTATTGGTCGACCACTTGCCACCATCGTTAAACTGCGTGTATTTTACCAATAGTGGAACCGAGGCGACAGAAGGCGCGATGAAACTTGCCAAACGTGCGACCGGCGCGACCAAAATCTACTCTTTCCGCAATGCGTACCATGGAAGTTCGCAAGGTGCGCTGAGCATCATGGGCGGCGAGTATTGGAAAAATGCGTACCGTCCGCTACTGCCAGAAACCTATTTGTTTGACTATAACCGCCCTGAAATTATTAACGCGATTGACTCCAATACCGCTTGCGTCGTCATGGAAGTCGTGCAGGCGGAAGGCGGCGTCGTCAAGGCGGACAAAAAATGGCTGCAAAAAATCCGCAAAAAATGTGACGAAACAGGAACCTTGTTGGTATTTGACGAAATTCAGTCCGGGTTTGGACGTACGGGATCTTTGTGGGCATTTGAACAATACGGCGTCGTTCCCGATATATTGATGCTGGGCAAAGCCTTGGGCGGCGGTATGCCTTTGGGCGCTTTTATCGCCGACAAAAAAATCATGGAGCTATTGACCTACAATCCTATATTGGGACATATCACGACTTTTGGCGGACATCCGGTCAGTTGCGCTGCGGGCAAAGCGGCACTGGAAGTTATATTGGGCGGCAACTATATTGCGACCATTACCGAAAAAGAAAAACTGCTCCACCAATATCTGCAGCATCCCAAAATCAAAAGCATCCGCACGGCAGGACTTTGGGGCGCATTGGAATTTGCAAACAACGATGAAGCGCAGAAAGTCGTCGAAGCGTCCATCGCCAACGGCGTGCTGTCCGATTTCTTTTTGTTTGCCCCCAATTATGTGCACGTCGGACCGCCATTGACTATCACTAACGAGGAGTTGATAAAAGCTTGTGGTTGGATATTGGAAGCGGTGGACAAGGCGTTGGGAGAATAGTTTTTTGTTAGTGGACGGGATGTTAGCCGATCCCGTACCACAATACATAAAAAGGATCTGTATTCCGCATAAATGGTTGACATTCGTACAAACATCTGTTGTATGAAATTTACCTTATTTTTATTATTTGCGTGCTGGTCTACTACTGCTTTTTCACAAACAAATATGTTGGGAAATGCCATAACGAAAGCCAATACAGAAAACAAAATTGCAATGGCCGCGGATTCCATTCTCCGGCAAAAAAACGTATTGGGAAAAAGCTATTCACCCCGTGGTTCGTGTCCGCACGAACCACTGTAAAATTTCCTACTATAAAAACAAATAATAGTCCTTCAACAATTCCGCGAACGCAGCACTATATTGGTTTTCCGCGTCTTTTATAGTCATTTCTTTTTCCAATATGGATTTTTCAGCTGTAGAAAAGACCAATATAGAGCGAAAAAAATCGTGCTTCGGCGTTTGCCTAACCAATAGCTTTTCCTGTAGAAAAAAAGAAAATGTGGCGGCGATATTTTCGGATTCCGCGGTGCGGTGATAAGGCAGCAACAAGGCGAACGTTCCGTTTTCATTCAGATATTTCGCGGCAAACGCAAATATTTCGGACAAGGACAACTGCGTCGAATGCATCGCCATATTGCGTTCCGCGTCCGCACTTTTCAAGTCGTTGTCAAAGAAAGGCGGATTGCACAATATAAGGTCAAATTTTTCTGTCGGGCTATATTGCTGCAATGCAATATGCCTCAATCCAATACGCGCTTTCCACGGTGACTGCAATATATTTTCCTGTGCTTGGGCAAAAGCATTTTCTTCAATTTCGATCGCCGTTATATTGGATTGGTGATTTTTTTGCACGTACATCAAACTCAACAAACCCGTGCCTGCGCCAATATCCAATACATTTTCCCTCGAAAAATTTTGCGCCATATAAGCACCGAACAGACAAGTGTCCGTGCAGACTTTCATCGCCGTTTTGTCCTGATGCACTGCGAATTGTTTGAACTGAAAATAACTGTTGCCCATGTCTATGTAAGTAAAAAATAAAAAGTCAAAAGCAAAAATATATTGGACAAAAGTAAAGGTATTGCCGTTTCGCCTTTCAAAAAGCGGACAAACCATTCTCCTGCTAAAAATGCCGTTTTTCCCTATTTCGGCGGTTGGCGTTTTTTCATTCCTTATTTTTGTTTTATGATAGAAATTACGGATCAATTGGTAGACAACCTGGCGGAACTTTCGCGTTTGGAATTTGACGATACGCAAAAAGTCGTCATTAAGTCCGATTTGCAAAAAATCATCCAGTTCATGGAAAAGCTGAACGAACTGGACACGACGGGCGTCGAACCGCTGCTGCACATCAGCACGCGCACCAATGTATTGCGCGAAGACGCAGTGCAGGGCTCCATTACACGCGAAGAAGGCCTGAAAAATGCACCGGCGACAGACGGTTCTTTTTTCGAAGTTCCCAAAGTCATCCAAAAATAAACCGACCATGCCCGGCATCATCCACCTGCAAGATATTCGCAAAAGCTATTTCATGGGCGGCCAGGAAATCCCCGTGCTGAAAGGCATTTCGCTCGACATTTACAAAAATGAATACGTCGCGCTGATGGGGTCTTCCGGTGCCGGAAAAAGTACGTTGATGAACATATTGGGCTGTCTCGACACGCCGACAAGCGGTCAATATATATTGAACGAACAGGACGTGAGCAAGATGCAGGACGACGCGCTTGCCGATGTACGCAACAGCGAAATCGGATTTGTGTTCCAGCAATTTAATCTATTGCCGCGCCTGACCGCTGCCGAAAACGTTGCGCTGCCATTGGTCTACGCTGGCGTTCCAAAAAAGGAAAGGTTGGAAAAAGCGATGATCGCTTTGGAAAAAGTCGGACTGGCCGACCGCCACGACCACAAAGCCAACCAGATGAGCGGCGGACAAATACAGCGCGTCGCCATCGCGCGTGCCATCATCAACAATCCGGCACTTCTGCTGGCAGACGAGCCGACCGGCAACCTTGACACCAAAACATCCATCGAAGTAATGGAAATATTTGGGCAAATACAAGCAGCGGGCAACACCGTCGTATTGGTCACGCACGAAGACGATATTGCGGCTTATGCGCGCAGAGTTATTCGTTTGCGTGACGGCTTGATCGAGTCCGATACAGTCCATCACGCCGCCGAAACTTTATCGCGCTAAAATCATTTTTTTCGCTGCGGATTGTTTTCCGTCGACAACGAGCGAATAGAAATACACGCCTGACGTCAACGACTGTGCATCTAACTGATAAACACCTTGCTGCGCCGTCGACGGCAGATTGACTTGCTTGACCAAATTCCCATTTGCATTCACAATATTGAGAAATACACTTTTTACAAATGTATTGGGCAAAGTGTATTTGATCGTGGTACTGTTGGAAAACGGATTGGGCGCATTCTGGATCAGAGCGGAGTCTTTGGGAACGACGGAAACGCTGCCGCCCGAAGAGCTTAGGTTTTGAAGCTGTTGTTGCAGTTCGGCAATCTGTTGCTGCATCAGCGTGATGATCGAATCTTTTTTGTCGTTGGCGTCACTCAATTCCTGCACCGATTTGACCAAAGGCACGACGAATTCTGCGTATTTCAAAGCGTAAATACTGTTGCTGTTTTCGGGTTTGTCGATTGCGCTGAAATCGTAGCTCGCGTCGGCCGCCGCTTTTTCAACGTCCTGCGCCACGAATCCGGAATAGCGTTTTTTCATTTTGGTATTTCTTTCCGTGGCTTCAATACCGCCGTATTGTGGGCGACGATAGGTTCTTTCGATTTTATCTGCGGCATCAATATCGATCGTGTAGCTGACAGGTTTGAGTTTATTGACAAAATCCAAACCCGGCACATCCGCTTTGACATCTTTGTTAACGCGGCTGTCCGAAATGCTGGACCAGTTGGCATATCCGCCAACTTTGACCGCCGAGCTATTGCCCATTCTGATTTGGTTATCTGCAACGGCAACCGCATTAGCACCAATAGCAGCGGAATTGTGCCCTCCAACTAAAGTATTGAAACCCAACAGAGATGTGTTGTAAAAACTTGACGCGGAAACATCTGCATACAAGCCGACCGCCGTATTGTTGCTACCATCATAGTTGTGGTCCAAAGATCGATATCCAATAGCCGTGTTGTTGCTTCCAGTTGCGTTGCTGTCCAACGAACGTAAACCAACTGCCGTATTGTAACTTCCAGTTTGACTTTGTTTAGCCAAACCTGCCATGGATTCTTCTCCGATCGCCGTGTTTTGTTCGCCTGTCGTATTGTAGTGCAATGCCGAAACGCCCATCGCCGTATTCATAAATCCACTCGAATTGTTTTGCAGCACACCCGCGCCGACGGCAGTATTCCAATATCCGGTTGAATTGAGTAACATCGCCTGATAACCGGTTCCAGTGTTGTAATTTCCAGTTGTATTGTATTGTAATGCATTCGTACCAATTGCCACGTTGTAACTACTTGTAAAACCACCACCGATTGCACCGTCTGCGCCAGTCGTAACCGTACGTAATGCATTATTTCCAATCGCAATATTGTAAGATGTATTGGAACTATTGTATAGAGCGGCGGAACCGATAGCGATATTGGCGGTGCCCGTTAAATTGTTTAACAGCGTATAGGAACCAAGAGCCGTATTCTGGCTGCCAGTAGAGGTCCGCAACATGGAATTGGCACCAACAGCGGTATTCTCAGATGCATTGGCGGTACGGCTCAACGCATTGAAACCCAATACGGTATTGTCCTGTCCGCTTCTGTTCGCAAAAGCCCAATACCCAAAAGCCACGCTATGATTGCCATCATAACCCGAAAACCCCGACGGCACGTTATTGACCTTAAAAATAAGCGGCGTATTGTCCGTAGTTCCTAGAAATGC
>Ga0154006_1000007_pt1 | contig 198198 bp, 155 predicted proteins | sample TSFL090MetaG_FD_104747 | JGI IMG/M metagenome (GOLD analysis project Ga0154006, IMG submission 104747) | Attine ant fungus gardens microbial communities from Florida, USA - TSFL090 MetaG | ecosystem: Host-associated > Fungi > Mycelium > Unclassified | place: USA: Florida, Wakulla State Forest...
AAGTATGCGTATATGCCGCAGGATTGATCACAATACCATCATAGTCAAAACCAATTTCCTGAATTTTTGAAACCAGCTCCCCTTCGATATTGCTTTGAAAATAAGTCAGTTCTATATTGGAGAAGAGTTGTTTCAACGTTTCGAAATAGGCTTCAAAACTTTGGCTACCGTAGATTCCGGGTTCACGTACGCCTAAAAGATTCAAGTTAGGTCCGTTGAGAATGGCGATTTTCTTCATAAGCCAAAAATAATGCTTTTTGGATAGCCACAGATTCACTGATTATATTAGTTCAATACGATTTTCAAAATAATCTGCGAATCTGTGGCCAATAAAAAAACCAACTCTGTCGAGCTGGCTTTTCCAATATACATTTCGATCCAATTTAATTCATGGAATCTTTAATCAAAGTAAGGAAGTCATCAAACAAATAACGGCTATCGTGCGGACCAGGTGTCGCTTCCGGATGATATTGGACACTGAACGCTGGGCGGTCTTTCAAACGAATACCTTCTACGCTGTTGTCGTTTAAATTAAGATGCGTGATCTCAACGTTTGGATTCTTTTTCACGCCATCGGCGTCAATACCGAAACCGTGGTTTTGCGTAGAGATTTCACTACGGCCTGTCACCAGATTTTTGACAGGATGATTCAAACCGCGATGTCCGTTGTGCATTTTGAACGTGGGGATTCCGTTTGCCAAAGCCAACAGTTGATGTCCCAAACAGATTCCGAACAATGGTTTCTTTTCTTCCAAAATTTCCTTCACGGCAGCAACAGCGTAAGGCATCGCGGACGGATCACCAGGACCGTTAGAAATAAAATAGCCGTTCGGGTTGAATGCTTTCAGTTTTTCAACCGGCGTTTTCGCCGGGAACACTTTCATGTAAGCGCCTCGGTCGGACATACATTTCAATATGTTGCGTTTAATACCGTAGTCCATTACCGCAATACGAATCGGCGCGTTAGGATCACCGTAAGTATATTCTTCCGTTGTAGAAACTTCTTTTGCCAAGTCCAGACCGTTCATGTCCGGCACCTTTTTCAATATAGCTTTCAGCTCTTCGATATCCTGCGTTTCGGACGAAATCACACAGTTCATCGCACCTTTGTTGCGGATATGGATGACCAGTGCACGCGTATCCACGCCTTCAATAGCGACGATATTGTTGTCCGCAAGATATGCCTGCAAAGAACCGTCGGCCATCGGACGGGAATATTTGGCTTCCAAGCTGCGGCAGATAACGCCACGGATCTTGACGGAATCACTTTCGGTATCTTCCGCTTTCACGCCGTAATTTCCCACGTGAACGCTGTTCATAATCAACATTTGTCCAAAATAACTGGGATCGGTGAAAACTTCCTGATAACCCGTCATACCCGTATTGAAACAAATTTCACCTCCGGCAATACCAATTTTACCAAAGGATTTACCATGAAATACCGTACCGTCGGCTAACAAAAGGACGGCAGGCTGCTGTTGATTGGACATCTGTGCTAAAAAATTTAATTGCGCAAAATTATTACGTAATTGGCAATTATCCGAAGTTTTGTCCAACAAATAATTGCAATCGTTTTGCGTACAAACAAAAAACCTCGACAATCAAATGATTATCAAGGTTTTAATACAATATTACCAACAATGTTTATTTCACGACGTCGCCAGTGATGACCAATACGACAGGCTGTTCAACGCCCGCAAATTTTACCGTAACGGATTTGTCAAAATGTCCTACCGCCGCCGCGTTGTACGTTGCGCTGATTTCCGCAGACTTGCCCGGAAGAATCGGTTTTTTAGGATATTCCGGTGTTGTGCAACCGCAAGAAGCCGTCGCCGTTTCGATGATCAACGGTTTGTTGGACGTATTGGTAAAGGCAAATTTGTTCGTTGCCGGATTGTTCAGCTTTACGTTTCCGAAACTGTGTTTTGTTTCTTTAAATTTCGCAACACCGTCCTGTGCCATAGCCACTAATCCTGCGAACGCAAAACAGACCAAGAATGCAATTTTTTTCATGTTTTTCTATTTGTTTATAAACGAATTGCAAATATACTACCGAATTGCCAGCGCAATTTGCTTTTGTTTGGTTTTGACATTTATTTTGGAATGCAACGCGACCGCATCCACATCGTCGTCCTCTTCGATTTCGTCTTTGCTGTTGTCGGCAGCCACGGGAAGTTTTTCAAAACCGACACCGCGAAAGGTCAACAATTTCACTATATTGGCCTGCGCCTTGTCATTGAAAAGCAACGTCAGCGTACGTACAAATTTGCCGTCGGCATATCCATTAAACGTCACTTTTACCGAAAAAGTATCGCGCGGCGCATACGGGCCGCGTTTCCATTCGGGTACCGTGCAACCACAACCGACCGTCACGTTGGTCAACGTAAGCGTATCCGCGCTGATGTTTTGGATGTGAACCGTGTATGCCACGGGCTTTTTGAACTGGATATTTCCAAAATCGTGATCGTCGTCGTCGATCGCCAAATACAGCGCCGCATCCTTGGGCGCCGCAATAGGCGTATTGGCCTGTGCGGCGATTTTACCCGCACACAAAACCAACAATAAAAACGCGCTTACAATACCTTTTTTCATCTATTTTTCTATTTAAAAGGTTGAATCCTAAACAAACGTACAACAAAAAATGAGGATTCGCAGATTTCTCCAATTATGCGCATTCCAATAACTTTGCGTCAATGAAATGGATGTTGATACAATCATCGGACGCAAACAAAAAGTCTAATTATATTACCGCACTGGTACAGGAATGGCAGCGTTTGCAATATTTTCAGTTGGTCGACGCTGCCGACAAACCCGAGCAATATGCAGACAAGGCAAACCTGCTCATACAGACAACTATAAAAAGCCAGGGCAAACTTGGCAATTGGCTCAACAATTCCCTAAAACACAAACCGACTATAAAAAAATGGCATATTGACAAAATCATCCTATGCGGTTTTTTTCATAAAATAGAAACAGATTTATCCCAACTATTTATAGTCAACAATTCAAACATTACGTTTTCAGAGGAAGAAAAAACATTTATCCAATCACACGACTTCTCTTTCCTGACTTATGACGAAAAAGTCAAAGCCCTTATCGAAACTACATTCCCAGAGCAAAAAACGCAACTCTACAATCCTATTATACTCAATATATTTCAGCCATTAAATTGGGATGATTCACAGCAAGTAAAACAAGTACACTCTAGTGGGGAAGATTATTTTCTAGTCAATAGTATTGGACAAAATTTGGATTATAGTGTCAATATATTGAAAGGATTTTCTATTTTCAAAAAATGGCAAAAAAGCAATATGAAAATCTTGTTTTTGATGGACAATGTTCAGGAATTACAAGGCACTATTGCCAACTATAAATATCGTGACGATGTCCACATCATCAACCAACCGGAAGAAAAAGAACGCGCCAATATTATAGCCTCTGCCTATTGCACCATACATCTCACGACGGAAGACAGCGACAATATATTTGCTAGACAATCAGCCAAATGCCTTGTCCCTATACTATTAAAACAAAACAGCACGATGCTTTCCTGGCTAGACAATAATGCATTTTACATAGACGAAATTTCTCCAGAAACTTTGGGACAAGCTTTTATCACGATGTACAAGGCTGAAAATATCCGCGCCAAACATATTGATTATATGGAAAAGAATCCGTTGATTTGATAATGATAGCGAACTATTAAATCAATCCATATTTTTTTCGATAGGCAATCAATAAAGAAACAACGTCACTATACGTATCAATACCTTGCGGCTGATTGTTTGCTTTCAAATATTGACCGTAAATAGCATTGGTAACATTGCGCATCTTCGTTCGGTACGTCAAATAAAATAGTCTAATATCACGAATATCTTTTCTGACTAACGTATCGAGCGATTGCCTAGTCGCATTATATTGGACCGAATCGCGCACATAGAGTTCGCTTGCTGCGTATTCGTACAAATCCAGATATATCGCGTACAAAAACACATTGTCCTGCGAATGTGACGCGGCCAAATACCCTACAAAATTAGCTTCGTCTTCCGTCGCGTAGCCCAGTTGATGCGCCATTTCATGACAAACCACAGACGGCAACACAATTGGCGGCGTTTGCATATTGACTTGCGCCTCTCCCGAAAATGGATTATAGTAACCTGTATAGCCTAGGTAATTACCAACGCCGCCAAATAAAGATGCTTTTGTACTTTTATGTTTGAATTGCAAAAACGGATATATTTTTTCAACGGAATCGTAAGCCTGTTTTGCTTTTTGGAACAATTCGGATTTATCTAGTTTGTATTGATTCGGCGAAACCTTTTTCCTATAGTCGCTCGCTTTTAGAGCCAATTCTTTGGTTAGTTGCGAAAGTTCTGCCGTCGAATAAGGCTGTTTCTCCATTTTTAATTGATAGGCAATTCCTTTCCTATAATAATTCAATCCCCAGAAACTATAAAAAACAACATACAACGAACAACAAATAACAACTACACGAAAAAGCCTACCTACAAAGCGTTTCCACGTCATTTTTCGACTAAATAATTGCTTAAGAAAACGCATCGTTTTGACTATAAAAAACAAAATCAAACAACTATAAAACAAATCGCCTATACTAAATGGAAGCCACCCAAAACAAACCCTCAACGATCCAGAAACGTAAGGATAAAGTCCTGACGAGAACCAATGCTCGACCGAACCATCCAAACGGACGATGCATTGTATAGCCACAATCAAGACGACACAAATCGCCAATCGAACACTTTTCGTTTTTATATTGTTAGGTTGTTGCTGCATTCGTTTTTCCATTATTGCGAAACAAAAAACTGAAATTTTTCCCAACAAAAATAAACGGCTCCTGAATTCAGGAGCCGTTTATTTTTCTATTGAATATTTTTTTAACGTCGATCTCCACTTCTGGAGCCGCCGCCTCTATTTGTTGTAGAACGCGCGGGAGCAGCATTGGAACGCACTGGTGCTCTTCGTTGTACATTACTACTTCTGTTCACGCTCGTCGGACGAGGAGCAGGTCTGCTAGCCTGTGGCGTCGGAGTGACTGTGCGTGATCGTGACGTCGGATTGGTGGTGGTCCGAGGTTGCTGCGCAGGTCTGTTGTTATTAGGAACCGCCGGTCTAGGCTGTTGCGCTGGCGTATTAGTCCTACCGCGATTTTCGTTGCCACTTTTTGCAGGAATATTTCCATTATTCGGATTCGTAGGTCGTGTGACAGGACTGTTCGTGCCAGTCGCTGGCGGTGTGCTTGGCTGCAGATGATTAGCAGGCGGCGTGGCATTGTTCGGTCTGTTTTCGCCTCTATTCCATGTAGGATTATTCGTACCAGTTCCGTTTGTATTGGTATTGGGAGTTGGATTATTTCTGCCATTATCGTTGTTATTGGCTGGAGTACGACCGCCAAATCCGCCACGATTATTCTCGTTCCGATTATCAGCACCATTATTCAAAGGATTATTTCTTCCTGCATTATTGTTAGCAGGATTGTTTACCCCTCTATTGAACCCGCCGTTATTATTTGGCGTATTGTTGTTTTGCGGATTTCTGTTTGGCGTATTGTTCGGCGTTGCATTACGTCCTGGACGATAGACGCCGATCGTACCATTGGAAACTCGTCCGTTATTGGAAGCATTATTGGAACGAACAACGCGGACCGTATTGACTGGACGTCCCGTAAAACGGCTTACATCCTGCGCTCTTGGACCAGCAGAATAACGTACATTGCTGTTTTTGTTGATAACCGTATAGTTATTGATAATGGTCGTATTGCGTATGTAAACATTATTCTGTGACACCGGCGCATAATAGCGGCTAATGTTTTGAGCGCCCATGAAGCGTCCCGGCAAATACGTCCACATATTGACAGGAATAGATCCGATCGAAATATTGACACCGAGACTCATACCCGGAGCAACAGGAGCCCACGCGTAATTATTGGAAGCACTGCCCCAATATACCCAGGCCGGTGCCCATTCATAACCGGGAACCCAATACCAACCGATATTGGCGGCATATCCCCAACGTCCATAGTGAAACGGCGCCCAACCCCAGCTATAACTGGAATTCCAGTTCCATCCCATATTGGTATTGACCCAATAGCCATTAGTCGAATAAGGCCTGAAACCAGGGACCGAACATACCCACACTTGTCCGTAATTGCCATAATTCATCCAAGTACCGTAAGGAGACAACGCCGCCTGAAAATTGTTGAACGTTATTTCCGGTTCGTTGCTATTGTCGTAATAGTCGTCCGCATAGCCATTGTCATAGTTTGTCTGTTGGTCGTACACGGTATTGTTGGGATATTGCTGCCCTTGGGAATACACTGAGCAGCTACCCAGCCCCACCATCAAAAACAGACCGCCTAAGACCCGACCGAGATGCTTGTTTATATTAAAAGTTTTCATGATTGTTCTTTTTGGTTGTATAAAAATTTCAATTCCGTTCCCTGTAAATAAAGAATCCAATATTAATGCCACAACACTTGTTGCGTTTCCGTTTATAGGTAGATTCGGGCAATATTTAGGTAAATGGATTGACGAATCAGCAATCCTGACACGTAACAATTACGTAACAAAACCCTACCTTTGACCGTTAAACCGCGCGCAAGATACCGCAACGGAAAAAAACTTTAGACGATGTTTTCATTTTTCAAACCGAAAAAAGTCGCTGCCGATTTGTCTTTTATTGGCGTCGACATGCACTCACACCTATTGCCGGGGCTTGACGACGGCCTTCAAAACATGGAAGACACGATTCGTTTCATCGGGGAACTACAAGAACTTGGCTACGAAAAACTGATCTGCACGCCGCACACGCTGGCAGAAGTGCATCCCAATTCGCCGTTGACGATTTTGCCAAAACTGCAGGAAGTCCGCGCGGAACTGAAAAAGCAAAACATCAACTTCCCGATCGACGCCGCGTCCGAATACATGACGGACATGAGCCTCGACGACAAAATCAACAAAGATTATCCGCTGCTCACTTTCGGAAAAAGTGGCAAATATATATTGATCGAAATGTCTTACCTGGCGGAATCGTCCAATATAGAAAACGTCATTTTTGGTTTGCAGGCCAAAGGTTTGCAGCCTATATTGGCGCATCCCGAACGCTACAATTATTACCACGGCGACCTCAAACGCTATCACCGCATGAAAGATTTGGGGTGCTTGATGCAGACCAACCTGCTTTCTTTTTCCGGATATTACGGCAAACCGGTCCAAATGACTTCCGAAAAATTGGCAAAAGAAGGCTTAATTGATCTTTTGGGTACGGACATGCACCACGAAAGGCATTTAAGAGCGTTGAAAGACTTGGCTACGCGCGCCTCTTTTTACAAAACAATCGAACCGCTCCACATCCAAAACCGCGAACTGTTCTTCGACGAAGGCAGAGAAGTCGTCAACACCGACATACCCGATTTTTTCAAAGAAGAAAATCCGGCGTAATGACAATACTTTTTTTAAATTTCGTGAGAAATCTGCCAGAAAATAAAGCGATTTGAATATTGGAAGATTTCTCCCTATGGCCGAAATAACAAGTCCGCTTGTTTAAGTATCACGCCAACGTTTTCAAAAACTGCGACGGCGTCATTCCCGTGTTTTTCTTGAACATATGCGAAAAATATGCGTAGTCGTCGTAGCCCAATTCGTTCGCGATTTCGCCGAGGTTTTTGGACGAATTGACCAGCATTCTTTTCGCTTCCAGCAATACGCGGTCCAATAGGATACGGCTTGCCGATTTCCCAACGATTTTGTTGGTGACGCGGTTGAGATGTTTGGGCGAAATGAACATTTTCGCAGCGTAATCCGAAACGGACTTGCTTGTTTTGAAATCTTCTTCCAATAGGTTTTCAAACTGGTGATACCATTGCTGATAAGTGCGCTGTGTCTTATCTGCCGACATTTCCGTCTGTACCAGCGGACGCAGGATTTCAATATAAATCTGCGTTATCAACGTTGCGAGATAAATATTTTTCCAAAAAGCCTCGGACTGATATTCCGCCAACAATTGCTGCCAAAGACGGTGAAAATGGTTTTCGGAAACAAAAGGCAAAAACAAAGAAGGCAAAAACAACTGCTGCACCCGAAACTTTTGTAATTGATTGTCAATCAATTGTCTTTCGTCAAACATCAAATCCGAATGAAAAAAGATATAACCGTCCGAATCGTCTGACAATTCCCACGAATGCACCTGTCCCGGATACAAAATAAATAAACTTCCCGGCGCGACCTCGTAACGCATAAAGTCAATATCGTGCGTGCCGCTTCCATGCGTAAAATAAACCACGACCGTAAACGCGTGCCGATGCGGTTTTTCAATATAATGGTGAAACGTTTCCAGATGATTGCGCAGCGTATTGACATAAAACGCATGGCTATGTTCAAACCGTTGGAACTGTTCAATATGTAGCGTGTGGATCTTTTCCATGAAAAATGTCCGAATAGTACAAATATATGCACCAATATAAACAGTAAAAAATTGTACCACATCCGAACTTTGTCCTGCATTAAAAAATGAACCATGCAAACAGAAACGACGAAAAAAAACACAAACGCGATCATCAATACATTGGCATGCAAATGTCCTAAATGCCGCGAAGGCAAACTATTCATCAATTCCAACCCTTATAAACTTACTGAAACGCTCGCCATGCGCAAAGAATGTCCGGTTTGCAAACAACCTACCGAAATCGAAGTCGGTTTTTACACAGGCGCGGCCTACATCGCGTACGCCCTGACTGTTGCGTTGGCGGTAAGCGTTACCGTTGCTTGGTACGTATTGATCGGTTTTACGTTTTCCTTGAGCGACAACCGGATATTTGGCTGTTTAGCAGCGGCAGTTGTTGCCATTCTGGCATTAACGCCCGTGACGCTGCGTTGGTCACGCTCCATTTGGCTCAGCTTTTTCGTACATTATGACCCGAACTGGAAAACCAACGGCATCGGCGATTACGAAAGGATCAATCCTATTGGTATGGAAACCGCGCGGTAACGGAAAATAGGATGTTGTTTTTCTAGTATAGTGGTGAGTTATGTGTAACAAGGCCTATGAGGTTTCCAAAACTTCATGGGTCTTTTTATGCTTATTTCTCAAATAAGCACATGCGCAGCGCCAATTGCGCAACATTCGTCGCAAAGCTTTGTTTTTCAACCGAAAATAGCGTAATCTTGTGCAAGTATATATTGGACGATTTATTTCAACTAAAAACGGAGCACCTTGTCAAACCATATATCTACGCAGATACATGACTTTCTGATAGAGCGAAAAGAAATCTCGCTGGAAAAGATCGGGCACCTGCACCTTAAGCAGTCGACTGTGACTTCCGAAAACGGACAAACGTTTCCAGAAGTCGAGTTTACCTACGACAAAACGGCAACCACGACTCTTGATTTTATCGACTTTGCAGCAGAGCGCGATTCCAAGAGCAAATCCATCGTATTGTCCTCTATTGATTATTTCCTTGAGGAAAACCGACAGTTGATGAACATCGGAACGGGCGTATTGATGATTCCTGGTTTGGGCTATATCCATTCCTTAAAAACGGGCGGCTACAGTTTTTCGCAAGAGCCGGTTTCGGGTTTCAGGGACAGCGAGATTCGGAAAAAAGTATTGTCGGGCGACATTTACGACCGCACATTGGACGCAAGCGGCGACGAACCGCCACCGTTGAGATACAAAACAGCGGCGAATAGACAGGCTTCCGGACAAGCAAAAAACATATTGGGCGCGATTGTCATATTGCTCGTATTGGGCGGCATCGGTTTTGGCATATACTATTTTCTCAACCGCGCCAAACATGCACCGAACGAGGAAGAACTCGCCGTAGCCGCCGACACGGCAAAAGCAATAACGCCAGACAAAACACAGGTTTCGGATACTGCGCAGAACGTCAATACGCAAGTCAACGAACAGGATTACTACAAATTCGTTTTCGAAATCACCAAAGACGCGGAACGTGCGCACGCGCGCATCGCCAAACTCAAAGCCTTCGGCGACAAGGTCGAATACGATAGCATCAATACGACGGAAGGTTTGTATTTCCGGCTCTATTCCCCTGTTCCGAAAACGGCGGATACAACGCGTGCCAAGGATTCCTTGTTCAAATATTTCCAGAAACCAATACAGATTGCAAAACACAATTGATTTGATAGTTAGGCTATTTGATGATTTGATAATGAAAAGGCAATGATCGATTACGATCGTTGCTTTTTGCATTTGTAGCTATTGTCATTTTTCTACTACCATATATTTTGCCAAATTGTCAGTTCGATTCCAATATATTTCTGACACAAACAATGACAAACAAAGCCATGAGTATTAAGGAAATGGCAATATTGGCGGTCGCTTGTCAGTTGGCAAACTAATTGTTGCTTGTTTCGTCGTTCATTTTAAAATTTTAATTAAACGAATAAAAAATCAATACGATCATGGCTAAAAAGTTGAACGTTACCCCTTTACATGACAGGGTGATTATCAAACCTGCCGCAGCTGAAGAAAAAACTGCCGGTGGTATCATTATCCCGGACACTGCAAAAGAAAAACCTCAAAGAGGTGAAGTCGTTGCCGTCGGCGCTGGCAAAAAAGACGAACCGTTGACCGTAAAAGTGGGCGACATCGTTCTTTACGGAAAATACGCTGGCACAGAATTGCCTGTTGAAGGTATCGATTACCTAATCATGCGCGAAAGCGATATCGTTGCGATTTTGGGCAAATAACTTTTTGAGTTATAAGTTTTGAGTTATAAGCAGAATGCTGGCGGAAAACGGAAAAACTAATTTTCTACATTTCTTTCCGACCCCTAACTCATTTTTAAATTTTCAAATCGACAAATTTTCAAATTAATTTTATGGCAAAACAAATCTTCTTCGACATCGAAGCTAGAAATAAAATGAAAAAAGGCGTGGACACTTTGGCCAACGCCGTTAAAGTTACATTGGGACCAAAAGGACGCAACGTCGTTATCGAAAAGAAATTCGGCGCGCCTCAGGTCACTAAAGATGGTGTTACGGTTGCAAAAGAAATCGACTTGGAAGATCCAATCGAAAACATGGGCGCACAGATGGTGAAAGAAGTTGCCTCCAAAACCAACGATATCGCAGGTGACGGTACAACTACTGCAACCGTATTGGCGCAAGCGATCATCAGCGAAGGTATCAAAAACGTAGCTGCCGGCGCTAACCCAATGGACATCAAACGTGGTATCGACAAAGCTACTGCTGCAATCGTTGAAAGTCTGCAAAAGCAAGCACAGAAAGTCGATACTTCTTCCGAAAAAATCAAACAAGTTGCTTCCATCTCCGCTAACAACGACGAAGCAATCGGTACGTTGATCGCTGAAGCTTTTGCTAAAGTAGGTAAAGAAGGCGTTATCACTGTTGAAGAAGCTAAAGGAACGGAAACTACCGTTGACGTAGTGGAAGGCATGCAGTTTGACCGTGGATACATTTCTCCATATTTCGTAACCAACAGTGAAAAAATGACTGTTGAGTTGGAAAATCCTTACATCTTGATTTTCGACAAGAAAATCTCCAACTTGAAAGAAATTCTTCCTCTATTGGAAAAAATCGTTCAGTCCGGTTCTTCTTTGTTGATCATTGCTGAAGATTTGGAAGGTGAAGCATTGGCAACTTTGGTTGTCAACAAATTGCGCGGACAATTGAGAATCGCTGCTGTGAAAGCTCCAGGTTTCGGCGACCGCCGCAAAGAAATGTTGCAGGACATCGCAGTATTGACCGATGGTCAAGTAATCAGCGAAGAACAAGGTTTCAAATTGGAAAATGCTTCTTTGGAAACTTGTGGTCGTGCAGCTTCTGTTAACATCAACAAAGACAATACAACTATCGTTAACGGAAAAGGCAAAAAAGACGCGATCAAAGCGCGTGTTGCTCAGATCAAATCCCAATTGGAAGTTACAACTTCTGAATATGATAAAGAAAAACTACAAGAACGTTTGGCTAAATTGGCTGGTGGCGTTGCTGTATTGTACGTTGGTGCAACTACAGAGGTAGAAATGAAAGAAAAGAAAGACCGTGTTGACGATGCTTTGCATGCGACTCGCGCTGCGGTTGAAGAAGGTATCGTACCAGGTGGTGGTGTTGCCTACATCCGTGCTGCTGCGGTTTTGGATAAATTGACTGGCGACAATGCTGACGAAGCTACTGGTATCGCTATCGTTAAGAAAGCGGTAGAAGCTCCAATCCGTCAGATTGTTGTCAACAGTGGTATCGAAGGTTCTATCGTTGTACAAAAAATCAAAGACGGTAAAAAAGACTTTGGTTTCAACGCACGCAAAGAAGTATTCGAAAACTTGTTGGAAGCCGGCGTCATCGACCCAACTAAAGTTACACGTACCGCATTGGAAAATGCAGCGTCTATCGCAGGTATGTTGTTGACTACGGAAGCGGTTATCGCCGACAAACCAGAACCGAAGGCTGCTGCAGCTCCTGCAATGCCAGAAGGTATGGGTGGAATGGGATATTAATCCAAGTCAATATTTTAAAAGTCAAAAACAAAAAGCATTGTTTGGTTACTTTTAAAACAGGCGTCCAATTTTATAGTAAACAGCCCCGAAATTTCGGGGCTGTTTTTTTTATTTTATAATATCCTGAAGCCCATTCCTGTCAATATCGGGACTGCGCTTCCATTCCATTTTCTACATTATATTCTGTCCCATCAGGTTCGACGGCATAATTATCTCTATCTGGAACTTGATAAAGAAGCGGTTCTTTTTGAGTATAACTATTCATAAAAACAACCGTTATGACGGTCAATAACACCGTAAAAAGCCACTGACAATACTTATTTCACTGCCAGAAATAATACGGTAATATTTGCCGTTTGGCGCGCAGAAAATGCTGTATTGATGCGGTTGCGAAAGATTCAACTCAGGCAAAAATAATCTTATGCTAATATATTGGCCAGGATGAAAATCGGCAACGTCGCCGCCATCGGAAGGATATAAATAGAAAGAAGTGATTTCGCTGGATTCTTTTACTTTTTGTTTGACCACAAAAGGCGCCCGCCAGTCCAGCCACCTTTTTCGACCGTTCTTTGGATGACGGCAGGGTTTTCAATATGTTCCGCATACGCCAATACAGCCGTTGCCAAAGCCGTTTGCTGCCTTTTGTTCTGCTGGTTTCCCATATTCTAAATGTTTTTCAACTCAGGATGGTGCGTGAACATACGGTTGTAAAAATGCGTCGTTAATAATACACTATGTTCTTTGGGAACGGTTGCCGTAACGAGATTTTTTGTTCTTGTGTCATGATTGTTGACTATTAATAAAGGATAAAAATGTCTTTTATTATTTTCTGTTTATCGAAAAGATTAGGAACGCAAAAATTATCTTAACGTCAGGTTGGCAATATGCTAACCTTTCAAATCTCCCCAAAAATCAGTAAACCGACACCCAATCCACGTGTCTAATATTTGAAATTTCTATTTTTTTTGAACCCAAATGTCATGATCATGAATGATGAAAAATTTGATGTATTTACGAGATGCCTTTTAGTCGGTCTGTTTGTAGGGATTACCGCTGTTTATGTCAACCTATTGTTTGATTTGGGATTTAGACATTTGACGCATTTCCGTTTGTCGGCGATTATTAATGTATCCTCGATTATCATGGGGTGCGCGATTTTGTTGACGATTTGCGGTGTTTTGTATTATGGTTTCAGGGTATGGTTTAAGCAATCTGCCAATACATTGTTTACGGTCGCGATGCTTTTGATTACGGCATTTGCCATTTGGAAAGTAACAGGAATTGTACGCTCTCCTATCCACGTGGAAACGGTGGAATTTCGCGAACTGTTGATTGGTATTTTGTGTGTGAACGGTATATTGGGCGCAGTTTTGTTTCCAATGTTTTATTCCAGGGAAAAATTAGTTAGTCAAATTATATAAGCGTTTTTCTAAAAACTAGACTATAAAAAAACGCAGAACAGAATTCTTTCCGTTCGGCGTTTTTTGTGTCAATATAGGAATCCATTTTGTCTTTTACCCCTATGCATTTTCCAACAACCAGGCTTTTACGGTATTGAAATCCGCAGGCAATTCTACCGCTTCTTTCTTTTTACCTAAAAGATATTGGGCTTTTTCTGGAACAGGGATTTCCATGCCTATTACTTCTTCCACCACATCCGGAAACTTAACAGGATGCGCGGTTTCCAATATAAAACCTTTGTCCTTATTGTTTTTCTGCAAATCAGCCAATGCTTTATAGGCAACTGCGCCGTGGGGATCCAATATATAATTGGTACGATCGTAGACTTCTTTTATAGTCGCTCTAGTGTCACTATCCGAAACGCTTACGCTGCTTACCATTCCTTTCAACGCAGGGAAATTGTTCTGGAAGATTTCCAATATACGAACGAAATTGCTAGGATCGCCAACGTCCATCGCATTGGAAATAGTCGCTACTGCTTTTTGTGGTGCGTAGTTCCCCGTCTGGAAATACTTAGGAATTTCGTCATTGACATTCGTTGCCGCCAAGAAATGTTTGATAGGCAAACCGGACGCATTCGCCAATATACCCGCGCAAATATTTCCGAAATTGCCGCTAGGAACGCAAACAACCGGCGCTTCTTCGTTTTCCTGCATCCATTGCTGGTATGCAAAGAAATAGTATAGTTGTTGTGGCAACCAGCGCGCAACGTTGATAGAATTCGCGGAAGTCAATACCATTTTTGCGTTTAGATCCGCGTCCACAAAAGCTTGTTTTACGATCGCCTGACAATCATCAAACACACCGTCGATTTCCAAAGCTTTAATGTTTTGTCCGCAAGTCGTCAACTGCAATTCCTGTATAGGGCTGACTTTTCCTTTTGGATACAGGATCACAACTTCCACGCCTTCCACACCGAGAAAACCATTGGCAACCGCACCACCCGTATCACCGGAAGTCGCTACCAATACAGTCGTTTTCGTTGCATTGTCTTTATTGAAATAACCTAGGCAACGACTCATGAATCTAGCACCGACGTCTTTGAATGCCATCGTCGGTCCATGAAACAATTCCAATGAAGAAATGGATTCGTCGATTTTAACTAAAGGAAAATCAAAGTCGACGGTTTCGGCTACTATCTTTTCCAATACATCTTTCGATATCGATTCTGAAACGTAAGGCTGCATTACTTCTACACCGATTTCCACTTTGGATTTTCTTGCAATGTTTTTGACAAAATCGCTGGAAAGTTGTGGTATGCGTTCCGGGAAATACAATCCTTTATCAGGTGCTTGGCCATGTACCGCAGCATATTGAAAATCTACGTCTGGGGCTTTTTTATTTAAACTATAAAATTTCATTGTAGTAATTGTTGACTATAAAAATGTTTCTATTTTTTACATAAAGTTCATTTAAGCAGGATTATATTTTAAGAGATTTCTCGCTCGTGCCTCACTCGAAATGACGTTGATTATTTGTAGCACATTACAGAACAACGTCATTTCGACCGAAGGGAGAAATCTCCTAAAAATAGCCACTTAAATTCCCCTATTTATTTCTCGTCAATAATCGTCGCGCCGTTTTTATTGATCAATGAAACGTACGTATAAAAATTAATACCTAGCTTAGTAAAAACAGACTGCATAACTTGTTCTACTTTTTCCGCCGTTTCTTTGTCTTTGCTCAACATAAAAATTGACGGTCCAGAACCCGAAATACCACCGCCCAACGCACCGGCGTTGATACATTGGTATTTCACTTCGTTAAATCCCGGAATCAATATGCTGCGCACAGGTTCGATGATTTCGTCATTCAAGGAACGTCCAATAAGATCGACGTCGTTAAGCGTAATACCTGCAACCAAACCGCCGACATTGCCCCATTGGCGAATAGCGGTTTTTAATGAAACATCACGGCGCAATATCGCGCGTGCATCTGCCGTACGAACCTCAATCTGCGGATGCACCAACGTCACGTAAAGATTGGGCGTCGGCAAAGGAATAATATCCAAAGGATTGATCGAACGGATCAACGTCACGCCGCCATAAATCACGGGTGCGATATTGTCGGCGTGCTTGACGCCGCTTGCGACTTTTTCGCCGAACATGGCATATTGGATCAGTTCCTCTTTTGAAAAATGGTTGCCCAATAGATGATTGGCGCCGACAACCGCGCCAGCCGCGCTCGCCGCACTGGAACCTACGCCGCTGCCGGGTTTGATATGTTTGTGTATCAATACTTCAAACCCTGTTTTGCCGTCCAGTTCTTTCAGCATTTCCAACAAAGGCGCACCTGCCGTATTTTCCGCAGGATTTTCGGGCAAAGGAAAACCGTCTGCACTTTTTACGATGATTTCCGGTCTGTCCAACAGTCGAATATCCATAGTGTCCGCCGGATCGGTCAAACATAATCCCAATACATCGAAACCGCAAACCAGATTGGCTACGCTTCCCGGTGCCTGCACCGTGCATTGGGTTATTTTATTTGTATGTAGCATAAAAGTAATTATGAATTAATGAGTGATGAATGATGAATTGCCAAACTAGACACTTAAATAATAGCCCACGCAAACTCATTTTCAAATCCTCAAATTACCAAATCATCAAATTGTCTAAGATCCCGCTTTCATCAAGTCCGCAAAAACGCCGCTCGCCGTCACTTCGGCACCAGCTCCCGCACCCTTGATCACCAAAGGCTGTTCCGCATAGCGCATCGTGTAGAACAATACGATATTGTCTTTTCCGTAAAGATGGAAAAAGTCGGATTGAGGCGTGACCTGTTGCAAACCGACGGAAGCTTTTCCATTTTCAAATTCAGCAACGAATTTCAGTTTGCAGCCATTGGCGTTGGCGCCGTCATATAATGCTTTGAAATGCGCTTCGTGCTTTTCCATTTCCTTGTAAAAATCTTCGACCGAACCTTCAAAACAAGACGCGGGAAGGAACGGTGTATTTTTGACGTCCGTCATTTCGATTTTAGCGCCGGCTTCGCGTGCCAATATCATGATTTTGCGCATGACGTCTGTACCTCCCAGATCCAAACGCGGATCGGGTTCAGTATAACCTTCCGCCTGTGCTTGTCTTACAATTTCCGCAAACGGTTTAGAACCGTCGTAGTTGTTGAAAACATAGTTCAGCGTACCGGACAGTACCGCTTGTATTCTGTGTACTTTGTCACCGCTACGGATCAAGTCGTTGAGCGTGCCAATAACGGGCAAACCCGCGCCCACATTGGTTTCGAACAAAAACGGCGCATTAAATTCATGTGACATCGACTTCAGCGCTTCGTAGTAACTATAAGGTGCCGAAGCGGCAATTTTGTTACAAGCGACAACGGCAATACTTTTGGACAATAGTTTGTCGTACGCTTTGGCAACCGCTTCGTTGGCAGTAACGTCCACCACGACGGAGTTGCGGAGATTTCGTTCAATAGCTGTTTGAACAAACGTATCTAAATTGAACTCCTGTCCTTTTTCCAGTTCTTCTTTCCATTTTCCCAAATGAACGCCCGTCTGGTCGTAGCTGCTGCACATTTTTTTACTGTTTGCCAATCCGACGACGCGGACGTTGACACCCAAATATTTTTGCAGATAACTATGTTGCTGATGTATCTGCTCCAATAGTCTGCCGCCGACATTGCCCGTACCGACAACGTAAACATTCAACTGTTTGTAAACGGATTCAAAAAAGACTTCGTGCAAAACGTTGACCGCTTTTTTGACATTGTTGACGGAGATGACTGCGGAAATATTTTTTTCGGAAGAACCCTGCGCGATGGCGCGCACGTTGATACCGTTGCGTCCCAACGTAGCAAACATGCGTCCGCTGATATTGGGATGGCTTTTCATTTTATCACCTACGAGTGCGACGATGGAAAGGTTGAGCTCTTCGCGTACAGGTTCAACCGTATGGTTGGCAATTTCAAAATGGAAAGCCTGATTAACGGCATCTCTTGCTTTGGCTGCATCCACCGCATTTACCGCTACGCAAATGGAATATTCGGAAGAGCCTTGCGTGATCAATATAACGTTGACATGCGCATTGGCCAATGCTTCAAACAAAGTTTTGGAAAAACCTGGAACGCCTACCATGCCGGCGCCTTCCAGACTCAACAACGCGACTTCCGTAATGCTGGAAATACCCGAAACGATATTGCCAGCGGTTATCGACGCGCTCATCAATGTGCCCTCATCCTCTGGCGCAAAAGTATTTTTGACCCAAACAGGAATCTGTTTTTGCATGACGGGCAATATCGTTGGCGGATAGACCACTTTGGCGCCGAAATGCGACAGTTCCATCGCTTCTTTGTACGAAATCTGCGGTATTGGCTTGGCGTTGGTCACCCATCTTGGATCGGCCGTCATCATGCCCGAAACGTCGGTCCATATTTCCAAAGCTTCTGCGTTGATCGCCGCCGCGTATATTGCCGCCGTGTAATCCGACCCCCCACGACCCAAAGTCGTGATATGTCCGCCATGGCCGCGCGCGATGAAACCCGGAGCCATGTACAGTTTGGATGGATGCGCCTGCAAAAAGGCAGCAACATTGGCGTTTGTTTTTTCAAAATCCACCGCTGCGTAGCCAAAATTGTCGTTGGTCAATATCACGTCTCTCGAATCGAGCCACACATTGCTGACTTCCAGCGACGCGAGATAAGCCGAAATAATTTTGCTCGACAGCAGTTCCCCAAAACTCACGATGCGGTCTTTCGTCGCAGGCGACAATTCCTGCAAACGGAAAACGCTTTGGCAAATGTCTTCCAGTTCGTTGAATTGCTGCATGACCATGCTTAGGCAGCCACTCCTCGTAGCGACAGGCAACAGTTGGTTCGCCGCTTCGATATGCTGTTCCAGCAAAGATTGCAGCAGACTTTCGTATTCTTTTTCGGATTGGTGAGCTTTGTGTCCGAGTTCGATCAGTTTGTCGGTGACGCCTTTCATGGCAGATACGACGACGATCTGTTCGGAACAGTTGTTTTGCGTAACGATCTGTACGACTTTCTTTATATTTTCGGCATTGGCGACGGATGATCCGCCAAATTTTAAAACGTGCATAAATCTATATTGTGTAAATCGGTAAGTACGTGTGTTGTGTTCCTTCTGTGAGAAACTACGGCAGTGCGCCCAGAGGATGATATACAAAAATTTTACCCTTTACAGGGTAATAATAGTAATCGTGATGATAGTGGAGACTATCATAGTCAAAGTGTGGGTGATATTTGGTTGACGATTTGCCATAAATGCTCGGCTAAGTTAAACGTAAAAAGTTAAAAACCAACGCCAAGTTACTATTTTTTTAACGCACTCGTTTGTTTTTTAGAAAAAATCCAACAGAAAAGGTTTTTTGTTCGTCAAAGTAGCAAACAAAACATCATAAAGGATGTACGAAATACGCCCCTGCAAATGCATCTTTTATAATTCCAAATCACAGCTCTTTCGTAAAATCAACCCGGATTTTCGTTTGGAAGTTTTTGATTGTTTTGAAAATCTCGATCAATGTCAAACGTTCAATACGCGAAAAACGGTTGAGCAGCATGTAGTTGTCCGGTTCAGCATGGTCGTCGACGATCTGTCGGGCTTGATGTTTCAGACGTAGGCTCATCAACAGGTAATACGATTGGCGCAGTTCTTCGGCTTCCTGATCCGAAAAAACGCCCTGCTGATGCAGTAAGCGGATACGTTCGCCCGTATTGACCGTTTTGATACGGTTTTTCAACGCGTATACGCGCACCAGATCGACGATCGGCGTCATGGCTCTTTTCACGTCAAAAACTTCGTTGTTGCCTTTCGTAAACGTTTTGATGCCTTTGAAAAAAGTCAGCGGAGGTTCGTATTGCAGAGCGTTTTTGGCCATGAAATAAAATACGCGTTCCATCGGTTTTTGCAATAGCTCGTCCAAGAATCCGTACAGTTCCTGAATGATGCTTTCATCACCGTACAAAAAGCGGCAGTCGAAAAACGTCGTAAACTTGATGATCGTTTCGGGGACGGCGTCCGCCACCCATTCTTCGTAGTTGCGTTTCCAGTGCGAAAGCGAATGTGTCCATTTCGGATTCATCGCCATGTAGCCGCCCGTGCAGAAACTAAATCCAATATGGTCAAGGCTTTCGGACACGCGTTTGGAAAATTCGAGGAAATAAGCACGTACTTCTTCGCGGTGTTCGTTGGCTTTGTCTTCGTAAATGATCGCGTTGTCCTGGTCGGTTTTGAAAGTCTGCTCCTTGCGCCCCTCGCTGCCCAATACCATGAAACAAAACTTGGCGGGCGCGGGCCCCATCGCGGCAATCGTACGCTCGATAACTTTTTCGGCAATACTGTCCGAAATCGTCGTAATCACTTGATTGGCAATACCTGTGTGTACGCCACGATCCAAAAGTTGACGAATAATTTTGGGCGCTTCGAGCCATTTTTCGCGTAGTTCGTTGTCCGAATTGGCGAGTTTGACGGACTGAATAAACAAAATCGGCGACTGCGATTGTTCCGCCAGTAGTCGGTTTCGGCTTTGAAATCCAATATAATCGCCGTCTTTTTCGATCAGCAAATATTTGGAGTTGTGCCGGTACATTTTCAAAACGGCTTCAAAAACGAAACTATTGACAGAAACCTTGCTGGGTTTGCGATCCATGATTTCCGACGCCAAGGTTTCGGGTGAAAGTCGCTCGCCAATAATGCGGTCACGCAGCAATATATCGGTCAGGTAACCGACGATTTTATCGTTTCCATCTTTAAGGTAAATGCAGCTTACGCGCGTTTCTTCCATGCGTTTGACCACCTCAAAAACGGGTGTTTCGGCAGCTATGGCGACTATTGGGCGGTAAGAGATGTCACCGATTCTTTTGGAAAAAAACTGGTCGGCGTCGAGAAAACTATCGTCGCGCCAAGCCGGCTTTTTGAAAAAATGGGCAAACTCATTGTCCATCATCCTTCCTGCAAAATCCGAAGTGAAAAACCGCTGGAACGCTTCGTATTGCGTGCACAGTTCGCGGAAATATTTACGGTGGAGAAAATAGATTTCCGTCCCTTTCTCTACCCAAACCGTATTGACCGAAAGCCGCTGATTGAGCAATACGCTGATGCCGCCGTAGATTTCGCCGGCAACCAATTTTTGTTCGTGCCTTCTGTTGCGGCCGCTGTCGTAAAAAAAAGCATCGTAACTACCCGAAACGACAATGTCGACGCCGCGCAGTTTGGAAATTTCCTGTTCGTACAAAACCTGCTCTTTGTCAAAAACTTTCTTTTCCAATTTGGCAGCCGTCGCTTCGATCACTGCATCAGGCAGTTGGTTGAACGGCGCGGTTTCTTGCAAAAATTCAAAAGCGTTCATGTGAGAGTCGTAAGTGGTGAGTAATGGGTGGTGAGTGAACACATCCTATTGATGAAAGGAATTGTAGAGGATAAGCACCAATATAAACAAGGCTGCGGCGACGACCGCAAATCCTAGTTTGCGTGTATTGCGGTGATATTGGATGTTTTCGACGACGGGTTTTTGCGACAAAATATCGCGCTGCGTCATCGACAATATTTCTTTTTCCTTAAAAAAACATCTTGCCGTCGCCAACGCGTCGTATTGCGCATTGTGCGGAAATGGTTGATTTTCGGAAAATAAATAATGGTAAAGGTCGACCAGCTTCAGCTGACGCTGCGTTTCCATATAAGGCAGGCTGGCGCCGCAGTTCATCGTGCAGAAAAGCGGCAATTTTTCCAAAGGGCTTTCTTTTTGCCCAATACGAAAAAACTCTACGTTGAGCAATTTGTAGTCCAGTTCGACAAAATGCCCGACAACAATCGGTTGAAACTGTTCCAAGTCTTTTTGCAAAAGTTCCAATACGGCATGGCGTTCTTTGCCTTTTTGGCTTAATATTTCATCCGAAATGCCGTGAATTTCCCTGGAAGCCGGATGTACCGTATAATCCGTATTGGCAATGTAATGGTCTTCTTGTTTGAGGAGCGCACCGTCATGATTGTAGACCAGCCAACAAACCTGCACCACAAATGGCCAGTTGTCCAACTGCTCACAGGACGCATTCCACTTAATGGGCAGCCCCGAAGATTCCGTATCGATGACCAAGTAATAATCGTGCACAGCGCAAGCAAGATTTTCAATGTTGGAAAAAACACATTTCCCTACATCTGCGTTATCTTCTTGCTTAGTCGATAAGACAGATAAGTAAAGAAAGGTGCCGCCAACACGTCAATCGTATAATGCACGTGCTGGATCAAGACAAATATAGCAATCACAAAGGTAGCCACCAATGCAAATGTTTTTTCGGGCTTGCGTTGCAGACACAGAAAACTTAAAAACATGGAAGATGTATGCCCGGAAAAAAACAAATCTTTGGTAATGAAATCGGCATGTCCGTACGTCAAATTGCTCACCGGGTCCTTGATAGGAATAAGCCCGACCGGCGGATCCAACGCGACCAACGAAATGGACAAATACCTGAAAAGCAAAAAGATAATGACCGCGTACAGCGTCGTCAAAAACTGCTGCGGATGTTGAAACGCACGCAACAATGCCAAGCTGATCACACTCCACAATACGACAAATATCGGAACGGAAAGATCCATCGCCGGCAAATTGTTGACCAAAAAATCATTGGTAATCAAATGCCCCGGCCTTTGCTGTATCACATGAAAAAACGCCGGCAAGCACATGATCAACGCACCCAATATCAACAGTCCAACAAATAATGCTGTCTTGTATTGGGACGCTTTCAGTGCGTGCTGCCATTGGAATGCGGCACTTTTGGCGGTATATTTATCGTGGTCGTTCAGATTTGCCATTGACAACAGGTGAGCACGTCAACATCGACGTCTAAACCCGCAAAGGTACAATATGAACTTTATATTAAGTTTTATTTTTTGAGCCGAAAGCGCTTGGTAAGCTGAAAGTGCAAAGCAAAAAGCTGAAAGCAAGATATAAACCAATTGCTGGCGCGCTAGCGATTTGCAGTTCTTATGGATTCCGGCGTTCTGCTTTAAGCTTTCAGCTTCTTAAACGCTCGTCCCAAACAGGCACTCAAATCCGTCGGCAACAAACTCTCCTCGGATTCTTTTTCCAATACCAAATCGCCCGCCAGTCCATGAAGGTACACGCCCAATAGCGCGGCGTCGCGCCCATCGTAACCTTGCGCAAGCAGACTCGTCAATAAGCCCGTAAGCGTATCGCCGCTGCCGCCCGTCGCCATGCCCGCATTTCCGGTAGTATTGAAATAACCTTTTCCCTGATGTGCAACCAACGTATTGTGCCCTTTCAATATAATCGTGAACGGATATTGTATGGAAACGTCGATGGCTTTTTGAATGCGCGCCGCTTCGTTTGGCTGCTTGCCGAACAAGCGTTCAAATTCTTTTGGATGTGGCGACAGGATGGAGCTTTCGGGAACAAGTGCGAGCCAATCGGGATTTTGCGCAATCATATTAAGCGCGTCGGCGTCCAGCACCAACGGCTGTTGCGCGTTGTCCAATATGTTTTTCAAAAGAGCGGTTTCGTCCGTACCCAAACCAGGACCGACGCCGATACTTTTGTATGGGGAAAATACAATGTTTTCGCCACGAAAACTGCTCATTGCTTCGGGTATGGCAATCGGCAATACCAAGGATTCGGATGCTGGAATATGGCAGGTGAGCAAACCGGCACCGCTACGCAGACAAGCGATTGCCGCCAATATCGCCGCGCCCATTTTCCCTTTATTGCCCGCCACTAAAAGCGCATGTCCGAATGTACCTTTGTGACCGTATTCGTTGCGCGGTTTGTATATTTTTTGGACAAAAGAAAGGTCTACAAGCGAAAAAATGGGAGTTTCCTGAGGTTTGTATTTTCCCGAAAGACCAATATCCAATACGGAAATTTCCCCGAAATGAACCGCGTTTTCCGCCAACAAAAAACAAAATTTCAACCGCTGAAAAGTAAACGTGTATTGGGCGTCCAATACAATATTGCCTTGCGAACTTTGATCCAAAAACATTCCGGAAGGAACGTCGATCGCGACTTTTATATTGGACAAATGGTTTAGATAAGTGACAAGTTCGGCCGCAAAATCCTGCAATGGTTTGTTCAAACCCGAGCCGAAAAGCGCGTCGACAACAATCGCATTTTCGGAAATATCGGGAAAATCTGTTTCGTTTTGCAAAACCTGTATTGGACAATTAAGATCCTGCAAACGTTGTTTGTTCGTTTCAAAATCGACGCTGCCGTTTTTTTCCGAAAACAATTCAAAAACTTGAACCGAATATTCGTCCTCCAGCAACAATCGGGCAATCGCCATACCGTCGCCGCCTTTGTTGCCTTTTCCGCAGAAAATCGCAAATGTTCGCTCCGTCCCGAACCCACGCAACAATTTGTTGTAGCAAGCTTCCGCCGCCCGTTCCATCAAGTCAACAGAACGGATCGGTTCGTTCGCTATCGTGTAAGCGTCCCATTCCCGTATTTGCTGCGCGTTAAAAAGCTCCATGTTTTTAAAATAAATTAAAAAAAAGTCGTCGGAGGTCTGTATTAGTGTAGACGTCCAATACCGATGACTGACCACCGACGACCGATTACTGTCTCAATACCTTCACTTCCCCGTTTTCCCATTGGATGATTTTGCTAGGTTGAGCGCGCGAAGTATCGTCGCGTCTATATTGGACAGCGTGGTCAACGCCGTCAACAATCGCCGTATTGATTTCACTAAAAATCGCTGGCGATGGATCGCCGCTCAGGTTGGCGGAAGTGCTAACGATTGGTCTACGCAGACGCTTGATGATTTTTTTGCAAAAATCATCTTTGCAAATACGGATCGCGACGCTGCCGTTTTCCGCCACCACATTGTCCGCCAAACCAAGCGCCTGTTCGTAAATAATCGTCGTCGGGCGATCTTGTTGGTCCAGATAGTCAAAAACACCCAAATCAGGCGCCGCAACGTATTGAATCAAATCCCGTTCGTCGGCCAGCAGCACGACAAAACTTTTGTGCGCCGGACGGCGTTTGAGGTTGATGATTTTTTCTACTGCATCCGCGTTGGTCGCGTCGCAGCCCAGTCCCCAGACCGTATCGGTCGGATACAATATGATGCCGCCATTTCTCAATACATCCAGACACGCGTCCAGGTCTTCCGTAAAATCCTCGTTCATGGGTGCTAATTTAATCCACTTCTATGCATTAGTTTTGCAAAAATTTCAAAACGCTGATTTACACGCAATAAAAACATAAAATTTTCGAAATGAAAGAATTAATTCAGGCAGCTTGGTCCAATAGAGATTTGTTGAAAGACGCCCAATACACGGACGCGATCAGAGCCGTGATCGAAGAAGTCGACAAAGGTCGTCTACGTACCGCAGAACCGATCGACGGTCAATGGCAGGTCAACGAATGGGTCAAGCAAGCGATCCTGATGTATTTCGGTATCCAGAAAATGCAGACTTGGGAAGCAGGTCCGCTGGAATGGTATGACAAAATGGAACTTAAACATGGTTACGAACAATTAGGCATCCGCGCGGTTCCGCACGCGGTGGCGCGTTACGGCGCATATATTTCCGCGGGTGTCGTATTGATGCCAAGCTATGTCAATATTGGTGCGTATGTCGACGCGGGAACGATGGTCGACACTTGGGCGACGGTCGGAAGCTGTGCACAGATCGGCAAAAACTGCCACTTGAGCGGCGGTGTCGGTATCGGCGGCGTATTGGAACCATTGCAGGCTTCTCCCGTCATCATCGAAGACAACTGTTTTATCGGTAGCCGCGCGATCATCGTGGAAGGGGTGCACGTCGAAAAAGAATCCGTGATCGGCGCTGGCGTTACTTTGACAAAATCCACACACATCATTGACGTTTCGGGCGAACAACCCGTTACAATCAAAGGTCGCGTGCCTGCGAGAAGCGTTGTGATTCCGGGTTCTTATGTCAAAAAATTCCCTGCGGGCGAATACAGTGTGAACTGCGCGTTGATCATCGGAAAACGTAAAGAAAGTACAGACACAAAAACGAGCCTGAACGACGCTTTGCGTGATTTTGACGTTGCAGTTTAGGATTTTTAACGAATGCGATAACACTAAAAATAAGTGCATAAACTTTCGTGTCGTTTTATCATCTAACTTTAATAAGTTAAATCGGAAAAATTATGAAGAAAATCATATTGGGTTTGGCGATGCTGTTGGGTTTGGGAGTAAGTTCCCAGGCGCAAGTATTCAGAGGGAATACGGTAACTGAAAGGACAAAATTTGGGATTCAAGGTGGTATGAGTGTTCCGTATATGAATTTCGGCGGCGGCTATTACGATAGTTGGGGCGATTATTATTCCAACAATTCTGATGCAATAGTCGGTTTTACTGGCGGTATTAATGTCGAAATCCCATTACGCAACGGATGGTATTTGCAACCTGAAGCCAATTTTTCACAGATGGGGGGCAAGTATTGGGGGGGAGATTCCAAAAACAATGATGCTAGGGCCAAAGACGCAATGAATTACCTTCAAGTACCTATCCTGATTAAGTACAAACCAATGCTGCAAGGTTTTGGGATCTACTTTGGACCACAATACGCTTATCTGCTCAGTGCAAATGAAAGTTATAATACGGGGGCACCATCTGTTAATATTCGCCCCGCATCTGTCAAAAACGAATTTGGGATCGTCGTAGGATTGGAATACTATTTTCCATCTGTTAATGATGGTCCATCTTTCGGGCTTGGACTTAGAGGGATGACAGGATTGACCAATACCCTTGATTATAATGCTTATCCAAATGGAGCTCCATCCATAAGAAATAATTCAATTTTTCTAACAGCGGGTGTACGTTTCTAATACTAAGAATGTATTTTTTTAAGCAGCCAATACTGGCTGCTTTTTTTGTTTTTAACTTTTGAATTTCTATTTTGCAACATGAAAAAATTTGCGCTGATTCCCGCACGGTACGATTCCACTCGTTTTCCCGGAAAACTCATGAAGGTTTTGGGCGACAAAACGGTCATCCGCCATACCTACGAAAACACCGCCGCGACGCAGTTGTTTGACGAGGTTTTTGTCGCGACGGACAGTCCGGTCATCTATGACGAAATCGTTTCGCATGGCGGCAAGGCGGTCATGAGCAAAAGGGAACACGAATCGGGCAGCGACCGTATTGCGGAAGCGATTGCGGACATGGACGTTGACATCGTGCTCAACGTGCAGGGCGACGAACCTTTTGTCAAAAAAGAACCACTCGAAAGACTCTTGCAGGTTTTCGAAGGCGAAGCAGGAAAGGACGTGCAGGTTGCCAGCCTGATGCGCCAGTTTACCGATCCCGAAATGGTATTGGAAGCGAGCAACGTCAAAGTTGTCGTGGACCTAAACTATAATTCTTTATTGTTTAGTCGTTCGCCGATTCCGTTTCCGCGTGATACCAATATCGACATTCCTTATTATCATCATATTGGCGTGTACGCTTTTCGGAAAGAAGCGCTGATGCGTTTTACGAACTGGCAAATAACGCCGCTCGAAGCTGCCGAAAAAATTGAATGTTTGCGCTATCTGGAACACGGCATTCCGCTCAAAATGGTATTGGTCGACGCTATGGGAATCGGCATCGACATTCCGGAAGATCTGGAACGTGCAAAGATTAAGTTGTCGGAGGAAAACTAAGTGTTTAGCAAGCTATACAACCAAGCATAACAAAAGAGACAACTATAGTTAGTTGTCTTTTTTGTTATAGGAAAATCACTTTTCCCTGTTTCGGAAAAATCCATTTTACCTGCAATGTATTTTCTTTTTTTAGTTCATTTTTTATAGTTTGTTCGTTGTTTTCTTCTGGCTTGATATGGACTATAACAATAGGAAAATTCTTTAAATTTTCTTTACCGGCATAAGCACTCAACACTTGCAATTCACCATTCAGCAAACTAGGTTTTAAATGTCCAAACAAGGCCGTATTGGATTGTTTGTTCGGATAGGAAACCTCGATCATGATTCCTTTTAATAAATGCTGCGTCAATAAGGGCGCTACGTATTGCCACAAATCTTTCAGATTAGAATGATGCTCAATTGTATCGGCACCTGTATCGCCTAGATAAAGCAAATATTTCCCCTCTGTATTCCGAACCAAAAATGCGGTACTTTTCCCAGGATTGGCGTGCGACAACGGAAAAGCTTGCACAGCCAAACCGCTAGCAGAGTCCAACGTAGGTTGTTCCGCTACCATTTTTTCCAAATGATATTTTTTAAGTTGCGGTGCGTCTCCCATATCACCAAAATTTGCCCAGGTATCCCAACTAAAATAATGTTTCGCAATGGCGTCAATCGTGAATGGCAAACCGTAAATCGTTTTCTTGCTGTCCGCTGGTGCATTCTGTATCAATCCGGCAAGATGATCCAAGTGCGGGTGCGAAATAAAATAGGCGCAGATGTTTTCTTGTATAGCCTGCATCGCGTTTTTGTGTTCAAGATATTTGGACGGAACTTTTTCCATTCCTGCATGCAAAGTTCCAGCATCCAAAGCAATATAATGGTCGCTATTTTTGTTTGCTACCAAATAAGAGGAAAGATTGTTTTCTTCCAGCCCGCCATGAACGCCGAGCGGAATGACCTTGAAAGTCTGTCCAATACTATGCAGACTATACAATAAAAAACATAATAGTATTGTACCTATTTTTGTCCGCATTTTATTTTTTGCTTTTATACATTTCTGGTGCAATTGTTATAGTATAGGCAGGTTTGCCGTTCTTGTCATTATAGTCATATTCCATGACTACATCATTATCCCGGAAATATTTCAGCGAAGGCTCGCTTTTTATAGTTTCCAATATAGTAGGTTCCTGTTCTTTTTTAAATGCGGCCGTGTCCATCGCTGCAACTTCCAAATTTTCCCAAACGTAAGAATACTTAAAAACCTTATTGGGCAATGCTTCCGCTTTTGTCCATTTAAGTCCGCTGCCGAGATCCATGGGAAGTCTTTTGCTGACTTCAGTAGCAACTTCTTCGAGTTTTTTCTGCGTATTATTCAATCCGCAAGATTGCAGCAATAACAATACTGCCAATATAATAGTCGCCGAAAATAATTTTGGGATTATAACATTTTGCAACTTCTTTTTCATAATCTATAGTTTATTGGTTTATAAATTATTTTTCTTCCTCAAAATAAAACTTATAGTATTGCTGACCTGTCACTTCATCCAAACCTTTTTCTACCAAATCCCTTCGCCCATGTATGTAAATAGAAAAGTTATTGTCTAGTTTCAATACTTGTTTAAAGTTTTTTGCCTGTTTTTTTACGGCAGAAAGATGTATGTCAAAATCGTCTTCCATCGCAATATCGTGCGCCGATTGATAACGTTGTTTGAAATCTTTGAAACTATCAATGACTTCTTCGTGATGCATCACGTCCTGCGTGAAGTTGTCAATATTGAACTGGTCCTGCGTTTTGAAAAAATCCATCGAACGATTCATCATGTCAATTTGGTCACTTTTGGAAACCTCAAATTTGGCAGGATATTCCTCCGTAATAAATTGTTTGCATAAAGATAAATAATCGTCCGTATTGTGATAGGCATCCTCGTAAGGTTTGAGTTGCAGAAAATCGTTGATCCAATACTGCGCTTCGTTTTGTTTGTTGGTCGCATCCACGGCACAACAGACATAACCTTCTTCCTTATTTTTACGAAAAATCAGACAGCCTTTGTCAAGCTTGTTGATATTGATACCTTCTTCCTGTGCAACTTCGTAGCTTTCGCCATGCGGAAAAACCTTGAGGAAAGTTTCCTTGCTTTCACTTTTAAAGATCCCCACCGCCTGCACTTCTTCGCCGTCCAATAGTACGTTGTCAAAAGACGCCACATACAATTCGCCTTCCTTAACCTTGACGTGCGTGCTCTTGCTATACAAAAACTGCGCAAGCCAAACAGACTGTTCGTAAAAGGATTTCGGATTTTCAAAAATCGCCGTCACGTAGGTAAACACTTCGTTGAGCGCGACGTCGTTGAGATGCGTGAAATGGTATCGGTCGTTTTCGTTGAAAGCGCCGAGAAAATATTTGTTGAGCAGTCCCTTGACCAAATCGTCGTTGAGCGTCAGCGGATTCATCGAAAGTTTCAATTCCTCGCCGCGCGTCGGGTTGCCCACTTTGTGTACGATTACTTGTTGTAAGATTACGTTGTCTGTGCCAGTCATATTGGACAAAGATAATACCGTGGGGGCGTATTGCGTACGCACATTGTAGCTGCCTTATATTGGGCGTATGCAATATGCCCCTACGATTTCATTATAATTTCCTTTTCCTAAAATATTATCCTTCCGCTTTGTTACATGTGTATCGGAATATTAACTTCGCCGCTTAATCAGCGATACATGGCAAAGCGCATTCTCAAAATATTTCTGTACCTCTTTCTGTCTTCTACAATCTATGCCGTCTGTTGCAAAGTCATCATGCCGCCGACGACCTTGACGCAGTTGAGCAGTTGGCTCGGGCCAAACGGACTGACGCGCGACTATGTAAGCGGCGACGAAATCTGTCCCAACCTGAAACTTGCGGCCATTGCGAGTGAAGACCAACTTTTTCCCGACCATCACGGATTTGACTGGGACGCTTTGGAAAAAAGTCTGGCGAGCAAACACAAAAAACGCGTGCGTGGCGGCGCAGCGAGCACGATCAGCCAGCAGACAGCCAAAAACGTATTTCTGTGGCAGGGCGAGGGTTTCACCAAATACTTGCGCAAAATCCCCGAATTTTATTTTACCAAAGTCATCGAAATCGTTTGGGGAAAGAAACGCATATTGAATGTATATCTTAATGTCATCGAAACCGGACCCGGACTTTTCGGTGTGGAAGCGGCGGCGCAGCATTATTTCCACAAACCGGCCAAAGACTTGACACGCAGGGAAGCGGCGCTCATCATTGCGTGCCTTCCCAATCCGAAAAAATTCCAACCCGATTCTGGTGAGCGTTACGTGCAGTGGCACGCAAACTGGATATTGAACCAAATGTCCCACATCAAAAACGATCCGGATATTGTAGAGTTGATCCATTAACCCGATCGGATTATCTTTGTCCCGAAAATAAAAATATTGACATCATGGGTATTGCGGATAGATTATTTGCGATGAAAAACGAAAAAGCGCAAAAAAATGCGGAAGCCGGAAAGGCTTTTTTGGACGAAAATGCGAAAAAAGAAGGCGTAGTTGTATTGCCGAGCGGCTTGCAATACGAAATCATCACGGAAGGTAACGGTGCCAAACCAGGCCCTACGGCTGCGGTGACTTGCCACTACCACGGCACGTTGATCGACGGAACGGTTTTTGACAGTTCTGTCCGTCGTGGCCAACCGGCAACTTTTCCTCTGAACCGCGTCATCAAAGGTTGGACGGAAGCGTTGCAGTTGATGCCGACCGGTAGCAAATGGCGTTTGTTTTTGCCGTCGGACTTAGCATACGGCTCGCAGCAGGTAAGTGCCGAAATCGGCCCCAACAGCACTTTGATTTTTGAAGTGGAATTGTTGGACGTGAAATAAGGGATGCGAAATTTCTTAATGGCGGTTTCTCCCTCCGCAATGACGCGATTTATTTTAAAGAAATGCCCTACTTACTTTAAGCCCATTAAAAATTAACGTTTGCGCAGAGTCTCTTGACGGGAGACTCTGCTGAGAACTCGACTTTAATCGTTCAATATCCACCTGGGCCATAGATCCATCCCAATCATCACAACATGTTAAGCAAAGACGAAGAAAACTTTTTGGAGTATTGGAAAAACAACCGCGAACGCGAAAAGAAAACATTCCGGCAGTTTGCCACGGGTTTGCCTGTGGGATGTGTATTGGCAGCGGCGATATTGGTCTCGGTGTTTTCGGGTTGGGACAAAAGGGCTGATTCGGACATCAATACGTCGTTGAATCCTTCTGTTTTGATGATTGCACTGTTGATAATCGTGGTGTTTGTGGCGATTTTCCACAAGAAACATCAATGGGACCAAAACGAGGAACAATACCAAACCTTGCTCCGCAAAAAAGAAAAACAAGAAAAAAATCAAACAACCCAACAATAAGCCTTTTTCGTTCGTATTGGGTAGTGATGCTATTTTTTGACATATTGTCTTATTTAAAACTGTATTGAAAATGTTTGCAAAGAAATTTTTGTCGATTGCCGTTGTTGCCGCAGCCGTATTTACCACGTCTTGTCTGAAAAATGACAATGGTCCAACCAATACGACAACCTATCAAGATCCATTATTGGAAGTGCCTACTATCGATTCTTTTGCTAACGCAATGGGGTATACGAGCATGATATATGATTCTTATTATACAGGATTCAAATACGAGATATTAGCATATGGAGATACTACCAATGCTCGTCCAGGTAAGTTTCCTGTGTTTACTGCGGCTTACCGTGGAACATTGATGAATGGGACTGTGTTTGATTCTACGTCAACGGTTCCAGGAAATGCAGATTCTACAAGACCGTTCTATTTCAGTACCCAATATACAGCGCCAGGTTTTTTGATTGGCGCCGGCAAAATCGGAAAGGGTGGTCATATTCGTTTCATCGGAGCGTCTTATTATTTCTATGGAAACAAGCAGAATGGAACTATCCCTCCTAATTCGCCATTGTTTTTCGACCTTTATGTAAAGAATGTTAGTTCCAATTAATTTGAATTTTTTCCAATATTTTTCCAAAATAGCCGATCATTTTCGGCTATTTTTTTTATTATAGCGTTTTCAAGCGCAAATATTATCTTTGCGCCCTCTATAAAATTATTTTTTAACAATACTAATTATGCAATTAAAAGGATTAGTACGTTTCTTCACGGTTGCGCTCATATTGATATGCGTGTACCAGCTCTCTTTTACATGGATGGTTCACAGCCACGAAAACAGCATGCAGGACAAGTCCGCGGCTTGGCTGAAAAAGACGTACCCCACACCAGAACAAAAATATGGCAGCAACAGTTCTCTGGCGGCGGCCTACGGTGATTCGCTCAAGGAATTCCAGAAAGAGGAATACAGCCGTCTGCTTGACAGTACCAAAGACAGCAAAATCGGACCTTTTGGCTTGACTACCTACCAAAAGGCGAAAGACAACGAACTTCAGTTAGGTCTTGACCTTCAAGGTGGTATGAGTGTGACGATGGAAGTCGGTTTCGACGGTCTAGTCCGCACTTTGTCCGGCAATTCCAACGATCCAGCGATCGCGCAGTCCATCGAAGCCGCAACGACTAGAAGGGCTAACGGAAACGCGGACTACATCACGTTGTTCGGCGAAGAGTTTGCAAAAAGAGCGGCCGGCAAAAAACTGGCGCCGTTCTTCATTACGAAAAGTAACGGAAAAGTAAAATACAACAGCACCGACGACCAAGTATTGGCGTATTTGCAGTCTCAGTCCGCAGATGCGTTCAAAAGCACGTTCCGCATCTTGAGAACGCGTATTGACCGTTTCGGTGTCGCTTCCCCAACGATCAACCCCGACGAAAAAAGAGGAACGATCACGATCGAATTGGCGGGTGCCAACGATCCGGAAAGGGTAAGGCATTATTTGCAGTCCACGGCAAACTTACAGTTCTTCGAAGTGTACAACGTTTCCGAAGTTGGCGAGGCGTTGGTCAATGCAGACAAAACTTTGAGTGCTTTCCTGAAAGGCAACAAAGGTGTCAGCGACTCTTTGAACGCGACTACCGCCAAAATAGATTCTGCAAAAACAACAACTGCGCAGCCGACTGCTGCTGATTCCGGTAAAGTGGCAACGCTTTCCGATATCAATACGCCAGCCACCAATACGGCAAAAACGGCTGGACCGGTGGACAGTGTTGCGTTGATGAAAGCACAAAATCCAATTTTGAGTATGTTGGCGCCGGCACAAGGTCAACGTGCCGAAAACGGGCAGGTTCAGTTTCCGTCTTATATTGGCATGATCCGCAAAGAAGATACTTCTGCGTTGAATAAATATTTGGCTATGGATGTTGTGAAAAAACAATTTCCTAGCAACATGGTATTCATGTACGGCAAACCTGACTCGGATCCTAATACGCCGGCTCAGATGAAAAACGTATTGCAGTTGTTTGCCATCAAAACTTTGGCAGACGGTACGGCGCCGTTGGAAGGCGAACACGTTAGCGACGCTAAACAAGACTACGACGAAAGAGGTCGTGTCGCGATCAAAATGACCATGGACGCGGTCGGTACGCACACTTGGGCGCAGATGACCGAAAAAAATATCGGTCGCCCTATCGCGATCGTATTGGACAACTTGGTTTACAGCGCTCCATTCGTTAACGGTGTGATTCCAAACGGTTCTTCCGAAATTTCCGGTAGCTATTCCGTTACGGAAGCGCAGGATTTGTCCGACATTTTGCAGTCCGGTAAATTGCCTGCTCCTGCCAAAATCGTACAGGAACAAATCGTCGGTCCGACTTTGGGTGGCGAAGCGATTTCCGGCGGTATGATGGCGTTTGGCGTTTCCTTCTTGGTTATTTTCATATTGATGGTCGTTTACTACAATACGGCAGGTTGGATTGCCAATATCGCATTGGTATTGAACTTGTTGTTCACCATCGGCGTATTGAGTTCCATGGGCTTCACGTTGACGGCGCCGGGTATTGCAGGTCTTGTATTGACAATCGGTATGGCGGTGGATGCCAACGTAATCATTTTTGAACGTATCAAAGAAGAAATCACCAAAGGCGAAACCTATCTGGAAGCGGTAAGCAACGGTTATAAACGTTCCTACGCGCCGATTTTGGATGGTCACGTGACGTCTTTGTTGACCGCGATTATATTGGCGTATTTCGGTTTGGGTCCTGTATTGGGTTTTGCGACGACGCAGATTATAGGTTTGTTGCTTTCCTTGTTTACTGGTATCATGGTTACGCGTTTGATTTCCGATATCTACACTACAAAAGGCCGTCACTTCGAATATTTCACCAATATTTCCCGTAAAGTATTTACACACAAACAATACAATTTTGTCGGAAAAAGAAAGATCGCATACGTAATTTCTGTTTTCGTGGTTATTTTGGGAATTGCATCCATGTTCTACGGTTTTGACAAAGGCGTGGAATTTGCAGGTGGACGTAGCTATACAGTTCGTTTTGACAAAGCGCCAAAAATCGAAGAAGTACGCGACGACCTGAAAGGTGCATTTGGTGAATATCCCATCATCAAAACAGTCAACAACGCTTCTCAGTTGAACATTACGACGTCTTACTTGATCAATTCTACCGATCAGGCAACAGACACAAAAGTCGAAGAAACATTGTTCAAAGGTTTGCAGAAATATCTCCCACAAGGCGTAGACTACCAAACGTTCGACACGAAATACAAACAAAGCAGCCAAACGGTATTGCCTACGATTTCCAAGGAATTGGAACAGGGCGCGACCAAAGCGACCATCGTGGCGATCATCATTATCTGTTTGTACATCTTCATCCGATTCCGCGACTGGAGATATTCGGTTGGTACGATCATTTCCTTGTTGCACGACGTATTGGTAACATTGATCGTGTTCAGCTTCTTCCGTAAAATCGTTCCTTTCCCATTGGAAATCGACCAGCATTTCATTGCGGCGGTATTGACGGTGATTGGTTTCTCTATGAACGATACCGTCATTGTGTACGACCGTATCCGTGAAGATTCCAAAATCATGCTGGCGGCGGAAAAAGGATCCATCATCAACAGAGCAATCAACCAGACGCTGAGCCGTACGGTAATGACGTCTTTGACCGTGTTCTTGACGATCTTGATCTTGTTTATCTTCGGTGGAGAAGTTACAAGAGGTTTCGCCTTCGCAATGTTGATCGGTGTCATCACTGGTACGTATTCTTCTATTTTCGTGGCCGCTCCAGTATTGATGGATATCGCAGCTAAAAAACCTTTGGGCAAAAAACAAGAACATCACGAAAAAGTGGAAGTTCTTTAGAAAAAATCCAAGTTTTTGTTAAAAAAGCGGGATAAAGCAATGGCTTTTCCCGCTTTTTTTCGCTTTGGCTTGGCTGGCCAACGATCCTTGCCTATCTTGCAACCATTGTGCAACGACTCGTTTATTTCTTATTTTTCCTTTCTTACCTCAACATCGTGACCCTGATTCCAGGTTCATGCGCTACGTTCGGGCATCAGCATACGAACGTGAAGCATTCAGTATGTATTGGTGAAGATATATACGACGACTACGACAGTATTTGGGAAATATTCCTGACGGATATATTGCAGGAAAAAGATGTCCAATACCAGTCCGACGATTCTCCCGTATCGACACACTATTTTTCCTTAAACGAAAACAAAGCCGATTTTCGGGCAGGCTTGTTTGAACCTTTACCAAACTTTCATTTTCCAATAGGCGGACAACCAACCAATACAACGAAGGTTGCCCTTTTTGCGCGCAACAGCAAAAACGCGTTTGCGCAATACCACGACTATCTGTTTCGACTGACGCCTTTTTAGTTGAAAACTTTTCTGCACGTCATTTTCTGACATATAAAAAATCGCATTTTCCCCTCTCATTTTTTTATTATTTCCCATTTCTGAAAGGTTAAAACAAGGCTCTTTCGGAATGATTGTTATTGCATTACACAATGATAAACAGAACTTATTTGTGGCTGATGGCCGCATGCATCGTTATGGCGTTTGGTTGTAAATCAGAACCGGAAGAAACCCTCGGTACCGTCGCCATCCCAATATTGCCCGTAACCAATCCCATCCAAAAGGACACGATCCTGGACCAACCTTACGTGACCAATATCCAAGCGATCAAAAACGTGGAAATCCGTTCGCGTGTGCGCGGTATATTGGAACAGGCATTTGTCGATGAAGGGCAAAGCGTCCGAAAAGGGCAAGTGCTTTTCAAAATCGCCAACGACGAACTGCAAATTCAACTCAATCAATCCAAAGCCGCCGTCAGCAGCGCCATCGCCGACGCCAAAGGCGCCGAAATCGAAAAAAACAGAGTGCAGGGACTTGTTCAGAAAAAAGTCGTTGCCCCGTCCGAATACGACCTTGCACGCGAACGTTACAGTGCGCTGGCCGCCAAAGTCGAAGAGGCGAAGGCCGTACGCGACGACTATGAAAAAAGATATTCTTACACTTTTGTCCATGCACCTTTTGACGGCGTGATCGACCGATTGCCTTTAAAAGTGGGTAGTTTGGTTGACGAAGGTGCTTTGTTGACCAATATATCCGACCTGCGGGCGATGTACGCGTATTTCGACCTTCCCGAAACAGAGTTTTTGAAAATTACCCGCGCCGGCGATTACAAGTCAGAAGGTTATTCCGACAGCGCATCGCTGCTATTGACGGACGGTTCGCCTTATCCGACCAAAGGATTTATCCAGCGTTCCGAAAGCGTCATCGATCCAGCGACGGGTTCGATCGCATTCAGAGCCGTGTTTACCAACCAACAACATCTATTGCACCACAATTCTTCGGGAACCATCCTGATGCACCGCACGTTGAAAAACGTCATGCTCATTCCGCAAAAAGCCGTCTTTGAGGTGCAGGACAAAAACTATGTTTTCGTAGTGGGCGACAGCAATAAAGTCAGCATGAAAAGTTTCGATCCGGGTTATCGTATTGGACGCTACTACAGCGTAGACGCCGGACTCACTTCTGAAGACAGAATCGTAACAGAAGGAACGCAAAACCTCCGCGAAGGCATGAAAATAGAAATCAGAAAGTAGTTCTGTGCGGTAAGTATTTTTTTGGTGGTCGGCCGTCAGTAGTCTGTGGTCAGTGAAATGGAGTGTTGATGACATTCCAACTTCCGGACTTCCCGTCCATCCAACTCATTATCAAATCATCAAATTATAGAATGACTTCTTTATTTATAAAAAGACCCGTACTCTCATTGGTTATCTCCTTGATAATCGTATTGATGGGCGTATTGGGTTTACTCAAATTACCCGTAACGCAGTTCCCCGACATCGTTCCGCCGTCGGTGACCGTTACGGCAAAATACACCGGAGCGAACGCGGACGTATGTGCCAATGCGGTTGCGCTTCCGATTGAACGCGCTATCAACGGCGTACCCGGAATGACTTATATGTCGACCGTAACTTCCAACGACGGGATTACCGTCATACAAGTTTTCTTCAATGTAGGTGTCGATCCCGACCAAGCTGCGGTTAACGTGCAAAACAGGGTGACGACCGTATTGGACGAATTGCCCGAGGAGGTTATCAAGGCGGGTGTGACGACCGAAAAAGAGGTCAACAGTATGTTGATGTACCTCAACCTCACCAGCACGGACACGACTTTAAACGAAAAATTCATCTACAATTTTGCGGACATCAATATCCTGCAAGAACTCAAACGTATTGACGGCGTTGGTCGCGCCGAGATCATGGGACAGCAGGAATATGCGATGCGCGTATGGCTAAAACCCGAAAAAATGCTTTCCTACAACGTTTCCGCGGATGAAATCATCAAAGCGATGCGTGCGCAAAATGTAGAAGCCGCGCCGGGAAAAGTCGGTGAAAGTTCGGGTGGAAATTCGCAGGTTTTACAATATGTATTGCGTTATCCCGGCAAATTTTTCGAACCTTCCCAATATAAAAACCTCATCATTCGCGCGAACAATGACGGTTCGGTTTTGCGTGTAAAAGATGTTGCGGACGTGGAATTGGGTTCGGCAACTTACAGCATGTTGTCCAAAACCGACGGTCGCCCTTCCGCGTCTATCATGATCAAACAAAGACCGGGTTCCAACGCGAAGGAAGTCATCGAAAACATCAAGTCCAAAATGTCCGAACTGCAAAAAACGACTTTTCCGCCGGGTATGCAGTTCAGCATGGCGTACGATGTGAGCCGCTTTTTGGATGCGTCCATCGACGAGGTTTTGCATACACTTTTCGAGGCATTTATATTGGTGTTTATCGTCGTGTATTTGTTTTTGCAGGATTTCCGTTCGACGTTGATTCCGGCGATCGCCGTTCCGGTTTCGCTGATCGGGACATTTGCGTTTCTCAATATGATGGGCTTTTCCATCAACTTGCTGACTTTGTTTGCGTTGGTATTGGCGATCGGTATTGTCGTGGATGACGCCATCGTCGTCGTGGAAGCCGTACACGTCAAAATGGAAACCGAATTTCTCTCGCCGCTCGATGCGTCTATCGCTGCGATGAAAGAAATCAGCGGCGCGTTGATTGCGATTACGTTGGTGATGTCCGCCGTGTTTATTCCCGTAGCGTTCATGGAAGGTCCTGTCGGCGTTTTTTATCGACAGTTTTCGTTGACGTTGGCGGTTTCGATTATTATTTCGGGTATCAATGCGTTGACGCTTTCGCCTGCGTTGTGTGCGCTTTTGTTGAAAAACAACCATTCCCATTCCAAAGAAAAAAATCATGTACCAAAAAAGAAGAACATTTTGTTCCGATTCTTTGACGGCTTCAATAATGTCTACAACAAAGTAGAACGCGGCTACAAAAAGATACTGCGCCAGGTCGTCGATAAAAAATGGCTGACGTTGGGAACTGTTGCCGTTTTCTGTATTGGAATGTGGTTGGTCAATAGAAGTTTGCCAACCGGATTTATCCCAACGGAAGACCAAGGCATGATCTACGTCAACGTAACGACGCCGCCCGGCGCGACCGTCGAGCGAACCGAACATGTATTGGAAATGGTAGAAAAAGAAGCGCAAGGTATTGAAGCTATCGAAACGGTTTCCACACTTTCCGGTTATAGTTTGCTCAATGAGGTCGCGGGCGCGTCTTACGGCATGGGAATGGTCAACCTCAAAGACTGGAAAGACCGCCAAGAGTCCGTCGACGACATCATCGCGCTTTTGGAAGAAAAAACGAAAAAAATCACCGACGCACAGATCGAGTTTTTTGCACCGCCGACAGTTCCGGGTTTTGGTAATTCGAGCGGATTTGAGTTTCGCCTTTTGGACAAGACCGGAAGCGGCGACGTTCAATATACTTCTGAAGTCACGCAAAATTTCATCGAAGAACTCAAAAAGAAAAAGCAGATCGGTAGCGCGTTTACAACGTTCGACGCGAGTTTTCCACAATACATGATCAATATGGATTACGACTTGGCGGCGAAAAAAGGCGTGACAGTCGACAAAGCAATGGAAACTTTGCAAACGTTGATGGGAAGTACTTACGCGACCAACTTCATCCGCTTTAACCAAATGTATCGCGTCTATCTACAAACGGCGCCACAATACAGAACGCAGCCTTCGGACGTATTGAAAATGCACGTCAAAAACGACAGCGGCGCGATGGTGCCGTACAGCTCTTTCGTTTCGTTGGAACGTGTGTTCGGACCAGAACAATTGACACGTTACAACATGTACACTTCGGCGATGATTACCGGTCTGGAAGCACCGGAATACAGCAGCAGCGACGCCATCAAAGTATTGGAAGCAACCGCCAAGGAAAAATTGCCGCGCGGATTTGACTACGAATGGTCAGGCATGACACGCGAACAGATCATTTCGGGTAATCAGGCGGTGTTCATTTTTGCAATATGTATTGTGTTCGTGTACCTGCTGCTCTCTGCCCAATACGAAAGTTTTCTGTTGCCATTGGCGGTGATATTGAGTTTGCCGGTCGGGATTTTCGGATCGTTCCTCGTATTGAAAATCGCCGGTCTGGAAAACAATATCTACGCCCAAGTCGCTCTCGTCATGCTGATTGGGCTACTCGGCAAAAACGCCATCCTCATCATCGAAATGGCGGTGCAGAAAAACAAGGATTTTGGTATGCCGATCGTGGAAGCGGCGATTGAAGGTGCAGCGTCCCGTCTGCGTCCGATATTGATGACGTCTTTTGCGTTCAATGCCGGTCTGATGCCGTTGGTATTTGCAAACGGCGCAGGCGCTTTGGGCAACCGTTCCATCGGGACGGCAGCGGCGGGCGGCATGTTGATTGGGACGATTTTCGGAATTTTCGTCATTCCGGGTCTATACGTGATTTTTGCTTCTATTGGCAGCAAAAAGAGGGCAAGAAAGGCGGCGGCGAGTTTGAAACAACATTGACAAAACAAACTTTCATAAGCCGTTTTGAATTAATAATCAACAACTTACGCCGTCATTTAGCTTCGTTATCACTCGAAATAAACTGTGTTATAAATCAATTTTTTTAAATAAATCGCGTCATTGCGAGCGAAGCGCGGCAATCTCATTTCGCCTTTATTTCAAAAAAAATAATTTGTGCGTATCCCTTTTCAAAAATTTTGTACGAATTGAGATTGCTTCGCGTTGCCCGAAATGACGATACCAAAAGTTTTTAAACACTAAAAAATGAAATCAAATTTTCTGACTATACTGACGGGCGCGCTGTTGGTTTGGGGTTGCAATGCGCCCAAAATCGTTCAGGAAGCGGCCATAAAAGATTTACCGGATAGCTTTCCCCAATATACGATTGGGCAGGACAGCAATACCGTATTGGCAAAAGTCCCGTGGAAACAATTTTTTCCGGAAGAGGAATTACGCCAACTGATCGATACCGCAATTGCCAATAATCCCGACCTGCAAATGGCATTGCAACGCATCAAGATCTCGTCTGCCTATATGCAGACGGCGAAAGGCGCGTTACTGCCGACGCTTTCGGCAGACGCGACGGCTTCGGGTACGCATTACGGCAAATACACGCAGGAGGGCGTGGGTAATTTTGACACGAATCTTTCGGACAATATTGACAACAACCAACGCATTAACGAATCTTTTACGCCCAATTTTTGGCTCGGGTTCAATACGTCTTGGGAAATGGACGTATGGGGCAAACTCAACAGCCGAAAAAAAGAAGCGTACAGCAAATACCTGGCTTCCAACGAAGGGAAAAATATCGTGCAGACCGCGCTCGTTTCGCAGTTGGCAACGCTTTTTTACACAGTAAAAGGTTTGGATCAGGAATACAAAGCTTTGCGTGAAAACATTGCGCTGCAGGATACGGCGCTGGAAAAAGTAAAAGCGCTGATGGAAGGTGGACGCGCCACGCAATTGGCATTGCAACAGTTTCAGGCGCAGCTGCTCAATACGCAAACTTCCATTGCGGAGGTTACACGCAGAAGAACTGAGACAGAAAACCAAATCAATGCGCTGGTAGGACGATTTTCGGGTTCGGTAGCGATGGACACGATTTCGGAAGCGCCGTTTTCGACGGTTAATTCGGATAGTTTTAAACTGGGTTTTCCGGTACAGATCATTGCTAACAGACCCGATATTCGCGAAGCCGGATTTTTGTTAGCGGCATCCAAAGCGAACGTAGACGCAGCACATAAAGCCTTTTTCCCCTCTTTTACCATTAGCGGCTACGGCGCGTTCAACGCGTTCAAAGGCGCACTTTTGTTTAACGGAAGTTCGTTGGCGTATTCAGTATTGGGCGGTGTTTCTGCACCGATCTTCCAACAAAACCGTTTGAAATCGGAATTCAATATTGCGACGGCGGAACAGCAAAACGCTTTTTTGCAATACCAGAAAAACATATTGAACGGCTATCAGGAAGTGGCGACCAGCCTGAGCAATTTTGAAGCCGCACAAAAAATGTATGGACTGAAAACACGGGAAGCGGACGCTTTGGAAGCCGGCGTACAATCGGCCAACGATCTTTATATTGGCGGCTACGCTGGCTATCTTGAAATCATCGCCGCACAAAAAAGTCTGGTGCAAGCACAGGTCGAACAGATTCAGTTAAGAAGAAATATCATGCTGTCGCTGGTGGATATTTACCGCGCGGTCGGCGGCGGTTGGCGTTGATGATTAGATATATTTGCATATTGTAGGAGCGTATTTGCCATACGCCTTTATTATGGTTGTAGGCGTAGCTGGTGCGCGCCGCGCGTACCCAATACAATGCTGTTCAAGCACACGCGACACGCGTGCGCTAGCTGCGGATTTTTATGAAGATGGCCTGCATTTCCATTCGGAACGATCAACATTTTTTATTAATTTTAACGCAATTCTACAAAAAATCTATCCATATTTCGTTGATATAAAACCATGATTCACAATAACCTTTTGCTCATATTGACCTTATTGATGATTACGACGATATTGTCAATCGTCAGCCAAAAACTAAAGGTTTCTTATCCGATATTGTTGGTCATCGGCGGATTGGTGATGGGTTTTATGCCGCGAGGTTTGCATTTGTCGTTGGATCCTGATCTGGTTTTTTTGATATTTCTGCCGCCGTTGCTGTTCGAAGCAGCGTGGAATAGTTCGTGGACGGATCTTGTACGGTACAAACGCCCCATATTGCGGCTGGCATTGGGTTTGGTATTGTTTACGTCCTTGTCGGTTGCGTTTGCGTCCAACGCGTTGATTCCCAATTTTGGATGGGCACTCGGTTTTCTTTTGGGAGGTATTGTTTCGCCGCCCGATGCTGTTGCGGCGACGTCGGTATTGAAAGGTTTGAAAGTGCCGCGCCGCGTTCAGTCCATATTGGAAGGCGAAAGCTTGATCAACGATGCGTCATCCTTGGTCGTGTTCAACTTTGCGAGAACGGCAGTATTGACGGGGCGTTTTAGTTTATGGAAGGCCGGGCTGTCATTTTTTTGGATTGCGGGCATGGGTATATTGGTCGGACTGGTGGTGGCGTATATTGTTTATTTGATTCTTCGTTTTTTGCCGACTACGTCGAGTATCGACACGACGATCAGTTTTATCTTTCCTTATCTGGCTTATTTGACAGCGGAAAGATTTCAGTTTTCGGGGGTATTGGCGGTTGTGTTCGGCGGTTTGTTTTTGAATTCCAGATCGCGCGTCATATTGAGCTACAACTCGCGTTTGCAAATGGCAAGTGTGTGGGAAACCTTGGTGTTTTTATTGAACGGTAGCGTATTTATGCTGATCGGTTTGCAGTTGCCGGATATTGTGGCGGGGTTGGGTGAATATTCGATGAAACAGGCAATTGGCTACGGTCTGTTGATTTCGTTGGTAGCGATCGTCGTTCGTTTTCTTTGGGTATTTCCGATTACGCTGACGATCGAACTTTTCCGTTCCAAATTTGACAAACGCTACATCAAAGCCTACAATGAACAGTGGAAATCGTCGTTCATCATCGCATGGAGCGGTATGCGAGGTGTCGTTTCGTTGGCATCAGCGTTAGCGGTTCCTTATTATTTGGCCAATCAGGAAGAATTTCCGCACCGTAACCTGATTTTATTCATCACTTTTGTCGTGATTTTAATCACACTTGTCGTACAAGGTTTGCTTTTGCCGTTCATCATCCGAAAACTTAAAATCGAAACCAAAGACAACAAATCGGCCATTATCCGTTCCATTGACGTGTATATTGCGCAGCGAGCCGTTGAGTATTTGGACGAACATTATACAAAAGAAACGGAAAATATTCCAAATTTCAAGCGTGTCAGGGACGCGTACGTACAAGTTTTGGAAGAAAATGAGGAACAGCCTGTGGTTTCGGAAGCGGCGCAACGTCATACGTACATGACGCAATTCAACAAAATGATGCTGGAACTGATCGACTTAAAAAGAAACTGCCTCAACAAGTTTCGCCGCGAGGACACTTACCCCGAAACGACCATCCGCAACTTGGAGTTTCAGCTGGATCTGGACGAGGCAAGGTTGAGGAAATTGCCGCGGTAACTGTTCATTCTCTAATCTCAGCGTTCCTTGCAGGAGGCGCTGCGGGAAGAAAAAATTGATCAATACAAGTGAAATTCACCTTTTTACTTAAACCTCAAACTCCCCGTCGGAACAATCCCAATACCAGGTTTGTCGTTCAGCGTCACTTTTCCGTCCACGATTTTCATACCGGAGTACGCATCGTTTTTGATCAATAGGTTGCCGTCCAAGTCGGCGTAATCGACCATCGGCGCCAACTGCGCAGCAGCGGAAATACCGCAGGAAGTTTCGGTCATGCAGCCGATCATCACTTTCATATCGAGCGCGCGTGCTAGTTCCAACATACGATGCCCTTCACGCAAACCCGTAGATTTCATCAGTTTTATATTGATGCCATTATAGACACCGTGGCATTTTATCAAATCGGGCAAACGCTGAAAAGCCTCGTCCGCAAACGTTGGAATCGGACTATGTTCGGTCAAGTAAGCATTGTCGTCGATCCGTTCTTTGGGCATTCCCTGTTCGATGAAAACCACGCCTTTTTCCGCCAGCCAATGGGACATTTCCACCGCAAAATTCCGATCCGTCCAGCCTTGGTTCACGTCCACACATATTGGCTTGTCCGTAACCGAACGAATCGTTTCGATCAGTTCTTTGTCGGTATCGCGACCGAGTTTGACTTTCAGGATCTTGTAGGGAGCTGCTTCCTTTGTTTTTTGACGCACGACTTCAGGTTTGTCAATACCGATCGTGTAGGAAGTATTGGGCATTTTTTCCTGATCGTATCCCCAGATTTTCCACCAAGGCTGGCCGATCATTTTTCCGACCAAATCGTGCAAAGCAATATCCACCGAGGCTTTTGCGGCCTTGTCTAATGGAGAAATATGATCTATGTAGTCCAGTATCTTTTCCATTTCCATCGGATCGTTGAACTGCGACAAATCGACTTTGGACAAAAATGCGCAGACCGACTCAATGCTTTCACCCAAATACGGCGGCATCGAGGCTTCGCCATAACCGACATAATCGCCAAATTCAATACGCGTCAATACGTCGGGCGTGGTCGTACGCGAACTCGTCGACAACGTAAACACGTGCGCCAACTCCAGCGTGTAAGGGATAAACGAAAGTTTCATTTTCCCTTTTTTGGCCGAACTATTGGTATTGGATTTTGCAAAAACATTGCCGAGCGTACCTACCTGCAAAGCTGCCGCTGTCAACGCCGCACCTTTAATAAAACCGCGTCTGGATTCCATATTGAAGCTATTAGATTGTTGTAAATATAAGGAAAGCGAAAAGCTGAAAGCAAAAAGCGAAAAGCTTTTCACCGCGAAGAAATTAATATTGCCACAAGGGAATTGCTTTCAGCTTTGTGCATTATGCTTACTTAAAACGCCTTAGCCTCAAGCTCAGCAATATCACGATCATCAATACACCGACGTCCGCGAAAATCGCCAATACCAGATTGCTGTAACCGAAAAACGCCAATAGCACAAACAACACTTTTACCAATATCGAACCAATTGTATTGAACTTGATCTGGCTGACGGTTGCGCGCGAAAGCCTTATCAGGAAAGGAATCAGCTCCAATTTGTCGTTCATCAGCGCGATGCTTGCCGTTTCGATCGCGACATCGCTGCCTGCCGCCCCCATCGCAATGCCAACCGTGCTGAGCGCCATCGCCGGCGCGTCGTTGATACCGTCGCCGACCATTGCCACCGCTTTGCCTTGCGACATTAGTTGCTGTATTTTTTCGGCTTTTCCTTCCGGGAGAAGATTGCCGTAGACTTTTGCAATACCGACATTTTGAGCGACGAACGCAGCCGCATTGGTATTGTCACCACTCAAAATCATCGGTTCGACGCCGAGTTGTTTGATTTCCGAAATAGCTGTCTGGCTTTCAGGTTTGATCTGGTCTTCCAAACCGAAAACGCCCGCAACACCTTTTCCGAAACTCACGGCAATACTCGTTTTGCCTTCATGGGAAAGTTTTTGGACGATTTGAGCGGCCTCTTCGTCGATGATTTCTTTTTCGCCAATATAATCCAGATTGCCCGCTCGGATCGTTTCGTCTTTACAAACCAGACATTCCGCTGTTGCACCTTTTCCGACGATGGATTGGTATTTGTGTGCGGCGTGCGGTACAAAACCGGCTTTTTTGGTTGCGTCCACAATTGCTTGAGCGACAGGATGTTCGGAAAAAACTTCCGCGCCCGCCGTACACGCCAGTAGTTCTTCCCATTCCGTTCCGTTCAGCAAAAACATATCCGAAACCACCGGTTTGCCAAAAGTGATCGTCCGCGTTTTGTCCAATGCAATTGTGTCGACTTCCGCCAATGCTTCCAAAAACTTGCCGCCTTTGACAAGCGCGCCGCGCGACGAAGCGTTGCCGATTGCCGCATAAATCGAAACCGGCGTGGAAATCACCAATGCGCAAGGGCAGGCGATCACCAACAACGAAATCGCCATATTGAGCGATTCGTGTACGCCTTTGTCCAATATAAAATTGTACACCAAGAACAACACCACCGCCAATACCAATATGGTCGGCGTGTATTTTTTGGCAAATTTCTGGATGAATTTCTGCCGCTCGCTTTTGTTGGCGGTCGCCTGAAAAGTCAGTTGGATTATTTTGGAAAAAGTCGTGTCGGCGGACAGCCTGGTGGTTTGTATTTCCAAATATCCCTGTTGGTTCAGCGTTCCCGCAAAAACTGCGTCGCCGATGTTTTTGTCCTTCGCGATCGGTTCGCCCGTAATCGCCGCTTCGTCAATGGACGACGAGCCAAACACGATTTTTCCGTCCATCGGAATATAGCTGCCCGGTTTGACCTCCACAATAGCTCCGACGGGGATTTTGTCGATTTGTATGGGTTTTGGTTCGCCTTTTACGATGGCTTCGCGCGGGGCTTTGCTGACCAAATCCTGCAAAGAAGATTTGCTGTTGTCGATGCCCGCGTCTTCCAACGCTTCGCCCAATACGTACAAAGCCATCACGACGGCGCCTTCGGAATATTCTCCCAGAAAAAAAGCGCTCACGACAGCAATCAACATGAGCAAACTAACACTTCCAAATTTGAATTTGGACAACGATTTCAGTCCGCCCGATATGATTTCGTAGCCTGTCGCCAATACGACAATGCCGTAAAAAATCGGCGCAAACGGAATCGGAATCGACCAGCCCAACAGGCTGACGACTTCCAGCAGCAACATCGATATCGCCGCGACGAACAAAAACGTAAAACGCTTATTATGAAAAGGTAGAGTCATTTTTGAACTATGAATTAGAAATTAGGAATTATTTCATACAGCGAGTACCAATACTGACGACTGATGACAGACCACTGACGACTATTTACAAAGCTACTTCAAGCACACGGAACGCGTCATTTTATTACTGTTACGAGGTTTCATTTTCCCGTTCGGCGACACATTTAAGGACTTATTTGTGAAAAACTTACCTTTGTGCGGCTTTTACGCAAAAAAATAAATTTTAAACCGTGCAAACGGTATTGTAAACAACAACGAGAATGGCGGATATTTTTGACAATTTAATTAAAAATTACGGGCCAATAGGAAGTTACAGAAACAGGGCTCACGGCTACTTTGCATTTCCAAAACTAGAAGGTGAAATCGTTCCACGTATGCGTTTCAGAGGTAAGGAAGTCCTTACCTGGAGCCTCAACAACTATCTTGGCCTCGCCAACCATCCAGAAATCAGGCGCACGGACAGTGAAGCTGCGGCGGAATGGGGATTTGCGGCGCCGATGGGTTCACGTATGATGAGCGGCAATACCGACTACCACGAAAAACTGGAAAACGAACTTTCTCTTTTTGAAAAAAAGGAAGACACGATCTTGTTCAACTACGGCTATCAAGGCATGGTCAGCATGATCGACGCTTTGCTTGGACGTCACGATATTGCGATCTACGACGCGGAATGCCACGCTTGTATCATTGACGGCCTTCGTCTTTTCCCCGGCAAACGCTATGCTTACAAACACAACAATATCGAGGATCTCGCCAAACAACTGGAACGCGCACAAAACCTTTTGGGTGAAAATGCACAGGGCGGCATATTGGTGATTTCGGAAGGCGTTTTTGGAATGGCGGGCGATCAAGGAAAAATCAAGGAAATCGTCGCGCTGAAAGAAAAGTTCAATTTCCGCCTATTGGTGGACGATGCGCACGGTTTTGGCACATTGGGCAAAACAGGCGCGGGCGTCGGTGAACAGCAGGATTGCCAGGAGGGAATCGACATCTATTTTTCCACTTTTGCCAAATCCATGGCGAGTATCGGCGGTTTTGCATCTGGTCCGAAAATCATCATCGACTATATCCGCTACAATATCCGTTCGCAGATCTACGCGAAAAGTATGCCGATGCCATTGGTGATCGGCAACCTGAAACGTCTGGAAATGTTGCAGACGCATCCGGAAATCAAGGACAAACTTTGGCAGAATGCGCTTTCCTTGCAAAAAGGTTTGAAGGAACGCGGCTTTGATATTGGCACGACCGATTCTGTCGTAACGCCCATCTTCATGAAAGGTGGTTTGGAAGAAGCGGCAACAATGGTTGCCGACCTTCGCGAAAACTACGGCATTTTCTGCTCCATCGTCGTGTATCCGGTCATTCCAAAAGGGGAAATCATCTTCCGCATCATTCCGACGGCGGCACATACCGCAGCAGACATTCAACAAACTTTGGAAGCTTTCAGCGCAACTAAAATAAAATTGAACAACGGCGACTATAAAGCGGAATACATTCCGGATATGTCGGAAAAGAAAGCTGCGGTTTCGTAGTTTCTAATTAAACATTACAATAAAACGAGATTGCTTCGCTACGCTCGCAATGACGATGAATTTCTAAGGTATTTACGAAGTTCAAGAGCGTCATTGCGAGCAATGCCAAGCAATCTCTTCTATATTTTAACTATTCCATACCATACAACAAAATCATCCAAATGGCAACATTCAAAAACTATGTTTCGCTCGTAAAGTTTTCACATACCATATTTGCGATGCCGTTTGCCATGATTGGTTTTTTTCTAGGTTTGCAGTCACCTGATCGTCCAATATATACAACAACAGAAATTATCGTCAAATTCATATTGGTATTGGTTTGCATGGTTTCGGCACGAAGTGCGGCGATGGCATTCAACCGTTATCTGGACAGAAATATCGACGCGAAAAATCCTAGAACAAAAGTCCGCGAAATTCCTGCCGGCGTCATCAAAGCCTCGAGTGCACAGAGTTTCGTGATTATCAATTGTACCGTTTTTATAGTCGCGACATTTTTTATCAATAGGATTTGTTTTTACCTCTCTCCTATTGCATTGTTCGTCATCCTATTTTATAGTTATACCAAAAGGATTACGCCGCTTTGCCATTTAGTATTGGGACTAGGACTTGCACTCGCTCCAATCGGCGCATACCTAGCAGTGACGGGCGTTTTCAATATACTTCCTATATTGTTTGGATTATCGGTGATCTGCTGGACAGGTGGTTTTGATATTATTTATGCGTTGCAGGATATTGATTTTGACCAATCGCAACAACTTTATTCCATACCAAGCAAACTAGGCAAAAAAAATGCGCTGACCGTTTCGATATTGCTGCATGTATTGAGCGCTTTCTTTGTTGTGTATGCCGGCGTTATTGGTAATTTCCATTGGTTGTATTGGGTAGGCATTGCGGTATTTATCGGCATGTTGGTTTATCAACATTCTATTGTTTCGCCTAATGATCTGAGCCGTGTCAATATAGCGTTCATGACGGCGAACGGTATTGCCAGCGTAGTTTTCGGCGTATTGGTTATTGCAGATTTGTTTATACTATAAAAAAATTATGGGAAGAATTATTTGTATTGATTACGGTGGCAAGAGGACAGGATTGGCAGTGACCGACCCCTTGCAAATTATAGCCAACGCACTGACAACGGTAGAAACAAAAAATCTGTTTCCATTTTTGAAAGATTATTTCGCGAAGGAACAAGTAGACAAAATCCTTATTGGCGAACCGCTCAATTGGGACGAAACGGAAACGCACGCGACGCCGCTTGTCCGCAAAGCTATTGAACGCCTCAAAAAAGAATTTCCGAAGATTCCGCTCGAAACCGTCGACGAACGCTATACCTCCAAAATGGCTTCGCGCGCGATGGTCGACATGGGCATGAAGAAAAAAGACCGCCGTATCAAAGGCAATATTGACCAGATCGCCGCGACGATCATGTTACAGGAATATTTGGAAAAGATGGGAAGGATGTAGTGTAGATAGGCATCTCGCTTTATCCAAACCAACACAAATACACCGCATAAGTTTGACGTTACACGCACTCATCTTATTATCTTATTCCGGCAATAAGTTGTAGAGCTAACTTGTAACCGATACTTTGACGCCCATCACCAAAGTATTGGTTGCAGCCCAAGATCGCCTTACTTTTCCAAGTAATCGTTTATCTAAAGACTCTAGTCTCAAAACCGCCAACCTACTTAACTAGATGCGAGTACAGATCCAACAATAATCATTTTTCCACACACTATTCCTCCCCAAAAAAACATTTACGAAATGCGTAAAATTTTATTTTTCCCGATTTCGTAAATACATATTGCATCTATTTTCACATTTTTGTAACCCTTAAATCAACTCAGGCTTTATTAACCACATTAATGAATGGGATCAAAATAGCAGCGTTGTTGGCTGCCGGTCTATATTGCACCAATATAGTCTATCAGCACCGTCGCAGACCAGAACCGATGCACAACAGCTGGTCTCCGCTGAGCAACCAACGCATCCACCCTTATACCGATCTGCTTTTGCATGATATGGGCACGGCGGCGAAGCCACAAAAGCCAAAAACAATTATATGAACCTGACGCAACAGGACAGAAACAAACTCTTGAAATTTATTGCATCTTTATAGTTTATTGATTTCTTCCCAAAAACAAAAGAGGCGATTCCGATATGGAATCGCCTCTTCTGTTTATTACAACTTTTTTATCTTACCTGCGGAGCGACTTTATCGCCGATCAGTTCGATCATTTTCATCAAATCTTTGTGCGGCGCGCCACCTACGTCAATATGCGCCAAGAAACGCGTCAGGCCAAACATTTCTTTTGCGTAGAGGATTTTGTCTGCAACTTCGTTAGGGTCGCCAGCAAATATGGCACCTTCCCGCGTGGATCCATAATGGAACTGATTTTCCGTATAAGGTCTCCAACCTCTATCCTTTCCGATGCGGTCCATCTGCGCTGCGTAGTAAGGGACGAATTTTTCGGCAATATCCGCACCTTTTTCCGTGACGAACGTATGTGAATGAATACCGATCTGCATTTTTTTAGGATCGTGTCCGGCAAGGATATATGTGTCTTTGTAGTATTGGACCAAATCTTTGAACTGCGTAAGGCTGCCACCGATAATCGCTACGACCAAAGGTAGACCGAGCGTTGCGGCACGATGAATCGAGGCCGGCGTACCTCCAACGGCAATCCACATATCCATGTGGTTGTTGACGGGATGTGGCCATATTTCCTGATTGTACAACGGCGCACGGTATTTACCTTTCCAAGTCAACGGTTTGTTTTCGTCGAGCTTGAGCATCAAATCCAGTTTTTCGGCAAAAAGTTTGTCGTAGTCTTCCAGATTGTACCCAAACAAAGGGAACGATTCGATAAAGCTACCACGTCCCAAAGTCAGCTCTGCGCGTCCGTTGGAAATCAGATCCACCGTAGCAAAATCCTGGTACAGTTTGACCGGATCGACCGAACTCAATACGGAAACGCCGCTGCTGAGCTTGATGTTTTTAGTGACGGAAGCCGCCGCCGCCAATACGATTTCGGGTGCAGCTACTGCGTAATCGGGGCGATGATGTTCGCCAATATTGAACACGTCAATACCGACCTGATCCGCCAACTTCACTTGTTCTATGATTTCGTTCAAGCGCTTTTGCGCCGTCATTGGCTCGCCTGTTTGCAGATTTGCGGCGATGTCGCCAAACATTCCGATACCTATTTCCATGATATATTCTCCTTTAGGAGCACAAAGATATAAACAATATTTGTTATAACAAATATTGTTCAATTTTTTCACTATGAGCTGGAGATACTATACATAGCCGATCCACTATAAAATGGCATAGTTATTTATGAAAAATATTCCTTTACCCAAGTGGAACACTCAAAGCTCCCTTTCTCCTGCAGGAGAAGGGTACTTTGAGTGTAGCTTATTAATTTCTTTCAACGGTTCGGGGCTTGGCGAAGGCGGGATTTTTAGCACAAACGTTAAAACGAAGAACCAAATTCTAATATAGCACAAAAGTTGATGTTAGCACTTCACCCGCCATTACGCAAAACCGATGTTACCTGCTGTTTTTTTCTTTCAGTCGTTCGATTTCTCTTCTCAGCGTTTGTTTTTCCGTCTTGGATTTTGTCAGCCCGATTGCTTGTTCGTAATGATAAATTGCTTTGTCAATGTCTGTGTCTGCATACAAGTAACCTAACAATTCGTGGTAATAATTACATTCTGTCTGTTTTAATTTTTCGGCTTCGGAAATTGCTTCGTCGTGTCCGTAAACTTTGGCAAAAGCAAATGTCCTGTTCAACGCTGTTATAGGTGAATACTCAATAAGAATAAGTTGAGTATAAAGCTGTAAAATATGTTGCCATTTGCTTTGGTCTGTTGGTGTAGTATGCCAATACGCAATACCTGCTTCCAAATGATATTTTGAAACTTCGTTTCCGTTACAGGCGTTTACCAAATAGTAATTCCCTTTCTCAATCAATGTCTTGTCCCACAAACTTTTGTCTTGTTCGTCAAACAAAACGGCTTCGCCTTTGTCGTTTGTTCTTGCTTCAAGTCGTGAACTTTGAAAGCACATTAAAGCAAGCAATGCGTTTGTTTGTGGTGTATTTGTATAGTCGTTGTCTGTTAAGATAAGCGTTAGTCTTACGGCTTCCGAACAAAAGTCTTTTCGGATTTGCTGATTGTTTGTTTTGGAAAAATAACCTTCGTTAAACAGCAAATACAATGTTTTCAAAACCGTGTCTAACCGTGATTTGATTTCCGTTTCGCTTAATGTTTTGATTTGAAAATTGTCGTTACGAAGATTGGTTCGGGCTCGTAACAATCGCTTTTTTATCGTTTCTGTTTTTGTCAAAAAAGCGTTGGCAATTTCTTCCACACTGAAACCGCAAAGAATTTGAAGCGCCAAACAAATTTGACTTTCGGTCGAATTTGTAGGATTGCAAACCGCAAAAATCATTGCTAACAAACTGTCCGAAATGTTTTGATTGCTAAACTCGAAATTTTGTTCGGTTTCAAGTTCGGTTGGTTTTATCGCTTCTTTGATTTGCGTTTCAAAAACGGCAATGTGCTTGAAATAATCTTTGGTTTTGTTTTTGGCAACTGTATAAAGCCACGCTGTCGGGTTTTCGGGTATTCCGTTAATTGCCCAATTTTCGGACGCTTTTAGAAATGTGTCGCTGGCAATGTCTTCGGCAATTTCAATGTGCTTTAAACCAAAATGACGGCATAAAACAGCCGTCATTTTCGCATATTCCTGTCGGAATAAGTGAGGTAAAAGTTCGTTATGTGATTTTGGGTTAATCACGTTTTAAAACTTCTCTCACTTCAATGTTTCCGCCAACTTGGTCAAAAATCGGATTACCTTTTGCCATTTCTACGGCTTCATCAATAGTGTCAGCTTTTACAATAATGTAACCGCTAATAAATTCTTTGATTTCGGTGTAAGGTCCGTCCGTTACTACGTTGTTAGGTTTCACGGTTTTCGCACTTCCTGGAATTGGTAAAAGTGTGTTTCCTTTGTCCACCAACTTGTTTTGTGAAGCAATACCTGCTAACCAATTCATACGTTCCTGCATCTGTTCAGGCGATGGTTTGAAGTCGGCAATGTCTTTCAGTCTGAAAATTAACGCAAATTCTTTCATTATTTTAAAATTTTAATGTTCGACTTAATGACGATTGACTTTTCAAGTCGGGGACAAATTTCGTGATTTTTTCTGTCGGGTGGTGTCGGTTTAAAATAGCTGGTAACGCGGCGATTTGTGTAACAAAAGGACATTTTATGCTGACTTTACTATATTTATAAGAAACGGAACAGTAGTACATATAAATAAAAAATCGAGGTCAATACCTCGATTTTCTTCATGCTGAACTTAAAAAGAAAACCTCATAAGACTATGAGGTTCGATGTTATACTATTTAAAACCCAAATTCTTTGACCGAATTGACAATGACCAGATTGGCGTCCTTGGATTCCAGTTCGGAAATCCCGGCAGAAAGATCTTCGTCGACGACACGAGCACATTCGCGCCCTTCGCTGATAGCCCATACGACGAGCGACTGTCCTTTTCGGGCATCGCCGCACGCGTAGACTTTTGTCATATTGGTTTTGAAATCTTTGGTATTTGCCGCAATATTACCTCTGGCATCCACTTCGATTCCCAATTCATCCAAAAGACCTTCATATTGTACATGTGTAAAGCCAAGCGCCAACAAAGCGAGGTCGCAAGGAATCACGCGTTCGCTACCGACTACATGTATGTGGCTAATACGTTTGCCTTTATGGTCCAATTGCCATTCTAACGTAACGACTTTCAAACCCGTCACTTCGCCTTTTTCGTTGCCGACAAAAGCGACCGGCGACAAACCAAATTCGCGCAATACGCCTTCTTCCTGTGAAGAAGAAGTCGTGAATATTGCCGGAACACTTGGCCAAGGCATATAATCCGTTCTTTCGGAAGGCGGAAGTGGACCGTGCGTCAACTGCATGACATTTTCTGCTTGTTGGCGATTGGCCGTACCCACGCAGTCGCTACCCGTGTCACCACCACCGATGACCACCACTTTTTTGCCTTCTGCGAATATTCTTTCGACAGCAATATTGCTTTCGATATTGGCGTCAGCAAAAATATCTTTACCCAGATTGACTTTGTTTTGCTGTTTGAGATAGTGCATGGCAGGATGGACACCTTTCAGCTCGCGACCCGGAACGTCCAGTTCTCGTGGATCCATCGCGCCAGTCGCCAATACAACTGCTTGATTTTCACGGAGAATATCGTTGATTTTGATATTGACGCCGACATTGGCATTACAGACAAACTCAACACCTTCTGCCTTCATCAACTCAATACGGCGCTGCACGACCCATTTTTCCAATTTGAAATCAGGAATACCGTACATCAGCAAACCGCCTGGTTCGTCGTCGCGTTCGTAAACCGTAACAGAATGTCCCGCATAGTTGAGCTGCGCCGCTGCCGCCAATCCCGCAGGACCGGAACCGATGACCGCCACTTTTTTTCCGGTACGTTTTTCCGGAATCTGCGGCGTTACAAAACCTTTTTCAAAAGCGATTTCGATGATATGTTTTTCGATTTCTTCAATCGTCACTGGCGGTTGGTTAATGCCCAATACACAAGCGCTTTCGCAAGGTGCGGGGCATATCCTTCCCGTAAACTCCGGGAAATTATTGGTGGAAGAAAGAATTTCGTATGCCTCCTTCCATGATTTGCGGTAAACGGCGTCGTTGAAATCAGGAATTACATTTCCCAAAGGGCAGCCGCTGCTACAAAAAGGAACGCCGCAATCCATACAGCGAGACGCTTGGTTGGTGAGTTTTTGCGCTTCGAAACGCTCGTGGAATTCTTTGTAGTCCTGAACGCGCTCTGCGACAGGACGATGTTGGGGCAATTCCCTTGTATGATCGATAAAACCTGTTGTATGTCCCATGTAAATAATGAATGATGAATGATGAATAATGAATAATTGACCGGTGAAAGACATTTGTGCCTTAATCTCACATCACATTATTAATTATCCATTATTAATTATTAATTGACTTTTCGCCTTTCTTTCCGCCAATACTTTTTTGTAGTCGCGCGGAAATACTTTGACAAAATTTTTGACCTGGTTTTCCAAATCGGAAAGAATGAATTTCGCTATTGCGCTTTCGGTATATTGGCTGTGTTTTTCCAACATACCGCTCAATACCTGAACGTCTTCTTCATCCAATGGATCGAGGTCGACCATTTCCGGATTGTATTGTTTAGGCATATGGTTGTTCGGATCGTACACGTAAGCAATACCGCCGCTCATACCCGCCGCAAAATTATTGGCAAAATTGCCCAATATAACGACAGTTCCGCCAGTCATGTATTCACAACCATGCGCACCGACACCTTCCACGACGATTTTCGCACCCGAGTTGCGCACCGCGAAACGTTCGCCCGCTTTTCCTCTGATATATGCTTCGCCAGAAGTTGCACCGTAAAACGCCGTGTTGCCGATAATGATATTGTCTTCCGCTTTGAAAGAAGATTTTTTGGATGGATAGACGATGATTTTGGCACCGCTCAAGCCCTTACCGCAATAGTCGTTGCCGTCGCCTTCGAGTTCCAAAGTCAAACCTTTTGCCGCAAAACTTCCGAAACTTTGCCCGGCCGTTCCTTCAAATCGATAACGGATTGTGTCTTCCGGAAGACCTTTGTCTTTGTACAATTTAGTTATTTCATTGGACAAAAGCGTACCCGTCGTACGGTCAATATTGCGTATTGGGAATGTTCCGGTAACGGCTTCACCTTTTTGCAAAGCAGCTTGTGCCTGTTCCACCATTTTCCAGTCCAATACCGTATCCAAACCGTGATCTTGATTTTCGGTATGATATAAAGTTGTGTCTTTGTCGTCCGCTTGTTTGTATAGTATTGGAGAAAGATCCAAATGTTTGATTTTCCAGTGGTTGATATTGGGACGAACTTTCAAGCTATCTGCCTGACCGATCATTTCGTCCACGGTACGGAAACCAAGCTCGGCCATGATTTCGCGCAATTCCTGCGTCATGAACTGGATGAAATTGACGACGTGATCCGCCGCACCCGTGTATCTTTTTCTCAATTCTTCGTCTTGCGTCGCAATACCGACCGGGCAAGTATTCAGATGACATTTGCGCATCATGATACAACCTTCGACGACCAATGCAGCCGTCGCAACGCCCCATTCTTCCGCACCCAAAAGCGCGGCAACCGCGAGGTCACGACCGGTTTTCATCTGACCGTCGGCCTGTACGACCACACGGCCGCGCAATTTGTTGCGAACCAAAGTCTGATGCGTTTCCGCCAAACCAAGTTCCCAAGGCAAACCCGCATGTTTGATCGAACTGATCGGAGAAGCCCCCGTACCGCCGTCAAAACCGGAAATCAATACGACATCCGCTTTTGCTTTTACAACACCCGCTGCAATCGTACCGACGCCCGATTTAGAAACCAGCTTGACGTTGATGCGTGCCTTTCTATTGGCATTTTTCAAGTCGTAAATCAACTGCGCCAAATCTTCAATAGAGTATATATCGTGGTGCGGAGGCGGACTTATCAGCCCTACGCCCGGCGTACTATGCCTTGTTTTGCCGATCCATTCGTCGACTTTGAAACCTGGCAACTGACCACCTTCGCCTGGTTTAGCACCTTGTGCCATTTTGATCTGCAACTCGTCGGCTTCCGTCAAATAGTAGCTCGTCACACCAAAACGCGCACTTGCAACTTGTTTGATCGCAGAACGCATACTGTCGCCGTTTTCCATGGGTTTGTAACGGATTTCGTCCTCGCCACCTTCACCCGTGTTGCTTTTGGCACCGAGACGGTTCATTGCGATAGCCAATGTCGTGTGCGCTTCCCAAGAGATAGAGCCAAAACTCATCGCACCCGTCGCAAATCGATGGAATATTTTTTCAGCCGCTTCGACCTCGTCGATAGAAATGGATTTTCTAGTCGGCGCAAATTCGAACAAGCTTCTTATCGTAACTGCTTTTTGTTCCTGATCGTTGACCGCCTTTGCATATTTTTTATACAAACCATAATCGTTGGTTCGTGTGGAATGCTGCAATAAGTGGATCGTCGTAGGGTTGAACAAATGCGTTTCTCCTTTTCTCCTCCATTGGTAAATACCGCCCGCAGGCAATAGATCGGAAGGAATTTCGGTTTTAGGGAAAGCGTAACGGTGTTTGTACAAACATTCACGCGCAATCTCGTCCATGCCTATACCTTCAATACGGCTAATGGAACCGGTGAAATAACGGTCTACAACATCAGATTTGATACCGATGATTTCAAAAATCTGCGCGCCGTGATAAGACTGCAACGTAGAAATTCCCATTTTGGAAAAAATCTTGAACAAGCCTTCCGAAACCGCGTGGATATAATTTTCGTACAAATCGTTCAACTCCAATTTGTCGCCCAATTTACCCGCTTCGAACATCATGCGGATGGACGAAAACGCCAAATATGGATTGATCGCCGTCGCACCGTAGCCCAACAAGCAAGCAAAATGATGCGTTTCCCAAACGTCACCGGACTCAACGACCAAACCCACTTTTCCGCGTAATCCTTTGCGGATCAAGTGGTGGTGCACCGCCGAAACCGCCAACAAAGACGGAATCGCTGCGTGTTCGCTGTCGATTGCCCTATCAGACAATACGATCACTTCAAAACCGTCATGCACCGCGTCCACGGAGTAGCGGCACAGTCTTTCAATACCTGCCTGCAATGCTCCCGGCTCACCATTGGCACGGAAATACGACTGCAACGTTTTTGCCTGAAAACTACCCGTATCGATACTGCGTAGTTTTTCCAGCTCTTTGTTGGTCAATATTGGCTGAGGCAATACCACCATGTGGCAAGCTTCTGCATCTTCGCCCAATACGTTTCCGCTATTGCCGACAAAAGAAGCGAGCGACATCACCAATCTTTCGCGTATTGGATCGATCGGCGGATTGGTAACCTGCGCAAAAAGTTGTTTGAAATAGCTGCAAATATGTTGTGGCTGGTCGCTCAATACCGCCAAAGGAACGTCCGTTCCCATAGCGCCCAAAGGCTCCTTGCCATCCAGCGCCATTGGCTCCAATATGATTTTGAGGTCTTCTTGCGTAAAGCCGAAAGCTTTTTGGAACTTTAAAATGTCCTCGTGGCTCAAGTGCGTGAACATGACGCGCGGCTCGGGCAGTTCCGCCAATTTGATTTTGTTGGCAGCCAACCATTCGCCGTAAGGTTTACGCGTGCTGATTCCGGCTTTGATCTCGTCATTTTCGAGGATCGTTCCGGTTTCCATATCGACCAAAAACATTTTTCCCGGCTGTAGCTTGCCGTAGGATTCGACGTTTGCGGAATCGACAGGCAACGCGCCACTTTCGGATGCCAGAATGATGCGTCCGTCTTTTGTAATGCAATAGCGAGAAGGACGCAATCCATTCCTGTCCAAAGTGGCACCAATCATTTTTCCATCGGTAAAAGCAATAGAAGCCGGCCCGTCCCACGGCTCGCTCAATGCGGCATGGTATTCGTAAAAATCCTTCAACGCAGGATCCATCAGGTCGTTGCCGTCCCAGGCTTCGGGTACCAGCATCATCAATACATGCGGTAGCGAACGTCCACAGAGATGCAGCAACTCAACCATATTGTCCAAACTAGCAGAATCGGACTGCGCGCCGCCGACAACCGGGCGGATCATGTCCAATTCTTCCTGCGTGAAATAGTCTGTCTTGAAATTTCTTTCGTTGGATTTCAACCAGTTCAAGTTACCCTGAAGCGTATTGATTTCCCCGTTGTGCGCAATATAGCGGAACGGTTGCGCCAAACCCCAAGAAGGGAACGTATTGGTCGCAAAACGGGAATGCACCAAACCAAATGCGGAAACGACCCTTTTGTTTTGCAAATCAGGGAAATACGAGCGCACTTGATGGCTGGTCAATTGACCTTTGTATATAATAGTTCTGTGAGAAAGCGATCCAATATAAAAACCGACTTCGTCCTTTTTCACCGTATTGCGGATCAAATGGAAAGCGTAGTTGCGCAATACGAACAGTTTGCGTTCAAATGCGTCAGCGTCCGTGATATGATCTGGGCAGGCAATAAACACGTGCTCCATTTCGGGTTCTACGGACAAGGCAATCGAGCCAATATCGTCCCTATTGACCGGAACGCTGCGATATACCAATACATCCAAACCGAGCTGTTCGGCACAGCGGTTGAAAATGGCACGACATTCCTCTCTGTGCCTGACTTCCTTTGGAAAAAACAACACGCCCACTCCGTAGCGTGAATAGGCGGGAAGCGTCACGCCCAGTTTAAGACATTCGTCAAAGAAAAATTCGTGTGGTATCTGAATCATCAGCCCCGCACCGTCACCCGTGTTGTACTCAAAACCGCTCGCACCGCGATGTTCCATATTTTCCAATACGGTGAGTGCGTCATCGATATTACGATGAGATTTGTGCCCATTGATGTCTGCCACAAAGCCGACACCGCATGCATCGTGCTCAAATGAAGGATCATATAATCCTTGCCGTCTAGCGCCTAGCTCCATAGTCAAATTAATATGTGTGTTCTAAAGAGAAAAGAATGTGAGATCCAGACCTCTAAATTAACTAAAAAATAAATACGAAATAAAAAATTTTAAAAAAAAATCACACAAACAGCACATATATTCAATATAAACACAAATACGTTAGACAAAAACTAACAATTCTTAGTCTCCTTCAACACATAAGCAATTAACTAAATATGTGGTTTTGAGACAGTTATTTTTGAGAAAACTTAAAAAAAGTTTGGCTGGTAAAATTATCCGCCCTACATTTGCAACCCAACAGGGAACGGCCTCGTAGCTCAACTGAATAGAGCATTTGACTACGGATCAAAAGGTTTCAGGTTTGAATCCTGACGAGGTCACAATTGAAAATCAAGCAGTTACAAAACCGTAACTGCTTTTTTTATTCAGCCAATTCTCCTTAAACCCTCAACTCACCATCTTCAATAATCCTTTATGCAGATATTGCCAGAGGTTTTCCAATTTTTCTTCTTCTGCCACAACGCGAACGGATTTTCCCTCCCGCCCACTCCATTTAACAAGACGAATAGCGCCGTCGGCAATTTCGATTCCGGTAATCGTACCGTCCGAAAAACAACAGCAGCCCGTATTGAAGTAAGTCGGCCGCATATCCTGAAACTCCGCATTGATCGTTTCGTATTCCTTTAATCGACGCGGAATTTCTTTTTTGATAGTGGAGACTGCTTGCATGTCGTGCTGCATTTCCGCCTGGTAGAGTTTGAGGAACAAACGTTCAATATGCGTGAGCGAGTTGAAAATCGGCTGGTGCGTATGCCCCGTCACCAATATACGTTCCGGATCTTTTTTGCTCCACTCGTACATAATCCTGTTGTGCTTGGACTTGAGCGAAGAATCGTTCGCCGGTGTATTGATATTGACTTTGAGAAAATTTTGCAGCGGCCTCCAAATATTATTGATAAACCAAACGCTGAACCGGTTGCCGTCGCTTTGTCCGTCGCCCTGGTGGCCGTGCGTGCAGAAAAACTGCAACTCTTTTTCAGGTTCCAATGCTATTTTTACCGTAATCGCCTCATAAATCGGAACATCGCAACCGTATATTTTTTGGAGGAAATGCGTATTGGGCCTCTCCAAAAGTATATGGGCATTTTTGCTCAGCGCCCACCCCTGGTTCCAAAACATATCGTGGTTTCCGAAAACCTTGAAAAACGCTTTTCTTTTGGCAAAAAGCCTTTCCGCACCAAATGCATCCTGATGCGTTTTGAAGACATTTTCAATATCAAATTTCCAAAGTTCCTCGCAGTCGCCCAGATTGATAAAAAAGAAATCACGATCGTTGTAATATTTCAACGCGTCAATATAGCTGGCACGCGCCGCCGCAAAATCGTCCGCGCCGCCACCGTCGCCTTTGTGCTGATCACTAAAGATAACTATTCGCTGATCTTTTTTTAGCTGCAGCGTCGTGGTTCGGTTACGTGCCCGATCTTGCGACAAACTCGCCCGATATAGTTTGTCCAATTCTTTGTTGACGGATTCTGCATCGGGGTTGGAAGTGAACAACCTGCTAATCCTTAATGCGGGTTTGCGCAGAAGCTTTCGGACTAGCTCTGCCATCAAACTTTTTATTTGCAAAGACTATAATTTTGCTGCAAAGCAAAAAATAAATCCAACGCATCCCCTACGCAAACAGCAAATGCAACAAAATGATAATATTGGCGCCGTCGCAATAAAATTTTCCGTTTAGCCATTATATATTACCTTGTCTACTCATTCTAAATTGTTTTGTCTATGAAAATGGGAAAATATCTTTTCTTGTTTGGCATTAGTGTGATGCTTTTTTCTTTTGGAAAAATTAAAAAACACAAACCGCGCGTTTTGATTTTTTGCAAAACTGCAGGTTTTCATCATGCGTCCATTGCGACGGCAATACCCGCCATACAACAACTAGGAAAAGAAAACGGATTTGACGTCGACACAACCACCGATGCAACCAAGTTCACGGATAGTAATTTAAAAAAATACAAAGCGCTTTTATTCGTCAGTCCGACCGGAACATTGTTCAATGACGAGGAACGCGCCGCATTTCGTCGCTATATTGAGGCGGGCGGCGGCTTTATGGGAATCCATTCCGCGACCGACGCAGAATACGAATGGCCTTGGTACAACGGACTTGTCGGCGCTTATTTTACTAGCCACCCGAAACAACAGGAAGCCAAACTTATAGTCGTCGACCAAAACAATCCTGCAACAAAACACCTTCCTAAAGAATGGACTAGAAAAGACGAATGGTATAATTTCAAGGACATACAGAAAGACCTGCATGTATTAATCACTATTGACGAAAAAAGCTATGAAGGTGGCCAAAACGGCGATTTCCACCCAATGGCGTGGTATCACGAATATGACGGCGGACGCGCTTTCTATACAGAACTCGGCCATACGGACGAATCTTATAGTGATCCACTTTATCTAAAACATATATTGGCGGGGATCCAATATGCTATAGGAAAACAATAGTATAGTCATCGACTATCTAATGCGGCAATAAAAGCGACTATAGCTTTTATCTCAGCAGGCGTTAGCTTTAATTTATCCGAACTCAATGTTTGGTTGGGAACGCTAACGCCGCGCCCCACACCACCACCCTCATTATAAAATTCGACAACTTCTTTTAAAGTTGTAAATACGCCATTATGCATGTAAGGCGCGGTTTTATGGGCATTTCGAATACCGACTGTTTTAAATGCATGATCAAAATTCGTCATCAACGAAGAATCGTATAGCCCTTGTTTGGACAATATGGAATAGATGCCGCGATCGTTGTCCAATACTATATTATTTATTTTTTCAGGCACACCCAAAATTTCCACATCCTGAGACATATATTTGGGCGGAAACACACCACTAAACAAAGGCATATAGTGGCAAGTAGCGCATTGTGCCTTTCCCATAAAAAGATTGAATCCTTTGATTTCTTCGTCCGTCATAGCACGGTCATTGCCACGCATATAGTCATCAAAACGACTATTTAATCTAACCAAACTTCGTACATAACTAGCAAGCGCGCTCACTATGTCTTTTGCAATCAATATCTTTTTATTTGGATAGGCATTTTGGACAAGCAGTTTATAGTTTTTATTTGCTTGAATGCGTTGTAAAGCTTGCCGAATGGAGCCGTCCATCTCTTTCGGATTATGCACTACATCCAAAATCTGTTCTTCCACATTTTGTGACCTTTGATCGTAAAACTGTTGCGGTTGCAAAGCAGTATTGATAAGTGTCGGCGTATTCCTATCAGCCAAGCCATTACCCAATATCGTTTTTTCCTTTACAACGTCACTAGCAAACGCCTGTGATTCAATATGACAGGACGCACAACTTCTCGTTTGCGTACCTGAAAAAGCAGGATCTTGGAATAATTGCTTGCCTAATGCGATTTTTTCGGCAATATGATCTTGATCGGCAGAAGGTGCATACGCCATTGGATCAAACGCAGCAGTATCAAACAACGTAAAAACATCCTGACGCAACAAACGATTATACAGCAACGTATTTTTTCCCAATTTTCGCCTCAGTATTTCAATACCAGAACTTAGTGGATTCGCATATTGGCGAATGAAATAGGCTCTATCAAATGCAACAAAATCTGTGTCTTTATTTAAATAGTTTATCGCGGCGAAACATATTACATTTAAAGAATTATCCTTTAAAATATAGTAGTCCAATACTGCTTGTACACTTTTTAATGCAGTGGCACTTTCGCCCATAGAATACAAAGCAAATCCGTTGTCAAAACCAGTAATCCCAAGCGATTCAATACGAAAGACTTCCAATTTTACCGCGTCCAATATCTGCCAATCCGCAATATCAATATTGGAAAAATAGGTTTGTAAGACTATAATATTTTCTTTTAAAAAAGCAATCTCATTTTTCACCCCCTGCTTCTTTGAAATAGTATAGTGCGGAAACAAATAGGTTTCTATTACCTGCAATCCATTGGGCGATGTTATAGACTGATTTGCAATATCAATTTCTGAATTAGGCGCACCGTTCATTGTTTTCGCAGTCGTGTACGTAAAATATTCCGCAGCCCATTCAACTGTTTTATAGTATTTTCTAGCACGCAGAAACGCTTGCTGCAACTGGGTTTCGGGGACATCATCATCCACCAACGGAGACATTGTATCGCTTATAAAAGTTTCGAATTGTGCTAGCTGATGCTTTAATTGCTCTCGCACTAGAACATTTGGCGTCGCGTCTTTCTTCTTGAAAGACACCAGCACTTGAAACAATCCTAACAGCCCAATCAATACAACTATAATGCGCTGCGATTTCCAATGATGGTTTTTAGTTTTTATTTTTTGTTTTTTACTTATTTCCAAAATCCAAAGCATTCGTCAATGGATTTGCATTGGCGTCACGTTTACTCAACGGCTGCAAACCCCAACGTTTTTCGATAAACGCCAATACACTAACCGTTTCGTATTGCGTATGATCCACAAAACCTTTCTTTGCGAAAGGTGAAACTATAATCGCCGGAACGCGCGTACCAGGCCCCCAAATATCCATTACCGGCGGCGCTACGTGATCCCAAAATCCACCGTTTTCGTCATAAGTCAATATGATTACCGCATCTTTTCCGTTCGGCCCGTTCAATACTGCATCAATTAGTTCCGCTGCGTGACGCTCGCCCGCAACCACATTGGAGTACCCGGGATGTTCATTTACCACGCCCAGTGGTTTTACAAAAGAAACAGCCGGCAAAGTTCCATTTTTAGCAGACTCCATAAATGCCGTTTCGTCCTTTAAATGTTCTGTTTTTTCCTTCGTTCCGTCCGCATATTTTTTAAAATAGACAAAAGGTTGATGATGATATTGGAACGAACCATCCGGATGCCCCGCCATCGCATTGTCCCAACCACCTGCAAACCAAGCCCAGGAAATCCCTTTGTCACTTAGGCGATCGCCAATAGTCGGATTGGTTTGATTCGGAACAAGACTTCCTTGTTTGCCAGCTTTTGGATGCGGCATATTGACAGAATACATCGTATTGACCGCATAGCCGTCGGGCGTGACGACACCTTGTTTTATCAAGTTGCCCTTACTATCAAGTTCCGCTTTCAATTGTTCCGGAGCACTAGGAAAATAAGGCGTTGCAGCCGCAATAAGCCACTGGTGATTCAAAAAAGAACCGCCGAACGCACTATGAAAAAAGTTGTCGCAGAGCGTGTATTGTTTGGCTATTGGATACAGCGGCAACAACGCCGTTTTATAGTATCCCATTGCCATTCCAGCAGTACTATTATAGGCCGCAAATTTGTTCATTTTGCCACCGTTGATCTGCGCACGCTGTTGATAGTATTGATGCAAAACATCCGGCGTTTCCTGATCTGCCGGCACATATTGGTCTATATTGAAAACGCCGTTGGGCATATTGGTCGGAAACGCACTCGAACGCGGAACCGGCGGTAAAAACTTGTACGCGCTTCCATCCTGATCCAACTGCGTAAGGTTTTCGGGTGTTGCATTGGCAATACCGTTTGCGCCTTCAAACTGTCCATACAAGTTGTCGAAACTATGATTTTCCATATAGATCACGACGACGTGCTGGACTTTGTTTATACCGTTTTCTGCAACGTTTTTAGCTTTATTTGTTTTTTTGACGGAAGAACAGCTAGCGAGCAACAATACACTAGCACACAAACTTATTTTAGCAAACGACGTTTTTTTCATGAATTGCCTTTGATTATGGACAGTTGACAATGATTTGAAATCTATGTATAGACGTGCTTTCAATAGCCTAATAGCTATTGTTTATTGAGATATCCACCATTTTTCGCGACAAATGTATGCTGTTTTGGAGAAAGGGCATTTTAAGAAATTGTTGCCTTTTTTGAAGCTTAAGGCTCAACGCCAAGAATATTTTTGCGTTTTTTTATCAATATGATTAACCTCACAATGATTTCAACCATTTACAAAACCGTTAAAACGATTATTGTATCGTTCACCAAAATACCATGGACAAATCCGCGGACTAAAATTTAAATTAAAACAACATAGTTTTTGTTCGATAGATAGATAGATAGATAGATAGATAGATAGAAACATTCTAGTAAAAAACAAAGCCCATCACGCCGTCATTTCGACCAACGGGAGAAATCTCCCAACATCCAAACAGGCTTAAACACTAGGAGATTTCACCTAGCGTCGAGATGACGGTAAACTAGACGCACCATTGTTGGTCATTCGCCTTAACATTGTTGCTTTTTGTATCCACAAAAAATCGGCTGCCAAATATTGGACAGCCGATTTCAATACATCCGAGTATATCTTATCACCCAAAACTTATAAACTTACAACGCTATTGATGTTTCTCAATAGAAGTGCCGATATTTCCAAAAATTTCCTCAATGGAACCAATACCGACAATTTCCTCGACGCAGCCCGCTTTTGCGTAGTGTTCCGCAACCGCCGTTGTTTTTTTGTTGTATTCTTTGATGCGATCGCTGATGACATTTTCGTCACGGTCGTCGGAACGGCCGCTAGTCAATCCTCTATTGAGCAATCTTTTGACCAGTTCCTCATCGTCGACTTTCAAGGCAATCAAAAGATTGACTTTTTCGCCGTTGTAGGCCAACAACTGATCCAATGCTTCTGCCTGTGCAACCGTGCGCGGAAATCCGTCAAACAGAAAACCTTTGGCATCTTTGTTATAGGCCATCACATCGTTGATCATGCCGATCACTACGTTGTCAGGTACTAGTTCGCCCCTTTCCATGATGGATTTGGCTTCCAGGCCGAGCGGCGTTCCTGCCAAAATCTGCGCGCGCAAAAGGTCCCCTGTACTGATGTGTACCAAACCGTATTTTGCAATAATGTTTTCACTTTGGGTTCCTTTGCCACTTCCCGGAGGGCCAAACAAGATTAGATTAAACATGCGAAAAAAGCTATTGTGAGTTACAAAGATAACGGCACAATCCTTTCGAGTGCCATTTTATTTTTTAGCGTAAAATTTTGTTGCGATCCATGTCCAGGCGCAGCAATATGAATACCAATATGGTAAACGTCAAGAGCGAAGATCCTCCGTAGCTGACCCACGGCAGCGGAATCCCCACAATTGGGAAAAGTCCGATTGTCATGCACACATTGACCATCACGTGAAAAAAGATAATCGACGCCACGCAATACGCGTACACTCGGCTGAACACGCTTCGTTGCCGCTCCGCCATCCATATTATCCGAAAAAGCAGTCCAATATACAAAAGCAGAAACGTCAAACTTCCCAAAAAGCCAAACGCTTCACCAATAGATGTGAAGATAAAATCCGTCTGTTGTTCGGGCACGTATTTTCCGCGTGTCTGAGTCCCTTTCAAAAATCCACGTCCCAATAATCTACCCGAACCAATAGCGATCTTGCTTTGGCGCACATTGTAGTCGTCGGGCTTGGCCACTTTTTTGGCTTCCGATTCCCTTTTTTGGGTGCTGCGGTTTTGGTTACAGTCGTATTCTTTACCGACCATCGCATAGATACGTGTCGACTGGTAGCACTGAAATACATTGTTGAAAATATAAGGGACGACAAAACGCTGAACGCCAACGCAGCCCACCCATATTGCGATGAGAAAAACCAACAAACCGCGGCTACGTTTGATTTGTTTGCGTAAAATATAAACCGCCAACGCCGCAATCAATGTCAATATAATCGCCAAGGTATTGGGTTCGACGATCAACGTCGCGACGACCAATGCCGCAAACGAAAACCCCACGACCAATATCCATCCAGGCAAACCTTCGCGGAACATCACGACGAAAAAGCTGAAATACACCAGCGCCAACCCCGTTTCGTTTTGCAGAATGGAAAGCACCGCCGGCGACAAAGCAATAGCGCAGGCAATCAACTGCGATTTGACTTTGGTAAAATCCAGATCCTGCGTCGACAAGTATTTTGCCAAAGCCAACGAGGTGAATATTTTACAGAGCTCGGCTGGTTGCAGGTTAAAACCGCCGCCCAAAGGAATCCAGCTTCGCGAACCGTTGACGTTTTTCCCGACCACAAATGTCAACAACATCAAAAATATCCCAAACACATACGACAAGTTCGCCATCGCCGTGTACAGTTTGCTGTCGCTCAGCAATATAAATGTTGCCATCAAAACACAGATTCCGGAAAAAATGAGCTGTTTGCTGTAATCTGTCTTACCCGAAATAAAACTTTCAAATATATCGATGTCGGCTTTGTACTCCACCATGAAAATACACATGATACCCGTGGACACCAGCAGCGCGTACAACAGTACGACTATCCAGTCCACACCTTTTGCCAAGTCTTTGTCACGTTCCGCCATATTCCGATACGGGGTTATTGTTTAGGATTAGGAATGTTTTTGTCTTTTACTTTTTTACCAGTGTCCGGCAATACAATCGCGCTTTTACGGCTCCAAGCCGGTGTGTAGGGCGTATTGTCGCCACCGGCATCTCTCCTATTGGGCTCCGCTTCCGGGTCAAATTCCGTTTTGGGTTGTTCCTGTTGGCGGAAAAGGTTAGCAGGCGGAATAGAATCTACACCTTTGTTTGCCTGATTTGCCTTAACCTGACGCATGGAATCTTTGACGTAATACCAATGTTTGATCGCATCGGGTACGAGATCCACTTTTGAAAACCTTTCCGCTTCCGCTTTACTATTGGCCGTCAATGTGTCGTTCAAGTATTTTTCCATCATCATGCCCGCAATAGGCCCCGCCCAAGTCGCACCGTAACCGGAATTTTCGACAATGACGGCAATCGCAATACGCGGATTATTGATCGGCGCATAGGCGATGAACACCGCGTGGTTTTTTCCGTGCGGGTTTTGCGCCGTACCTGTTTTTGCGGCAAATTTTACGCCCGGAACGTTGATGCGTGCCGCCGTACCTTCGGAAGCCACGTCCGACATACCTTGATGCACTGCGTCAAAAGACGTCTGCGCAATATTCAAAACCTTGTGGCGCGTACGATAAGGCGCCATCATTTTTTTCTCGTCGTCCGTTTCGTCCTGAATATGATCTACCAAATGCGGCGTGAAATAATAACCGCCATTTGCCAAAAACGCCGCTTCGTTTGCCAACTGTAACGGCGTTGCAGTCATACGGTCCTGTCCAATACCCAACGTCACGTTGCTGCAACTGTTCCAGTGTCCCGCAAAATCGCGGTTGTAACCCGACGTATCCGGAATATTGCCTGTTTGTTCGCTCGGCAAATCCACACCCAGTTTGACACCCAGACCAAAATTGTTCATATATTTTTTCCAAACCATGTAGCCTTTCTTGACGCCGCCGTATTTGGGATTGTCCACTTCCATTTTGTACAAAACGGAAAAATAAGAGTTGCAGGACTGCGCCAAAGCCGTCCGCAGATTGGCCGCGTGGCCCGCCCAAGATTCTGTACACCGAATGAAACGTCCGCAACCCGCGTAACCGCCGTAGCAAGAAACGCCAAACGAAGGCGTAATCAATCCTTCATCCAAAGCAACCAACGCATTCAACGGTTTGAACGTCGAGCCCGGAGGATATTGACCTTGGATCGCGCGGTTCCACATAGGGCGCGCCGTGTCCAATATAAGTTTGCCGTAATTCTGGCGTCTATTGGCAGGCGACAAAAGATTTGGGTCAAATGTCGGCGCCGTGATCATCGCCAATATACCGCCTGTTTTGGGGTTGATCGCAACGGCCGCGCCTATTTTGTGTTGGAATAATTTTTCGCCTAACTGCTGCAACTCAATATCCATCGTCGAATACAGGTTTTTGCCAGCGACGGCCGCCGTATCGTAAGCGCCTTTTTCCCAATGTCCTTGCAGACGACCGCGGTTGTCACGCAGATAACGCTCCACGCCGCGACGTCCCATCAATACGGATTCGTAGGTACGTTCCAATCCCGTCACGCCCGTAAAGTCTCCCGACTGATACCCTTCTTCCGCATGTTTGGACAAAAAGGAAGAATCCACCTCACCCAAACGTCCCAATATATTGGACGCAACCGGAAAAGGATAACTCCGCACCGAACGTTCCTGCAATATAAATCCTGGGAATTTGTACAGCGATTCGTTGAGTCGCGCGTATTTTTCAGCGGAAAGCAACGATTCGAACACGTAAGGCTTGTAGTTGCCGTTTTTGATAATGGCCGTCAATATGCGTTTGCGGTATTCGACAGTATCGATGTCCAATATCTTGCAGAGCGTCAACGTGTCCATGCTTTTGCGCGCGTCGTAAGGCGTCACCATCAGGTCGTACATGACCGCATTTTCCAAAATAGCTTTTCCTTTTCGGTCAAAGATGACGCCCCTGTCCGGATAAACCACTTTGCGGTAAATCGCGTTGTTTTCCGCCTGCAATCGATAGTCGGTGGAAAATACCTGCAAATGCAGCAACTGCACAATAATGACAAGAAACAAAACCGAAAAAATCAACTGCACGATTTTGCTTCTTCCCTGATTATCTTCTAAAGCCATTTCGTAGAAATATTATTTTTTAAGCCCAATGTTAAAAGTCGAAACAAGAAAGCACGCTACCTATTGTCGTCCAATACGTTGCAAAATATTTTGGCGTGTAATGTGCTTTTTTGACAGGATAAAAGTACTTCGTCTATTCCATAACGAAATATTGTACCAGATAATTTTTTGGGAAAAAGAAAACGATGAAAAATCATCGTCGTATGTAGGGGCGTATTGTATACGCCCACTAATTGCCCCTATCGTATTTGGGGGTATGCGATACGCCCCTACTAGTATGCCGTATTGGTTTTAAAACGGGATTTCCGGAGGAAAAGTAATTCGGCAATAGCTACCAACAACATACTGATTGCTGTCGTACTGACCACTTTCACAAGGAAATACAGAATATTTCCAAAACTCATCCACTCAATAAAGACCAGACAAGCATTGTGTACGAAAGTCATGATGAAAATATACGCGGAATATTGAGGAAAGCCCAAACTTTTGACGCTTGGTTCCAAGTAACTGATTTCGGATTTTTCCTGCGGCAGCAATACGTTCAACAAAAACGGGCGTAAATAAGAAATCAAAACACAGGCCGCGGCATGAAAACCCGGCGTTCCTGCAAAATAATCCATTGTCAATCCAAATACAAAACCAACGCCCAACAACGCCAATCGCGGCATCGTATAAGGCAACCACAACAGAAAAAGGAAATACAGTATGGGTTTAGCAAAATGGCTAATCATCGGAATCTTGTCCAATATATACACCTGTATGAAGATGAACAGGAAAAAACGAATGATATTTTTTAACAGTAAACTCATTTTGCCTTAACCGGTTGTTGTTGTTGCGTGGCTTGCTCCAGACTTTTTTGCTCTGTATAGAATACGTTGCGGATCAAGTAAACATATTGGAGGTTGGAAAAGTCCGTGGAGGTTTTCAATACGATGTCCATCAGGTTGGAAGCCTGGTCGAGACGAATACGGTCGGCGCGTCCCACCATCAAACCCGGCGGGAAACTTTCGGACAGATTGCTCGTCATGACCGTGTCACCTTTGTTGATCTTCAAGTTTTTGGGAACATTGTGCAGCATGACTTCCGACGGATTCACGCCGTCCCAATCGACGATGCCTGTGAACGGTTTGCCTCTCAGCGTGACGCTCACACGGCTGTTGTGATTGAGCAAACTCATAATCACGCTGTAGTTCTGACTGACGGAAACGACATGCCCGACAATACCCATCGGACCCGCGACAGCCATATCGGTCGTCACGCCGTCCTTGGAACCTTTTTGGATCGTGATGTAGTTGTTTTCGTTCGTCAAGGAATTGTTGACGACTTTAGCCGTCGTAAAAACGTATTTGACATTTCGTCCCAACGTATCGCGGTACAAAGAATCGATGCGCGCCTGTAGTTTTTGCGTACTGGTATCACCGTTTTTCTCAATGGACGACATCACGATATTCTTCAGCATTGCATTTTCCTCTGCCAGTTGCGTGTTCGTTTTTTTCAGTTGAAAATAATATTCAACGTCGTTGTACTTTTTGTCAAAAAAGCCGGTAAACGAGGACGCTACATTGATATAAACAGCATTATAGCTTTTATTGTAGCGCACCAACATACTGACACAGATAATTTCCAATACCAAGAACGTGAAAAAAGTAATATACCGCCTTATGAAAATGATGATATTACGCAATTCCGATTCTTTTTGTTTGTGTACTTCTTTACAAGATTAGCGCATGATGAAAGGAAAACGCTGGTAGTGTTTCAAGGCAATACCTGTACCACGTACCACACTTTTCAACGGATCGTCCGCAATATGAACCGGCAATTTGATTTTTTGGCTCAAACGCTTGTCCAAACCTCTCAGCAAAGCACCACCGCCCGTCAGGTACAGACCTCTGCGGTAGATGTCCGCCGCCAATTCCGGTGGCGTCGTTTCCAATGCTTTGAGGATGGCTTCCTCTATTTTGAAAATACTTTTGTCCAATGCTTCGGCAACTTCCTGATAGCTGACCATGATCTGTTTTGGAATACCCGTTACCAAGTCACGACCGTTTACCGGAAGATCGTCCGGAGGTGTTTCCAAATCTTTCATAGCCGCGCCCAACTGGATTTTGATCTGTTCGGCCGTACGTTCACCGATCAGCAAACTGTGGTAACGTCTCAACGCTTCCATGATGTCCGCCGTAAATTCGTCACCCGCAATACGGATACTTTGGTCGCAGACAATACCCGCCAACGCGATGACCGTGATACCGGTCGTACCACCACCAATATCAATAATCATGTTGCCCACCGGCTCTTCCACGTCGATACCAATACCGATCGCCGCCGCCATAGGCTCATGAATCAAATAAACTTCTTTCGCGCCCGCCTGTTCCGCACTGTCGCGCACCGCACGTTTTTCCACTTCCGTAATGCTGGAAGGAATGCAAATCATCATGCGCCAACTCGGTGGGAAAAGTGGTTTTTTCGGATAGATCATTTTGATCATCTCGCGGATCATCAGTTCCGCCGCGTTGAAATCCGCGATCACACCGTCTTTCAACGGACGGACAGTACGGATACTTTCATGCGTTTTTTCGTGCATCAGCAATGCACGTTTTCCTACGGCGATGACCTCCTTAGGATTATTCCGGTTCAATGCAACGATGGAAGGTTCGTTGACTACAATTTCTTCGTTATGTATGAGCAAGGTGTTAGCCGTACCAAGGTCCATGGCTATTTCCTGTGTAAAAAAGTTAAAAAGTCCCATTATTTGTTAACAATATTAAATATTATTGCGCCAATTAAGGTGCAAAAAGAGCGAATTTAAACGACAATACAAAAGCTCCACTAAAATTTATTTTGGCAGCTTATTCCCCACATCCCAACGAGCCATTTTCTACCATTTTAGCGGCTCTCCTTTTTCGGCTTGCGACCGCAGACTGTAAAACCAGTCCTTGGTTTGGATCGCATAAAACGGCAATGTATTTTCCGGATATTTGCGTAGCGATAGGTCAATCAAGTCTAGTGCCAATTTCAGATCTCCCTTGGCGGAAGACATCACAGCGGCGGCGGTATAGGCAAAACGATAGTTGTTCAATACCTGAATATTGTCCGGATTGTCGACAAATGACGAATCGTCGATCGGTATTGGATTGAGGCGCGACAAACGCGATTCGAGAAAATTGAGATTGCTCGTACTTGTGTCCGTTACCATTTTGAACGTCAAACCGCGCAACTGCAAATAGTTGTCCACATTCAATCCCAAACGCATATTAGACGGCACGTCCGCCGCAATAAATACGTCCTGCCTAAACTTGTTTTGCTGCAACAGGTTCAAAAACGCAATATTCCCTTTTTGCAAAGAACCTGGCTTGTTCACTTTCCAACGGATAACGGCATCGCCGCCAATCGCATCCAGATTATCGTTCCAAACAACCGCGCTGTCATTGACCAAGTTGCGCCCGCCATTTTGCAAAGCCAACGCCGCCGAATCGGACAATGTACTCATTTTTTTGTACAAAGGAATCGCCCAGTTTGTCTGCAAAAAATTCAAGTCGACGCATTTAATGTCCGGTCTGAACTTTTCCACCGTCTGCAAATACGCCAAATAATAGACGTACATATCGCCATTGGTAAACAAATAGGCGTTCTGCCCGCATTCTTGCATGACTTGTTTGAAATAGCCCAATACGGATTGATTGATACCGCCGCGTATTGCCGCCTGGTTGAGACACCAATACGCAGAATCTTTGTCGCCTTGATCGAAATAGCGCAAAGCCTGTGTGCCCCAGATTGTCAGTATTTTGGTATGCGGATCGAACAAAAGCCTATCGCCTTTGTAAGCGCCGCCGCTCAGTTCAATACAATTTTGAAAAGCGTCGCTGGCACGCATTGCCAATGGCAACGACGCATGCAGCATTTCGTCGCTGTTGTTCATATTGTATTCGTCGATTGCGTACCCAAAATAATACCATGCTTCGGCATCGCCCGGATTGACGGACACCAACGGTTCCAATATCTTTCCGGCCCTGATGTAATCGGGACGATCACCTTTTAGCATCAAGCCCATTTCGTCTTTTGCCTTGCGCAACTCGTTGGCATAAGCAGCCGAATCCTGCGCGTGCACCGCAACGCAAGTCAGCATCAAGCCCAATATCAACGAATATGTAAATGCTGTTTTTCGCAAAACGAATTAATTAAAAAAGCAAAAAACGGTGTGCTTTATAAATAAAATAGACGATGTTCAATATTTAACAAACGTACACAAATAATCTGCGAATCTGTGGCAGATTTAAAATGATAAATGATGAACTGTTTCACCCTTGTGGTTTATTTTCTACTATAATCCCCTTTTTCAAATTTTCAAATCACCAAATCAGAACTCATATCCAATATCACGCCGAAAATTCATACCCTCAAAAGATATTTTGCTCAGGTTGTCCAAAGATTGCGCTACCGCAGCTTTGATATCCAAACCAGACGAAGTTACGGTAAGAACGCGACCGCCATTTGTTAAAATCGCGCCGTTTTCGCCCGCTTTCGTTCCCGCGTGGAAAAGCAACGACGCCCCCAAATCACCGTTCACCGAGATCTGTTTTCCTTTTTCGTAGTCGCCCGGATAACCGCCGCTTACGGCAACCACCGTCGCAAACGAACCGTCGTTGTATTGGACGTCGACATTTTCCAGATTACCGCCGTAAACCGCTTCGAACAGATCAACGATATCCGTTTTCAAACGCGGCATGACGACTTCCGTTTCCGGATCGCCCATACGCGAATTGTATTCAATCACCCAAGGTTCGCCATCTACATTGATCAAACCGAAAAATATAAATCCTTTGTAATCAATATTTTCCTTAGCCAAACCGTCAACGGTCGGGCGTACGATTTTGGATGCTACTTTTTGCATAAAAGCCTCGTCCATAAACGGAACCGGCGTCACGCAACCCATTCCACCTGTATTCAAACCCGTATCGCCCTCGCCAATACGCTTGTAGTCTTTGGCGTGGCCGATGATTTTATATTGGCGGCCGTCGGTCAATACGAAAACGCTGACTTCAATACCACTCAAAAACTGTTCGATCACGACTTTGGCAGACGCTTCGCCGAACTGCCGGTTCAATATCATGTCCTCAAAAGTCTTCAGCGCTTCGTCCGTCGTATTGGCAATCACCACGCCTTTGCCCGCCGCCAAACCGTCGGCTTTCAATACGATCGGTAATGCGTGATTTTTCAAATAGGCTACACCGTCATCATAGTTGTTTTGGTCAAATTCGGCGTAGGCAGCCGTCGGCACGCCATGACGCGCCATGAACTTTTTGGAAAAAGCTTTGCTGCCTTCCAGTTGCGCACCTTCCGCAGACGGCCCGATCACTTTACCCGAATAGTTCTTTTCCTGAAAATAATCGTAGATGCCGTTGACCAACGGATCTTCGGGACCGACGACGACGAGGTCGATTTTTTTGTCCAAAACCAACGCATGCAACGCCGGAAAATCATTTACGCCAATAGCTACGTTTTCGCCCAAATCCGCCGTTCCCGGATTTCCCGGCGCGATGTAAAGTTGGTCGCATTTGCTACTTTGTTTGATTTTCCAAGCCAGCGCGTGCTCGCGGCCGCCCGAACCGATTACCAATATGTTCATAGTTGAAATTAGATTGTATTTAGGCAAATATCGCCCATATAACAAAAAGTAAAAATTTTTGATTTTAATTTTATTACTTTGCCACGTTAACAACGGTTGTCTTCCAGATGACATATTACATTTAAAAATTTATGAGCGAGAAAGCACTAACCCTAAAGGAAATCCAGAGTTTCAAGGGGAAATACCCCAAACAGATTTGGTTCATGTTCCTGGTCGAGATGTGGGAACGTTTCTGTTTTTATGGTATGCGCGGCGTATTGACCATCTTTATGATCGACAATATTCGCGGCGGGCTCGGACTTTCCGAAAAAGCAGCCAACCTCCAATATGGTACCATTCAGGCATTTGTGTATGCCTTTACGTTTTTGGGCGGCATGTTTGCCGACAAGATTTTAGGTTTCAAAAGATCGCTGGTTTTCGGTGCATTGGTGATGATTGCCGGCAATTTTATCATTGCGTCCAATCCGCATGATCTGTTTTATTTAGGAATTACTTGCAGCGTGATCGGGACAGGTTTTTTCAAACCCAATATCACGTCGATGGTTGGTTTTTTGTACAAAGAAGGCGATTCGCGGCGCGACGCAGGTTTCAGCCTTTTTTATTCGGGCATTAACCTCGGTGCGTTTTTGGGCGGCTGGATCTGCGTTTCGTTAGGAAAATCGGAACAATACGGCTGGAAATACGCGTTTATCGCATCCGGCACAGTGATGATTATCGGTTTGGTTACTTTTTTGTTGACCAAAAAATTCATCCAACCAATAGGCAACAAACCGTCTGCCAATACGGAATTGGACGCGGAAGGAAACGAACTTCCGGCGGCTAACACCGTCAAGAAAAATTCCGGCGCATGGAAAGAATACCTTGTGTACGCGCTCGGTTTGCTAGCAATTCCCGTCATTTTGCAATTGATCAAAAACGCCAATTTTACCGGTTATTTCATGGGCGGGCTAGCGATTGTCGTTATCTTATATTTCATTATTGAGCTATTGCGCCAAAAAGAAGCAGGCGTCAGGTCCAAACTGATTGCGGCGTTTATCTTCTGCTTTTTCTATTTTGTATTCGAAACTTTCTTTGAACAAGCGGGCGGCTCTTTGGCGATTTTTGCCAACTACAACGTTTCGCATACGATGTTCGGATTTATTCATTTGGATCCAAATTTTGTGAACAATTCCGCCAATTCGTTCTTCATTATCATATTGGGTTTGGTTGCTGGTCTGGTTTGGCTTTGGCTGTCCAAAAGAAAAGCGGAGCCCAATACAATTATCAAATTTGGGATTAGTTTTCTGTTCATGGCGCTGTCTTATTATTGCTTTTTTGCGCTGAGACATACGGCAAACGCATCCGGAACGGAGAGTTCGCTCGGGCTGTTTACCTTGGCATACCTGCTCATTTCCATTGCCGAAATCTGCCTTTCGCCTATCGGAATGTCCGTCGTCACGAAACTTTCCCCTACCAAAATGCAAGGCGTCATGATCGGCATGTGGTTTCTTGCGAGTGCGTACGGTCAATATGGTGCAGGGTTGCTGGGTGCAGCGATGTCGTCCGACAAAGGCGCGACAAGCAATATGGATCGCCTACTCCAATATACCGCTGGTTACAAAAACATGGCAATCATCTGCGTTGTGGCAGGTGTCATATTGATCCTTTGTGCACCGTTGATCAAAAAACTGATGCGCGACGTACGATAGTCTTTCAGAAGCGATATATTGTAAAAAACAGGAGAACCTTCCGGTTCTCCTGTTTCGTTTTGGACGACCTCATCCCCGACCCTTCTCCCACGGAATGTAAAGTTCCTGACAGTTTGAAAACAGATCTAAACCACATGAGCAGTTCATAGTAGCTTAAAGTTTTCTTAAAAAGAGAGAAACAATATCAAAAGAAAGTTTGTCCAGTAACGCGAAGCCGAAAACAAGAAATATGCTTACACTGGGGCAATATTTTCCCGTGGGAATGAGATTTAACGCTCATTCATCCCAATATTCCACCAATAATCCAGAATCACGTCTTTATTTTGGTTGTTTGCAGTAAATTTGGCTATGGGATGGATTACCAAAAAAAGTTATGGTTGGGAACTTACCAGGATGACGTGGCCGATATTGTCCTTAATGGCGTTCCTTCCGCTACCGATACACCTCTTCCCCATCGCTTTTATCGCGCAGGGAAGTAAAGCCAAAATGCGCCCTTGGGTCATCACGGGAATCGTTTTTCTGGTCGTGGAATTGGTAACTCTCGCCGTATTTCTCACACAATTCAAACATTTCAATGTTTCGCTGATATTTACCAGCGTCACGACGTTTGTCGCGTATTTGGCGTGTTACCTTGTGGGCAATATTTTGTTGATCCGCAATATCAAACCGTACGTGAAACGAATGGAACTTTCGGAAATATTGGAACTTGAATGGAGCAACAGCGGCCGCATCGACAATGCGTGGAAGCCCAATACCATCAACGCGCCGCAGGCTTTCGTCACGCAACTTTTGACGTACAGAAACGAAATCAACAACATTGCGATCCGCAAAAACGTGGACAAAATGATCGACTTTTTCAAAACAATCATGGAAAAAGACTATCAAAAAGCTGAACTGCTGACCGTGCGTCACCAGACGATTTTGTCCCTTTTGTCTCAATATAAAAACCTGCAGCAGGCAAAGATCAACAACAGCGTCACCGTCGCTTCCAAAAACGAAATCGAACAAACGTTGAACCAAGCGACCGTTGCCGTGGAAAACGAACTTTCCAACCAATATGAAGCGGAAATCATGGAAACTTCCGCCGAAAAAGAAGTGTACCTGCAACAACTTAAAAACCGAAACCTCATACAATAACCTCAAAAGCAAACTTATGGCGTTCCAAGACCTTTCTATCATCGACAATACGACAGCCAACGACGAAAACAACAAACCCGTCTTTACGGCGGAGGACCAAAAGAAAATAGAGGAATTCAAAAACCAGATTGATTTTAGCTCGACCACGGGCATCGTCCAATATGGTCTGGCCAGTCAGAACAAAGTGAGTGCTTTTTCGGACGAAATACTGAAACAAGTCAAAACGCAGGATCTCGGTTCGGCGCAGGACATTTTGCTGGAACTGAAAAGCAACGTCAAAAATTTCGACGAGGAGGCCAACAAAAAAAGCATTTTTCCTTTTTTTGATTCTATCGGAAAAAAAATCAGAAGACTCAAAGACCAATATAGTTCGGTCGAAAAAAACATCCACCAGATAGAACTGAAACTGGAACAGCACTACCAAGGTTTGATGAAGGACATCAACATATTGGACAAATTGTTTGTACAGAACCAGCAATATTTCAAGGACTTGTCTTTGTATATTGAAGCGGGCGACCAAAAACTTGCGGAAGCGCAAAACACGACGCTTCCGGCATTGAAAGCCGAAGCGGAAACGTCGCAGGACCAAGCGCTGATACAGCAATACAAAGACTTACAGCAGCAACTCGAAAGGTTTGACAAGAAAGTGCACGACCTCAAATTGACCAGAATGGTCGTTCTGCAAACCGCTCCGCAAATACGCCTCGTCCAAAACAACAGCACGGCGCTGATGGAAAAAATCCAGTCAAGCATCGTGAACACGTTGCCGCTTTGGAAAAACCAGATGGTATTGACGCTGGGCATTGCGCATTCGCAACAGGCACTCGCTGCTCAAAAAGCCGTGACCGACGCGACCAACGAACTCCTCCGCAAAAACAGCGAAATACTCAAACAGACGACCATCGAAGTTGCCAAGGAAACGGAACGCGGCATCGTCGACATCGAAACAATCACGGCCGCCAACAACAATATCATTTCGACTATTGACGAGGTCATCAAAATACAGCAGGATGGACGCGAAAAACGCCGCCAGGTCGAAGCGCAGCTTTTGGAAGCAGAAAACAACCTCAAGAACAAGATATTGAGACCGGAGGGAAATTAGAATTTACCCCGCAGGGCTCCTTCCAGGAGACGCTGCGGGGTAAATTATTGTATATTGTTGGGGAGCTACGCAGCACCAACAACGGCAAAAAAATACTTACAATAGTTTTATTACCACTCATTCTGACCTTGGACATCGTTTTCCTTATATTCGCCAATCCCTGACTGTTAAAGCAATAAACAATGAAAATAGATACGAAGGGCTTACGGCCCTTCATTGGACTTGGGGCGGAAAAGTCACTGAGGCTGGCTATATCAATAAACAGGGACAACGTTTTGAAAAAAAAACCGTTGGGAAAACAACAAAACAGCACCTCATTCCAATGGCAAGAAGCAGCACTCCACCAATAACAGCGGCCCCATAAATGCGAGAAAAAAGCTCACCACAATATTTTTAGCAACGACATCGCAGCTTCAAGCCTGCGGAAACGGAATGGAAAAGAAAACGCCTAAAATAGAGAAGGACGCTCCTCACGGAAGCAGCTTTGTAAGCAGTGCCAACTCAACTAAGAGATATAGAGCACGCGTCACAGGCGCCGCGCCAGCGAAAGCAATTGTCCATTTATTTAACTGCAGTTTTTGCATTTACCTTTTACGACGACTTCAAAGTCTTCGCCTTCGAAACCTTCGGGCAGGTTGATCGTGGGAATTTCCACATGATCCAAACAATAAGTCGTGCCGCAACCTTTGCAGATAAAATGTACGTGGTTGTCGTGGTGGTGCCCTTCGGAACATTCGCCCTTGCACAAAGCATATTGGATCGAGTTGTCGTCGGTAGGGATTGTGTGGATGATGCCTTTTTCCAAAAAACTCTGCAAAGTGCGGTAGATCGTCACGCGGTCAAAGCGCGCTTGCGTTGCTTTTTCGATAGTGGCGTGCGACAAAGCGCCCGTCGATTTGGAGAAAAGTTCCAATACGGCCGTGCGGGTTTCGGTGACGCTGAGGCGGCTATTTTTCAATAATTGCTGAATGTTTTCCATGATTCATCCTCCTTATTTGTTCAACAGAAAATTGGTATTGGGCGGGCCTACCTTTTCTTTCAAAAGTCGTTTCACCAATTCTTCGAGTTCTACGATTTCTTTTTTCTTCAATCCGTCAAAAATCTGTCCGCGCACCATCGCGTTTTTGTCGACCACCGCAAAAAACTGCGTGTGCATGAACTGATCGTCGATGTTTTGCAAGGCATTTTTCGGATCGTCCAATAGGTAGCTTTCGCGTGCGGCATTGTACAGACTATCTTTTCGACCGGTAACAAAAATCCATTTTCGTTCGTTCACTTTCATCGAATCGGCATAGACTTTCATCCTAGCCACGGTGTCGCGGTCGGGATCGCAGGTATGCGAAACAATCTGAAAGTCGGGTTCGTCCTTAAAGTCTTCGTAAATACCTTTCATATTGGTATTGAGGTGCGGACATATACCTTGGCAATTGGTAAAAAAATATTCCACGACCGTCACTTTTCCGACCAGTTCCTCGCGTGTAAATTGCTTGCCGTCCTGCGTGGTAAACAGAAAAGGTTTGACGTTGTTCAATACGACGGGCTTGGCTTTCCAGCCGCCCTCGTTGACGTACACAAACGACATGTAAATCACCAATACCGCCGCAAAAAATATAATATAAAACCAAACGAGCTTCTTCCTTTTCATACCCTGCCTTTATAATTGCGTGCAAAGTTACGTCGCATATCTTTTCCACACCGTTAAAGGTACGCATAAAAACATTTTTAGAAGAAGTATATACAACACTGTTGCATTTTTCCTATTTTTGCAACCTCATTGTATTATGAAAGGAAAAATCAATTGGGACAAAATAGGCGTAACGACGTCACTGGTATGCGCGGTGCACTGCATGGCGCTTCCGCTGCTGCTGACAAGTCTGCCTATATTGGGCATCGACCTGATGGAAAACAAAATAGTAGAAATGGTGATGATCCTATTGGCGTTTTTCATAGGTATCATCGCACTGTCCAAAGGACGAAAGGAATACAGTTCGTTCCGACCGATGGTTCTTTTTTCGATCGGTATTGCGTGCCTTATATTGAAAGAAGTATTTCACCAGTGGCACAACATCATCTTAATTCCAGCGGTCGTTTTCATTTTGTGGGCGCACTATAGCAACTATAAAATGAGCAGAAGCGCCAAGCACGCAGGCTAAAGGGTTGAAAGGAGGCGTTTTGGGGCTATAGACTTTCCAAAAAAGATGACACTCTTTTGATAAACAAATCTTTACTATTAACGGCCTCATGAACTTCTACATGTGCAGCACCAGAATCTCTCAACCATTTTTCCAACACTATTTTCATGATCTGAAAATCAGTAGGCTGCTTTAGCGCCACTCCGTTTTCATTTTTGGAGCGATCCACCAATTCATTAACCATAATATTGAAACGATGCAAGTCGTTAGTCGTTTTATTAAGTTGAAATTCAGGATGCTTATCAATAAATTCTTTTAGGTCCTTTGAACTACTAGCTAAAAAAGCGGTTCTGATGCTATTGATCATTTTGTCGTCCAATATATATCCTTTTGTGTGATTAGCGCATTCGATATATCCATCCGTAAACAAGATTACAACGTTTTGGTTTCTCTTAATAATTTTTTTACCTAGATCATTAGGAATTTCCTCGTCCGGAACGTCGATAGCTGCATCATTAACCGTCTCATTAAAATAGTTCCACAGATCAGCACCCGAAGAATGAGTCAATTCATAGTCATATATTTTTGACACATTATATTTGAACGAATCTATGTCTCTGGGCATCCTATTTACAATATAATCTCTCGTTTCAACACCTTTGTTTTTGAAATACCGAAGATCAATTTTCAAGGCATCACCGTCAACTAAGTGCGCATTCAAAACACCATTGTTAATAAAATCGAACTTATAAACATCTAATTGATTAGTATGCCTATTTTTTATATCCAAAAAATGAATGGACTGGTCGATTAGACTATCAATCAATACCGTGTCATGGACCGGCTTAGGATACAGTGCCGGATTGATTCGATTGGAAAGATCCGGCGCTATAATAACATTATAGTCATTCATGACAATTGTATCATTCTTGCCTTGTGATTCAGAACTTCCCCCATTGGAGCAACATCCCACAACCGCCATAGAAACAAATAATAAACAATTATTCAATAGTTTCGCCCAAGGATTACGCATATTTAATTCAAATTATTTATTGCAAACAGTTTTCAATTACTAAATTCATGTACCTTTCTCGATTGAAAAGAAAGTCCCTTCAACCAATTCTCAATTTCCCGAATAGCATCACTCGTTTTAAGCTCAGCTTTGTTAATAGAATAAATATCGTATAGGTATTTACTCCAGCCTTCCATGAAGATATTGATGCGGTTTTCCATTTCTGCTTTTGAAATAGGAAGTTTGTCATTGTCAATCTGACTTTTGTATATATTGGCGATGTTTCCCAGCTTTTCGTTATAGGAAATGAGTTGCTGTTGTAACAAGTTGCGTTCGTCACTTTGAAGAATTGGCATGTCGCGCAAGCGCTTCTCGCACGCGTTTTTTTCTTTGTCTAAACTAGACAACTGTATAGCGAGCCGGTCATTCTCAAGCTGTACGTTATTGATTTTTGTCAGTTGCTCAGAAACTTCGTATTCTAGCGCATCTGCCTGGCACTTGAGCTTTGCATCCTGATAGGTTATATTACCTAAAGAATATAACTCATACAATTTGCCAACAACTTTGCGAAAAAGAATAATCCCTAGCATCCCCAATACAAATACAAGCCAGAAATTACTTTGTGTCAAGACCTCTTCAAATGAGATAAGATGATCTGTTTTTCTAGTTATATACTCAATAGCGTTAATGTTAACAGCTACTTTATATGCCACGAAAGTATCCACTATAATAGTAAAGAAAGTAGCCAAGAGCGTTCCGCCGTAATGCGTAAGCCATTTTTTTGCGGCGGCGGCGGCACGAACTGATTCGTCTCCTTTCGTAAACTTTTTCTCTTCCAATGGAACTGAAAACAACGGGAACAAACTCAATGTTATAGGAATAAATATAAAAAGTAAGGTAAACAGGACACCGCCTAACCCCTTAGTCCAGATTTTGGACATAGCATGCGCATTAAACACTTCCGGGACTTCTGTACTCATCCCACCACTAGCTAAAATTGCCTGAAGATCTTCCTTTGAAAATATCAATATATAGGCAACAGAAGAATAAAACACAAATAGATACAATAAAAGAAAAATACTTATGCACCCAAAAACCCATAGCAAGAATTTATTTTGGGGTGGCTTGACGAACTCAACGGATATGTCCCTAATCTGTTTTCTAAGCAACGCGACCTGGGATTCCATAAAAGTTATAGTCGTCTCATTATTGGATTTTATGGTCAACTTGACTTCGTCTATTTGCTTATCAAATCCAACCACACTCGTCTCCGTATTTTGAGCATCAACAAGATACCTATTTTGCAATGCCACGATTTCACTTTCCGTCCTAAGTTCCATGTTGGCAATACTAATTTTTTGTTGTTCATCAATCTTAACTTTCAGCCTAGTCTTTTTTTCTTCTATAACTTCAATCTCATTGATAAAATTGGAATATAGACTGTCCATCGCTTGTGACAGTATTTGATGATCTCCATTGTTTTCCGCTGCTCTATTATAGCCACCGCTCTTTAATAATTCCTTATCAAAAGACCCAACTTCCGTTGCGATGATATTGTCCAATACACGCCGGAATTCCACCAACGACTCTTCTTGAAAACTCGTTTTCTTTTTTTCTTCAACGACGCCAGTTAGCATTGGTTCCATATCTATTTTTTCATCATCTTCGATACCATCAACGGTTTCTCCATTATTGATTCGTATGGCACGACCTCGTATATTGAAAAATGTCCGAAGCAGTTCGGCTACCGTTTTTTCATGATTAGTAACAATTACGGACTCATGATTATTTTTGGCATTGACGGACCAATTGTAAGAACCTGTAATAGCTATTTTCCTATCTATTACACAAAACTTTTGGTGCATCATACCCCAACCGACGTTTCTGATTTTGATGACTTCCGCGCCCAAGGATTCCAAATATGCAAAATCCAATTTCTCGTTGTCAGGGACATCGGAAACGATAAGAGACACTTGTACGTTTTGCTTTATACGGCCCACTAATACTTCAAAAAGTCGAGGCTCTGTAAACCAAGCCATAGCAACGAGAATATCACTTTGAGCGCCTGAAAGTTCCTTATATATACGATCAAAAATAAGATCGCTACTTGTAAGCGTATCTTGCATCAAGCCTATAGTTTGCATAAATAATTACGATTTTATTATAACACATAGCATCAATACCTCATTAATTTCCCGCAGCCAAGCCATTTCATCGTTCCCACCGGCAAAGTATCTTTCCACTTTTTTCTGCACTATCCAGCGATATTGTCGCAATTCGATACGTACAATTGCTTAAACCTCTACAATCTTTTTTATAGTGAAAACGTACAGCACCACAGCTACTGCAAACAAAGACTTGCCTTGTATTGCAGGAAATAGCAGCAAAAACCAATACGATTAACAAAATCCGTTTCATTTGTATTACTAGAAATTTCCGACGTTATTTGAAAATCATTTTTCCTATTTTTCTAAATATAGGTTTTCTCGCCATTTTTATTGATATAGTATCGCCCACCTCTAGGACCAGTATAGACTTGATGGCCATTATAGTAATCACCATCCTCAGCAGAGGTCTTCTTAACTCTATGTACTTGATGCGTTTTCGCCTTTTTCCTTGTTTGCGCACAAATGGGCGTCGCGCCAAAAGAGGCGATGAGTATAGATAGTAGAAAGATTTTTTTAAGTTTCATTCTTTTTTAGCGTTTAGGGTTGAATAATTATTATACTATAAATCGTTGTCACTATTACAAACGCCGACCTTTCATTGCTGTCGTACCTTTCGTATTCATAGTATTTACAATTACAAACCGAAAATAATATACAGCGATGACGCTTTTTTACGGAAATCCGTAAAAGGGATTGAATTATAAAAAATATAGGCTAAAAAGAAGAAAAATTTTGGACGCTAAAAAATTTACAGGCTAAACAATTCCCATTCTGACGCAGTGAGCAATAAGCTGTTCGTTTGTTGTAAAATCAAGCGCATCCTTCATCAGTAGCAAGCGTTTTTCAATAGTACTTTTACTGGAGGGATGTATATTATTAGCACCTAAATATTCTGCAATCTCCTGTTGTTTTTTCCCGCTGATCATTTGCGAAAGAATGACAATATCGAGTTCCGAAAATTCGTGTGCTTTCTTTTGTTTAACTAATTGTACGGTTTCCCTAGAGTAATAGCGTTGGTTGCGGCCAATATCTGCAATAGCGTTTTTCAATTCTTTTGCGTCGCCCCTCGCCTTGCGTACGTAGCCGTCAATACCCAATTGTTCAAATAGTTTTTCGATAACAGAGGATCTTCCTTCTGCCGAAAAAACAAGGATTTTCAGATCGGGCTGCACTTTTCTTGCAGCAGCTATGAGCGCTTCGCCGCTTTCAATATTTTGCGAACGATGGTCTTTTTCGAATTGCAAATCCGTAATCAATAAATCATAGGAATCGTTTGCCTGTAAGGCTTTCTGTATTTTCAATAGCGCGTCGTCGCAATAATGAACATAGTCGGTAAGTGTTGCGCCTATTTGTTCCAATGTTGTCTGTACGGCAATGTTAGCACTTTCGTGGTCTTCGGCGATAAGTATTTTTGTAATCATATTTTAGCTTGTACGATAGGAATCGATATAAAAATGTTTAATCCTTTTGTTGTTGTTTTGTCAAAAGTAATTTTCCCTCCAATACTAGCAATACGGTTTTCCGTATTCGTCAAACCATTTCCATATTGAACACCTGTACCTAGTCCAATACCATCGTCACTATATTGGATTTTCATTTCGTTTTCTTTTATGGAAAAACGGACGACGACATTCTCAGCGCGACTATGTTTTTTCATATTGACCATCAGCTCCTGCAAAACGTGTTTTATTTCCGTCTGCACCTTTGTAGTTGCAGCATTCCATATTTTTTCGGAATTACCGACAATGGAAACAGTCGTGGTCGACGAAGAAAAAGAAGCCAACATTTGTACTATGGATTCGTGAAAACTGAGCGATGTCTTTTCGGGCTGTTCGTACGATATATCACGGGATTGTTTGTATAGGATATCGATCTCATCCAACAGTTGTTCTTTGTCAATATTGTCTTCGTGTTCCAGCTTGGACATCACGCGATAAATGCCGTTGGAAACAACATCGTGTACTTTTTTTGAGGTTTCAAGCTTTTGTTCGCGCAGAGCAAGCTGTTTGCGTTTCCGATACCAGACAAACAACCCAATCGCCAATACGGACCCGCCTACAAACATTGCCCACTGCAACACAATCTCCGTATTCTTTTCCGCATTCTCTTTTTGAAGCGCGAGGTTGTCTGCTTTGTTTTTCGCGGCATCGTAACGGATAAGCGCAAACTGGTTTTTCGCATTGTTGCGGCTTGTTTGCAGACTATCATTGAGATATTGATAGCGGATAAAATATTTTTTCGCTTCGACGGAAGGATTGAGTGTAATGAGTTTTTGCAGCGCTTCCAATTCATCGTCCGGGCTGTTGAGCAGCTCCGCAATATTGTACATTTTTTCTGCATAAAACATGGCCGAATCGGGTTGCGAACCAGCATAAAAATCCGACAAATGTGCATAGCTTGCGTTCAAACCCCAATTGTCTTTTTCGGACTTTCGGATGTGTAGTGCTTGCCATAGTTCAGGCAAGGCGTTGTAGCGGGGATTTTGCAACCATTTTACATGCGCCATATTGGAGAGGATGCGGGCGTATTCTTTTTGATCCGTTTTGCTCTGCGTGAAGATGGAACGATAAATTTCAAGGGCTTTTTCATATTGCTTTTTTTTCTGGTAGGCGACGGCTTTGTTGTTGAGAGTAACAGTTCTGTAAATACTATCTTTTACAAACGTTAATGCTGCATTATAATGTTCAATAGCAGCATCATAATTCTTCAAGCTTAACTCCGTACTCCCTAACTCATTATAATTTGAGAACAAATATTCTTGATTATTTTTTTTTAGCTTATCTAAATGTTTAAGTGACGACAAAAAGCTTTCCTGTCCACCAAAATAATCACCTGCATCCGACTGTATAATTCCCATAAAAGTATAAGCCATCGCTATCCGTAGACTATCGTTCGACTTGGCTACTACACTATTAAAATAATAAAACGCAGAGTCCGGATTCTTATTTAAAAAAGACTTCCCTTTGGCATAATCTACAGGCGGCACGTTAACAGGTTGATCTTTTTTATATGAGGAACAACTAAACAACAAAAAAAGGGCAGCATAGACAAATAGATATAATTTACTCTTTTTCACAATCGGAGTTTACTACAAAAATAAAACAAAGTAAGGCAAGAATGATTCTTGCCTTACTTAACATTATCTAAAAGAGTTATCCCTTAGGTGGAGTATGCCCCGTCTCACCCCCCGTATCTTGAACTGGATTTCCTTGTATTGTCACGCCTCCGGTTGTCGGTTTCGTATTCTGGTTATGGTGCGGCATCAACGCCAAAAACATGGCGATTATCAATTGGATCATTGTTTTGTTGTTTTAAAAAAAGATGAATGATTACCACGACCGCGTATTGGCGGCGCAGCGATTAAATCGCGGTAAGACACACGTCTTACACACTTGGGAAGTATGTTGTGCGTGTTGATCGTGAAAGTTTACAAACGCTTCCCAAAACCATTCATATAAACGACCACTTTCAACACCCACTCGAAATCAGTGCTGTACAGTACGTCTCTTGGCCACCGAGACGCCAACCGATTTCGAGGACAAAACTAGATCGATGCAAGAGGTTGATTAACAATAGATTCCGAATATTCCGATCATTCTGGCAAGATTCCGGTTATTCCGTCGAAATTCCGAAAAAGCCGAACGGATTCCGAAAATTCCGTTAGTTTTACGCTATAATTGTAGAAGATGCTCTTTATTGATTATCAAAGATTGGTCATGCAGGACTACGAGAAAAAGAAGGCTGCAAACCAACTTTCCCTATACCTAAGCCAACCCACTCCTGCCAGCTTAAGAAAAGCGTGCATGACAAATTATGACGATAAATGCAGCCGAAAAGACACAATTGTCCTAAGGACTTTTTTCGACATAAAAGACGCTCAAGATTCTATTGAGCATGCCATAAAAAATTATGAAGTAACCAAGTTCAAGCCTTTGCAGAATTTTCTAAATGGAAAAATTGCGGAGCCTTCTTCCGTAACGGTTGAGCTTTTGGCGTGGTTAATCAATTTTGAGGGAAGGCCTTTTGATTCCAGAAAAACTTATGGGGAAATACGAGTGAACGAAGATTCGGATGCAGCAGAAAGGGAGCAAACGGAACCTTCCGAGCCAATATCGGACACAGAACCAATATCATCCGAACAAGAAAACATACCGGAAGTTCCAACGAATGAAACTATAGAAAAAGTAGAACCGCCCAAACCAGAACAAACCATTCCGGAAAATCCAGCACCGATACCGGCTCCTTCACGGAAACGCCCGTTACCCAAAATCATATTGGGCATTTTTGCATTGGCGCTCGTGTCTATTGCAGGCTATTGGCTTGTCAAAAAACGACCATCCAAAAACAATGTGCCTGCAATACAAACAGTTTTCACACGTATAGGAGCCTGCATGTATTGGAATGGCGATCACTACGAACAGATTGCCTGCGTCCCGGCGCATGGCGACACGCTGGTTGTTGCGTTGGACTCTGCACGGTTTCTCCATTTCAGAAAAATAATGTTGCCCGACACGATTACCGCCAAGGATATTGGCAAAATCTGGTATTTGAAATTGAACGGGAATATTGAGTTTTATACGGCTGAAGGTTTTCATCCGATTGAAACCACCCGAATGCTGAAACCGTTAACAGCATATATTTTTAAGAAATATATTCATCCCGCCAATTAAGAGATGGAAGCAAAACACAAACAGGTATCAATACAATACTTTTTTGCAGAATCTATTACTTTTGTTTTTCCATTCAACAGTATTTCGTCAATATAGATAGGACGGTCCGGTAATACTATGGGCAACTTTTGTGGTTGAAACTCTGCCATACCGTCGATGGATGGCAATACCAATGCGCTGTCACTTAGCCATTGGTACGACGGTTTTCCGCTGCCGTTAAATTCGTTGGTATTGAGCCCGTTTTTTTTGTTCAACATATAAAAAGCGCCAATGGATAGACGGTGCCGTTCAGGTACAGAAAAGATCCACGGCCATCCATCCCGATCCATATACGATCTTTTTCGTCTTGATAAACCGTTCGTACAATCAAAGAATCCAATATGGAATGCAAGATTTTGTTTTGATGGAGGTCATACCATTTCAATCCCTTATTTGTGCCGACTAGATAATGACTACTATTTGCCAAGGGATATATTCATCTGATAAAAGCCGGAGGGAGTTTTTTGCTTTAGACTACAGAATCTTGGGGCGACAGCAAATCAATGAACCCGCAGTTAGAAGACAATATTCTCTTTGACTGATGTTTTGAATGTCCTTTTCTTTAGGTATATAGTATAGTTCAGTTTCACAGGGTACGTAAATATCTCCTTTTTTTTAGGAATGGGTAGCGGATCCGCTCCGGATCTTCTTGTTTGGAAACAAACCTCATCCATACAGAATTGGCATTGAAATAAGGCGACAAATCAACGACAATGGGAACCGTTGTGTAGCTGCCATCTCTTTGGACAATAAGTATCTGCCGCCGATCCCTGTTCATCGCACTACAATTAACTAATACATAGCTTCCACACTATTGTTGTAGTAAAAATTCGACACAAATACTATAAATATGTTAATACATTTGCACTATCAATAGTATAAAACGTAAGCACATCAATATATTTAAATTTTATAGTATTGATATTTAGAACAAGTCTAAAGACTTTTTTTTACACGATAGATAGATAGATAGATAGATAGATAAAACAATCCTCTGTTTCTACAGGGGATTCCTTTTTTACTACCTACAACTGAACTTAAGTCCAAAAATCGGGGACTTTTATTATGCTATTGAAAAGAAAATCTATGCATATTGGTTAAGATATTTCATTTGATTGAGCCAATCAGTTTCTTGTACAAAGTCACCGCAACCTATCTCTTCCAGTAACTAAGTTTTATTCTTTTTACTTAAAAATCACAAAATAACTTTATAAGCTCCATACAACACGAACGCGGCCAACGCCAATAACAGCAACACCAATAACAATCCTTCTATAGCATTCATAACTATAACGAAAAATAAATACAGTAGTTTTAGCAACAGGAACAAAAAATAAAGCAAGACACCTACAACATGCCATCCAGCATGCACTTTCCGAGATATTTTTGTTTTCCAGTTCATAAGTCCTATACTATTCGTCCAAAAATATCTAAACCGACAAACGATTATTTACGGAAAACCTTTTTTTTAAAATCAAGAGAACAAAAGCAGCTTTGCATATTTCCGACCATTGAAAGTAAAGATTGTTCTCATCTAGCCTCAATCAAGATACTATAACAATCTGACATGGTCTTTTTAATATTCATTATAAGCAAAAAAAGTCGTTGATTATCAACGACTCTTGCAGAGAGGAAGGGATTCGAACCCTCGATGCAGTTGCCCGCATACACACTTTCCAGGCGTGCTCCTTCAACCACTCGGACACCTCTCTATTTCCCTTTTCGGGATGGCAAAGGTACGGGGATATTTTTAGATTCTGAACAAATCTTCCGCGTTTTTGGCAGTTATTTTCACAACTTCTTCCATATCAATACCTTTTGCATCAGAAATAGCCTTTGCAATATACGGCAAATAAGCACTTTCGTTGCGTTTTCCGCGGAAAGGCACCGGCGCGAGGTACGGCGCATCCGTTTCCAATACAATATGTTCCATGCCAATATCTTGGAGATTTTCTGGCATATTGGCCTTTTTAAAAGTAAAAACGCCGCCAATACCCAACAAAAAACCAAGTTCAATGATCGCTTTCGCCTCTTCGTTACTACCGCCAAAACAATGAAAAATTCCCTTCAAACCCTTATCCGAAAAAGGTTTGACCATTTCGACGCAGTCCATTGTCGATTCGCGTGCGTGGATCACAATCGGAAGTTTACATTCCAACGCCCATTCCATCTGTTGCGCAAAGGCTTTTTTCTGAAAATCGACCGTCGACTTGTCCCAATAATAATCCAAACCAATCTCCCCTATTGCGGCAAATTTTCGCCGCGAAAGATATTGGTAAATGATGTCCAGCTCTTTTTGATATTGGTCGTTGACGGAGCAAGGGTGCAGCCCCATCATGGATTTGCAGAGACTGGGATATTGCCTCTCCAGCGCCAACATCGCCTCGTGCGTCGTGCTGTCGATCGCCGGCATATAGATTTTCGAAATGCCCGCATTCTGCGCGCGTTGCAGCATTTCCGCCCTGTCCGATTCAAATTCCGTTACATAGGGATGACTATGCGAATCAATCATGTTCATGCCGCAAAGTTCGGTCAAAAGATTTTGTTCGTCAATACAAAACATCAAAACGAAAACCTAATTTGGAAAAATGTTCCAAGGTTTTGGGTAGTGCATATTGGAGCCGTTCGCGTGCTTTGCCACTGTCGTGAAAAACTATAATGTCGCCTTCTTTGGTATGTTTCACTATATTTTGCCAACATTGTTCGCCCGTGATTTTTGTATCAAAATCGCCGCTCAGCACACTCCACATTGCGATCTTCAACGACGGACGTTTTCGGTACAATATTTTTTCCTGCTTGCGACGCATGCGACCATACGGCGGGCGAAAAAAATTGGACTCAATAATTCGGTCTGCATGGACTATATCATTGATGTACGTATGCACATTTTCTTGCCAACCATTGAGATGATGATAGGTATGATTGGCCACCAAATGCCCGGCCTGCTTGATCTTTTCGAATAAAATGCTTTCTTTTTCGACGTTTTTGCCAATACAGAAAAAACTTCCTTTCGCATTGTATTGCGCCAAACTGTCCAATATAAAATCGGTCGTGGATTTATTGGGTCCATCGTCAAATGTAAGATAAATGACTTTTTCAGTCGTGTCGTACTGGAACAAACGGCGCGTATAAAAACGCCGTCCCCAACGGGGAAGCTTGACTAAATACATAATGTTTTGAGTTATGAATTATGCGTTATAAATTATGAGTTTTTCAACATATCACGCATAATCTACAACGTATAACTTGGAGTTTATTTTCCTTCTACGACTATAATTTTGTCAGGATCACTATAAGTAGGCGATTCAATGGACGCACTATTTATAGTCAATTCTTTGTTTTTGAAACTATAATCTATTTTAGCATTTGCATTATTGAGCAGATAGATTTTGCCGGTTTTTTGTATAGGAAAAGACGGCAATACTATATTACCTTCCGGACTTTGCAAAACATGAATGTATAGTTTGTCAGCAGTTTGCGTAACGACGCCCCACTTTTGCTGTGCAATATAACCACCATTTGTATGATAAATCGTTTCGCCGTATTGTTTTAACCAATTGCCCATAGAATCTATCCTAGTCGAAAACTGCGGCTGCACTTCACCATTGGGCAGCGGGCCAATATTGAGCAAAAGATTAGCACCCGCTCCAGCAGATTTCACCAGCAATGCAATCAGTTTTGGAAAGTTTTTATAGGAATCGTCTTTTATATCATAACCCCAACTGTTGTTCATCGTGGCGCAGGTTTCTAGCGGCAGAGACGATGTTTTCTGGAAACTCAATCCATGTGAATTTTCACCAGGGACATCCTGCTCAAACATCTGAAAATCCTCGCCCGGCAACGGTGTCATGTGATGGTTATTACCTATCAAACATTGAGGCTGCAAGCGATGGATTAGACTATATATTTCGGACATATGCCAATCAATATGTACTTCATTGTCTTTTCTAGTGGCACTTTCTTCCGCCATCTGATCCCAATATCCGTCAAACCAAATGCCGCCAACCTCACCATAATTGGTCAACAATTCCGTCAACTGGTTTTTCATAAATTGAATATAGTCGTCCCATTTTCCCTGCGTTTTCCTGCCGGTACCTTTCCCTGTCCGGCCCGTCGTGTAGGAATAATCTTCCCGTCCCCAATCCAATAGCGAATAATAGAAAACTATTTTTAGTCCATGCTTGTGGCAGGCATCCGCGAGCTGTTTGACTATATCTTTTTTATAGGGCGTATGCATGATATTGAAATCAGAATACTTAGTGTCCCAAAGACTAAATCCATCGTGGTGCCGCGTCACTAGCGTGATATATTTCATGCCGCCTGCCTTTGCCATTCGCACCCATTTGTCTGCATCGAAATCTATTGGATTAAAACTTTTTTCCAATAATTTATAGTTTTCAAAAGGGATATTCCTGTTATTCAAAACCCACTCGCCGTCACCAAGCAAACTGAACAGTCCCCAATGTATGAACATTCCGAAACGTTCGTCTTTAAAGGACTGCTGCGCGACTAACGCTTCTTTTGTAGGTTGATACGCCTGTCCCCAACTAGATACGGCAAAAAGGAACAGGCTCGTGACTAGCAAAAATTTTTTTTTCATGGATACACAATTTGAATACCAAATTTAGCGATTTAAGCACAGAAAAGATTTTCTGACAAAATCTAGATGCATGAATGAGATCACACAGTCCGCAAGACTGCGAATAAGGTTGTTCCGCAAAAACGACGCGCCGTTCCTATTGGAGCTGCTCAATAGTCCGGAATGGTTGGCGATGCTAGAGAGTCGGCACGTCAAAACGATACGCGACGCGAAACATTACCTCAAACACTTTATACTTAAAGATTACGAGCAACGTCAATACGGATTTTACGTATTGACGTTGCTCGAAAACCAATGTCCAATAGGGCTTTGCGGCATCACGCTGCGCAAAAACCATACGATTCCAGACTTGGGTTTTGGAATATTGCCCGCCTATGCAGGACAAGGTTTTATATTGGAAGCAGCTTCTGTAATATTGAACTATATCAAGGAAAGTCTACCGTTAAAAACGGTCGATGCTTTTGCAACTATTAGAAATATAGCTAGCCAAAGGATTTTGGAAAAATTGGATTTTAAATTACAGAGGGAAATTTTTCATTCAACTTTTCAAGTCTGGGTCAAACATTACCAGTTGAAATGGTGAGCGGTGAGTAAACCACACAAATTATTCATATTGGAAAGCTGTAAGGTTCGCCGCTCGCGCCCGATCGAACAAGAAGCGAAAAATTCTACAATACAAAAAAGTCCCGAACATTTCGCTCGGGACTTTTTATATTGGGAAAAACTCATCGCTCACCACTGAAGAAAACCTATTTCTGCTCAATACCCATTTTTTCCAAAACGGCGGTGCTTACGCCCGTAGTGAAATAACCACCATCATGGTAAAGGTTTTGCATAGTGACCATTTTCGTCAAGTCGGAGAACAACGTGATACAATAATTAGCACAGTCTTCCGCGGAAGCATTACCCAACGGAGAAATCGCGTCGGCGTAGTCGAAGAAATCGCCAAAACCTTTGATGCCGCTGCCCGCCGTCGTTTTGGTAGGTGACTGCGAAACCGTATTGATACGTACTTTTTTCTCGACACCATAGTGGTAGCCGAAGCTGCGCGCGATGGATTCCAGCATTGCTTTGATGTCCGCCATGTCGTTGTAGAAAGGATAAGCGCGCTGTGCCGCACAATAGGTCAACGCGACGACACTTCCCCATTCGCTGATAGCGTCCATTTTTTTGGCTACGGCCAACATTTTGTGGAAAGAAAGCGCAGATACGTCGATGCCTTTTTGGAAAAAGTCGTAGTTCGCTTCCGTGTAAGGAATCGTTTTGCGCACATTGACGCTCATGCCGATGGAATGCAATACGAAATCGATCTTTCCGCCCAATATTTCCTGGGATTTTTCGAAAAGGTTCGTCAAGTCATCCACGCTCGTCGCGTCGGCAGGGATGATCTGCGCGCCTGTTTTTTCGGCAAGACCGTTGAGTTCGCCCATACGCATCGCGATCGGTGCATTGGTCAATACGAAACTTGCACCTTCTTCGTGTGCTTTTTCGGCGACTTTCCACGCAATAGAACTAGAATTCAACGCACCAGAGATGATACCTCTCTTTCCTTTCAATAAATTATAGGCCATAATACAATTTGAATTAAACAATAATGCTGCAAAGAAAACGCAATTTTTCTAAATTATGCCAAAAGAGAGGAACGTTACTAACGTAAACAGATACGGCGGCTCTATCTACATCAAATCATCTCCGTTTTTTTTCCTTGACAAAAAAAGTGGCAAAAAATTACGAATGGCATAATATATTTTCAACGGTATTCGTGAGTGGGTCGAAAGACTTGATTGTTGGTTACTTTTTATCAAGAAAAAGTAACCAAAAAAACAAAACAAGAACCTGCGAAAGACAATACATTATAACAGGCATTAAGTCCGAATCAATTATCTTTGTCCGTCAATTCCCGGGGTGCTTTTTACGAAAAAGGCTGAGACGATACCCGTATTACCTGAACAGGATAATGCCTGCGCAGGGAGCGTCGTTACGTTTATGTAGCAGTTTCCTGCCAGCGCTTATTGGAAAACAAAACAGCGTATGGACTTTTACAAAATATTGGAAATCATCGGATTGGTTGTAGGATTGCTGTATCTGCTATTGATCATTTGCGAAAATATCTGGTGCTGGATTTTCGGAATCGTCGGTTCGCTGATTACTGTTTTTCTGTATTTCCATACCAAACTTTACTTGGAATCCATATTGAACGTTTATTATATCTGGGCGGGATTTTACGGTTGGTGGTATTGGAACAAAGCGAAAGAAAAAACGACGGAAAAAGCGAACGTTCCTGTTGTAGCCTGGCAACCGTCCTATCATTTTGTCAATATCGTTTTATGTTTGTCAATATCCGTCAGCGTTGGCGTTCTGATGAAAAAATACACCGATTCGCCGCGGCCTTATATTGACGCGACGATGGCTGTTTTCAGTTTTTCGGCAACCTATCTCGAAGCGCGCAAAGTACTTTCCGCTTGGATATATTGGTTTGTAATCAACGGTGCGTCCATCATATTGCAGTTTGACCGCGGGCTCAATATCTACGCGTACCTTTCTATTGTGTACACCGTCATGTCGATCGTCGGCTATTTGCAGTGGAAAAAAAGCTACTACCATCAAAACTTTGACGGAATTTTGTCCAAAAAAGCATGATGGACACGTTCAAACTACTGGAATATATCGGCGTCGGCCTGTGGGTCGTCTACCTTGTATTGGCAGTGCAGGAGAAAATCGCGTGCTGGATTTTTGGGATATTGGCGTCGTTGATTACCATCGTCAACTTTTACCACAGCAAAATCTATTCGGAAGCCATCGTCAATATCTATTATGTATTGGCGGCAATATACGGTTGGTATTATTGGAACAAACTGAAAAAAGCGAACCAATCGGCGCGCGTTCCCGTACAGATCTGGTCTTGGCAAAAACATATTGCATTTTACATTTCCACGGCGGTCGTCGCGTACACTTGGGGAACGATCATGCACCGTCACACCGATTCGCCGCGCCCCTATATTGACGCAGCGACCGCCTCGTTCAGTTTTTTGACGACGTACATGGAAGCCCAAAAAGTATTGACGACTTGGCTCAATTGGTTTGTGATTAATATTTGCCTGGTTTATTTGCAGATCGACCGCGGTATCCCTGTGTACGCGGCGCTTTCCGCTTTTTTTGCGTTGATGAGCATCCGCGGATTTTTTCGCTGGCGGAAAAGTTATTTGGGAAAATAAGGTTATGGATTGACATGCGCTGCCTTTTTATTCTCGCAGATTACAAATCTGCTTTATACAAGGTTTGGGATTCCCTGCGCAACATCCCGAACAGCGACGACTTAAATCAAATCATCATTCATCATTTAACTAGCTCCCGTGCATTCGCCAGCGCAGCGTCCGAAGGTTGTTCGCCGCCGATCATCTGCGCAATAGCGTTGATACGTTCCTCTTTTGTCAATAATTTGACGCCGGTTTTGACAGGACCGTTGTCATTTTTTTGTTTGTAGACAAAATAATGCGCGTCAGCCATTCCCGCGATTTGCGGTTGATGTGTGATGGAAATCACCTGAATATTGGACGCCAACAATTTCATCAATACGCCGACTTGCTTGGCAGCTTCTCCCGAAATCCCCGTATCGATTTCGTCGAAAATCAACGTCGGCAACTGAACCGAACGCGCCACCAAAGATTTCACACTCAGCATTAAACGACTCAATTCACCACCGCTCGCGACTTTCTGCACCGGCTCGAAACGCCCGCCGTTATTGGCATCGAAGAGAAAAACAACGTCTTCTTGACCGTACGAGTTCATTTCTTTTAAATGGTTCAATTCGATCTTGATGCGCGCGTTGGGCATTCCCATTTGTCTCAATAGCGCATCAATTTCTTTTTGTATAGTCGGGATGACTTTTTTTCGTTGTTCGGTTAGTTTCGTCGCCAATACCAAAGCCTCTTTCTGCGCATTGTCCATCGCCTGCAACAAAATATTTTCGTCGTCCTGAATATGCTGAAAATCGGCTAGACGTTGCGCCAAATCATTTTGTATAATACGCAAATCATTAGTCGTATTGACACTATGTTTTTTCAAAAGCTTATAGCCAACGGAAAGTCTTTCGTTAACAAAATCAATCCTCCCAGCATCCAGATTGGTATTGTCAGCCAACACTACGACTTCGTTTCCAATATCATCTAGTTCTATCTGCACACTATGCAAACGCGCCGTCAACGCTGCGATTTCGGGCTGTATATCTGAAAAACGCGACAAGCGATTGGCAATGTTTTTAATTTCGGAAACGATCGGTTGCTCGCCATCGACTAGAAAATTGGAGGCTTCGGACAATACACTTTTGATTTCCTCTGCATGCGTCAAACCCTTTAATTCAAGCTCCAAATCTTCTAGTTCATTTTCCTGCAAATTGATTTCCGCCAATTCATCATATTGAAACTGTAAATAGTCCAATTCCTTGGAAACATTAGCTTTTCGCTCCAAAAGCGTTTTATAGTCCCGTTGTTTTTTTTGCCAAACATGAAACTGTGTCTGGTATTGCGCCAATAGATTTTCGTTGTTGGCAACGGTGTCAACGACGACGCGCTGAAAACCCGCATCGCCAATTTCCAATGTATCGAACTGCTGATGCAAATCGACAATCGCGGAAGCCAATGCGCGTAATTGCTGCATCGAAACGGGCGTATCGTTTACAAATCCACGCGATTTTCCGGAGGAAGTAATTTCCCGACGCAAAACAAGTTCGGGTTCAATATCAAGTTCGTTTTCCGTCAAAAAATCCTTGACGGCGTGGTTGTTTTCAACAGAAAAAACACCCTCGACTATACATTTTTTTTCTTTCTGTTTGAGTGCCGCGGCTTCCGCACGCGCGCCCAACAATAGTGATAACGCACCGATCAAAATACTTTTTCCGGCACCCGTTTCACCAGTAATAATATTGAGTCCGCGTGCAAAATCGATCGCAACTTCGTCGATAATTGCGTAATTCTGTATAAACAATCTGTTGATCACCTTCTAAAAATCTTAATTTCTGTAAAGATAGAGGATGATTTGAAAATTTGGGAATTTGGAAAACATCGCGACATTCTTTTCTGAAAATAGCGGATAAAGTTAACAATCCTATTTTCCCAAATACCAATTTTCCTGTATAAATTCGCCATTACATCCAATATAAAAATATGTCCCAACAACTTTTTGTCATAAAAATAGGCGGCAACGTCATAGACGACGAAGCCAGTCTTCATCGTTTTTTGCAGGATTTCAGTAAAATAAACGCGCCTAAAATATTGGTGCACGGCGGCGGAAAAATCGCAACGCGTATCGGCGAAAAACTCGGTATTGTTTCCCAATATGTTGACGGTCGCCGTATCACGGACGACGCGACGCTCGATCTTGTAACAATGGTCTACGGCGGTCTTGTCAACAAAAAAATCGTGGCACAACTACAACATTTTGGCTGCAATGCGATTGGTTTGACAGGAGCTGACGGCAACATCGTTCCAGCGCACAAACGTCCAGTCAAAGAAGTTGATTTTGGTTGGGTCGGCGACGTCGAATCTGAAAAAATCAATACTACATTATTGGAAAGCCTAATAAAATCAAATATTTCGCCTATATGTGCGCCGTTGACGCACGATCAGGAAGGACATATTTTGAATACCAACGCCGACACGATCGCGTCTAGTTTGGCTGTTGCGTTGTCCAATATATTTTCAGTTCGGTTGATTTACTGTTTTGAGAAAAAAGGGATTTTGGAAAATATCGAAGACGAAGAATCCGTCATTACGACGATCAACAAAACAAGCTACGCGGAACTAAAAGCCGCGAACAAATTGTTTGCAGGTATCTTACCCAAACTAGACAATGCTTTTGTGGCAATTGATCGTGGCGTAAAACAAGTATTGATCGGTCATGCGGACGATCTTCTAGCCAATACAACGGACACAACAACCGGAACATTAATACAGTAGTATTCTAACATTCCGAATCCTATAAGACTAGAGATTTCTCCCGTTGGTCGAAATGACGACAAAACTTAAACTTCATTTCGACCAACGGGAGAAATCTCCTTAACAATACAAGCACCTAGGATTACATTCATTTAAAACAAACATTTCCCAATACGATGCACTCTGAAAACCTTTCCCAGAAAGCGGTTGCGCTATTGCAGTCACTCATTGCAACGCCATCTTTATCCAAAGAAGAAGACAAAACCGCGCAGATTTTAGCAAACTTTCTGCTAGAAAATGGTGCACAGCCGCATCGGTATTTGAATAATATCTGGGCGCATAGTTCACATATTGACGCGCGCAAACCAATACTGGTATTGAATTCGCACCACGACACCGTAAAGCCAAATCCTCAATATACCAAAGATCCGTTCCTCCCAGAAATCGCAGACGGAAAACTATACGGTTTGGGAAGTAACGACGCAGGTGGTTGTTTGGTTTCATTGGCGGCGACTTTTATTTATTTAAAAGATAGAACGGACTTACCTTATAATCTAGTTTTCGCAGGAACGGCGGAAGAAGAAATTTCGGGCAAAAATGGTATTGAAGCGTTATTGCAACATGAAAGTTTTCAAACTATAAACGGTCAAATTCCTTTTGACAATTGGAAAAACTGGCAAGCAATCGTAGGCGAACCAACACTTCTAGATCTTGCCATTGCCGAAAAAGGGTTGATGGTTTTGGATGTCACGAGTATTGGAAAAGCGGGTCATGCGGCTAGAAACGAAGGCGAAAACGCACTATACAAAGCGGTCGATGACATCAATTGGTTTCGCAACTATATTTATCCAAAAAACTCCGAATGGTTAGGAAACGTTAAGCAAACCGTCACTTCTATCGAAACAGAAAACAAGGCACACAACGTCGTTCCGGCGATTTGTAAATGTATAGTCGACATCCGCATCACGGACGCGTACACACACGAAGAAATTTTGGACATCGTCCGTCAAAACGTAAAAAGTGAAGTCGTCGCACGCAGTTTCCGTTTGCGTTCCTCGCGTATCGAAACGTCGCATCCATTGGTACGCGCGGGTTTGGCATTGGGACGAAAAGCCTACGGTTCGCCGACGAGTTCGGACAAAGCGTTGATGCCTTTTCCTGCATTGAAATGCGGTCCCGGCGACAGCGCCCGCAGCCACACCGCCGACGAATTTATTTACATAAAAGAAATCGAAGAAGGAATCAAGCAATACATTGCTTTAATTGTGACGTACGTGAACGATGAATTATGAAATTGAAGTAAATCACAAGTTTTGATTCATAGCAAAGAGCGAAAAATTATTCATAACTCATCATCCCATTGCCTCCGTCCATTAAATTTCATAAAGTCCCATTTATTCTTTTAACTTTGCAAATTGCTCTATCCGGAACGGCGAACACTCGCTTTTCCATTAAAATTTGTTAGGTTTTGGCGTTACCGCATTTAATTAAGTACATATACGGCAATGGTACGGAAGATGCCATCCGCCGCGGAAAAAAGATTTATACATCGGGCTACGTAGAGTTGATCAACCACGACGACTTGACGGAATCTGCGAGCCTGCGTGTCAAAGACGATTCTTACAACACTTGGTACAAAATCAAGGTCGAAAAATTCAGGGACGAGAGTATGCTCTCCGTTGAGTGTACCTGCCCTTTTGAACAAGGCGAAATGTGCCGTCACCAGGTCGCGGGGCTTTTTTACCTACAGGACTTGATCGACAGCAATATGCTGGGCGAACAGACTTTCATCCAATATGACCAAAACTATACGGTCATCCGAATGAAAAACATCGACGTCAAAATGCTGCGTCTGCTTTCGGATGCCAATAGTTACGCACATGCGGAAGAATACGCCAGCGCGCACAAGATCAAACTCGACGAGGCCAAAGACGAAAAAATCCGCACGACGGTCCAATACAATCAGGAAAAACACGAAGTTGTCCTTCAGAAAAATGAAGAGCGCAATTTCGACACCAGTTGCGATTGCCACAGCGATCCGTTGCATCCATTGTGCGTGCACAAGTTGATCGCCTTTCTTTCTTTGTTAAAAGAAAAAGGCGCCACCTATTTTGACACGATACGCAATCTGGACAAGGAAAAAAACAAATTGTTGGCATTGTACGGCTATTCCTTGCAGGACGACATCAAGGGAAAATTTGAATTTTCCATCAAGGACGGCAAACCGTTTTTGCGCGTATTGGACACGTCGATCAAACGCGTTGCCACCACGGCGACCAGCACCGCAGCGGCTCCGTCCTACATGCAGCGCGAGGTGGAAGTTTTGGAAAAACCAAAAGACAAACCTACCGTCAAATATGGCGTCGGACTCGTATTGCAGCACGACAGCCAGCAATATCCGTATCTTGGCGTGGAAGCCATCGAAGGCGAAATCGACGAAGACGAAACGGAATTTTTGGGAAAAGTCAACCATATTGACCTAAGCAAATTTGTCAATACAGACAATTTCAGCGAAAACGACACGCAGATCATACAGCAGTTACGCAAACTGCTTCCCGGCGAAGTCGGCCGCTACCTCAACAGAAATTCGCCGTTCAGCGGCATTTGGGAAAATATCGTACAGCATCCCGAAGGCGACGCGTTGCCCGAGGAAACACGCAAACTGATATTGGACTACGTACATCCCAAAATGAAAAAACTGTTCAATATATCGGCGTCGAGCTATTTCACTTTTTATATTGAACAGGGAAAAAACTTCGTGACCAACAATCTCGAAGTCGCCAACTATTCGATCAACTTTATTACGCCGGAATTTTCGGTGGCAAAAGACGGCGACAAATACGAAATCGCCTGCCTTGCCAAAACGCCGCTCGGAACGGTCAACGTTTCCGAAAACGAAATGAGCACGCCGCTCCTTTTGCAGGTCGAAAACCAGTTTTATCTCTGGCAAAAACCGGAAGACATTCTTTTGGTCGAAAAATTCCTTCCGGACGGAAAAATCGTTTTCCCGGTTTCGGAATGGGAGTCGTCCTTGCAGGATTTCATATTGCCGCTTTCGCACAAATACAACGTGCGTTTTGACAATATCGAAAAAGAAACCATCGAAGACGTCAATCCGCAGGTCAAAATCGTATTGAAAGAAAAAGGCAACTACCTATTGGTCGAGCCTGTCTTTTTGTACAAAGACCACGAAATACAGCCCGACGACAAAGACAAAATTTTGATCCCGAGCGGCGGCAAACTATTGGAAATCAACCGCAACCGCGCTGCGGAAGCGGAATTGATGGCCAAAATCGAAAACCTCCATTCCGGTTTCGTCCATCCCGAAAAAAACAGTTCCGTATTGGCGCTGAAAGGTTCGGAAGCGCTGAAAAACAACTGGTTTTTCCTTTTCCTGGACGCCACACGCGAAATGAACGTTTCGGTTTTTGGCATGGAAGCGCTGAAAAAATTCCGTTTCAATACGGCAAAACCTTCCACCAAAATCTTCATCAGCAGCCACACCGACTGGTTTGACGCGAAGATCGACATCCGTTTCGGCGACCAGCAGGTTTCCGTTGCGGAAATCAAAAAAGCCATCGCAGCCAAACAACAATTTGTACAGTTAGCGGACGGCACTTTGGGCGTTTTGCCGGAAGAATGGGTCAAAAAATATTCCCTGCTTTTCCAGGTAGGACAAAACGAAACCAACCAGGACATCAAGCTCAGCAAATACCATTTCAGCGTCATCGAAGAGCTGTACGAACAGCGCGACGAGGAAGAACTTTTCTTCAAGCTGGAAGAAAAATACGAAAAGCTCCGCAACAACCAGACGATCGAAGACGTATTGCCCGTCGACCACCTGAACGAAATCATGCGTCCTTACCAGATTTCCGGTTTTCAGTGGCTCAACTACCTGAACGAAGTTGGCTGGGGCGGTATATTGGCGGACGACATGGGTCTGGGTAAGACGCTTCAGACTTTGTCATTCCTCAAACATTTGCAATCGCAGAAAGAAGATTTTCGTGCGCTTGTTGTGTGTCCGACCACATTGATGTTCAACTGGGCAAACGAGGTGAAAAAATTCACGCCGGATATCAACGTGTACATTCACCACGGCGGCAACCGTTCCAAAACGGATCTGCAAAAAACCAAGGCGCACATCATCATCACGACGTACGGAACGCTACGCAGCGACATCAAAGTTTTTGCAGAAATGCCGTTGGACTATATTGTATTGGACGAAAGCCAGGCAATCAAAAACCCTTCCAGCAAAATCGCGAAAGCCGTTGCGCTGTTGAAAGCAGGCAACAGATTGTGCTTGAGTGGTACGCCGTTGCAAAACAATACGTTTGACATTTACGCGCAGATGAACTTCCTCAATCCGGGGCTATTGGGAAGCATCGACTTTTTCAAACAACAATTTGCGGTTCCGATCGACAAATTTGGCGAAAAAGAACAAAAAGAACATTTACGCAAACTCCTATATCCGTTCATTTTGCGAAGAACGAAAGAGCAGGTAGCAAAAGACCTTCCGGCAAAAACGGAAACGATTTTGTTCTGCGAAATGGACAAGGAACAGCGTCATATTTACGACGCCTACCGCAACGATTACCGCAACAAAATCATGGGCGCGATCGAAACGCAAGGCATCCAAAAATCACAGCTGACGATACTGCAAGGTTTGATGCGTCTGCGTCAGATCTGCGACAGCCCCGCGATATTGAAATCGGAAAGCTATCCCAACAAATCTGTCAAACTAGAAGAAATCGAAAGACAGATCGAAGAAAACGTCGGCGAACACAAGGCGTTGATATTCTCTCAATTCTTGGGAATGTTGGGATTGATTCGCGCAAAACTAGAGGAACAAGGAATTCCCTACGAATATTTTGACGGTAGCACGACCGCTCCCGAAAGAGAAAAAGCTATCCAAAACTTCCAGAACAATCCAGAATGCCGCGTGTTCCTGATTTCCCTGAAAGCGGGTGGCGTCGGTCTCAACTTGACGGCGGCGGACTATGTCTACCTCGTCGATCCGTGGTGGAACCCTGCGGTGGAACAGCAAGCGATCGACCGTACGCACCGTATCGGTCAGACGCAGAATATTTTTGCGTACCGCATGATCTGTACCAATACAGTCGAGGACAAAATCCTACAACTTCAAGAACGCAAACGCGCTTTGGCAAACGAATTGATTTCGGACGATACTGGTTTCGTTAAATCTTTGACGAAAGAAGATATCGAGTATTTGTTTAGCTAAGGAAAAAGGCAAAAGTAAAAATGTAAAAAATAGAACCCGCCCCGTCAACTATTGACAGGGCGGGTTTTGCGTTGTATTGGATGTTTTACTTATTCTAAAGAAACAAAACCAAGCGTACGCTAATATCGTATGTTTGATTTGTTCCACCTATTTATTTATTATAGCTGCGACGCTTGTGTCCTTGTTACTTTTTTCTTCTTTTTATTCAGCCAAATAATAAAGCCCGTTACCGGAAGACTCGCACAAACAAGACTTATGAGGAATGCGATTATTTTTCCAAAAATACCACCGATAGCGCCAATATGAATATCGTAGTTCATCGAAAGCATTTTCACACCGTTGTTTTGCGTTTTATACAAGGTTGTTCCTAATAGTTTTCCGTCGGTTTGGTCAAAAGACAAGTTGTCGTCATTATAATAAACATCTTTTGTATGATAAGCTGTAACGCTGATGGCATCAGCCTTTTGCGCAGGAACCAACACTCCGATTCTTTTTACATCAGGGTATAATTGTTTCGTTTTATCGAAAGCAACATCATAAGCGTTTGTACTAATATTATGTGTAGAATCGGAATGATAGGTTTTAAAATCAGGCGGCGTTGTACTGCCGCTCGTAGCCACATAAATCAGCCCCTGAAACCATTTGAACGATATTGCCAAACCTGTACACGCTATAATAAATGCGATGATGCAAACATAAAAACCAAGCACATTGTGCAAATCATAATTAATACGCTTCCATTTGGCTTTCCATTTAATTTTAAAAGAAGCGTCCCTGTTTTTTTTGTTCCATTTTTTAGGATACCACATAATCACGCCCGTAACAAGAAGGACTATAAAAAGCAATGTAGCAGTTCCCGTAATGTATTCGCCATATTTAGGATTAAGCAATAAACTTGTATGCAAACCTTTATCAAGAGCAAAAAATTCGTGCATGTAATTTATCTGTCCTGTAACTTTCCCGTTGTATGGATTTAAGAAAACTGATTGATAAGTTTTAATAGATTTAAAAATGGACAACGCATTTTCATTGCCTGCCTGATAACACATAAACTCCCATGCACGCTCGTTTTCAGCCGGATAAGTAGTGATGTAATTAACCGGTTTATCTTTTCCCAAAACAGTTTGGGCACGTTGTTTCAACACATTCAAAGGCAATGTCTGTTCTCTTATTGTTGAGGATTCTACAAATAATTTTTTCTTATAAAAAATATCGGACAATTCTTTCTGAAAAGAGAACAAACAGCCTGTAATTCCAAGCACACAAACGATAATGCCCGAAATCAAACCCAGCCACAAATGCAGCCAGGTAATAACCCTGTTGGTTCTTGATTTTTTATTGATGGGCATGAAATTATATTGGATATTTTTTTGCCACAGATTCACAGATTAAAAAATAACAATCTGCAAATCTGTGGCTATCATATTAAAATTTACAAGAAACGCTTGCAACGAATTGACGCAACATTTGCGGGTTCATGGTTGTGTAGCCGTTCCAATAATGTTTGTTGGTAATGTTATCACATTTTACGCCAAACGTCAATTGTCTATAGTCATAACTAAGCATTGCATTCAATATCGTATAGTTTGGCAATGTAAAAACGCCCATGGTTGTACTGTTCACAATCTTATTGTCACTTGCATAGTTACCGCCAAATCCTATACGCAAACCTTTAACTGACGAATTTTGAAATTGATAGCCCAACCACCAATGCGCCAGCCAAGGAGAAGAAGCCGTTGAAGGGCGACGACCAAGCACCGCAGAATCGGAAGCTATCATTTTGGAATCGTTATAGGAAATTCCTGCAAGAATATTTAATCCATTTACAGGCTGCGCATTTGCCTCAAACTCAACGCCTTGACTCACTTGCACACCATTTTGCAATTGCGTACCGCGCGCCTGATTCGGATCGTTTGGATTGGTGTACAACATATCGGAAACCTTGATATGATAATAGCTGAACGTACCTGTAAGTTTATTATTAATCAAATTGGTTTTAATACCAGCCTCCCATTGATTGGCGTGTTCAGGTTTGGCAACAGTCAACGTAACGCTATCATTTCCGCCAACAGGCGTGTACGCATAATAGGAACTTTCGTTGGTAAAACTGCTTTGATAATTAGCAAACAAAGAAACCCTGTTTAATATCGGTTGATAAACAATTCCAAACTTAGGCGACAATACCGTTTGATGATAGTTTGCATCGGCAATAAAATCCTTATTGACAAAATGGTCGGCTCTTAAAGCTGCGATTACACTCAACTTATCCGTAAGGTTCAATACATCTGAAACATAAGCGCTGTAAACGTTTGTAATATTTCTTTCAGGATAAAAACCGGCGCCGGAAGTAGTCGTATCGTAATAGTTTTGCATACTCGTTCCGTTGAAACCATTATAGTCATAACCAGGCACATACAAAGGAACTGTATCAAAAAAGGAAGCATTGCTTTTAAAGAAAAGATGTTTGTTGATATTGGTATAGTCAAGCCCGAACAACAATCTGTTTCTTAAACTTCCAATATAAAAATCACCTGTAAAATTTTGCTGAATTTCCAAATCATTTTGATGACTATTATTATAAGTCGATTGGTCTGCACGTGCCAAATTCAATCCCGATGCAGTAGGCACTAAATACGAGTAAGGTCCGAAACCATTGGAATAACTATGACTATAAGATACATTCGTAGAAGACGTAAACGTATTGGAAATTTTATATGTTGCATTTCCGAAATAGCTGCTGCTTGTCGATTGTTGTGTCAAACCATTTCCCATATAGGAATTCTTATAGTCAATAGGAATTTGGTTTGCATTACTATAACCCAATTCCGAAACAGGAGAGTAGAAGAAAATATATTGCTGCCCAATATTTTTACCATACGAAAGTACCGCATCAAAAGACAAAGTAAGACGTTTGCTCGCTTTGATGAGCAAACTCGGCGCTACAAAAACTCTTTTCGAAAAACCTACTGTCTGAAACGTTCCCTGATAATTATAAGCACTATTTAATCTGAACAAAACGGTTTTCGCTTTGTTCAATGGCGTATTGACATCCAACGCAACACGCGAAAAATCATAGCTGCCCGCCATCGCAGAAACCTCTCCGCCAACGCTGTCGTAAGGTTTTTTGGTTACACTATTGATCAATCCGCCGTAGGAAGTAAGCACGCTTCCGAACAATGTTGCAGACGGGCCTTTCAGCACTTCGACCGATTCGATATTTGCGGCATCCGCAGTATTGCTGATAATACCTGCAATACCATTACGCAGATTGCTTTGCATAATAAATCCTCTTGAACTATAATACGAACCGCCATCTCCGGCTCTTCCCGTTGCATTCCACATCGACTGGATGCCTGTTACATTTTGCATAGCGTCGTCAACGGAAGTAAGCATTTGGTCTTTTATCAATTCCTTTGGAATAGTCGAATACGACTGCGAATTTTCCAAATAATTCAAAGGCATTTTAGCCGCATAATCGCTCGACGAAATCCTTTGCAGCCGTGTATTAACAACCACTTCGTTTAACTGAACGGAGGTTTCTTCTATCTGAAAATCGGCGACAAATGTTTCATCCGCTTTTATCGAAAACGTCCTGTCAATCGACGTTTTGCCAATAGCACTTATATGGATCGTCCATTCACCAACCGGAATTTTTGTAATAATATAGTCGCCACTTTCGTCGGAGATCGTTTCTTTATTGAGTTTGTCAATCGTCACCGAAACGTACGCGGCAGGCTTGCCATCGCTCGTCGTGATTTTTCCTTTGATCGTCCCCGAAGGAATTTCGTCGTCCGCGAAAAGCTGCAAAGAGCTTGTGATAGATAATACTATAAACGTGAATCTTAATAATAGAGCGTGCAACTTCATAAATGCTTTTACTTTTGGCCGCAAAAGTACCTCACACCTAAAAAAATCTATTTACGCTATGCGGAATTCCTATTTACGAAATAGGGAATAATTTGTTTTCCCAATATAAAATTGTCAATTATCCATTCTCAACTATCAATTGTTCAACTGTTCGATTTTTCTAGTCTTCAGGTAAAAAACAATCGCACCCAATATAGCGACCAATATCATGTAACTATACGACAACTGAAACGCTTCTTTGAACACGAAAAAACTTGTCATTAAAAAATTCGCCAACGACGTAATCAAGTAACTACCGCCGCTCGCCAATCCACTAGAAATGCCCGCGTGCGCCGGAAACCGCGTAAGGCAATACGTAAAAATCACATTGTAAGTCAAACCGACAACCGTGTGCAACGCCAATACAAACAACATCATGACGAACAAAGAATGATTTTTCTGCAAAACGAAATACATCAACACCGCCAATATCGCTGCAATCGTCAAGCCCGTTCCGACTCTTCCCAATACCGATTTTTTCGCGGTCATTTTTCCGACAATGCCGCCGATGAACAATCCCATTCCGGACACCAACGCGCAATAGCCCATGACGACGGACGAATAACCGTATTGGTGCTCAATAATAAACGGCGCGCTCATCCCAAAAATCATCACCATACTATATCCCAAACCCAATAGCCACAATCCCAAAGAAAAATCTGGCGCGCTCAATACTTCTTTGTACGCCTTAAAAATCGTCGACGGATGAAACTTTTTGAATGTTTTCATCGCTTCGCCACTCACGCTGAGTTCCAATACCAACGAAACCGCCGCATAGCCAGCCAAGAACCAAAAGTTCGATGTCCAGCCCCATATTTTTTCCAGATAACCACCAATAAACGGTGCGGAAATCGGCGCCATCGACCACACAATACTCAACAAACTTGTATAGTGTTTCAGTTTTTCACCGGAATAAATATCCACCAAAAATGCCCTTTTGCTCACCACCGCCATCGCCGCCGCAAATCCCTGCAATATGCGCATACTGTAAATCACCCACATCGAATGCGTCGTCGCGATCGCAATACAGGAAACAATAAAACTAATCAACGCGGCAAGCACGACTTTGTACCGGCCAAAAGAGTCCACGACCATTCCCGCCAAAAACATTCCTGCACCATAGCTGACGAGATAATAGCTCAACGTTAATTGTATATTGAACGCGGACGTATGCAACGCCTTCTGCATCGAAGGAAAAGAGGGCAAATATATATCCGTGATGAAGCCAGAAAGCGGTACGAGGAAAAACACGGAAAACGTTGCCAGTTTCCGGTTCTTTTCTTGAAATTGTTTCATGAACGATCGATTGATTGATATGGGCAAATCTATATTTGTTACAACAGAAAAGCAATAAACAAATTCGATTGCGTCATTGAGAAAAGAAATGCAGCGCTATTCTTCTTAATTTTTTCTAAAAAATCAGCCGAACGAAAAATAGTGGCGAACATTCCCTATTTTTAGACGACAAAGAACGATTGCCCGCAAAACTTGCTTGTCTTTTAATATTTATAACGATTGTATTGTAACACTTTAATTCTAACGCAAAAATTATGGCTAAAGCCCCTAAAGGAATCTGGAAAGTAATCGGAGCCTCATCGGCAGGAACATTGATCGAATGGTATGATTTTTACATTTTTGGCAGCTTGGCGGCGGTCATTTCTACCAAGTTTTTTCCGCAGGACAATCCTACTGCGGCATTTTTGAGTACGCTGGCAACCTTTGCCGCCGGTTTCGTCGTGCGGCCGTTCGGCGCGTTGGTATTTGGACGGCTCGGCGACATGATCGGTCGCAAATACACATTTATGCTGACCTTGATATTGATGGGCGGCGCTACGTTTTTGATCGGCTGCATTCCCAGTTACGAAACGATAGGTTTTTGGGCACCGCTGCTCGTATTGCTGCTGCGCCTTTTGCAAGGTTTGGCGCTGGGTGGCGAATATGGCGGCGCGGCAACTTATGTAGCCGAACACGCACCCGTGAACCGCCGCGGCTATTGGACGGCGTGGATACAGACGACGGCCTCAACCGGATTGCTTTTTTCGCTGATCGTCATCCTCATCACCCGAAAATCCCTGACGGCCGAATCCTTTGACGCCTGGGGTTGGCGCGTGCCGTTTTGGATTTCCATATTGATGGTCGCCATTTCCTATCTCATCCGAAAAGGCATGCACGAATCACCCGAATTTGCCAAAGCAAAAAAAGAAGGAACGCTCACCAAAAATCCATTGAAAGAAAGTTTCGGCAACCGCTACAACCTGAAATATGTATTGCTCGCATTGTTCGGTGCGGCGATGGGACAAGGTGTCATTTTCTACACAAGCCAATTTTACACGCAGAGTTATTTGGGCAAAGTTTGCGGCCTCGACGCATCGCAGACCGATTCCATATTGGCGATTGCCATATTGGTCGGAAGTCCGTTTTTTGTGGTATTTGGCGCATTGAGCGACAAGATCGGGCGCAAAGCCGTTTTGCTTTCGGGAATGGCATTGGCGGTTTTGCTGTATCGTCCGGTTTTTAATGAAATGTTTCAATTGACGCAAACCTCTACGAAAGGAACGGAAGTACAGATCGATACCAAAACCTCGGAATCCATCAATGCAAATGGCGACAAAACAGTAAAATTTGAAACGCTCAAAACCTTCGCCGACGGCACCGTCCAAACGACCGACAGCTCCGTCGTCAACCACATCCAAACTCAAAAAGCCGACACGAAAGTCAGCCAAACCGTTCGCCTCAATACAGCCGACGAATGGAAAATGATCGGTTATTTGTTTGTATTGGTTTTGTTTGTAACGATTACGTACGGGCCGATTGCGGCGTTTTTGGTCGAGATGTTTCCGGTCAATATCCGCTACACGTCGATGTCCCTGCCTTACCATATTGGAAACGGAATTTTCGGCGGGTTGATGCCTACCGTCGCCGTGTACTTGGTCAGCAAATCCAAGGAAGCGGGCGATCCGCAATTTTATCTGGAAGGGCTATGGTATCCGATTATTTTGTCCGCAATATGTTTTGTGATTGGGCTTATTTACATCAACAGCAAACGCAACAAAAGCATTTCTTAATTTAGAAAAAAACGATCTGTCATGAATAAACTGAAACGGTTTTTAGGTATTGCCTGGATGATATTGACCATTTTGTTTGCCTACTATTGTATTGGCGTTTTTGGCATTCCCAAACTTGCGTCGGGCAAACAGGACGATTTGGTGTTTGGAATTGTCATCCTGTTTGTATTGACGCCGATCATCGTCGGCGGCTTAGGGACGTTCGCGTATTATTGCCTAATCGGCGAATACGACGACGAAAAAGCGTGATGCACCCAATCCAATAATCATTTTACACAAAAAAGAAACCCGATAAATTCTTATCTGGTTTCTTTTTTGTAATAATCGCTGCATCAAAATTTTCTTACTTACAAAACAATACTTTTCTCCGTCATCATTTTACGGAGATTGATCAGACCGTAACGCATACGACCAAGTGCCGTATTGATGCTACAGTTTGTCAAAGATGCTATTTCCTTAAAGGAAAGGTCGGCAAAATGTCTCAATACAATCACTTCCCGTTGATCGGCAGGCAATTCGTCCAGCATCTGATACATTTTACAGTAGCTCTGATCGCGCATCATGCGTTGTTCCGCATTGTCCATATTGGAATCTATCATTTCGAAAATATCCTTGATATCGGAACTTTCGCTAGTCACGACCGGTGGTTGGCGCTTTTGTTTGCGGAAATAATCAATACACAGATTGTGCGCAATCCTTGCTGCCCAAGGTAGGAATTTTCCCTGCTCGTTGTATCTATTGAAACGCAATGTATCAATGATACGGATAAATGTATCTTGGTAAATATCGTCCGCAATCCATTGATCCTTAACCAAAAAGAAAATAGTACTGTACAATTTATCTTTATAGCGGTCGATTAGTTTATCCAATGCCGTGGCATTTCCTTCCTGAAAGACTCTTATCAAAGCAGTATCACTTAGCATTTTTAATTCGGTCATAAATTTAAATTATACATTGACAAAAAATTCCGATAATAACTAAAAAACCATCTCCATCTGATAGATGAACAACTAAACAAACGATAGTTAATTCTTTAATTTTTACACACGCGAACAAACTCTGTCAATAGGTGTAAAAGGCGTCTTCGTCTTGCAAATGTAACATTAATTTTGAAGTTATTGTATTTTCCGTAACTTTTTGTTAGCATTATTTTCTGTGGCAGTTTGTTGCAGGAATTGTCCATGTTTTGCGTAATTTTATCCTATGTCTGCAAAAACCAAGAAGCCTTCCGCTTCCCTACAAGATCATTCTTCCGAAAAAGATTCCATTTATATAAAAGGCGCACGTACGCACAATCTCAAAAACGTTTCCGTCAATATTCCGCGCAACCAGTTCACCGTCGTTACCGGCGTAAGCGGCAGCGGCAAATCTTCACTCACGATCGACACGCTTTTTGCCGAAGGGCAGCGCCGTTACGCAGAAAGCCTGAGCGCCTACGCACGCCAATTTTTGTCGCGGATGCCGGCGCCCGACGTCGATTACATCAAAGGTCTGTGCCCCGCGATTGCCATCGAACAAAAAGTCATCACGCGTACACCGCGCAGTACGGTGGGCAGCATGACGGAAATCTACGATTATTTCCGATTGCTTTTTGCGCGTATCGGGCGCACGATTTCGCCGGTGAGCGGGCGCGAAGTGCGCAAGGACGACGTGGCGGATATTGTCCGTTTTATATTGGATCAAAAAGGGTCGTCCAAAATTTTTCTGTTGGCAAAATTCAAGCTGCAACAGAACCGAGACATATTGGAAGAGCTCAACATCCTCGTCCAAAAAGGTTTCGCGCGCATTTTCATTTTTGACAAAAAAGAACCGGAAACGCTGTTGATCGAGGACATTTTGGAAGAAAACGAAGCTGCACTCAAAAAGAAATTCAAAAAAGAACATACGTATGTATTGATCGACCGCCTTGTCAAAAAAGATTTTGACGAAGACGAACTGCACCGTATTGCCGACTCTGCCAATACGGCTTTTTACGAAGGCGAAGGCGAGGTTTTCGTAGCGGTCGACAACAAGGAACCGGCACATTTCAGCAACAAATTTGAACTGGACGGCATCCGTTTTGAAGAACCGGTCCCCAATCTTTTTTCGTTCAACAACCCGTACGGCGCATGTCCGACCTGCGAAGGTTTTGGACAGGTATTGGGCATCGATCCCGACCTTGTCGTTCCCGACAAAAGATTGAGTATTTACGAAGGAGCCGTCGCGCCCTGGAAAGGCGAAAAGATGGTCTGGTGGAAAGATCAGTTTGTGCGCGGCGCGTCCGGTTTCAATTTTCCCATACACAAACCATTTGCGGACTTGACGGACGAGCAAGTGCTGCAACTTTGGAACGGAAACAAATACGTACAAGGCATCCACGATTTTTTTGCGGATATTGAATCTCATTTATATAAAGTCCAAAACCGTGTTTTGCTGAGTCGTTACCGCGGTCGTACGGCCTGCACCGATTGTCACGGTTATCGTTTGCGCCAAGAAGCGTTGTACATCAAAATCAACGAAAAACATATTGGCGAACTCAGCAATATGCCTACGCGGGATTTGTTGGCGTGGATAAAAGAACTTCCACTGGCCGAAAACGAACGCAAAATCGCGAACCGCCTATTGACCGAAATCGAGCAACGTCTGCAAACGCTGATCGACGTCGGCTTGGGCTATCTGACTTTAAACCGTCTCGCCAATACGCTGAGCGGCGGCGAAAGTCAGCGCATCCAGCTCACGCGAAGTTTGGGCAGTACGTTGACGGATTCACTTTACATATTGGATGAACCCTCGATCGGGCTCCATTCGCGCGATACGGAAAACCTGATCAAGGTTTTGAAAAAATTGCGCGACCTGCACAATACCGTCGTCGTCGTCGAACATGACGAAATGATCATGCGTGAAGCCGACCATATTATTGACATGGGACCGCTAGCGGCGCATCTTGGCGGCGAGGTGACAGCGGAGGGCAACTATCAAGAAATCGTTGCGAATCCCAATAGTCTTACCGGAAAATATCTCAGCGGCGAACGCCATATTGAACCGCCCAAAAAAGTACGCGAATGGCACCAATCTATTACCGTAGAAGGCGCGCGGCAAAACAATCTGAAAAATATCACGGCTCAATTCCCACTGCGTGTATTATGCGCGGTGACGGGCGTAAGCGGCAGCGGCAAAACGACACTGGTCAAACAAATTCTCTATCCGGGCTTGATGAAAATGAAAGAAGGCACGAGCGAATCGGTCGGTTTTCACAAAACGATCACGGGCGACATCAAAGCCGTCAACCATGTTGAACTCGTCGACCAAAATCCGATCGGAAAATCTTCGCGCAGCAATCCTGTTACGTACATCAAGGCTTACGACGAAATCCGCAGTCTGTACGCCAAACAAGCACTTTCCAAAATCCGTGGTTTTCAGCCCAAACATTTTTCGTTCAACGTCGACGGCGGTCGTTGCGATGCGTGCAAGGGCGAGGGCGAACAAGTCGTGGAAATGCAGTTTTTGACGGACGTACACCTGACTTGCGAAGTTTGTAACGGCAAACGTTTTAAGGAAGAAGTTTTGGAAGTCCAATATAAAGGCAAAAGCATTTACGATATATTGGAACTCAGCGTGGACGAGGCGTTGGAACTTTTCAAAGACGAAAAAAATATTCAAAAAGCGATACAACCTTTACAGGACGTAGGTTTGGGATATATCAAGTTGGGACAATCGTCCGACACTTTGAGCGGCGGTGAAGCGCAGCGTGTCAAGCTTGCCAGCTTTCTCGGACAAGGGCAAAAAGCCGGACATATTTTGTTCATTTTTGACGAACCGACAACGGGCCTGCACTTTAACGACATCAAAAAACTATTGTCGTCCTTCAATGCGTTGATCAACAATGGCCACAGCATCATTGTGATCGAACACAATACGGACGTGATTCGTTCGGCAGACTGGGTGATTGATTTAGGGCCGGAAGCGGGGGTAGGCGGCGGCAACCTTGTATTTGCGGGAACGCCAAAGGATTTGAAAAAATGCAAGGAGAGCTATACCGGGAAATATTTGTAAAACATCGTCCGAAATTCCGAGGTTCGTATCCGCACGAACCATCGCTGTAAACCTCATCGCCGCCCCTTCTCCTGCAGGAGAAGGGGCGGCGATGAGGTTATCTTAACGAGTCCAACATCTTCGTAGTAACGCATCTCTCATTTACCATAAATTTCACGTTTTTCTATTGTTAAAAGGCCTACCTTTCCTATATAACTTTAACGAAAAACGATTGTATGAAAATAGCTTTTCACGGTGCTGCACGTACCGTTACCGGCAGCAAGCACCTAGTCACATTGAAGAACGGAACACAGTTTTTGCTGGACTGCGGCATGTTTCAAGGCATGGGATCAGAAACCGAGTACCTAAACCAAAATTTTGGCTTTGACCCGACACCGGTCAAATATTTGTTTCTTTCACACGCGCATATTGACCATTGCGGTTTGATTCCACGATTAGTCAAAAAAGGCTTTAAAGGACGTATTTTTTGTACGTCGGGAACGCGTGACTTGGCGGAAATCATGCTAAAAGATTCTGCAAAAATCCAGATGGACGACGCGGCTTTTTTGCACAAACGATCCGAGAAAACCCATACGCATATTGAATCACAGCCATTGTATGATTTGGATGACGTTAGTGCCGCGCTGGATTTGTTCGAGGTTGTCGACTATCACAAATGGATTCCGATAGAAGATGGCCTGGAAGTCTATTACGTCGATGCGGGGCATATTGTCGGCAGTACATCGGTACATGTACGCATTACGGAAAATGGCAAAACACGCCAACTTTCCTTCAGTGGCGACGTCGGACGCTATAAAGACATTATCCTAAAATCGCCGCAGACTTTTCCGCAAGCAGATTTTATTATAATAGAAAGTACGTATGGTAATAGTTTGCACGAAGACGTTTTCAACTCGCCTGACGAACTATTGGACTGGGTGAAAAAAACTTGCATCGAGAAAAAAGGGAAGCTCATCATTCCGTCGTTCAGCGTCGGCCGCACGCAGGAACTATTGTATTTTCTGAACCAGCTCAGCAACGAAAGACAGTTGCCCAATATCCCGATATATGTGGACAGCCCTTTGAGCCTGGAAGCAACGCGCATAACCAAAGAACACGTGAACGACTTCAACAAACGCATCCAAAACCTGTTGAAAACGGACAGCGATCCATTCGATTTTCCAGGCTTGACTTTTGTCAAATCCGTGGACGAAAGTAAGGCGCTCAACAACGACGAAAGGCCGATGGTGATTATTTCCGCGAGCGGCATGGCGGATGCGGGACGCGTGAAACACCATATTTTCAATAATATTACCGATCCACGCAACACGATTTTAATTGTCGGCTATTGCGAACCTAATTCGCTTGGAGGACACTTAATGCGCGGAGCCAAGATCGTCCATATTTATAATGAAGAAATGGTAGTAAAGGCTGATATTGGCGTGATGCGTAGCATGAGTGCGCACGGCGACTATGACGATCTTTGCCAATTCCTGGCGTGTCAAGATCCGAGTTTGGTCGCCAAACTATTTATCGTGCACGGCGAATACGACGTGCAGCAAGATTTTCAACGGAGTCTTTTGAAAAAAGGATTCCGTGATGTGGAGATTCCGGCATTGCACCAGGAATTTTCATTATAACTAATTGGCTATACTATAAAAAAGCTTCACAGGTTTTCTGTGAAGCTTTTTTATAGCACCAATATGCATTCAATAATAAAACAAATACAATACCGTCATCCTATGTTTGCCAAAAGGTTTAAATTAAAACTATTTAAACAAATTTATCAAACCATCCAATCCAACAAAATCAAACGCAACCTGCGCTTGGCTTTTCACTTTTGGTTTGGCATGGAAAGCGATGGACAAACCAGCAGCGTGTAACATTTTCAGGTCATTTGCGCCGTCGCCCAATGCCACTGTTTCTTTAGGAGAAATTCCCATTTTCTCACAACACTCCAGAAGCGTTTGTGCCTTGACGTCGGCATTCACAATATCGCCGATAATTTTCCCGGTCAACTTGCCGTCGACAATATCAAAAACATTCGCATTTGTATAGTCGAGTTTGCATTGCGCTTTTAGTTTTTCCGTAAAAAAAGTAAAACCGCCGGAAACCAAAAGCGTTTTGATACCTGCATTTTGTAATGCCTGCAACATTTCTTCCGCGCCTAAGGACAAACGCAGTTTTTCGTCAAAAACATGTTGCAAAGCATCTTCCTCCAAACCTTTCAACAGCGCAACTCTCCTAGTCAGACTTTCATTAAAATCCAATTCACCGTTCATCGCCGCGTGCGTAATCGCCGAAACCTGCTCCTTGACACCATACATATCCGCGATTTCGTCGATGCATTCTATTTGTATAAACGTGCAATCCATATCCATGGCGACCAATTTATAGTCCGAAAGCGCCGCGTCGGACCGCAAAAAAGCAAAGTCCACTCCCAGTTCCGTAGCCAATTCGGCAATGGCATTTTTGTTTTCGTCCGTCACTTCATTAAACCTCCAAACCGTATTGCCCGTCTGAACAGAAGAAGAGCTATGGGAAAGCTGCGCCAACGAATCGATGGATTTCTGAGTAAGCGCCGCGCCTTGTACAATTAATTTCATAATAAAATATATTGAGCTATTAGATTGCGGCAAAACTACGATGTTCCCAATATAATTACAGATCTCATGTTTTGTTTTTCGCAAACACCAACAAGCAGTCCGTCGATACTCTAAAATCCAAATCGAGATCTGTACGATATTTGCTTTCTATCAATAGTTTTAAAAAAATACTAGACAAAACAACAAAAATGAAACGTTTTCCGTACTTGTTTACCTATAGCTTAACGGTGCTTTTCTTGCTGACGGCCATGACATCGCAAGCTCAAAAGAACCACGCAAACGCCACTAAAGATTCTGTCATACAGATCGAAAACGTTTCGCCCAAAAATGATACGGCACAGGAAGTGAAGGCTTTGAAATCGGCCATCAGCGCAGACACGATCATTCCGTTTGTCGCCAACAAACTGGAAAAGTTCAGCATGAAAATCCACATGTCCAACCGAACGCTCAAAAACCTGATCGACCTAACTGCTGTCAACAATGATTTCGACACGCTCAATATCGTATTGGACAGATTTCAAAAACGAATGACGAGTGCCAACTATAAAATGAACCTTCAGTCTTCCAATACGTCCACCATTCTTTTGGGAGAAAAACAGAGAGAAGCAGAAGAAAAACTAGACGCGCTGACCAAACTCTACAAAGACCTTACGACAAACAATAAAGATATTAAAGGAATATTGAGGGATCCTGTTTTTCAGCTTTCCGGCATTCCGGATTCTAATTTAGTTGCGCAATTGCATGAATTGAAAAAGGAAAGCAAAACCCTCGATTCTTCCGAATCGATCGACATTGCAAAAGTCAACTATACACGCAGCAAACTCGCGACCTTAGATCTGCGTCTCAAAGATTTTTTGTCCGACTTGCATTACGTACAACAAAACCGCATGGCTTCCATCTGGAAGAAGGAAGAACCTGCGCTTTGGCTTCTAAAAAAAGACACCGCTATACAAAAACAAAGTCTGTCCGCCAATATCAACAGCGCGCTAGCTACGACGTTTCGTATATTGCCCATATATCTTATGGGCAAAAGCGGGATCATTGCGCTCGGCGTATTTTTCTTGTTTGCGACTTGGTGGATTATGTATTCCAGTAAGAAAAATTTAAAAAGGAATACAACCTCCGTGAACAATACGCTACGTCTATTAAAGCTGTTGTCGCACAACGTTTGGATATGTGCCTTGTATGGAGCGCTTTGTTGTTTTCCATTTTTCTTTGCCAATCCGCCGATGTCTTTTCTTGAACTTTTGGAAGTAATGCAATTGATACTATTAAGCATTTTGCTGCGGCCTTTTCTGAACAGGAAAGAATATATAGTCTGGATTGTATTTACCGTATTGTGCATTTTACTTTGCCTCGACAATCAATTGCTGGAATCTACTATTGGCGAGCGTTGGTGGCTTTGTTTACTATTGACAGTATTGATAGGAACACTCGTTTACAGTTTCGTTTATATTAAAAAACTAGACAATTTATTTTCTCAAAACAAACGAACAAAAACGTTGTTTTTCATTGCGTTATTCCTAGCAATATTGGCGTTCCTGTCCAATATAACTGGACGCGTCACGAGTGCCAAAATACTAGGATTTACAGCAATTCAGATTATCGTATTGGCAAAAATATACAGTGTTTTTGCGCAGATGACTTTAGAATTCATGTATCTCTATAGCGAAGCCAACAGCAATAGCCGACTTTCTGCATTTATTAATTATGGCGAACTGAGAAACAAGTATAGCCGTCGGCTTTATATTGTCGGGACGATTGCGTTCGTAATCGGTATTACGCATAGCCTTTATCTTTATTCTCCATTGTCTTTTCTAATCAATAGATTACTCATGCAGCACCACACGATTGGTGCATTTGATTTTACACTGTACTCGATATTTATTTTTATTCTAGTCATTTGGATTTCCGGATTGATCAGCAGTTTCGTGCGGTTTGTATTGGGCAACGAAACATTTGGCGCGCAGGGAAAAAGAAATAAAATAGGATCGATGACGTTGCTCGTGCGGCTTGCCATTTGGATATTGGGTTTTCTAGTGGCGATTGCCGCGGCGGGAATCCCAATAGACAAAGTCACTATCATATTGAGCGCATTGGGCGTCGGTATTGGATTTGGCTTGCAGAACATTGCCAACAACTTAGTATCTGGCGTTATATTGGCGTTTGAACGTCCGATACAAGTCGGCGACAGTATTGATATTGACGGCACGTCGGGAACAGTCAGCGAAATAGGCGTACGCTCCAGCAAACTCAAAGTCAGCGGCGGTTCGGACGTGATCATTCCCAACGGCGACCTACTTTCCCACAAAATAACCAACTGGACTTTGACCAGCCGCTCCAAGCAAGATGTTTTTCCGGTACGTGTACAATACGGCGAAGACCTTTATAAAGTCAAGGCAATCATCGAAAATGAAATTGCCCATTCCGAACATATACTTCAGTCGCCGCCAATTTCTGTTTCCGTAAGCGATTTTGGAAGCAATACTGTATTGTTGAAAGTTTATTTCTGGGTGCGCGACGTCGACAATTCTTCTAGTATTCGCAGCGAATTAATGTATCAGGTGTACGCCCGACTATTAAAAGAAAACATTCAACTACCCAAAGACAACGGAAACGGAGAATACTCGTAAAAAACTATTAACTTTCCTACCTTCCACCAAACGATTTTTGTTTTGAAAAAAAGCATATCTATCCTGTTGTTTTTTATAGTCTGCGTATCGTATAGTTTTGCGCAATATACTGTCACAACGATTCCCGATCCTAAAAAGCAAGGACAGCAATATTTTGTCAGCAACCCCGACCATATATTGAGTGCAGGAACAGAAGATGAAATCAACCATATCTGTCAACATATCGAGACAGCCAATATGGCGGAAGTCGCGGTTGTCGTCGTCAACGACTATAAAGGCAACCAGGAGATATTTGATTTTTCCATGCAACTTTTTAGACGTTGGGGTATTGGAAAAAAAGGAAAAAACAACGGTCTTTTACTATTGGTCGCAAAAGACCGGCACAAATATCAATTCATCACCGGCTATGGTCTTGAAGGCGACTTGACGGACTATCAACTCAACGCCATAGGAAAAGACAAACTTGTTCCCTATTTCCGATCGGGCGACTATGACAAAGGCGTATTGGATGCCATGCAGGAAGTGAGCAACACATTGTTGCATGAGGAAGCCGCAGCGGACGTTTCGGTAGAGCCTGACATCAACACAGCGCAAGGATGGATGAGTGTACCAAGCGATGAAAAGGATATTTCCACAGAAGCACCGGACCAAAACTATGCGGCATACGAAACTTCCCAAAGGCGCCATTCCAATACGATATACATAGTCGCCGCGCTCTTATTTCTACTATATATATTGTCCGATATCCGTATGCAAAAAAAGATACACGAAGATCGTTCCTTAACGATTTGCAGTATCAGATCAATTGCACTATATATTTTTTCCGGAATTTTTATAGTTGGATTTCCTATAGCTTTTTTATCCTTGCCTTCCATTGGCAACGGTATTGCGATCCTTATTCCTATCATCATTCAAGGAGCAATATTTGGCTATATACGATTTACGAGAGGAGTCAAGCAAAAAGCAGCGGAATTTCAGGACGTCGTCAACCAAGCAACCAATGTTTCCCATTGGGCAAAAAGCAACTGGTTTTCAATATTGACAACGCCGTCTTTATGGCCGGCACTAGCGAAAGTCCGCGCATTCAAGATGCTGGCGAAAAAATCCAATATACCGCCCGACGATTCGGGTAATTATACGCGGTTAAATTGGGACGAAGACCGTTCGCAAATAAATACAATACTGTCCAAGGGCCAGCGCAAGGAAAATGAACTCAGTTCCAATATTTATCAAGTATGGGCAAGTCAAAATTCCGGTGAGAAAAAAGTGCTGCAATACAAGGGGCTCCATCATCGTACCTATTGCGAATGCGAATCCTGTCACGCAAGGACGATGCCGACCCGATCATCCATCAAGACTATTATTAAAGCGACCTATTCACATTCGGGAAAAGGCGAAAAAATAAGACAATGCAAAAACTGCAACTATATTATCAGCGATGGCTTTGTCGTATTGCCGCAGTTGCGGCAAAGTTCTGGTTCTTCTAGCAGCAGCAGCTCGTTTTCAAGTTCCTCCAGTACCTCAGGAAGTTGGGGCGGCGGAAGTTCGGGCGGCGGCGGCGCAGGCGGTTCTTGGTAAAAAATAGTCTCAAGATATAGACCATTTTTAATGCAATAGCCCTTTTTTTAATACGCAAACATCTCCTCCATAGACATCTCCATCATTTCCCAAGCGCCACTTTCGATTTCCATTCCCAGTTGTCCCACATCCCAACCGCAATAGCCAACAAATATCTTTATAGTATTGCGATGTGCTTTGTTTTGTTGAATTTGCGTTAATGCCTTTTCAAAATCACCTCCAAAATACATAGTTTCTTTTATAGCCGAACCGCCAATGTCCGTCATACGATGTATGAAATATAAATGGTCTTGCTGCACCGGTCCGCCTTCGAATAATTCAATTTTAGGAGCGTGTTTGAATGCGACTAAATCTGTCAAATCACGACCATAAGTCCTGTTCAATACAACACCAACAGTCCCGTCCGCATTATGTTCTACAAGCAATACAAGCGTATCGTCGAAATAGTCTTCTTCCTCAGAAGAAACACTTTTTAATATAGCACCGATCGGAGGTTGCATGGAAACTTGATGATTTGATGATTTGGTAATTTGACAATGGGCTTATATTATAAAATGAACCACAACGACGAAACGGCACAACGAGTCGCAACGTTTCTCACCCGTTCATAATTCATAACTTATAATTCATCATTATATTACTATTATCCCGCCAATCCCACATTGACTTCCACGTCCTGCATATCCAATAGATAGTCGCACAATTCGTCGTTCATTTCCACGCCGTTATTAGCCGAAAACATATTGACCATAAAGTTTTCCTCACGATCATATATTTTAAAACGGACAGCGGTCTTACCTTTGTTTTGATTGATATTATTAGTAATAAACTGAACAAATTCTGGTGTAATCATCTCCGAAGTCAACTTGATGTCGATGTTTTGCGTCATGTTCTTTTTGATGTCGTCCATCAACGTGATGCTCGTAATTTTAAATTCCAATACATCACTGTTATAGCGCGATTTGAAATGACCGTTGACGGTGACTATAAGTCCCGCTTCGACATAGTTTTTGAATTTAATATAGTCGTCGCTCCACAAAGCAATCTCCGCTTTTTCCGAAAAATCTTCTAGTGCCAATATACCAAACTCCCGTCCCGTCTTGGTTAGGCGATGTTGCGCGCTTGTTACAAGACCCGCAATCCTATAATTGCGACCAACGGAAGGTTTCTTTTCCGTACCGTTTTTCAGTTCGTTGAATTCCGCCAAAGTCATGATACCGTAGTGCATCATTTCAAATTTGAAACGGTCCAGCGGATGTCCGCTGATAAAGATCCCGGTAACTTCTTTTTCCTTCTCCAGTTTTTCTATCAAGCTCCATTCGTCGCAAGGCAAAATTTTCGGTGTAGGAATTTCGGGCATTCCCATGTCGCCAAACAAACTCATCGACTCTTGACCGCTTGACTGCACAGCGTTTCCGTATTTGATGATACGTTCAATATTGTTGATGGATTCGCCCGCCTGTATATTGAAATATTGTGCGCGGTGCATTTCCGTAAATTCGTCGAACGCACCGGAATGCACCAAACTTTCAATCGAACGCTTATTGACCGTACGTTGGTTGACGCGCTTGATAAAATCAAAAATATCTTTATAGTTGCCGTTCTTTTGTCTTTCTTCAATAATACTTTCGATCGCCGCTTCACCGACACCTTTCAAACCACCCATACCGAAACGGATATGTCCGTGCACGTTGACGGAAAAACCTTTGTCCGATTCGTTCACGTCACAACCCAAAACCTTGATGCCCATACGTTTACACTCTTCCATGTAAAAAGTGATTTTTGCCAAATCACCTGCGTGGTTGAGGATCGCCGCCATGTATTCGCTCGGATAATGCGCTTTGAGAAATCCCGTCTGAAACGCAACGTAAGCGTAGCAAGTAGAATGCGATTTATTGAAAGCATATTGGGCAAAGGCTTTCCAGTCTTCCCAGATCTTTTTGAGCTTATCTTTTGGGTGCCCTTTTGCCATAGCGCCTTCGGTAAATTTCGCCTCCATCTTGTTCAGGACTTCGATCTGCTTCTTACCCATTGCTTTACGCAAAACGTCCGCGTCACCCTTACTGAAACCTGCCAATTTTTGCGAAAGCAACATCACCTGTTCCTGATAAACCGTGATCCCGTACGTATCGGAAAGATATTCTTCCATTTCGGGAAGGTCATATTCGATCGGTTCGAGACCGTGTTTACGGCGGATAAAGTCGGGAATGTACGCAATCGGACCGGGACGGTACAACGCATTCATCGCAATCAGATCGGCAAATTTGTCCGGTTTGAGTTCGCGCAGATATTTTTGCATACCGGCACTTTCAAACTGGAAAGTGGCGTTGGTATCGCCGCGCTGGTACAGTTCGTAAGTGATCGGATCGTCGAGCGGAACGTCGTTGACCGAAATGTCAATATCATAGTTTTGCTTGATGAGCTTGATCGCGTCCTTCAATATGGACAAGTTTTTCAGACCCAAAAAGTCCATCTTGATAACGCCGGCACTTTCAATGACGCTACTTTCGTATTCCGTAATCAGCAAATCCGAATCTTTGGACATACTTACCGGAACGATCTCGGTCAGGTCTTTTGGCGCGATGATGATACCGCAGGCATGCATACCCGTATTGCGGACGCAACCTTCGAGTCTTTCCGCCTCATGCAAAACCTCGGCACGCAAGTCGTCGCCTTCGTATATTTCGCGGATTTTCTTAATGTTTTCAATGTCCTCGGGGCCGAAACCTTCCTTATCTTCCAAAGATTTTTCGCCGTCTTTGGCTTCTTTTTTCGTGATGGGCGCTTTCAATACGCGCTTGAGTTTTGTTCCCGGTTTGTCGGGTACGAGTTTGGCGAGCATATTGGATTCGGACAAAGGCAAATCCAAAGCGCGCGCCACGTCCTTGATGGACATTTTCGCCGCCATCGTACCGTAAGTGACGATCTGCGCGACCTGTTGTTTGGTATATTTTTTTACGACGTAATCAATGACTTTTTGACGGCCTTCGTCCTCAAAATCCGTATCGATATCCGGCATCGATTTACGGTCGGGATTGAGAAAACGCTCAAAAAGCAAATCGTATTTGATCGGATCTATATTGGTAATTTCCAGACAATACGCGACGACGCTTCCCGCAGCCGAACCACGACCTGGACCGACGTAAACGCCCATGTCTTTGCCTGCTTTGATAAAATCCCACACAATCAGAAAATACCCGGCAAACCCCATACTTCGCACCGTATTTAATTCAAAATCAATACGTTCGCGTATTTCTTCCGTAATCTCGCTGTAACGCCTGCGTGCACCTTCGTACGTCAAGAAATGCAGATAACTCCATTGGTTGAGGTTGTCGTCGCTGGTTTTGCTAAATTCTGCCGGAATCGGGAAATTGGGCAACATGATGTCCTGCACCAGTTTCAACGGCTCGACTTTGTCAACGATCTGCTGCGTATTTTCCAACGTGTAAGGCAAATCCTTGAACAAGGTTTCCATTTCCGTCGTTTTCTTGAAATAAAACTGGTCGTTCGGAAACTTGAAACGGCGGTTTTTGACCAAACTATCATCGTTCACAAAATCGTCGTAACCCGGCGTAGCCTGTTTTTCGCCCGTATTGATACACAGCAAAATGTCGTGCGCGTTGGCATCTTCCTGATCGGTGTAGTGGCTGTCATTGGTACAGATGACCGGAACGTTGTATTTCGCGGCATATTCCAAAAGTCGTTCGTTGACGATTTCCTGCTCTTTCAGGTTGTGACGTTGCAGTTCAATATAATAATCCTCGCCAAAAAGATCGAGCCACCAGCGAAATTCCGCTTCGGCGATTTCGGGAGATTTTTCCAAAATCGCCTGCGGTACCGACGCACCAATACAGCAAGTCGTCGCGATGAGGTCCCCGTGGTATTGTTCGATCAGTTTTTTGTCCACGCGCGGATATTTGCCGTAAAGACCGTCGATGAAACCCAACGAAGTCAGTTTGACCAGGTTTTCGTAGCCTTTTTTGTTTTTCGCCAGAAGTATCTGGTGAAAACGTTTGTCTTTTTTTTCCTTAGTAAATGTTTTCTGAAAACGGTCTTCCACAACGTACAGTTCGCAACCGACAACAGGTTTTACTTTCGGCTGGAGGATGTCTTTTCCGTTGGCATCTTTTCCAATGATGGTCGTATTGTTCCACGCTTTTGCCACGAAATCAAAGATCCCGTACATATTGCCGTGGTCGGTGATCGCCATCGCAGGCATCCCATCGGCGGTTGCTTTTTTGAGCAGGCTGTCGATCGACGCCTGTCCGTCCAAAAGTGAATATTGCGTGTGGCTATGTAAATGTGAAAACTGTGGCATTGTTTCAAGTAAAAATCAAAAGTTAAAAGGAAAAATCACCTTGTCCGCGAACAAGCAAAGTTCGGAAATCGACCGCTGAAAAACAATGGCGGAAATCGGAAGTTATCCACCGAGGGAAGGGACAAATCCTTTTCTTGGTATCAAATTTGACCATATCGACACTAATCGTTTTAAACAATGCGTCTCGTTTCTTTTATTAAAAATATTTTCTTTTTGACCGGGGTGATGATCGTTTGGACAAGTTGTCAGTCCAAAAAATACAAGTCGCCGCCGGAATACGACCTCAATGCGCCGTCTTCCGTAAAAATGCCTTCCGAACTGAAAAACATTTCGGGTATTACTTTTTTTAAGGAAAATGCGTCGATGATCTATGCAATCGACGAAAACGCGGGTACAATTTTCTGCTATTATCCGTCGTCGAGCATTGTCGTCAAATCCGAATTTGACCTGCAAGGCCCGTTTGAAGATATTGCGATCATGGACAGCAGTATGTACGTATTGAAAAACAACGGAACGATTTATTCTTTTCCGATGAAAAGTATGGGAAAACCCCGGCTGGACTCGTTTTGGACTTATGCCGATTTTTTTCCGAAAGGCAAATACGAGGCGATGTACTACGCCGATTCGGCACGCAAGCTTGTCGTCGTCGACAAATCCCGAAGCATCGAAAAACGGCTAACGCATTGTTACGTTTTTCATGTCGACTCCAGCGGCGTTCCACACAAATCGGAAACCTTCGTCATCGCGTGGAGTACTATTGAAAAGAAACTACACAAGGAAAAAATAAGCGGTTTTCGTCCTACGGCCATTGCGCAAAACCCCAAAACACTGCAATGGTATATTATTTCCGACGAGGAAAAAATCCTTTTTATATTGGACAAGCATTGGCATCCGTACAAAGCGTACGAACTGGACTCCACAGTTTTTACCAAACCGCAGGGAATGGCTTTTGACAAAAACGGCGACCTCTATATTGCCAATGACGGCTCGGAAAAAAATGCTCCCAATATGAAAGTGTTTCCGTTCAGGGCGCGCGTTCATATTGGGAGCGATATGGAAGACAAAGAAGATTAATAGCCGTTTTCTTCTATCAATCTTTTCGCCGCTTCGTCGTTGGAGCGGATATAAGGGCGAATGATTAACCTATTGCCCGAATCGTACGTGAAATAATCCCACATCCAAGTTAAGAAAACTTTGATTCTGTTTTTGAAATTGACAAGGAACGCGATGTGGATAAACGCCCACACGCTCCATGCGATCCACCCTGTGAACGTCTTGTTGTTGGGGAGCTGGCAGACGGCTTTTCCACGTCCGATGGTCGCGAGCGATCCTTTGTCGAAATATCTGAAAGGAGCTGCATTCTCGTTTTTGTGAAATTTCCAGAGATTTTTGGCAACGTACTTTCCCATTTGGATGGCCGGTTGCGCCACGCCAGGAAGCCCCTGTGGATATTTTTCGGATTGCTGGAACGATATATCGCCGATCGCGTAGATATTGTTACTGCCTTTGACCTTGCAGTATTCGTCCACGATCAGTTTGTTGTGGTCGACCCATTCAGGTTTGAGGCCTCTGATGATGTCGCCCATGACACCCGCAGACCAGATCACGGTGCGTGTGTTGATTTTCTGACCATTGCTCAGTTCGGCAACCGCGCCGTCGTAGTTGGTCACTTTAGCGTTCAATATAATTTCGATGCCCATTTTGTCGAGGTCCTTGTAAGCATATTTGGTGGCTTTTTCGGACATACCGGCCAATAGGTTGTCACCGCTTTGGACAAGGTAAATGCGCATTTGGGAAAAGTCGATGCCTGGATAATCTTTCGGCAATACTTTTTTGCGTAGTTCGGCCAATGCGCCCGCGGTTTCGACGCCCGTAGGGCCGCCGCCGACGATGACGATGCTCAACAGTTTGGCCAGCCTTTCCGGATCATTGATCACGCTTGCCGCTTCAAATGTCTGCATCAACTGGCTACGCAAGTTGAGCGCATCGGGGATGGACTTCATGGGAAACGCGTAGGTTTCCATCAATTTGTTGCCGTAAAAGTTGGATTTACAGCCGTTAGCCACGATGAGATAGTCGTAGTGAAGATGCCCAATACTTGTCGATATTCTATTGTTGTCGGGATCGATGGACAAAACCCGCAATAACCGGAAATGGAAATCTTTTTTCTTTTGCAAGGCTGTCCTCAGCGGGCCAGCGATGGCATCGGCCTGTAACCCCGCCGTAGCTACCTGATATAGCAATGGCTGAAACGTATGATAATTGCGCTTGTCGAACAATACGACCTGAAACTTTTCGGTATCTATCTTGTGTGCTGCGTACAAACCCCCAAATCCACCGCCGATAATCACTACTCTGGGTTTAGACGTATCTGGAATATTGAGAGAAACTCCTGAATACAACGCCATAACGATTAATTTTAGCAGCAAATATCCTAAATAGATAGCACAATTCCTTACCTAAGGTTATTGTTTGTCGATTTTGTCCAGTATAAATTACTTTTTTTTATATATTTCTGTAAAATAAAAAATCCCAATACGGAATTCAACAGAATCCATATTGGGATTTTTTATTGAGCACAGCAAAAAGTACGCGTCTTACCGATTAAGCACGTCCAGCAGGTTGAGGTTGAAATGGTATTTTTGTCCAATAGCCAACTTATCGTAATTGCTGAGGGAATACTTGTTGATAAAAAACTGAATGTCCCTTAGCCATATACTTTGGTTGGTGGCGCAATAACCTGCTTTGTTCAGGTTTTTGAGCCATTTGGTGAAATCCAGCGAACCTTTCAGGTTTTCGTAGAAAGACTTGGAAGTCACGATATGGACAAAATTTTCGTAAGAAGCCTCTGCGTCTTCAAATTGGCGGTATTGGGATACATAGCCTGTGCTTGCCATGTGGTTTTTTCCAACAATACCAAAATGATTGTGCAGCACCTTACTGCTTTTGCTACGTCCAAGACTGGACTCGACCATTGCGACGCCTAAGATCACACTTGCGGGAACGCCGCTCTCCTGCATAAGCTGCATTGCCTGTTCGGAATGCTTTTGAATGTACTTCTGTGCCGTACTCTGCGCATTTACCGCGGTCGCGAACAGCGCGCACACGATAAAGCTAAGCACCGTTTTCCTCCAGAGGGAGACAAAACTTGTCTTTTTCATCAGACATCTGTTTTTTGTAGAAACTGTCGCTCCTTTCCGAAAAACAAAATTTAACATATAGGCGGACGCTTTTTGCCTGCGCAAATGTTAAAAGGGTTGATTTCTTGGAAAGTGAATATTGAGACGCGTGTCCCAATTTTCTGAAGCGTTTTCTGTTGGACAGAACCTTTTTTACAGCTTCGGTTTAAAAATAGACATTGACTTTTAAGCCAATGGTAAACATCTGAACGTCAGGTGTTTACGATATGCACTTACCATCCTATGAAACCGGATGATGGTTGTGACAAGTTCCAAACTTTCCTTGTTTGGATAATGGGTGGCTGCGCTTGCAACTGATGCAAAGGTAGACCATTTCCCCAAAACGAGTAAAATATGCCCCAACATTAACATATCGGCAGAAACCCGAAAGAGGAGCCATAGGTAACAAAAATGGGACATTCAATATTGAATGTTTCGCATTGGGTACGCAATTGCAGTATTGAAAAGTTATAGTGTCCGTGTTTAAAAGTCTGTTTAATATTTGTGTTAACCAATCCTGCCTTGCCAATAATCAACCGCTTCACAGTTAATGTCATTAAGGCTGGCATAATTATAACAAAAAATACGCCGTAGACAACCGCGCAATGCGGTGGCATATTGTTTGTTAATTTTAAAAACAGGTTTTCGTCTATTTTGATAACTAAAAAAACGAACCCCCTGTAGACACAGGGGGCTATTTCTATCTATCTAAATTAAACACCCGTGGGATGCGATGTAACATGCTATTGTTTGACAAATTTCACTGATTCCATGACTATGTTTTCTTTTACTATCTGTACGAAATACAATCCAGATGGGATATTGGACAGAGAAACTTTTTGCGGATTAGTAGTGACCTCCGTTGCTCTGTATACCTTTCCGTCCATCCCGATGATGCGCAGCGTGTTTCCTATTGCTGCATTACCGACATTGATATAGTCGCCTGCCGGATTAGGATATACGTTGAACAAAACGCTTTGTCCTATATGCGTCAATACAACGCTGGAATATGTATAGCTACCGTCGTTGTCCACCTGTTTTAAACGGTAGTAGTTATCAACTCCCGGTACTGGAGATTTGTCTGTAAAGTTGTAGTCCAGCTGGAGATTGCTGTTGCCATTGAGGGATTTGGTAACGACATATCCAATTTTGGAAAATGCCTTACCATCCGTACTTCTTTCCACTTCAAAGCCGGCGTTATCGATTTCGCTCGCAGTTGCCCAACTTACAACTACATTGTTAGCGCTTTGTATTGCTTTGAATGAACCGGGTACAAACTTTATCGGCAATCCATATGGCAGCGAAACGGAATAGTTTGCCGGATTTCCGACAATACCCGCAGCATCCGCATAAGCATAGCTGAACGCTATCGATGTGTAATCTGAGCCTGTAAGTTCAATAGAGAATAATGTAGGATCTACAAATTTTACCTGACTCGTTATATCCGATTGGGTAACTGCCACGCCATTGTACAATAGCGTACCACCCGTTGGCAACGAAGCAATAACAACACCTTGAGGATTGTTTATAGAACCCGTACCGCCAGTATAGGTTCCGTCTTCACCATCAGTGCCACTCATGACAGGCAGTTGGTCGGTAGTACCGTCTAATTTTAAGACAGTGTTAGCTGGCGGTGTTTGTGTTAATGGCACCATTGTCGTATTGGCTACCGGTGCTTGATCGATACCAAAATATGTGGTAATACTTGGTTCTTCTAAATTAATAGACACTTTCCCATCTACGGAACCATCGTTGGCACTTGCAGTTGTTGCACTTTCGCCGGTATTTTTCCATCCGCTTGGCAATACACTGGTCGTAGGTGCGGCAGTACCTATAGCTGGCTTTTCAGTCGTCAGCATAAGCGTATAATTTCCGGAGCCAGCTTGTGGTATTACGGTATAAGAACCATCTGCGGCTACCGGTACTACTGCCGCTACCAATCCGGTAGTTTGGTTGTAAAGCACCACATTGAGTGCACCGCTGATATTGGTTCCTGTTCCGTTTATTTTACCGTCAGTCAGTCCATTTGCATCGTCAAATACATTGCCGACAATGGCAGTAGATGCCCATTCATCTACATCAAACCTGCCGCAGGCATCTGTAACGACTACTGTAAATACCACCTGACGGTTATTGGCCACTGCATTGGGAGTAAAAGTAGTAGAAGTTTCTGTTGCGCTATTATTAGGCGAAAAAGTACCCGCAGATGTTCCATCATCTTTATATATGCAACTCCACTGCACATTAGCCAACGGAGAATTTATCGGTGATGCGTAGGTGAGGGAAAAATCAGCGCTGTTATACTGCTGCGGGGTAGCATGACTATTTATATTTAAGTTAGAGATCTTGGGAGCTTTGTCGGCAATAGCCCAATAACTCCAGTTTAAAAAAGCGCGATCAGCGGCTACACTAGGGCTGGCAAGAACTCCTTTGTTTGGATCCGCAGTTGCAGCTCCATATATCTGGTGCCCAGCTTCCATCATTACCAACCCACGATTATTATCGCCAAAGGCACGACCATAAGCTATTAATACCGCCGGGCCGGGAGATGTTATTTTCTGTCCGTTCTTATCGCCTACCACATCAGACTGATCGGGATCCCATGTTATAATCTTAGTGGAAGGCAACCAACCGCCGCCCATAACCGGTAAATATATTTGTTCGCTCCCATTTAACTGGGCAGCATCGGAAGTACCAATATATTGAGACACCCAGTCGTCAGGTGCAGCAAGTGTGCCACTTGCTAAAGTGTGTGTACCTGCCGCATCCGTATTGGTGAGATAAGGCTGCGTACCGCCACTATGATGTTGATATGAAATCAAGGAATTTTGTGCACTTTGAGCTTTACCCGCCACCGGGGCAATATATTGCTGATTGACTGAGTTAACTGCCGTAATTTTAGTCATTAAAAAGTTCATCTGCTGGTCCACATCATCAGGATTGTATATGTTACTTAATACACTACCGGCATGGCAGCCTAGCCATATAGCACCTTTATAAGTATTGTTCCAGTCAAGCAGATTGCCATGCAGTTTCCAAGTAGGGTCGGCATGAGGCAGTACAAAAATATCGTCACAGGTTCCCAATTCTGCAGGAGTACGCCAGTTAGTAGCCGCATTTACCTATGTACTTGTTCTGTCCTTATTGTACGGAATACCTGCAGAACCGATGATCGGAGTAACAAGGTTACCGTTATCCTGATCCATTGTCCAAACCGGTGCTACCGTAAGTTTCTGCACATTGGCGCCGGCCAATGTGTATTTTTCGGCAATAGGATACGCCTTTACCAAACCCCGTGTATAATAGTTCGTGGCCGCGGATGCTGCTACAGAAGTCGTCCTTATCCATTGGTTAATTGCTGCCTGTACAGTAGGGGTAATAAAATCAGAAGAAATGACAAACAAACCTCCCTTATAATCGCGCCCATCAATAGTGTAATCTATAGCATCTTTGGCTTTACCGCCTCTCACGATCCAATACACCGGCACATGATACATTTTAATCAACTCATGTACCATACCAAATGGCCTCAACCCACCGCCGCCGGTTTTAGTGGCGTCGTCTGTCACAAGGGTCGTAAGATCACCCATATCAATAACATAGGAACCCTTTGGTATAGTAATTTGACTATGCCCCAAAAAGGGTTTAAATAAAACAAGAAATAAGAATAATCGAAAAAACTTTTTAGTAATTGACCGATTACGTTGTGGGATAAAATTGCTCATAATTAATGGATTGTTTAAAAGGATATTAAATAGTCTATACATTATTGGTCGTATAGTATAAACAGACCCCTAGTAATTCTGAATACAAAGAATTATGCTACGCTAATTCTCATCAGAATAGGATTGTTGTGTTCTCATCGGATTTCTTTTAGTACAAGAAACACTGAAAAATGTAGATGAAACGCAGATTCAAGCGAATAGTGCGTTATCTTCAAACCAGTACGAAGTTTTGATTAATGACTACTTGTTTAACGGTGTCAAAAATAAACGTCCACATTTTTGCGACACACAGCATTTTTTTAATATTCTATTTAATGTATTTATAATTAATAAATTATAAATATTACAAATAAATATATATCTATTTATATTTTTATATTAAAAGGGACGTTTTGTTATACATTAGCGATCTCTCTAAAAAAATATCATCGGTCAATAAGTCTATCATCTATGCAGATCTTAATCCTCCAAATCTTTTAGCACTTCGTATCTCCTTTTCGTATATAACAAAACTTCATTCTAAACACAGAAACCTCCCACTATTTTAAGCATGATTTACGGATACATCAGAGTAAGTACAGACAGACAAACAGTTGAAAATCAACGATTTGAAATAGACCAATTCTGTAAGAATCATAAAATAGCCATAAATAGGTGGATGGAAGAAACCGCATCAGGCGAAAAACATATACGCGAGAGAAAACTTGGCAGACTGTTGGGAAAAATGAAAAAAGGCGATACGCTCATTTGCAGTGAACTATCTCGACTCGGAAGAAACATACTCATGATCATGGGTATTCTCAACGAATGCATGGAACGGGAAATAGAAGTTTGGACAATCAAGGACAACTACCGGCTAGGCAATGACATTAATTCTAAGGTGCTTGCTTTTGCGTTTGGGCTCACCGCGGAGATAGAACGGAGCCTCATATCGCAACGGACAAAGGAAGCCCTCGCAAGAAAAAAGGCAGAAGGTATAATTTTGGGTCGTCCAATAGGAAGCAAATCCTCCCATACGAAACTCACAGGCCAAAGAGAAAAGATACTGGAACTACGAAAAAGAAAGGTTTCCTACAAGGAGATAGGGAAAATGTTGGGTGTTCACCGCGTTACAGTATCGGCTTTCGTACGGAATGGCATCAATCATTAATTGCCCATCTTTTCATGGACGGCCAAGATTAGTTACCAAGCGTCGTAAACATATGGTTATGCTTCGAAAAAAAATACAGTAAAAGGGATCTCACGTGTTCTTTTTTTCTCAAAAAAACCGCCTAAAAAAACAAAAAGCCGTCCGCCAATACTGGCGGACGGCTTTGCAATTCAATAGAATTTAGAAAAACTATGGTTTCGATTCTGGATAAAGCACCGCTTCCAGTCCGTTTTTTTTGTCGAGGAGGGTATTGGCGGTTTTCTTGATGTCGTCCTCTGTCACGTTCTGAACGTTTTTGGAGTAGTTCAAGAGACGGTCTTTGCTCGTTCCCGTGAAGAAGATACTTTGCAAGTTACCTAACCAATAACCATTTTTTTGGACGTCTTCTTTGTAAGCTTCCAGACGCGCTTGTTTGACTTTGTTAAGGTCTTTTGTCTGCGGACCGAACTGTTTCAATGTGTCGATCTCGAGATAAGCCGCTTTTAGCAGCGTGTCCACTTTTTCCGGTCCGCAAGGCAACTGTAGCTGGAACGTGTAATGGCTGTACGGTTCTTTTTCCATACTTAAAACCGAACCGCCGCCATAGATGCCGCCAATACGCTCGCGCAGGTTTTCGATGATTTTGATATTGTAGATTTCGGAAAGCATCGCGGCTTTCAGCGCTAGATCCTGCGAATAAGAAACCGTATCGTACATGATGTCCAATATCATACTTTTTTGTTCCTGCCCTTTTGCGTATTTCAACTGATGGAGTCCGTCCGTGGGACGCAAACCATTGTCCGGTGAAGCTTGTGGAGCAATGCCGGCGACTGGCAAGCTCGCAATATATTTTTCCAATAACGGTCTGATATTGACCGGGTCAATATTGCCGACGATGAAAAACTGCATGCTGTCTACATAGGAAAATTCACGTTTGTAAATGCTCAATACGCTGTCCACGTTGATCGCCTGGATGTCGGCAACCGTCGGAACCATGATCGGACGACGCGCATCGTTGTGATACAAAGTTTTGCCTAATGTGTCAACAAAAGAAACCTGCGGATTGGAAGCCAAAAACTGCAACTGCGTCGTCATTTTCTTGACAAAACCGTTGAACAGTTCTGCGTCTTTGCGCGGTTCCGTCGCTTGCAAATAGTTGAGCTGCAACAAAGTTTCGAAATCCTTGACGGAAGAAGAACCAGAAACATTGTCCGTCAAATTGCCCAATGACGGTACTAAACCTACGGTTTTGCCGGCTAGGAAATCGGACATTTCGGTTGGTTTGAATTTTCCGTAACCCATTGCTTCGACGACATCGCCGAGGAATTTTGCATTGGACTTGTTGTCCGTCGCGTAACGAAGCGAACCACCTTTTTTGACGCCGCTGAACAAGATTTCGTCACTTTTGAACTTGGTTGGTTTGACGGTGACTTTTGTTCCGTTACTCAACAAAAATGTAGTTGTACCCAGTTCGTTGTCTTTTGTTTCGCTCACGATTTTACCTGCGACAGGTTCTTTGTCCAATAAGGACTGGAACTGACTTTGCTGTGCGCCTGCGGTTACTTTTTGTGTAAATGCGTTGTGCAGCTCGGTTCTGAACTGTGCAACAGTCGGAACGGGTTTGTTGCTGGGCGCAGTGACGAACGCAAAATAGTTGCCGTTGCCGTTCAACAGCGTTTTTGCTTCTTTGTTGATTTCTTCCAGCGTAACGCCCGGCAAAAGATTTTTATAGTATTGATATTCGTTTTCGATGCCAGGAATAGGTTCCTGTTGCAGGAAATTGCGGATATATTCTCCGATGATATTGCCCGATTCCGTTGTGTTCCGTTCGTTGTAGGCTTTTTCCATGCCGTTCATGGTGCCTTTTTTTGCAACGTCCAGTTCGTTTGCATTGAAACCAAAATCCCTCGCTTTCAACAATTCTGCCACGGAAGCGTTGACCGAGGCTTGCATATCATCGCCGACAGCGACCGACAGCATTAGGCTTTCGTTGTTGCGTCCAAATCCGTCAATATATGCGTAGGCGTAGATGAATGGTGGATTGCCCGACTGTCCGATGACTTCGTAACGGTGGTTGACCATCTGGATGATGAGGTTGCGCACCATGTCTTTGCGGTAGTCGCCGATTGTTTTTGTAACCGTTTTAGGTTTGGCCGCGTACACTAGATTGAAAGAAGTATTGGTCGCTTCCTTGTCCGTCAATACCATTACGCCCGTTTGGCTGTAAGGCGGTACATTGTAAGATGTTCTTGGTTTTTCGGCAGTAGGATTTTTGAGTCCGCCAAAATATTTTTCGACCAAAGCTTTTGCATCCGACGCATTGATATCGCCGACGACCGCGACGGCCATCAAGTCGGGACGATACCAATCGTGATAAAATTCGCGGACGAATTTGGGATCGAAAGTTTTCAATATGCTGTCTTTCCCAATAGGCATACGCACCGCATAACGCGAATTGGCCAACAGTTCGGGTAGATATTTTTTGCGCATGCGATCGTCCGCACCTTTTCCGAGACGGCTTTCTTCCAATACGACATTGCGCTCGTCGTTGACGTCCTGCGTAGTCAACAGCGCACCTTGCGCCCAGTCTGCCAATACCTGAAAACCTTTGGCCACGTTGTCTTTGTTGTCGGTCGGAATCGGCAATATATAAACCGTTTCGTCAAAACTGGTGTAGGCATTCAAGTCCGCGCCAAATTTGACGCCGATTGTCTGCAGATAGTCGACGAGTTCGTTTTTGGGAAAATGCTTGGTGCCGTTGAAGTTCATGTGTTCCATGAAATGTGCCAACCCTTGCTGATGGTCGTTTTCCAATACGGAACCTGCGTTGACAATCAGTCGCAGCTCGATTTTGTTTTCGGGTTTGTGATTGGGACGGATGTAGTACGTCAAACCGTTTGCCAGCTTACCTTTTGTAACGTTGGAGGCAACAGGGATCGGCGTAGACAGATTTTGTGCATCGACTACCGTGGCCATGAATAAACCTATTCCACAGCACAAAAATTTCCATAATTTTTTTTGCATATAGTTGTTTTAAATAGTTGCTTTCAATAGGTCGTGCGTAAAAGTAGTAAATGAGCGATGAACTGTACAAAAATTCTTTTTACTAATTTTGCTGCATGATCAAGTACAACAAAGCTTTCGTAGAAAAACTGGAACGTATATTGGTGGAGTCCGACTACTTCGTACGTTATGAAAGAGGAAATTTTCAGAGTGGCTGGTGTCTTCTGGAACAAAAGCGCGTGGTCGTATTGAACAAGTTTTTGAACGATGAAGGACGCGTCAATACATTGCTCGAACTGATCCCGTTGCTGAACGTTGATTTTGACAAACTAACCCTGGAGTCCCAGAAGCTGTACAACTATGTATTGGAACAGGTAAAAACCGTCGAGAAAACCGTTGACCAAGAAGCGAATGCTGCCGAAACGGAACAGAAATTACCGCTATATTAATTGTCTACAGAAGCTGTATTACTAAGGCGGTAACGTCCGCTGCCGATATATCGCTTGCCCCAATAAATATCGTTCAAGTCACTGATCATGACGCCGTGCGAAGTCGAGGCGTGTACAAATTTGTTATTGGTAATATAAACACCGACGTGCGTGATATTGTGCCTGCTAGATCCGAAAAATACCAAATCTCCTTTTTGTAGCTGTTCGCCCTCGTCGGGATGCGCGCAATTGTCGTATTGTTGCTGCGCCGTACGTGGGATGGATGTCGCGTATATATCCTGCAAAACCGTTTGGCTAAATGCCGAACAGTCAATACCGCTTTTGGAATTGCCACCCATTCTGTAAGGTGTTCCCCACCACTCGTCGACTTCCTGCAAAAGTCCGTCGTCGACCGTCATCGTTTCTATTGGGACGTCGAGCAATACGCAATATTTAGCTTGCAAAGCCGTCGCGTTTCCCGCACGTAGACTTCCCAAATCGACTTTTGATTGTTGGGCTTCTATTTTTTCGGTACGTCTAGCCTCTCTTTCAAGGTGTTTTATTTGGGTTGTGGTCATTCCCGGCGTGACCTCAATACCGTTGATAAACCGTGGATTGGGATGCGTTGCTGCTGTGCTTGGACTGCTTTTGGTGCTGCGCAGTGCGGAACAGGATGACAGAAACCCAATAAGAACGATATATAGAATATAGGAAGAATACTTTTGCGGCATTACGACGGATTTTTGTACAAAGGCAAATGTAAAAAAGCAAAAAGTGCTTCCTCCATTAAGCGAGGCTTCCATGCTTTGAAAAAAGTTTCTTTGTACGGACGGTAAATCAAATACGGTGTCGTCGCAAATATATTGGGAAAATGTCTAATTGGGAAAAATAATGGATAGGATTGACGATCGTTATTGTTCGATTTTATATTTGGTTCACATTTGAAATTCTTAAGTAGTAGTTCTCTTTCCTCGATATTGTCCGGCGTTTTTAGTCCGAAAAGTTTGACAATTCTGTTTCTTATAAAAAAGCTGATCAATCCATCTAGGAGCGGACAAGAAAAATAATCTGCCAGCTTGCTCAATATTGATTTCGTTTTTAGGGTCGGAAAAATAAGCGCTGTATCCATCAGCAAATTGGAAATCTTCTGCTTTTTGGAGAATGGATGCTTGAGGATGTTCTGTTTTTATAATTTTCATAAGTTTTTTCTATTTAGGTTGCAAGTTGGCCTACTCACAAACATATAAAAAAACTACTCCAACGAATCTTCTATTGTTTTGCCTACAACATTTTCTGTATTGACCTTACCGCGTTTTAGTTTCCATTTATAACATAACGACGTCAATATCGGAACTAGGATCGACGTGACGATAACGCTGGTAGCAACCATCGCGGTGGCGTATTCGGCAATGTTTTTGAAGTCTGGCAACATCTGCGCAATAAGGAAAGGCGTGGAAACTGCCGCGCCGGCTGTACTCGACGCAGCAATACCTGCGACACCGTTGCCGCCAGCCAAATATCGATCTGCTAAATATAAAGGAACGCCCGTGACGACGACTATAATACAGCCTAACAAAATACCCGCAAAACCTGTTTGTAAAATCACATTTAGATTAATACTGTGTCCCAATGCAAATGCGAAAAACGGTATTAAGGTCTGCACTGCGTTGCCAAAAAAAATCCGCAAATCCTTATCCATATTACCTATTATCATTCCGACTATAAAAGGCAAACCTGCGCCTACAAATAGTCTAAAATCGAATGACGCAACGCCCGTCGTTCCCAATATCAACATCGTGACAAGTGGGCCGGATTCTATTGTCATCAATATAAAAGCGCCCGCCTCTTCTTTCGTCCCGTATTGGTTCATCAACGCCGCGTATAGTCCGCCGTTGGTCATGTCCATCGACGCGACAAGCGTCAATATGGAAAACCCCGCAAACAATCCAGACTGAACCATATAGGATTTATCCCAAAAATGACTAACAATTAACGCAATAATCCACGCCGTCAATACTTTGGTCAATACTAAAATGCCCGATTTTTTTAGTATAGTCCTGGTTGCGCTTATTTTTATAGTGGCGCCCATACAAAAAAACCAAACGGCTAGTATTGGTATAGTCCCGGTCATGAGCCCGTTGGTAAATGAGCCAAAATAAGTTCCCATATCGGGAAAAAATGTATTGATAATAGCACCTGTAAACAATGGCAAAAGCATTAGTCCACCAGGTATTTTGTCGATGCGTTTTTTGATATTCATTATAAAGGCAAAATTTAAGAGTCAAAAACAAAAATTGCTATTGTTAGCGTTTTTTTAAATAGCGTATCAACTATTAATTGATGAAAACACTCTCACCATCTATTTCCAAATCGTGAAAAACAATGGATGCTTTTATTTCCAATTTTTGCGTTGCTAGACTAAGAGGCAACGCCATTTGAAAAGTGCCGTCAGCGGCAATCTTTACAAACGGTAATTTTTGCCATTGCTTACTATAAAGCCCTTCGTTTTTTCTGTATTGGAAATAAGCAACGGTTGGTTTGTCGGAAACGGAACTGTCCAATACTTTTCCCTTCAATATTTTTTGTATTGTATTTTTGGGCGAAAACGTAACAACAGCGGGTATTTTCGTAAAACGTGGTGTTACGTTTTCCAGTTTGATTACTATAGGATTGGGCCATCCATGGTTGTCGTAAAAACGTTGCGTTTTGACTACGGAAATTTTGATGCCGTTATCCATTGGGGTAAATCTGGGCGCGACGTCCATAACTTTGTATTCAATATCTTTTCCGTTTTGTCCCAATACCGAAATTCGCGTATTGATATTGGCGCGCATGGAATGGAAAATCTTTTCCTGTCTTTCACCTTCTTTCCATTTGTCGGCATCGGTTATAATGGCGTAAACAATATTGGACTTTTTGTTAGTGGTAAACCAAGTATTGCCTTCGTGGTTGACGTAACAACTTTGTACCGTATCCATACTTTCGTGATTAGCAAAATACCAACCAGCCATTTCTCGCAACCGTCCTTCTTCTTCCGATGTAATAGAGCCGTCAGGTTTCGGGCCAATATTAATCAAAAGCGAACCGCCTTTGGAACGTGTATCCACCGCCAGATTGATCAGTTGATTGCCTGTTTTATAGTTGTTGTTGGTCGGCTGGTATTGCCACGAATAGCCGATCGTAATGCACGAAAGCCAAGGTGGCTGTAGCATTTGGCCGGGAAGTACTTGTTCGGGAGTTTTCATCGCGCCGCGTGTAATGACGATATCAGGCTGCAAATCCCAACACGTTTTTTTAACGATATCTTTGGGTTCGCCATCAATAAACAGTAAATCTATTTTACCGTAACGCTGCATCAATTCGGCACATTGCTTTTGGTTGAGCGCATCGAATTGTTTGCGTAGTTCGGGTGTCCAATTATCAAAAAAGCGATTGATCGGTTGATGATGTTCGTATAAAAAATGAAAATCTTCCGGCGAAAAATATAGTCCAACACCTAGTCCTTCCGCTCTTACTGCATCAATATATTCGCGCAGCAAATCCTTGTGGTACGGTGTGTTCATCACATTAAAGTCCGTCGTTTTGGTATCCCACAAACAAAAACCGGAATGATGTTTTGCCGTAAGCATGATGTATTTCATACCAGCGAGCTTGGCTAAGCGCGCAATCTCGCGTGGCTTGAAATTATAGGGATTAAAATAATGCGGAAGTTCGTTGAAATAGCGCTGTAAATAGTCTTCGGAAGCACCGACCAAGGAGTGGCTGATTACAATACCTAGTGGCGCATCTACGCCAAAATGAATAAACATGCCCATCCCCAACGTATTGAACCAAGCAATGCGTTCGGGTTTATTATTACTATAGTCTATAATATTTTCATCAATGACTTTATCATATTTCTGCGCATGACCAGAATGCACTGAAATGAATAAAACCATCCCAATGACTATACGACATCCAATAGATCGTTTCATTTTCTATATATTTTTACCAAGACCTTTGAGCAAATGCAGATACGATTTCCTGTTTCGTAATCTTATAGTTTGGATAATTTTGACGAAGCCATTCGACAAAATGATTAAGGATTTCGTCCATCCATTGATTGTCGATTTGTCCTGGCTGATATACTTTTTTTGACAGCATTTCTTTTCCGAAAAGTCCACGGTAACCAATCAATTCCGCCAATACAATTACTTTGTCCGCAACCGAATAAGGAATAAAAATAACGCCTTCAAAATTACCAACGACTATATCTCCTGGCATGACCGTAGCGCTGCCCATTCGTATAGGATAATTGATATGCAGCAAGCTCATATCTTTTAAATAAGAAGGATCCCAACCTTTGACCCAAGCGTTGAAACCCTTGATTTCCTTGAGTCCGTCGCGATCTCGCGCACTCCCGTTAAATACAACGCCGTTACCCGAACGTGCAAAAATTGAGCTTCCCAAATTGTCGCCAATAAGCGTACCTTCTTTGAGTTTTCCGCCCGCATCCGCTACGTACACATCGCCTTTTTGCAACTGCATGATCGGCCAGGAATTGGAATTTCCGGACCAGTTTTTTCTTTTCGCTTCCTGATAGGTAAAGGAATCAAGATCCATCCTTTGCGGTACAAACTCAGCGGTCAATGCCCTGCCGACCATTACGGAATCTGTTTGCAAACATTGGAAAGAACCTTCGAATTGATTAGGATAGCCGTAGTTTCTGAGTGCCGTCCACAGATCCTCAAACCCGCAAGACGCAGCACGGTCGAGCCATTCCTGCTCAACCATTGGGCGGCCATTGTCGTCACGTTTACCTTTCCAGTCACGCGTATATTGGATAGTTTGGTTATTGTCCATGACCAACTGCGCTTGGGCGGAAGGCTGCATTATATTGGCCACTAGAAAAAAAGCAGCGTCCAAAAGCAACGTTTTTAGCTTCATGAGCGACTAAGTTTTGTTTTCGGAAAATATAGTTTGTAAGCGTTTGGCAACTATTGCAACTTCATGGTCTTGCAGCAATACGACGCCTACGCGCAACGTTTTGTCCTTGCTAGTGGTAACGATGGAAGGTGTGCCGTTTTTCAAAAGCTCAACGACTTGTGCTGGAGTAACTTTAAAATCCGAGGCATCCCAACTCACTTCCAGATTCGGAAACTTGTTCGCCGGACCTGGATATGTATAGTTTTCCAGTTGTAGTTTTCCTACCGTTTTTAATAGCTGTTTAATTTGTTCAATACGATTGAGCCACATTTTCAGTTCTGCTTCTTCATCTATTTCCAGAAATGCTTTGAGTGCAGCATACATACCGAAAATCTCTTCCTTATTGACTTTCATCGGTCTACCAATAGGACTTTCGTACGGACTATGGTTGAGTTTGGCGGCTTCGATCAACTCTTTTTTTCCAAACAACAATCCGGCGCTTTGCGGTCCGCGAATCATTTTTCCACCGGAAAAAGTCACTAAGTCAAACCCCATTTTTTGATATAGGAAAAGATTGGATTTGGGCGGAACGTCCGCCGCGGCATCAATAAACGTTGGGACATTATGTTTTTTCGCAATACGCAAAAACGCATCATGCAAGATCGAATTGCTGACGACCGGCGCGGCGTTATAGTATAGTGCCATGACGGTATTGGCGTTGATCGCACTTTCCATTTCCTGCTCGCTTTCAACTTCGACCAATTTGACGCCTGTGGTTGCAACGGCCTGATCAAACGGATAGCGGTGCGATTTTTGAATAATCACTTCTTTCTGCGCACCATCGAAAAAAGGCAAACGTTTTATTTTATAAGGATCTTTTCCTGTGATGCAAGCCGCCGTTCCCAATAAAAGCGCGCAGGCCGCACCGGACGTGACCATGGCAGCTTCACAATACAGCATTTCAGCGATTTTGGTGCCCGCCTTGTCTTGCAGTTCGTACATATTGGCAAACGAATGCGATGTGCTGTTGATAGCCTGCAGTACTTCGGGACGCATCAACGAACCGGAAAGAAAAGTCATCGTCACGGACGCATTGATGACTTTCCGAACATCGAGTTCCTCAAAAAAATCGCGTTCGGATGAGGCTTTGACAGTTGCGTTCGGCGCGGCTTTCAGATAGTTGCTAGCCAAAAGCGCGCCGCCGCAATTCAATATAGCGAGGTTTTTAACCAAATCTCTTCTGTTCATTTTATAGTTTTTAGACGTAGGCAATGACATCAATTTCTACTAGTGAAGCACCCGGAACGCCACCCACTGCGACCGTCGTACGAACAGGTGGTTTGTCACCAAAACGTCCTCTGAATACGGCATTCATTTCATCGTAATCATCCAGATCATGTAGGAATACCGAACATTTCAATACTTTTTCCATGGAAGAGCCAGCAGATTCCAATACTTTTTTAAGTTCGTTCAATACATGGTCGGTGTGAGCTTTGATATCACCTTTAAAGTGCGCGCCAATACCGGACACAAATACCATGTCGCCATGTTTGGTATAGGAGGAAAACAGCGGCACATCGTTCTGTTTTACGACAGCACCATGCGCAATTTTGTTGCCTTCAAAAGAGGTGTTGCTATCCATGGCAAATGATCTGGAAACAATACCTGCACCAGCCAAACCCAACAATCCTTTGAAAATTTGCTTCAGTGATTTTCTTCTTTCCATTTTTGACATTTTTTTAGTTTTGAAAAAATATTAGTTAACAGACGGATAAGCGAGCCCGTCCAAATCATAGACTATTTTCCCGCTGCGGACGGTCATTTCGCAAATAAATCTTTTGTCGGAATTGATTTTTACACCTTTATAGTCAAATAGTCCAAAGTGTCCATCTTCTAGTTTGAACAATGCAATATCGGCACAGGCGCCTTCTTTTAAGGTACCTAGTTCTGGATGGCGGATTTCCTTGGCAGGATTAGTCGTGGATGCAGCAATAACATCATTTAAAGACATTCCTATAGCGAGAAATTTGTCCATCGTTGTTAGTATATCTTTCATAGCAGCATTCATGCTTCCCCTATGAATATCGGTACTGATAGAATTAGGAAAAAAGTTTTGTTTGGCTGCAGGGATCGCTTGTGAAAATGCAAAACTAATACCGCCGTAACCTACATCAAATATGAGTCCGCGCTTTCTCGCTTCCCATACATAGGATTTGATTGTTCCTGTAATAGTATCAACAATTGCTTCGCGTGATTTACCTAGCTGTGCAAAACAATGCGTAAAAATATCGCCGGGACGCATATGTTCCAGAAACAATTCTTGTAGCGGGAGATAAGGTTTTGCGCCACCAAAGTCAACCATGACGGGCAATGTATCGCCAATCATGCGGGAGGCTTGTACGGCATGGTCTACGGGCGTCCAGCGATGTCCTTCATAGTGCGCCACTTTAAATCCTATAATATCATTGGAATTTGCTTTAGCCATTTCCGCAGCTTTTTGCGCATCCATTTCAGTTGTATCCTGTTCGTATTTTCCACCGCGCATTCCTGCGCCGACTATATTTAAAAAAGCAAATACTCTAGTCTGGGAATTGTCGATGGTTTGTTTTTTAAATAAAGGAAACGTTTTCCAGCCCGAACTGCCTGCATCTACGACGGTTGTGACGCCATTTCTAAAAGTAAAACCGTCGGGCTGCAATGCATTGGGACCGTCCATATATTGCTGGTCCATGTGCGTGCCCCAGAAAAAGTGCGTGTGCATGTCAATCAATCCTGGCGTAACGATCAGTCCTTGTGCATTAATCGTTTTGTCGCTTTTCCAATCGCTGAGGCTAGACGCAATTTTTACGATTTTGCCATTACTGACAGCGATGTCCGCCACGGCATCGATATTGGACGCAGGATCAATAACGTGTCCGTTCGTAATAATCAAATCCACTTTTCCCTGCGCATTTGACAGGAACAACAACAAACTACTTATCGCTAATAAAAAGAATTGTTTCATCTGTACATTTTTAAGTATTGAACGAAGAAAATCGCCTATTGGATTTTTTGAATTGTTATAGGATTACTAGAAAATACAATAGGCAATAGTTGAAATACTAATTACTTTTATCCCACCAGATCCTAGTCATAAAATCATTGGAACCCTGATCCGCAATAGCCGCATTATAATTGTCGGTATTGAGGTTTTGTTCGGATATAGGATAGAGCATTCGCCTAAATATTTTACCGCCGGTAGCATTGCCAGGATAATTATTGGGCGTAAGATTGGGATAACCCGTACGACGATAATACGCAAACGACTCTACAGGATTCGTAACCAGCTCCACCCAGAGTTCACTATAAATTTGTTCTAGTTGACTTGCCATACTGCCGCTTGTTTGTAGTGGATGCGCGTGGATGTACGCTTCGATTTCCGTATTGGAAATATTGCCGTCGCTTCCATAATTAGCCCAACGTTTCATAGCGGCGTCTATTCCTGCTATATACAAATCAGACGGCGTAGCTGTGCTGTACCAACCTCTCAACGCTGCTTCTGCCAATAAAAACTGAACTTCCGCCGCTCCAAAAATATATAGTGGACCATCTTGTTTTAGTATTGTTTTTTGGTTAGGTTCGGAATAAGTGACAAAGTTCGCAGGCTTAGCACTGAGCGTCGAGGGCATTCCTTTTTGGATAGCCATTGATGTATCGGCAACACCGTTGACGTACACGACGGACAAGACTTTTAAACGCGGGTCATTATAGTTTTTGAGTCTGTTGATAAAGACTTCTTGATATTTTCCGCCTTCAGGATTGCTGGTTCCATTCGCATAAATATAGTCGGCATTCCATAAGGAATAGGCTATAGGATTTCTGTTGATAGGTTGCCCTGTTGCCACGTAGTTTTTGATAATGGCCGCATCGCTTTCAGTCATGATAAGATCGCCGCCAATAGCTTGTTTCACCCACTTTTCGGCAGATGCAATATCCACTTTTGTGAGCCGCATTCCCAAGCGTAACATTAAGCTTCCTGCAAATCTTTTCCATTGCGAAGCATTGCCTTTATACAAAAGATCGCCGCCTGCAAAAGTCGAGGAATTCTTGTCCAATAGCTGAACAGAAGACGACAACTCATTCAGCATATCATTATAGATATCTTTTTGTTTGTCGTAGGCAGGTTTATAGTTGCTTTGACTATAACCTTCACCAGCCTGCGAATACGGTACATCGCCATACAAATCCGTTAGTCTGGAAAAACAGAATACGCGCCAGATACGCGCAATGGCGATTTCTACATGGTTGCTCGCAGAGTCTTGCCTTAATTTGTCCAATACCATATTGATCTGGTTGACCTCATTATGATAGGCATTGTTGTAGGTCGTATTGGACGACGCATATTGGCTGGCTATATATTTGGATCCAAACCCCGCGACATCATTAAAGCTAGTCGTATATTGCATTGTTCCCATGAGCAACATGAGATTGTCGCCCGCTCCATTGTATTGTGCCAATGAAAATACATAGGCTGGCGTGAGTTCACTTGTAGCATCCGGATTGGTATTGAGTTCTTCAAAGTTTTTGGTACAGCTGCTCAGTCCTCCTATAAGAAGACTCAGCAAACACGCAACCGATCCTTTTCTTAGAAATTTCTTTTTATATAGAAGAAAGTTTGTCATTGGATTTCGATTAAAAATGAGAAAATACGAATACTAGAAATTGACCATGAAATTGATACCCAAGTTTTTGGTTCTAGGAAGACCAAACGATTCTATACCTTGCGCTGCACCATTGGTAATGCTGGCTTCCGGATCGAAATTGTCCGTTTTTTTGTATAGGATGAGCGGATTGCGGGCAACAAAGGAAACACTTGCACTTCTGATCAAGGATGTTGGTTTGAATGGAATGTTATAGGACAATACAATCTGTCTCAACTTGATGAAACTTCCGTCCTGCATAAACATCTCAGAGTAGCTTTTATAGTTGTCGTAATAGCTTCTGAGTGCAGTTGCCGGGATCGTATTGGTATAAGCATTTCCTTTCTGGTCAACACCCGAAACTTGCAGCCCGTTTTCCCTGCCGGGCAATGTCATTTTGTGTAGCCCCATTCTTGTTCCATATACGTCCGTTACGGAGAAAACTTTGTTGCCAAATTTTCCGTCGATCAATATGTTTAAAGAAAAATTTTTGTATTTGAAATCATTGGAAAAGCCCGCAGTATAAGGCGGTACGCCATTTCCCAATACTTCTAGTCCCGACTGTACGGGGAAGCCTGAATTTTTGTTGAATATAACTTGGCCTTGATCGTTTCTCAACATTTTAGTACCGACGATGACGCCGTAAGGTTGTCCCAACATATTGTCGATATATGCGCCACCGCTCGTAGAAGTTCCTAATTGAATCAAGTTAAGACCGTCCGTAAGCTTCTCTACCCTGTTTTTATTATAGGCAAAATTGACGGACGTATTCCACTGAAAATTAGTACCCATGACAGGTTTTGCGGACAATAGTATTTCCACACCTTTATTGGACAAGGCTCCCGCATTTAAAATAGAATAGTCATAGCCCGACGCAACGGAAATAGCCGTGGTGACGATATCGTCTGTTGTCTTTCTCTGATAAAGCGTAAAGTCCAAACCTAGTCTATTGTTCAGCATCTGAAGTTCAAAGCCAGCCTCCGTCGTTGTAGACAATAGCGGTTTCAGGTTTTTGTTCGCAATCGTTGTACTGCTTACGTTTTGCAAAGGGAGCGTGGACGAGTTTTGCATACTATACGCAATATTGATGGCGTAAGGATCGGGGGTCGCGCCACCTACCTGAGCCCAAGATCCCCTTAATTTCAAACTACTAATAGCATCAGGAAGATGAAACATTTTGTGCAACAAAAGGCTCGTTCCAATAGAAGGATAGAAAATAGAATTATGGTCCGAACTCAACGTGGAGAACCAATCGTTTCTTCCCGTGAAAGACAAAAACGCTAAATTTTTATAGGACAAATCCAACGATCCGAACGCGGAATTGGTTTCTGTATGTTGCGTAAGCGGCGTAGTCGTATAGCTTTGCAGATTGGTCAGACTATAAAAATACGGCACGACAAAATTTAACCCGTCAAAATTGATTTGCTTGTTGGAAAACTTTCTTTTGTTTACACCGCCCAATACATTTAACGTAAAGTTTTCGCCGAGGTTCGGATTATAAGTTGCGGTGAGCATGGAATTCGTTTCCGCAAGGTCCGCTTTCATCTGCTGCATTTGTCCCAATGGGATATAGGCCGTTCCGTAAGGAAGTATGTATTGGAAATTGTAGTTGTATTGGTCCTGACTGATAACGCCTTTGACCGCTAGATTGTCCAATATTTTATATTCTGCAGAAAACTGTCCGATAAAGCGGTTTTTGTCGTCGCTTTGTTTGATTTTATTGACAACAAAATAGCCGTTGGTTGCAATCGCCGCGTCGTTCCACAATGTTTCGTTGCCGAGAGAATCATAGCCAGGTTTCATCCAACGTACGTCTGCCGTATTGGCGATCATAAAAGGTAACCAGTTGGGATTGCCTAGTGCATCGCCCGCCGTAGGACGATTGGTTCCTTTTTCGTAGTTGTATTGCGCCATCGCCGTAAAACTTAATTTAGGCGAAAGTTTTCCGGAAACGTTTAAATTAAAGGTTTTTCGGTCAAATTTTGAATTGGGCAAAATCGCCGAAGCATTCAAATCCATCATCGAAAAACGATACGTCAGATTAGAATTTCCGCCGGATATTGACAGCGAATTACTATAGGTTTTGCCTGTACGGTAGAAATTTTTCAAGTTGTCTTTTACTGCACTATAAGGATGCATCTGACCGTCTGCCGCCATATAGGAGCTACCATCTATTTTGGCACCGAAAGAGCGGCGACCAGTTGCAATAGCATCATCTTTTGTCATCGGTTTGACGCCATCGTTACCTTGACCATATTCATATTGCCAATCGGGATACACCGCTATATTGTCAAAAGTCGCGCTACCATTATACGAAACGCCAAGACCTTGGTTAAGACGTCCTTTTTTGGTCGTGATCAATATAACGCCGTTGGCCGCACGCGAACCGTACAATGCCGCCGCCGCGCCACCTTTCAATACGGAAATAGATTCAATATCGTCGGGGTTGATACCGCCAATACCATCACCTCTGTCGACGTTTCCGACAAGTCCATTGGGTGTGGAACTTCCACCAGGCACAGAGTTGTCCATGGGCATACCGTTGATGACGTACAAAGGCTGGTTGGCGCCCGTAAGCGAACCGTTACCTCTGATGATAATCCTACTCGAACCGCCCGGACCAGTCGAGATGCCCGTCGCGTCTACACCTGCCACTTTTCCGGTCAAAGCGTTGGCGACGTTGTTTTCGCGGGCTTGCGTGAAATCGCTACCTTTAACTTCGGCTACGTCGTAGACAACCGAACTCTTTTTTCGGGAAATACCTAGTGCCGTGACGACGACTTCTTCCAGTCTTCTAGGCTGCGCGGTCATGACAATTTTGGGTGCCGTGCCGTTGTAGACAAATTGTTGATCCTGATAACCTACCATTCTGATGACGAGCACATCGCCTTTATTGGCGTTGATATTAAATGCACCTTGATCGTCGGTGTGCACCGTTGTTCCGTTGCTCAACGTGACAGCGGCACCAGCGATCGGTTTGCCGGCGGAATCCACGACCGAACCGACTACTTGTTCGTCGTCCGCCTTATTGGAAAACGATTTGTATTGGAAGGATGCATTGGAGACAAATTCAGCCGTTGGCAAATCCTTCTTTTTAATAACGACAATTCCTTTTTTGACGTAAAAAGTAAGCTGTGTATTTTTTAATAGTTCGGATATAGTCGCTTCCACGGAAGCATTGTAAACATTGATAGATGCGTCTTTGTAAGGTGCGAGATCTTCGTCTTTATACAAAAAATGTATCTGGTGACTTCGTCCTATTTTTTCTAATAAATAGGACAGCGACTTATGCTTTTCGTTGAGGCTGACCGTAGTGTCAAAAAATGCATACGCCTGAAATACATTGAGCAAAAGAAGCAACAGAAGCCCTTTCTTAATACGGAGTTTTTTTCTTTTGGACGCTGTTGTTTTCTCGTTTTGGAAAAAGAATAACTTTTCTTTCGGGGCAAATCGATGACCCGTAATCAAGATTTTCATACCTTTGTTACGTTAGTGATTAGTAAATATGTGATTACTCTCTAAGTCAAACCGTGATGTGTACCAGACATTACGGTTTTTTTATTGGGGAGAGGGATTACTGTCGTCGTTTCATACTTTTTATTTTTGGTTAATAGTTAAGGTTTTCTGTCCATTTGTTGGGGATATGATAGTGATCTTGCAATCGGAAAGATCATTGAGGATGTCCACGATAGCTTCCAACGGCAAGTTGTTGGGCAGTTTTCCAGTGAAAGTTTTGTCGCATATGGCAGCGCTGTCGTTCAGTGCAAGTCCGTACCAGTTGGCAAGTTGTTTCAGTACGTTCTGCATTTTTTCTTCTTCAAAGGAAAATGTGGTATTGTGGATATATTGTTCTTCTATTTTGTCGTTGTCGTAAGCATATTTTTCTATTGAACCGTTTTTGGCATGAGCTTGTTCACCCGCATTGATATTGGTCTGGCCGATCGCGACGCGTCCTTTTTGAACGGCAATATCCGTCTCTGTGTCCGTATCGTATTGTCTTACGTAAAACACCGTCCCAATATCCATGATCGTATCTCGGCCCGTAATGACGGACATAGGTCTTTTGCTATCGTGGACGACGTCAAACTTGCCGCAGCCGCTCATCCCTATATTTCTGTCGTGCGACGCGAAGTCGGCATTGAACGCGAGCGCTGTATTGGCGTTGAGCGTACACATCGTGCCGTCGTTCATGACGATTGTCAATATGGTTTGTCTAGGTACGTGTATATACATCGGTATGTTTTTGACCTCGTTTCCCAATATATAAATCGTGTCCTTGTTTTTTCTCAGTATAGCGTTTTGACCTAATGCGATTTCTTCATTGGACTGTATTGCAAAAGCCTGATTTTTTCCGTTGAATGCAAATGTTATCTTGTCCGTATCTCCAATATGTTTCGTTCTGTTTTCCTGTAAAAAAGCCATTAAGTCTTCCGTTTTATGGGAATTCTTAATCATCATCGTCGTGAAATAAGCAATCGATACTATAATAAAAAATAACGCCGCAACCCTCGATATATAAAGAACTTTCTGTTTTCTCTTATCTTGTTTGATCCTTTGTTCCAACCCATTCCAAAGCGTTGTTTCCAGTTCGTCGTTCAAATCGTTTTCGTCCAGTTCATCCACCGACTTATAGTCCGCATTGGATTTCGTGCTCAGGGACGAAAAAGGCCGTCTAGTTTTTTTGGATAAACGCATATATTAATAAGAGTATTTAAAAAAGAAAAGGTGGTATAGAAAAGGAAAATTATTTTGAAAAATTTTTCCGGAGCAGTTTCAGCGCATAGTACAGTTGTTTTTTGACGGTACCTTTGGCGATGTGCAGGCGCTGTCCGATTTCCTCGTGCGAGAGTTCTTCGTCTTTGCGTAGCAGGAATATGTTCTGCATTTGTTTGGGCATGATGTCGACGACTTTTTTCAGTCGTTTTTCGGTTTCGTTGTAGTCGACTTTTTTCAGATAGTCATTTTCGTCGGACAGTTGAGAGGACACGCCGTTGTCCGGATCGATTTCGACCGTAGCGTTCTGCGTATTGGATTTCGCGGCGCGGATGTAAATGTTTCGGGCAGAAGTTTTGAGATAGCCGATGATAGTATCCTTAACATGGATCGTATTTTTGTATTTCCAAAGATTGAAAAAAGTTTCCTGAAGAATATCTTCCGTAAACGATTTGTTGTGCGTGAAAGCGAATATATACACATACAATTCTTTCCAGTAACGCCGATAGATAAGTTCGACAGCGTTGTCCGGGTCATTGTACAGTAACTCCAATAATATATGCTCATTCAAGTCCTTGGCCATACAGCTTACCTTCGCGTTCGTGAATGCTTTTGCATTTAGTATAATAGTCAATTCTCTTTCGTCGCACTTACACTACTTAGTATTAGATCCTGTTTATAGCGCCTGCAACAAGAGGCTTTCGGATAAAAGTAGGAAAAATAATGGATAATTAATTAAGTAGGAATCGATGTGTGCTGCGGCTACAACCTTAACAGCCGTTATTTTGTCTTAATTTTGCCCAATACAAATATGAAACTATATCCCGAATCAGCCGAAACGCAGTTGGAATTTGACAAAGTAAAAGCCTTGCTGGTCAACTATTGCCAGAGTGAATACGCCAAAGACAAGGCGGCTCACCTGCGCATCCATACCAAAAAGGATTTTGTGGAACTGGAACTTGGGCAAACCAACGAATTCAAAAACCTAATCGAACAGCAACAATATTTTCCCAACGACTTCACGCCGACGATAGCCAAAGAGCTGAAACTATTGGGCATTCCCGGAAGTCTGTTGACGGAAGAACAATTTATGCTCGTCAAAAAGCTGGCGACGAGTCTGGAAAAAATCTTTCACTGGTTTGACAACACCCGTCGAAACGCCTTTCCTGGCTTGGCTTTCGTCATCAAGGATTCCTATTACGAAAAAGCGATCGTACAGCTTATCAACGATATCATCGACGAATTTGGACATATCCACGACAACGCCACGCCCGAACTGGAGAAAATCCGTACCAACCTTTCCAAAAAACGCAACGAGCTGCGACGCCTGTTCATGCGCGCCGTTTCCAAATTGCAAAAGGCTGGATACACCGCCGATATTGACGAAAGTTTCAGCAACGGACGCCGTGTTGTCGCGGTTTTTGCGGAATACAAACGTCAGGTCAAAGGCATTTTGCACGGCGAAAGCGACACCCGCAAAACCGCCTATATCGAACCGGAAGAAACGATCGAACTCAACAATGAGGTTTTCGACCTGGAAATGGAAGAGCGAAAAGAGATCTCCAGGATATTGCGCGAGCTCACCGCGCGCCTTTCAGTCTATGCGCCGCTATTGAAATCCTATCACAATTTTCTAGGACTATACGATTTCATTGAGGCAAAAGCCAAACTCGCTTTGGAAATGAACGGTGCATTACCTATGATCTTGGACAAAGCGATCGTCGACCTCAAAAATGCGCATCATCCTTTACTATATTTATACAATAAGAAAAACGGGAAACCCACGATTCCATTGAGTTTGACACTCAATGACGACAGCCGTATATTGATTATCAGTGGTCCAAATGCTGGCGGAAAAACAGTAACGATGAAGACAATAGGACTGAGTCAACTCATGCTGCAAAGCGGGCTATTGGTACCGATGTCGCCCGATTCGCACATGGGAATTTTCAAACAATTATTTATTCAAATCGGCGATACGCAGAGTTTGGAATTTGAGTTGAGTACCTATTCCTCGCATTTGACCAATATGAAACATTTCATTGAAAATGCAAATGGGAAAACTTTGTTCTTCATTGATGAGTTAGGAAGCGGTAGCGATCCCAATCTGGGTGGGGCGTTCGCGGAAGTCATATTGGAAGAACTAGCCAAAAGACATTCGATCGGATTGGTAACGACGCACTATCTCAACCTGAAAGTGATGGCCAATCATACTAAAGGAATCCTCAATGGCGCTATGGCTTTTGACGAAGTACACTTGCAACCACTATACAAATTGACCGTCGGAAAACCTGGTAGTTCCTATACATTTTCCATTGCGGAACGTATTGGATTGCCGCGAAATCTTATCAACCGCGCACGCAAACTAGTCGACGAAGACCAGTTCCGTTTGGATAAATTGCTCAATACAACTGAACAAGGTCTGCAACAATTAGACAAAGAAAAGAAAGACCTACACAAACTGATCCGCGAAAATGAACATTTGAAAAAGGAGATGGCGCAGGTATTGGACAAAGAAAAGCATCTCCAAAAAGTTGAACTTTTAAAACAGCAGAACAAAATAACGGAAGACCGCATTACGTATTTGCGCGATACGGAACGTAAACTTCGTCAGCTCGTCATCGACTGGCGCAAAACGGATGACAAGGAAGAAGTCGTCAACGGCATCTACAAACTATTGTTTCCGAAAAACGAGAAAGTCCTATCCAATAAGCTTTCCAAAAAAATCAGGGAAAAATACGAGGAAGTACCCGAAACCGTCGTTGTCGGTTCTAAAGTTATATTGCGCAAAAGTCACCAAGTCGGCGAAGTGCAGGACATCCGCGGCAAAAGAGCCATCGTCAAAATCGGTGTCATCCCGATGAACGTTGACATTGCGGATCTTAGGGTTGTCAAGGAAAAGGAAGAATAATTTGATGATTTGGTTATTAGATAATTTGACAATGAAAGATTAGAATCGCAATCAATAATCGTTTACTCCATCCAAAATTCATCACTTATAATTCATAATTATATGAAAGCGTTATTAATAATCGACGTCCAAAATGATTTTTTACCGGGAGGTCCATTAGCGGTCAACGATGGGAACCTTGTCATCCCTATCATCAACGAACTTCAATCGCAATATGAACTAATTGTTGCGACACAGGATTGGCATCCTATTGACCATGAAAGTTTTGTTACGCAACATCCCGATAAAAAAGTTTTTGATACTATAACATTAGGAGAACTTCCGCAAATGCTTTGGCCGGAACATTGCGTGCAAGGCAGTTGGGGCGCTGATTTTCCGGCTAAGTTGGACACGAAAAAAATCGCGGCTATTTTCCGGAAAGGCATGAACCGTTCCATCGATAGTTATAGTGGATTTTATGACAATGCAAAACTTTCCAATACGGGTTTGGATGGATATCTAAGATCCAAAAACGTAAGCGCGGTGGACATTTGCGGATTGGCTGGCGACTATTGCGTTTACTTTACGGCGATGGACGCACTGGCGCTGGGTTTTCAAACGACTATATTGGAACATGCAATAAAATCCATTGAACCGAAAGATTTTGACGAGAAAAAAGCGTTTTTTGTCAGACAAGGCGGAACTATAAAATAAAGAAAACCCTCAATATTATTATCGTATTATAGCGCGAATGTTTTTCATTCGTGCTTTTTTTATAATTAAATCACACATTCCCTATAATATATAAGGCACGAGTAAAAACACTCGCACCAACATTAGATGTCTATTGGGTTACAAAATTTTTACTTTTTAATTTTACCTTTTTACTTCATCCTCGCCCACTTAATGATTTCTTTCAAACTAGGTTTCTTTCCGTACATTAAAATTCCCGTCCTATATATTTTTCCGGCAAACCAAGTCGTCAACAAAAATCCTATAATCAAGAGCAAAATACTTAATCCCAACTGCCAATACGGAACGACATCGGGAACACCTTGTGCAACACGTGCCATCATTACAACAGATGAAGTCAACGGAAACAAACTACCAAAAACAGCCAAACCGCTTTGCGGTTCGTTGATTGCCTGCATCATAATCACAAAGGAAAATATAATAGGCATCGTCACCGGAAAAGAAAAACTTTGCGCTTCCTGTGGATCTTCATTGACGGCACTTCCAACCGCTGCAAACAAAGACGCGTAAATCAAATACCCACCCAAAAAATAAATCAAAAAACAACCAATCAATACCGGAAAATTAATCGCCGACAACAATCCTAACATTGCCTGCATACTTTCCGTATTGTCCGCGCCTTGCTCCATCGTACCTTTCATGGCATTGCCGACCGACGGAAAAAGCATCGGAATCAATATCATCCGCAGCCCCACCGTCAATACAATCCATATCAAAAACTGTAATAATCCGACCGCACCAATACCTAGTATTTTGCCCATCATCAACTGAAAAGGCTTGACACTACTAATGATGACTTCCGCAACACGGCTCACTTTTTCCTCCATCACCCCGCGCATCACCGCCATCCCATACAACAACAATACTAGGTAAATCAATAGTCCGCTCACCAATCCTACACCATAACCAATCCCCGATTTCATCATGCTGTCATCGCCCGATTCTACGGTTGCATATTTTATAGTCGCGGGATCGTTGACCTTTTGAATATCTTCGGTAGACATGTGATAGTCGCGCATCTTTTGTTTTTTCACGACACTATTGACCGCATCGTTGATACGCTTCTTGGTTTGTAACGGGAGCGAACGTTGCGAAACGATATGCAGCGACGCAGTAGAATCCGTCCCGGCAGGAATCAATACATAAGCGCCTATTTGTTTTTTGGATAGTTGATCTTCTAGTTGTGTTTTGTCTAGTTCCGGCACCGACCTAAAATATATAGGCGGATCGGACTTTAAACTATCCTGAAAATAATGTGCATTGTCCGAAATCGCCACAATCGTATCCGACGGCGCTTTGACCGAAAAATAAATCATCAACGCATATATCCCAATAATCAAAGTGGGCAACAATACCGTCGTCACTAGAAATGTCTTTTTTCGGACGCGGGAAAGAAATTCCCTTTTGGCAATCAAAACTATTTTACTCATAAAATATTATTTAGAAAAGGAGCGCGTGACGGTTCCTGTATGTTCGACCAGGTGAATAAAAATATCATGCAGCGACGGCAATATTTCCGTAAATCCTGTTATCTCAACTTGCAGCTGTATCAAATAGGACAATACATCGTTGGTACTTGTATTGGCTTGCAATTGCAATATGAGCTCGCCTTCTTTTTGTGCAAACAAATTGAACAGATCTTCTTTTATTATAGGGATATTTCCACTATACGAAAGCTTCCAAAGATGTTCTTTATAGTCGTTTTTTATTTTTGAAACAGCGCCGTCCAATAGCTTTTTACCTGCATTGATCAATACAATTTGATCGCAGATTTCCTCTACTTGTTCCATTCTGTGCGTACTGAAAATGATCGTGCGTCCTTGTTTTGCCAGTTCGAAAATTTCGTTTTTAATAAGGTCAGCATTGACAGGATCCAATCCGCTAAAAGGTTCGTCCAATATGATGAGTTGGGGATTATGCATGATAGTCGTGACAAACTGTAGTTTTTGTCCCATTCCCTTACTCAAATCTTCTAGTTTTTTGTTCCACCAGCTTTCCATTTTCAGTCGCGAAAACCAATACTTGGCGCTTTCCATCGCTTCCGATGCACTCAACCCTTTTAGCTGCGCTAGGTAAACTGCCTGTTCGCCGATTTTCATTTTTTTGTATAGTCCGCGTTCCTCGGGCATATAACCAATTTTGGCAGCGTCACGCTCAATATCTAGCGGCGTTCCGTCCAATATAACTTGGCCTTCGTCCGGATGAAAAATACCCGTAATCATACGCAAAAGCGTCGTTTTGCCGGCGCCATTCGGACCGAGCAAACCAAAAATAGTTCCTTCTTCAATAGAAAAGCTAATATCGTCGACGGCTTTGTGCGCGGTGTAATATTTTTTCAAATGCTGCAATTCCAATATTCCCATAGTATCTAAACTTGATATTCAAATATAAAACAATATAGTGAGGTACTTGTTTGAATCCTATAGCGATATAGTATCAATACGCATAAAGTGCTGCCATTTTATTAGCCCGAAGGGCTTAAATATTTATAACTCCGCGTGAAAAACACGCGCGCCATTTTTAGTAAAACTTTAGTTCAAGTTCAAGTCCAAAACAAAAGAAAGCCTCCCTGAGGAAATCAGAGAGGCCAACTAAAAACAAAACCATAAATGATCATACCCAAACTAGTCGGGCCTTTTACCATCTAAGAAAGTGTTCAAACTTGATATATTGGTTTTATCGTTTTCGTCTTTTTTCACGCGGTATTTGCTGTAAAAATCCTCAACGGAAGAAAAATCTTTTTCTTCTTCGTTGCCACCGCCGCCAAACATATCCATATTTCGACGAACGTAAGCCGGAACGGTGTCAAACTCACTGTTTGGATCGTTGTTGTTGACGTTGAACTGCAATTCGCGCAGTTTTTTGATACGGTCCTGTGCGGTTCTTTTTTGTTTTTCCGCATCCGTTTCGTCCAATTCAAAAGACGCGGTGTTGATAGCCGAAGTCGGCTCCACACTTGTTCTTTGTTCAGGAGCAAAACTCAAACGTATATTCTCTTCTTCCTGGGAAACCGCGCTGCTGGCAAATGGATTGTATTTGTTGTCCACTTGTTTTGGCATCTGAACGTTTACCGCTGGACGCGCAAAAGTCTGTTGGCCATAACCTTGCGATCCTGGAAACTGTGCAAACGTTGGGTTGAACGAGCTTTGCGGCTGTTGTCCTGTTTTACCGAAACGAGGTTGAACAAGTTCGTTTTCGTCCGTTTTCAAATCGAAATGCATTGGACCGTTTTGATTGTTGGACGGCGTACCTTCCACCAATTTCGGCGCATACATATTGGCGTCGGATTCTTGGTTTTGAGGCGCTTGCGGTGCATTTTGGTCTTTCAATACAAAATGTACTCTTTCCGCTTCCTCTTTCTGACGTTGCCCTATTGAAGTGTCTATTTTTGCAAAAGGATCTTTGTGTTCAAATCCTGTCGCAATCAACGTAATGCCCAGTTTTCTTTCCAGATGATTGTCGTAGCCAATACCGACGATCACGTCCGTAGAGTCGCCCGCTTGTTGGCGTACGTAATTGTTGATCGTTTCAAATTCGTCCATGCTGCATTCGTGGTCGCCTTCGGAAGTATTGACGTTGATCAATATCCATTTCGCACCGCGGATGTCGCTGTCGTTCAACAATGGAGAGTTCAACGCTTCTTCGATCGCTCTTTGCGCGCGGTCCTCGCCTTCTACGGCAGCGCTGCCCAATATCGCGACTCCACCATTTTTCATAACGGTACATACATCGTTGAAGTCGACGATGATGTGGCCCCTACTGTTGATGATGTCCGTGATACATTTCGCCGCGGTCGCCAATACGTTGTCTGCTTTGCTGAACGCATCTTTCATTTTCAGATTACCGTATTGCATTCTGAGTTTGTCGTTGCTGATGACCAACAACGTGTCTACATAAGGTTCCAGTTCTTTGATACCTTTTTCGGCTTGTGTGGAACGGCGAGGCCCTTCAAATCCAAACGGCGTCGTAACGATACCGACCGTCAATATTCCCAAATCCTGACAGATCTTAGCAATGATCGGCGCGCCACCCGTACCAGTACCGCCACCCATGCCCGCACAGATGAAAGCCATTTTGGTATTGACTTCCAATATGCGCTGGATTTCTTCCAAAGATTCTTCCGTTGCCTGTTTGCCCACTTCAGGATTGGCGCCCGCGCCAAGTCCTTGAGTCAAATGTGGCCCCAATTGGATTTTGTTGCCTATACCGCTTTGTTCCAAAGCTTTGGAATCCGTATTGCAAATGATAAAATCAACCCCGTCAATACCTTCCGTATGCATATAGTTGACAGCATTGCTACCGCCGCCACCAACACCGATTACCTTGATAATGGAGGACTGTAACTTTGGTATATCAAACTCTAACATATTTTCTAATTTAAACTATTCAATAATATTGTTATGAAATTAAGATAGTGTGCCAAACTTTATCCGAAAAGATTATACACATATCCACAATTTGCCTTATTTGATTTCCTGGTCCGGTTCTTCCTCAAACAAATCCAATATGGTTTTCTTGAAATTGTCCCAGATATTTTTGCGCTTCTTCATCGTGTCCGGAGAAACGACTTTAGTTTCCACTTCGAACGCTTCTCTAACAGGAGCCTCGACCGTTGCAGCCTTATTCTCTACGAAATCCTGCGGAACAGTAACGTGCGTAGACGGCGCGCGGAAAACCCTGCGCTGTTTTTCATAGTCGTCGTATCCTTTCAAAATCAGACCGAGACAGGTTGCATACATTGGATTGCGCAATACTTCCACATGGTTCGGCGCCAAATGTTCGTTGGCATAACCGATACGTGCATTCAAGCCCGTGATGTATTCCGTCAACTGCAATAAATGATCCAACTGTGCTCCACCACCCGTGACGATGATACCACCGTTCAAAATTTTATGATCCAGTCCGACTTGTTTCAGATGATACGTAACAAATTCAAGGATTTCGACCATTCTAGCCTGAATGATATTGGCCAAATTTTTAACACTAATCTGGCGCGGTGCAAAACCTTTAAAACCCGGAATCGTGATATAGGCATTGCTTTTCGCAGCGTCGACCAAGGCACATCCGAATTGTTTTTTCATTGCTTCGGCTTGTTGTTTCAATACACCCAAACCTGTTTTGATATCGTTGGTAATGTTTTCACCGCCAAAAGGTATGACCGCCGTATGTTTCAATACACCTTCATAAAAAACCGCCAAGTCGGAAGTGCCACCACCAATATCCAAAATCGCAACACCGGCTTCCATGTCCATTTCGCTCATGACGGAAGCGGCGGACGCCAACGGCTGCAATACAAGATCTTTGGTTTTAAGGCCACTTCTTTCCACGGCACGGTTGATATTTTTGATCGCGTTGCGGTCGCCCGTGATAATATGAAAATTGGCACCCACCTTCACTCCGTTGTATCCAATAGGATCTTTGATGTTCTGGAAATTGTCCACATGAAAATCCTGCGGAATCACGTCGATGATTTCATCGCCGGCTGGAATGAAAGTTTTGCGTTGATTGTCGATCAGCTGTTCGATTTCTTTCAAACGGATTTCTTCGTCTGCGTTTTGGCGAACAAGGTCTCCCCTCGTCTGCAAACTCTTGATGTGATGTCCGGCAATACCGACGTACACTTCATGAATGTCCAGGTCAGGATTGCTTTTGTAGCAATTGTCCATCGCCACCTCGATCGCGCGGATCGTCTGGTCGATGTTCAACACCTGTCCGTGCTGTACACCGTTGCTAGGCGCCTGCCCAAAACCAAGAATTTCCAGTTTTCCAAACTCGTTTTTACGTCCAGCAATCGCCGCAATCTTCGTTGTCCCAATATCAAGCCCAACTATAATTGGCGCTTCATCTTGGTGAAAATTTTCTTTTCCTAAAGATGATGGTTGTTGATTCATATTAATGGTTGTTTTTAGTCTGTTTTTTATTTTTATTGTTTGCCACAGGTTTCGCGGAAATATTTTTAATTGTTTTGTTTTTTGTCGAATCCATATTGACCAAACCCGCATTCTGCAACTGCCTGGTGCTCCATCGACTAGTGTACATCGCGTTGATCGTCGCCGTATCTTTTTGCTGAGCGACCACGCCGCCTCTTCTAGTCGCGACGACTTGATTGTAACATCTTACATCTAGTTTTTCGTAACGGTTAAATCCGGTTTTGGTCCAGACTTGTTTGTAAAAACTATATAATCTGCCAAATTTAGCGTCCAGACTATCGCCTTTTCCCAAAGCGATAATCGTATTGCCCAAAGTCGGAACGATTTCAAATGTTTTGTCGGTGCGGATATTGACTTCCGAAACAAACGCATTCCAAAAACTGTCCGCGACGATAAACTGCGCTACTTTTTTCACGTCTGCCAACAACAAACTGTCCGGTGACGAAAGTTTTTTATTGGACGAAGTAAAAGACGTGAACACCGGCAACCTCACAATGACGGACGGATGCAGCGGCAATACACGCGTGGCGGAATCAATATAAAACGACGATCCGTCCAACGTAAATACCCGCGCGATCGGTTCGCTTTCCCATATCGACGCACACAGATTGTTACCATCGTCGAAATACATTTTGACGTGACTGATCCACGGATTTTGCGTCAACGTATTTTCTATTTTTTGCAAATTGATATTCTTTGCAGGAACGCCTTTGCCGACACCGTTGTCTTTCGCGAGATGGACGATTTCTTTTTCGTCTATGAAAATCTGGTTATTTTTTCCTTCGATGGAAATCTTGAAATCAGGGCATACCGCGTTTTGTCTAGCGCTGCGTGCAGCCACCAGCAAACAAATCAGTCCGCCGCCAAACAAGATCCAAAGAAAAAATATCAGTTTACGTTTCATTATTTTCCTTCCAAAATTTCTTTTACAGGAGTGATCAATGCGTCAATATCGCCCGCGCCGCACATCACGACCAAGGCCGGTTTTTCGATTTTGATTTTTTCCAACATCGCATCCTTGCTCAATACAGCCTTATCTTTCAGCTGCATTTTATCCAAAATCATTTCGCTCGTAACGCCTTCCATCGGCAGTTCGCGCGCCGGATATATTGGCAGCAGAATCACTTCGTCGCCATGATCCAGACTCGCCGCAAAACCTTCCGCCAAATCCTTTGTCCTAGAATATAAATGCGGCTGAAAAACGACCGTCATTTTTTGCTGGAACAAACTGCGAACGCCTTTCAACAACGCTTCGATTTCCGCCGGATGATGCGCATAGTCGTCAATCAATACATGATTGTCTTCGCGGATCACATATTCAAAACGGCGTTTTACGCCTTTGAAAGACGCAATCGCCGATTTGATAGCATCGTTGTCGATTTTCAAAAACTGTGCAATCGCAATCGCCGCAATAGAATTTTCGATATTGTGATAGCCACCGAGATGAATGACTATATTGTCCAATACACCGTGTGGCGTAGCGATTGCATATTTATAGGCGCCGTTTTCTACTTCCAGTTTTTGCACGTGATAGTCCGCATCGACATTATCGAAACTATACGTAAAATGAAAATCGGCATTCAGCTCGTCGTCTTTCGCCAAGCCTTTTTTGTTAATCAAACAACCGCCTTTGCGAATGCGTTGCGAAAACTGTACAAATGCTTCCTGCACTTTTTCTTCCGTTCCGTAAATATCCAAATGGTCGGCGTCCATCGCAGTAATGACCGTCACGTCAGGCGAAAGCCTCAAAAACGAACGGTCAAATTCGTCTGCTTCCACGACGCTCACGGCTCTTTCGCTTGACCAGAAATTAGTATTATAGTTTACGGAAATCGCACCCAAAAACGCATTGCAACCATAACCGGAATCGCGCAATACATGCGCGACCATCGTCGTGATTGTTGACTTTCCGTGCGTACCGCCAATACAGATATTGAACGTCGGCTCGGTAATCCATTGCAGAATTTCGCTACGTTTCATCAACTTATAGTCCTGCTGTTGATAAAAGTTGAGTTCGTGCATGTCCTTCGGAATCGCCGGCGTGTAGATCACGATGTCCGCGTCTTTCCGCAACAAATCCAAACTATCCTCGTAATGTATGGTAATGCCTTCCGATTCCAGTTCCATGCACAAAGGCGAACGAAAGCGATCATAGCCGTACACGTCCGCATTTTTGTCTTTAAAAAAGCGCGCCAAAGCACTCATGCCGATACCGCCAATTCCTATAAAATAGATGACAGCACCGTCCAAAGATTTTCTGTCGAGCAATAGCTGCTGTATATCTTTTGCCATGGATGCTTAGTTTTTGCTATGTTTTAATATTTCGGAAACAATATGCTCAACAGCGTTTGGAGTTGCCAGCTGCGCTATGTTTTCCTCAAATGTTTTAATCTTTTTGTCGTCAAACAACAAGTCCGTAGCGGCTCGGAAAAGTTTCGTCTGTGCCTGATCGTCTTTAATCAAAATCGCCGCGTGCTTGTCGACCAGATAAGAAGCGTTGACCGTCTGATGATCTTCCGCCGCATATGGATACGGAACCAATACCGCCGCTTTTTTCGCAATACACAATTCCGTGATCGACATCGCGCCAGCCCTTGACAATACTACGTCTGCGGCAGCATAGGCAGCGTCCATGTTTTGGATAAATTCCCCTACCCAGATATTGCCGAAGGTTTTTCCTTGCTTTTTAAATTGTCCGGCCTGCACTTTTCCTGTTTGCCAAATAAGCTGAATATTGAGCGTCGCAAAATCGGAAAGGTGCGGCAATATTGCTTGGTTGATGCTATGCGCGCCGAGACTTCCGCCCACGACCAATATTGTTTTTTTCTTCGCATCCAAACCAAAAAACTTAATACCTTCTTCGTGCGTCACTTGGTTTTGGACGATATTTTGACGAACAGGATTTCCTGTTTTAACTATTTTACCGGCGGGGAAAAATCGTTCCATTCCGTCCCACGCCACAAAAATTTCCGTTGCGTTTTTGCCCAATAGGATATTGCTTTTTCCCGCAAAAGAATTGGACTCGTGGATGAAAGTCGGAATCCTCTTTTTCTGTGCGTAACGCAATACCGGAAACGTCGAATAACCGCCAACGCCAATCACGGCATCGGGCAAAAAGTTTTTAAAAATCTCTTTTACCTGAAAATGACTTTTTAATAGTTTGAACGGTAAGGAAAGATTCTTGACAACAGAACCTCTCTGCAAACCTGCAATATCAATACCGATGATTTTGTAGCCGGCTTGAGGGATTTTTTCCATTTCCATTTTCCCGTTCGCCCCTACAAACAATATCTCAATAGCCGAATTGCGCTTGACCAATTCATTGGCAATCGCTAACGCCGGAAATATATGTCCGCCCGTACCGCCTCCAGCTATGATTACTTTATTCATCGTATTATAGTTTATAATTTTTTCTAGTTGTTGTGCTATGCCGTTGCAATAGCTTCTTCCGCATCTTCTCTTTCCACTTCTGCGGCAATCACTTTGGACCTTTTACCTTCCAGGATTTCCACATTGCGCGCCACGCTCAATATCAATCCGATCGAGGTACACGTAAACAAAAACGAGCTACCACCCATACTGACCAACGGCAACGTCACACCCGTCACCGGAACGATATTGACGTTGACCGCCATATTGGCCATCGCCTGTATCACCAACGTAAAACTCAACCCCAGCGCGAGAAAAGCACCAAATGCATAGGGACATCGCCGGAATATTCGGATACAGCGATACATGAATACTAGGTAAATAAACATGATAAAACCACCGCCCAATAGTCCGTATTCCTCTATGATAATGGAAAAGATAAAGTCATTGTAAGCCTGCGGCAAAAAGTTGCGTTGGCGACTATTGCCTGGTCCCAATCCATAGAAAACACTACCATTTGCGATAGCGATTTTTGCTTGCTGTACTTGATAAGGCGCTTCTTTGTCGTCACCGTTGGCGTATATAAAATCCTGCACACGCGAAACCCAAGTACTCATACGCTTAAACAAACCGCCCGATTTCACAGTCGTCGTTTCGTGTAGGCTAGTATCTTCTACATCTTTGTGCGTCAATACCGCCGCCGACACCAATATCGTTATAGGAATCAACGCTAAGCCTATCACCAAAAAAATATGTTTGTACCGCACGCGTCCTATAAACAACAAAACCATCGACGTAGCGCCCGTCAGCAAAGCGTTTGACAAGTTGGCCGGCATGATCAATACACAAGTCAAAGCAATAGGAATAATCAAGGGCAAAAAGCCTTTTTTAAAATCCTTGATGACTGTTTGCTTGCGGCTCAACTGCCTAGACAAATACATGAACAAAGCCAGTTTGGCAAAGTCGCTCGTCTGAAAAGTCATATTGATAATCGGCAACTTGATCCAGCGACTACCATCATTAATCTCCGCTCCGAAAAACAAAGTATAGATCAACAACGGAATAGAAAGCACATACAATATCTGTGCAATACGGGAAAAAAATGTATAGTTGACCCGATGCAATATGTATATCCAAACCAATCCTGCAAGTGTGAACAGCACTTGTTTCAATAAGTACACTTCGGTATGTCCGTGGTTCATTTTGTATGCCAGCGAACCCGTCGCACTATACACGACAAGTACGGAAGCCAATACCAATAACAGTACGGCACCCCATATGTATTTGTCGCCTCTTGTTTTTTTCAGGAGGTTCTGAAATGACTTATCTAATTTGATCGTATCGCCCAAAACGTTATTTTTTTATTATAGTTCTTTAACTGCTTCCTTAAACTGAACGCCGCGGTCCATATAGTTTTTGAACAAATCGAAACTAGAACACGCCGGACTCAGCAATACGACATCACCTTTTTCCGCTAAGCCAAAAGCCGCGTTGACACAGTCTTTCATATTGTCCGTATCGACAATCGGATTAGCCAATACGCCGTCAAACGCTTCATGTATCGCCGCATTGTCAATACCCAAACAGACTATCGCTTTTACTTTAGCTTTTACGTCGTCCAGCAACAAAGAATAGTCGTTGCCTTTGTCGACGCCTCCCAATATCAAAACCACCGGTTTCGTCATGCTTTCCAACGCAAACCAAACGCTGTTAAGGTTTGTAGCTTTGCTGTCATTGATAAATTCCACGCCACGAACCGTCGTCACAGGCTCCATGCGATGTTCCAGACTATTAAATGTCTGAACCGCTTCCCTGATTTTTTCCTTCCTGATTCCCATGACCTGGGCCGCGATGCCTGCTGCCATTGTATTGTATTGATTATGCTTACCCTTCAGTGCGAACTCGTAAATGTTCATGCTCACACTTTCTTCTTTTGCGTTTACGATCATTTGATCGCCTTTGATATAGGCACCTTTGCTTTCTTCTTTGTTCATGGTAAATGGAAATGGCTTAGCGTTTATGGGAAATGTTTTAAGTTTTTCGACTATAACGGGATCGTCGGCGCAATAGATGAAACAATCGTCCGCCGTTTGATTTTCCGTAATCTTGAATTTTGCGTCAATATAGTTTTCAAATTTATGGTCGTACCGATCGAGATGATCCGGCGTTATATTGAGCAAAATCGCAATCTCTGGTCGGAACGTATGAATGTCGTCCAACTGAAAAGAACTGATTTCCGTAATATAGTATTCTTTAGGATTTTCGGCGATCTGCGCAGCAATGGAATAACCAATATTACCCACCAACGCAGCGCTCAATCCGGCAACTTCACAGATATGATACATCAAGGAAGTCGTTGTGCTTTTTCCGTTGCTGCCCGTAATACCTACGATTTTGCTAGTGCCTTTGTGACGGTACGCCAATTCGATTTCGCTGATGACCGGAATATTTTTTGCACGAATCGCTTGAATAACGGGCGCATGTTCAGGAATGCCCGGACTTTTCATCACTTCGTCGTAGGTCAAAATTTTGTCCAGACCATGTCCTTTTTCTTCAAAAGGAATATGGAGTTGTTGCAGTTTGGCGCGGTACTTTTCCTGAATCGCACCGCCGTCGCTTACAAAAACATTTTGATAGCCTTCCTTTTTTGCAAGAACAGCTGCGCCCACGCCGCTTTCGGAAGCGCCGAGAATGACCAGACTTGTTGTTATATTTTTATCGCTCATTCTATTATCTGACTTTTAAAGTAACAATAGAAATCATCACGCATATCAACGTGATAATCCAGAAACGCATCGCAATTTTATTTTCGTGGAATCCTTTTTTCTGATAGTGGTGGTGCAAAGGACTCATCAACAATAGACGCTTGCCTTCACCATATTTTTTCTTCGTGTATTTAAAATAACTTACCTGCAAAATCACGCTCAGATTCTCGACCAGGAAAATGCTACAGAAAATAGGAATCAACAATTCTTTTCGGACTATAATCGCCAACGACGCAATGATACCGCCCAATGCAAGGCTTCCCGTATCGCCCATGAAGATCTGCGCGGGATAAGCATTGTACCAAAGAAATCCAATACAGCCGCCGACAAACGCCGCAATAAAAATGGACAGTTCGCCTATATTGGGGATGTACATGATATTGAGATAGTCTGCAAAACGCACGTTGCCGCTCACATAAATAAATATGCCTAAACAAATTCCTATAATCGCGCTCGTACCGCCCGCCAAACCATCTAGTCCGTCCGTCAAGTTGGCTCCGTTGGAAACCGCCGTAATAATAAACGTCACCGCCAATATGTAAACAATCCACGTATATTTTTCGGCACCGGGTCCCATCCAACTAATCAGTTTACTATAGTTAAATTCGTGGTTTTTGACAAAAGGAATTGTCGTAATTGGCGTTTTCACCACTGCAAAACGTTTGTCTTCGCCGTCCACTTTATGCACGACTTCGTTCAGTTTGCGTTCTACTAAAGGCGAAACAATTTTAGCACTATTGGTAGGGGTAATTTCCCTTTCCATTACCACATTAGAATTAAAATAAAGCGTTACGCCTATAATAATTCCCAATCCGACCTGTCCTACAATTTTTACTTTTCCCGCAAGGCCGTCGCTGTCTTTTTTCTTATAGGCTTCACCTTTTGCGAGTGCGGTTTTTCTAGCCTTGATTTTCAGATAGTCGTCCATGAAACCCATGAAACCCAACCACACCGTGCACAACAGCATCAAACGAACGTACACTTTGTCCAAATCCGCAAACAACAACGTAGGCACTATAATAGCCAGCAATATGATAATACCGCCCATTGTAGGCGTACCTTTTTTGCTTTGTTCGCCCGCCAAACCTAAATCACGCACCGATTCGCCAATCTGTTTTTTGCGCAACAGATTAATGAGGCGACGTCCGTATATAGTCGCAATCAACAAGGATAAAATCGTCGCCAACCCCGCACGGAACGTGATGTATTGGAACACGCCCGCACCGGTAAGATTGTATTGATGTTTTAACCAATTGAACAATGCGTACAACATAAATTTATCTCTTGTTTATTTTTCTAATAATTTAAACATTTCAGCCAATACTTCCTTGTCGTCAAAATGATGTTTTACTCCATTTATTTCCTGATATTTTTCGTGACCTTTTCCAGCTACCAAAATAATATCTCCAGGATTAGCAAGAGTTACAGCGGTTTTGATGGCTTCTTTTCGGTCTTCAATTGTTATAGTCTTACGACGACCTGCACTATTGAGCCCCGCGTCCATTTCCTTCAATATATCGTAGGGATTTTCCGAACGTGGATTGTCACTTGTCAATATCACGCGGTCGCTCCTACTGGCGGCATCATTGGCCATGATTGGTCTTTTGCTGCGATCGCGATCGCCACCACAACCCACAACCGTAATAATCTGCGCCGAATTTTTGCGTAGTTTTTTGATCGTGTCCAATACATTTTCCAATGCATCAGGCGTATGCGCATAGTCCACAATCGCAACGATATTGGTTGCGCTTACCTGATAGTCAAATCGGCCTTCGGCGCCAGTCAACATACTCATCACACGCAAAACTTCCTCTTTCTGTTCGCCCAAACATATCGCCGCGCCATAAACCGCCAAAAGATTATAGGCATTGAACTCTCCTATCAAACGAAAATGAACTTCGCGATCGTTGATCGACATTTCCAAACCCGTCAATCCGTTTTCCAAAATTTTTCCCTTGAAATCGGCGACCGTATGCAGACTATAATAATATTTGTGTGCAGACGTATTCTGGAACATTACCTGACCATTGCGATCATCGAGATTGGTAATCGCAAAAGCATTGGAAGACAACTCATCAAAAAATCGCTTCTTTGCTTTGATATAGTTTTCAAATGTTTTGTGATAGTCCAAATGATCCAAAGTCAGATTGGTAAACAGTGCGCCGTCAAATTCCAATCCTGTAATACGATCCTGATCAATAGCAATGCTACTGCTTTCCATGAATACGTGCGTACATTCCGCATCGACCATTTTGCGTATCAAAGCATTGAGGCTAACTGCATCGGGCGTTGTTCTTTCCGCCGTTTGCGCTTCTGTTCCTATAATATTTTGAACAGTACTGAGCAGACCACATTTATAGCCTAGTCCCGTAAACAAATCATATAGTAAAGTCGCAACAGTCGTTTTACCGTTGGTACCCGTCACGCCAACGAGTTTGACATATTTGGATGGTTCACCGTAAAAATTGTGTGCAATATAACCTAGTGCTTCATGCGAATTTTTCACTAAAACATACGTCACGTTTTCCTGCAAAACAGACGGCAATTCCTCGCAAACAATAGCAATAGCGCCTAGTCCGGTCGCTTTTTCAATATAGTTGTGACCGTCCGTAATCGCACCGCGAATCGCAACAAACAAAGACGCGTCCGTAATTTTACGCGAGTCCAGCTGCACATCCGAAATGGCAACACTGGTATTGCCATAAATCGCTTCGATGCCCACTTTGTATAATATGTCTTGCAGTATTGCCATTCTTTTAATTCAAATTGAGGTGAATAACTTGTCCACGCGCGATCGGATCGCCTGTATTGATCGACTGTCCGCTCACACGTCCGCGCCCACTCACATTCACTTTCAGCCCCATATTTTCGCACACGTAAACCGCATCCTTCAAACTCATCCCTGTTATTTTCGGCATTGTTTTCGATGATTCAATAACCATTTTGGATATCGTCGGTTGCTTGTTTTCGCTAAATACGTTCCACCAATTTCCGTCGTTCGGCCCTTTATATTGGGCATTCATACCCAAACCGTCCATGATCGTTTTTACATCTTTTGCATAGGCTTCATAATTATAGCCTGTCGTATCTTTTCGAAGATTATAATAGGAAGGTCGCGACGAGTTTTCGTTGTTGACGTATAATGTGTACAAGCGTTCCGCGATTTCTTTGAATACAGGACCAGCGACAGAAGCACCATAAAACTTAGCTGCGTGCGGTTTGTTGACAACCACGACAACGCAAGTATATTGAGGATTGTCGGCCGGAAAATATCCTGCAAATGAAGACTGATACACTTTGTCCGCATAACCTCTGTTACCGTTGGCGACCAATGCCGTCCCTGTTTTCCCGGCAACTTTAAAAGGCACGTCGCGCATCAATGTATAGCCCGTTCCGCTTGGTTCGCCACAAACACCTTCCAAACATTCTTTCACTGCTTTTAATGCATAGTTGCTACCCAACGAATCCATCACGACTTGCGGTTCAAACTGTTTTTGCACCGCACCGTTTTCCATAACGGAACTCACTAAATACGGACGCATCATCACGCCATTGTTGGCAACCGCGTTGTACAACATCGTCGTACGCATCGGCGAAATCAACAAATTATACCCAAAAGCCATCCACGGCAAAGTCGTCGCACTCCAATGTTTGCTTCCCGGCGTATATATCAAAGGGGCGCGTTCCCCAGCGAGATCCGTTCCTGTTTTTTGGTCTAGTTGCAAACCCTGCAATTTTTTGACAAAAGCGGACGGATTATTGTTATAGGATTCGTACACCATTTTCGCCATACCCACGTTGGAACTCATTTCCAATGCGACTTTCGCACTGACCAAATCTTTTCCGTGCTCCTCACTATCGTACACCGTTCGTTTGTTGATTGTCCATTTTCCACCTTCCAGGTTGACTTGTTTGTTCAATGTGATTTTGTGGTCGTCCAATAGCGCCAACATTGTTGCCAATTTGAAAGTCGAACCCGGTTCCGTCGGCGTCAACGCATAGTTGAAATCTTCCCAATAATTACCGTCGGGACGACGACCTAGATTGGCAATGGCTTTTACCTGTCCGGTTTTTACTTCCATGACGATTGCCGTACCCGTTTGCGCCTCATTGCCGACCATCATTTTCATTAAAGCATCTTCGGTGATTTCCTGAATATGCGTATCGAGCGTTGTCACAATATCTTTTCCGTTGATAGGATCGATCTGGTTGGCATCGCCTTCCACCGGAACGCCCACGCCACCGGCAATATAACGCACCAAACGTCGGCCAGTCGTACCTTTCAATATAGTATCGTAAGTCTGTTCCAAACCAACTTTTTGCGAATTTTCCCGGTCCAAACCAATAGTCCTATACGCCAATAATTGATAAGGATTTAAACGAATATTGCGTACCTCGGCAATAAAACCACTTTTGTTACGGCCTTGACGCACTAGCGGAAACTGTTTGAGTTCTTGATATTGACGGTAGCCCATTTTTTTCTTCAGAGAAAAATAGCGGTTCTTTTCGCGGTAGCCGTCGGTCAACATTCTTTTATAGTCTGCTGCAGAAGCATCGCCAAACAAACCCGCCAAGTCAATACTCAAAGAATCTACATTTTCGCGGAAACGCTTACCGTTCTTCTGTCTCAGCCCGTCGGCACCAAAATCAATATAAATATCAAACTGCGGAATACTGGTACTCAGCATCTGTCCGTCGGCACTATAAATAGTACCGCGGCTAGCTTCAATAGCCACAATCTTTTGATGCAGGCTGTCGCTCATACCTTCCCAGTATTTACCTTGAATCTGTTGTATATAAAAAGCTTTTCCTATAATCAACACACAAAAAGCAATCACTATAATATAGCATAGATAGACCCGCCATAATATGTCCCGCTTTATTTCCATTCCTTTCATTTGGAAATTTGGTAATTCAATAGAAGAGTTCCAACTCATTATCAAATTATCAAATCATCTAATTCAAATTACTTTGTCAACAATCTTATTTTCATTGGAGGCTCACTGCTCATCTTCAATCCCATTGGCGCGACGGATTTGATGATTTCGGATTCGCGGCTTTGAAACATCAATTCACTTTTCAATGTTTTATATTCAAACTGCAATTCCTTGATCTGCGAAGACGCCGAGTTAATGTCGCGCAGCATTTTGTCCGCTCTGTGTCCGTTTGCTATATAAATCACCGCCAATACGGCCAAAAACAAGAAAAACCCAATATTGTCCACAATCCACTGATAGCTGATCAGCTTCTTGAAAGACTCCATCGGTCTACTTTTTTTCGTGTTTTTTACTTCTTCCATTTTTTATAATCGCTCCGCAACTCGGAGTTTTGAACTTCTACTTCTACTGTTTTGCCTTTGTTCGGATGCCGAAGGCACTATTGGTTTCTTCGTAATGATCCTCAACTTTTTTTCCTGAAAATCCTGAACAAAAGGATTTTCAATTTTCTTTTCCAGTGTTTCTTCCTTGAAAAAAGTTTTGACCAACCTGTCTTCCAAAGAGTGAAACGTAATGATGGCGGCTCTTCCGCCGGGATTCAATACATGCGGAATTTGTTCGAGCATTTCCTTCAACGCGCCCAGTTCGTCATTGACTTCAATACGCAGCGCCTGAAAAACCTGCGCCAAATATTTGTTGGGATTTCCCATGATGACCGGCTGCAACAGATTCCGAAAATCCCCGATCGTGTGTAACTGTGCATTGTCACGCGCCTGTACAATATGCCGCGCCAAAGTTTTGGAATTGGTCACTTCGCCATATTTGCTGAAAATATTTTGCAACTGTTCCGCATCGTAATTCAGCAAAACATCCACCGCCGTGACGCGCTGATTTTGATTCATGCGCATATCCAACGGACCGTCAAAACGAATGGAAAATCCACGCTCCCCTTCGTCGAACTGGTGGCTGCTCACACCCAGATCCGCCAATATGCCGTCCACTTTGTCGTGTCCATGCAACCGTAAAAAACGTTGCAGGTAACGAAAATTTTCCGGTACGAAAACAATACGTTTGTCCGCCGGCAGATTTTTTCGTGCATCTTCGTCCTGATCAAAAGCAATCAATACGCCATCGGCACCCAAACACTGCAAAATACCGCGGCTATGACCGCCGCCGCCAAACGTGCAGTCGACATAGACGCCGTCGGGCTGGATATTCAACGCATCCAAGGTTTCTTCAAAGAGCACCGGAACGTGATACTCGTTCCCATGTTGCTGGATATTTTTTTCTGACATTACGCACCCTCTTTTTCGTTTGTATCGCCCGACATGACCTCGCTAGCCAGGTCACTGAAAAGTTCAGGTGAGAAATTATCGTACATATTCTTATAGGTCTCGGCATCCCAGATTTCGATCTTGTCGACCGCCGACGCCAATATGATGTTTTTGGTAAGACCTGCGAATTCGCGCAAAGTCGGCGGCACCAATATACGCCCGGCGGAATCTGTTTCGATTGCGCTCGCGCCACCTAGAAACTGCCTGCGGAATTGTCGCACTTTGGGATCGAAGTCGTTGAGACGGCTGACTTTTTCGAATATAGGTTGCCAGCTTTTTTGAGGATAGAGACTGAGGCATTTTTCAAAACCACGGTTGATTACGAAGCTCACGTCGTCGTCCCCCAGCTGTTTTTTGAAACCAGCTGGAAGGAGAAAACGCCCTTTGGCGTCCAACGTCACTTCATATTCACCTAAAAATCCGATCATGCATGCAGAAGAAACAACTTTCTTGCCATTTCTTACCACAAAATAACACATTTTCCCACTTTCGTCCCAAATTATCCCTTTTTGAATTTATCCACAGATATGAACACTATTTTGGGGGAAAATAAAATTGAAAATCAATTATTTAAGGTATTGGGCGAATTTGCACGTGTGAATAGATGTGCATAAGTACGAAAAAATGTGGATTACCAAACAAAAGAAAAGCAGAAAGCTTAAAGCGCAAAGCATAATTCACAATTCCCAACTCATAATTCATAATTCATAATTCATTTTAGTACGTTTGCAGCATGCCACAGTTTCAATTTTCCAACCAGACAGCCTTTTATCAAGGCAAGGTTCGCGACGTGTACACAATCAACTATGATTTATTGGTAATGGTCGCCAGCGACCGCATTTCGGCGTTTGACGTCATATTGCCACGACCGATTCCTTATAAAGGACAAGTACTCAATCAGATAGCGGAATATATGCTGAACGCGACAAAAGACATTTGTCCAAATTGGTTATTGGACACACCGGCACCAAACGTTTCAGTTGGCAAAAGATGCGAGCCTTTGAAAGTGGAAATGGTCATCCGCGGTAACCTTACAGGCCACGCTTGGCGCACTTATAAAGAAGGCAAACGCGTGCTTTGCGGCGTAGCGCTTCCAGAAGGCTTGAAAGAAAACGATTTTTTCCCGACGACGCCGATCATTACGCCGTCGACCAAAGCAGCAGCTGGTCACGACGAAGACATTTCCAAAGAAGCAATCATCGCTCAAGGCTTGATGACGGAGCAACAGTGGGAAAAAGTAGCGGATTACACGCAAAAACTGTTTGCACGCGGTCAAGAACTGGCGGCAAAACGCGGATTGATATTGGTCGACACCAAATACGAATTTGGCATATTGAACGGTGAAGTTGTCCTCATGGACGAAATCCACACGCCCGATTCTTCCCGTTATTTTTACAAAGAAGGTTTTGAAGAAAGACAGGCCAAAGGCGAACACCAAAAACAGTTGAGCAAGGAATTTGTCCGCGAATGGCTGATCGAAAACAGTTTCATGGGCAAAGAAGGGCAAACCGTCCCCGAAATGACCGACGAAAAAGTGGACAGCATCAGCAAACGCTATATTGAACTATACGAAACAGTCATCGGCGAAAAATTCGTTCCGAAGGATCTTTCCGATGCAGAAACGAAAGCGGCGGTGGAAGCGTCAGTACAGCGTCTAACACAGCAATAAGATTCCTTATCGTTTTATATTTCAAGGAGACTTCTCGCTCCGCTCGAAATGACGTTGATATTTTTTTAATGTGAAAACAAACGTCATTTCACAGAAAGGAAAAACCTCCTTGAATATTATTTCCCCTTCGCCATTGGTGGTCGCTGACCACCAATTATTTCTTTTTCATGGTTCGTGCCGACACGAGCCATGAAAATTGAGCTTGCATCATTTGCAATCCAACTCATCATTCATCATTCATAACGCATAATTCTTTTGGATCCCAACGCGCAGATCATCATTTACACAGACGGAAGTTCCCGCGGCAACCCCGGTCCCGGCGGCTACGGCATCATCCTATTTTGGGGGAACAAAAAGAAAGAAATTTCGCAGGGTTTTCGCAAGACGACCAACAACCGCATGGAATTGTTGGCGCTGATCGTCGCTTTGGAATCGCTGAAAAGAAGCGACATTCCGATCGTCGTATTCACGGACAGCAAATACCTCGTGGACAGCATCACAAAAAAATGGCTAGACAAATGGATCAAAACCAATTTTGCCGGCGGTAAAAAGAACAAAGATTTGTGGTTGCGCTACGCAAAAGCGGCAGCACCTTTTCAGATACAGTTTAACTGGGTGAAAGGCCACGCCGACAATCCTTATAATAATCGTTGCGACGAATTGGCGACAAGCGCCGCCGACGGAAAAGACCGATTGATTGACGAAGGCTTTGAGAGCGGTTTGTATAGTTAAACACTGAAAAACAGCCTGTCCAACTCCATATTATTTGTTTTTCTTAATTTGCAAATAAGATAGAGCAATACTTAAAAACCGAGATTATGGAAACTGTAATCGACAATCCACATCTAAAATGAGCAGCAATTGTGTGGACAACCGGATAAGAATCGAAACAACAAAATACATCGAAACATTTCAATATATTTATTTATCTTTGCGTCATCAACATGGAAAACAAACAATTTGAAAAAATCTCCAAGGCATTGAGCGATACCAACCGGATCGCTATTTTGCAGAAATTCAAAAAGAAAAAAGACTGCGTGTATTGTTCGGATATCAACGAAACGCTCGACCTTACACAGCCGTCTGTTTCCCACCATCTCAAACAGTTGGTAGATGCAGACCTTTTGATTTCCGAAAAAGAAGGACGCAACCTGAAATATTTTCTCAACGAAGAAGTATTGGACGCATACATCAATGCGTTGAACGCATTGAAAAGCTGATATTTTTCCACAAACACATCGAAATATTTAAATATTTGAATTTATTATGAACAAGACAATATATGCACTGGCACTCGGCGTTTTTGGCGTCATCACGACGGAATTTGGCGTCATTGGCATTTTGCCCATTTTGGCCGAACATTTTAAGGTTTCTATTGACACGGCGGGTTGGCTTTTGAGTGGATTTGCGTTGACGGTCGCCGTATGCGGTCCATTTGTCACGGCATTGACCAAACAAATCAACCGAAAAACCATGCTGCTGTTTGTATTGGCGACGTTTATATTGTCCAATCTTGCATCGGCATTTGCCAGCAACTTTACGGTTTTGCTGGTTTCCAGAATTTTACCGGCGATTTTTTATCCTGCTTTTTGGGCGATTGCATTGACGTTGGCGATGAAACAAGTCGCACCCAAAGACGCGCCCAAAGCAATTTCCGTCGTCATGACCGGCTTGAGCGTTGCAACAGTATTGGGCGTTCCGCTGACGACTTATTTCGCGGACTTGTTCAACTGGAAAGCGTCTTTTTTTACAGCAGGCGCGGTCAATCTGGTTGCGTTTTTGATATTGCTGTTTTCCGTTCCGTCGACGCCCGTAAGCAAAAAGAAATCTGCCACGCAGGACTTTTCGTTGTTAAAACATCCACTTGTATGGGTCAACAATTTGTATATTTTGTTGATGATCGCCGGCATGTTTGCCACGTATAGTTATTTGGCAGATTATTTCAAACAGATCACGCACATGAACGGTAAACAAGTGAGCCTCATGCTGTTATTGTTTGGCAGCGCGGGTATTGTCGGCAACTGGGCCTTTGGAAAAGTCATCAACAGAAACGTCCACAACTGTTTCCGTTATTTTCCGATCGCGTTGATATTGGTGGAAATTCTGGCGTATTTCTTCGGCAGCTATTTCGTTCCGATGACGGTCATCATCGTGCTTTGGGGATTTATCCATACGGCAGGATTTCTGGTGGGCAATACACGCGGTGTACACGGAATCCCGTCGGAAGCGTTGGAATTTTCCAATAGTTTTTTGCCGTCCTTTTTCAATTTGGGCATCACGCTCGGGACGATGGTGAGCGGTGCGGTCATCAACCATTCCAATATCCACCAGATCATTTGGATAAGCGCGATATTCCTATTGGCGGCATTTGGTTTGAGTTTTGTCAAAATAAAGAAACCAGTTCCCGGCAATCACGTGCCGTCCGAAGATCAGGAAAAACCCATTTTAATGCATGCATAAAAAGCAAAAAAGGCTTTCAAACAATTTTGAAAGCCTTTTTTATATAGAAAAAACGAAAAAGCACCTTATTGCAAAACGACTTTCTTCTCACTTTTGTGTTTGACCAAATAATAACCGCCAAACAATAAAGCAGAAAAAACAAGCGACGAATACACGCTATTTTTATAAAATGGAAGCGCCGCCACGTAACAAGCTTTCAAACCGTCCAAAGTGTGCGCATAAAAATTGGAACCAGCCCAAACGGCAAAGTTGGACGCGATGAAGTAATAGGTTGCCGCCAATATGGAAACAACGGCGATATTCAATACGTTCCATTTTTTCAACAAAAATCCGAAGAACGTCACCGACGCAAAAATGACATAGTTTGTCAATTGCCCGCCATAAAATCCCGGCATCGGGGACGCGCCCATTTTGAACAAAACCTGATAAATAACGTCCGAAACGAACAGCGAACCGATCGGCAACAAAAAAGCCCATTTTTTGTCTTTCAGGAAAAGTGCACCGCCAAAAACCGCCATAGAATATTGTGGTGCAAAACCGCCCGGTCTATTTGGAATAACGCGATACAGCGCCGCGATCACCAACAACAATACAAAAGCCAATACGATGGAAGTACTTTTTTTCATCAGAAAGAATTTTGCTGCAAAAGTACGTTTTGTTGCGCAAAACGTCAATCCACTTTCAGATAAGGTTCGATACGCGCGTACATTTCGTCGTTGATGAAGACGATTTTTTTGACGTCGGCGACTTGCTGGTAAGTGCCGTGCTGTTCGCGATAGATGACGATCGCTTTGGCTACGTTTCTGGGAATACGTTTTTGAGCGAGCAGTTCGGATTCGGAAGCCGTATTGATATTGAGTTTTTCGGCAGGAGCGGCTTTTTCCATCGTGGCAGCGACGGTTTGTTTTTCTGTGATTGCCGTATTTATATTGGGTTCCAGCGTATTGGATTCTTTTGTCAAACGCAGCAAAGGCTTGATGTGGGCAAAAGTTTCGGGGGAAAGTCCGTAGGTTTTGCCAACTTGCTCGACCGTCCGAAAACCATGCATTGCGTCGCGGTAATGCACAATACGCCGCGCCAAAGAAGGCGAAATTCCGGGCAATGCCGCCCAATGATCCGCTCCCGCTTTATTGATTTCCAACGGAAAACTATATTGGACTGCTTTGTTTTTAGTACGCAAAACGGGAATATTGGCGGCAATATCATCCTCGACATGAACATACGGAATCAACCGGGCCGCTTCGTCTTCATGCAAACCGTATACTTTCCGAATATCTTCCGGTTTGCGAAAACGTCCGCCTTTGGCGCGGTAATGCAGGATTGTTTGGACGGTTTTGTCGCGCAAACCTAACTTTTTCCAGCCAGCGGAATCGATCTTATTGGGATCAAATGCAAAAAGTTGTGCCGCAGGATTGTTTTCGGAAAGTTTGTTGGGCGCATTGTCCGACGATGTATTGACCGTCAATACCTTTTCTTTTTTTCGGAAAATAGAAGGCACGAGAAAAAACGCGCTGACCAATACGATCAGTATCAACAAAGCATTTCTTTCTTTTCGGGAAAAAGATAGCCAGTTTTTCCATTTTTTGTTTTCCATGGCGGGCAGCAATTGTAGTTGCTATCAAAGTTAGCGGATTTTTGAGATTGGGAATTATTTTTTGTTAGCCACAGATTCGCAGACTTTATAAATAAACCACAACGACGGAACGACGCGGCGAGCCACAACGATTCGCTCCATTCACAACCCATCATTTATATTGACTGTTTTTCATTTTCAAATCTTCAAATTTTCAATTCCTCAAATCAGTTCTCCTCTACATTCAGCACCAGACCGTCATACGCCAAATGCATTCCTGCGGGCAATTCTTTTTCGACCGTCGCATACAAACCCATGCTATGCCCTACGTGCGTAAAATAAACTGTCGGAACCTGTAGTTCGCGAGCGACGGCAATCGCATCCGAAAGCGAATAATGCGAAATGTGCGGCACTTTTCCTAACGCGTCCAATACCAATATATCCGAACCTTTGATCAGTTCTTTTTGTGCGTCGTCAATGCGGCTGACGTCCGTGATGTACGTAAAACGTCCCATCCGAAATCCCAAAACCGGCATTTTGTAATGCCAGACATGAATCGGCTGAAACGCAATATCGCCAATCATAAACGGTTCTGTATCAATCGTATTCAATACGACTTGCGGAATCCCGGGAAATCTTTTTTCGGCAAAAGCGTAGTAAAATATGCGCCGCAACGATTCCTGCGTCGTTTCGGTCGCGTAGATCGGCATGTCTTTTTTCTGCATGTAATTGTACGGGCGCACTTCGTCCATTCCGATGACGTGGTCCATGTGCGCGTGTGTGTACACGACCGCATCCAAATGTTCATTGCCGATACGCAGCATCTGTTGGCGAAAATCAGGCCCCGTGTCAATAACGACGGTAGTCGTCGCCGACTGGACCAATATGCTGCTACGCAAACGCTGGTCACGCGGATCGCTAGAGGTACAGACAGCACAATGACAACCGATTATCGGAACGCCGCTGCTCGTGCCCGAACCCAAAAAATTTATTTTCAACGCAGGATTTCTCACAAAAGCAAACTTACAATATCCATTATTCTAAACAAGTTTTTTACCTTTCGTGTCGTTACTAATAACTCCTGAACGATAGTATATGAACAAGGAAAAACAAAGACTTGGCCAACCTGAATGGAAAACCTGGGGACCTTATGTTTCCAATAGACAATGGGGAACCGTCCGCGAAGATTACAGCGCCAACGGCGACGCCTGGCACGCTACCACTTACGAAATGGCGGTCAGCAAAGCTTGGCGCTGGGGCGAGGACGCGATCGGCGGCATCAGCGACGACCAGCAATATCTATGTTTTGCACCGTCATTTTGGAATGGGAAAGATTCGATATTGAAGGAACGTTTTTTTGGCGTGAACAATACGGAAGGCAACCACGGCGAAGACGTGAAGGAGCTTTTTTACTATCTGGACAGTACGCCCACGCATTCGTACATGAAAATGCTCTACAAATATCCCCAAGCGGCATTTCCGTACGAGCAACTCCGCCAGGTCAACCAGCAACGTTCCGTCAACGAAACCGAATACGAACTCATTGACACGGGCATTTTTGACGACAACAAATATTTTGATATTTTTTTGGAATATGCCAAAGCGGACACTAACGACATATTGATCAAAATAACCGCCCACAACCGCGGAACGGAAACGGCACCGTTGACGATTTTGCCGACTTTGTGGTTTCGCAACCGTTGGGACTGGGGCTACACGAGCGTCAAACCGACGATCACCTCCTACAATGAAAACAGGATCGACGCTTCCGAAAGAAATTTGGGAAAATGGTTTCTCTATTACGAAGATGAGCGCAAACTGCTTTTTTGCGAAAATGAAACCAACAACCAAAAACTCTACAATAGTCCCAACGACAACCGCTATACCAAAGACGGCATCAACGACTATATTGTCCACAACGATATGGACGCCATCGACCCGAGCGAAACAGGGACAAAAATGGCGATCAGATACGATTACGCTATTGAAGGCGGTCAATCCGTGACGATACGTTTGCGGCTCAAAAATCAGGCGGACCCCGCACCGTTCAAAAATTTTGACACGATTTTCCAAAAACGATTATCCGAAGCAGACGCTTTTTACAACGAAGTGCAAGCTTTGATTAAGGACGAAGACGAACGGGCGATCCAGCGACAAGCATTTGCAGGCTTGCTTTGGAACAAGCAGTTTTATTTTTACAATGTGCCGCGTTGGCGACACGGCGATCCCGGCAATGTGCCGCCGCCGAGCGGACACGAAAATTCCCGCAATACGGAATGGCCGCATATTGACAACCACGACATACTTTCCGTTCCCGACAAATGGGAATTTCCATGGTATGCGTGTTGGGATTCGGCGTTTCACTGCGTGAGTTTTGCGTTGATCGATATTGAATTTGCCAAAGATCAACTGATTTTGTTCACACGCGAATGGTACATGCACCCCAACGGACAGCTTCCCGCCTACGAATGGAATTTCAGCGATACCAATCCGCCCGTGCACGCATGGGCGGCGTTGGAGGTTTACCTATTGGACGCCTATCTGCACAACGGCGTCGGCGACACGGATTTTTTGGAAAGTATTTTCCACAAATTGATTTTCAATTTTACGTGGTGGGTCAATCGACAAGACCACGACGGCAGCAATATATTTTCGGGCGGTTTCCTGGGTTTGGACAATATTGGCGTGTTTGACAGAAGTTCCCAATTGCCGAACGGCGCGATTATGGAACAAAGCGACGGCACGAGCTGGATGGCGATGTATGCGCTCAATATGTTGCGCATCTCGTTGGAACTTGCCCAAGAAAACAAGGTTTACGAAGATTTGGCGACGAAATTTTTCGAACATTTCCTGTACATCGCAAGCGCTTTGATGAATACTTTGGGGATCAAGGACACGGGACTTTGGGACGAACAGGACGAATTTTTTTACGACCAGATCAAAATTCCGAACCAAACGCCGATTATCATTCGCCTGAAAAGTTTGGTTGGTTTGATTCCTTTGTTTGCCGTGGAAGTTATTGAAGACAAAACGTTGAAAGAGCTACCGGAATTTGCCAGACGCATGAAATGGTTTTTGAACCATCGACCAGATCTGGCCAAACTCGTTTCGCGTTGGGACGAAAAAAGTTCGGATGAAAAACACTTGCTCAGCTTGCTCCGCGGACATCGTACCAAACGGCTTTTGGCCAAAATGCTCGATCCGCAAGCGTTTCTGAGCGATTTCGGTATTCGCAGCCTTTCCAAAGAATACCACGAACATCCGTACCAAATCAACCTCGGTGGCAATCAACTGACCGTGACTTACGAACCTGCGGAAAGCGTCGACGGCATATTTGGCGGCAACAGCAATTGGCGCGGACCTGTTTGGATGCCGATCAACTACATGATCGTCGAAAGTCTTTTGCATTACCATCAATACTACAGCGACGATTTTCAGGTGGAATTTCCATCCGGAAGCGGTCAACACACCGACCTAAAATCCATCGCGATCAATCTGAGCAACCGCCTGATCCATTTGTTCAAAAAAGATCAAAACGGACAGCGCGCAGCATACGACGGCTACGACAAAATGCAGAACGATCCTTATTTCCAAGACCTCATCCAGTTCAACGAATATTTCCACGGCGATACAGGAAAAGGTTTGGGAGCTTCGCATCAAACGGGTTGGACGGCGATCGTCGCCAACTTGATCGCGCTGAAAAGCTTTTACGCAAAAGGCGAATCACATATACAGCCGGTGACGAAGAAAGGAAAATGATTTGAATATTGGGGGGATTTTAAAATTTGAAAATATCCACCGCGACGTTTGGAATATCGTAGGGGTGTATTGCATACGCCCCTACCTGACAACCGCAAAAATCCATTTAGGGGCGAACGTTACCCAACAAAAAGTTTATCTTCGCGCGCATATTGGTTGTTTATGCATATTGTATTTCAAATTCTGTTTATTGCGCTACTCGTTTTTTCCGTCTGGTTTTTCACGCGAAACGTGAAACGCATAGCCCGAAACATCAAACTTGGTCGTCCCAAAACCATCAACGACCGTCCTAACGAAAGATGGCGCAACGTTTTTTTGTTGGCGTTTGGACAAAAGAAAATGTTCAACAAACCGCTGGTCGGCGTGCTGCACTTTTTTGTGTATGTTGGTTTTGTGATTATCAATATCGAGGTATTGGAAATCTTGTTGGACGGCGCATTTGGCAAGCATCGTTTGTTTTCCGTAGCGGGTGGGCTGTACAGTTTTCTCATCAACGCGTTTGAGATATTGGCGTTTCTTGTATTGGCGTCCTGCGCGATTTTTTTGGTCAGAAGAAATATTTACAAAGTAAAGAGGCTCAATACACCTGACCTGAACGGTTGGCCCAAAACGGACGCAAACGCAATCCTCACAACCGAAATCATATTGATGGCGTTGTTCCTCACGATGGACGCTTGCGACACTTTGCTGCAAGTGCGCGGTTTTGGGGAATACGGACAGACAATTACCGGAAACTTTGCGATTTCCCAATACATCCAGCCGATTTTTAGCGGGTTCAGCAACGAAAGTTTGGAAATGATCGAACGTTCCTGCTGGTGGTTGCATATCGTCGGCATATTGGCGTTCCTCAACTATTTGCCTTATTCCAAACATCTGCACATATTGCTGGCGTTTCCCAATTCCTATTATGCGCGCTTGACTCCGGAAGGCGAAATGGACAATATGCCCGAAATCCAAAACGAGGTTTTGTATGCGATGCAACCCGAATTGGCACCAACGGAAGCGCCTGCAGAAAAAATCAATTTCGGTGCAAAAGACGTGACCGACCTGACTTGGAAAAACCTGATGGATGCTTATTCCTGCACGGAATGCGGTCGCTGCTCATCTGAATGCCCAGCCAACCAAACAGGCAAGGCACTCAGTCCGCGCCTGATCATGATGAAAACGCGCGACCGCGTGGAAGAAATCGGCAAGACGATCGACGAAAAAGGTAAATGGGAAGACGACGGCAAATCGCTTTTGCGTGATTATATTTCGGAAGAGGAACTGCGCGCCTGCACTACCTGCAACGCCTGTGTGGAAGCTTGCCCGGTCAGCATCGAACCTTTGGACATCATATTGCAGTTGCGCCGTTACCTTGTCATGGAAGAAAGTAACGCGCCGGCGGAATGGAACAGCATGTTCAGCAATATCGAAACCAACTTTGCTCCGTGGAAATTTTCTCCGGACGACCGTGACAAATGGACAACGGAGATCAATTGACCGTGATATTTTTATAAAACAAAAGCCTTCCTAAAAATTTAGGAAGGCTTTTGTTTTCTCATGTGTTTATCTTTTAAATCATTGTCAATTGTCCACTATTTTAACGCTCAAGGTTGCGATAGCTGCCAATATCAGAAATGCGCCCGCCATTACAATGGACAAAATACTCGCCCCGTGAAAGGCATATTTCAAAATCAAGCCGCCAAACAAGCCGTTACAGATTTGCGGCAGCGTAATAAAGAAATTGAAAAAGCCCATGTAAACGCCCATTTTTTTTGCGGGCAAAGAAGACGACAGCATCGAATAAGGCATTGCCAATATACTTCCCCAAGCAATACCAACGCCCACCATCGAAACAATCAAAAAATGTGGATCGGTTACAAAATACATGGACATCAAACCCAAACCGCCAGCTATCAACGACAATGCGTGCGTTTTTTTCTTTCCTATTTTTTGTGCGATTTTGGGTAGGAAAACGGCATAAATGGCGGAAACACCATTGTAAATTCCGAACAAAATATTGACCCAGTTGGCCGCATCTGCATAAGTGGAAGACGATGTGTCGCCCGCTGGAACTTTGTAAATATGTTCCGCAACGGCGGGCGTTGTGAACACCCACATGGAAAACAACGCAAACCAAGAGAAAAACTGTACCCAGCCCAATTCGCGCATGGCTTTCGGCATATTTTTCAGGTCTTCCAATATCGTTTTCAAGCCTTTGTTTTCGAACGTTTCGTGGTGAGCTCCCAATACTTTTTCCGGCGGATATTCTTTGGTTGTCAAAGAAGTCCACAAAATCGTCACTAGCAAAATCACCGCACCAATATAAAAGGAATACAGCACATTGTCGGGAACTACGCCTTTAGGTGCGGTTTTGGAAATGTGCAACCATTCCGAAAAAATATAAGGCATCCAGGAACCAATGACCGCACCGATTCCGATCAGGCAAGTCTGTGCCGCAAAACCTTTGTTGTATTGGGTTGCAGGCAATTTGTCCGCGACCAAAGCCCGAAAAGGTTCCATCGCAATATTGATCGACGCATCCATCAACATCAACATGCCCGCGCCCATCACAAGCGGTGGAAGCACATTGACCAAGCCACCCGAACTAGGCAAAAATATGAGCGCGATGATCGTCATCAGCGCACCAAACAATATGAACGGTTTGCGCCTTCCCAACTTAGTCCAAGTGCGGTCACTCATGTGCCCAATAATTGGCTGCACGATCATTCCCGTCAACGGCGCGGCCAACCAAAACAAGGAAAGATGTTCCACGTCGGCACCAAAAATCTGCAATATCCTGGAAGCGTTTCCGTTCTGCAACGCAAAGCCCGTCTGTATTCCAAAAAATCCGACACTCATATTCCATATAGCACTTGTACTTAGTCGCGGTTTCTCTTTTTCTACTTTTGAGGAAATTATATCCTCTGTATCTTTCAGTATTGCAGCCATATGTCAAGCAAATTTTTATTTCAAATTCCAAACAATCGCTCCGGCAGGCGGTACCTGCACATGAATGGATTTGAATAGATTTATTTTTCCAATCGTATTGTCATCCAATATAGATTGTATTTGAGTTATAGGATTAAGCCTATATTTCTGTTTCCATTCTTTAGGCAAATAAATATACTGATTAATAGGTTTGCTACGATCAAAATTTACGGCGACCAATACAGCATTACCTTTTGTGATACGCACATATATTTTCTGACGATCGGTAAGCTCCTTGATATTTAAAGGAAAGTAGTCGCCTTTTTGAATAGCCGAATTATTATTGACTGCATTCAATAAACGTTGATAAAACGTACGTAAATCTTTTTGTTGCGCAGAGAGATTTGCGCCATCAAACTTACCGCCATCCATCCACGCCTGCTGCGCAGGAACGCCCCAATAATCAAACAAACTAGACCGCCCATCATCTCCTCCGAATCCTTCTTTCCCTTCACCCTTCTCTCCTACTTCCTGTCCAAAATAAATCATCACCGGATTTTTGGAAAGCATTGCCATTACTACCATTCCAGGAATCGCGTGTGTCGGATCATCTGCAAATTGTCTGCTGGCGATACGCTCTTCATCATGATTTTCCAGGAAGCGAATCAGCTTCTGAGCTGGAAATGATTGTTCGATGCTGTCAATCTGCTGAACATTTCCATTTGACTCATTCTTTATCAACTTTTTTACTGCGTCATACATTCCGACTTTGTCATACAGATAGTCAAATTTCCCTTGTCCAATATAGGTTTGGTAGACTTTCGGATTGTACGCTTCTGCTATGAAAATAATATTGGGATACTGTTGTTTTACTTTTGTTATTGCCCAATCCCAAAATTCAACGGGAACCATTTCTGCCATGTCACAGCGAAAACCATCCACACCTTTTGCCGACCAAAACAAAAGGATATCCAACATTTTGTTCCACACAGAAGGTATAGGCACAAAATCTTTTTTGTCACCATTTTGAATATCTAAACCATAGTTCAACTTGATCGTTTCATACCAGTCATCAATACTAGGATCAGGCTTGAAAACATTGTTACCTGTGGCTTTAGCAGGTTGCTCGTGAAATTTTCCATCTTTTAACGGACTATGGAAATGCGGACCGCCGGCATCTACTCCACTTGGCACTATAAAAGATGTATGAGGCAAATAATAGAAATCGTTTTGATTGAAAAATGGCCTGCTTGTGTCGTCGTTGGCACCAAAATCCTTGATTCCATTAGGTTTCATATTGGAATGATAGGTTCTGGCTACATGATTCGGAACAAAATCAATAAGAACTTTTAAGCCATGCGCATGTGTACGAGTGACCAAATCTTGGAATTCGTTCATTCGGTTATTGATATCGACCGCCAGATCAGGGTCCACATCATAATAATCGCGAATCGCATAAGGTGAACCGGCACGGCCTTTTACCACATCAGGATCATCCGGGGCAATACCAAACGAACTATAATCTGTCATGCTTGCGTGCGCTATAATTCCCGTGTACCAAATATGCGACAACCCTAATGTTTTCAAGGAATCCAACGCAGCATCGGAAATATCGTTAAACTTGCCAACGCCGTTTTGTTCAAGCGAACCATAATACGCATTTGTGGTATTTTTATTGCCAAACAAACGTACCATCATTTGGTAAATGACGGGACGTTGCTGCGCGCGCGACTGCGCGACTATAAAACAGCAAAGCAACAATATCCATTTTTTCATCGCAACGATTTTAATACTAATGTACCAAAACATTCATTTTCCAAGTACAGGTTTCTCCCGCGCCTATTTGTTTTGATTCGCCAAAAACAAAGACTTCGCGAGCGTCTCCGCTTAGTTGATAGATTTCAATATTTTCCGTATTGACTTTTATTTTAAAAATGGAATTCCTAAAACCTATCTGAAACGAATAACTTTTCCATTCATGCGGCAATGACGGCGCGAAATGCAATTGATTATTTTTGACGCGCATGCCACCAAAACCTTCTACGACGCTCATCCACGTTCCAGCCATCGAAGTTATGTGCAAACCGTCTTCCGTATCATTGTTATAGTCGTCCAAATCCAATCGTGACGTGCGTAGATAAAAATTATAGGCACGTTCGACATCACCTAGTTTTGCAGCCAATATACTATGCACACAAGGCGAAAGCGAACTTTCATGAACGGTTCTGGGTTCGTAGAAATCATAGTTTCTTCTCAACTCGTCTTCCGTAAACTGATCTTCCAAAAAATAAAACCCTTGCAATACATCAGCCTGCTTGATAAAGCAACTACGCAAAATCCTGTCCCAACTCCATTTTTGATTGAGTGGACGATCCGCCGCAGTCAATTCCGCTACCAATATTTGCTCCTTGTCCAGATAGCCGTCCTGCTGCAAAAAAATACCTAGTTCCTTGTCTTTAGGCAAATACATATTTTCCAGTATATGGTGCCAATGTGCTGTTTCTTTTTCATATTGGAAATGCGTTTTTGCCAGGATTTTGTTGTATTGATCAACGTCAATATCTTTTGTTTCCAACAACGTTTCCAAAGTATATTCAAGGCACCACATTGCCATACGACTTGTGTACCAGTTGTTGTTGACATTGTTTTCATACTCATTCGGCCCCGTAACGCCAAGCATGACATATTGTTTTTTAGCCTCGCTCCAGTTGATACGCTGTGCCCAAAAACGCGCAATACCCATCAATACTTCTAGTCCGTATTCAGACAAATATTTCGCATCACCCGTATATTGGACATATCTAAAAATAGCGAATGCAATCGCCGCATTCCGATGGATTTCCTCAAACGTAATTTCCCATTCATTATGGCATTCTTCACCGTTCATTGTTACCATCGGATATAAGGCCGCACCATTTTTAAAGCCTAATTTTTCTGCATTTTCAATGGCTTTACCTAATTGCTTATAACGATAAACAAGTAAGTTGCGCGCTACGGACGGATCAGCAGTCGAAAGGTAAAAAGGTATACAATAAGCTTCCGTATCCCAATAAGTAGAACCCCCATACTTCTCACCGGTAAAGCCTTTCGGCCCAATATTGAGTCGCGCGTCCTCACCCGTATATGTCTGATTCAACTGAAAAATATTGAAACGGATTGCTTGCTGTGCAGCTACATCACCGTCGATCACGATATCACTATTGGACCACTTCTTCGTCCAGGTGTTTGCCTGATCTCTTTTTAATTCAGCGAATGTTTTTTGAGAAAGTTGAGCCAATTCACCGAAAGCAACTTCCTGTAGTTTGTCCCTGTCCACATTTTCGGATGAAATATTTACAGCGATCTTCTCCAACGTTACAGTCTCTCCTTCATGAATGGCAAAAGAGAATTTGTGTCCGATCCATTTATTTTTTTGGACTTTTTCTGTCTTGACATCTTCAAGTTGATCATTCCTGAAAACACGGATTGAAGTTCCCGTACAAACATCAAAATTCGTTTTCTTGGTTCTCAAGGTCAACAAACTGGTATTTTCCTTTTGTACAGCACTTATTTCATCCCAAAACTTATCGTCATAGTTTGCGTCCTTGTTTCTGATGTCACCATCAATGAATGAAAGGAAATCAATATCGGCGGAAAAGTTCAGTGCCTTGACATCGTAACTATAAGCCACGGAGTTGTCGTGCGCCACGCTATTGAATCTCACGACATTGACTGCAACTTGTTTGCCATCAGCGAATTCCGCAACAAATTGACGTGAGAGAAAACCGTCCTGCATATCAAGTTCACGTCGGAAATGGCTCACTTTCACTTTCGCCAAATCCAATACTTGACCCGCAATAGAAATGTCAAGTCCCATCCAATTTGAAGCATTCAATACCTTTGCGAAATACTCGGGATAGCCATTTTTCCACCAACCAACCCTGGTCTTGTCGGGATAATAAATACCAGCAATATAATTGCCCTGCAAAGTTTTACCAGAATAGGTTTCCTCAAAATTGCCGCGTTGCCCCATGCGTCCATTCCCCAAACTAAACAAGCTTTCCGAAATTTCATTCAACTCAGGATTGAATCCCTCTTCAATAATTTTCCAATCATTCTTTATTATATAGTCTTTCATTTATAGAAGTAAAAAGGTAAAAGTAAAAAGATAAGATGCACACTATTCTACACCCGAAACATTGCACCATCAAGGTTTTTATATTGGAGCATTGGCATTCAACAACAAAACTTCATCCACTGTAATCGCATCCAAACCAGTTACGACAATATCCGCCATGCCCAATACATCTGCAGCTCCAATGCCGACACTATACATTTCAGCCGCTTTAGCAGCTTCAATACCAGCCAACGCATCTTCAAAAACGACACACTCCACCGGAAGCAAACCCAATGCAAACGCACCTTTCAGGAATACTTCAGGATCAGGCTTGCTATGCGTCACTTGATTGCCATCAATGATCGCATCGAATAGTTCTGTGATTTGCAGCTTTTCCAATATCGTTTCCGCATTTTTGCTGGCAGACCCTAAAGCGGATTTAATTCCCGCGCTCCTCGCATTGATTAAGAAATCTTTCGCACCAGGAAGTTCGTCACCAGGTTTTATAGTTTGGATCATGTCCACGTACCAATTATTCTTCAGCGTGGCCAACTGCTCCATTTCTTCGGGTGTTTTTTCTAAATGCCCCCAAGCCAAAATCTTCTTCAGCGAGTCAATACGGCTCACACCTTTCAACGCTTCGTTTTGCACTTCCGTAAAATCAATACCTAAACTATTGGCCAATTTTTTCCAAGCCAGAAAATGATATTTTGCCGTATCGACAATAACACCATCCAAATCAAATAAAAAACCTTTGATCACTTTATTTATGATTTATGATTTTAGAATTAGGATTTATACGGAACGCAGAATATTGAAAACGTAACGCCCAATATAATTTTCGTAAGTATTGTTTAATTATTGCAGTTCCAATACTAAGGTGGAAAATGACGGAACTTTAATACGCTGAATATTAGGAAACGTTTCGTTTGTGACTATATTTTTTGCGGACTTGAAAGTTCCAATACGTTGTCGAAACCTTTCTGTTGCTACGTTCCATTCTTTGTCATTGGTGTTCATAATAACCATGACTGTTTTATTATCATTGTAACGGAAATAAACATAGACACCATCTTGTGGGATATACTGCATCAATTTGCCATTCTGCAATACTGTATTGTTTTTCCTATAGTTGGCGAGTTGAGTAATATAATTGTATAGTTCGTTTTCGGATTGTGAACGTCCCTGCGCAGTAAACTTATTGTCTTTGTCGCCATTCCAACCACCCGGAAAATCTTCACGCACATAACCATCCGGATTTGAAAATCCTTTCATCAAAATCTCCGTACCGTAATATAGTTGCGGAATTCCCCTAGTTGTCAGCAACCATGCCAATGCAGATTTCAATTTGTCTTGATTCTGCCCAACAACCGAATAGAAACGACTCAAATCATGGTTATCCAAAAACACAACATTACGTGTAGGATCTTTGTAAATAAAGTCTTTTGACAGATTGGAATAAATTTTCATAATACCCTCATCCCAACCAAATCCTTTTGTCATCGCATCCGTGATTGCCCACAAACTCTGGAAATCGGTGACACCCTGCAAGCGCGTATCAATACCACGGTGCAGCCTATCGCCTTCGGCAAATGCTGCCTGGTTCACCGCTCCATGCACGTAGGTCTCACCAAACATAGTGAAACCAGGGTATTCCGTCAATATGTTTTTAGCCCAATCCGCCATGAACTGCGGGTCATTGTAAGGATACGTATCAATACGAAAACCATCCACACCTGCATATTCAATCCACCAGATATTGCTCTGGGTAATATATTTTTGCAGGTAAGGATTGGACTCATTCATGTCAGGCATGTGCTTGTCAAACCAGCCATTCACCATTTGTTTTCTATCTGCATCAGCAGCATACGGATCGAAATCCACTTGGTCACGAAAATTGGAATTGGTGTATTCCGGCCATTGGTGCACCCAATCTTTCATAGGCATATCCACCACTGTCCAATGTTCACTACCAAAATGGTTAGGCACAACATCCATCACCATTTTCATCCCTCGCGCATGTAGAGAATCCGTCAGGGTTTTAAATAATTCGTTAGAACCATAACGTCGATCGATCCTATAGTTTTCTGTATTGGCATAACCGTGATAGGAAGTTCGAATTTCGTTGTTTTCCAAAGCTGGCGTCATCCACAAAGAAGTAATCCCGAGTTGCTGTAAATACCCCAAATGATTAATCACACCCTGCAAATCCCCGCCGTGCCTAGCTGTCAGCGTATCACGACTCAAACTCTGATCCAACATTCCGGCAACTCTATCATTGGAAGGATCACCATTGGAAAAACGATCGGGCATCAACAAATAAATAAAATCTTTATTGGTAACTCCTTGCGCCTTGATACCTTTGTTTCGCTCCTTTAGTTCATAACTATAAGTCAAAGTTTCTTTTCCGCTGGTTTTAAATTCAATAGGGAACGTACCCGCTTTGGCCGTATTGTTTATTGTAATATCAATGAATAAGTAGTTGGGATTTTCGACTTTATGAACCTGGTCAACAACAACGCCTTTGTATTGTATAGTTGGACTATAGGACGCAATATCTTTCCCATGCACTATTAATTGTATTTTGTTGTAATGCATTCCTATCCACCAATTGGCAGGTTCGACCCGATCAATCTGATTTGTTTGCGCAAAAGACGAAGTGGCAATTGTTGTTATTGACAATCCTAATAAAACCGAAAAAATTCTTTTACCAATTATCATTGTTTACTATTTTAGTTTGGTTGTTGAGAATACATGATATTCGCCAGGTTGCAAGGTCAAGCTTATAGTATTGTTTGCCACATTTATAGTGGCACTACTCAAGTTGTCAATCCAGGTTCCAGACGAAGGCATTGTTATAGTTGTTGTTTGTGCAGCAACGTCAAAATTACCTACCACCAATACATTCGTGCCGTCAGCACCTTTTAGGATAATGTATTTAATCAAACCTCCAAGGTTATATTGGAAATTAGTGGTATTGAACACATCATTCTTCGTTTTCAGCTCGATCATTTTTGCATACATATTGTATAGAGCAACACGATCGGCATTGTTCATATACTCCCAATGCGGTGGTTTATCTCCTAGCCTACCTCCTGTTGAAGCATCATCAATGCTAATATCATAGCCCCTCTCACCAAATTGCCAAAACATTTTCGGACCAGGGGACGAGAACAAGAACGCAGCAGCCATACCTTCACGGGACAAGCCTGTTGCCAATTGCTTTACATTATAGCTTCCGGACGCGTTACCGTATTGTTCGTTTTTGAACTGCAGCCTTTCTTCATCATGGCTTTCGAAATACGCCACCATATTCGGTTTCTGATAACCATAACCATCATAAAACAAACCCGACAAATCCCAATCCGTATTCCATCCCATAGTTGCCTGATTAGCATTATAGTTCAGATTCGTCCAGACCATCATTCCCGCATTTGTCAGAACCGTTTGTTCGTCATTGTTTGCGAAATGCTCCAAGATAAGATACAGACTACTATTGAGGGATTTCAAATAGTCATTGTAACCCGTCAAAATGCTTACACGCAAAGGATCATACGCAGACCAGGCTGCATCCGTCGTGCTGGTCGTGGGCGTAAATGCCTTAGACTGGTCAAATCTGAATCCATCAATATGATATTCGTTGACCCAATACTTCATAACGTTTTGTACATAGTTTTTTACGACTGCACTTGTGTGATCCAACTGATAACCCACTGCATAAGGATGCCTATTTGTTGTGTAAAACCAAGGGTTGTCAGAAGACGGAGCACCACTGGACGTTGCATACATCCGTACCATTGGAGACGATCCAAACTGATCTTCCAATACGATATCCTGAATCACTGCGATGCCTCTTTGATGGCAAGCATCAACAAAAGCTTTATAGTCATTCTTAGTACCATAATATTTGTCCAATGCAAACATAAAGTTGCTATTGTAACCCCATGAGTCATTTCCTTCAAACTCATTGACCGGCATGAGTTCTATCGCGTTGACACCTAGTCGCGCTATATAGTCCAACGTATCTGTCAAGGTCTTATAAGCATGCGTCGCAACGAAATCCCTTACCAACAATTCGTAAATAACGAGTTTGGATGTTGACGGTCTTGTAAAATTACTCACCTGCCAACTATAACTTGGTTGGTTATAGTAAAATGTGCTGACAATCTGCGTTGTTTTGCCTGTTGGGTATGCTTTCAAATTAGGGTAGACTGTTGCCGGAATATAAGAATCGTTGTCCGGATCCAATATTTTTTCTGTGTATGGGTCAGCAATGCGCAATGTGTCGTCTATCAAATATTGATAAGCATATTCTGTATTGGGATCGAGATTGTCAATCTGCAAAAACCATCTAGAGCTATCCTTTGTAGCATTGAGTTTGTATGAGGTGGATTTTGTCCAACTATTAAAATCACCGATTACATACACCGATTTTTTTTTGGGTGCATATATATTGAAAAGGACCGACTTACCGCCATTGTAAAAATTGACACCGTCTTTCGCGTCGGATGGAAGTGTAGCGGTAGAAGTCGAGTCTGTTGGAGTAGTCGGCGTGGATGTCGAGTTGTCTTTTTTGGAGCAACCAGAGCTCCCTATGATACAAAGTGAAAACAACAACCCAAGATATACCTTTTGCATGCTGCGGTATTTTTTTGTCATTTTTGGAAATAAAATGGGTACATAATCATTCGATTACATACCCACTCTTTCAAAACTATTTTTTACTAATTGTGTATACTTTGTTAGGTATATCTAGTTTAATATAATAGGTACCTGCAGCTGTGATATTAATATTATCCCCACCTGATGCAGGAGTACCACTTAAACCTGAGCCACCATAATTGGTAGTCCAATCATGGTTTTGTCTAAACTTAAGACCACCGGCAGATAATGCCGTTGTTACAGACCATGTAGAGTCTCCATTATTGTATTTCATATCGGTATCTGTACTCCAACCACCCACTGTCGCATCGCCAATGATACTCCATTGTAGATAAGACATATCAATAGTGTTGGCATTCAGATTCGCTATAATCTTATAAGAACCAGCACCAGGAGCATTAAGATTACCGGCACCACCATCCGTACTCAAACTTCCAGAGCCACCATCTCCGTACGCACCATTCCAAGATTTTGCAGGTGTTATCTTGAAAGACAGATTACCTGCGGTAAAATACACAATACCAGAATAGATATTGTTACCCGTAAAAGAAACCAAACTATCTGCAGTTGCAGGATTCCAACCCTGATAAGCACCAGGAACATATACCCACGTTATTGACGCATAAGTGCCAATGTTAATA